>ERZ773001.1-NODE-1-length-436706-cov-19.5789_pt1 | contig 436706 bp, 380 predicted proteins | sample MGYA00511673_ERZ773001 | MGnify/ENA primary metagenome ERZ773001 (study PRJEB29015, sample SAMEA2738091) | human oral metagenome | biome: human oral; feature: human-associated habitat; material: saliva | place: China | collected 2162 ... | reverse complement strand
GTCGGGCTGGCGGGATTTGAACCCACGACCCCTTGACCCCCAGTCAAGTGCGCTACCAAACTGCGCCACAGCCCGTGTGCTTACGATTTTCTCTTCGCTCGCAACGGATAAGAGACTACCGCAAGCAACCACTCAAAGGGAAATCGAAACCTAATGAGCTACGTCACTTTTATTTGGTCACTTACGCTTACGCTTCTCACGCACACGTACACCGATCTGGATAGGAGAACCAGTAAAGCCAAATTCTTCACGCAAACGGCGCTCAATAAAGCGGCGATAACCTGGGTCCAAGAAACCGGTAGTAAACAGCACTACGCGCGGCGGCGCCACCTGCACCTGCGCCCCAAACAGGATGCGCGGCTGCTTACCTCCACGCAGCGGGTGCGGGTTAGCGGCCTGCAACTCCCCTAGGAAGGCGTTTAGTCGCGCCGTCGGAATACGGGTGTACCAACCCTCAAGGGCGGCGTCGAGAGCACGCACTAAACGGTTAGTGTGCCAACCGGTCTTAGCTGCCAGGTTAATGTGCGGCGCCCAGGAAACGTGGGCCAGGTCTTTTTCAATCTCCCACTTAAGCTGTGCCTGGCGATCCTCATCTACCAGGTCCCACTTGTTGTTAACCAACACCAGGGCGCGACCAGCGTCAACTACCTGCTGGATTACGCGCACATCCTGCTCGCTGACCACATCAGAGCCATCCAGTAGCACCACGGCTACTTCAGCTTTTTCAATGGCAGCCTGAGTACGCAAAACCGCGTAGAAATCAGCGCCGCGAGACTGCTTGACGCGCCGGCGGATACCTGCAGTGTCAACAAACACCCACTTGCGCCCGTCAAGCTCAATGATTTCGTCAACCGGGTCACGGGTGGTGCCAGCCAACTCATTAACCACTACACGCTGCGAGCCCGCAATGGAGTTAAGCAAAGAAGACTTACCCACATTGGGGCGACCCACCAGTGCCACTCGGTGCAAGTTACCCTCAGGGGCTGGGCCAGCAACCGCGCTAACTAGAGGCAAAATTTTCATACAGGCATCTAGCACATCACCACTACCGCGCCCGTGTAGCGCGGATACAGGGTAAGGCTCTCCCAAGCCAAGATTCCACAGCGCATAGGCGTCGGCTTCCTGCGCAGAAGAATCCACCTTGTTAGCGGCCAGCACCACTGGCTTGCCAGAGCGACGCAGCAGCTTAACTACCTGGGCGTCAGTTTCGGTAATGCCCACGGTAGCGTCAACTACCAGCAGCACTGCGTCAGCCATTTCGATTGCCACCTCAGCCTGGGAAGCTACCGAGGCGTCTAACCCGGCAACATCAACTTCCCAACCGCCAGTGTCAACAATGGTGAAGTCGCGTCCAGCCCAGTGGGCCGGGTAGGAAACGCGGTCGCGAGTCACTCCGGGGCGGTCTTGAACTACTGCCTCGCGTCGTCCTAGCACGCGGTTGACCAGCGTAGATTTACCTACGTTAGGGCGGCCAACCACGGCCAGCACGGGTAAACCAGCCTCATTTTTTTCTTCAGCACCGTTACGGGCGGGACCATCTAGTAACGCTAAGTCTTCAGCATCAAGGTCATATTCACTCAAAGTGGCGCGCATGGCGTCGGTGCGTAGGCGCTCGCTCTCCCCTAGCGCCTGGTCTTCCTCAATGGCTGCGCGCACTAGCTCACTGACCTTCTCAACACTTTGGTTAAAGTCCAAGTTGGAGGTGTCAACTAGGGTTACGCCTTCGGGAGCCTCAAGGAATTGGGAAACTTTAGCATCGTCGCGGTCGCGCCGTAGCACCTGGTCACGCAAAGCAGCTGCATCTACGCTCTTACCGGCGGCCTCCAGCTGGGAGGCGCGGCGCTCTAGGCGAGCTTCCTCAGAGGCGGTGATTAGTAGGCGCACTTGGGCGTCAGGAGCAATCACGGTGGTGATGTCGCGCCCTTCTGCCACAATGCCGCCGTTGGCTGCGCCGTGCTCAATCAATTCACGCTGGCGACGGCCTAATTCGGCACGCACATCCAGGTTTGCAGCAATCTTGGAAACTACCGCAGAGATATGCGGCTCGCGAATGGCCTGGGCAATATCGGTGCCATCCACACTTAGGCCAGGGTGGTCAGGGTCGGTGTCCATGTGTAGGGGCATGGAAATGACCGCGTCGCTGACGCCTTCTTGGTCTTCTAGATCGATCCCTAAATGCTCGCACCACCAGGCTGCTGCGCGATACATGGCCCCGGTGTCCAGGTAGGCCAGTTGCAGCTGGCGGGCTACCGCCAGGGATACAGATGATTTACCCGAGCCGCTAGGCCCGTCGATAGCTACAACAATCCCCATCTTTTACTCCTAATTTTAAGCTTCTAGTGTCAGCTTGCCATGTAAACAAGCCAGATACCACGTTTAGCGCTAGCGGCGCAGGGTTTAATTAGCCACTATCTTCCATCCCTGCTGCTCTAAAGCTTGCCGCAGCCCCACCGCCGCCGCTGGCGCCACCAGTAATGTGGCCAGGCCTTGACGCTGACCTGCCGAGTGCTCGATCACCAAGTCTTCAATATTTACTTGAGCCGCACCCACATCGTTAAATAGCCGCGCTAGCTGCCCGGGAGCGTCTGGGATCAGCACCATTACTTCGGCGTATCGACTGGGGGCCCCGCCGTGTTTACCCGGAATGCGGTCACGGCCCAGGTTGCCGCGTTGCATTACGTCTACGACTGTGCCCACTGCGCCGCTGCCCTGTTCCAGCGCCTCGATCAGGTCGTCTATATCCACCCGCAGTTCACGTAACACTTGGGCTACCGAGGAACGGTTGGCGTTTAGGATGGCTGCCCACAGGCGCGGATCGGAGGCGGCAATACGAGTAGTGTCACGCAGCCCTTGACCGGCTAGGTTTAAGGCCACTTCGGGGGCTTGTTCTAGACGTGCGGCTAGCGCTGAGGCTACTAGTTGCGGGGTGTGCGATATTAGCGCCACTGCTCGGTCATGCTCAGCGGCACCTAATTGGGTGGGTAGTGCCCCCAGGTCAATGGCTAGTTGACGCACTGCGCTTAGGGCATTTGGGCTGGTGGCAGGAGTTGCAACTAGTACCCAGGGGCGCGCGTCGAACAGGTCTGCGCGGGCACTGGCTGCCCCGGAGCGCTCGCGGCCCGCCATGGGGTGGGAGCCTACGTAGCGCTGGGCTAGGTTAGGTACGCACTCTAGTACGCGCTTGGCAATGGGTTCTTTTACGCTGGCTACGTCAGTTACGACGGCGCCGGGGTAGTTGCGTAGGGCGTGTACGACGACGTCGCCGGCCACATCCGGGGGCGTGGCCACCACTACTAGGGCTGGCACCGGTGCAGGCTGGACAGATAACGGCTGGCCTGCACCTAAATCGCAAGCTAGTTCCAGGCCAGTGGGCGAAGAGTCTTCTAGCCATACCTGCACGCCAGCGCGTGTTAGGGCTAAACCAATACTGGCTCCTAGCAAACCTGCCCCAATAATCAGTACTGGCGAGTTAACTAATGGCGCGGGTCCGGTAATCAAGTTCGTGGAGGCAGCAGCTAAACTGACACTGTCTAGCTTATTAGCAAGCGCCTGGCCTGGCGCATCCTTGACGCCGTCTAGTGCCTTGGGTGCAACCCCCTCCCCTGCTTTAGAGGCGTCACTTGTGGGATTTTGTCCCTCTTGCAGCTCAGTCACAGTTCTAGCTCTCGCTGTAGCTCCATAATTTCTTCACTAGTTAAGGCACGCATTTGGCCAGGGGCAAGCGAACCTAAATGCAAATTAGCAATGCGGGTACGCGCCAGACGCTGCACCGGGTGACCTACTGCCGCTAGCATGCGACGCACAATCCGGTTCCTGCCACTGTGAAGCGTAACCTCCACAATTGAGCCGGCTTTGGTGGCTTCTTTAATGGTTACCTTGTCAGCATTAATAGGACCATCATCCAGTTCAATACCGCGCTGTAGCTTTCGTGCAGTGCCGCGCTCAAACTTACCTTTAACAATGGCGATGTAGGTTTTTGAGGTCTCATATGAGGGGTGCATCAAACGATGCGAGAGCTGGCCATCGTTACTAAGTAGTAATAAGCCTTCAGTGTCAGTATCTAAACGCCCTACATGCACTAAACGGATTGAGCCAAGCTTGTGCTCTTCTACATAGCGGCGCCCAAAAGCGGCCACAGTCGGACGCCCCTGCGGATCTTCCATGGTGGTTACCACCCCGGTAGGCTTATTAAGCATCACCGTGATCACGTCTGGATCGGCCAAAATGCGCTGGCCGTCAACACGGATTTCCTGGGTTTGCGGATCAACTCGCAAGCCCATATCCCTAACCTTGACACCGTCTACACTTACCCGACCAGCAGCAATCAGCTTTTCGCTCATGCGTCTAGAACCCACACCAGCGTGAGCTAAGACTTTTTGTAGACGCTCCCCTTGCTCCTGATGTGGATCATGGAGCTCACCGCCTGACTTACCTGTATCAGCAGAGGTGGTAGAGGGCTCAAAGTCGCTGTCATCAACTTCTATTTCTTCCAGGTCGTCGTCGTCATAAAATTCTTGACCTGAAAAATCAAGGGAAACGTCACTCACCCTTTAATCTTCTCATTGCTGAGGCATAAACGCTATCTAGCCTCAGCCGCTTCTAGGCCACGTTACCGCGTGAGATCACTTCACGGGCCAAGCGACGATAAGCCTCAGCCCCCGGGTGGGTGGGCGCATATACGGTGATCGGTTCGCTAGCCACAGACGCGTCAGGGAACTTAACTGTACGGCGAATCTGAGTATTGTAAAGCCGCTCTTGGAAAGCTTCTTCTAAGCGCTCAAGCACTTCACGGGAGTGCAAAGTGCGCGGGTCAACCATGGTGGCCAAAATACCGTCAATTTGTAGTCGCGGGTTTAGACGATCACGAATACGGTCAACAGTCTCAACTAGCAATGCCACACCACGTAGCGCAAAGAACTCAGTTTCTAGGGGAATCAACACCCCGTGTGAAGCAGTTAGGGCATTAATGGTGAGCAAACCTAGTGAAGGCTGGCAGTCTACAAAGATAACGTCGTAGTCGTCCATGATTGGACGCAACACTCGATGCAAAGCCTGCTCGCGGGCCACCTCATTAACCAGCTGCACCTCAGCGGCAGATAGGTCAATGTTGGCAGGAACAATATCTAGCCCCTCCACCGCAGTGTGGTGAATGGCTGGACGCACATCTGGACGGTTAGCCACTAGTAGGTCATAGATAGTGGTGTCCAAGACATTAGAGTTGATGCCCAAACCAGCTGAGGCCGCGCCTTGCGGATCAAAGTCAACGATCAACACTTTACGGCCATATTCTGCCAGTGCAGCTGCCAAGTTAATGGTGGTAGTAGTTTTACCTACCCCACCTTTCTGGTTACATACCGAGATAACTCGAGCTGGGCCGTGAGCATCCAACGGCATGGGAACCGGAAAATCCACGACCGGTAGTTCGTGGGTGTCGTTGCCGGGTTGTTGGGAATCGTTCACGGCTCAAGCCTAGTGCAAGCTGGCTTTAAAACCAGGCCAGCCGCGCCGGATAGCTAATAGCAAACTTATTTGAGGGATTTTTAGCCGCGTGCTCGCGGGTGGCTGGTGGCATATACCTCGCGCAAATGATCGATGGTGACCTTAGTGTATATCTGCGTAGTAGTTACCGAGGCATGACCTAGCATTTCCTGCACTACGCGCACGTCTGCCCCACCGTTTAGTAGATGGGTGGCAAATGAGTGGCGCAAAGTGTGCGGCGAAATATGCTCGCTTAAGTTTGCACGTTTAGCTGCGCCTTGCAGCACGGCCCAAGCACTTTGACGGCTTAAGGGCCTACCTAAAGTATTTAGGAAAATAGCTGGTGAACCAGCGCCTTTGAGACCAAGGATAGGACGTGATTGCACCAGGTAAGCATCCAAGGCAGCCAGGGCGTAGCGCCCTACCGGCACCAGGCGTTCTTTTGAGCCTTTACCAAATAGGCGCACTACACCGTTGTCACGGTCAAAATCATCGATACTTAGTGAAACTACTTCAGAAATACGCGCTCCGGTGGCGTAAAGCAACTCAATCAGGGCCCGATCACGTAGACCTAAAGGAGAGTCATCAATATTGGCGGCCTCTATCAAAGCCTCCACCTGGGAGATAGACAGGGCTTTAGGTAGTCGCTTAGCGATAGCTGGCGGTTTCACTTGGGCCGCTGGGTTATCTACGGTTATGCCTTCTTCAGCAATGAACTTATGCCAGCCACGCACAGCCGTAATACAACGTGAGGCTGAGGAAGGGGCTAAAGGCGAGGCGCCGTCGGCCCCGGAGCGAATAGCAAGAAGAAAGTCACTGACGTCAGTGCTGGTGATAGCACTAGGGTCAGTGACTGCGCGACTGCGGAGAAAATTAACGTAACGGCTTAAGTCACGCTGGTAAGCTCCAGCGGTATTCTGACTTAAGCCGCGCTCTACCCGCAGGTGCGAAAGGTACGTTTCTAAGGCTTTCGCCAGCTGATCACGATCAGGCAAAGCGAGCGATTAGACCTAGACCCACGATAGTGGCAACCCAAATGATGGCCACACCGATGGTAATGCGGTTGAGGTTACGCTCAGCCACACCGGAAGAACCTACCGAGCTAGACAGACCGCCACCGAACATGTCGGACAGACCGCCGCCCTGGCCTTTGTGTAGCAGGATCGTCAAAATCAGGAAGAAGCTAGACAGGAATAGCAAAACCTTAAGCACGATTGCCAAGATAGCCACCTTACGCGCCTCCTTATTAGTAGTCGGGTTTGCAGCTATAGCTGCACTAATTGAAATACTACCTGTGCAAAGAAGTTTTTAACGAATTACTAGCTTTAAACACTAGATAGTTGCAGCGTTAAACGGGGGCCAACCTTGAGGTTGACCCCCGTTTTACGACTGAGTGTTATCAGGCGTAGAAGTTGGCCATCTCGCCGAAGGAGTCAGCCTTCAGGGAAGCGCCACCAACCAGGGCGCCGTCGATGTCAGGCTGAGCCATGAGCTCCTTGATGTTGCCGGGCTTGGCGGAGCCACCGTAGAGCACGCGCACGACGTCGGCAACCTCGTCACCGTAGTCCTCGCGCAGGGCAGCGCGGATGGCGCCGCACACTTCCTGAGCGTCTTCGCTGGTAGCGGTCTCGCCGGTACCGATGGCCCAGATGGGCTCGTAAGCGATGACGATCTTGGCGACATCCTCACCGCTCCAGCCCTTGAGGGCGGCGCGGATCTGGCCAACCACGAACTCTACGTGGGTGCCAGCCTTGCGGACCTCTAGAGCCTCACCGCAGCACAGCAGCGGGGTCATGCCAGCGTCTAGGACCTTGCGGGCCTTGGCGCCAACATACTCGTCGGACTCGCCGTGGTATTCACGACGCTCGGAGTGGCCCATTAGCACGTAGGTGCAGCCTAGCTTGGTTAGCATGTCGGTGGAGATTTCACCGGTGTAGGCGCCGTTGTCGTGGGTGGACACGTCCTGAGCACCGTACTTGATGTCCAGCTCGTCAGCCTCAACGACAGTCTGCACGGAACGGATGCTGGTGAAAGGCGGGAAAACAACTACCTCACACTTGGAGTAGTCGTGCTCGTCTTCCTTCAGCTCTACAGCCAGGCCCTGGATTAGGTGGTTGGCCTCGAGGTGGTCGAGGTTCATCTTCCAGTTACCGGCCATAAGGGGGGTACGGTTGGTCATATTTTCAGCCTTCCAAAACAGCGATACCGGGTAGAACCTTGCCTTCGAGCAGCTCGAGGGAGGCGCCACCACCAGTGGAAATGTGAGAGAACGTGGACTCGTCGAAGCCCAGGTTACGTACGGCGCTGGCAGAGTCGCCACCACCGATGACGCTGAAGGCGTCAGACTCGCTCATAGCCTTGGCGACAGCCTTGGTGCCTTCGGCGAAAGCGGGGAATTCGAATACACCCATGGGGCCGTTCCACACCACGGTCTTGGCAGACTTGATGGCGTCAGCGAACAGCTCGCGGGTCTTGGGGCCGATGTCCAGACCCATTTGGTCGTCCGGGATCTCGGTGGAAGGAACCACGGTGGCCGGGGCGTCAGCACCGAAGTAGGGGGCCACTACGGTGTCAACGGGCAGCAGCAGCTCGACGCCGTTCTTTTCAGCGGTCTCGATGTAGCCCTTGACGGTGTCAATCTGGTCCTTCTCCAGCAGCGAGGTACCAACCCCGTAGCCCTTGGCAGCCAGGAAGGTGTAGGCCATACCGCCACCGACGATCAGCTTGTCAGCCTTGGACAGCAGGTTGGCGATAACACCGAGCTTGTCGGAAACCTTGGAGCCACCCAGAACCACTACGTAGGGACGCTCAGGGTTGTTGACGGCCTTGCCTAGGGACTCGATTTCCTTGGCAACTAGCAGACCGGTAGCGGCCGGCAGCAGCTTGGCAACGTCGTAAACCGAAGCCTGCTTGCGGTGCACAACACCGAAACCGTCAGAGACGAACACGTCAGCCAGAGCGGCCAGTTCCTTGGCGAAAGCTTCGCGCTCAGCGTCGTCCTTGGAGGTCTCAGCAGCGTTGAAACGTACGTTCTCCAGCAGCACGATCTCGCCGGGCTTGGCCTCGGCCACAGCAGCCTTGGCACCCTCGCCTACGGTGTCGCTGGCCAGGGTTACCTTAACGCCGGCCAGCTCCTCTAGACGCTTGGCCACGGGGGCTAGCGAGTAGTCGGGGTTGACCTTGCCCTTGGGGCGACCCAGGTGTGCCACCACGATTACCTTGGCGCCAGCGTCAAGCAGCAGCTTCAGGGTGGGTAGAGCGGCACGGATACGACCGTCATCGGTAATGTTCTTGTCTGCGTCTAGCGGCACGTTGAAGTCGGAGCGAACTAGTACGCTCTTGCCGCTTAGATCACCGAGGCTCTCGATGGTCTTCATAATCGTTTTCTCCTTTAATACAGCTTTGTATCCGCTAATAGCGGAGTTATCCGGTTGCCTACTTTAAGTAGGCCCGGTGCAGCTGAGCCCGCGTACTAATGTGCGCGGGCTCAGCTTTAGAGAGTCATACTCCCGTTAGTTCGTCTTAGCTCAGGCGAGCTTAGAGCCGACCAGGGCGGTCAGGCGAACCAGAGCGTTGGAGTAGCCCCACTCGTTGTCGTACCAGGACAGAACCTTGACCAGGTTGCCGATAACCTTGGTCTCGGTGGCGTCGAAGATGGAGGTGTGGGGGTTACCAACGATGTCGGAGGAGACGATCGGGTCTTCGGTGTACTCTAGGACACCCTTGAGCTCACCCTCAGCAGCGGCCTTGACGGCAGCCTTAACGGCCTCGACGGAAACTTCCTTCTCAGCCACGAAGGTCAGGTCGGTCAGGGAGCCGGTCGGGGTGGGGACGCGGACGGCTAGACCGTCGAAGCGACCCTTGAGCTCGGGCAGAACCAGGGCCACAGCCTGAGCAGCACCAGTCTTGGTGGGGATCATGTTCAGGGCAGCGGCGCGGGCGCGACGCAGGTCCTTGTGAGGAGCGTCCAGGATGCGCTGGTCACCGGTGTAGGAGTGGATGGTGGTCATGATGCCGCGCTCGATGCCGAAGTTCTCGTGTAGAACCTTGGCTAGAGGAGCTAGGCAGTTGGTGGTGCAAGAGGCGTTAGAAACGATGGTTAGGTCGTTGGTGTAGTCGCCGTCGTTAACACCCATTACGAAGGTGCCGTCAACGTTCTTCGCAGGAGCGGAGATGACGACCTTCTTGGCGCCAGCCTCGATGTGAGCCTTGGCCTTCTCACCATCGGTGAAGAAACCGGTGGACTCAACAACGACCTCAACGCCTAGCTCGCCCCAGGGCAGGTCAGCGGGGTTACGCTGAGCTAGAACCTTGATTTCCTTGCCGTTTACAACGAGGGAGTCCTCAGTGAAGGAAACTTCGCCGTCGAAGCGACCCAGGATGGAGTCGTACTTTAGTAGGTGGGCTAGGGTCTTGGTGTCGGTCAGGTCGTTGACGGCGACAACCTCAAGGTCTGCTCCCTGCTTTAGGGCGGCGCGGAAGAAGTTACGGCCGATGCGGCCGAAGCCGTTAATACCAACGCGGGTGGTCACTTTGTGTCCTCCTAGTGCGCACATAGCGCACAGTTCTTCTTGGTCAAATGCACTTTACGTGCCCCGGAGTCAGATCCCGCGAGGTGCGGTTCCTTACCGGACGCAGCCAGTCTATCCTCACAAAAGCCCGCTTGCCTATCCACTTTGGCAATTTGCCCCTTACGGATTTCACAGAGCGTAAAGGATCGTATACATACTCAAAGCAGATAAGCCGTTTAATAGGACTTAAGTCCTATTAAACGGCTTTGGTCACATCGTTGTTAATCCAAACACGATGGGCGTCAGTCTTCGAGCATCTCTCCAGTCAGCACTGAGCTAGTGTCAGCAATGCCACGCTCGTGAGCGACCTTATCGGCGCTAGCCAGCAAGCGCCGAATCCGCCCAGCAATAGCATCCTTAGTCAGCGGCGGCGTCGCCAACTGACCTAGCTCCTCTAAAGACGCATGCTTATGCTCCAAACGCAATAAACCGGCTTGGCGCAAGTTTTCAGGGATGTCATCACCCAAAATTTCAAAGGCGCGCTCCACCTTGGCACTATTAGTTACTGCCGCCCGGGCGCTGCGACGCAAGTTGGCGTCGTCGAAATTAGCTAGGCGGTTAGCAGTACCACGCGACTCACGCCGCGAACGCTGCTCATCCCACAAGGCCACCGTCTTTTTAGCTCCCATACGGGTGAGCATTTTAGAAATAGCTTCCCCGTCACGGATCACCACCCGGTAACTGCGCCTAGCTTCACGATGCGTGGCGGTTAAATCGATAGATTTAGCTACCCCCACCAAAGCCACCGCTGCCTGCTCAGAAGGGCAGGTCACCTCCATGGCATAGGAACGCTCTGGGGCAGTTAATGAGCCGCGCGCTAGAAAAGCTCCCCGCCAAGCTGCACCAACTACAGTGCGACCACCCCAAATCACCGGCTTAGGTAGACCCAACACCGGTTCATCTTTGGAATTTAACAGCCCGCTTTGCCGCGCAAATAGATTACTAGGACCAGTTACAGCCAGTTTATTGCCGCTATCCAAGGTGCGCACCATATAGCGCTCCCCACGCTCGGGAGTGGTCTGATTAAGCCTGATCAGCTCAGTTTCTACCTTGTAATAGCGGGCAATAAGTTTACGCAGCCGTTGGGCACTAGCTTGATGATCTAATTCGGCATACACCAAGTAGCCAGACCTTAGACGCTGCAAGCCACCGGCAAAGCGCAATATAGACGCCACCTCTGCCTGCGCCTCCTTAACACTGGCAGGAACGACACAAGCTAGCTCGTTTTTAACGTCTAAAGTCAAAGACATTTACTAAGCTCCCAGGGACTCAAAGGTCTGTTTCAAAGCAGATCCTAGCAAGAGCGGGTCATGCACCCACCCATAAGCGTCCCTAGATACTTCAAACTCCATCAAAGTGCCACCCATACGCTTGGCGCAAGCCACTAGGCGGGCGCGATCGCCACACTGGCGCGGATCGCAAATAACCGCATCAATACGTAGATCAGGGGCGTAAGCCTCTAAAGCCTCCAGCAAATCTGCCTCCCCCATACCTACAGTCTCAGCTTTAGCGGTCCCCAAATTCATGATCACAGCCTTTTTAGCCTTAGTAGAGACCAAAGCTCGGTGCATGGCTGGCAACAGTAAATGCGGTAGCACTGAGGTATACCAAGAGCCCGGCCCCAGTAGCACCCAGTCAGCTGCGTCAATAGCGCGCACAGCCTCAGGGTGAGCGTCAGCATCTGCAGGCACCACCGCTAAATGGTTTACATAACCGGTGGCCTTAGCCACGGCAGCCTGGCCACTTAAATGCTCACAGTTATCACCCTGCCAAGAATCAGCCTCAATAACCAGCGGTGAAGAACTCATAGGCACCACTCGCCCATGAATATTGAGTAGTCTTCCTACCCAGTCAAGACCCGCCAAATCATCTTCAAGCAACTGCCATAGCGCCAAAATCAGCAGGTTTCCCAGGGCGTGATTATCCAACTCTCCCTGGCCTTTAAAACGGTGCTGTAAAACGTCACGCCAAGTGGTGCCCCAGTCGGTGGAGTCATCACAAAGCGCAGCTAAAGCCATACGCAAATCCCCCGGTGGCAGACAGTCAAACTCACGGCGCAGGCGCCCAGAAGAGCCGCCATCATCGGCAACCGTAACCACTGCGGTGGGGTCAATGTCGATGCTACGCAAAGCCTTTAAGGTGGCAGACAAACCATGGCCACCACCCAGGGCTACTACCCGATCACGGCGGGTACCACCTGGTTCATCAGTTTTCACAAAGTTATTACTTAACGCCACACTCATCACTCCCGTCCCAAGTCACGGTGATAGGTACGCACGCTGAAACCGGCTGCCTGCAAATGCGCAGCCACGCGCTCTGCGCTAGCCACCGAGCGGTGCTTACCACCGGTGCATCCCATCGCAATCGTGACGTTCGGTTTAAGTTCATCTAAATAGTGTGGCAGAACCGGAACCAGCAGGTTGGCATATTGGTCAACAAATTGAGCTGCACCGGGCTGAGCAAAGACATATTCAGCCACCGGCGCATCGCGACCAGTTAAATGGCGCAGCTCCCCCACCCAGTAAGGGTTAGGAATAAAACGTACGTCACATACATAATCTGCATCCAGCGGAATGCCGTATTTGAAACCAAAGCTCATCACGTTGATCTTTAACGCCAAATCAGACTCGGTAGCCACCAGATCACGGATCTGACGTGACAGGTCATGCACGGAGCAATTTGAAGTATCAATCACGTCATCAGCGCGGGCACGTAGATCGCCTAGCAGTGCGCGCTCGCGGTTAATACCTTCCAAAATCGAGCCCCGTCCCTGCAACGGGTGCGGGCGGCGTGAAGACTCAAAGCGGCGTACCAGGGCAGCATCTGAAGCGTCTAAGAAAATAACTCGGTAGTTTACGTCTGTGTCACGCAGACGCTTTAGATAGTCAAAGAACTGGCTGAAAAAGTCACGGCTACGTACGTCCACCACCACAGCCAGGCGGTGCACTCCCCCGCCGTCAGCAGTCATCATGCCTGCCAGGGCTGGCAGCATCTGAGGTGGCAGGTTATCAACCACATACCAGTCAAGATCTTCCAAAGCCATGGCGGCACGTGAACGCCCGGCCCCAGACATGCCGGTGACAATTAATAATTCAGGACGCTGAGCAGGCTCAACCGGTGCGGCCTGCGCATCTAGTACAGGAATACCGTGAGGGACAGTGTTAAGTGATGCGCTTTCGCTGTGGGTCATGAACTCATAATCGCATGTTTGGGTGCGTGTTAACAGCCTGCGGTTATTTATGGCTATTCTTTTTGGCCCCACCCGCCGGATGTGCATCCAGGTGATCCTTGATGGCCTGCGCTAATGCAGGTCCTACCCCTTTAGCCTGGGTTAGCTGCTCAACGTTAAGTTCACGCATGGCCGCTACTGAACCAAATTGACGTAGTAATGCGCTCTGCTTGGCGGGGCCTAAACCGGGTACCTCATCTAGTACTGAACGGGTCATAGCTTGCGCCCGGCGTTTGCGGTGGTGAGTGATGGCGGCGCGGTGAGATTCGTCGCGCAAATATTGCAGCAGATATAGAGCCGCTGAAGTGCGCGGGAAAATCACCGGAAATTGGTGGCCGGGCACCCACACTTCCTCCAGGCGCTTAGCTAAGCCAATTACGGGGATGTCGGCGCCCATCTGCTCAATTACGGCCTGGGCGGCATTGACTTGAGGCAGACCACCGTCAACCACAATCAGTGAAGGGGCGTAGGCAAAGCGTTTAGGTTTGCCCGTTTGCGGGTCAATAGGGCCGGAGGTAATAGTGACACCATCCTCGTCTTCCCCACTCATTTCCGGGTGCCCAGAGGCAGCCAGGTAGCGGCGTACTCGACGGCTAAGCACTTCACGCATAGCAGCGGTGTCATCACTTGCGCCGTTGCCATCTTCGCCCCGAATAATGAATTTGCGATATTCACTCTTGCGGGGGACGCCGTCTTCAAAAACCACCATTGAGGCCACCTGGTGGGTGCCCTGGGTGTGGGAGACGTCATAGCATTCAATGCGCAGCGGGGCGGTTTCTAGTTCTAAAACTTGGGCGAGTTCTTCTAGCGCCGCTGAACGCTGGGTTAGGTCACCTACGCGTTTAGCTTTGTGTAGACGCATGGCGTCTTCAGCATTTTTTAGCACTGTGCCTAGTAAGGCGCGTTTGTCGCCCCGGTGCGGCACTCTGATCTCTACATTGGCGCCGCGCAGTGAAGCGAGCCAGTCGCGTAAAGTGTCTAGGTTTTGGGGCAGGGTGGGCACCAGGATTTCTCGCGGTACGGCTGAGGTGTCGCTGTGGGCGACGTCGTCTACGCTGGTAGGGGCCTGCGTGTTACCGCGCCCGGGGGTGGCGTCCCCATAAACCTGCTCGATTAGGTTTTCCAGTAGGGCGGCGTCATCCAAAGGCTCAACTAATTCCACCACCCAGCCGCGCTGACCGCGAATACGCCCGCCACGCACATGAAAGACCTGCACAGCGGCCTCTAGCTCGTCGCGTACCAGGGCAAAAACGTCGGCATTAGTAGCATCTGGAAGTACCACGGCGTTAGCTTCAATTACCTTTTTTAAGGCGGCAATATCGTCACGCAAGCGCGCAGCCCGCTCATAGTCCAGCTTTTGAGCTGCGGCCTGCATCTGTTTCTCAAGCTCACGCACGTAGGGACCGGTGCGCCCAGACATGAAGGAGCAAAAATCTTCCGCTAGGGCGTAGTGATCTTCTATTGAAATGCGCCCTACACAGGGAGCTGAGCATTTATCTATATAGCCCAGCAAGCAGGGGCGACCTGAGGCTTGGGCGCGTTTTAGTACCCCTTGGGAGCAGGTGCGTACCGGGAATACCCGCAGCAGCTGATCAACTGTGTCGCGAATAGACCAGGCCTGCACAAATGGCCCAAAGTAACGCACCTTAGGTTTGCGCGCCCCACGCATAACCTGAACGCGCGGAATGGTATCCCCCATAGTTACAGCCAGGTAGGGGTAGGACTTGTCGTCCTTATACATGACATTGAAGCGCGGGTTAAATTCCTTAATCCAGGAATATTCCAGGGCCAAGGATTCCACCTCGGTTTGCACCACAGTCCACTTAACTGCCACTGCGGTGGTCACCATTTTTTGGGTGCGTGGATGTAGTGCGCTTAGATCCTGGAAGTAGTTACTCAGGCGCTGGCGCAGATTTTTGGCCTTGCCAACATAGATGACTCTGCCCTGCTCATCGAGAAAACGATAGACGCCCGGAGAAGTAGGAATTTGGCCAGGAGCTGGTTTATAAGTAGATGGATCTGCCATGACAATACAAAATGATATAAAAAAACCCAGCTTTAAAGCTGGGAAACGCGTGGGCGATACTGGGATCGAACCAGTGACCTCTTCCGTGTCAGGGAAGCGCGCTCCCGCTGCGCCAATCGCCCGAGCGGATGACGGGACTCGAACCCGCGACCCTCACCTTGGCAAGGTGATGCTCTACCAACTGAGCCACATCCGCATTAACTCCCCTTGTGGGGTGCAGGTAGAAACTTACCCGCCCCACACATGTTGACGCAAATCGAAATATAGTTACATGCATCACACCAAGGTTTGGGGAGTTACCCATACAATTGCCTCATGCTTAATGCCCCCACGCAAATTTGGCCTGGCAACCGCGCCCCACTAGGTGCAACCTTTGACGGTTCGGGCACGAATTTTGCCCTCTATTCTGCCGTTGCCACCAAGGTTGAGTTGTGCCTATTTGACCACGAAGGCAATGAGGATCGTATTGAATTAACCGAGGTAGATAACGACGTCTGGCACTGTTACCTACCGGGCATCGTCCCTGGTCATCAGTATGGTTACCGCGTCTACGGTCCCTACGATCCAGCCAATGGACATCGCTGCGATCCCAGCAAGCTGCTGCTAGATCCTTACGCCAAAGCCATTAGTGGCACGGTGAAAAACGACCCCAGCTTGTTCTCCTACGACTTTGCTGATCCTAGCCAGCGCAATGAGGAGGACTCAGCCGATTCCACTATGCGTTCAGTGGTGGTTAGCCCCTTCTTTGACTGGGGCCGTGACCGTCCCCCGGCTCACCCCTACCACGAAACCATTATTTATGAAGCTCACGTAAAGGGATTCACTAAGCTACACCCGGATATTCCCAAGGAACTACAGGGCACCTACCTGGGTCTGGCTCACCCGGCCGCCATTAAACACCTGACTGATCTAGGCGTAACCGCAATTGAGCTAATGCCGGTGCACCAGTTCGTTAATGACACCAGCTTGCAGGACAAGGGCCTAAGTAACTATTGGGGTTACAACACCATTGGTTTCTTCGCCCCTCACAATGGTTACGCCACCTATGGGCAAAACGGCCAGCAGGTCAACGAGTTCAAGACCATGGTCAAAAACCTGCACGAGGCCGGCATTGAGGTAATTTTGGATGTGGTTTACAACCACACCGCTGAAGGCAACCACATGGGGCCCACCCTTTCCTTCAGGGGTATCGATAACGCCTCCTACTACCGTCTTGTCGACGGCGATCAGGCCCACTACTTTGACACCACCGGTACAGGTAACTCCCTACTGATGCGTTCACACGCAGTTTTGCAGCTGATTATGGACTCGCTGCGCTACTGGGTTACCGAAATGCATGTGGACGGTTTCCGCTTTGACCTGGCTTCCACTTTGGCTCGCCAATTCCATGAGGTAGATAAGCTCTCTACCTTCTTTGAGATTATTGCCCAAGACCCGGTGCTTAGTGGCGTCAAGCTAATTGCTGAGCCCTGGGATGTGGGCGACGGCGGTTACAACGTAGGTGAATTCCCCGCCCTGTGGAGCGAATGGAACGGTAAGTACCGTGACACCATGCGTGACTTCTGGCGCGGTGAGCCTTCTACCTTGGGTGAGTTTGCTGCCCGTATTTCTGGCTCAGCTGACCTATATCAGCACTCTGGACGTGCGCCGATGGCCTCGATCAACTTCATCACCGCCCACGACGGCTTTACCTTGAATGACTTGGTGTCCTACAACAACAAGCACAATGAGGCCAACGGTGAAGGTAATGCCGACGGCGAATCAAACAACCGCTCTTGGAACTGCGGTGAAGAAGGACCCAGTGAAGATCCGGAAGTTTTGTCTCTGCGCAGCCGCCAGATTAAGAACTTCCTCACCACCATGTTCTTTAGCCAGGGTGTGCCCATGATCTGCCACGGTGACGAAATGGGACGCACCCAGGCAGGCAATAACAATGTTTACTGCCAAGACAATGAGCTTTCCTGGGTTAACTGGAATCTAAATGCCACCCAGCAAGATCTGCTGCACTTTACCCGCAAGGTAATCAAGCTACGCAAAGACCACCCGGTGTTGCGCCGTCGTCGCTTCTTCTATGGCGACGCCGCCCACGGAGGTGAGAGCAAGCTGCAAGAAATCGGCTGGCTACGTCCCTCAGGTGAGCATATGCGTGATGAGGACTGGACCGCCTGGTATGCGCGCTCACTGATGGTTTATGTAAACGGTCATGCTATCTCTGAGCCGAACCTACGCGGCGAAAAGATCGTTGATAACTCATTCCTGCTGCTGGTTAACGCCTCCGAGGAAGACATCGAGTTCACCATTCCCACCGAGCCTACCGGCAGCAGTAAAGCCTGGAAGGTGGTAATTGACACCCAACCCACTAAGGGCTTGCCACGAAAGCTCAAGCCTAAAGCCAAAGTTGAGGTTGAGTCGCACTCGCTGTGTCTGCTGATGAACTGAAGCCCTAGATATGGTGCTTTAAATGCGGCGTGGCTAGCGTATTTTGCGCTAGCCCGCCGTTACATTGGCAGGGTGAGTCTGCATATAGCTCCCCCACCTGCCGATCTGGAGACAACCCCCAGCCGGGATGGCCAAGAACCGAACGAGTTTATTAAGGCGCTAGAATCCTTGCGTCTAGCGCAGGTGCCTCCTAGCGTGACTGTGGAGGAAGTTGAGGCGCCGCGCGGGGTGAGTCAATACTCTGCAGCCATAGACTCACGCACACTACTGATGGCTGATGGGGAGTCAGTAGGGACCGGATCCTTCGTAATCCTCTACGATCAGGAACAAATCTCCCTGTGGGGTTCACCTTTCCGCCTGGTAGCTGGGGTACGTGCACAGATAGATGAAGAGGCCAGCACTGATCCTTACTTGGGTCAAATCACCTGGGCACGTCTGCCTGAAGAATTAGATCAGGCCGGCGCCGGCTACTCAAATGTGTCTGGAACTGTAACTCGCACACTTTCAGAGAGCTTTGGTGGCATAGAATTAACCCGTGCCAAGGCACACGTAGAGTTGCGCTGTTCCTGGTCCCCCACCAGTGAGGATCTGGCCCCGCATATGGTGGCTTGGCTGCACTTGGTGTCCCAAATGGCTGGGATACGTCCGTTTAAAGATGTGGAAGTGGTTGTATGAGCACTGGTGAACCCTCGCGGAAAATTACAGTTCCAGCAAACGGTTTACCAGATCTGACTGACACCCCCCAGAAACTTCGTTTAGCCGCTAAGCGTTTACGCGCCGGTACCGGTCCCGTGGCGGTAGATACTGAACGCGCTTCAGGTTACCGTTACGGTCAGGATGCTTATCTGGTGCAGTTACGTCGCGACGGCGTGGGCACCTTACTGATTGACCCAGTAGGTACAGGCCGCGATTTTAGCTGCATCAATGATGCTCTAACTGGAGTGGAGTGGATTTTACATGCGGCAGATCAGGATATGCCCTGCCTAGCCAAGCTTGGTATGCGCCCAGACGCACTTTTTGACACTGAGCTGGCTGCCCGTATTTTAGGACGCGAAAAGCGCGGGCTAGGACACCTGATTGAAGACACTTTAGGCTGGCATTTAGCCAAAGAGCACTCTGCTGCTGACTGGTCAGTGCGGCCGCTGCCTACTTCCTGGCTTAACTACGCTGCTCTAGATGTGGAGCTACTAATTGACCTACGTTCAGCTCTACTAACTGAGCTAGAACTAGCCGGAAAACTACAGTGGGCGCTAGCCGAATTTGAATTTGAACGCACCGCTCCCCCACGCCCTGAACGTGTAGATCCCTGGCGTCACATGCATGGGGCAGGTAAGGTAACCACCGCGCGCGGACGAGCAATTTTGCGTAACCTATGGCTTACCCGCGAAGAAATAGCTAAAGCGCAAGATCTACCACCAGTGAAGGTACTGCCGCATTACGCGATCGTAGCCGTGGCTAAACGTATGCCAAATTCACGTAAACAGCTACGGGCTATTCGAGAGATGTCATCGCGCGATGCTCGCGCATATATGGAGCAATGGTGGAAGGCAGTTGATAGCGCTATGAAACTGCCTGAATCACAGCTACCTAAACCCATAGATTTAGCTCCTGCAGGTAAAGTACCAGAACTACGGGTATGGTCACGACGCTACCCGCTACATTTTGAAGTACTACAAGCAGTACGCGAAACTGTGCACAGCTACGCTGCACAGTTAACTTTAATCCAGGAAAACTTGCTTTACCCTGGTTTGCAACGAAAATTAGCCTGGTACTGGCACCCAGGCATGGATGTGGCCGAATACCTAGCTGATAACGGTGCTAGGGCATGGCAAATTCACCAGTTAGCCCAAGCTTTACAGCTGCGCTTAGAAGGATTAGGCCTTACACAAGCGCAGCTGCAAGCTGACCGGGAGTATAAGCGTGGAGCTGGCTCTAAAAAACGTTAAAACCGTAGCTTCTAAAAAGCTCGCGTACCTCGTCAGTGTGCTCAGGGCTAGGCGGCTTTACATCGCGTAGCTTGTATTCCAAGCCCAAGGCATCCCACTTATCGGTGCCCATCTGGTGGAAAGGCAACACTTCAAAACGAGTCACGTTCTTCCATGGTTTTACGATTTGGGCCACTGCCCGCATATTGTCTGGGTCATCGGTTAGACCGGGAACCAGCACAAAACGGATCCAAACCTCAATACCTTTAGCAGCTAGACGGTTACCAAACTCAATGGTGGGGGCTAGTTCACGTCCAGTTACCTGCTTGTAGGTTTGCGGATCGCCGCTTTTTACATCAAGCAACACCAGATCCACATCATCGAGCATCTCATCGTCTGCATGTGCACCTAGATAGCCGGAAGTATCCAGGCAGGTGTGAATACCCATCGCTTTGGCGCCCTTAACCAGGCGCTTAGCGAAGGCCGGCTGCATTAGTACTTCTCCCCCAGACAGGGTGATGCCGCCCTTGGTGGCCTTAAACAGACCCCGGTAGCGGCGCATACGACGCAGCAGTTCATCAGCCTCGATCGGCTCACCATCCTTCATCAGGAAGGTGTCAGGGTTGTGACAGTACAGGCAGCGCAGTGGGCAACCGGCCAGGAACACGGTCATGCGTGTGCCCGGACCATCCACTGCAGTTACCAGTTCCCAGGAGTGGATAGAACCTAGGGAACCGTCACGCATTTTCGCTAGACGTTGCGAACGCTCGATATCGGTGAGCTCTACCAGCCCACCGGTACCAGCGCCGCGCAGGCGGGCACCTGGCGCCAGGAAGTCCTGGTCACGCGGCCCCGCCTGCGTAGAAGTTGTTACTGAAGTCATTTGCCTGTAACAGACAACTTTCCTCAGGCGCTCTGGTGGAAGGTACGAGCCAGAACGTCCAGCTGCTGCTCGCGGGTTAGCTTAACGAAGTTAACGGCGTAGCCAGAAACGCGAACGGTCAGGTTCGGGTACTTCTCGGGGTTCTCGATGGCGTCCTCAAGGGTGGAGCGGTCTAGCACGTTGATGTTGGCGTGGTACAGACCCTTGATGCCCTGCTGAGCCTCGCGGTTAGCCTTCATGGAAGCTAGGCGCTCTTCGTAAGTGGTGGCCATTTTCTTTCTCCTTTTAGAGATTGCCGGAATTTCCGGCGGCCCGCCGCCACCTGGGTTAAGCGGCGGGCGTTAGGTTTATGGATTTAAACTGTGCGGGTTAAAAACCCTGGGTTGCGTCTTCCACGCAGGACTCGTCGGCTAGGAAGCCGGCGTCGAGGATACCAACCAGGTTGGCTACCTGCTCTTCCTTGGTACGGCCCAGACCCTGCGGGGTGATGGTGTTGGTCAGTGAGATGCCGTCTAGAGCATCGTTGTAGTCCAACTTACCGACGCTGAGCATGGAGGCGACCATACCGTGGGTGTCCATACCGTTCTCCGGGTTAGCACCGGGAGAGAACGGGGTGCCCTTGCGGTGACCGGACGGGAAGGAACCGGTGGCCTTGCCGTAAACCACGTTGGAGGTAATGGTTAGTACGGACTGGGTCGGGATCGCGTCGCGGTAGAGCGGGATGGCGCGGATCTTGCTCATTACGGTGTGAACCACGGTGGCCGCAATGTCGTCGGCGCGGTCGTCGTCATTACCGTAGATCGGGAAGTCGCCCTCAGTACGGTAGTCAACCACCAGGCCAGACTCGTCGCGGATGGGGTAAACCTTGGCGTACTTAATGGCGGACAGAGAGTCAGCCACGATGGATAGACCAGCGATACCGCAACCCATAGTGCGCACGATTTCCTTGTCGTGCAGAGCCATCTCAATGGCCTCATAAGCGTAGCGGTCGTGGCAGTAGTGGATGATGTTGAGGGCCTCAACGTAGGTGCCCACAACCCAGTCCAACATCTGCTCGTACTTTTCCCAAATGTCGTCGAAGTCCAGCGGACCATCACCCTCAACACCCTGGTGGTCAGGAACGATGAGCTTGCCGCTCATTTCGTCACGGCCGCCGTTGATGGCGTAAAGCAGGGCCTTGGCGGCGTTAACACGGGCGCCGAAGAACTGCATCTGCTTACCTACACGCATCGGGGATACGCAGCAGGCGATAGCGGCGTCGTCGCCCCAGTGCTCACGAATCTGGGGGTCAGACTCGTACTGGATTGAAGAAGTCTCGATGGAGATGGCGGCGCAGAAGTCCTTGTAACCCTCGGGCAGGTTCTCATCCCAGAAGATGGTGATGTTCGGCTCGGGAGCCGGGCCCAGGTTACGTAGGGTCTGCAGCAGACGGAAGGAGGTCTTGGTGACCAGGGTACGGCCGTCGTCGCCGAAACCAGCGTCAGACCAGGTGGCCCAGTAGGGGTCGCCGGAGAAGATCTGGTCGTAAGCGATGGTGCGCAGGAAGCGAACAATACGCAGCTTCATGACCAGGTTGTCGATCAGCTCCTGGGCGCGAGACTCGGTGATCTTACCGGCCTTTAGGTCACGCTCGAAGTAGACGTCTAGGAATGCGGACAGACGACCAATGGACATGGCCGCGCCGTCCTGGCTCTTAACAGATGCCAGGTAAGCGAAGTAGGTCCACTGCACAGCCTCGTGAGCGTCCTTGGCCGGACCGGAGATGTCATAGCCGTAGGAAGCGGCCATGTTCTTGAGCTTCTTAAGGGCCTTGATCTGCTCGGCGTGCTCCTCGCGGAAACGGGCCCAGTGCTCAGAGAAGGGCTGGCCGACGACGGAGTCCTTGTCCTTAAGCTTCTGCGCAATCAGGTAGTCAACACCGTACAGAGCCACGCGGCGGTAGTCACCAATAATGCGGCCACGGCCATAGGCGTCGGGCAGACCGGTGATGATGTGGCTGGAACGAGCCGCACGAATGTTGGGGGTGTAGATGTCGAAAACGGCATCGTTGTGGGTCTTGCGGTACTTGGTGAAGATCTCCTTCACAGCAGGGTCATATTCCTTGCCTGCTTCGTGAATAGCGGTCTCAACCATACGCCAGCCGCCATTGGGCATCATGGCACGCTTGAGGGGGCTGTCAGTCTGTAGACCAACTACCACATCGTCCTCATCGCTGATGTAACCGGGCTTAAAAGCATCGATATCAGTAGGGGTGTGAGTATCTACATCGAGGATGCGTACTTTGCGCTCCTCAGACAGGTAGTCCTTCTCCAGGGTCTCCCACAGGCTCGTGGTCTTCTCAGTGGGGCCAGCTAGGAACTCCTCACCGCCTAGGTAAGGGGTGTAGTTGCGCTGAATGAAGTCACGAACGTCGATCTCTTCATTCCAATTGCCAAGGTTAAAACCCTGCCAAGCTTCAGGCACCTGCGTGGCGTTTGCCACTGCCTCTGTAGTCATCCAAATCCTCCTGTTCGGTCGGCATTAGCCGCCCGACATTGGTGGTTCATCGTCCTGTGGGCGAGACAGCGACTCCTTCGCGCCGTCTCCTTAACTCTAAGTCTTTCTGCTTAACTTCTGTCTAAGTTAAGCCCTAAAACCGGCGTTAGGTCCCTCACAAGCAAACGTTAGTCCTATCGAACAGGCGCATAATTGCAGCGTTTTAAGTAGGGTTCCCTAGGTCACGCAAGGACTATAGTCCCACAAAAGGGTGAGCTATGGCTAGGCTTTCACTGCTCGAAAAAATCCTGCACCCGAGCCACAATCCCACTGCTATCCATGCCCATATCCGCCATTAACTGCGCGCGAGTAGCAGTGTCTAGGAACTGTTTAGCGATACCAATACGCACTGTGGGAACAAAAAGTTTAGCCAGCTCCATCTGATCGCGCAGCGCAGAGCCAAAACCACCATCAACCAGCCCATCTTCAGCGCTAACCACCAGGTCATAGCCTCGCGTTAGCTCAACTAGAGCCGGATTAATCGGCAGCAGCCAGCACGGATCAATCACATCAGGGGCGTATCCCAAAGCCTCTAGCTGCGCCGCTGCCGCTAGCATCGGCTCAGCCATAGCCCCAGCCGCCACCAGTAGCACACGTTTAGCACCGTCCTGCTTGTGACTGCGGTAGAGCCAGTCCATTCCCGCTAGGCTCTCAAGTGCGTTAATAGGCGCAGGCATGGATCCCTTACGGTAACGCACCAGGCTAGGGCCGTCGTCGATAGCCACAGCCTGACGCAACTGACTACGCAAAGTGGCTTCGTCACGCGGGGCTGCCAAACGCATACCAGGAACCATGGCAGCCATGGCGATATCCCACATGCCATTGTGGCTAGCCCCATCAGCGCCAGTAATACCAGCTCGATCAAGCACCACCGTCACCGGTGCGCGGTGCATAGCCACATCCATCAAAAGCTGGTCATAGGCACGGTTCAAGAAAGTCGCGTACAAAGCCACCACCGGATGCATGCCCGCAAAAGCCATACCTGCCGCCATAGTCAGTGCATGCTGCTCAGCAATACCCACATCAATAACCCGCTGCGGATATGCCTCAGCTAGCAGGTTTAGACCCACCGGGGCCTGCATGGCGGCAGTAATACCCACCACCGAGTCATTTTCGCGGGCAATAGCCAAGATTTCTTCAGCAAAAACCTTGGTCCAACCAAAGCGTGAAGGCACTACCGGCAAGCCAGTTTCGGGGTGAATCTTGCCAACCGCATGGAAGCGATCGGCCACATCCTCCTCAGCCGGGCTATAGCCACGTCCCTTTTCAGTTTTAACGTGAACAATCACCGGATCTTCATAGTCACGGGCCAGCTGCAACGCCGCCTCCAGGGCCTGCAAATCATGACCATCAACCGGGCCAGTGTATTTAATGCCCAGATCCTCAAAGATAACCTCAGGAACTACCAAATCCTTAAGCCCCCGCTTAAGCCCATGCAGCGCCCCAAAAGCCTTACGCCCTGCCGCCCCCTGGCTAAGCAGCACCGACTTTATGCGCCCTAAAGTACGTTCATATTCAGCCGAAGTGCGTAGCGCATCTAGGTGATGGGCTAGCCCGCCAATGGTAGGAGCATAGGAGCGACCGTTGTCGTTAACCACGATCACCAGGTGCTTATCGGGAGAAACCGCAATGTTGTTCATGGCTTCCCAAGCCATGCCGCCGGTCATGGCCCCGTCACCAATCACAGCTACCACGTGAGAGCGGGTGGCGCCCTTTAAAGCCTTAGCGTGAGCTACGCCGTCGGCCCAAGACAGTGCGGTAGAAGCGTGAGAGTTCTCAACGACGTCGTGAGCAGACTCAGCGCGTGAGGGGTATCCCGAGAGCCCCCCACGCTCCCGCAGAGCGGAAAAATCCTGCCGACCAGTAAGCAGCTTGTGCACATATGACTGATGCCCAGTATCAAAAATTATGGTGTCCTGGGGAGAATCAAATACCCGGTGCAGCCCAATAGTCAGCTCCACTACCCCCAAATTAGGGCCCAAGTGACCACCGGTTCGGGCTACTGATTGGATCAGATACTGGCGAATTTCCTCAGCTAGCTCAGGTAATTGCTGCGCCCCTAGAGCCTTGAGATCATCGGGATTACTGATCGACTCCAGAAGTGTGCCCAATTGTCTCGACCCTTTCTTGACCGTCTTACGTTTGACCGTCTTGGTGGTTCCAGGCGGCGGGGACCACGCAATAAGCCTCTGCTAATTTTCCACGCTAATCGCTCAAGCTTCAAACCAGCTAGGGCCTAATACTAGCCGTGAACAGATAGAAACCAAGCAGATTAAGTGCCGCCATGGCCTTAACGCAGACGCCTGGCAAGTGCCTCACATAGCGATAATTTGTTATCGAAACGTGTATAAGAGGCTAAAAACCGGTTACTCTTTAGCTACGCAAACGGTTTCGAGCGTTGATTGGAAGCATCCATGACTCAACAAGCACCTTACGGTACCTGGCCATCGGCGGTAACGCCGGAGCTAATCACTTCGCGTACCGTGCACCTGTCGCAGCTGCGCATTGATGGCGCGGACACCTATTGGGTTGAACGCCGCTCTAACCGGGGTGGGCGTCAAGTACTGCTGCGCCGTGGCAGCGACGGTTCTATTGGTGAAATTCTTCCTCCCGCGCCTTCAGGCTCGCTGGTGGATGTACGTTCACGCGTGCACGAGTACGGCGGTAAGGCTTACGCCGTTAACAATGGCGTGATTGTGGTTTGTGACTGCAATGATGGGCGCGTCTATCGTTTTGATCTAAAGCGTCGCATTGCTGGCCTAGTGCCGCTGACCGGTTACGGCGACATGCGTCATGGTGACCTAGAGATCGACGCCGCTCGTGGGCTGGTCTACGCGGTACGTGAAGACCACCGTGGGGCTGAGACTGTAAACACCCTGGTAGCTATTCCGCTCGATGGTTCTGCAGCCCGTGACGACTCCAAAGTAAAAACCATCTTTGCTGAGGCGGACTTTGTAGCTGCCCCTACCGTCAGCCCCGACGGCGAACACCTGGCCTGGATCACCTGGAACAGCCCCTACATGCCGTGGGCTTATTCCACTTTGCATGTAGGTAACCTCAACGAGGACGGCACCATTGGGATCCAGCGCACGCTAGCCGATGAGGAAGGCGTGTCTGTTTCTGAGCCGCGTTGGGCTGACAATGTGGACCTGTGCTTCATCTCCAACAAGTCCGGCTACCGCAACCTTTACCGCACAGAGGGCTTCCCGCCTTTGGGCGTGCACGGCGATGACTGGGGTGAGCACCTGCGGGTACGTGCCCTACACCCGATGGAAGCTACCTTCTCACGTCCGGCTTGGGAGCTAGGGCTGCACTCTTACGATGTTCTCGACGGCGAACACTTAATCGCCTCTTGGGCCAGTAACGCGGTGTGGCACCTGGGCACTGTCAAGTTGTCTAATGGTGAGCTTGAAGAGTGGCACACCGGCTGGCAGCCTGTCGGTAACGTAGCCAGCGATGGTGGGCGCGTAGTGGTTTTGGCGGCTACCGAAACCAATGGCCCCTCCATCATTGAGGTGGTTGACGGTAAGGTTTCCGTGCTGCGTTCTTCAGGAGCCAGCGAGCCTGACCTACACTCCATCGCCTTTGCTAATCCCCTAACCTGGCCTACCAGTGATGAGCAGATAGCACACGGCTTCTTCTACCACCCCGATAACATCGTTGAAAGCGAGGAAGGCGCCTTAGAGCTCCCCCCGCTGATCGTTAATGTTCACGGGGGCCCCACCACTGTTGCCGACCCCACCTACAACCTTGACGTGCAGTACTGGACCAGCCGTGGTTTTGCCTACCTGGACGTGAACTACCGTGGTTCTAGCGGTTTTTCTACCTCCTACCGCAAGGCAATTTATGGCCACTGGGGTGAGGTGGATGTTGCTGACGTAATCAGCGGCGCCAAGTACCTGGTAGAGCGCGGCCTGGTAGATCCCGCACGTATTGCTGTGCGTGGCGCTAGCGCTGGTGGTTTCACCGCACTTAACGCTGTAGCTGCCTCTGACGTGTTCTCTGCGGTGTGCACCCGCTACGCCATTGCCGACTTGAAGCTACTGGCGCAAAGCAAGATGCCTAAGTTTGAGGCGCACTACCTGCAAACTCTGATTGGCTATGAGAATCTAGATGATCCGGTAGTGGCCCAGCGTTCTCCTATCAACCACGTTGATGAGATTAACGCGCCGCTACTACTGTTGCAGGGTAGCTCAGACCCGATCGTGCCGGTAAACCAGGCTGAATCTATGTTTGATGCGGTTGACGCTAAGGGGCTACCGGTAGCCTTGGAAATCTTCCGCGGTGAAGAGCACGGTTTCCGCTTGGCTCAAAACATCACTAAGGCTTTAGAAGCTGAGCTCAGCTTTTACTGCCAGGTTTGGGGTATCCACCGCGAGGAGAAGCTCTACTCCCCCGCGATCTTGAACCTTAAGTAGCCTTAGCAGCACAAATGCTTAGGGGCGGCTCCTTTTAGGAGCCGCCCCTACTAGTTTGTAGCTGTAACTGTTGGTTACTAGTCACTGTCTAGACAGTTTTAAGTACAGCTTTATTCAGGGTTTTTACCCATGCAGTTGGTGTTTAGTTGGCGGTTTTTTCTGCCAGCTCGCGTTTGATGTCGGTAATGCGCTCAGCGTTTTGCACAATGCGACGCGGGTTTGAAGCCCACATCCACACAGCACCGAGCAGGCAAGCCACCAGTGGCACATAGCTTAAAGCTGCCCCGCCACCAGCCCAGGCGCGCCCATAAGTAGCTTCATTGAAAGCGAAACCAGCCAGGCACTGGATGGTGGCCACCGTCAAAGCCACCCCACCTAGAATGCGCATGCGCCGCCCATTGTGCGCCACAGCCACAGCAATCACCGTGTAAACCACTACCGCTAGCCAATCCATGTAAGTGCCTAGCTCATAGTTGGTGGTATTGAAAACCGGAATCAAGATAACTAACGCCAGTGCCGCATAGAGCACCACCATTAACCTGCCCCAGCCATAGGCAGTACGACGGTCATCCTTAACCGTTCGCACTGGTGAGGCACTTGGGGTGCGCTCTTGAGTATCAGCCACGTTTATACCTTTCCCATTTGTAACCAACAGGAATTCTAACGCAACTATGCAGCCCACACGGCCCATAAGACCTAGAGGGCGGGTAACATGAGGGACATGAGTGAACTAATTGCTTCCAAAAAGGCACTTACCACGGTCGAGGTAAATAACTTGATCTTGTTGGCGAGTGCCGGCGCCGACGGCGTCGTACTACACCTGCCCGAACACAAGGGTTTGGAAGGGCTAGGCCAGTCAGCTACCCAGACGCTGGCTGAAACCGCTCAAGAACTAGGCTTTAAAGCCTCGCTAGATCAGGTGCTGCGTCTACCCGCAGGGATTGTTTCTGGGCTGAGCGCCAAGAACATTTTGCTAGTTGGGGTTGGTAAGCAGCAGCTGAGCCAGGAAACTCTGCGCCGCGCAGCTGGCCGCGCTACCCGTGAGCTATCTGGCACTGACAGCGCTGCTATTGCCTTCCCTACCCCCACCGCCCAGGACAGCGTGGCGGTAGCTGAAGGCGCTCTATTGGGAGCTTATGTGTGGGCTCGACGCATCCCTGCCTCACCTGAGCCGGTAGCCAAGATTTACGTTCTAGGCGCCTGCCCTGAAGAAATTGAGCGCGCCCAGAAGGTAGTTAACGGCGTCAACATTGCCCGCGACCTGGTAAACGACCCACCCAACAAGCTCGTTCCTGCTGATTTCGCTAACTTCGCCAAGCAGGCAGTGAAGCAGCTGCCGGTTGACTACCAGGTGTGGGAAGAAAAGCAGCTGGTTAAGGAAGGCTTTGGCGGCATTATCGGGGTTGGTAAGGGATCTATTCACCCCCCGCGTCTAGTGAGGCTGGACTACCACCCCAAGTCCGCTAAGTCCCACGTAGCCCTGATTGGTAAGGGCATCACCTTCGACTCGGGCGGCCTATCCATTAAGCCTGCATCTTCCATGCCTGAGATGAAGTCGGATATGGCTGGCGCTGCTGCGGTGCTGGGTACTGTAATTGCTGCCGCCAGCTTGGGTGTGGATGTGCACGTAACTGGCTGGTTGGCCCTGGCTGAAAACCTGCCTGCTAACGACGCCACTCGCCCTAGCGACGTAATCACCATGTTCAATGGCAAGACGGTTGAAGTCACCAACACAGACGCCGAGGGCCGCCTGGTTATGGCCGATGCACTGGCGAAGGCTGTAACTGAGAACCCTGACGCCGTGCTCGACATTGCTACCCTAACCGGAGCCCAGATTGTGGCGCTAGGTAACCGCACCTCAGGTGTGATGGGCTGCGAGAACACCCGTACTGAGGTGGTTGAAGCCGCCAAAGTAGCTGGCGAGGACTTCTGGCCCATGCCACTGCCCGAATACATGGCGGCCGAGTATGACACACCTTTTGCTGACCTGACCAACGCCACTATGGGTAACCGCGCCGGCGGCATGCTTAAGGCTGGTTTGTTCCTTAAGGAATTTGTGGCTGACACCCCTTGGGCTCACCTGGATGTGGCCGGCCCGGCTTATAACGACGGCGCCGCCTGGGGTTACAACCTGCCCGGCGGTACCGGCGCGGGTGTACGCACCATGCTGGCCTTCATTGAGGCCAAAGCCTAAGACAACGACATAAATACCGACATGTCGTGACCACTATCACCGGTTGATCGGGACTGTAGTCCCGATCAACCGGGCATTTTGGCACACCTCGTTGTTAAACAATGAGACAATTGGGTTATGCACCTACCGCCCCAGTTGGGACGGACCCCCATAATGCGAGGAGCATTTCGTGACTGACACCGTGTACGACTTGGTTATCCTTGGCGCTGGTTCAGGTGGCTACGCTGCCGCCCTACGTGGCGCCCAGCTTGGCCTCAAGGTTGCCCTTATCGAAGCCGATAAGGTTGGCGGCACCTGCTTGCACCGAGGCTGCGTGCCCACTAAGGCAGTACTACATGCCGCTGAAACTGTAGATTCTTTGCGTGAGGCTCCCGCTCTGGGTATTAACGCCCAGCTAACGGGGATTGATATGCCTAAAGTTAAGGCCTACAAAGACGGCATTATTAACCGTATGTATAAGGGCCTACAGGGCCTAATTGCCTCACGTGGCATTGAGTATGTCTCCGGTTGGGGACGCCTAGTTGCCGCTGACACCGTCGAGGTTGATGGGCATCTATACCGTGGTAAGAACGTGGTTTTGGCTACCGGTTCTACCTCTAAAACTATTGGCCAGGAGATTTCCTACCCGGTTATCACCAGTGAGCAGGCGCTGGAACTAGACCACGTACCTGCCAGCGCGATCATTTTGGGTGGTGGCGTTATTGGTGTTGAGTTTGCTTCAGCTTGGACCAGCCTAGGCAGCCAGGTCACCATTATTGAGGGCCTGCCCCACCTGGTTCCCAATGAGGATGAGGCCATCTCTAAACAGCTTGAGCGCGCCTTCCGCAAGCGCAAGATTGCTTTCAAGACTTCCACCATGTTTGAGCGCGTTGAGCGCACCGCCACCGGCGTGAAGGTATTCACCCGTGATGGGGGCGTATACGAGGCTGAGGTGCTACTGATCGCCGTCGGCCGTGGCCCGGTCACCGAAAACATGGGCTTTGAGCAGGTGGGTGTAAAGATGGAGCGCGGCTTTGTGCTCACCGACGCCTACTGCCGTACTAATGTCCCTGGCGTGTGGGCTGTGGGCGACATTGTCCCCGGCGTGCAGCTAGCTCACCGTGGCTTTGCCCAGGGTATTCAGGTCGCTGAAACCATTGCTGGTCTGGAAACCCGCCCGGTTGATGACAACCTGGTACCTAAGGTGACTTTCTGCGAGCCTGAGATTGCCTCGGTGGGTCTAAGCGAAGCTAAGGCTAAGGACAAGTACGGTGCCGGCGCCGTCGTCACCAGTGAGTTCAACGTAGCCGGTAACGCTAAGAGCCAGATCCTAGGCACCCAGGGCTTCGTCAAGCTGGTAGCTCTTAAGGATGGCCCCATCGTGGGCTTCCACGCCATCGGCGCCCGCATGGGTGAGCAGGTAGGTGAAGGCCAACTTATGGTTACTTGGGAGGCTTACGCCGACGACGTCGCCGCCCTGGTACATGCCCACCCCACTCAGAACGAGACTCTCGGTGAGGCCGCAATGGCACTTGCCGGCAAGCCCTTACACAACCACGGCTGAGATAGGTAGATAGTAAGACCATGTCACATTCCGTTGAAATGCCCGCCCTGGGCGAATCTGTAACTGAAGGCACCGTTTCTTCTTGGTACAAGGCTGTTGGCGACACCATTGAGGCTGACGAGCCGCTGGTATCGGTAGCCACCGACAAGGTAGACACCGACGTGCCCTCCCCTGTCTCTGGCGTAGTTGAGCAGATCCTGGTTCCTGAAGATGAGACCGTTGACGTAGGCACTGTCATCGCCATTATTGGTGACGGCTCTGGCCTAGGTGGCGCCGCTGAAGCTGCGCCGGCGCCCGTGGCCGAGCCGGCTCCTGCCCCGGCTCCTGTAGCAGCAGAGCCCACTCCGGCTCCGGCTGCACCGGCCACCCCGGCCCCCAGCGACGACACCGCTGGCACTGAGGTAACCATGCCGGCTCTGGGTGAATCGGTCACTGAAGGCACCGTTTCTTCTTGGTACAAGGCTGTTGGCGACACCATTGAGGCTGACGAGCCGCTGGTATCGGTAGCCACCGACAAGGTAGACACCGACGTGCCCTCCCCTGTCTCTGGTGTAGTTATTAAGCTGCTGGTTCCTGAGGACGAGACCGTAGATGTTGGCACCCCCATTGCCATCATTGGCGCCCCTGGCGCTACTCCGGCCCCGGCGGCACCTGCCCCGGCACCTGTAGCAGCAGAGCCCACCCCGGCTCCCGCTGCCCCCGCCACTGCGCCCGCGCCTGTGGCTAAGCCTGCCCCGGTCCCCGCCACTGCGCCTGCACCTGTGGCTGAGCCTGCCCCGGCCCCGGCCGCACCGGCTGCCCCAGTGGCTGAGCCTGCACCCAGCGTTGCCGCCACCTCTAACGCCGCTTATGTAACCCCGCTGGTACGCAAGCTGGCACGTGAAAAGGGTGTAGACCTAAGCACCGTCACCGGCTCTGGGGTTGGTGGACGCATCCGTAAGGAAGATGTGGAAGCTAAGGCCGCCCAGATCGCCGCTGAGAAGGCTGCTCAGGAAGCCGCTACTAAGGCTGCCGCTCCGGCCCCGGCCGCGCCTGCAGCTCCGGCTGCACCTGCCCCGGCAGCTGCTAAGCCGGCTGTGGACACCACCTTGCGTGGCAAGACTGAGAAGATGAGCCGCCTGCGTCAGGTGATCTCCACCCGCATGATCGAGTCCCTGCAGACCTCTGCCCAGCTGACCACCGTGGTGGAAGTTGACGTAACCCGGATCGCTTCGCTGCGCGCTCGCGCCAAGAACGCCTTCCTGGCCGCTAACGGCACCAAGCTGACTTTCCTGCCTTTCTTCGTGCAGGCGGCCACCGAGGCGCTCAAGGCTCACCCCAAGCTCAACGCTTCTATCAACGGCAAGGAAGTTACCTACCACGCGGTAGAGCACATCGGTATTGCCGTAGACACCCCGCGTGGTCTGCTGGTTCCGGTAGTTAAGAACGCTGGTGACCTGAACATTCCGGGTCTGGCTAAGCGCATTAACGACCTCGCTGCGCGCACCCGCGACAACCAGGTCAACCCGCAGGAGCTGAGCGGCTCCACCTTCACCATTACCAACACTGGTAGCGGTGGCGCCCTGTTTGACACCCCCATCATCAACCAACCTGAAGTAGCTATTTTGGGCCTGGGGGCAATCACCAAGCAGCCGCGCGTGGTGCGTGACGCTGATGGCAACGAAACCATCGGTATCCGCTCGGTGTGCTACCTGGCTCTGTCCTACGACCACCGCCTGGTTGACGGCGCTGACGCTGCCCGTTACCTGATGACCGTCAAGAAGCGCCTGGAAGAGGGCGACTTCGCCGGCGAGCTGGGACTGTAAAACAAGGGACTGTAACCAACAGTTTCTAGGGGGGCTTGCAGCTAATGCTGCAAGCCCCCCTTTTATAAAGCCGCTGCCCTACGTTATTACTCCAGGGCGCTATATATTCGCTATTCACTAAGCCCCGCGCTACTAGCCAGCTTGGGCGCATCAATACGCAGTTGGAAAGATAGCGGGGCACTAAGCCAGGCGGCGTCGTCTTGAACATGGATAGAAATAGATCGCGCCAGGGGGCGAATAAAAGCCTGTGCCTAGGTGACATCTAGCTGATGGGTTAGTAAACCTCCACCAGGCGCCAAGGCGAAGAAACCAACACGAAAGTTTGATACTTAGGCTCTGAAGCCTCCACCCGACGTGACTGACCATTTTCAGTGCGCGTAGTGGCACTTTGAGTCACCCGTGCCCGCCAAGCCTGGGCGCCAGGATACTTAGAAGCCAAATGTTCAGGAACAGCCACAGCTGTAAAATCATCCAGGGTTGTTTTCAACCCCGTAATTTTAACGTTTTTAGCTTTGAGCTGGCGCATTAGGTTAGCGTCATCCTTGGCTACAGTGGAATCCGGCTCGCTAACATCAGCCATCTTCTTATCGTCAAGCTCCATAATGGCCTGGTCACGTTGGGTAGCTAAAGACTGCAATGCCACCCTAGGGTCAGTGTCCGCATCCAGTGTGGCCGAGGCGCTAGCCACCGGGACAGGTTTAGAATCCAGCCAACCTGAATGAGGCAGCCAAACCCCAACCCCCACAGCTAAAGCCGCCACCACTGCTAAGGTGATGAAACTAAAATACCGCTTTCTGCTTTCCATTGCGCGCGGCAAATAGCGGGTAGGTTCACGAACCGCCCTATCACGCAGCTCATTAGCCACCAGTCCATCAGCGTTACCCCGCCTAATTGGTTGCGGCGCCCCCAGCTCAGCAGCCCTAGCTGCCGCCGTGCGGGCATTAATACGCTCAGCGGGATCAGTGCGGCACATCAAAGAAGTAATTACATTTAGTCGCGGCGGTGGATAATCACCAGCGGCCTCCTGCAACACCACACCCAGCGAGTAAACGTCACCGGCGGCGCTGTGGCCACCATACTCGCCCTCAGGTGGGGTATAGCGGCGTGTACCAAGCTGCCCGTAAGCGGTGAGTAAATCAATAAGCTTCACAGAACCATCAGGCAACACCAAAATATTGGCGGGCGAAATATCGCCGTGCACCAGTCGGTTTTCATGCAAATAAGCCAGGGCTGTGGCCGCCTGATCCAGTAGTGTAGCCAACTCCCCCGTCTCCAGGGCGCGCCCACCAGCCAAAATGACTGCCAGGTTAGTGGCTTCAACCCAGCGGCTGACAATAGCTACTTTTTCAGGGCCAGCCTGACGGATTTCAATAACATCTTCAATACCGTGGTGGCTTACCGGCAGCAGACGGCGGGCTTTAATCTCGGCGTCGTCACCACGTTTACATATACGAATAACCACATGGCGACCGTTACGGTCCAGGCAGCGGCGCGGCACTAACCCGTTTTCGCCACCCAAAGTGCCACCAATAGTGAAGCCCTGCTTTTGTAGGGCCTTAGTGGCGCGCTCATCCCACAAGGCACCCGCCCTGGGAACCTTGATCCCCGTCTTTACGGGTTGTGAAGGAGAGCGTCGCTTAAACATGGTTTCCTTTAACGTAACAACTGCTTGAATTTTATCCGCTGTTAAGAAACGGTATCAAAGCTTGGGTCAGCTTGTAATAAAGTTACGGATGTGGAGCAGGTTGTGACTACGGGATTAATCCCCTACCGTCAAGGTTGGCAGCTCCAACACGATTATGTCACGCAAATCGCCTCTGGGCAGCGAAAATCAACCATAATCTGGGTTGAACATGAACCGGTTTACACCGTGGGTAAACGCACTCACACCTGGGAGCGCCCCAATAGTGACCTGGTTGACGGCGTAGAGGTTATTGACGTTGACCGTGGGGGCAAAACCACCTGGCATGGCCCTGGGCAGCTGACGGTTTACCCCCTAATAAAGCTAGCCCACCTGGATGTTATTGAGTATGTGCGTGCCTTAGAGGGCGCCGTCATGCAGTATTTAGACTCCCTGGGGCTAGCAACTATCCGAGTACCCCAGCGCTCAGGAGTGTGGCTGCCAGCTGACGGACAACGCCCAGAACGTAAAATTTGCGCCCTAGGGGTGCGAGTTACACGTGGGGTAACCATGCACGGCATTGGTTTAAACGTGAACCCAAACCTGGCAGCTTTTAGCCTAGAGCGGATCATTCCCTGCGGCATTAGTGACGCCGGAGTTACCTCACTGGCCGCTGAGTTGCCTGGAAATTGGTCCGTTAGCGCGGTTGCCAACCAACTACGCCCCTACCTGGAAGAACACCTGAGCCCACTAGCGGATCCAAAATCACTATAAACCACAATCCCGCCAGGGAAAAAAGTCCTAAAATAGTTGTTACGGCTAAACCGGACGTAAAGGAAGATTCGTGACCAACCCAGTAAATCCGGCAGGACGCAGGCTGCTGCGCGTAGAAGCACGCAACGCTCAGGTTCCTATCGAAAAAAAGCCTTCCTGGATCCGCACCAAGGCGGTTGTGGGCGACACTTATAAAGACGTACGCAAACTTGTGCGTGAAAAGAAGCTGCACACTGTTTGCGCTGAAGCTAACTGCCCTAACGTTTATGAATGCTGGAATGACCGCGAAGCCACCTTCCTGGTAGGTGGCGGGGTTTGCACACGCCGCTGCGACTTTTGCGATATCGCTACCGGCCGCCCAGGCACTTTCGACCGTGAAGAACCCGCCCGGGTGGGGGCATCCGTAGCTGACATGCAACTGCGTTACGCCACCGTCACCGGGGTTGCCCGCGATGACTTGGACGACGGCGGGGCCTGGCTTTACGCCGAAACTGCCCGCCAGATCCGTGCCCAATCCCCCGGCACCGGGGTGGAGCTACTAATCCCTGATTTTCGGGTAAACCCCAAGCATTTGGACGAGGTTTTCTCCTCACGCCCAGAAGTTTTAGGCCACAACCTAGAAACCGTGCCTCGCATCATTAAACAAATTCGTCCCGCTTTCTCCTATGAGGGATCACTGGAGGTAATCACCCGCGCCCACGAGGCTGGGCTGGTAACCAAATCCAACCTGATTTTAGGTATGGGTGAGCAGCCCGACGAGATTGAAGATGCCCTAGCTGACCTGGTAGATGCCGGCTGTGACATCCTAACCATCACGCAATATCTACGCCCCTCACGCCTACACCACCCCATTGACCGATGGGTTAAACCACAAGAGTTCGTGGCCCTAGCTAAATTAGCTGAGCAGATGGGCTTTGCGGCAGTTATGAGCGGCCCCATGGTGCGCTCTTCCTACCGCGCCGGGCTGCTGTGGGGACGAGCCATGCTTAAACGTGGCTGGCCTATCCCTGAGCACCTAAGTGACCTGGCTAAGCCGGTTACCACCATGCAAGAGGCCAGCTCACTACTAGCCCACCAAGGATTAGCTAGCTAAAGGACGTTTTTATTGGTTAAAGCACCAAATCGTTTATCCTTATATATGTGAGTGAGAAAACCCCAGCTACTAAGAAGAAGCGCCTGGCGCGCATCCGTACCTTCGCCCGAAATCTGAAGGACGCCTACACAATTTCAAAGCGCACCTACCCCTGGGTAGGTTGGGCAATGCTGGGTGTGTTAGTGGCCTTCCTAGCCCTAGCCGTAGCTATTTCTATGGCCAGTGGCCAGCCGGTATGGTACTGGATTTTGATGGCCCTTTTGGTTATCGCCTCCATCGACCTAATGATTTTGTCGTGGACCGTCAGGCGCGCCTCCTACAGCCAGATCGAAGGCATGCCCGGTGCCGCCAAAGCCGTACTTGACCAGCTGCCGCGTGGATGGACCCTGGAAGAAAACCCGGTGTTCATCAACCAGAAAAACCGCGACGTGGTTTGGCGTATGGTTGGCCGCCCCGGCGTGGTGCTAATCGTTGAGGCTCCTCACTCTCGCGCTGGCAAGATCATCAATGAGGAAACCCGCAAAGTTAACCGCGTGGTTCCCAACGTTCCGGTACACGCTCTTGAGGTAGGCACTGAAGACGGCCAGGTCCGCCTAATCGAACTAACCAAGCGCCTGCGCAAACTACCCACCAAGCCCCAATACCTCACCAGCGCCGAAATTACTCGCGTTTCCCAGCGTCTTAGCACCATTGGTTCTAACGGCCTGCCCATCCCTAAGGGCATGGACCCGCGTAAAGCCCGCATTAACCGCCGTGCTCTACGCGGACGCTAAATCTACACTCGCTTTAGACACCCAGCCGCTGGCCGCAAGGTCAGCGGCTACTTTTATCTCCAATCTGACTACCCCAGCAGCTAGGATTTTCGTCCCGAGCAGCGGTTTTTAGGCTAAGAACCACTTTGTATGAAACAAACTGTTTACATTATCTCTATAGTTTCGTCACTTGTAGCGGTTAGAGTGTTTATGTCGCAAATAGCGACTGCCCATTCCCTAGGCTACTTAAGAGGAACATATGTTCGCGGATGCGCGCCAGGCAGAGGAATACATTAAATCAGAGGGCGTTGAGTTCATTGACGTTCGCTTCTGTGACTTGCCGGGGGTGATGCAGCACTTCACTATCCCCGCCCACACTTTAGGCGATGCGCTAGAGGCCGGCGTGATGTTTGATGGTTCTTCCATCCGTGGCTTTACCTCCATTGAAAAGTCAGACATGAAGCTAATGCCTGACCTATCAACCGCTTACCTAGACCCCTTCCGGGACGCCAAGACACTAATCGTTAACTTCCGCGTAGTTGACCCCTTCACTGACGAGTCTTTCTCCCGTGACCCACGCTCTGTTGCCGCTAAGGCTGAGGCCTACCTGCGCTCCACCGGCATTGCTGACACCTGCTACATCGGTGCCGAAGCCGAGTTCTACCTGCTAGATTCCATCCGCTACCAGGTCAGCCCCGAGCACACCTTCTACCAGCTTGACTCCTCTGAAGGTCACTGGGCCACCGGCCGCGATGAAGAAGGCGGCAACCTGGGTTACAAGACCGCACTTAAAGGCGGCTACTTCCCCGTCTCCCCCAACGACCAAAACGCAGACCTACGTGACGAAATGGTGCGCTACTGTCAGGAAGTTGGCCTAGACATTGAACGCGCTCACCACGAGGTAGGCTCTGGTGGTCAGCAGGAAATCAACTACCGTTTCAACTCCCTGCTTGCCGCCGGTGACGACATGATGAAGTTCAAGTACGTCATCAAGAACGCCGCCTGGCAGGCTGGCAAGACCGCCACCTTCATGCCCAAGCCCCTAGCCGGAGACAACGGCTCTGGTATGCACTGCCACCACTCACTTTGGAAGGACGGCAAGCCGCTGTTCTTCGACGAGCGCGGCTACGGCCAGCTTTCTGACCTAGCCCGCTGGTACATTGGCGGTATTTTGGAGCACGCTCCGGCGCTACTGGCCTTCACCAACCCCTCGGTTAACTCTTTCCGCCGCCTAGTTCCAGGCTTTGAAGCCCCGGTCAACCTGGTTTACTCGGCCCGTAACCGTTCTGCCTGCATCCGCATCCCGGTCACCGGCACCTCCCCCAAGGCCAAGCGCATCGAGTACCGCGTGCCTGACCCTTCGGCTAACCCCTACCTGTGCTTTGCTGCAGTACTAATGGCTGGCATTGACGGTATCCGTAACCGTATTGAGCCGCGCGAACCTATCGACAAGGACCTCTACGAGCTCAGCCCCGAAGAGTACTTCGACATTGAAAAGCTGCCCTACTCTTTGGACCAGGCCCTAGACGCCCTGGAAGCTGACTACGACTTCCTCACCGAAGGTGACGTATTCACCCCCGACCTGATCGAAACCTGGATCAAGTACAAGCGCGACAACGAAATTCAGCCGCTGCGTGCCCTGCCCCACCCGCTTGAGTTCCAGCTCTACTACGATCTGTAAACCACTGGTTGACTGGGCGCCACCACCCCCCAGACAGTTACTAGTCACTGTCTAGGGGCAGCTGCCAAGACTGCTCCGGCATGTTCCGTTTAGGAACTGCCCGGAGCAGTCTTTTTATGCCCTTGTTAGCTTAAGGAAACGGCGGGGCCATGGAGCTTGCCACTTTTAGTCGCCCAGGCGCCGTCGTTATCAAGAGCGAGGGCAGCGTCATCAGCAGCCTCGACAGCGCCAAGAACAACTACGACGCAGGGGCGCCGTCGGGGGCAGCGTCAGGGACGGCGTCGACCATAAAACCTAATCCTACAAGCAGTCTCCCTCTCAGTCTCCCTCTAACTTTTTCTCCAGGTGACTAGTTAAAGCATCAGCATATTGTCCAATACCCTCAGTTAGCTGCGGAGTGTAGACGCGAATAGTTTGGATCCAACCAAGCTTTTGCTCCAAAAACAGTGGCGTCAGTTCCCGGTCAGTGACTGTAGCCAAATTGGCCCAACGCTGGCTGTCCATAATCAAGGCAAACTGCCAGTTTTCCTGGCCCGGTTTACGCAGCGCAATATCAACCTTATAGGCGCTTAACCCATAATCACTTTCCACTTCCCAGCCTCGCTTACGCAAAGCCTTAGCTAAAAGATCACGAAGTAGAATTTCCTGCCTATCGGCGTGCGTTGAGCCATTTAATTTAACCCCATCCCTGGCCAGCAGCAAATAGTCACGTAAATCTTGCAAACCCTGGGCAGAGTTTTTAGTTAGCTGCATGTCTTCAGGGTCAAATGAAGCAAATACCACCACAGCGGTGCGCGCACGCGTTACGGCTACATTCAACCGTCGCTGACCACCTTGACGGTTAAGCGGCCCAAAATTAAGCGGCAGACGATCCTTTAGCGGAGTCTTTGAAAAACCCACACTCATTAAAATTACGTCGCGCTCATCACCCTGCACGTTTTCTAGATTCTTAACGAAAATAGTTTTATCTGGAGCCACCCCCTCCCCTGGCATGTGCTCGGCAATTAAAGGATCATCACTTTCTTCAAGCAAAGTGGTTATTAAATCCATCTGCTTGGCATTCATAGTTACTACGCCTAGGCTTTGATCCTTAGTTAGCGGATCGTTTAGGCGCCGCGAGATTTCCTCAACAATCGCTTTAGCTTCCACTTCATTAGTGTTTTGCTTATTTTCTTGGTAGTTGGGGTCTGCTTTACGCATGAAGTGACCATTGACCCGGCGCCAGAAAATACCCGTGCCCGGCATCTGCCCAGCGGCAGGTAGGGTGGCTAGCTTATTGGAGTAGTAGTGCTGGTTTGAAAAAGCGATCAAAGATTCTGTCTGAGAGCGGTAATGCCAGGTCAGCATTAGGTTTGGCAGGCGCACTTCCATGGCTTCGTCCAGAATCGACTCTAGATCGTTAATGGTTTCACCATCTTCATCCATGTCATCATCCTGGTTGGCAGCAAAGAAGTTAGTGGGAGGCATCTGCTTGTTATCCCCCACAATTACTGCGGCTTTAGCGCGGCCAATCGCTCCCATAGCTTGAGGCACGGTCACCTGTGAGGCTTCATCAAAAACCACCAGGTCAAACATGAGAGCACCCGGTTCAATGTGAGTAGCCAGGCTGGCAGGCGAGGCCATTACGCACGGGGTAGCGTTTAAAATTTGCTGGCCGTATTTAGAAAACAGGGTGCGGATAGAAGCTGAGTTACGTTTAGCGTCAAGCCGCATACGTAGCTGCTGCGTGGCTTGGTCTGGCTGGTTAGTCCAGCCTCTGGCCTCAAACAGTTTGGCGGGTAAAACTTGGCGGTACATATCGCGTACCTGCTGCCAGTTTTCATTGGTGTTTTGCGTTAGCCCCTGCTGCGCGACGGCGTCGAAATTATCTAGCTCAAAAGCCGCCAGTCGCTCCTCAATTGACTGAGCACACAGGGCCAGCTGTAAAGAAGCCTCTACTTGGGCTGGGGTTAACTGCTGATGTTTGAGGTGGCCGGCAAGTTCATCTAAACCTTTGCTTTCTAAAGCTTGGATAGCTTTGTTTAGCCGCGCCACTTGACGCAGTTTGGGTAGATCCTGATCTACCTGCTGGCCGCGCTGTATCCACTGGTCAATGTGGGTTTTTAGTTCCTGACCGCCAAGATTGCACTCGGGGGCTTGGGTTAGCTCACGCCAGGTGCACTCAGCTGACTCTAGCTGCCTAAGTGCTTGCCTTAGCTCAGCTAGTTCACCCACATCCCACAACCAAATCGGTAGCTTTTCTTGTAGCTCTAGTGAGGCCTGGAAATCTTCCAGATGCTGCACAAAATCGTTATCCCAAAATGCCAGGTGCTTTTTTAGCTCAGGTAGCTGATCGAGTTGGTTAAGGATATAGGCCATCTGGATGCGTAAGGCACGCATTTGCCCTACTGACTCCATAACTTTTTTAGGCCGGTAAGTTTTGACAAGCTTTTTTTGCGCAGTTACTGCGAGTTCGGCTTGCAGGGCGCCTGCCAGTATGGAGGCAAAGTGGCGACGACGTGCGCGCCTACCCAACTTCCAGCTTCTAGCCTGGGCGGCGGCTTGTTCTAGCTGGTCAAGATCACCAACTTCAATAAAAGCTTGCGAGTAAGCAGCTAGCAGGCCTTCAAGTAGGTCTTTAAGGGAGTGAGCCTGACTTACCACTGTTTTAATTAGCGCCAGCGTATCTTCAACTTCTTCGCGTTGAGGGCGGCTAAGTAACTGTTTTTGGTTAACAGCCAGGAATGAATCTAGGTCTTCACTTGTCTTAGCTGCGCTTATTTCACTGCAGATGAGCTGCTCGAATGCGCTAGTTTCTGATAGCTGGGCACAAGCAGCGGATAGATTTAAGGCAGCTTCTTTAAGGCTATCTAGCGAGCCACTTAGGTCAAAGCCCTCCCATCTGGTTAGTAGCTCAGGCTCAACCCAGTTTTTAGCCACCTCCTTTACTAAGCCTTCAAGCTCGTCCGGGCTAGGGCTTGGATTTTGGGCATAACCGCTTGGCAGGAAGATAAATTTTACGTCATCATTACGCTTAATATCTTCACTTAGTGTTAATGCTCCCCAAAGCGATTTATTAAGTTTGTTTGGGGTGCGGATTGCCGTTGAGTATTTTTGTAATGCCTCTATATTCCTAACTAGCCTTGTCTTACGTAACTGCCAGCGTTCAGGCTCATAGCTGTGTTTAGCATCAATGGAAGTTTTAATTTGATTGCGTACAGCTTTGCTAACATTATCAGTTCCGTGCATATCTAGCACGAATTTACTTAAACCTATATCTTCTAAACGGATCTTGACAACGTCTAGCGCTGCCTGTTTTTCTGCTACAAATAGCACCTTTTTGCCAGCCAATAGGTTGGCGGCAATTAGGTTAGTGATGGTCTGGCTTTTCCCAGTTCCAGGTGGGCCTTGCAGCACAAAACTGCGGCCGCTTGTAGCGGCTACTACTGCTTGTAGCTGTGAGCCATCGGCGGGAATTGGCAAAATATTTTCAGTTTCATCGGCTTTGAGAGCGCTTATATCACTATCCCCATTGGGGTCTAGGAAAGCGCGTCCAGAACTGGTGGCGATATGGGCAAACACTGGAGAAGCCATAAACTTTTCCCAATATTCACCCATATCTTTCCACATGTTAAAGGTTGAGAAGTTAGCGATGAACAAGTATGCCGTCTGTGACACTTTCACCTCAATGCGCGCATCTACTAGCTCGCGGCTTATCGCCGTAAACATCTGTAAAATGTCTAGCTCGAGATTATCTTCCGGTAGCTCATTAAGTGTAGTCAGCGTTAAGCCGTATTCTTTTTTCAGCCATTCAGACAGGCAATAGTTAGGAATTATTTCACCTTCATTATCACATTTGATTTTGAAGGGAGCCATTTTAGATGATCGTTCCAGCTTAACTGGAACTAAAAATAGTGGAGCTTTGTTAGTTTTACCCGCCTTAGCGTAGGTTAGCTCCCCTAAGCTTAAGTATAGGTTAGCATTACCGGTTTCTTCAGCCAGTGTCAGAGATTTTTTCCTTAGCTTATCTAAACCATTAACGTAGGTAGAGCGATTAGTATCAATGTGAACCTCACGCTGATCCGATAGTTTGTTATAAAGAACAAGATCTGCTAGCTGTGTGGCGTCCTTAATTCCTTTGGCCCGGTCAATTGGGTCAATCTTTTTCATGTCTTTTAATGTCAGGCTATGGCCGTCAAGAATTAACTGTTTTAGTTCAGCTAGCATACCTTGGCGTAGCTCTAATTTATAGGCGTTAGTTTTAAGGCTTAGCAAAGGGTTAGTTAGTTTTAGATCTAGCAGTCGCCGCTGCCAGTCTTGTACTCGCTGAGGTGGCTCAGCCGGGCTATCTACCTTTGGCTCTAGGACTTCAATTTGCTCTAGAACTTCAATATTTTCAGCGATTTGCCCCTGTTCTCCACTACTATCATCAGCCAGAACCGCAGCCTCGGGAGCTACTTTAGCTGCGCCGTCGCCGTTAGGTAGGGCGCAATTGCTGGCCATGATTTCCTCAGCATTGAAGCCCTCTATAGATTCATTGATAGGTAACTCTGTAATATGGTTTGCAAGCTGCGAGCGTACATCTACCAGTCCCTGTGCTAACTCAAAATATTTTTCAGCCTCCGCAACGGCTTTTTCAAAAGGTACTCGATTAAGTGCCTGTACCGGATCAAAGACCAATAATTTTTTACCGCGCAGATAATTCTGCGACTTCATTTCGCCTTGCACTACTGCAGAATTTAAGGGGCGTTCTAGGTTTACTGCAGCTAGTAGTCTACCGCGTGCTATAACTAATACCGGTTTTAGTCGGCAAGCTGCGGCTAGAGCTGAATATAGCAGGACTAGTTCCGAGGCCGTGGCCGTGCCTTGTCGCAAAACCTCACCTGAAGTTCGCAGACGCACTACTGGCACTTGCCAAGTTTCTTCTCCAGCAGTAATCAAAATGTTTGTTGCTGCTGTTGAGTTAGCACTGTGATCTGGTTGAAATTCAAATTGGCCAAGCACTCGATAACAGGCTTCAGCTAAATTTTTCAGCTCTTGACGCCCTGAACTTGCTGGTTGCGTATCTAGTAGTTCATGTACTTGTTCACGCAATAGCTGTAGAGCCGGGTCTTGAGTTTGCACATAGCTGGCAAGCATGCCCCAAAGCTCAGGTAGCAGCAAAAACTCTGTGTTGGCCAGGATTTTAAGCGGGAACTCTTCGCTAACACTCCTACCCAAGGATTCAACGGTAACTACCAAGGCACCTTCACGCTGCTCAGGTAGCACGTCTAAAGCATCAGGATTTACATGAGATTTAGAACGTAAATCCCATTGTTGAGCACGTTCAGAGGTTTTTTTCGTTATAACAATTGGCGTAAATAACTGTTTACCTTGAAATTTAGCACAAATCGACACTTTGGCATCTAGTGCATCGATTTCACTACCGTCAGCTTTACTCAGTTCCACGCTTGCAACCAGCCCTAGGTCAGCCCTAGACATTACTCGACTAGTTGCCGGCATGTAGTGCAAGGTGGCAACAAGTGGACCGCAGTGTACTTCAACCTGTTGATAGTGCTCCATTTAAACCTCAACGTAAGCAGTGTTGATAAGCTCCCCCTATCTTACATATCTCAGTTATCTACTTTTACGGCTTTCTTTTATTTCTAAGATCACAGTTTTATGAAGACAGTTAGATAAAAAGTCTACCCAGCCCTCTAGAGGGGCTGTACTGACGCCGTCATTGAGTACATCTCTAACCGACTACCCCTCTAACCGATTAGCTCTCTACCCGATTTAATATTAGGGATAGACCAGAAAACTGAGTGGAGGGATTGGCGAGCGAGAGTGCAGGGGTTTGGTTGGCAGGAAAATCGGGACTTGGTTTACAGGAGCATAGGGGCTCCGCAAAAGCTGACAGTAAACCTAGTGCTAAAGATGACATGTAGACCGAAACATGCAGACCGACAGAGGCCCACCGAAGGGCGGCGGCAATTTTTCTCAGTTTCTCAGGTGATACAAGACACATTAGTGCAGGTTTTTTGATTTGCCTGCGAGATCCGGGTTGCAGATCTAAAATATTGGACATTACTAAACACAGTGTATAGCACTCCAACAATATGGGGTGTTATGTACCATGCTTTGTAATACTTCCCCAACACTCCCTTAAAGCTTCATCAGTGTAGATAAACCATGGGGGAACACAATGGGGGCCTCAACAAATAAACGGTATCTGCAGGCAGCACTGGCCTTAACGTTACTGGTCTGCTCGGGGTTGAGTGGGTGCAGTGAAGGCCAAGAACAAAGCGGTTCAAATGCTGGCGGTAAGGCCGCCGTCGCCACGGCACACACCAAGACACCAAACACCACACCCAAGGGCAGTGGCACGCCTACCGCAACCGCCACACCCCAGGGCACTGGTACGCCCACAGCGACTGCTAGCCCAACGCTCATCATGACGCCAGAACTGGTGGAGGCTAAAAAGCAAGCCTTAGCTACTCCCCCGCCACCCAAACCAGAACTGATCACTGTCAACAGTGACGACGGGGCTATCGCTACCGCTAAGTACTGGGTGCAACTGCACTATTACATCTACACCACCGGCAAAGTAGATGAATATAAAGCACTCTGCCCAGGAGATGGATTCATTGCTACCACACCGGTAAAGCACGCGACTGAAAACCATGCTACTGGCGGCTGGACCGACCCGGTCACACTAAAATTCACTGATGCTTTTCGCAGAGACGACTTCAAAAATGAAGTAGTAATACAAGTGAATTTTGAACGCGAACCCTTCACTCAATATCACAGTGAAGGAGAGATCGAGTATAACCCAAAGCAACTACGCTGGGCAGCTGTAAAGCTTGAATATAACGGAACACAATGGGTCGTGATTGAGGCGGTAAATCGTGCACACTAGTAAGCTATCGTATGTTTTGGTTCCACTAATTGCTTTATCATCCTCCGCAATGGCAAGTCCTAAAGGAGAAACAGACGATGATGGAAGTAGCTTCATTGTCAGTGAAAGAGAAAAAGTAACTACTCCTGGTGGTTTTTCGTCTGTGGCTGAGCCGGCCGGGCCTGTGGACCCTGAAGCCGCTAAACGAGCTGCTGAAAAGTACCACTTCCACTGCGTCACAATGCCGAAATTAGTTGCCTTCTTTGATAAAACCGAGATAGTCACCCCCCAGGAATGCACTGCCCAAGCCAACACCGGCACTCCTTTGGCTGCCGGGCCTACCACGGTCAGTAACGAACAAGTAGCCCGCCTTATCCCACACGGATCCGGTATCAACCGCTACCCCAGCGGAGAAATATTCGTTATCTTCAAACAACCCATGATGGTATGGACCAGCCCCAACAAACAAACCTTCAACATAACTTTGCTGGGAACAGCCATTGAGGTTGAGGCTACACCTGTGTCTTTTAACTGGGACTGGGGAGACGGACAAACCTTCGAGACCACTGACCCAGGTAGTCCATACCCTAACTACAGCGTCAGCCACGCCTATGAGGTAACCGGTGACGGGTATGTGATTAGGTTGCGTACTTCCTGGTCGGCTAGGTGGCGTATAGCCGGCCAATCCCAGTGGCACCAAGTCAACGGGACAGTCACTACTACTGAAATATCCAGCCCGTTCAACCTATACATCGCTGACTCTTACGGCACCACTTCAAATTAGATGAATCAACGCAGATTAATCACGGGGAAACACAATGAGAACACCACCAACTAAACGCCACCTTCAAACAGCACTGGCCTTAACCCTGCTGGCCTGTTCAGGCTTGACTGGGTGCAGCGAGAGTCAAGAACAAAGCGCCTCAAGTGCTGACAGTAAGGCCGCCGTCGCCACGGCACACACCAAGACACCAAACACCACACCCAAGGGCAGTGGTACACCTACCACAACCGGCACGCCCTCAGCGACCGCCAGCCCAACACTCATCATGACCCCAGAGCTAGAGGCTTCAAAGAAGCGTGCCCTGGCTACGCCACCACCACCCAAACCAGAACTAATCACAGTCAACAATGATGATGGGGCAATAGCCACCGCCAAATACTGGGTACAACTACATTTCTATATTTATACTACGGGTCAGACCAGCGAGTATAAAGAGCTATGCCCAGGAAATAATAAAGGTTGTGTAGGAGCAATTAGTGATGTTCTCGGTAACCATGCTGCCGGCGGATGGATGGATCCTGTAACTCCGCGATTCATAACTGCTTCTCTACGTTTAGATCTCTCAACAGACACGACTACCGTAGTGCAACTTACATATGAACATGACAGCTTCGTTCAATATGACGGCACTGGTAGAATAATTAATTTTCCAAATGGAAGTCGTTACGCCATCATTGAAATGCACTTCGTTAATGGTGAATGGAAGGTTTTAAAACATGAAGACGAAGTATATAAATAGAACTATATATTTATTTTTAGTACTCTCACTATGCTTGCATACACCGACAGCGATAGCAGCCGATTTTAGTGGCAATGGTGACGGCACTGTATGGGTTGTTGATGGGCATGAAAACAGCAGCACCCCTGGTGGTTTTTCGTCTGTGGCCGAGCCGGCCGGGCCGGTAGATCCTGAAGCCGCCGCGATATATGCGGCAACATACCAGTTCGCATGCGTCATAATCCCAAACCTGCTATCGCATGCAACAGGAGGAAAACCTGTAACCGTCCACGAAATGTGCACTGCCCAGGCCAACACTGGTGCGCCTCTGGCTGCCGGCCCTACCACGGTCAGTAACGAACAAGTCGCCCGCCTCATCCCACACGGATCCGGTATCAACCGCTACCCCAGCGGAGAAATATTCGTTATCTTCAAACAACCCATGATGGTATGGACCAGCCCCAACAAACAAACCTTCAACATAACTTTGCTGGGAACAGCCATTGAGGTTGAGGCTACACCCGTGTCTTTTAACTGGGACTGGGGAGACGGCCAAAACTTTGAAACCACTGACCCAGGTAGTCCATACCCTAACTACACTGTCAGCCACGCCTATGAGGTAACCGGTAACGGTTACGTAATCAAACTGCGTACTTCCTGGAAGGCTAGGTGGCGTATAGCCGGCCAATCCCAGTGGCACCAAGTCAACGGCACAGTCACCACCACCGAAACATCCACACCGTTCAACCTATACATCGCTGACTCCTACGGCACTACTCCATAAGTTTGACCTAGCAGCTGTAAAAGAGAGCTTTAAGCTAGGTAAATTTAAGCTACGGCGACGGTGGTGCTAAGCCCTACCTACATAAAATTTCAGGTGCCATAGTGTAGGTGGGGCCGCGCCGCCGTCGTCGTTACCCTAAAACCCACAAAACAAGAGACTAGCCCTAGAGAGACTACCCCCAGGTCAGGGTATGGGCAGGGCGGCATTACTGGTGGCTTGCTAGCTTGTTGAAGCCAAGTTTGAAGCTAAGTGTCGCCAGATTCTAGTGAGGGTTGGTTCTCTAGTGAGCAGTGTTGCAATCACCCTTAGGATCTGGCGCCAGGGTCAGGCAAGTAAGGGCAGCTAGGACAGGGGGAGAGTCTTACAGATACGGGGTTTTCGTCCGTTGCCTATAAAACCCCATGAAAAAATCATAGGGAAGGGACGATTTTGCCTGTATATGTCTGTATTTGCCTGTATTTGCCTGTGAGTGCATGAAAAAAGACTCTCTGAACTTAGAGAGTCTTTGATGGTGTCCGAGAGGGGACTTGAACCCCTACGCCCGTTTAATTAGGCACTAGCACCTCAAGCTAGCGCGTCTACCGATTCCGCCACTCGGACTTGGTGCTGCCATTCGCAATGTTTAATGCGATTGACTCGTGAAAATGTATCACGTTCAGATGGCTAGCACCAACTAGCTAACTATGGTTCACGCCACAACTGCAATTTTTTCGGTCATCTATATGTGCTCACACCAAAACCGCAAGCGCATCTGCGCAGCAGCCAGGGCCGCCGCCGTCGTTCCTCAAAAAGCAGCACAATTAAGGCACCCAAGCAAGGCACCTTTCGAAAGTAGGTTTACCAACTCGTCCGAACCACAAACTCACTCCAGCTACAGATTCTCGACAGATAGCGTCATAGAAATGCTGAAGCTCTCCCCTGGCTCAAGCTTGGCGGCGTTTTCGCGGATGCGGCCAGGCTCTACGCATAGGAACTGTACCCACTCGTCGGGAGCCATGTCAGCAAATTCGGCGGCGCCACGAGGGCCCGGGTTCCACACCACAGTGTTAGGAGCGTCGTACTTGGTAACCACAATGGTGCGGCGATTGCCACTGTCGCGCACGCGCACCACATTGCCAGCCTCGCCAGTGGTGAAAATACGGTCGCAAGAACCGGCCACCTTAAGCTCATGTTCCTGCTTAGCACGAGTGGCGCCAGGCTCGTTATCAATGTACTCGCCTCCAGCCAAACCGCTAAGATCCGTTGCGGTCAGGTCATATAGGCGCAGGTAAGTGTGGAAGGTAAGCTCGCCGACAACCGGCTCGCTTTGCACATTGCGCAGCGACAAGTTCAGTTCCAGCTTCTCCCCCACGGTTACCTCATATAGGGCGTAAAAACCGTTCTTTTCCAAGCTTAAAGTTACGCGCACGCCGCCGTCGTCAGTAGTAACTACGCTGCGCAGCCGCCACACGCTGTTGCGAGCCCAGCCGTGTGCGGGCGGAGCTTGGTGTAAGGCCCCTGCCCCAAACCAAGGCAGGCACAGCGGGATACCGCCGCGAATGGCTTTTTGGCCGTTAAAGACCGCGCGGCTTGAAGTGAATAGGACTTCCTTACCGCCGCGCGGCACCCAGGAAGTGATGTGCGCACCAAACAGATAAATTTCTGCATATCCCGCAGGGGCGTCGATCAGGAGGCGTTCCAAACCGCCTTGACCAGGGGTTAGGGCTACACATGCAGGTAGCGAGACTGCGTGATTAACTTGACCGGTAGGGTTAAATAAACTCATAGCTACCACGTTAGTAAGATTGAGGCTGTTAAGGGGCAGTTTCAGCAAACGAACCGCCAAGATTTATAACAACTAGAGGCTGGCATGGCTGAGAACGCTGGACACAAAGACACACAACCACAAAAACCTATCTCCACCCAGTATCGGTGGGTGACTAACACAGCTGGAGCCATACGCAAGGCCCGCGAACAGCATAGGCGTTTCATGGACTCGCGCCAAAGCGAGCCACAGATGCCGCCGATCCCTACCACATACGTGCTGGCCAAGCCGGCCCAAACAGAGAAACAAAGCGGCCTAGCGCTCCTGCCTGAATGGCTGGTACGCGCAGGACTTAGTTCGTGGCTGATTTTGGGTGTATTGGCAATCGTGTGGGTGGTTATTTTTGCCACCTCAAAGATTGTCCCGGTTTTTATCGGTGTCTTTTTGGCACTGGTTATCACCGCTATTTTGCACCCGATAGTTAAGCTTTATAACAAGGTGCTGCCACGTTATCCCGCCACATTCTTAGGATTGTTGACGGTGTTAGGCATTGTGGGAGGTATGTTCACTTATGTGATTACCTCAGTAACCGGACAATGGGATTCACTGGCGCAGCAATTCACTAGTGGCGCCCACACCATTGTGGATTTCCTTGAACATGGGCCTTTGCCTTTCCATATTTCTCAGCATGATTTAAATATGCAGGTAAATGCCGCCCTAGATAGAGGTCAGGCATATTTGCGTTCTAACGCCCCCTCGCTGGCAGAACAGTTATTGTCTAACGCCTCTGCACTAGGTGAGGTTATGGCCGTGTTGGCTTTGGCACTGTTTACGGCGATTTTTTTCCTGGGCTCAGGTAAAAACATGTGGCGTTGGTTCCTAAATGAATTACCGGAAGAGCGTCGCTACCGCACCCACCGCGCAGCTAGTGCTGGTTGGTTTACTTTCTCAGGTTACGTGCGCGGAACCATGTTGGTGGCATTAACTGATGGAATTTTTGCGGCAATCTTTTTGCAAATGATTGCGGTGCCTTTGGCCGCTCCCCTGGGCGTACTGGTGTTTATGGGGGCTTTTATTCCTATGGTGGGTGCGCCGATCGCCATGTTTGTGGCCATGCTGGTGGGCTTAGCTTCTGGCGGTATCGGCAAGTTCTTGCTGGTGGGTGTTGGTGTGGCAGCAATTGGCCAGTTTGAGGGGCACATTTTGCAGCCACTGATTATGGGTAAGCAGGTTTCTTTGCACCCGGTAGTGGTAGGTATTGCGGTAGCTGCCGGGTCATTTTCTGCCGGTTTGTTGGGTGCGGTAATTGCTGTGCCCCTGGTCAGTGTGGCGTGGGCGGTATATTCCGAACTGCATGTGCGTGACACACCTTTGGATGATGAGGCTATAGCCAAGCTAAATCAAAAAGTTGCTGAAGATTTAGAAGCTATCGAATAGTCTCTGTTTCACAGACAGATAAATACAGGCAAGCACAAATAAATACAGGCAAAATCGTCCGTCGCCTATAATTTTTCCGTGGGGTTTTATAGGCAACGGACGATTTTTCAGTATTTGACGAGCCAGCTTCAACTTCCACTACGGCAGCCAGGTGCAGTAGTGCGCCCCATGCCTCTGAAACTTGCGCCACTAACGACGACGACGCCGTCGGCCCCTACTGCCACGAAGCGGATCTGGCTGGACGCCTCCCCCACCAGCAAAAGTCGAACACCGGCAAGAGCCAGCCTCATCTATTGCTTCTCGCTTGCACACTTCCCCCTAGCACCTAAGGAATCATCTCGAGCGATTTCCCAATATTTGACCCAAATTGTCCAGCATTTGACCCGTCAAATTTTTACCCGGTTATTTACATACAAAATCGTCCGGTGCACATGATTTTCCGCTGTATTTTTATAGGGAAGGGACGATTTTGCCTGTATCTGCGGCAAGCTTTCACACAAATTTTAGTTTGGGCATACTATGTAGGTATCCACCATCGTCAAGAACCCACAATGTAGTTGCAGAACCAAACCTACTAATTCCATACCCCACAGGAATCACCATGAAGTCAGACTTTTACCGGCATCGTCGCTGGTGCATCGCGTTAAGCCTGGCCTTGTCTATGGGCGCGGCAGGCGGTTTAACCACTGTCTCCACTGCCCCAGCTCAGGCCGCTAACGTAGGCACTACAGCACATCAGCCCATAGCTCCAGCGCCGAAGCCTAGCCAAGAAACCAGCCAGCCGTCGTCGGGAGAAACTTCCCCCGCCACGCCCTCAGCTGAGCCCACCACTCCGGCAGCCTCGCCCTCGCAGCCAGCAACTCCAGCTCCCTCAGAAAGTGCTGATCCCGGCCAACCTAACCCCGGCCAGCCGGCCGACCCATCTCAGCCAGCTGACCCGTCTCAGCCAGCTGACCCAACCGCACCTAACCCCAGCCAGCAACCCAGCACTAGCCCAAGCGCCCCGGCCACCTCAGCTACTCCTACGAGCCCAGCCTCTAAATCACCCAGCTCGGCTGCGGTTACCCCACCGCGCACAGATGTACCGAATATCCCTGACGCCGACCCCAAGGGTTACTGGCTCAAAGATTCCAAGGGCTGGTGGTGGCGCAACTCTGACGGCACTTGGCCCAAATCCCAGTGGCTGCGCGTTAAAGGCACCGTCTACTACTTCAAGGCTGACGGTTACCTGGCCAGCGGCTGGTTAAAGCTAGACAAAGACTGGTATTTCCTGGCCGGCTCAGGCGCTCGGGTAACCGGCTGGATCACTGTCGGGGGCCGACGCTACTACCTAGACCCTGCCAGCGGGGTCATGGTGCAGGGACAAATTAACCTCTCCGGCAAGTACTACTACTTCTACGGCCTAACCGGAGACATGGCCACCGGCTGGACCAAGCACAACGGGGCGTGGCACTACTACGACAAGTCAACTGGCGCCGCCGTACTTGGCTGGCTCAAAGATGGCGGTAAGTGGTACTACCTGGACCCCTCCACCACCGTCATGCATGTGGGCCCGCTTAGGGTGGGCGGCAAAGAATATTTCATGCAGTCCTCAGGCGCAGCCTTTGTAGGCTGGCTTAAGGTAGGCGGCAGCTGGCATCTGTACGGCAGCGACGGCGCCCGAGTAACTTCGGGCTGGGCTAAGGATGGCTCAGACTGGTACTACTTCAACCCTGCCACCGGCAATTACGTCACCGGTGACACGGTAATTAACGGCACGACTTATAGGTTCTTGCCTTCAGGTAAGTGGATTGGTTACACCGCCCCTGGCGGTTACCTCCAGCCCAGCCAGTCAATCACTTCACTTGGCAGCCAAACCAATACTCTCACCTACGGCATGAACGGGGTGAAAGTGCGTATTGTGCAGCAACGTTTGGGCTTGTGGTACTCCACTAAGCTGGCCAGTGTTGATGGGGCTTTCCAAACTGCGGTGCGTTCTTTCCAGCGCCGCATGGGGCTAAGCCAGACCGGTGTTGTCGATAAGACTACTTGGGATGCTATGCAAACCGGTTACAGCTGGTATGTGGACCAGTATCAGGCCGCCCCGGTATCTATTTCCGCCACGCGTTCAGAGCGTATCGAGGCCATGATTGGTTACGCCTACAACCAGCGCGGCTCTTCCTACACTTGGGGTGGGGCTGGTCCTTACGCTTTGGGTTACGACTGCTCAGGTCTTACGTTGCAGGCGCTTTACCACGCCGGCATGGATCCGCAGCCGATCAATGTGGTCAAGCATGGTTGGCCCAGCTACCGTACTTCGCAGGAGCTTTACAAATACTCTAAGTTCCAGCATGTGCCGCTGTCTGCACGCCAACGCGGTGACCTGATTTTCTACACTACTGATGGCGTGGTTACCCACGTAGCTATCTATCTGGGTGATGATCAGGTAATTCACACCGACTGGATGGGTAGGCCCGCACGCATTGAGCACATTACGGTCTCTTACGGCTGGGGCAATATTGCCAGCCAGGTGGTGCGTCCCTTCCCGTAAACAGCGCCTCTAATCGTATTTTTTACGACGACGTCGCCCGCTTAAGTTTTATAACTTAGGTGGGCGATTTTTATGGCTGGGACTAGGCGATTACTAGACCTAGGGATTGGCTAAAGTCCGAGTTCAGCTAGAGGCTATCAGTCACTGAAAGCTGGTAGTCCAGAAGCTGTCAGCCTGGTGTTGAGCGGAAAGCTAGCCTCTGGAAGCCAGCTACATGACACTGTCTAGAAAGCTACCGGCCAGTGCGGCATGCATTTAGCTAGGGTTGCCCCAGCTTCAGCCAGTTGATTAACCGCCTGCACATAGGTGGGGTTAGGGGTGGGGGTTCGACCTATTTTTAGATCTGCCTCAGCTTGTGTGGGGTTAGCGAACTCGCTTAGCTTGCCGTCACTAATCTGGGCAGAAAGTGTCGCGTAGGTACCCAGCGCACCCAGGGCTGCTTGGGCAGTCTTGTCTTTAGCTGCGGCTTTAGTAAATTTCGCACGGTAGTCCGTATTTAAAGTAACCGTGAAAGCTTGCCAGGAAACTTGTTTGACTTCTGGAGAAGCGTCTTTAGGTAGCGAACTAAAAGTCTTACCAGTACTGGATTCTTTGAGGGCGCTTACGTACACCTTGTCCATGGCAGCACAGCCATCGGAGGCCGGTTGCGTGTTCATGGTTCCGGCTTTAGGGGTTCCTGAACCGCAACCAGTTAAGACAGATGCGCAGATCAGAGCCATTACTGATGCAGTTGCAATAGGCTTAAACATACTTGCGATTGTATTGCACGAGCTTGGCAAATGTCGGGAATTTGGACCCTGAACTGGCTAAAGTACCAAAAAATGGGGATTTTGTGTCCTAAACTTAGGGCGCACCCTAAGCACCCTTCGAATCCCCATACCCTAGAAGGTTAACAAATGATACGCCCTAGTTGCAATTCGGTTATCACCACACCTTTGGTGGCTTGTCTAGCTCTGATAACTCTGGTTTTGGTTAGTTATCTGTCTAAGCTGGATTATTCCGTACGCAACTGGGCATTGGCTTCACGAACCCACACCGCTACTCGCATCTACACAGCCATTACCACCTTGGGTAATACGCTTACTTTGACTGTGGCCACGGTTTTGATCTGCCTGGTACTGCTAGCCATTAAACAATGGCGTATGGCTATTTTAATTGGTGCTACCATGGCGGTTTCTTCAGGTGTAAACATGAGCTTGAAAGCGCTGGTGGGGCGTGAACGCCCGCCGCGTGCTCAGCTATTGGGGCTACCTGAGCACAGCATGTCTTTTCCTTCTGGACACACCCTGTGTAGCTTGGTGTTTGCAGCCTTGCTAAGTTTTTTGATCGCTACTTTTTGGCCTGAACGCTGGCAATCTCCTCTGAGTAAAGTAGCTTTAGCGGTTCTTTATGTATTGCCCTGGATGGCGGCTTTAGTGGTTGCCTATAGCCGCATATACTTGGGTTATCACTGGCCCACAGATCTGTTAGGTGGCTGGTTGGTGGCCGCACTGATAATTATGTTGGTGCAGTTACTATCCCCCTGGGCCGCGTTAGTAGTAAACCCGTTCCAGAAAAACTCTACGACATGAGCACTCTTCCGATCGCCCTAGTTACCGGTGCCACCAGTGGTATTGGCCTAGCCACTGTCCAGGCACTAGCATCCGACCACCATATTATTGCGCTAGCCAGGAACCGTCAGCGCCTAGATAATTTGGTGGCTTCACTTCCTAGCGCCCAGGCAGTTTCTGTGGATCTTAGCGACGCCGAGGCGGTAGCTGAGGCTGTAGGCGAGCTAAGTCTTGAGCGCCTGGACGTATTGGTTAACAGCGCCGGAGTGGAGGCCGCTGGAAGACTCGAAGAGCTCAGCGTTTCACAGTGGCGCCAAGTATTGGATTTGGATCTGGTAGCCCCAGCCCAGCTGACCACCTTACTACTGCCGGCTTTGCGTAAAGCTCACGGTTTAGTGGTGATGCTAAATTCTGGCGCAGGCACACGCGTATGGCCTGAGCAAGGTTTGTATTGTGCCGCCAAGCATGGTTTGCGGGCACTCGCTGATGCACTACGCGAGGAAGAGCGCGGCCATATCCGTGTAACCACTATTTACCCTGGCCGCACCGATACTGCTATGCAGCGGCGTCTACACAATTTGGGAGCAAGAGCCGGTTCTGGCAAGGGTGGGGGTTACTGCGCTAGCGACCATATGCAGGCTGCTTCAGTGGCTAAAGCTATCCGCCTGGCGGTAGATACTCCGCTAGATGCCACTATTGAGGATCTACATATCCGCCCCTCTGACCTCCAAGACTAATTTCCTCTGGCCTATCCCAACAACCAGGAGAGAGAGCATGGATTTAACTCGCCCCCAGGCCCCCTACCCCTACGATTTGCTACCTAAAGTTCCAGCTACTTTCACTATCACTAGCCAGGATATGGAAGATGGCAAACCTCTAGCAGATAAGTTTGCCGCCCCTTACGAGAACATCTCCCCCGCTTTGGCTTGGCATGGTTACCCTGAGCAAACTCAGTCTTTTGTAGTGACCTGCTTTGACCCTGATGCCCCCACACCTTCAGGTTGGTGGCACTGGGCGGTGCTTGATATCGACGTCGCCACCCCGTATTTGGCGCAAAATGTGGGCCGTAGCGATCTTTTCTTGGAAGGCGCTTGCTTCCATGCTCGAAACGACTCTGGTACCTGGGCCTACTATGGCCCTTACCCGCCTGCCGGCGATGGCCCACACCGTTATATTTTCACGGTCTATGCCTTGGATGTGCCCACACTGGAACTTGATGGTGACACTTCAATCGCAGCCGTAGCTTTCCATGCACTGTCACATACCTTGGCGCGAGCCGAGCTAACCGTCACCTATGAAATCAAGGCCTAACCGAGCCTTGTTTTAAAGCAAGGTGGGGCCCCTAGACATTGTCTAGGGGCCCCACGGCTTGTTAGTTGTGGCTATTAGTTGGGGTTAGTCCAACGCTGCGAGGCGCCACTGTGACAAGTCCACAGGTGTACTGGCGCTCCGCTTTGCTTGGAGTCGCCGCTTACACCAAGGCACTTACCAGTTTCAGGGTTACGGTATTGACCTGCAGAGGTGTACTGCCACTTTTGTGACTTCAAAGCACTGTTGCACTCCCAGGTGTGAATACCAGCCCCGTCAACATTACGGTGCTCCTTAATATCCACGCACAGGTTCTTACCGGCCAAACGCAGCTGGCCGTCAACATACTGGAAGTTCTGGCTGTAGGAATTGGCGTCGCAGTTAACCTGCTCTACCTGAGTTCCATTAGCCAGCTTGCCGTCACGCACGTTCATGCACAGGCCAGAGTTGGCGTTAACTACGCGAGTGTTAGCACCCTCGCCGTTACCCTTAATCATGTAGATAAAGTCCCACACCTTCAGGCTAGAAACCGTAAAAGTAATGTAGGTGCCCTTGGCGTCAGTACCCTTGGTGAAACTCAAGTCCTTGGCGGCGCCACCGTCAATGTCGGGGCTGACCAGGTTGATGCGGGCAGGTACCCCATCTTGACCTACGTAATACTTAACCTTGAGGTTACTTTGTTCCTTAATCTCTCCGGTAGCGTTACGCCACTTGCCGTCGTCGCCCTTAAGGTTAATCAGGTGCAGTACGTCACCAGTGGAGTTACGCATGGTGTTAGTCCAAATGGTGTTAGCGGCGCCGTCGGTAGAAGTAGGCTGACCCTCAATCGAAACCGTGCGCCCTGTGCTAGTCAGCTGCGGGCCGTAAAGTACCTGCTCGTAGGCGGTAATTACGTTGTAGTAGCTGGGCAGCCAGTACTTAAGATCTTCCTGCATGTAACGGTTGCGGTCAGGGAAGTAAGGCCCTTCCAGCATCTTGGTGTAGTTACCAGGCTTTACCTGCGGGTCACCATTTTGGCCCAGCTCCAGGTGAGTGGCACCATTAGCGGCAAAAGCGGCATCAGCAAGCTGCACTGAAGCAGTGTTAAAGGTCTGCTTACCCTTACCGTCATCGATGTTCTCGCCCTTGTTCATATAAGCCGCAATAATCGCAGGCTTACCGTGCGAATCAATACGCTGCTGCTGCAGATACTGCTTTACCTGGGCGTTAGTTTCGTGAGCACCCCACAGTTCGGTGTAGAGGTAGCTAGCGTTTGACTTAGCCAGTTCGCTAGCACCAAAACCATCAACCGCATTAAGACCTACCGGCTTACCAGTGGCTTTGGCAGTGTCGTTAACGAGCTGCGCAAAACCCCAAGGCAGGTTAATGACCTCACCGCGACTGTTAGTGAAGGTGGTCTGAGCCCCAGAACCAAGCTGGTCGATGTGAGTGCCCTTGAAGCCTAATTTAATCTGGTCATTGAAGCGAGGCACAATCAGGTTGCGCCAAGCAGCATCACCGACGTCGACAATGTGCTCTTCTGAACGCCACTTTTCTACATCGTTTTCTTTGTAGATGAACATGACTTCGGTGTAGGGCTTGGTTTCCATCTGCCCTTTGTTATTGGGCTGGGTGCGGTTGATCAGCCAGCTTTTTTTCACGCCGTGCTGTTCATAGTCATCATTGAGAGCTGCGTAAGCCATCGAGTAAGGCAGGGAGGCTATGCCATTAGTATCTGCGGACTTGATAAACCCCTGCACCACACTTTTCTCAACGGGACGATGCAGCCAGTCTTGCCACCGGTCAGCAACCTTACCGTTCTCCATTTTTACTGGATCATCGTGACGCCACATCCAGTCATAGAACTGCACTGAGTTGATGTGGTACTTCTGAGCCAGCTCACCCATGGTTCCCAGCTGTGCTTGGCTAGAAACTGAAGAGCTGTAATCGCCCACGTAACCCATACGCGGGTAGCTGGTCCAGCTCTTGGAAGCATCAATGCCGGTGTAGGCGTGAACCCCACCAGCCTCAGCATCTACCAGGTAACCACGGCCGTCCGCACTTGGCACAGTAAATTCAATGACAGCAATGCCCTTGCTATTGGCGCGAGCTTTGTCTTTGGCTTTGGTTGCACCCAGGTTAGAAACCGTGAAGTTAACTTCCACATTTGGCTTAGTTTGAGCCCAAATCTTGATTTTCTCACCGGGCGTGGCCATGGCGGTGTTAATCCAGACACTGTCAACATCTGCTTTAGCGTCTTCAGCATAAACCGCCGGCCCAGCCAGGCCCAGCATCGTAAAGGCACAAACCCCAGCCAGCGCGCCACGCAGAGCGCGAGGTTGAGTTTTCATTTAATTCCCCTTAGTGAATATCGGCGGCACCCTTGCCCACCAGGAGTCTTAAGCCTGGAAGACTGGACACCATCTACGATGCTCACTTACAAAGCTGGGAATTAACCGAACATACTGGCAAAATAACCTAAAATTTTGAAACAATCTCTCGCATTGTGAGACAGCTACGACGGCGTCGAACTCCCCAGCTAGTCAACGCTAGTAGCAGATTACTCAGTGGCCACCAGCAAAACCCAGCTGACGCCACGCCTCATACAGACCGATAGCCGCAGAGTTAGCCAGGTTTAGCGAACGGTTACCATCCACCATTGGGATACGTACCAAATCAGTCACCCGTTCATGGTGCATGATGTGGTCAGGTAAACCGGTGGGTTCAGGACCAAACAGCAAGGCGTCGCCGTCGATGTAGTCAACGTCTGTGTACAGCAGCTCCGTGTGGGCAGTAAAAGCGAATATACGTCCCGGTAACTGCGCTAGACACTCTTCCCAACTGGCGTGAACCACGGTATTAGCCAGGTCATGGTAATCCAGACCTGCGCGGCGCAGCTTCGAATCTTCCATCTCGAACAACGGATCCACCACATGCAGCATGGAACCAGAGTTGGCAGAGAGCCTAATTGCAGCCCCAGTGTTACCTGGAATTCGTGGCTCAAAGAAAACTACATGCAACATGCTTATACCTAACTGCTTAAGTGTTTTAGTTAGCGCGGCCTTAGCCGGGCTCTACCTTATCAGCCTTGGATGTCGGCCGATTCTAGCCCCTTGTTCAAACTTCCATATGCAGTTATGCAGTGGCCATAGAACATGTCGTCATCGCCAAAGAACACACAGAAACTACCATCTGGCTCCATGGTGATTGAGCCCATGGGTATCCTTTTAGCAAAAGTTTCCTCGGTGATTTTAGCTGCGTCTTCTTCACTTTCGCTCCAGTCACGCGCTAGCTCAGTGAGCTCTTTAGCAGCAAAGCTTCGCAGCTGCGCATCCCACTTGTCTTGGTTCGTGACCATGCTTCTCATGGCTTCGCGTGCCAGCTTTATGCCGTCAGCATCGCCTTTCTCTACCTCAAGGCAGATACCAATCTCCTCCCCTAGCCAGTCCACGCTGCCTTCAAAGAAATCGAACTCGCGAATATAGTCCAGCTCCCCCAGTACGTCATCTTGTAAAACCACTGGCTGCAGATACTGCGCAAGTATTTCTTCTAGCTGCGGACAAGGTGCCTGCTCATCCAAAGTTTCCACAAATAGTAGCTGGTTGTGCAGCTGCGGAATAAATTCTTCTAGCTGCCAAGGTAACCTAGGGCGTACTTTTAAGCGATAAATTGTTTCAGGTTTAAGATGCAGATAAGAGATCTTATCAGGCTCGTCATCAGCCACCGGATACACTATGCGACCAGGTAGATTGTGTAGCACTCCGGTTTCACAGTCTACGTAGGCCAAGAAATGCACGATGTTTTCCCAAAAACCGTTTGACTTGGCTGCCCCGCTACTTCCCCCGGCGATGAGCACCAAAACTTCGCGCGGCTGGGCTTCGAAAAGATTTTCCCATTCTTGCTGCGTCGGGCTAGTGACGGGATTTACTTGTTCCAACAGATCCACCTGCTCTTATTTAGCTTCTTTGGCTGCAGCGCGCAGTTCTATCAGATCGAATACCTCATTTACATCTAAGTCAAACATCTTTGTCTCAAGATCAATGGGAGCAAAGTAGTACCTGACCATCTGCGCCCCAAAATCATCTTCTAGCTTTTGCCATTCAGCCGCTGGTAGCACGATGAAGCCAAGCGTGTCTTCGCCTAGACTTTCCATGAACCACCTGACCCCATACTCCTCTTTAACGAAGTCGTTGAAGTATTTAATGGTGGTGTCTCGATCCATCTCCTGACCATAAGGAATCTGGATTTGCTTGCCACTCTTGCTTAGCACGATATCAGGGCCATAGGGCTTACCGTTATCCACGGTTTGAACTTCTACCTGCTCTTCTAGCAAGTCATTGAAGTAGCTGATGATGTCCTCATCGTCTTCACGCCAGTCAATCCAGACGATATCCTCAGAATCCCAAAGATCGTCAATCGTTTGCTCATCTTCAAACAAATTTTTTAGTTGTTCATAGGTATCAGTCATTTTCACCTCACAACATTCAATTAGGTAGTTTAGTAAATGCCGACTAGTACATTACTGTTCGTTTCTAGTGCTTTACGGTAGAAAGCACGCATGTTTGTGAAGCAGTCCAGTAGTTCTTCTTTGATCTCTTCGGTTTCGTCTTCACGATCCCAGATATAGGGGTATAGCTCTTCTGTTGCACATGCTTCCATGCTGAAAGCTTCCATAGCTTTATCGATGTTGAAGGCATTAAGCGCCGCTACGATTGCAGCAATCTTGGACTTATCAGTGTAGGCAACGTGATTTTCGATGTCTTCGATCGGGGTCGTCCCCATCACGGCTTCGCTAAGCGGCTTAACATGCTCTGGCATGTTGTCATCTGCCTCCGTGAGTGTGAAGTGCAAAACGTCCCACATTTTGTCAATGTCGAGCATATCTGCAAAGTCTTCATCGGAGTCTGCACAGATAGCTTCCAGGTAATCGAAGACTTCCTCGTCACCACTGCAAGCTTTAAGCTCTGTTAAGTTTTCGTCGCTTAAATACTGGTACCCTGCTCGTAAACCCATCTTTGTGGCCTCCTGATAGTTACTTCAGCACCTACTAGGCATTATACATGCCTAGCGCCAGGCAACTTTTCTAATTCTGTGACGTCGTGATGATGACTGTGCTTATCTTCATTGAAGTAATGATTGTGCCTATGTGAGTGGCTTACTGTATGTGCATGAGTTGTGCCATCATGTGTATGTACAAACGTATGTTCATGGCTATGAAAATGACTAAGTCTTAAGGTATCGATAACTACTAGCCCTGAGCCAGCAACCATTATCATCAAAGCGACCAGGTACATCCACGATAAGCTTTCATGCAGAAACACAAAAGATAGGAAAGCTCCAACGAATGGAGCAACTGCGTAGCAGGCACTTGTTTTTGCAGCTCCCAACACGTTCTGGGCTCGTACATACATAAATATACTCAGCCCATAAGCCACAAATCCCAACAGCATTGCCACTGCCGCATAGCCAAGTGCAGGCATGCTCTCCCCCTTTATAAGGGCTATTACCAAGGCACCCAGACCAGAGAAAATCCCTTTTAATACCACAATTTGATAAGTGCTTTTTGAGGCGATACTTCTGGTGCAATTATTTTCCAGGCCCCAGCAGGTGGTCGCTAGCAACACGAATATAGAACCGAGAGAAAATTTAAAACTATCGGCACCTTCAAAGGAGAGCAGTAAACTAGACAAACTGATTAATGCAATAGCGCCCCAGAGTCTCTTACTTACGGCCTCTTTGAAAATTAATAGAGCGATTATTGCGGTCGCTACGATTTCAAAGTTTCCTAGCAGTGAGGCATTAGCCGAGGTCCCATAGCTAATACCCAACATAAGCAGTATGGGTGCCGCTATGTCTAACGCAATCATTCCGATTACATAGGGAAGATCCTGTTTGGAAAGTGAGGGCGCCTGCACAGCTTCTTTTCTGTTGATTAGCGCCAATACGCCTACACCTATACCCGCCCCTAAATACAACAGGGAAGCCATAATAGTAGGCCCAACTTCACGCAACAAAAGCTTTGACACCGGGATGTTAACAGCATAGAACACTGCCGCTAGCGTGGCATATACCAGAGCTTGATATTTTTTACTACTCATAAACGAGTCTCCACTACACCTGGATTATCTTCAGCTCAGATAAGTGTAAAGTTTTTAAGCTTTCTTCACAGGGTGCCTAATTATAGTTTTCCATTTCTCTGGAGCAACCTTCCTAGCATCAGATAGATAAATCTCATGATGCAGTCGATCTGCATTTATATCATTGACATATCCATGCTGCTTAAGATATTCATCCATAACCGCAACAGTTGCCGGCTCATTAGCGAACGACCCTAAATGCATCATCTGTACACACAGTCCCTCGGCAATAGTCATGAACTGCGCCGATGAGCAATCTAGCTTTTTCTTTTTAGTTGCAGTCTCAATCGCCCAGTCAAAATCCTTTTGCATCACAAAATCAGGCAAACGGATAACTGATATCCAGTTAAAACTTGACTTGTCAGCATAATTTACGCCAATAACATTATCCTGCCACCAGAACCCTTCAAGCGGCGGAACTACATATTGAAAGAAACCTTCTATTTTATAGTCGGTTTTATAGCTCATTTTTAAAGTGTAGGCGACAGCATATAGCACGCTGATCGCTTGCTGATACGCTCCCTCTAACTCATTTGGATCACCCTGCCCAGTCACACCTATATAATTTGCGCTAGGCACATCTACGATCTCTGGCCTATTTTTAGGCCTATAGAGTTCTTTGTATTCTTTTTTAAAATCAAAAGCCATGGTTGAGCCAATCAGCTGCCGCAGCACACATAAAGTGTCGGCAACCCGTTTTCTTCATCTTTAACTCCGGTTTCCTTGTTGTATAGGCCTACATAGTCAAAGCCCTCAAAGAAAACATGGTCACCAAGTTCCTTATTAGCCATTAGATTTTGCAGTTTAAACACCAGCTCCTCAATAGAGAAAGCAACTTTGTTATCCGGTTCAAGGTAGGCAATTACCTCTACCTGCCACCAACCATCGTCACTTTCGTCCTCTAGGAGTTCCTCACCCTCAGCCAGCAGCTCGTTTTCATGAAGCTGCTCAAGTCCTTGAATCCAAGCTTCATACACAACCAGCAGCGCTTTTTCTTCAATTGGTGTGTTAACCCTGAGTTCACGCCAATTTTCACCGACACGCTCTGTTAAAATATCGTTAAATTCTGACGCAAAAGACTCCCTGGAATATTCGTCTTGATTAAATATCCAGGCAACCTCGTAGTAGGCCTCCAGGTTGTGCCGATAGTTTAACTGGCCGTCATTGGCAGTTTGATTTAATTGACTCATAAGGTCATCCTACCCTGTTTTACCAGGTATCCAAATGATTCACACAAATAGATGTGGTTACAGGCTTGTCAGCACACAAACCGTCTCAAAGTGGTGAGTATGCGGGAACAGATCAAACGCCGCCATGTGCTCCAGCTGGTAGCCCTGGGCCACAAACAATCCCAGGTCACGAGCCAAAGCCGCCGGATCACAAGCCACTAGTACTACACGCTGAGCTTGCAGCTGGCCAATTGCCTCTACCACCTCACGCCCAGCCCCAGCGCGCGGCGGGTCGAGCACCACCAGCTGGGCGCCGTCGCCGTATTGGCTTACTGCCGCAGCGTCAACATTAGCGTGCACCAATCTCGCCTGGTCCTGATCGTGCAAATTACGGCGCCCATCACGCACCGCCTGCACAGAGCCTTCCAGGGAAGTAACCTGGGCTCCCAACATTGACAAAGGTAGCGTAAACAGGCCCGCCCCACTGTAAAGCTCAAGAGTTTTAGGGTTATCCATACCCGCTAAGCCCTGGCCTACCACCTCGCGCACCAGCGTCGTCGGCGCTAGCGGATGCACCTGCCAAAAACCATTTACATGCACTTGATAGTGCAGCTGTCCCAAACCCAGCCCAGAGGCGTCAACAACCTCCTGAACCCGGCGTCGAGAACTAGGCTTAGCGTTAGAGCCATAGACCTGCTCGCCCATGCTAACCATAGCCTGGCCGTCACTTGGTGCCACTGCCCGCACTCGCGCACCCGGCTTAAGCAAATGCCGCCAAGCTTTACGGCTAAACAACTCCAGGTCCCTAATGGCTTGGGCAGCTAACGGCATAGAGTCCAAAGCAATAACTTTTTTGGAGCGGTAGCCGTGCATCCCCAGCTTGCCCGCAGGAGAAACAGTTAGCTCCACCCGGGAGCGTCGCCCCAGACCCTTAGCGTGCTCATCGCCGTCGGAGCCCAAAGCCTGCACCTGGGGCAAACCAACTTGGCTGAGCTGCTCAGCCACCTGTGCTCCGCCTAAGCGAGTTAAGCAGTCCTGCAGCACCCAGCGTTTCCAGGTGCGCTGAGCCTTTAGGGATACGTGGGCTAGTTCCCCTCCCCCCACGCCGCCCGGCCCGGCTGCCAGCCAGACACTGGGCACGCGGTCAGGTGAGGGCTCAAGAATCTCAATGGCATCAGCGAACAAAACTCGCTTAGAGCGGTTCGTAATGCGGATGCGTACCTTTTCACCAGGAAGAGCAAAGCGCACAAAAACCGTGCCCTGATCGATATGAGCCAGGCAGTAACCACCGTGAGCGGGCTTGCCAACTTCAATTACCAGCTCACTACCAACCAGCTCGCTCATGGCCTCTTCCTTAGGGTTAAAGGTACGTAACTTTCATATTTTAGCTGGCACGGTAGGGCAAAGCAGCGGGCTTACTTACCGGCGCGGCCGAACCGATCAGCCACGGCACCGAGGCGGTAACCACTCCTGGAATGAACAGTAGCGCAGCCTTTAGACGCAGCGCGCTTTGGTTGTGCAAAATCTGCTGCCACCAGTGACGCACCACGTATTCAGGCAGGTAAATAACCACCAGGTCACGCGGAGAGTCACGGCGAATTGAACGCACATGGGTGAGGATGGGGCGCACAATGTCGCGGAAAGGCGAATCCAAAATGGTCAGCGGCACATCAATTTGATCCTCACGCCACAGCTTAACCAGCTCGCGGGCTTCATCCCCACCGGTATCAACATTTACCGCCTCAATCGAGGTGGGGTGGGTGCTAGCGGCGTAGGTGATAGCGCGCATGGTGGGCTTGTGTAGACGCGAAACCAGCACAATGGCATGCACGCGGGCCGGGCCCACACGCCAGTCATGCAGGTCATCGATGGCCAGCTGCTCGCCCACGCTGGTGTAGTAACGGCGAATTGCGTTCATGATCAGGTACAGCACTGCCATAACCAGCAGGGTGATCCAGGCACCACGGGTGACCTTAGTCAGCAGCACAATAATGAGCACCACGCCGGTACCAAACACGCCAATTGCGTTAACTACGCGCGAGCGGCGCATCTGCTTGCGTCGAGTAGCGTCCGTGGAGGTTTTAAGTTGACGCGTCCAGTAACGCACCATGCCCACCTGGGAGAGCGTGAAGGAAATAAACACGCCCACGATGTAGAGCTGAATCAGGCGGTTAACGTCGGCAGCAAAACCAATAATGAATGCCAAGGCGCCCAGCCACAGCACCGCAATACCGTTAGAGTAAGCCAGGCGGTCACCGCGCGCAGCCAGCTGACGCGGCAGCATCTGGTCGCGGCCCAAAACGCTGGCTAGCACCGGGAAACCGTTAAATGCGGTGTTGGCCGCTAGCACCAAAATTAGTCCAGTCACGGCCGTAACCAGATAGAACATAGGTTTAAAGTCAGCGAAAATGGTGGCGGCTAACTGCCCAATCACCGGGTCTTGGTGGTATTTGGGGCCTACCGGCTGGCCGTTAAGCAGCAGCTCTGTGGCCGGGTGCTCAGCCATTTTGACGCCGGTGGCTCCAGCTAGGTGAATCACGCTCATAAGCATGACGGCGGCAATCAGCCCCAGCATCGCCAAGGTGGTGGCGGCATTTTTGGACTTAGGGCGGCGGAAGGAAGGCACCCCATTGGAGATGGCCTCAACCCCTGTCAGCGCCGCACAGCCAGAGGAAAATGCGCGCAAAATCAGGAAAACACCGGCCAGCGAGGTCAGCCCCTGATCCCAGCTGCTTTCTAGGGTGTAGGCAGCAGAAGGGGACTGGCCCAAATGCCCAGTAAATTCCTGGGCAAAACCAACCACGGCCATAATCCCAATGGCCGCCATATACAGGTAGGTGGGGATAGCAAAAGCTGAGCCGGCGTCCCTGGTGCCGCGCAGGTTAATGATGGCCAAAATCGAGGCCACTGCCACAGCAATTTGCACCTTGTAGGGTGCCACCGCCGGCACAGCGGCAGCCAGGTAGGCGGTACCCGAGGAGATAGATACGGCCACCGTCAGCACATAGTCACTAAGTAGCGCTGAGGCCACCAAGGTGCCGGCACGCGGGCCAAGGTTGTCAGTAACCACCTCGTAGTCACCACCACCTGAGGGGTAGGCATAAACGGTTTGGCGGTAAGACATCACCACAATCGCCAAAACCGCCACCACGGCCAAGCCAATCCAGGGAGATAGGGTGGCTGCTGCGGCGCCGGCAACGGAGAGGGTAATTAGTACTTCATCAGGCGCATAACCTACTGACGAAAGCGCATCTGAGGCAAAGACCGGCAGTGCCACACGCTTAGGCAATAAAGTCTGGCCTAGACCTCGACTAGAGACAGGTCGGCCTACAAATAAACGCTTAGTCCGGTCTATAAAGTCACGCACGTAGTGTCATGGTATGCCAAGTGAGGCAAATAGGGTAGCGTTTAACCCGTGCATTTCGTCATTATGGGATGCGGCCGTGTGGGGGCAGCCCTGGCCGCGCAGCTAGATAGTTATGGCCATTCTGTGGCAGTTATCGATCGTTCCAGTGATGCTTTTAGGCGTCTACCAGCTGATTTCTCTGGTCGCAAGGTTAAGGGCATTGGCTTTGACCGTGACGCTTTAGAGCAAGCTGGTATTGATGACGCTTACGCTTTTGCAGCCGTATCTAACGGTGATAACTCCAATATTTTGGCTGCCCGTGTGGCGCGCGAGACATTCGGGGTGGAACATGTGGTGGCGCGTATTTATGATGCCCGCCGCGCCGACGTTTATGAGCGTCTGGGTATTCCTTCGGTGGCTACCGTGCGTTGGACAACTGAGCAGATCATGTCGCGTATGCTGCCTAACACCACCTCTACCCCTCTGCCGGGCGATGAAACCGCAGTGGTGATGGTGCAGCTAAGCCCGCACCCGGCTTGGGTGGGGATGAGTATCGAGCAAATTGAGCGGCGCGCCCAGATGCGCGTGGCTTGGCTTACGCGCGGCTCAGCCATGATCGTGGCTAGCGATAAGAAGATTTTGCAAGATGGGGATTTGCTGCATTGCGCGGTAACGGTGGCTCAGGCTAGTAAGCTGCGCCGGACCCTATCTAAAGCGCCTGTTAAGGAGTTCTGATGCGTATTTTGGTTGCTGGCGCCGGCTCGGTGGGGCGTTCTATTGCGCGTGAGCTGATTTCTCACGGCCATGAAATCACCTTGGTTGATAACGCCCCTGACGCTATGCGCGTGGCTTCTGTGCCCGACGCTGACTGGTTGCTGGCTGATGCCTGCGACATTGATTCTTTAAGCCAGGCAGATGTTGACGCCTGCGAGGTGGTTGTGGCCGCCACTGGTGATGACAAGGTGAATCTGGTTATTTCGCTGCTGGCTAAGACTGAGTTTGGGGTGCCGCGTACGGTGGCGCGTGTAAATAACCCTAAAAATGAGTGGATGTTTGATGACTCTTGGGGCGTGGATGTGGCCGTGTCTACCCCGCGTATTATGACTTCTCTGGTGGAGGAAGCAGTTTCGGTGGGCTCTATGGTGTCCATTTTCCGTTTCCACCAGTCTGGGGCGTACATGCATGAGTACACTTTGCCTGCAGATGCGCCGGTGATTGGTTACTTGATCAGTCAGATGCAGTGGCCTCCGCACACCGTGTTGGCAGCTATTTTGCGTGACTACCGGCCGGTTAATCCCGATGAGGATGAACGCTTTGAACCTGGCGATGAGCTTATTTTCCTCACCGCCCGTGAGGGTGAGGATCAAATTGGGCTAATCCCTCAGATTCTAAGTACTCAGCCGGCTCTACCTACTGGCGCGATCTATCCCTTGAACCAGAAGCCAGATCAGCCAGACAGCGAGCAAAAATAGCGGCGTTCCCAAAGCCAGGCGGGCAATGCTCAGCGCGGTTAGGGCGCTGGCACCCGCCAGGTAGAGGGGCACTTCTACAACTAGGCGTAGGCTAAACATGCCCGCCAGCAGCCAGGTGGCCAGGTAGTAACGACGACGCCGCTCACCGGGCTGCTTGCGCCAGTCCATCCCGCAGCCGGTAACTGCTGCCACAATTACTCCCACCAGCGGGTAGCGCATAAGCATTGAGATAAGCACTACCACCAGCCAGACCACATTAACTAGTAGCCCCATGGCATAGAACTGGCCGGCGTCCTGGTTATACCAGGCCAGGGCCGCTGAGATGATGGTAATAGCCCCGCCAGCTAGAGCCTGCAGCAGGCTTTGGCGTTGACAAAGGCGTGCCACAATGGCCACGCCAGACACCGTCAATGCAGCAATAACCGCTATTTTTAGGTTTTGTCCGCTTAAGGCTAGGGCGCCAATGAACACCACTACGGGCAGTACTGATTCGGTGATTCCCCGCCAGCCGCCTACTGCCGCTTTGGCATCGAAATTTTGGGAGGCGATTTGACGCAGCCCTGTATTTACAGGCAACGACGGCGCCTGCACGTCTGCTGCTGGCGCGGCGTCGTCGTTATGGGGGGATTTAGGCAAAACCACTAGGCTTCATCCACAATCTCGTAGGCGGGGTTGAAAATAGTTGGCCGGGTGCGTCCGGCTACCACGGTGCCGCTGGCCACCAGGTGAATGCCGGGCCAGATACCGGCGACTTCACGCCGGCCCATCCAGGCCAGGTCAATGGAGGCGGTGCCGTCATATAGGCGGACCACAAAGATGGGCCTAGCTTTTGCCGGCGAGTAGGTTACTGAACGCACTACCCCCGCGATTTTGGCAGGCTGGCGTTCTTTAACTTCAGCGATTTTGGTTTGTGCGTGAGCGCCGGCAACTTCTTGCTCATCGGCGGCCTCAAGGTCGTCTCGAGAAGTCGTCAGCAAGTGTTTTAACTTGCGTAAAAAACCCAATTGTCTCAGCGTACCTCTGCAATAGTGGGGCCAGGAGCGAGAATGTCCAGGCCTGAATCTGCTTCACTGTTTACTGCTCCGGGAGCGTGCAGGGGCAGTACGTCGCGTGGCGGGTGTGGGGAGCCGTCGCGATAAACCACCATGCCGCACACAATCTCATCGATAGCTGCACGGGCACGCTGCTCGGTGGCGGCCGGGCCGGTGATAACTGCCCGCAAGAACCAGCGCGGGCCGTCAAAGCCCAGCACGCGCATGGCGATATTACCGTCAACAGCCGGGTTTTGGGCTGGCACTAGGGCGGCGATTTCAATTCGCTGGCCAAGCTTTAGTTCTTGGGTGCGGGCCCCGATGCGACCTAGTTCAGCTACTAGGTCTTCGCGCACCTGCGGCCAAAGTTTGCCGCTACGCGGCGCCGCAAAGGCACGCAGCTCAATGCTTGAACCTCCCAGGGCGGCTACAACAGTGTCGAGCTCGGTGCCGGTGCTAGGAATCAAGGTGACCTGCATACCTTCAATTGCCGGTAGGCGGATTGCCCCCATGTCGACTAGGTCTTCGTCCTCATCGGCATCGGCCCAGTCACGCGGCCCATAGGCCAGTGGGATTTCCTTTTCTTCCTTTTCGAGCTTATCTGATTCGACTTGCTCTACTTCTTCGTCACGCTGACGACTTTTGCGTAGCCAACCCATATGGGAGCCTCATTTCTTTTGTCCTTTTTAATTGCTTAGACCTAGCCGCTTGGGCTCAGCCTGCACAATCGGTGCACACCGGCAGGTTGGTGGCATCATCAACATAAGCCAGCTGGCTGCGGTGGTGTACCAGGAAGCACTCAGAGCAAGTGAACTCATCCTCGAGTTGGGGAACTACGTGGACACTTAGTTCTTCACGAGACAGATCGGCCCCAGGGAGCTCAAAGCCTTCAGCAATCTCGTTTTCGTCTTCTTCGATCGCCGCAGAAGACTGGTCTTTTTGATGAGTTGTAAGCTCTTCAAGGGAATCGGCTTCCGGCTCATCCTCGTTGCGACGCGGGGCATCGTAGTCAGTTGCCATTGCGCTTGTCGCTCCTATCTTTCTTGGCCGTGAAGGGTATAGCGCCGGGTGCGCAATACCATATGTAAGCACGCGGATAGTAACACATTAATAGGCTTTGTCAAAGCTCGATTTGGCATCGCTTATGTGAGCACCCATGCAGTGTTTAGCCAGGTAAACTTATGTGTGTGCTTTGGTTGGCGCCACACCGGTAAATTAGTCTGTTTTTACTTAAGGTTAGTGGCACTCTATTAGCGCGTGCGTTTATTAGGAGGCCACATGATTGAGCTTGAGCTGCTGGGTGTGAATGGGGATTCTATTGTCCTCACTGATGCCCAAGGGCAGCGTTTCACCCTTGTTATCGACGACGCCTTGCGCTCTGCGGTTCGTCGCGACCGGGTCAGTGTGCCTATTCCTCCCCCTGAAGCTGCCGCCAATATGTCACCTAAGCAGATGCAGGTGTTAATGCGCGCCGGGGCTAGCGCCCAGGAAGTTTCTGACCTTACCGGTTTCCCCTTGGCACGCGTGCAAACCTATGAGGCCCCTATCATTGCTGAGCGTAACTGGGCGGTAAATCGCGCCCAAAAATGCCACATTGGTTGGGGTAAGGATTCTCCGCTGCTGGGTGAACTGGTTTTGGACCGCCTGGCTACGCGTGGGGTTGACCCTGAGCTGGTGACTTGGGATGCGGTGCGGGAAAACCGTGATCCCTGGCATATTATGGTTACTTTCGTGCAAGGCGCTGAGGAAAAGCACGCCAGCTGGAGCTATGACCTGCACACTAACTCTGTGCGCGCCCTTGATGAGGAAGCACGTTGGTTAACTGAGAATGTGGCCTCTGCGCGCCCGCAGGTGTTTGACCAAGACTCTAAGGCTCCCGGCGCTAACGCCAACCCTAAAGCGGTCATGATAGAGCCCATCGTGGTGGAAGATACTTCCACTGAGGCTTTAGTGGCTGAGCTTAACGCCCAACGTGGTCAGCCTCAGCGCATGGACTTATCTGAATTTGCTGACGAGGATTTCACTGGATCTATCCCCACCGTTTCGGATGAGACTGGACAGATTGTCCCTTTTGGCCGAGGCGAGACTGATTCACAAACACACTCAGCCCCTGAAGCTATCTCTGGTGCAGAAGCTTTACGCCAGGATTTGAAGGAGACAGTCTCGCATTCCCTACCGTCAACTGACGCCGACAGCGAGGTTTACCTGCCCACCTCAACTATTGCTATCACTAAGCAAGACTCTATGGTCAGACGTAGCTTAGAGGCTTCAGAGGCACGCAGTCGCAGTAAAGGCCGCCAATCTGTGCCGCCTTGGCATGAGATCATGTTTGGCGCTAAGCCCGAGTAAAACCACCTGGACTAGCACCGCTATTTCCCCTAAATTCCCGGCTAGTTCCCACACTTTTTTACGACTACTAAACCAGTGCCTTGATCAGAGGTACTTCCAGCTCAACTGGGGTTAGTGAGCCATGCACCCCAATTAGCTGGGTGGCGTGAAAGCTTTGTACGCGCGAATCGACTACGGTCCAGTTGTCGTTTAATGCGACCAGTACGTCGCCCACTGCGGCGCGCGCACCTTGGCTTAGCGATCCCATAAGTGGGGTTGGATCGGTGCCTACCCAGATGGCTCGGTCACCTAAAAATTCTGCCCAGCGTTTAGCTACCCCATTGGCTAGTTCTTTGTGTCCGCTATTTTCGACGACATCGATGCCTGTCTGAGTGCCAGCCACACCCCGGGCAGAACCGCCAGCTGCTGGGACGTTGGCGACGTCGTCGGCCACGTAAAGCTGTAAGAAGCGAGACTCTCCCGCCACCGCCACCACGTCTTTAGCCAGTTCTTTTTCTTTAGCTAGATCAATGCGGTGATGCCGATCGGTATCAACCATGCCGTGATCAGCGGTGAGCACAATCCGGGTGCCGGCGGGCAGGCGCCTAAACAGCTGCCCCACCATGGCATCTAAAGCCTCTAGGGCCTGCAACCATTTATCTGAATGCCAGCCGTGGTTGTGTCCGGCATGGTCAAGCTCACCCACATATAGGTAAACCAGTTTGGCCCCTTCCTTAATGGCCCGGTAGGCCTGATAGGGACGCTGGTCAAGGGCATCTACCCCAATATGTTTAAAACCGCGCCAAGCCGCCAAGCTTAAACCCGAGCCAGCGAACTTTGAGCGCCCAATACTTACCGCCCCCAACTGCGAGCCATAGCCGGCTTTAGCCTTAGCGTTAGCGCGTTCAATTAAGGTGGGTACGCTCTGCCAGGCGAGCGGGTCATGGCTAGAGTTTTTAAAGGTAATCAGGTCAAATACGTCGCCAGCTTTGGGCACATGCCCTGCACCCAGCTGGCCGCGCAGTAGTGGGTCACGCACCGCATAGCCCACCATGGCGTGGGCGCCGGGATAAACGCCGGTAGCCAAAGTGGTTAGCGCTGCCGCCGTGGTGGAAGGGGCGCAAGTATGTAAATAGTCAGAATCAGCTAGTAGCCGACGCAGGTTTGGGGTGTGCCCGGCGCACTCGCGCAGCATCTGCCAGCCCAGTCCATCCACTAGCACCATTACTAGCGGCGCCTGCGCATCACCTAGCTGGTCTAAACCCAGACGTTTAGCGGCTTGGGTGGCCTGAGCATTAGTTACCAGGCTAGTAGTCGGGCAGGTAGCCTCATCGTTGACAGTGTCTACAGGTTCAATATCTGCTCCCAGCACACTGCAAATACCCACCAGTACGTCAGCTAAAGCTCCCCGCGCGCCCAGGGGGGCGGCTAAAGCCGCTAATTTATCAGGTACTACGCTCATAGTCCTATTATGCTTCGAGGCACTAAAGTGGCGTAAATTCGCCTAAACTGGGAAAATACCGGCTATGGCCAAAGGGACTTCTGCAAGCACTCATAGCGATGGCGCTATCGTAGACATCGATCTGTCTAAAGAAATGCGCTCCAGCTTCCTGGAGTATTCCTACTCAGTTATTTACGCGCGCGCCCTGCCCGACGCACGCGACGGCCTCAAACCCGTACAGCGACGCATCTTGTTCCAGATGGACCGCATGGGGTTGCGCCCCGAAAAGCCGCACGTAAAATGCTCGCGCGTAGTTGGTGACGTGATGGGGCGTCTACACCCGCACGGAGACGTAGCCATTTATGAGGCACTGGTGCGTCTAGCCCAGCCTTTCACTATGCGTTTGCCGCTAGTTGATGGTCACGGCAACTTTGGTTCTCTCGACGACGGCCCGGCCGCCCCGCGTTACACCGAGTCACGTTTAGATCACCCGGCCTTGGCACTAACCGCCGACATTGATGAGGGCACCGTAGACTTCTCCCCCAACTATGACTACACGTTGCAAGAGCCTGAAGTATTACCGGCCGCCTTCCCTAACCTGCTAGTTAATGGCGCTAGCGGCATTGCGGTGGGTATGGCCACCAATATGGCTCCACATAACCTGGTGGAGGTAATTGGCGCCGCCCGCCACCTGGTAACCCACCCCGAGGCTAGCCTCGAAGATCTGATGGCGTTTGTGCCCGGGCCTGACCTACCTGAGGGGGCCATGATTGTGGGCCTCGATGGTATCCGCGACGCCTACCGCAGCGGCCGAGGAGTTTTCCGCACCCGCGCCAGTGCCCACATCGAAAACATCACTGCCCGCAAAAAGGGCATTATTGTCACCCAGCTGCCCTACCTGGTGGGACCTGAGCGGGTAATTGAAAAAATTAAGGACGCCGTCGGCTCTAAAAAGCTCCAGGGCGTAACTGACGTCGCCAACCTAACTGACCGCAACCACGGCACACGCCTAGTTATCGGGGTTAAAACCGGATACAACCCTGAAGCTGTGCTAGCGCAGCTATATAAGTTCACGCCGCTGGAAGAATCTTTCGGCATTAACAATGTGGCCCTGGTCGATGGCCAGCCACGCACTTTGGGGTTAGCTCAGCTGCTACGAGTCTTTGTTGATCACCGCCTCAATGTGGTGCGCCGGCGCACCCAGTTCCGCCTAGACCGACGCCTAGAGCGAGTGCACCTGGTGGAGGGGCTACTGGTTGCCATTTTGGATATCGATGAGGTGATTGCGCTAGTTCGCTCTAGTGATGACAGTGCTAGCGCCCGCACCCGCCTGATGCAGGTATTTGATTTAAGCGAAGCCCAGGCCAACTACATCCTGGAGTTGCAGCTGCGGCGCCTGACTAAGTTCTCTGTGATCGAGCTGGAAAAAGAGCGCGATGAGCTAAATAAAGATATTGAGCAGCTGCGCCAGATTCTGGGTTCTGATGAGCGCCTGCGGGCCACGGTTTCACTGGAGCTAAAGCAGATTTCTGACCGTTTTGGCACGCCGCGCCGCACCATTTTGTTGGAGGCTGACGGCACCCCTGGCCCGCGCAGCAAAGCCACCCGCGCTCGCACTGCGCAAGCGACCCCGGCCCTGACCCCTAGCGCTAGCGTAGCTGAGCTGCCGCTAACTATTCCTGACGACCCATGCCAGGTGGTTTTGTCTACCGGTGGCCTGGTGGCGCGTGTTTCTGGTTCCCAACCGCTTAGCCGTGAGGGCGCTCGCCAAAACAACGATGCCTGGGTTAGCACAGTTGGGGCCACAGCCCGCGCCCAGGTAGGGGCCATCACCGACCAGGGGCGTCTAGTTAAGCTTGACGTGGTGGCCGTGCCTGAACTGCAGCGCAGTGACAGTCTTAGCGGCGGCACACAGATTTCAGCACTGGTGGAGCTGGCTGACGACGAGCAGGTAGTTGGGCTGGTGTCTTTGGATGAAACCACCCAAAACCAGGCCCCAATTTTCTTAGCTAGCGCCCAGGGCGTAGTTAAGCGGGTAAAGCCAGGCGACCACCCGGCGCGCGGGCAAGCTTGGGAAATTATTTCCCTCTCCCCCACTGACCGCCTGGTTTACGCCTCTCATGCAGCTGATACTTCCAGCTTGGTTTTAATTACCGACGACGCCCAGCTGCTACGTTTCGACGCCGCCAAGGTGCGTCCCCAGGGACGCGGGGCGGGCGGCATGGCCGGTATTTCTTTGCACGCTGGCGCTAAGGTTATTGCTGCCGGCGTAGTGCCTGGTGAGGAATTGGCGCAAAGTCAGGTAGTCACTGTGGCTGCTGGCGCTGCGCCCAGTGAAGCTGCAGCCGGTAGCGAAGCTGAGACGGACAGCCAGATGGGGACTAAGGGCTCAGTTAAGGTAACACCACTAGACCGTTTCCCCAGCAAGGGGCGGGCCACAGCCGGGGTACGTTGCCAACGATTTTTAACTGGTGAGCAGGCTCTAGCTTTGGCTTGGGTGGGCCCAGAACCCGCGCGAGCACTGGATTCTAATGGCGATCCAGTAGCTTTACCTGACAGCGATGAGCGCCGTGACGGATCGGGTCAGGCTGTTAGTGAAGAGATTGTGACCATCGGTTAGTTGTGACTAGACAAACAATCCAACTTTTTGCATTAGTTTGCATACTCATGCATAGAAGTATCTATAATATTTCTCAGCGGTGAATAATCACCGCATAGAGTAATATTCACAATCATCCTCGGGAGAGGGAAATGAAAAAGTCGCTTCCCGTCATCGCCTCACTACTAGTAGCCACCTGCGCCCTAGGTCTTTCTGGTTGCACCGACGCCGCAAAGGAAATGGCACAGCGATCCGGTTCCACCGCCTCCGCTTCAGTTCCCACCGTGGATCTTAGCGGCGTCACTAAGCAGGACGACATTGCCGCACTGGTGCCCGCTTCTGTTAGCGGCGACGGCACTTTGACCATCGCTACCAGCGCAGACTACTCTCCGGCTGAATTCTTGGATGCTAATGGCAAGCCAATTGGTTACGAAGTTGATCTGGCTACCGCCCTATCTAAGGTTTTAGGCCTGAAGGTTAAGTTCGTGAACGCCGAATTTGACTCCATCATTCCGGCAGTTGGCTCTAAGTACGATATGTCTATCTCTTCCTTCACGGTAACCAGTGAGCGGACTAAGTCAGTCAATATGGTGGCCTACATCAAGGTAGGTTCACGCTTTAACGTAGCCAAGGGCAACCCCTCAAAGGTTGACCCCTCTAACCCGCTGAACCTGTGCGGCCTAACCATTGGGGTACAAACTGGCACCTCCCAGGAAGAGGCCATTAACACCTACTCCACCAACTGCACCAAGGCTTCCAAGAAGGCTATTAACGTCAAATCTTACGCCAAGTTCGGTGACGCCACTACGGCCCTTGCTGGCCAGGCTCTAGACGCTACCTTCGCTGACTCGCCGGTGGCAGACTATGCAGCCAAGCAGACTAACGGGGCCGTCGTCGCCGTAGGTGAACTAGTTGATCCGGCCACTCAAGCAATCGTCATTAACAAGAACGACACCGCCACCACCCAGGCCGTACAAAAGGCCATGCAGTACCTGATCGATAAGGGTGTGTGGAACCAGATCCTGACCGCTTGGGGTATTGACACCTCCCAAGCACTCAAGACTGCCACCATCAACCCTGCTGAATGATTATTCAGTCGAATATAGGTAATTATGAATTCTAATAGCGATGTAGAGCTTATTAAGCTCAAGCGCCTGCCCAGGCCTGGCACGTGGCTAGCGGCTGTCATAGTGTTAATCCTGGCCGCCATGTTGGTTAATGGTTTATTCACCAATACCAACTACCACTGGGATGTGGTGTGGCTTTATGTCCGTGACATTCACGTAGTACAGGCAGTGGGTTGGACGTTAATGCTGACTGTGGCCGCTATGGCTATCGGTATTGTGCTGGCAGTACTCTCTGCTGTGGGTCGCAAAAGCGACAACCCGGTACTGCGCTGGGTTGCATACATTTACATTTGGTTCTTCCGTGGTACTCCTATTTACACCCAGCTGGTGTTTTGGGGTTTGCTGCCCACGCTATACAACAAGCTCTCGCTAGGTATCCCCTTTGGCCCGGAGTTCTTCACCTTCTCCACTAAAGAACTGTTTACCGGTGCGTTTGCAGCGATCTTAGGTTTGGGTCTTAACGAAGGCGCCTACCTGAGTGAAATTGTGCGCTCGGGTATCGATTCGGTTGATAAGGGACAAACTGAGGCTGCCCAGGCCCTGGGTATGAGCAAGAGCCAGACTCTACGGCGCATTGTTTTACCGCAGGCTATGCGGGTGATTGTGCCTCCTACCGGCAACGAAACTATCTCCATGCTTAAGACCACCTCGCTGGTTTTGGCGGTACCTTTCACCAAGGAACTCACCTTTGTTGCCAACGCTGCAGGCACGCGTCTATTCCTGCCCATTCCGCTGCTGATCGTAGCCGCAATTTGGTACCTGCTGATCACCAGTATCTGGATGGTGTTCCAGCACTACATTGAGCTCTACTACGGACGTGGATTTGCCCCCGACTCCGGCAAGAAGCTGCGTAACACTTCTAAGCGCCAACAAGCGATTATTCGCTCTGGCACCACACCAGCTAAGCCCGTAGACAAGATCCTGCCCTGAAAGAAGCATAATGGCTGCCACAAATGAGACCACCGCAATGGTTGAGATCCGTGATGTGCACAAGTTTTTTGGGCACCTACACGTCTTGCGCGGTATTAATCTGAATATCGAACCAGGTCAGGTGTGCTGCCTGCTGGGCCCCTCGGGTTCAGGTAAGTCCACTTTGCTGCGCTGCGTAAACCAGCTGGAAACCATTTCTGCCGGCCGGATCTATATTGAAGGCCAGCTACAGGGGATGCGCGAGCAGGTTCACGCTGATGGTTCAGTTACCTTGCACGAGTTGCGCCACAGTGAAATCGCTAAGCAGCGTAGCCGTATCGGCATGGTGTTCCAGCGTTTCAACCTTTTCCCGCATATGACTGCGATTGAAAACGTTATGGAAGCCCAGGTGCAGGTGCTACGCCGCTCCAAGGCCCAGGCCGCCAAGGCCGCCAAAGTGCAACTTGAGCGTGTAGGTCTAGGCGACCGCATGGACCACTACCCCAGTCAGCTCTCGGGTGGTCAGCAACAGCGTGTAGCTATCGCCCGGGCCCTGGCCATGGATCCTGAAATCATGCTTTTCGATGAACCTACCTCAGCTTTAGACCCTGAACTGGTAGGTGAAGTGCTAGCCGTTATGAAGGAACTAGCAGATGACGGCATGACCATGATGGTGGTTACTCACGAAATTGGCTTTGCCCGTGAAGTAGCCGACCAGGTGGTATTCATGGATCAAGGCGTGGTTTGTGAAGCCGGTAGCCCCGCCCAGGTGATTGACAATCCCCAGCAGGAGCGGACCGCCGCCTTCCTAGCTAACGTGATCTAAAATCATTTCTTAACCCAGATTTAACGGTTGGTGGCCAGCGTCGTTAGACGCTGGCCACCAACCGTTTAGCCATGATTTGGCTAGCTTTAAACCGTTTCGTATGAGCTTAGCTAGCTTTTAAACAAACGTTTCTACTAACCGCGAGCGCGTTTTTGCTGTGGCTGGTTTGCTGTGGCTGGTTTGCCGCGAGCGCTTTTGTTAGTGTTTTGTGGGCGCGTTAGTTTTCGGGGTTGGCGTCAGTGGGATGGCGTCAGTGGGTTGGTGGTTTAGTTGGCTAGTGAGCCGGTGGCGCCTTCGTAACCGGTGGGGATTGGGCCGTGGTAGTTGTCGGCTACCCATTGGCCGTTGTTCCATACTTTTAGGTCCCAGCCTTGTAGTAGGTTGCCTTGGGCGATGCAGATGCCGGTGTTGGCGATGGGTTGGTTGCACAGCCAGTTTGGGTCTGCTCCACGTGTGCCTACGCAGCCAAATAGCCGCAAGATGGTGCCGTGGGCGGTGATGATTATGGTGCCGTCTTGGGGGGTGGAGGCGGCGGCTTCGCGTACTACGGCTTCGAAGCGTTGGAATGTGTTTACGCCGGATTGTCCTCCGGGCATGCGGCTGCGCATGCGTCCTGTCATCCAGGCGCGGGTGGTGTCGATGTAGCAGCCTACGCTGTCGTCGTCGTTGCGCATTTCTAGTTCGCCGGCGATTACTTCGCGTAGGCCGTGGCGTACGTTGGCTTGTAGTCCTAGGGCTTTTTCTAGGGGGGCGATGGTTTGGCGGGTGCGTAGGATGGGTGAGACCCATAGGCTTACTTGTCCGCGTAGTAGGGGGGTTACGCGTTGGGGTAGTGATTGTGCTTGGGCGTGGCCTGTTTCGGTTAGGGGTGCGCCGGGGATGGCGGTGTCTAGGGCGCGTAGGAGGTTGGCTTCGGTTTGTCCGTGGCGAATTAGGATTAGTTGCACTTGGCCTATTGTGCCAGTTGGTTTGGCTGGTGTGTTAGGTGGTTGGGGTGTGGTTTGTGCCTGGTGGTGTTTGGTCTGGTTTTAGGCGGCGAATAGTAGTTTTTCTACTACTGTGCGGGCGTGGCGGGCGGCTCGTAGGTAGTCTTCTTCTACTTGGGCGTCTTGTCCGGCTGGGTAGTAGAGCAGGCGTGCGACCATGCGTAGGTCGATGGCTGTGTTGGGTAGTAGTTCTAGGCGGTAGCCGCTGGTGCGTCCGGTGGCTAGTACGTTGGCGCTGCGTAGGCGTGAGGCGGCTAGCCAGGCTTGGCGTAGGGTTTGGGCGTCTGTTTCGCTAATTAGTTGGGCTTGGCAGGCTACTTGTAGGGCTTGCAGGGTTGAGGTGGTTTGTAGCTCTGGGTGGGTGTGGCCGTGGCGTAGTTGTAGTAGTTGCACGGCCCATTCGACGTCGCTAAGTCCGCCGGGGCCTAGTTTTAGGTGGCGGCGTGGGTTGGTGCCGCGTGGCAGGCGTTCGGTTTCCATGCGGGCTTTGAGGTGGCGTACTTGGCGTAGTTCGTCTGTGTTTAGGCCTTTAGCGCAGTAGCGTAGGGGGGCGATTAGTTCGGTAAATAGTTGTCCTACGGTGTGTGAGCCGGCTACGTATCTGGCTCTTATTAGGGCTTGGCGTTCCCATACTTGGCCCCAGCGTTCGTAGTATTCGCGGTAGGCGTCTAGGGAGCGCGATAGGGCGCCGTTACGTCCTTCTGGGCGTAGGTCGGCGTCTAGCACTAGGGCGTGCATTGCGTCTGCTTTGAGGGCGCTGATTAGCCAGCGTGCTAGTAGGTCGGCTTCGGTTTGGGCTTGGGTGGTGTTTGAGCCGGGGCGGGGACGGTGTACGAACAGTACGTCTGCATCTGAGGCGTAGGACAGTTCTGCTCCGCCTAGGCGTCCCATGGCGATTATGGCGTGTTCGGCGTGGGCGGCTAGTAGGTGGCCGGCTTCGTCTACGCCTTTTTCGAGTGCTTGGGGGCCCTGGGTTTGGGCGATGGCTACTGCGTGGGCTACTCGCATGGCGCCGTCGAGGACTACTTCGGTTACTTGTGATAGGGCTGCTGCGCCGCGTAGGGGGTCTACCCCGTCTAGGGTGTCGGCCATGGCGCTGCGTAGTTGTTCGCGGCTGCGGATTGCTAGTAGGGCGCTGATGGCTTCGGTGGCTACTTGTTCGTAGTTTTCGCTGCGCATGCCTAACAGGCGTCGGCGTAGTAGTGAGGCTACTTCCCCAGCTAGTACTTCGCGTGGGCGTATTTGTAGGTCGGCGTCGTCGTCGAGCCAGGAGACTGCTTGGGGGGTTTCGCTAAGGCGGTCGCTGGTCCAGCGTGAGCCGGAGCAGATGTAGCTGAGGCGTTTGGCTACTAGGCGTGAGTCTCGTAGCATGCCCATGAACCAGTGGGAGGTGCCGATGGCGTCGGAGAGGCGGCGGAAGGATAGTAGGCCTTGGTCGGGGTCGGCGCCCATGCCCATCCAGCCGATCATTACTGGTAGTAGTTGGCGTAGGATGGCGGCGCGCCGTGAGAGTCCTTCGGTGAGGGCTTCGATTTGGCGCATGGCCCCGTCTGGGTCGCGGTAGCCGAAGGCGGCTAGGCGCTCGCGGGCAGCTTGGGGGCTTAGGCGCATTTCTGCCTCTGATAGTGAGGCGGTGGCTGATAGTAGGGGCCGGTAGAAGATTTCTTCGTGTAGGGTGCGTACTTGGCGGCGGGTACGGTTGAAGGCTTTTTCTAGTTCGGTGGCGTTGGTGAGGTTTTTGCCTTCTAGGTCTGTGCCGATTGAGCGGGCGATGCGTCTTAGGTTGGCTTCTTTTTTGGGTAGGTCGTGGGTGCGTCGTAGGCGTAAAAGTTGGGCACGGTGTTCGATTAGGCGTTCGAAGCGGTAGCACCGTGACATGGCCACCCCGGCGCTGCGGCCGATGTAGCCGCCGTCGATTAGTTCGTTTAGGGCCTCTAGGGTGGCGGCTGAGCGTAGGTGGGTGTCGCTGCGGCCGTGTACTAGTTGGAGTAGTTGGACGGTGAATTCTACGTCGCGCAGTCCTCCGGGCCCTAGTTTGATGCGGCGGTCGTCGCGGGTTTTAGCTGATTCTTTTTCTACTCTGCGGCGCATGGCTTGGGCGTCGCTGACGAAGTTTTCGCGGGCGGAGGCTTGCCACACTAGCGGGGCGGTTAGGTCTATGAATTGTTGGCCTAGGTTCATGTCTCCGGCCATGGGGCGGGCTTTGAGTAGGGCCTGAAATTCCCAGGATTGGGCCCATTTGGTGTAGTAGGAGCGGTAGGAGTCGATGGAGCGTACTAGTACGCCGTCTTTGCCTTCTGGGCGTAGTGCGGCGTCTAGGGGCCATAGTGGGGCTAGGGTGCCTACTCCGCTGATTATGTCGGTAAGTGCGCTGGCTACGGCGCTGCCGGCGGCGGTGGCTTGGGTTTCGTCAAGCTGGCCACCTACTACGTACATGACGTCGACGTCGGAGATGTAGTTTAGTTCGCGGGCGCCGGTTTTACCCATGGCTATGACGCAGAAGGCTAGCTGGTCGCTTGCCCCGGCTTTACGGTAGGCGATTGGTAGGGCGGCGGTGACGGCGGCGTCTGCTAGTTGGGATAGTTGCAGCCCCACCTGGGGCATGTATTGCAGTGGCTGGGGGTGGGTTAGGTCGCCTGCCGCTATGGTGCATAGGGCCTGGTAGTAGCTTAGGCGTAGGGCATGGACGGCGTCGGGGATGCTACCGGCTTCTAGGGCGCGTTTAACCCGACTGGCCATGGTGGCGGCTACTTTTTCGGCGTCGAATTCTTGGTCGAGGTAGGCCACCGAGTCTGGGTGGGCGATTAGGAAGTCCCCTAGGGCACTGGAGGCGCCTAGAAGCGCCAGTAGTCGACGACGGTGCGAGCTGCGTTTTAGGTCTTGGGCTAGCTGCTGTGGCTTTGGGCTGGCTTCACATAGGCGCACTAGGGCCAGGGTGGCTTGGTCAGGGTCGGGGCTGTCAGCTAGATCAGCGAGCAGCAAGCCAACTGGTGTAGCTTCTAGCAGTGGGGTTAAAACCGTCTCTGCTAGTAGGCGCTGGGCCCGGGTGGTGTTGATGAAACCTGCCCGGGCTAGGTCTGCCCGGCTAGGGCCCTGGCCATTTGGGTTTTGCTCGCGGCTAGAGAGCATCTAGGGGCCCCTGTTAGAACTGGGTGATGAACTGGTTTAGTTCAAAGTTAGTGATTTCACGGTCATAGGCACGCCATTCACTTTCTTTGTCGCGCATAAAGAACGCGAACGCATCCTCCCCCAGGGTGTCTGCCACTACATCAGAGTTGGCCATTTGGGCTACTGCGCTCTTAAGTGAGGTGGGTAGGGCCTGGATACCTAGGGCGCGGCGTTCAACTTCGCTTAGTGCCCACACGTCGTTATTGGCTTCAGCGGGCAGCTCGTAGCCTTCTTCGATACCTTTCATGCCGGCAGCAAGGATCACCGCGAAAGCCAGGTAGGGGTTGGCGGCTGAGTCAAGGGCGCGGTATTCGATTCGCGCTGACTGGGCTTTGCCGGGCTTGTGGGTGGGTACACGCACCAGTGAGGAGCGGTTGGTTTGGCCCCAGGAAATATATGAGGGGGCCTCATCTTCTCCCCATAGGCGCTTGTAGGAGTTGACGTGTTGGTTGGTGACGGCGGTGATTTCACTGGCGTGACGCAGCAGCCCGGCCACGAAGGAACGCCCCACGGCAGAAAGCTGGTATTCACCTGCCGGGTCGAAGAAAGCGTTGCGTTCACCTTCAAATAGTGAAAAGTGGGTGTGCATACCGGAGCCGGGCTGGTCTTTGAAAGGTTTAGGCATGAAGGTGGCGATATAGCCTTCCTCTAAAGCGATTTCTTCTACCACCGCACGGAAAGTCATGATGTTATCGGCCATTGATAGGGCGTCAGCAAAACGCAGATCAATCTCATTTTGGCCCGGGCCCCCCTCGTGGTGGGAGAACTCCACTGAGATACCCATCTGCTCTAGTACTTCAATGGCGCGGCGGCGAAAATCGTGGGCAGTGCCGCCAGCCACGTGGTCAAAGAAACCAGCCCTGTCACTGGGCACAACCTGCCCATCAGCGTTACGTTTAACCAGGTAGAACTCAATTTCGGGGTGTACATAGCAGGTGAAACCGGCGTTAGCTACCCGCTCTAATTGACGCTCTAGCACGGCACGCGGGTCAGTGCGGGCCACCTGGCCGTCAGGGGTGAGCACGTCACAGAACATGCGCGCCACACCCTCGTCGCGCCCCAGGGAGGTAGGCAGCACCAGGAAAGTTGAGGGGTCTGGGGCCAGCAGCATGTCTGACTCGTAGACGCGGGTTAAGCCTTCTACTGCCGAGCCATCAAAACCGATACCTTCTTCAAAAGCCCCCTCTACCTCAGCCGGGGCGATAGCCACAGACTTGAGCTGGCCTCGCACATCCGTGAACCACAGGCGCACAAAACGGATATCGCGTTCTTCAATTGCTCGCAGGACGTACTCTTGCTGCTTGTCCATGGGATATCTTTCAGCTGGATGGTGATGGTGGGCCGCTGGGCGGCTATGCATGGTTGCTATGACTATTGTGCCCGGCGGCAGGTAACGGCGCTGTAATATGGCCAACCTCAAACAACCTTAGCCCGCCATTAGCTTTGCAAGCCTAAGACTTAGCTCCTAGCCAGCGTAGAATCCGGTATATGTCCACCTATTCGGAGAAATCAACTAAGGTCCAGCGTTTACGCGTCCACCATCTAGCCCAAGCTAAACAGCGCGGCGAGAAACTAGTTATGCTCACCGCCTACGACGCCGTAACCGCCCGTATTCTTGACGCCGCCGGCACCGACATGCTGCTGGTAGGCGATTCAATTGGAAACACCATGCTGGGGCGTGAAAACACCCTGGAGGTAACCCTGGACGAAATGGCGGTAGCTACCCGCGCCGTCGCCAGTGCCACCACCCACGCCATGGTGGTAGCTGATTTCCCCTTCGGTACCTACGAGTCTGGCCCCACCCAGGCGCTAGCCACCGGCGTGCGTCTACTTAAAGCCGGCGCCCAAGCAGTCAAGTTAGAAGGCGGCGCCACCCGCGCTAACTCAGTAAAGGCCCTAACTGAAGCGGGCATCCCGGTGGTAGGCCACCTAGGTTTCACCCCCCAATCAGTTAACCTACTGGGCGGCTACCGCGTACAAGGACGCGGTGAAGCTGGCGCGCAACTACTAGCCGACGCCCAGGCCCTACAAGAAGCCGGCGCCGTCGCCCTAGTGCTCGAAATGGTGCCCGAACCCCTAGCCGCCGAAGTAACCCAGATGCTGTCTATCCCCACCATCGGTATTGGCGCCGGGGCCCAGGTAGATGGCCAAGTACTGGTGTGGACCGACATGGCTGGAATGACCCAATGGACCCCGCGTTTTGCCGCCCGCTTTGGTGAAGTCGGCGCCCAGCTAGAAAAAGCCGCCGCCAGCTACGGTCAGGCCGTACGCAGTGGGGCTTTCCCCGACGCCGACCACTGGTTCGCCAAGTAACCACTTAAATAAGGATTAACTATGTCGCTTGCAGATCGCGCCCCGCGCGGAACCCTAAAGCCGGGCACGCTCAGCCCTAAACTCTCAGTACCAGCCCACATTGACCGCCCCGAGTACATGTTCCACTCGGGCCCTGAGGTAGTTACCGCCTCAGACATTAAAACCCCCGAAACGGTAGAGAAAATCCGCCACGCCGGGCGCATCGCCGCCCAAGCCATGGAGACCGCCGCCGCCGCCATCGCCCCCGGGGTAACCACTGATGCGCTAGACAAGATCGCCCACGAATACCTGTGCGACCACGGCGCCTACCCCTCCTGCCTGGGCTACATGGGTTTCCCCAAGTCCATTTGCACCTCAATTAACGAGGTAATTTGCCACGGCATCCCCGACTCCACCGTCCTAAACGAAGGCGACATCATTAACCTGGATGTAACTGCCTACATTGACGGTGTCCACGGAGACACCAACGCCACCTACGGCGTGGGCCAGATCGATGAGGAAAGCGCTCTGCTAATTGAACGCACCCGTAACTCCATGATGCGCGCCATTAAAGCAGTGCGTCCAGGGCGTGAAGTTAACGTACTTGGCCGCGTAATCGAGTCCTACGCTAAGCGTTTCAATTACGGGGTGGTACGTGACTACACCGGTCACGGCGTGGGCGAAGCCTTCCACTCAGGCCTGATCATCCCCCACTACGACTCCGCTCCCCTATATGACACCGTGATGGAAGTGGGCATGGTCTTCACCATTGAACCCATGCTCACCTTGGGCACTATCGAGTGGGAGCAGTGGGATGACGGCTGGACTGTGGTAACCAAGGACCGCTCACGCACCGCCCAATTCGAGCACACCCTAGTGGTAACTGAAGACGGGGCCGACATCCTGACCCTGCCCTAGTTTTCTTTTCCCTACACATTAGCCCCATCAGTTTTAAATAGGCTGATGGGGTTAATTTTTATAAGCAATTGTTAGGTAAACTAAGTCAGAGTATGCTGTGTCTCACTGACACGTTTTTCTATCTTCAGGAGTAGCTTCGTGAGCACCAAAATTGCGTTAGGTATTGACGTTGGCGGTTCGGGTATCAAGGGTGCCCCGGTAGACCTAGAGACGGGTCAGCTGCTAGCCGAGCGCGTGCGCATTGACACCCCTTCCCCCTCCACTCCGCAGGCAGTGGCGCAGGTGTGCGCCGAGATTGCCGCCACTTTTAACCTAGACCCTGAGGTGCCCGTGGGCGTGGCCATCCCGGCCCCGGTAAACAACGGTCACATTCCCTTCATGGCTAACCTGGACCAGTCCTGGACCGGGGTAGACGCCAACGAGATTATGCGTGACATTATGGGCCGCCACGTCACCGTCATTAACGACGCCGACGCCGCCGGTTACGCCGAAGCCCGTTACGGCGCCGCCCGTGGGGTTAAGGGTCTAGTTATTGCCACCACCCTAGGTACCGGCATTGGCTCAGCCCTGATCTACAACGGAGTACTGATTCCTTGCAGCGAGCTAGGTCACCTAGAAATTGATGGCTACGACGCCGAAAAGCGCGCTGCCGCCTCAATCCGTACCCTCGAGAAGCTGGACTGGCCTGAATGGTCTGAGCGCCTACAGCGCTACTACGAGACTGTAGAGATGCTCTTTAGCCCCAGCATCTTCGTGGTGGGCGGCGGCGTTTCGCGCAAGCACGACAAGTTCTTGCCGCTGCTCAAGCTACGCACCCCCATTGTGCCCGCCGTGCTATTTAACGGCGCCGGGATTGCTGGCGCTGCAGCTCTAGCTGCAGCAGACGAGTAAAAACAAGCCCGGTTTGGCGGCCACCATTGGTGGCCGCCAAACCACGTTCAAACTGGGTTATTTTTGGCGCTAGACTGGGTTATTTTTGGTGCCGGCGCCAAAAATAGTTTTCATAGCGCCGCCGTCAGTTTTGTTATCCCTGGCGTCAGTCATCCATGCGCACAATGATGGCTTCGGTTTCTTCCGAAATAATCACTGCGTCGCGCGCGGCAGCGCGAATAGCAGCCAGTTCTTGGGGGCTGATTTCAATGGTGGGTTCGCTGCGGGCCCCGTAGAGTCCAACTACACCCAGCCCGCCGGTAGCTTTACGGGCCCGCTCATAGATTTGCACTAAGCTTTGTGACAGTGACGCGGCTAGCTGCTCGCGACGCTGAGTAACCTGGCTGGTTTCGGCGTCAATACGTGCAAATTCGCTGTCACGTTTAGCGGTTAGTTCACGTCCACGGGCGCGAATCTCGCCTTCACGCACCTGTAGTTCACTGTATTTGCCGCTTAAGTCCTCATAGGTTTCCAGGGCCTCAAGCTGCTTAGTTTCTAACACGCTCAGGCGCTTACCCAGCTGGTCTAGCTCACCTTGCAGGGCCCCCAAATCGCGGGCACTGACGGTGCCTGAATGCAGACGCTGACGCAGCACCTTGGCGCGATTGTTGGCCTGCTCCACGTCGTCGTCGGCACGCTTTAAATCCTGCTTAGCTTCAGTGGCCTGGGCTTGGGCTAAAACCTGTAGACGCTTGTTTTCTTTAAGCTCTTTAACCGTGTTTTCAATTTCGCTTAACACCGGCAGGTTACGGCGCCTAGCCGCTAGACGTGAAAGCTGGTTGTCTAAATCTTGTAGCTCCAGCAGCTGACGCTGCTGGCTCAAAGGGGCACTAGTCATTGCTTGCTCCTTAAATTAATTCTTGGTGGAAATACGTGCGTTCCAGGGGTCGGTTACTAACCGTGAAACCTCAACCTGTAAATCATGGCCATTTTGGCTAGACCACTGCTTTAGTGCCTTAGCTAAAGGCGGCAGGCCCACCCATTCGCTAGCCCAGTGGGTGGCGTTTAGCAGGTAGGGCTTGCCTCCCTCCAAATGCTCACTGGCCGGGTGATGGCGCAGATCGGCGGTAAGGAAAACATCCACGCCCGCCTCACGCGCCGCCTGCAGCAGGGAGTCTCCCGCCCCACCACTGACCGCTACCTTAACTACCTGTGCCTGCAGGTCTCCCCCAACTAGCAGGCCTGGGGCGCTATCGGGTAAAGCAGCGGCAACCTTATAGGCAAAATCTTGCAGGCTCATTGGCTGCTCTAGGCGCCCCACGCGCCCAATACCCAGCTTAGGGCAGGCGGCGTCGGCTTCTAGGGGCCTAGTGTCCACCAAACCCACCACGTCAGACAGAGCCTGAGCCACCCCAATAGCGGCGGCGTCGAGATTAGTGTGGCAGTTATAAAGCCCAACCCCGGCGCGAATGAGGCGATGAACCACGCGGCCTTTAAAGTTACTGGCGGCCACCGTGTTAGTGCCACGCAAAAACAGTGGGTGGTGGGTGATCACTAACTGGGCGCCTTTTTCAATCGCCTCATCAACCACTACCTGCACCGGATCAACCGCAAGTAAAACGCGTTTAACCTCTTCATCAGGGTCACCGCAAATGAGCCCGTTTGAATCCCAGCTTTGCGCTAAATCCAGTGGAGCTAGCTCCTGCAAAAAGTCGGTCACCTGTGCTAGACGTACCATAGCACAAGCCTAACTGGACCAGGCCCCTGCGCGCAGCCAATCACTGGCCCAACAGGCACTCAACTGCAGCTAAAAAGCTACTTATTTAAATAAACCCAGGCCCCACCCCAAAACCGAAACAAACCCGGGAATTTTAGTTGTTTATCAAAAGTACCCCCGGTGGGATTAGCACAAGTGGCAGTATTTATGGTTTTTTACTGCTTTTTGTGTCTTGTCGGGGGCACAGTGGGGGCAGCCCCTAGCGATGGTGTTTTGTTTAGGCAGGAGACTCAGTGCCATAGAATCGCGACGTTTCTAGGCCCTCACCAAGGTACTTGATTGCGTTTTCCTGGGTCAGGCGCTTTACTCGCAGCATCTTGTTCACAGCGTTTTCATCCCAGTTTGCGCCCTCGCACTTTGCAGCCGCAAGCAGGTAGTCGGCAATCATGTCTACAGCTTCGTGCATGTTTCGCTGCTTGTCTTCGTCCCATAGATCAGAAGACAGCTGGTCAGTTGCTTGATCTGCTGCCTGCTTTGCATCCCGCGATTGCTTTAGGCCTGCACTGATTACGTCAGCTGCGAGCTTTGGCGCTGGAGTTTCTTCGATCACAGATGCTACAGACTCATCTAGAGGCTGCTCAGGGTCACTCGACAGCTGTTGTGCGAGCGTCTTAGCGATTGGAACTAGGGCAGCATGCAGCTGTGCCCACCCCTCATCATGTCGAGCATGTAGAGCTGCTACTTCTTCTCGGAGCTGATCTAGCTGGTTGCCATCATCTACAGGGGCAGGCGCTTTGTCAGGCACACCTGTGGCTAGTAGCTCTGCGATATCTGCGACCTGCCCAGCCTTCAGAGTGACATGTGCAGTCAGCGGATCTAGCAGGTAGCCGAGCACATATACCTCTACCGTGTATGACCACATACCTTCAGGGGTGACTTCTTCGCCGGGGGCTACAAGATCAACCCATCGCTGGCCGTCACTAACTAGATATCCGTCTTTATCGATCTGGCACGTCACTGCCGTAGCTACCAGACGACGTTCTCCCTCCACAGTGTACGTAACTGCGGCAGGGTCAGGGGTAAACACTACTCGGCCACCTGCGCTAACCGGTGAGGTACCGACTACGTTAGGGGCGACGATGCGACCATGCACGCGAGCAAACGGCATAGAGGGCTTTTGCCCCTTCGGCATTGGGATGGCGGCAGTTTCAGGCTTAAACCTAGACAAACCCATTTATTATTTCTCCTTCATATTGTCTAATTTGGTCTCAATACGATTGATGCGTTTTGATTGGTCTTCATCGCGCAGATCCATCGCACGGCGCACTTCTCCTACTTCGTGGCCAACTAGGGAGCGCACAGCTGAAATCTCTGTACGCATCAGATGTAGCTCTTTTCGCAGCAGTGACACGCCTTCGCTTACTGCAGCTAGGGCTGTCGCATTAGCATCAAGAGACTGCTGCGCTTTTTTCACATCTTCGGCAACTACGTCGATATCATGACGTAAATCGGTCTCGTGATGATTCACAGTTGACTTATGCACCTCAGCAAGGGATTGGCCCTGCCGATGGACTGCATTCCACAGTCCCACCACGGCAGCAGCGAGGGCGGGGAGCAGCACCGAGTACGCACTCAGTAACTGTGCATCTCTAAGTGGATGCACCATAGGGGCAGCCGCCACAGCTGACGGGGTCAAAACAGCTGCAGCGGCTACCACTTTGATTAGGAAACGCATAAATGCTTATTCCTGCTTACTCAGACACCGTGGTGTTGACTGCAGCTAGGGCTGCTGCTAAAGCACCTAACAGCTGAGCAACTAGCAGCTGAGCATTTTCTACATCCAGGCCATATTCTGACAGCCCTACAGCAGCAGCCAGAGGGAGTAACCCAGCGACTGCAGCATAGATCCGTCTACGTGTAGATGCATCCAGCCACCTAGCCAGGCGAGTAGAAACCGTACCGTCACCTGTATGCAGAGCAGCCATTAAGGCAGTTGACAGCCCTGCCAGCTCAGAAAGTGCCTGATAGGCAGTGGCTGTCTGGTCTTGGCTGATCCTCCCGCTAGCAGAAATCGCAGCGATCGCTAAAGCCACAAACAGATACAGGCCCCTGCGCACATGCGGGCCCAGCTGCGGGCTTTGTACATGGCGACTCATGGCTTTTGCGCTCCATCTAATAGCCGATTCACTGCCCCGTTAGTGATCGGGCCATACACGCCATCAACTTCTACCCCAACTGCTCGCTGTACAGCCTCCACAGTGGCACCCAAGGCAGCGCGCGATGCAGCTCCCCAAATACCATCGGGCGTAGTACCTACGACTCGCTGTGCAAACACCAGGCCACAGGGGAAAGTTTCGCCACCCCACTCGCTAGCAGAGGAAACCGCTAGTGCACGTAGCCTAGTGTCTGTACCTGCGATATTGTCGGCGGCTGCCCGCAATGCCGCCTGCAATGGGCGGATGTCGGTGAAGCTCTTTTTAGCCCCTAGCAAGCTAGCACGCGTAGCTGGGCCTGGGATTCCGTCTACCTCTAATCCATGGTCACGCTGATATTTCTGTACAGCCTTGTAGGTATCCCAGCCGCAGATACCATCTACGCCGCTGGCCCCTACAGAGTAGCCATTAGACACTAGCGCCTGCTGGATCTGCGCGATGTATTCTTCGTTGTAACCATTAGGGTTAGTTTCTACATACGCACCGGCGTCCACAGCAGAAACGGTAGAAATGCGGCCATCCCATTTACCGGTGTCGATCATCCAGGCGAGCACAATGTGCATATCTACCCAGCCCATGATGTCTTCCCATTCGCGATACTTTTCTAAGACGCCGTTACCGTTGTCTTGCGAGCCTCGCATAGAGGTATTGCCCTCGATCTGCCTAAATAGATCTGAGTCAGGGTCTGGGTTAGATGCTCCTACATGGTCAGCAATGCCGTCATCGTGCCAATCCATACAGCTATTTGCGCCATAGCTGGATTCGTCACTCCATGCTCCGATCTTGATTGCGAAGTTACGGATATAGGGAACATACAGCCACCAGCAGGCCCGCATGAGGTCTACACCGGCCTGTCGGTATGCCCAAACTTGGAACGCTCCGCACCAAGCCTGCCCGGCGTACTGCGGCAGGCCGATTGCTGCCCAGCACCAGTCCCCTCCTACGGTACCGAGCTTTGAGTACATGGCCTTCATGGCAACATTGATTGCTGCCATAACACGAGGGTCATTCGGTGAAGTCACTGCCTTGCTCCTTCCTGCTGTGCTAGGTTGCGTTCAGTCATCTGTGCCAATAGCTCGGCCGCCTGTTCAGCGGTTTCAGGGCGAATTGGTTCACTCACTGCAATCTCCTTTCTGTGGGCGTATACAAAACAACCCCATAACCGCGAGTGCAGTTAGGGGTTGAAGCTGTGTATTTTTAAGGTTTATTTGGGGTTTTTAGCGGTGCCTAGGACTACCAGTCGCCGCCCCATGCGTAGGCATAGGACGCGTTGGCCTGGGCTGATGTCTGCGATAGTGTCGATTCCGCCTGGTAGTGGGGAGTCTGTGCCATCTATCTGGACTTCTACGGGGTTGATGTTGGTGCATGTAGCCCATAGGTGTGTGTCTACGTTGTCTAGGCGGCTGTCGTGGTTTGCGAGGATTTCGGCGGTGACTGCTAGATCTGTCATAGGTCCACTATTTCTTTGAGTGTGGTTTTGCAGAGTGCGGTGGGGTCTAGGCTGTAGGTGATAGATGAGATTGTGGCTCGTGTATCTATGCCTTGGGACGTGAAGTTTACTGCTGCGTTTGGTGTGAGTGGTAGGGGCAGGTGCTCGATGGTCAGCTTGGCTGATGGGGTTGATAGATCGATTAGTTTGCGTTGGGCTAGGTCATTTAGGGTTTTTTGGTTTGTGGCTTCGACTCCGGTTTGAGTGTGCACGATCCACCGTCCACGGCGGATATGTGAGTAGGGGCTGTTTGGGTCGTCGTTGGAGGCAGTAGCGGTTAGGGCTGGAGTTTGGCCGCCGCCCTGGGAGATGAGTAGTACGCGGTTAGGGATAGCTGCTAGGTCTTGGTCTCGGTCAAATTTTGGTGAGTGGATTGCGTCTGTCCCTGCTTTGAAGTGCCATTGAGATTCTCGTTTAGCAGGCAGCACATAGGGGGCTGTCTGATACACACCTGCCCCGTCGGTGGTGAGTGCCCAGTAGTTGATTACTGCCAGTAGCTCGTTGATCACTTTTAGTTTAGATGTGCCCGCATCCCATGAGAGTGTGCTGGTGGTGCGTGCTGTAGAGGCTTCAATTGAGTACCGTTCTTCGCCTGCGCCCTTGATTAGTTCTGTGACTGCCTCAGTTACTAGGGTTCCCTGTGGTACAGAGAGCGGGGACGCGAGTCGGTCTTGGTCTAGCACTGCTAGTTTTCCTAGTAGTTCTACATCCCAGCTTGCCCCATCAGCTGTGTAGCTGCGGGTGGGTGCTGATGGCAGGAAAACACCTAGGTCCCAGCTACCCGCGTTAGATTCGTAGCGAATTTTGATGCGGTCTGAGAACCAGTCAATTTCTTGGCCTATGTCTTCCAGTGTTAGCGACCCGCTAGCTCGCAGAGCCGTGGTTGCTGACAGCTGGACTGAACCACCCGTGACCCCTGTTAGGGGGCCTTTGGGGCGGTCATCCTGGTCCAGGATGGTGACAATAAACCGGCCCTGCCGGTGACCAGTCAAACTCATCATGGCATTTCTACCTCTTCTAGATCAAAGCTCACGCTCCATTCCCCGTTTAAATTTCGAGATAGATCGACATCGCTGAGCGAGGCATACATGTATAGGCCTGTAGGGTCTCGCCATAGATGTGGGCCAGCCATAACCGCGAGCGCGTTCAGGGCAGCAAGGATGGTTTGATCCATATCTGTCAGCGACGCGGTGAATGAGATTTTCCGGCTGATGTGGGTGGATGATGTTTCTACCCCTAGTGGGCGGTCAGCGAAGCGGTGTACTTTGCGGTTGGTTAGACCTATGGTTTCTGTGCGGCGGGGATCGTAGCGTAGCGGGGCGATAGTTGAGTATCCGGGTCCTCCGCTGAGCCAGGCGGTGGCTGAGTTGCTTGAGTATTCGACCTGGGTAGTCACAAATGATGGCAGGGCTGATGAGGCTTGTACTCGGTAGAGTATTTTTCCTCGTGATGGGGCGATGTGGTCGGTGATAGCCCCGTTTGGGGGCAGATTTTCAGCTAGCAGTTGCCAGGTCTGGCCGTCGTCTAGAGAGTGCCAGACCCGGTTTGCTGTGGCTGTTGGTTGTGGCGGCACAGGTGAGGGGTTAGTGATCTGTACAATCACGGCCCCTGCAGTTTCATCCCACACTGGGCTGATGACAGGGGTAGGTGGCTGAGGGTACCGGATAGTTAGATCGGTGGTGACTGGGTCTGAGTCGATCTCATCGCGCGATACGGCTACTGAGATTACGCGAATTTTTTGCCCGTCATCTAACGGGGTCTGGAATTGCGGTGTTAATCCAGGCTGGAACTCGAGCGCCTTGCCGGTGACTGCATCTACCAGTGTGTTGCGTGCTCGTAGCATCGGCACATTATCGGGCTGGGAGTATGCCAGCATGATGGCTACATACGGGGACTCCCATACCCCCGGAGTAGCTGGGGCAGTACGCACTAGTACAGGTGGGCGAGCTACGGTTGTACGCATGGTGAATGATGCAGGCGACCATCCACCAGTTGGCCCTTCACTAGCATCTCCCTTTGTGTACACTCGCCACTCAATAGAGGCAGGCTCAGTAAATGCCATTTCGTGTGCCTGCGTGGCAGTTTCTACCTCTATTACACGCCAGTTAGTTTCGCCTTTATATCTCCATTCGATACGGTACGCACGTTGGTGCGAGCCGTCGGTAGGGTTGTGTGTCCATACCAGACGTACCTGTCCTACTCGTGCGGTGGAGGGTGATAGGCCATCTGGAGCCTGAGGCGGAGACAAGAACGAGACAGAGTTTGACGTTGCAGCTGCTGATACTAGCCCTGTCGGGGATACAGCCTTCAGAGTGTAGGTGTGAGTACCCACCTTATCGGCGGGAGTGTGCCGGTACGTGTTTGTGCCACCTGGCAGCTCAGCTAGTAGCGTTTCGCCGTCGTACACCCTATGGGCTGCGCTATATGGGGTAGACGGTGTCCAAGTGACTTCTACACTATTGCCAACCCTGGCTGCATGCACATTTACAGGGGCAGCAGGCCTAGAGTAAACATACGCAGATTTACCCGCGTATGATGCCTCAATTGAGTTCCAAGCCCGGACGCGATACTCAATCCGCTCATTTACTGGAACAGCCGTATCTACCCAGCTAGTGGCGGCCCCGGTTAGTGTAGATAGGCGTGTACCTGCGGTGTCTTTAATCGTGTACCTGTCTACCGTTACACGGTCGACTGGCCGCTCCTTAGTAGGAGTTAGTTGCCACGTGACGCGCATGTCGGGGTCTGTGAACACAGCAGTCACGCTGGTAGGGGTGTTAGGCCATGACATGGGGATAGGCTTCACCGCGTACCAGTATGAGACCGACGGTGCCCCTCCATTCCAGATACGCGATGAGACCGCATCAAACCTACACCAGACAGTTTCACCTACCTTTGTCGGCACGGTGATAGTACGGCGAGCTAGCTCTTTCCACTGCCACGAATTCCACGCAGAATAGAAATCGTAGCTCACAGAGCCGCTAATTTGCCCTGACAGGGTAACAGTCGCACCCCTAAAATCATGGCCATAACCTGTGGCCTGGGCGTAGTAGATCACCTCTAGAGTGACCTGCTTCGTTTCAGCTGTTACAGTCGCGGGAGTTTGCCGCACCTCTATGCCCAGCCGTAGCTCACCAGAGCTAGCACCCCACTTAGTTTCAGCCATGATTTCCTTCTGTATAGGTATTACCTGATTCCACGAAGCTCGCGTAGCGCTGTACGCGCCACGGGGGCAGTTGCTTGGGCTACTTGCGACTTGATCGTGCCTAGCAAGACCCCATCGCTATCAACCAGATTTAGCACTACCGGCTGGTCTCTATAGCCATAGTCAGATTTATCTGTCTCAGTGAACCGGATTGCCCCAGTTTGAGGCGAGCGCGCCGCAGTTAGCTCTACCTGTCCACTCAGTGAATTGGTGAGCGACCCCAGTGTGCGCTGCACATCACCGCTACGATCGTCTAACCCACGGATAAATCCGTCTAGTACAAGCCGACCAGCAGGCCGCAAAATGACTGCGTCTCTAGCGGCAGGCCCCTTCCATGAAGGCAGCATCGCGGTCAGAGATGAAAGCTTAGATTTAACCGCACCGATCATTGAAGAAATGCCGTTGATAAACCCTTGAATCAAAGACCGGCCTGCACTCACCAATATGCCTCCTACGCCGCCTAGCGCGCCTGCTGCCTTGCTGGGCAGAGACGAGATTAGAGAGACTGCGGACGACACGCCTGATGAAACAGCTGATCGCATCGAGTTCCATGCAGATACCGTGACTTGCTTGGCGGTATTCCAGCCAGAACTGATAAATGAACTGATTGACGCCATAGCTGAAGAAACAGCTGACTGCATCGAAGCCCACAAAGCAGAGCAGCCAGACCGCAGCGTGTTCCATGCAGACACATGGACCTGCACAATCAGCTGCCAGCCAGAGCGGGCAGCAGCCACTTGAGCATTTAGCGATGCCCGCCATAGCTCTACTATCTGGCTCCCGATTGTAGCTGCCGAGGTGCAGAGACTATCCCAAACAGATTGTGTCCCGCTACGGATAGTTTCCCACGCACCTGACCAGTCTCCCTGTAGGATCTGCAACCACGCTGTCAATGTGGTTCCAATGAGCTCTAGCGCTGTACTGATAATAGTGCCGATAGCCTCAAACGTGATCTGCACCAGTGGAGCCAGAGCCTCCAGTGCTGGCCCAAGCTGCTCTAACAGCAACGCAGTAAACTCAGCAGACTTTGCAATAACCTCGGCCAGTGGGGGCACAATCTGCGCCAATAACGCAATTAATGGCGGCAATAGTTCCTGCACAATGACCTGAATTGACGGCAACAGAGCCTGCAATGTTGTCCCCAAGGATTCTGCTAACGCGCTAATCAGCGGAGCTAACGCTTCAACCAGTTGCGGGATCAGAGGAATAATCTGAGTCACCACATCAATAATTGGCGGCAATAGCTGCGTAATCAGCTGATCGATCACTGGCGTCAACGTTTGCAGGATCTGCAGCAGTGCCCCACCTAAGGTAGAGATCAACGGCTCTAACATCGGGGACAGTTTTTGAATAATCGGCGCTAAGCCATTAATCAGCTGGGCTGCTAATGGCCCCAGCTGGGCTAGCAGCTGCCCGGCTGTTGTAGCCAGCGCACCGAATGCTGCACCCAACGCGGGCATAGATGGAGCAAGTGCCTGAACGGCCTTGTTCACTCCATCAAAGAAGCTAACCAGACCTGACTGGAATGCCGGATGCGAAATCGCAGCAGCCAACGCGCTAAACGCAGTCGACAACGTCCTACCAGCCTGCGGCAAAATTACACCAAGCGTCGGAGCTAACGCAGCAAAAGCATCTCCAATTGCGGAGATACCCGGCATTAGTGCCGCTACAGCCTCACGGGCAGCCGCGAACACTGTGATCATCGCGCGTTGTGCCCCGACAGACGACATAGCTGCATTAACATTTCGCAAAATGCCAGCTAATGCTGTAAGCCCACCGCCACCAGCCTGGCTAGCGGCCTGCCCCACAGCTCCCAGAATCCCGACAACTTGTACTAAAACTGCCCCGAACTCCTTCGCCACAGTGACCGCAGTTTTAATGGAGGCAGCAATAGCCCCACTTTCAGCACCACTAGACGCCCATTGTTGGAACCGCAGTGCCAGCCTGTTAAAGTGATCAGCTAACGCAGGCAGATACTGAGCCCCCACCTCACCTAAGTGAAGCAAGCCATCTGCAAATGCAGCCACACCACTTTGAGCGCGCTCGATTGCGGTCCCAGCTGCGCTAAACGTTTTCTCAAATCCTGAAATATGTAGAGCACCGATATTAGCTATCGCTGCTCCCCACGCCCCAAACCCGGCAGCAATTCGCGTCAAAGAACCTTCTAATGCAGGTAGAGCTGACGCGACCAGGTTTCGGATAGGGGCTGCTGCCTGAGCCCAAAACGCCCCAGACAAATTCTGGCCTAGCTGTTTTAAAGGCTCAGATAAATCAGCCAGCACTGTAGAGGCGTCTTTCAACGCTACAACCAGTACTCCCGCACCGGCCGCGATTCCCCCGAAGATTCCTGGCACAGCTAACGCAGCAGGCGCTATCGCCCCTAGCGTCTTACCCAGACCTGCCACAGCAGTAGTAGCTGCCAAGACAGCCGAGACAGCCACACCAACCGCTGGGGCAGTAACCGCAAACCTAACAGCTATACGGTCTAAGTTAGCCAACGTGTCCTTTACACGCATCAGCCCGTCATTTACGACACGCGCCCCAGACAAGCGTGAAATAGCCGCCACAGCTGCAGACAGCCCAGCATTTGCAACCTCTACTCGCACATGTGCTACACGTGGCCGTGACAACCACGCAAGCTTCGCCGCCGCCTTACCAGTATCAGCATCAGCATTGACTGTAGCGGTTCCCTCTAACCCATCAATTTCATGCTTTACATGACGCAACCTCGACCGATCCACCTGAACATCAATTACCGCATCCATTTGAGCAATAGACGCACGCAACGCATCCAACTCACCGCGAGCGCGCGCAGAATCTGTGGCGAGTTTTAGCGTTGCTTCAAGGTTTGCTGCTTGGTGTTTTAGGTTTTGTAGAGACTGTTTTGCTGCTGTGTTGTTGGCTCTGATGGTGAGTTGGGCTTCGGTTTGTTCGATTTTTTGGCGTAGGTGCGTGAGTTGTTGGTGTGCGTGTTTGGTGTTTGCGTCTACGTCTAGGTTTAGTGAGGTGTTTAGATTGTTGAGGCGTTGGCGTATGTGGGTGAGGTTATCGTTTTCTAGCTGTGCGCCTATTCGTGCCTCGACTCCGTCTAGTCCATGTTTGATGTCGCGTCGGACAGCTGCTAGTGCTGAGCGTTTTAGGATTGGGTCGATATAGACGCGTCCGCGTAGGTTGTTTTCTATGCGGTCGAGAGCGCGCTTGATTTCTGGCCTGAGGCGTTTAGTGTCTGGGAAGACCTTGATTGATAGTTTGCCGACTTCGCCTGCAGGCATGGGGAACCTCCTTTAGGTGAAAAATTTGGATAGGTCGTCGCGGGTGCTTAGCTTGCGTTTTTGTGGTTGTGGGCTGGGCCGTGGGGCTTTCTCGTCTGGTTTGAGGGCTGTGCGGCGTTGTTTGGCACTGATTTTTGCGTGTTGTACTGTGACGTTGTATAGGTCGGCCAGTTGTTCGTTTGTGTGTGTCCAGTGGAGCCATTGGGGGCCGCCTAACAGCTTGGCGCGGTACATGGAGGCAGGCTCGTAGGGTAGGCGCTCCAATAGGGCTAGGGTGAGGCTGGGTTGGTTTAGGGCGTGGGTTTGGGTGAGGCGGTAGAGCACGTGCATGTCTGCTACCGCCTCAGGGTGATCGGTGAAGAACTTTTTTAGTTCTTGCCTTTTCCCAGTTCACCGGCGTAGGTGACGATGCAGTCTAGTGCGGTTTCAAAGCCGCCCGGCCCGCTGGTGGCGGTTTCAAAGCGGCCATCGACTGCGAAGGTCTTAGTGAACCATTCGATCATGTCGGCGGTGGCGTCAAAGTCTACGTTTGCCGTATTGACCTCAGAGTCGGCGATACCTATTTTTCGCAGGCGGCCTAGTAGGCGGGTCTGCTGGGCCGCAGTTACCTTTTCTAGTGGGATAAGCATGCCCATGATTTCGTTGTTAGGGGTTTCAGGCATAGGGGAAATGTCAGTTAGCGGCTGGCTCATTGCGCGTCTCCTTATTACTTGGTTACCTTAAACGGGGGGCGGTACTGGACCTGTGCAGCTCCGGAAACTGGCTTGAGCAGCGTTCCCTTAATTTCCATCTCTGCGAACTCATCCAGTTGTAGCTTGGGCAAAGAGCCTGCGAGCTGTACACGCGGGAAGTAAAACGCGCTAACTAGGTCACCGTCTTCGACCACGATTAGCACAGCTTTTTCACTCTCACTGCCAGGCTCCAGGCCGTAGTACTTAGTGGTCGGGTCCATCTGCGAGCCAGGGAACGCGACAGCTAGTGCGCGGCCAGAGAGATTAACCGATTGGATCGTGAGCGTGTTGGTCACGCTCTCCTTTACACCGCGTACTGCCTCGCGATCCCAGGTGCGCTTGACGTTTACGTCTCCGCCATCGGTTTCGAACTCGATCATGTTTTCGCTAGAGGTGTCCCCCAGCCAGGTGAACTTCTTAGTATCTACCGTGATATCAGCGCCACCATTGAACTTGTAGCTGGTGACATCCGGAGTAGGGGCATCTACATCAGCGGTGTATACGTGGCCACGGCCCGCGATGGTGATAGCAGCGTCAGCTAGATTGCCCGAGGTGCCATATGTAGTAGGCATAGTGATTCCTTTCAGGTCAGGTGTTTTCAGGTGTAGGTAATGGGGCACGCGCAGTCACATCTACCGCAAACTGGTAGACAAAGACGTTGTCTGCTGTCTGTGCCTGCGCGGAGTGGGTGAGCGTGATTTGTGCTGGCAAGCTGATGGTCGTCAGGTGGGATATCCACCCGTATTGGCACTGCCAGCCAGATCGCCACAGAGCTATCAGCTTCGCGTATATCCTTTGAGCCTCGTCATATGCGGTAGAGCGTGTGGCCCCTAGAGAGGCAACTGACAGGGTGAATTTAGCCCCCCATGACTCACGGCCGTTAGACACAGGGGCTGGGGCACTGATACTCACGACTGCTACTGGCGGGGTAGTCGCACGTGACAAGGTGGTATCTACTATTGTGGAAAATCCTGCGCAGGCTTTCACAGCCGCCATAGACAACCGCAGGGTATCTACCGGTACATCAGTCACTTTGCGGCCTTTCTAGCAGCATTAGTGAATGCAAAGATTCCAGGAACCCATGTTCCGTTAGGGGCCTGGTGGCCGAACTCTTTATGCCAGGCTGTAGGATCATCTGACACTACAAACCGGTCAATTTTGCCGCGTCGTATATGTGTAGACTCTTCCAGCTGTGTCGAGTATGTGTGAGGTGCGATCTGGGCCAGCACCATGGCTTTCACCTTAGCCGCGTACGTATCTATCGCGCCTGAGGCAGCTACCTTTTTAGCGGCAATGTAACCAATTCGCGGGCTTACAGACGCCATCACAAACTCACCCCACGTCTCCCCTTGATAGTTACTGTGAAATGTGCAGTTCTCGGGCTAGCCCCGTGAATCCGCGCTGGGCCATCTTGGTCAAACTCCCGCCCCACCATATTTGGGGGGCCATCTTGTATAAATACTGTCGAGTACGGGCCACCAGGCCAGGTACCTGCCCCGATGACCCTATACACGTCAGCGCCTACAGTGCCTAATGCCAGATCTGAATCTGCAGACGATACCGGCTGAATCATTACGCCATCCACCTGTGATGGCGGCTCATCACCAGAAAGCTCACTGCCGAGCTCATCCACCACCACCCGGTTAGGTATCACCAAAACACTGTGCGGGCCAGAGCGTAACAAACTCACCGTTACCTACCTACTGTGCTGGACGGATAGGCCATGCCCGGCCACGCAAATTGAAGCCTCAAATCTGGTGGTAAAACATGTACACGATCAGTCAGATACCCGTCAGTAGAGGGCCGCGAGCTCCCCCATTCTGTACCTGCCAGACGCGCATACTCAGCATCAGTTATATCTAGCAGCGGAGATGCCACAGCGAGGTTTAGATGATACTGGTACTCTCCCTCGACTTCGCTCTTGTAGATCGCATCCGCCGGAGACCGTAAGACTCTCGCTGCCGCCTCAGCCTCCACCTCAGCTACCGCGATACGCAGCACCGCATCAGCACGGGCACGACTAACAATGCTCCGATCACGCAGCAGCAGTCGTGCCTCAGCCCGAGCTAGGATCTCTGGCAGTACCTGACTCTCTACATCAGTCAGTGCCCGACGCAGAGAGGTTTCAACATCGTATGCTGAGGCGACAGTCATCATGCTCCTTTTTTGATTACTGGGGCTTTACGTCCGGGACCTTATCCGTGTAAACACAGAACGCATTCACATCTCGGATCACCCAGGCAAACTGCGCCTCGACTAGGTACGCTTCCATGTTCTGCTGCCACAGCGGCACAGTTTTATCACCATCCACTAGAGTGGCCGTGTCGGTCTGCTTGATAGTGATATCGTTGACAAACCCCACCTTGATGTTGGCGAAATCGCCGCCAATCAGGCGGGTCTTCGTGTCGGCTACGGCACCGATCTTCCCAGATACCGCACGCGTATACGTGGTCGGTAAACCAGCCAGGTTATCCATCTTTGCAGACAGATCTAGCGAGGTCTGGAACAGTGGACGCCCCTGTAGATCTACGGCCCCCATAAGCTTAGGCTTCATGCGCTGATCAGCTAAGAAACCAGTAAAGTCATAGTTCTGGTCAGCAAGCTCAACCACCTTGGAGTAGCCATCAATGATGTCAGCCCCAATACCACCAGACTTGGCATTATTGGTGCCTAGCTCCATGGTGGTGGTGGACTGGGCTAGATACTCTACGCCAGTAATCTGCGCATTCTTTAGCGCGTCCTTGCCATGGATCACAGCCATATCGACTGCCTTAGCAATAGCCTGAGTCATCTTAGACTCAAACTCTTTCAAGTAGTTGGCTGGGTTGGCCTGACGGGCTTCCTTAGACCAGTACATGATTGCCGCAGCCTTGACCGGCTTAAACGTCTTAAGTTCTAGCCCTGCCTTCACGATAGGCTTGGCTTCCCCTTCACCCACGATTCCCGCGACGATATCACCAGTGACCGTGGGGATTACATTGCCGGTAATCGCTACGGGGGTAGTCCCTGCTACACGCAGAATTGCGGATTCATACTCTACCTTCGACCAGATAGAGTCCACCATCTCTGCAGGGAGTTTCCCCGCAGAGATTGCTTCATTAACAGTAAAGCCACCTACAGCAGCAGCCATTTTCATTCTCCTTTGTTTAGTAGTTATCTAGAGTCAGCAGAGGCTACTCGCCAAAAAGGGCTCGTGCCATGCGCGTGTAATAGTCATCCGGTGCTACAGCTTGAGACGACTGAGCCGGATCACGTACTAGGACCTGAGTAGTCTGGTGAGTCACTTCCACTTCAGTTTCTTTGTCATCCTGTGCTGTAGGCTTTAGCGTTTCTGCGCGCAGATCCTGCAGCGCCGCGAGCGCTTCCTGCCATTCGTCTTCAGTGGTGCCGGTCAGAAAGCGGGCGTAGCGGTCGGGGTCTAGGCCGGCCTGCGTGAGTAGTCGGTCTTTTTTGCGTGCCTGTGTGGCGGTTGCCAGGTCGGCATTGAGTTTTTCGCGATCTGCAGTGAGGGTGTTTACCTGGTTGGTGAGGGTTTCTACTTGTGCCTTTAGGTCGTCGAGAAGTTTGTTTTCATCGGTTGCCATGGGTGTTTTCCTTTCTTTTGGTCTGGGTGGTTGTGGCTAGTTTTCTTGTCGGAGCCGGGATTTTTCTTTGCTGCGTGTGCCGCGTAGGTGGTTGTCGATGGCGGTTCTTGCTTGTGCGCCTGTGAGGCCTTCGTCTGTTACTAGTTTTTTGTATAGTGCGTCGGCTTCTTCGCTGGCTTGTTTACCTGGCCATTTGTTGTATGTGTATACGGGTACTACTACGCATCGGCAGTTTGTGTGGTAGCTGTTGGGGTTTAGGCTGTCGCGGGTTTTTCCTGCGAGCTTGGCAGATTTATAGATTGGTCCGCGTGCGGCTAGCATTAGGCAAAAGCCGCATGGTGGGTGTGAGACTACTACTCTTGCGTATGCGAATGGTTTGCCGTAGTAGCGAGGGTTTTTATGCTCTGTCTGGTGGTTGTGTTTTAGGTCTTCTAGTTCTTCACGGGCTTGGTGTAGGCGCTGAGCTGACTGTTCTTGCTCTGCGAGTGACTCGCTTAGGCTCATTTTTGGTTCGTCGGCTGTGGCTACAGAGTTTCGGATAGTTTCGCGTGCTCCGCCTTCAGCGGCTCTGATGATCAGCTTTTCTAGTTGCTTGCGGTTTTTTTCTGCGGTCAGTGGGCCTGCCTCGCGCAGTAGAGCCTGTAGGCGTTGGTCAGATAGTGGTGGCTCTGGTGGGATTACTGCGTGTACATTACCCTGTCTGATTGCCTCTGCCTCCAGGTAGATAGCTGCGGCTGCCCAGGCTTGTCTACGGGCTCTGCGTAGAGCTCGTAGTACCTGGGCTTGGTAGGCGGCCTTTAATGCCTGCCACGTTTGTATCTCTGCTGTAGATGCATCAGGTGCAGGCGTGGCAGGTAGTGTAGTAGCGGCATCATGTAGAGCTCGCAGCAGCCACCGCATGATTTGGTCTAGGAGACTGCGGTACTCAGATAGATTATCCTGTTCAGTGGGCACCGCAGGCTCTCTTTCTCTAGTACGTGACTAGATCGTTTTCGGCTTTTTCTCTGGCCTTTTGCTCAGGGGTCAACCGCATAAACTCCCTAGCCGTTTCGGCACTGATTACACCCTGTGCCTGCGCTTGTAAGGCTGAGGCGATCACTGCCGACTGGGATGGCGTGGCTGGATCACGCCACTGCATTTCCAGTGTTTCTAGCCCCTCATATTTCTTACCCATCACGGCCAGTTGTAGGCGTGCTACTTCTTCGAGAGCGTCCCCGAAAAGCTCTTGTTTGGTTTCGGCTCTGGTGATGAGTCGTTCCTTGGCTACTCGCATAGCCTCAGCGCTAGCAGGATTGTCAGTGCTGATACCTAGCATGGAGGGCGGGATACCGGTGATAGCACTAATTTGTTGTGCATAAAGCTTGTAGGTGCTGATGATTGGGTTGAGATCGGCACCTGTCAGCTGGCCTACAGTTGCGCCTTGGGGGCCAGTCAAGAAACTATCGAAATACGCTTCGATTTTATTTACTCCGGCTAACGCTTCTTTAGCTCCTTTACCTAGGATGTACCGCAGAGGCATAGACAGCATTTCTTGTGCAATCTGCAAGTTTGTCAGTGATCGGCTAGCAGCATCCGAAATGGTGACCAGCTCATCTATTTCACTGCGCCCATCTAAATCATTTAGACGCATGGCATTCACCATTGGGACAATCAATGGGCGGTCAACACCTGTCTCGATGGCGTCTACCTGGACCCACCGCCCTGCCGGTTGTAGCACCCAGTAGCTAGTCACGCCAGGCTCATAGTAGGTCGCGTATTGTGCGCCTTGATACTTATACAGCCGGATACCCTCAGACACGCGCCCCATGTGGTCACGCCCGATTGCTACACCTAGCCTAGTGTGCGCAGTCACGCGGGGAATATCGCCTGTGCCTGGTCCTACGATCCAGTAGCTAATTCCTTGCACTAGCGCTTCGCTGCATGCCTGCCGCACCTGTGAGTCAAGATTATTGGCCTGCCACCAGCGTCGCAGTAGAGCTGCGATTTCTTCACCCTGCGCTGTAGCCAGTATGTATCCCTCTGGGCAGAGGACCTCCGTGAGTACATCTACCGCTAGTTTAGGAAAGGGAGAAACCATTTCTAGTAGACGTACCTGCGGCGGCAGTGACACGCCCAGCGACTCTAGGCGTACTTTCCCCTCATAAATATCTTCCAGTTTTTTTACACGCGCAGAGCTGGTTTTAGCCTGCTGTACTAGCTCGTTAAACCCCATTTTCACCCCCATTCGCTAGCGGGGTCATAGCCCCATTCATCACTTGCCTTTACCGTCCTATAAACCATTCTTGCACCAACTACGCATACAGCTGCATCGATTTTTTTGGCGCTTTTAGGAGATTCCTTTTTAATTGAGAATCTTCCTCGTACTTCATTTACGCGGGCATTAGCAACGTGTTTTGCCGTGATCCAGTTCCCATCGTGTGTAAATGCTTTGGACTCAATTTCGGCTCTACACATCTCGGTAGCCTCTGCGAACTGGTACACGTGTGAACGCATATCCCAGGCGATTGGTGCTGGTTCTTTCCCGCGTGGGACTGCCCAAAATTCGAGCTGGTCACCATAGCGGTCAGGCCATGAGGATTTCACGAATGATTCCCATTCGCGCACGTCAGCCCAGAATGCGATTACATGGAACCGCTCAAATATTTCTGCTACTGCGCTATCTACTGCCGCTACGTTTACAACCCCAGTTAGCTTTTCTGGAGCCCATATACCGATGGTAAAAACGTGCCCATCCCGCATGGCACAGCCTACAAGCGCAGTGTGGTCATTCGACTTCGAGCCGTCGAAAAACAACACTATGTCTTCACCGTCAACAAGCTTTCGATCTACATCCGCGAGCGCACCCCACTGATTGATGGAGCACCAGGCGTTTTCAGCTGCGTTAGGCTGATTGAGGTAGAACCGTCTGGCTTTCGAGGTCGGGTAATCAGTTGCCCAAATGGTGTTTTTGATTGGCTCTATGTCTACCCACGGGCAGTCTTGGTACACCCATTTCAGGCCATCGGTCAGGCTGATTTGCCCTTCCTCCGGGTCATCTGTCAGGGCCGTATTCCATGGGGCTACCACAGCGTCATACAGGATATGTTGTTTGGCTCGGCTGTTTCCTTCTTGTTGTTCACACCATGTTTCAAAGGCTTTTTCTGCTGTGCTCATTGCGCCTGGCTGCCAGGCATTGCAAGTTTCTAGGATTCGAGCCCCAGATTTACTCGCATTTTGAATTAATGTTTCCATTAGGCCGGTGCCGCCCATGGCAGGTGTCCAGTGCTCTGTTTCGTCACCTACCGTAAACGACGTTTCTGAACCTTCAGCGCTAGTTTCACTAGATGTGATTTGCTCTAGTTTGCCTAGATATGGTGTATCAACAAATGTTTTGCCGACCTGTAGGCCATATTTACGGCGCAGTAACGTCTTTTTACCCGCAAAAGCACGCACCATGCGCATAGTGTTTGCTGTCTGTTTTTCACTAGTGGCGGCAATTTGTACCAGCGGCATAGTGACAGGTTTACCTAGAACTCCACCAGGCAATCTCTTATCAAAGTCGTCTAGACGTACAGGCCCCAGTAGTTCCGCCAAAGCGAGAACTGCTGCGAATGGGCTTTTTCCTGAGCCTTTAGCTAGACGCCTGATACCACGGTTATAGATCCATCGACCGTCATTATCTATGGCGTAAAACCAGAGAATGAACCGAACCTGTCCCTCGGTGAGTCGAAACGGCTGGCCAGCTAACGGCCCGTTAGGCTGTACCAGGTGATCTGACACCCACTTGATCACGCCCCAGCCCAGTGTTTGGGCTGGAATACCACTCGGCAGCGTGTAGATCCGTTCGCGCGGGCTTAGGTGTTGTTGATCAGCCGCTCTTGCCCAGCTAAGGTTTTCCTCCATTTGTCCAGTTCCTCCACGCCAGCGCTTTGTAGCTCCTGGGATGAAGGCCGCGATAGTTCTAGACCAGCTCTGCGCCGATCCCCTTCAGTGAACAGCAGGTCTGACAGGCCTGCCTGAATCACCTGGATTTTTCCTGCAGTGCGTTTGGGCGAGTTCATTAGCTCAGTGATTAGGTCCATGTACCAGTAGAGCATTGCCCAGTCAGTTGCCTCATAAAAGCGGGCTTGGCCACTAACTTTAGCGGCTCGCCACAGCCTCCGAGCGGTTGCATTCCAGTGCTTGTTTTCCTTTGGCACACTCATCTGGCAGTCAGTAGCTACACCAGAAGGAGCAGATGTCACAGCATCAATTTCCGCTTTCGCACGATGCCCTCGCAGGGACTCTTTTCGGCGCGGGATTGGTCCCCGGCTACCCACACCAACCCCCTATGCATAAATATTCGCTACGTTCACCCTTATTTGCCCCCAATTTTCCCCAAAACCCGGGCGGAATCTCAGCGCCTATACGCGGAGCGGTCAAGGTGGGGTGGGGGGAGGGTATACCCCCGGGTATACATGCATTAGCAGTATAAATATTCATCCCGCATAGCCCTGCTTTTTATGTAGCAGTCCCGGATGTATTTCAGGTTTACACCAAGAAGGTGTGCGGCGCGTCCGGCGCGTCCGCCCACCATCTCGACCGGTGCGGCGCATGTGGCATGCCTGGCACAGGGTCCGTAGGTTTGATGGGTGGTGATTAAATCCCCGCTCGATATGGTCAACCTGATTTCCTGGCTGTCCACACATTACACACTTATACCCGTCACGTTCTAGCACCTGGCGGCGCACAGAGGCCCAGTTGGCGGGTAACTCATCTGCGCGAGTTCGTCCGACACGATTCCATACCACTGTGCGCTACCTCCTTAATCTCCAGTAGATGCACAAAACCCTCGCGCCTTTAGGCTCACGAGGGTTTATGTACAGGTGTTCTATTGGCATCAATTATGCAAACACAAAACACATCATGTCAACACTCCCGCATGAACCCGGCCCTCACGCTCTACAACATCCAGCACGGGCACCCACACTCGCCTACCACTGCGAGCACTGCGCACCTGCCCCCTGCGAATCCATGACCAGACAGTCGCAGATTTAACCGGCAGCCGCGCGACAATGTCAGCAACGCTAAGCCATTCTTCACCGTCAACCCACATCCCTAGCAGCCCCCCTTGCTACCGCAAGCTCCCATCCGCGAGCGCGCTTCCAGTCTTCCTCAGTCATCACTAGCCCACACGAAATACGCTGGCATACTACCGAAACATCGGCCCCCTCTTGCGAGGGTGGGTACTCGAGCAAGGAAAGATAGCCGCAGGCTGGGCAGCGCACGGTAGAAATTGCCCTAGCAGCTGGCTCTATTGGCCACCGAGCCAATGCGACCTCGCAGGTGTGGTATAGCTGTCCAGCGAGACTAATCGCGTCCGGTGCCTGTGCGAAGCTTTCCAGCTTGGGCATGAGCTCCGCTTGCACCGCACCAGTAATAGTTGGTGAAGCCCACCTGGAGTGAGGTTTAGGACGTATGCCCAGTGTGCTGCATGCAGATTCCAGACAGTGAACTAATAGCAGGTGGATCTGGTCTGCAGCCATACGGGCAGGCGGATACAGGCAGCCTGAAGCAGCAAGTCTAACGCGAGCGCCGTTGCCTCCAGCTTGTGGCGATGGCTCAGCCTGAAGCAGCAAATGCTCTACTAAGGCAGGGACACCTGCAACTGTGCGGCATAGTGCCTCCCACTGATGAGAGCACAGTGATCCCACAGTTTCCCCGATCAGCTCACGCCCACAGGTGCACCTAACGCAGGTACTACTCACGGCTCCCCCTACACTCATTCCAGGCCATAGCCCCAGCACCAGCAGAACCACTAGCGGCATGCATAGAGCCACCTACCCCAGGACCACGAGAATGTGCAGGGACCCGACCTCGTGGCGGCATGCCCTGCCCTGCCCTACCTTTTCCTATCCCTGCCCTGCCCTGCCCTGCCGTGCGCGTACGCGCGTAGACACCTCCAGAATTTGGATCAGACTGTTTACCAGTCAAAATCACCCTATTTTGTACAGACATACAGGGCGTGGCTTGGGTGGCACTATCCGCAGAATTACAAGGGAAACTGGCACCTACAGAAGAGCCGAAATTATCCAAATCGACAGATTTGGATCCCACTGTTTGACCATATTCGACAGCCTCTAAATCTAACTGGCCAGGCTCTCCAGAAGGCACACACTCAACTGCCTCTGCCGCAGTCTCTGCCTCCATCGCAGCCACATGCTCCCAGTACTCCCACTCAACTGTGTTTGGAGTAGCTGCGCTCGCGGTTGGTACGCATACTTCAGACATGGTTTCAGGCCATGCGGCGGAGGGGCGCTTAGTTGCGTAGGGCTGTGACGGTTCATTTACTAGAGGTTGTGCCACAGACGGCAGGACAGCGCGTGCAAACAGCATTTGTGGCGGTTGGCTTTTGTTTGGCGCATCAGTGGTTTGATTGTTTTGCGGTGTTATCCCCAGACCGCGTGGGGTACCGTCAGCACGTGGCGGCAGGGGCCGGAGCCGCATCCCCTGTTCTTGTAGAGTGCGATTGCCTTTTTTGGCGTTACATGCGCGGCAGGCAATCACGATATTGGCTGCGCCAATTGCTTTGGTTGGATCTACGTGGTCTAGTTCGGGAGCGCGGTCCCCCCTGCGTGTAGCATTAGACAGCGTCTGGCCACAGTATGCGCAGGGCACTGTTGCTACTTTCAGTGGCTGCGTAGGATCATCGCAGTCACGTAGCCAGATGGCTCTGCGTAGTTCAGAGCTGTTTAGTTCCTCTTTTTTAGCACGATTGATGGCTTCTACGTGTCCAGGGCGATAACGCATTGCAAACCAGTCGTGGAACTGGTACTGGCCGGGGGCCAGCGGCCTATAGTTGCCGCCCGCGCAGGCTTCGCAGGTGTGCCCGTATGGGTGCCATAAGCCAGCGTCGACCAAGATATTTGCCAGTTCTACAGCGGCAGGCAGATTTAACGTTAACCGTGCCAAGTCCTCTTGAGTGACTACGCCATCAGATAGTTTTGCCTGGCAGCGCGAACCGGCGGCAGTCCACAGTCCAATAGCGGCTAATCCCAGGGCATCACCAGTCATCAGCCTAGCTAGCAGCGGTTCGACTTTGGGTTTTAGGGTGAACTGGTCATCGACGACAAACCACATAACAAAAGTCCTTACTTATGCGGCTGGCCGCACCTAAACGTTGTAGAGTACGGCCAGCTAAAACCACTAAACCAAAATCACGCTAAAATGCGTTGTCCCAGTCAGTTCCCTGCTGACTATTTTGAGATCTGTTATCACTGCCGGCAGATTCAGGCCGGCGTGGATTTCGCTCTATTGTCAGGCGGGTATATCGCAAAGATGCTGCAACTTCTTCTGCTTGTATCTCTAGTCTCTGCCGTTGAGATCCATCACGAGCCGTAAAGCTCTGTTGCACCAAACGACCATAAACTACAACACGGCTTCCCTTATGTAGGGAATCAGCCACGTTCTCGGCAGCATCGCGCCATAAAGAACAACGCATAAACAGGGCTTCCCCGTCTTTCCATTGCCCTGACTGTCGATCAAACTGGCGTGGAGTAGAGGCCACCGTAAATGAAACAACCGCAACACCTGACGGGGTAAATCGCAGCTCGGGGTCACTAGTCAAATTTCCAATGACCGTTACGTATGTCTCGTTGCTCATGGCCTGACCGCCTGTGCCTTTACCAGCGCCTCAACCATTTCAATCTTTGTTGGCTTATACCCAGTCCATGCTGCCATAACATTTTTGCCCCGCAGCATTAGCCTGAGCCCATCCATATTGAGAGTAGACTGCATTTTTAGCTTTACCGCTAGAGCACCATAGGCGGCACCTGTCACTACCACCACAGGCACCTGACGTGCGCCTGCAGCAACTAGCGCATCCTGTACCTCTTCAGCTGAACGCTTCTCATATGAAACACCAGCATCAGCTAGAGCTCGCTCAGTGCGCTTGCAGTCTGTGCAGCCTGTGCGGCCATATACGATTACCTCAAGTGGGCGGGTAGTCTTTGCGGGTGGCGGTGGCACAGTAGCGTTTAGTACTGAGCTGGCATCTACATATGCTTGCCGTAGCATTTTGTTTAGCTGGCGGCGAGTGAGATGCATAGTGGCCACCTGGTCATCAGCACTTGATTCATCAACTGCGATGTTGTCGTGCATTTGGGTAACTTGGAAGTCGCCTAAAGCCGACTCAACTCGGATTTCAATCCTCATTACTGGCCTCCTTTGGCACACAATGGATCTGTTCAAAGGCCTCCAGCATGGTGTCTAACGGCGTTTTAAAGCCCCATTGTTCATAAAATGACCGTACTAGAGTCGCAGCTATAGCTTCGCTGTAATAAGCTACGGCCAGTTGTGCGGCATTTTTGTCTGGACCGTATGCCTCTTTTATGTATTCCACGACTGCTGGCGTGTACCCGCTTACTGAAAGCGTCAATAGATTAGTTCCCCGTATTACCGCTTCCATTTTTTGCAGTTTGTCAAGATTCTGCCAAGCGTTTGGGCTATCAGAGTTCAGACAGGGATTTGAGCTATCAAGTGAGTCATCAAATTCTTTGGTCATTGCATTGCCTCTTTTCGAGCAGTATCGCTTTTGTGCAGAGCCCAAAACGTCCCAGCGAATGACAGCCAGGCTCCCCCATACATAAGCAAGTTTGCGTGTGGCCCAGGCTCGTTTAGGGCCACAGCTAGAAGCAGCCCTGACTGAAGAGCGAGCGTAATAGCAACTGCCCACCAGATAAACGCCATCAATAGTCGTTCCATCCGAGGCCAGTTAATCCCAGCTGTAGTTGGTTTACGCATGGTTTCTCCTTTCACATGTTTTTTGCAGCAATAGCCTGCTGCACCTGAGTAATTTGTTCCTTGCTCCAGCACCATGGGGCGGCAGCAAACTGCCACACTGGGAGCAGCACGCGAGCGCCGATTTTTTGCGCCTGCACTTCACCACTGGCAATCATCCGATCAATCGTGCGGCGTGAAAGCCCTAGTAGCTGTTCTAGGTGGTGTGGTGTGAGATATTGCGGTAGCAGCTCGCCAGTAGTTACAACGGCAGGGCTGGTAGGCCGGGCCGAGGCTGCCGGGTGACCAGCTCGGCGAGGGTAGCTAGGAGGACGTGTGCTATTCGTTGGCCTCGGCCCGGGGCTTGCGGGAGTTGATGAAGTGTAGGTGGGACACATGCTACGAGTTCCTTTACTCGATAAGGTGCTTAGTTACTTGCGGATGAGGCCTCATCTGACAAGGTGAGTGCCTTAGTAAATGCGATTTGTTCTAGTACTGCCGCGATCAATGCATCGCGCGCCCCATAACATACATGCCGGTCAAACGCATGATTTAGCACTGTTTCAGCCAGATCTAGTGCATACTGTGATTGTTCTAAGTGGGGATCTACTTGACGTGGTTCCATGTGTGCCGTCCTTACTGTGCAGTGCTTGGGGACTGTGAGTCATCAACCAGCTCAGAGCTGGCGAAAGCGTTTCGACGCTGTTCAGCGTTGGCGATTATGACTGTGGGGCTGGTGCCTAGTGCCTGGGCAATTTTGTCTAGTTCGGCGAGGGTTAGGGGTGAGTGGTTGTTTAGGCGTTGGGATAGTAGGGGGCGGCGGAGCCCAGTTTGATGGGATAGGGCGGTGATGGTGGTGTTGTTTTGGGTAAGCTGGGTTTTGATTTCGTGGGTAATGTGTAGGGATAAACCGCCCGTTCGTTGTTGCGAACGTGTCATGGATACATAGTGCTCGCAGTTGCGAACGTTGTCAAGCCCTTTTTTCCTCTGTTCGTGTATGCGATCATTGACACATGGGGTCCCCGCTGATGGATGGCGCTCTTGGTGAGAGCGTGGTTGAGGTTGTCAATGATTTACGCGACGCCCAGGGCGTGGGTTTGAGGAGGCTATCAGTAGCGTCTGGGGTGAAATTGACTCGGCTCGGTGATGTGCTTAGCAGAGGTAGAGCGTTGACGGTTCATGAGCTAGATCTGTTAGCGCAGGCATTACATGTTTCTGTGACTGGCGTGCTCGCTGAGGCTGAGGCGCGACTAGGGCGGGCAATTGACCCGTCTTTGCGTGACCCTCAGATAGTTGCATTATTGGTAGACGCAACCACTTCTGATGATTGGGAAGTGCTTCCAGATGGATCCTTGCGCTCTACAGTTGGAGACGACGAAAGTCAGCTGGCTACATGGTTTACAGACGGCAAGTTGGCGGCCCGAGAGGCGAACAACAAATAAGATTGGGGAGAGCACATAGCTCTCCCCTACATATATTGCAGTGCTACCAGGGGCTAGGAATCACTACGTGAGCACGCTAAACGCGCTACTCTCGAACTTGTGTTCGATCCCTTCCAATATGCACAGACAACCCCCTGGCTGAGCATCCAACATACAACTCAACTACCAGAGGGGGTATTAGGGGCCACCATTGGCCACACAATTTGGCTGCGTGCAGGGTTAACCCCTGCAGAAGAGCGCTGCACACTCACTCACGAGCTACTGCACTACCATCATGGACATAGTGGTCACCAGTCTGCCCATATTGAGCAGACGATCAATGATGAAGCCGCCAGATTGCTTATTAGCCTAGAGGCTCTGATAGATGCCGGGTTAGCCTACGGCAATCTACCTACCATGGCACATGCGCTCGACGTAGATGACGCGACCCTACAGGCCCGGCTAGACGGTCTAACCGTCTCAGAGCGAGCCATCATTTTGGAGGCCTGGGAAAACTACTGACGTAGTTGCCCCATACGCTGCGTCAGCATACGGTCATATTCAGCATCTGCTCGCTGATAGGCCATTGCCTGAGCAGGCGTAGCCCAGCCATAGCGCTGCATTAGTGCCGCGACTGATGCCCCAGCCTGCCCATACATCGTGGCAGAAAAATGCCTAAAGGCGTGCCAACCAAGGTACTCCCCCACACGCAAAGATATGCCTGCCTCTCTGGCAGCCTGTGCAAGCCAACGTCCTACTACTTGGGAAGCACAATAGTTACCTGCGTACCGCGTACGCGGAAATACCACAGCATGCGCCCTATCACCGGCATACATATCTAAGTGTGCACGCATCTCCTGAACTGTACGATCAGTCAAATACACCCGCCGCTCGCTCACACGATCTGCACTTTTTAGCTCCTTGACGCCAATCACTCCCGCCTCCATTCTGGTTAGCGCGCGTCGCACCCGCACATATGTCATCCCCTGAGCATCAGTAACAAAATCATTTCGTTGCAGAGCCAACGCCTCATTAATCCGTAGCCCAGAATCAGCAACCAAAAACACCAATGCCCTAACTTGTGGCCTAATCACCTCCGCAATCTTCTCCACCTCACCCCATGTGAGTAAATGACGCTCACCTCTAACTTTGCGTTCTTTTCCACCTCCCCTAATCCTCACTGGTGAAACCTCAAGCGCAGTCTCAGAATCATTCACGGCACAAGCCGCGAGCGCGCGTAGAGTTTTGTAGCAGTTTGCCTTGACTCCATCAGTGGGTAGAGAGTTGTACCACGCAAGTATTTGGTTCTGGGTCAGGTCGGTGAGGCGAGATGCGCCAAGGGCTGGCAGTATATGGGCGTTTAGGTTTGATTTGCGGCGTCGGTATGTCGCGGGTGCCCATTGGGTTTTGCCTTGCTCAAGCCATGTTTTTGCGTATTGTGCGAGGGTGATTGATTGGCGTAGCTCAGTTAATTGAGTAATTTCAGCTTGTGCTTGCTGGGTTGCTTGTTGGGCTGCTATTTCTCGTGGGTGTTGCCAGGTGCCAGTGGCTATCTGCGTTTGTATGTTGGCTAGGTATATTTGGGCTTCGTTTTTTGTACGAAATCGCACGGGGGCGGTGATGCGAGGTTTTGGGCCGGGTAGTGTGTATGAGGGATCACGGTAGCGCACTCGGTAGGTTTTGCCGCGTTTTTCAATTTCCCCGAAGGTTGGCATGGTAACTCCCGGCTACTTTTACAGGCGTGCCCCCATGTTTTTTCTGTGCCCCCAAGTTGGTTGTTGGTGGGGCTGTTTTTGGGGGCACAGTGGGGGCACGTGGTTACTAACGGTGTCGTTTCTAGACTAACGCAGTCTAGGCGGCTAGTGTAGTGGGAGTCTGTTAGTTGTTGATATATAAGGAAAAACCCGCCGAATTCACTGCAATTCGGCGGGTTTAATTTTAGGCACGGTTTTAGTGTAGTACCCCCGGTGGGATTCGAACCCACGACCATGTGCTTATCAGGCACGGACGAGGTATAAGCTCGCTGCTCTAACCACTGAGCTACGGGGGCGTAAGGCTGCCTTCATCACAGCCTAGTGCCCCTGGCGGGACTCGAACCCGCAAGCATAAAGCGACGCATTTTAAGTGCGTTGTGTATACCAATTCCACCACGGGGGCACTTTGTGACGGTTTAAGTCACGAGCGACATACTACCGCTTTTTTACCAAAAATACATATCCAAACCGGCATTTGCCCCTAGAGCACCAAAGTAACTTTGGCCTGCCCACGCGCATCTAGCGGAGTTATTTCTACTTCTCTAACCCCCTCTAAGCCAGCGGCCACCTGCAAAATCTCATCCACATCGCCCTCGCTACCAGATAGCTGCCCGCCAGCCACCGCCTCCAGCAAGGCCCCTGCTAGCAGGCCACGCGTATGTTTAGCCCAGTGTGAGACCACCGAGCGTTTACCGGTTGCAGGGTTAACTTTAGCCACCCCAATATTTAGCAGCAGACAGTCACTGCCCCGCGTTGGCCGATACATTGCCCCATACTCAGACGAACGCAGATCCACAACCACGTGTCCGCTCAGCTGCTGGGTCAACAGCTCTTTTAGAGCTTTGCTCCAAATTGAGGCTACGCTGCCCTGCCCTGGCAGCTTCACCGAGCCGCTTAGGCGGTGTGGTGTAATCAGGTCAGTTAACCGCACTGGCCCAAACAGGGCCGAAAACACTAGTGTCAGCTCCTCCAACTGGCGCTGGAGACCCTGGGACTGATCTGCCTGGCTCTGGCCGCCCTGGCCCTGGCCGCCCTGACTCTGGCTCCCCTGGCTGGAGTCACCAGAGCTAAAAATCTGCGCAAACTTAGCTGCCTCATAAAGCACGCCGTCATACAGCTGCCAAGCCGCGAGCGCCGGGGCGTCATAAACTTCTAGGTTTTGGCTGATTTCGTGGGCGTTTTTGGGGCCGAGTTTAAAGATTTGCGCGGCGTCGGCGAGTAGGGCGGTGTTTTGTACGTCGTCTATTAGTTGGCGGCGGGTTTGGGTTAGGTGTTCTGCTTGCCAGAGTTTTTCTAGTTGTAGGTGGTTGGTTGATTCTTTGGTGGTTTTGCCGGCAGATGGTGGCAGCAATATACGCATATGGGCATTGTACGGGTATAGTGCATAGGGCGGACGAGCCAGCCGGGCGGCCGCGGTACCACGTTTGTGGATCGAGGAAAGTCCGGGCTCCTTAGGGCGCGGTGGTGGCTAACGGCCACCCGGGGTGACCCGCGGGAAAGTGCCACAGAAAGTAAACCGCCATTGGTTTAGGCCATTGGTAAGGGTGAAAGGGTGAGGTAAGAGCTCACCGCGACCTAGGTGACTGGGTTGGCATGGTAAACCCCACTGGGAGCAAGATCGCACAGCGGACGTTTGAGGGTTGCCCGCCCGAGTTCGCGGGTAGATCGCGTGAGGCCAGTGGTAACGCTGGTCCAAGATGGATGGTCGCCGCCGCTTGGCCGGTAACGGTGGGCGGTAACAGAACCCGGCTTATGGCTGGCTCGTTTCCGTGTTTTTTGTGTGGCTGTTTGGGCTGCTCGGCTTTGTGTTAGGGACCTAGTTAGTTGCCGAAGTGGTCCCAGCCTAGGGGTAGGTTTGGGGGTTGGCCAGCTACTAGTACGGTGCCTGGCTCTAGGCCGTCTCCTGGTAGGATTCGCCCGATTGGGCGCGCTTGTGGGTGGCCTTTGAGTTTGTGTTGGTCGGCTACGGCTAGGGTGGCTAGTAGGCCGTGGTCTTCTCCCCCACTTAGGATCCATTTGCGCACTAGGCTGAAGTCGCCTAGGAATTTTGCTAGTGGGCGTAGGGCGGCCACGTCTGCCATGAAGGCGTCTGTTTCTAGGGGGTCGTCAATGTCTATGGCGACGGCGCTGGCTTTGGCGATGCGGGTGGCGTCGCGTAGCAGGGAGTCGGAGACGTCCATCATGGCGTGGGCGCCGCACTGTGCTAGCAAAGGTCCGTATTCGAGGGGGCATTGGGGGGTGCGGAAGGCGGTTAGGCATTCAAAGGCGCTGCTTAGTAGTTCTTGGCTGATGCGGGTGTGTCCGTCCATGCGCCAAAAGATGCGTTCCATGTCTTCGCGTTGGCGCACTGAGCCGAAGTCTGGGCAGCGTTGGAGTAGTTCCAGGCCGGCGGCGGAGTGGCCTAGTTTGCCGGCGTGTACTAGTACGTCGCCGGGTTTGGCGCCGGAGCGTAGCACGGGGTCGCGTCCCCTTAAGTCTCCGTGTACGCATACGCTTACGCAAATGTTTTGTCCGGCTGATAGGTCGCCGCCAACTACTTGGGCTCCGGCTTGGGCGCAGGTGCTCCCTAGTCCCCGGGTGAATCCTTCCAGCCAGGGTAGCGGCGTCGTAGCAGGCATGGCTAAGCCCACTACGACGGCGCTGGGGTGGGCCCCCATGGCGGCAATGTCAGCTAGGTTTTGGGCGGCTGCACGCGCACCGATCTGCTCGGCGCTTGACCAGCTGGTGCGAAAGTGGTGGCCTTGCACCAAAACATCGGTTGATACGCAGTAGCGTCCATCTGAGGTGGTTAGCACTGCGCAGTCATCGCCGCTACCCACCAGCACGTCAAAGCTATCTACACTGCCCTGCGCATCAGCTAGTTCAGCGTTAATAACTTTGAGTAGTTCAGCTTCGCTTAGCTGTCCTACTGTGAGTGTACCCATGGGTAGCCCTCCCTTGCTGGCTTAGCGGTTGACGTTTAGCGGACGGGCTAAGGCTAGGTCGATCAGTTCGCTTACCAGGCTGGTGTAGTCCACCCCGGCTACCTGCCACATGTAGGGGTACATGGAGAAGGGGGTAAAGCCCGGCATGGTGTTTACTTCGTTGACGATTGCCCGGCCGTCTTCGGTTAGGAAGAAGTCCACGCGGGTTAGGCCTTCGCAGTCTAGGGCGGTGAAGGCTTTGGCGGCGGTGGTGCGGATCAGGTCGCGGGCGGCGTCGGGAATTTGGGCCGGGCACACCATCTGTACGGCGTCGTGGGCCAGGTATTTGGTTTCAAAGTCGTAGAACTCGCCGGCGCCCTGGTTGGCGTTCATGACTACCTCACCGGGCGGGGCTACGCGTGGGGCTTCCCCGTAGCGGCCACCTAGCACTGCGCATTCAACTTCGCGGGCTTTAATACCGCTTTCCACCAACACCTTGGGGTCTACTTCAGCTGCGGCCTCGATGGCCTGCTCTAGCTGGCTAAAGTCGTCTACCTTGCTGATACCTAGGGAGGAGCCGGCGCGGGCGGGCTTTACGAACAGGGGCAAGCTCAGCTGGTGGCAGGCCGCAACTAGCTGCTCGCGTTCGTGGCGCCAACGCAGCGGGGTGACTAGCTCATAGGGGGCTACTTCAATGCCGGCGTCGGCCAGCAAAACCTTTGTGACGTGCTTGTCCATGCCGGCAGCGGAGGCGGTTACGCCGCAACCCACATAGCGCACGTTTAGCATCTCTAGCATTCCCTGGATGGTGCCGTCTTCACCGTAGGGCCCGTGCAGCAGTGGGAACACCACATCAATTTTGCCTAGCGAGCCTAAGGTGCCATCAGCGTTACGGGCCACTAGCTCACCGTCGTATTCCAGGCTTACTTCCTGCACCCCTAAGCCACCTAGGGTGATTTGGGCTTCCTGGTTGTCGTGTAGCTCTAGGGCCTGGGGGTTGTCTTCTACCAGCGCCCACTTGCCCTCGCGGGTAATGCCCACGGGCACGACGTCGAAACGTTCACGGTCGATGGCGCCTAGTACGCCGGCGGCGGTGGCACAAGAAATACCGTGCTCACCACTGCGGCCACCAAAAACTACTGCGACACGAGTTTTTACTTCACTCATTAGTTTTCCTCATAAAAGCTGGCCGGGCGGCCAAATTCTCTACTGTTAACTACTGCGCTGCCCCGGCGTCTTTAAAGCCTGTTTTAAAGACGGCCACTAGTTTTGCGGGTCGGGTTTGCGCACACCAATCTTGCCTTTACCCGGGTCGCCGTCATAGTGCATGTCGTAGGGGCGCGGCGCCTTTTCACCGCGCAGATCCTCAACCAGGCGAGTAATTGCTGACATAATTTCAGCGGTGCACTCACGCACCTTCTCGCGGTCTTCAATGTCGCTACCGTACTGGCTTAAATCCAAGGCCGGGCCGATCTTTACCCGCACATCTTTACGCTTACCCACCTTTAGGTGGTGCGAGTAGGTGTCCAAAATAAAGTGGGCACCCCACTGGCCCATAGGAATCACGGGCACACCCGACTGCATAGCCAGGCGCGCCGCCCCAGTTTTACCAACCATAGGCCACTTAAGCGGGTCACGGCTAAGGGTACCTTCAGGGAAAATAATGATGCAGGAGCCTTCTTGTAGGCGCTTAGCGGCTTCAGCTAGGGCGTCAGTGGCGTGCGCAGTGCCACGCTGAACCGGGATCTGCCCACCGGCAGCTAGCACCTGCCCCACCACCGGCACTTTAAACAGGCTGGCTTTAGCTAGCGAATACACCGGAATATCAGCATCCACCAGGGTACGCATAGCGGTTAGCGAATCTAGATCAGTTAAGTGGTTGGCCACCACAATGAAGCCACCATCTTTAGGTAGATTCTCTAAACCTTCCACATGCTGACGTGAAACCAGTTTCAAAAACGGAATCAGCACTCCGCGCGCTGCGAAGCGGTAGAAGGGGGTAAATTTACGAGTCACGTCTAAGCCTATTCTGCGCGTGCTACTAAACCTCCCCCATTGTAACGGCCGTGCGTCACTGATAGTTAACACACGGCCGTCTTTAGGTTTTGTCCAGGCTAGCCCTAGCCTCCCACTGAGCGGCTTTTAGCCCCAGGCGGCACCAGTTTCACCCAAAAGCAAGCGTTACTCTAGGCGCTGGACTTGAGCGTCTAGGGCGTGGAGCTTGTCCATGAAGTCAGCGTAGCCACGGTCAATTAGGTTAATACCTTTAACATGGCTGATACCTTCAGCTGCCAGGGCCGCAATCAGGTAGGAGAAACCACCACGCAGATCGGGCACCACAATATCGCTGCCGTGCAGCGGGGTGGGGCCGGCGATAACTGCCGAGTGGTAGTAGTTGCGGGCCCCGAAACGGCATTCGGCGCCGGTTAGGCACTCGCGGTATAGCTGAATGTTAGCTCCCATCTGGTTTAGGGCGCTGGTGAAACCTAGACGGTTTTCGTAAACGGTTTCGTGCACAATAGACAATCCTTTGGCCTGGGTTAGGGCCACTACCAGGGGCTGCTGCCAGTCAGTCATAAAACCGGGATGCACGTTGGTTTCCATAGCCATGGAGTGCAGCTCACCGCCGGGGTGGTAGAAGCGGATGCCTTCTTCTTTAACTTCAAAGGCGCCGCCAACCTTACGAAATACGTTCAAAAAGGCGCTCATGGCGGTTTGGCGTGCACCCAGCACGGTGATGTCACCGCCGGTGGTTAGCGCGGCGCAGGCCCAAGAGCCAGCTTCGATACGGTCGGGAATAGCGCGGTGGTTAAAGCCTTTAAGGGCGTCTACGCCTTCAATGGTGATGGTGCGGTCAGTGTCTACAGAGATAATTGCCCCCATCTTCTGTAGCACATCAATTAGGTCAATGATTTCAGGCTCAACCGCTGCCCCGGTGAGCACAGTTTTACCTTCAGCACGCACTGCGGTTAGCAGGGTCTGCTCAGTGGCCCCCACGCTGGGGTAAGGCAGGTCAATGGTGGTGCCCTGCAGGCGGCGACCATTAGTGGTTAGATGCAAGGCGCCGTCGGTGCGGTCCACCTTAGCCCCAAAGCGACGCAAGATCTCTAGGTGGAAGTTAACCGGGCGGTCACCAATGTGGCAGCCTCCCAGGTCGGGGATAGTGGCTCGGCCTAGGCGGTGTAGCAGCGGGCCACAGAACAAAATCGGGATACGCGAAGAGCCGGCGTGGGCGTTAATTGAGGCGCTAGAGGCAGTCTCAATGGCGCTAGGGTCAATACTGAGCACGCCCGCTTTGGCGTCAAAGTCCACAGTGGCGCCGTGTACTCGTAGCAGCCCAGAGACCACCTCGACGTCACGAATGTGGGGAACGTTGCTGATAACCGAGGGGGTGTCACCCAGGAGCGCGGCCACCATGGCTTTAGGCACCAGGTTTTTAGCTCCACGCACATCGATCTGCCCGCGCAGCGGCTTACCGCCTTCTACTCGCAGTAGTCCATCCATTGGTCGTCCCTTTTTCTCGCTACCTAATATCCAAAGGTTAACAATAGCCGCAACTGCCCTTAAACCCGCTATTGGATTTGCTCACGGCGCGATTAGGAATTGGCTCACCCGCTTTGGGGAAAATCTCCAAAAAGTTTGCGTCTTATATACCGAAATGGCAATATCGGACCATGGACAGTGGACCGGTTGAATCCCCCAGCGGCGTCGGCGTTATCGACAAGGCCGCATTGGTCTTATCGGCGCTAGAATCCGGCCCTGCCACTCTAGCGCAGCTAGTTAGCATCACACACTTAGCTCGCCCCACTGCGCACAGAATTGCAGTGGCGCTAGAGCACCACCGGTTAGTTAGCCGCGACGCCCACTCTCGCTTCACACTAGGCCCACGTATTTCTGAGCTTGCCGGGGCCGCCGGCGAAGACCGCCTACTAGCCTTGGCCGGCCCAGTCCTAAACGCCCTGCGCGACAAAACCCACGAGTCCGCCCAGCTTTATCGCCGCCAGGGAGATATGCGCGTATGTGTAGCCAACGCCGAGCGCCCCATTGGCTTGCGTGACTCAATCCCGGTTGGGGCTGCCCTATCAATGCTGGCTGGCTCAGCCGCCCAGGTGCTACTAGCTTGGGAAGAGCCCGAGCGTTTGCACCGGGGCTTGCAAAATGCTCGCTTTAACGCCACCATGCTTTCAGTAGTACGACGTCGCGGCTGGGCTCAATCCGTTGGCGAACGTGAGCCCGGGGTTGCTTCAGTCTCAGCCCCAGTGCGCGGAGCTGGCGGGCGGGTTGTGGCCGCTATTTCTATCTCTGGCCCTATCGAACGCATGGGGCGCCAGCCCGGAGCCCTGCATGGGGCTGCCGTGATCGCTGCGGCGCGCCACCTATCTGAGCTGCTAGCAAACAGCGAAACCCACTAAATAAGCCGGAGGCAGACGTGAACCGCACTTTACTGGTAACTAACGACTTCCCGCCGGTAGTGGGCGGCATCCAGTCTTATCTAGATGACTACACCAAACGCCTAGATTCCGCCTCGCTGGTGGTACTGGCCTCCACTCCCCCTGAAGGTATGCAGGTAGCTAAAGAATATGACGCCACCTTGCCATATAAGGTGGTGCGGGTAGATACCACCATGCTGCTGCCAACTGCCAGCGTGCGTCGGCGCATGCAGGAACTAATCAAAAGCGAAACCATTGACACTGTCTGGTTTGGGGCGGCTGCGCCGCTAGGTTTAATGGCTAAAGCCGCTAAAGAAGCTGGGGCTAAACGCGTAGTTGCCACCACCCATGGCCACGAGATTGGTTGGGGTAAGATCCCCGGCGCGCGCTGGGCACTGCGCACTATTTTTAAGCACAGCGATGTGGTCACCTACATTTCAAACTACACCCTTGAACGCCTGCGCCCACACCTGGCCTCACATAACCAGTTAGTGCAGCTACCTAGCGGCATTGACCCAGCCCGTTTTGAGCCAGGCAACGAGCTAACCCCCATGCTGCGCCAGCGCTACCGACTTGGACAAAGCCCAACGGTGGTGTGTATTTCGCGCCTAGTGCCGCGCAAGGGTCAAGATACTTTGATTAAGGTGTGGCCAAGGGTTGTAGCCGCCGTGCCCCAGGCGCGGCTAGTAATTGTGGGCAAAGGCCCCTACGCTCAGGATCTAGCTAAAGCCCGCCAGCGCTCTAGCGCCTGCCAGGCCATTACTTTAACCGGGCAGATCCCCTATGAGGAGCTAAGCGCGCACGTAGACATGGCCGATGTTTTTGCCATGCCGTGCCGCACCCGCTGGGGTGGGCTCGATGTTGAAGGACTAGGCATTGTCTACCTGGAGGCTTCAGCCTGCGCGAAGCCAGTAATTGCGGGAGATAGCGGGGGCGCCCCAGAAACTGTTATTGAGGGCGTAACCGGCTATGTGGTGGGCGGGCGCGATGAAGATGCGCTAACTAACCGCCTGGTGGAGCTACTTAACTCCCCCCAACTGCGCGAGCGTATGGGCGCTGCCGGGCGCAGCTATATGCAGCAGGAGTGGACCTGGCCGCATCTGGTGGAGCGCCTAGAGCAGGCTTTAACCCTGAGCTAATTAAATTAGCCCAGCTGAGCCTAGTTTGAGCCTGCTAACCCAATTGGCTAGCTAACCCAGTTTCAGTTAGACCAGTTGGGGCCTGCTTAGTTTTTGGGTATCTGCTTACTTTTGCGTAGCTCCTCGATGGCCTTGGCAAAGTCATCGATTGAGTTAAAGGATGAATACACCGAGGCAAAGCGCAGGTAGGCCACTTCGTCTAGTTCCCGCAGAGGATCCAAAATAGCTAACCCCACTTGGTGTGAGTCAACTCGAGCTTGACCGCTGTTGCGGATATCTTCTTCTACTTGCTGGGCTAGCAGGCTTAGCTGATCGTCAGTTACTGGGCGTCCTTGACAGGCGCGGCGTACCCCGAAAATTACTTTGTCGCGACTGAAGGGCTCAATTACCCCGGAGCGTTTGCGCACTGATAGAGAGCAGCTTTCAAGCGTGGTGAAGCGGCGCCCACAGTTGGGGCACTCACGACGACGTCGAATCGAACTGCCATCGTCAGCGGTTCGTGAATCGACAACGCGAGAATCAGTGTGGCGGCAAAAAGGGCAATGCAAAGCGAGCGTCCTTAATAGCAAATATTCCTATCCTTAGACACTAAACGTTAACGCCCAGCCTTAGCAACCCCTTTTTTTACTTAGCAAAATCAATCCTGGAAACCGCGCCCGCCAGCCCGGCTAGTGTCAACTAAAGGCCTTCACTCAAGCTTTATAGCCAACTGTTTAGGGACAATAGGGCAGATTATTTTGGCTGGCGCTAACTAGATCTACAGTGCAGATAGATTGGCTAGCACTTAACGCACTTACCCCAATAACAGTGCAGCCAATAACGCCAATAAATACCGCCAACACCAGCAGGGCCGTATTTAGCTTCTCAATCCAGCTCACTAGCTGGGCCACATTAGCTCCCACCCGCACGTTAGCGGCCACGCTGGACTTCCCCGTTCCAGCGTGGCCACTAACAGCTGGACGGCTAGATGTCGCATTGCACCTAGCTACACTGCGAGCAGCGCCACTGCCCCTAACGGGGCCATTAACACCAATTGGCCTAGCCTGGCGGCGGCTAACTGATGCCGCTGGTTTAACCACAACGTTTTTAACCACATGAGGTTGATCCCAGCTGCGCTCTTGGTTAGCTAGCTGTTGCAGATATTGGCTATCTACCAGGCATAACTTAGGACGGGAGCTGGGGGCAGCTTCAGCCGAAACTGGTGCAGGTAACTGGTGCGCGTTCATTGCCTAGCCTTTCTATTAAGGGGGGAACCAAAGCAAGGTCAACTCATTTTCGAACGTCTGTTCGATAGCCTAGCGCATTCTTTACCTCAAGTCCAACATTTGTCGAACAAATGTTTTACAATTAAGGCAAGTCTTAGGGACTAACACCAGCACACCACACCTTGGCCACGCGGAAACTGTCAGTTTTTGCAAACGCCTTTATTTGCAAGGAAAACTCGATGGATAGCAAGCGCCTGATCTACAAAAACCTAGATAATAGAGCCCGGGCCGTATACGACTTTGTACGCCAAGCCGTTAGCGCCAAAGGCTACCCTCCTTCACTAAGGGAGATTGGGGCCGGCGTGGGGCTAACCAGCCCCTCATCGGTAAAACACCAAATGGATAAGCTTGAACGTTTAGGGCTGCTACGCCGCGACCCTAACCGCCCGCGAGCTATTGAAGTGGTTGCCCTAGATACCGGCCACGACACCTCTGAACACGCCATTGGCAATGTGGTGCATATGCACGCAGGCCAAACCGAAACCGTCAGCGTCCCCCTAGTGGGACAAATCGCTGCCGGTAGCCCCATTTTGGCTCAGGAGCATTTGGAGGAATACTACGAAATCCCTCGGGCTTTAACCGGCTCTGGAGATTTATTTATGCTCAAGGTGCAAGGCGACTCCATGATCGACGCCGCCATTTGCGACGGCGACTGGGTGGTGGTGCGAGCCCAGCCTGACGCTAATAATGGCGATATTGTGGCCGCGCTTTTGAACCTAGATGAGGGCCCAACCGCCACCGTCAAGGTACTTTCGCGCCGCGATGGGCACCAATGGCTACTGCCGCGCAATAACGCCTACGCGCCCATTGACGGCGACCAAGCCATGATTATGGGCAAAGTGGTAACGGTATTGCGCTCACTCTAAGTAGCTGGCGCCTTAACAGGCACCAGTGCAACAGCTCTCTCAGCTAGCGGCGCCGTCGTCAGCAAAAGCCTTAGCGACGTCGTCGTTAAAAAACGACTACAACCAGCGCTAGCGCGCCACAAACCAAGCCAGCACAACGCAAACCGGCACAAGCAAAAAGGCTGACGCCCTAAGCGGGCGCCAGCCTTTTTAAGTGATCAGCTATTTAGATCAGTAGCCCAGCGAGCGGGCCACTGAGCGCAGACGGTCTGCAGACTCGGTCAGCTTGTCGCGCTCTTCCACGGTCAGCGGCAGGTCCAGACGACGGCCAGCGCCCTCACGACCCACGATGGTGGGGACGGACATGCACACGTCGGAGATACCGTGCCACTGCTCCAGCAGCGGGGAGATAGTCAGTACGCGCTGCTCGTCGTTGAGGACGGCGGAGATGATGCGCTGCACAGCCAGACCCACAGCGTAGTTGGTAACGCCCTTGCCTTCGATGATGCGGTAGGCGCTGCGCACTACGTCGTAAGCAATGCGGTCACGCTTCTCCTGGTCGAAGTGGCCACCGTCAAGGGTGGGGCCCCACTGGGTTAGCGGCACGCCACCGATCTGGGCGCTCGACCACAGAGCCACCTCAGAGTCACCGTGCTCACCAGCGATGTAACCGTGAATGTTCTGTACGGCAGTGCCGGTCTCCAGGGAGACCAGGTAACGCATACGGGCGGTGTCCAGCACAGTACCAGAACCGAAGATCTGGTTCTCGGGCAGGCCGGTGATCTTCTTGGCGCAGTAGGTAACTACGTCAACCGGGTTGGCAACCAGCACGAAGATGGCGTTAGGAGCAACCTCGACCAGCTTGGGCAGAATCTTCTCCATGATGCCCACGGTGGCACCGGCTAGCTCAATACGGCTCTGGCCGGGCTTCTGCTTGGCACCAGCAGTGATGGCGATTACGTCAGCGCCACGGCAGATCTCAGGGTCATCACTACCGGCAACAGAACCAGCAGAGGTGAACTGAATACCCTGGGCGATGTCCATCGCCTCAGCCTCTACCTTTTCCTTGGCAATGTCCTGCAAAACGATTTCGCGGGCAACACCCTTGTTGACACAAGCGTAGGCAAGAGTGGAACCAACTGCACCGGCGCCGATAATGGCAACCTTAGAGGGGCGACCCTGCGCGGTAGGGTAGCCACCCTGTGCTGCGTTGGTAATGGTGTCTGACACGGTGAACTCCTAAATAAAGCTGAATTCGGTCTGACAAGGTATCCCTTGTATTTGACAAGTACAAGCCTAAAGCGAAAATCTCTTCTTGCTAAGCCCCTAAAACAAATTGCTAATTATTTCTTAGGACTTTGACAGATCAAATGCATGCAGCAAGCGGAACGAAATAGGACGTTAGACCGCCAAACGTTCCAAAGCGGCATGAACCAGCTTTGAATCAGTAGTGCGCCAAAAATCTGGCATCGATTTAATTAGATAACTCCCGTAGCGGGCTGTGCGCAGACGCGAGTCCAGTACTGCTACCACTCCCCGATCACTACTAGAGCGAATCAACCTGCCTGCAGCCTGCGCCAATAACAGCGCCGCATGGTTGGCACTAACCTGCATAAAGCCATTGCCACCCCCATCTTGCACTGCCTGGATGCGCGCCTGGGCTAGCGGATCATCAGGGCGAGGGAAAGGAATACGGTCAATCACCACCAAACGACAGGTTTGTCCGGGCACATCCACTCCCTGCCATAGGCTCAAAGTCCCCAGCAGGCAGGCGTTTTCATCAGCCTTAAATTCCTCCACCAAAGTGGGTAGCTGCTCTTCTCCTTGCAAAAGCACCGGCAAATCAGTGTGCTCACGTAAATATTTGGCAGCTTCCTGGGCGGCTTGACGCGAAGAAAATAAACCCAGCATGCCCCCATTTGCAGCCTGCGCTAATTGGCACATTTCTTCCAGTGCCGCCGGGGAAATGCCCTGGGTGGGTTTTGGCAGGTGCGCGGCCACATAAAGAATGCCCTGTTTAGAGTAGTTAAATGGGGAACCCACATCTAGCTGGTCCCAGCCACCGGCAAAGCTTAAACCCACCTCATTAGCCATAGCGTTAAACGATCCGCCCAAAGTGAGGGTAGCGCTGGTCATGATGACACTGTGGTCTTCAATCAGGGTGTTGGCCATGGTGGCGGCCACCTCGATAGGCGCTAGACGCAGCCGCACTGGGTCTTTAGAGCTGGTGGTTTGTTCGCACCAGAGCACATCTTTAGCGCTAGCAATCGAATTTGATAGCAGCCGCGAGAGCGCCTCATTGATTTTAGTTAGCTCGCTTTTAGCTAGCACTAGTTCAGGGCTGGGTGCCTCACCCGGTTTTTTGCCGTCTTTGAGGTCTTCGAGAGCTTGACGCACCGCTGCATCTAGCAAGATTAAGGCGTCTTGCAAGCTGGGAGTAAGTGCGGCCAGGCGCCCCTGCGGAAGGTTTTCTAAGGCCTCCTGCAGGGTTTTGGCGGCGGTCTCTAGCTCTGTGGCAATTACTTGGCAACGGCGAGCGGCTTTGGCGGCTTGGTTGATGGAGGTGGCCGATAGCGTGATGGCACCTTGGCTGCGTACACGTGAGGCCAGCTCATGGGCTTCATCAACAACTAGCAACTGGTGTGGGGGAATCAAGCCAGTGTTGCCAGCGGCAGCCACCCCCAGCATGGTGTGGTTGGTGACCACAATATCTGCTTGGGCGGCTTGCTCGCGGGCAGCGTAGGCAAAGCACTGCTCATAGACTGGGCAGGTTTTACCCAGACAGGCGGTGCGGTCTAGAGACACTTGCGCCCAGGCCCGGTCACTAACTCCCGGGATCAGATCATCACGGTCTCCGCTTTGGGTAACGTTAGCCCACTCATTTAGGCGCAGAACTTGGTCACCTAGGGTTTCTTCACCTTTACGTTTGCGGCGCACATTAAGGCCTGCGGCGGCAAATAGATCATCGTCGCTTGGGTAGCCGCCGTTAACCTTATGGACGCACAGGTAGTTTTGCCAGCCTTTAAGTAGGGCCACGGTGGGTTGCTTACCGGTTACCTGCTCGACCACCTCGGCCGCTAGAGGCGCATCTTTAGTGACGATTTGGCGCTGCAGCGCCAAGGTAGCCGTGGAAACTACCGCCACCTGCTCGTTTTGCACCGCGTAGACCATGGCTGGAATCAGGTAGCCCAAGCTTTTGCCGGTGCCGGTGCCCGCCTGCACTAGTAGGTGCCCACCCTCATCAGCTATCTCAGCCACGGTTTGGGCCATTAGCTCTTGGCCAGCACGCGGGGTGCCGCCAAGCTTTTCGACCGCTTTTTCTAGGGCAGCCAGGCTAGTGCGAGCTAGCTTACTAGAGCTTTGGACACTGTCTGGTTTTTTCATTAGTTTGGTTCGACGCCGCCCCGGTCAACCCCACGTGTACCGCTACCAGCTAGGGCTGCCTGTTTAAGCGCAGATGCCAGGCCAGGGTGTACGCGAGCGCGTAGGTGGGTGCCGGTTTCTACATATTCGAGGATTTCAATGTCGCCGTCTTCGTGTACTCGCGCTAGTAGGTCCCCACGCGAGTAGGGCAGGATCAGGTCCACCATTACTTCAGGGCGTGGCAGTAGCTGGGCGATGCGCTCTACTAGCTGCTCGATGCCTTTACCGGTGTAGGCCGATACTACTACTGAGTTGGGTTCGCGGGTGCGTAGCCCCACTAGGTCTACCGGGTCGGCCAGGTCGGCTTTGTTAAAGACGACTAGTTCGGGGATGTTTTCGACGCCGTCGATGTCGGCTAGGACTTGGCGTACGGCATTGATTTGGCCTACCGGGTCGGGGTGGGCAGCGTCTACCACATGTAGGATCAGGTCGGCTTGGGCGACTTCTTCTAGGGTGGAGCGGAAGGCTTCGATTAGTTCGTGGGGTAGGTTGCGTACGAAACCTACCGTGTCGGTGAGGGTGTATACCCGCCCGTCTGGGGTGCTGGCGCGACGCACGGTGGGGTCTAGGGTGGCAAATAGGGCGTCTTGCACCATGATTTGGGCGCCGGTGATGGCGTTTAGTAGCGAGGATTTACCGGCGTTGGTGTAGCCGGCGATAGCCACTGAGGCGATAGCGCCGCGTTGGCGTGAGCCGCGCTTGGTTTCACGTGCGGGGGCCATGGCTTTGATTTCACGGCGTAGTTTGGCCATGCGGTCGCGGATGCGGCGGCGGTCTAGCTCGATTTTGGTTTCACCTGGACCGCGTGAACCGATACCTTGACCTGCGGCTACGCGCCCACCAGCCTGGCGTGACATAGATTCACCCCAACCGCGTAGGCGCGGTAGGAGGTATTCGAGCTGGGCTAGTTCTACTTGGGCTTTACCCTCGCGGCTTTTAGCGTGTTGGGCGAAAATGTCTAGGATTAGGGCGGTGCGGTCTACTACCTTGACTTTGACTACGTCTTCTAGGGCGCGTCGCTGTGAGGGGGCTAGATCGCCGTCGGCGATTACGGTGTCAGCCCCAGTGTCGGCCACGATTTGGGCTAGTTCTTTGGCTTTACCTGAGCCCAGATAGGTAGCTGGGTCGGGGGTGTCACGTCGTTGTAGCAGGGCGTCTAGTACCTGGGAGCCGGCGGTTTCAGCCAGCGCAGCCAGCTCGCGTAGGGAGTATTCGGCTTCTTGCGTGTTGGTGCTGTAGATACCGATTAGCACTACTTTTTCTAGGCGGATTTGGCGGTATTCAACTTCGCTTACGTCTTCTAGCTCGGTTGATAGCCCGGCCACGCGGGTTAGGGCGGCACGTTCGGCGCGTTCTAGCGCACCGGCGTCGTTTTTTTCACCGCGTTCGTGTTGGCCTACTGTGGAGGCTAGGGCGGTGCCTGAGCGTGATAGTACTCGGTCAATGATGTCGCGCGCCTGTGCGCTAGAGTCGCGGCTGGGCACAGCCTCGCTCGAAACTAAGGGATTGCCGGCAGAGAAATTATTTGTTTTAGTCATACGGCACAGACGGTACCACGCGGCAAGCACAGTGGGATAGCGTTTAGCTGTGAGCCAGGAACATTACTTTTCTGCCACCCCGGCGGTGGAACTAACTAAGCATGTACACACTTTAAATATTCGCGGCACTGAGCATCAGGTGACTACCGCTTCGGGAGTTTTTAGTGGGGGCCGCGTGGATTTGGGTACCCAGGTATTGCTTTCGCATGTGCCCGATCCGCAGGCGGGTTTGGCTTTGGATGTGGGCTGTGGCTGGGGGCCGATCACTTTGGCGCTGTGTGATGCGCTTAAAGGCACTGATAGTGAGGTTTTAGCTGTTGATGTCAATACTCGTGCCCTAGAGCTTAGTGGTGAAAACGCTAAAGCTGCCGGCTATAGCGTGGCCACTTTTACCCCTGAGCAGCTGGAAAAGTATCTGCTAGACAATGACCTGAAGCTGCGCACTATTTGGTCTAATCCCCCGGTACGTATCGGTAAACAGGCTCTGCATGAGTTGCTGCTTAAGTGGCTAGCTTTTTTGGCCGACGACGGCGCCGCCTGGCTGGTGGTGCAGCGTAATTTGGGTGCTGACTCGCTAGCTAAATGGCTGTCCGCCCAAGGCTGGCAGGTTGAAAAGGCAGCTTCCTCTAAAGGCTTTAGGGTTTTTAAAGTAACCCACTAGTCCTCTAGTGAACCCGCTAACCCCCTAGTGCTAGAGCAGCCGCTAGAACAACATGGCTTGGGCCACCACATTGGCCCGCATACTGATAAGGGCGCGCTCACCAGTGAAGGGGTTTCCGTCTAGGTGTACGGCCAGGTCGTGGTCACCGATTTTCACTAGGTAATCACTGGGCTCCGCGCTGGTGGCGTGAGCGTCAGCTGCCTCTACCTTAGCGTCGTCGCTGTCAGAAACGTCCGCGAGCGCAGCCGGGGCTGGGTTAAGCCAGCAGTACATGGCGCCACCTGCCGCTAGGGCTAACTGGCTGGGCCAGGGGGCGCTAGCGGTGTTTTGTGCTTGGTTGGGCACTAGGCGTGTGTAGATGTGGGTGAGGTAGTTGGTGGTTTGGCTGCTAACTAGTAGGGCCCAGTCGCCTGCGCCGGTGAAGGTTTGGGCGCCGTGGTCTATCTCGCCTTGGGCTACCACGTTAAGTGTTTGGGGTACTTGTAGGCGTAGTGCCCCGTAGTTGGTGCCTTGCAGGTTCACGGCGCTGTCCATGCCTGCCTGGGCGGCTAGGGCTGGGTGGGCGTAGTTAATGGGCTGGCCGGCCACGCTCCAGACATTGTCTAGTTTGGATACGCTGCGTACTCCGGCGCGGGTGGCGAAGTCGATGGGGGCTTTGACCAGGGCTTGTTCTACTAGGGCACAGGCGGCGGCTACCAGTAATTCGCCGTTAGCTTCTAGCGCGGTGGCGTCAGCGTTGTAGGCTTCAATGAACCATTCGGCTTGGGGAGCTAGCTCTAGTAGTCGAGTGCTGCCGGGGACGTACTCGGTGTACATGCAGCGCACTAGGGCGTCGGCGCCTAGGCCTCGCGGCGAGCAGGCTAAAGCAACTTCGGTGGTGTTTAGCTGCAGTTGCTTGGAGGGGTCAATGAGCACCAGTACACGTTTGCCAGCTACCTCAACCTTTACGGCGTTAGCTTCATGCAGCGCGTCAAACATGGCTCACCTTTCTAAAAGCGCAAAGGCCTTAGCGTAGGCAGCACGGGCCTGGGCGGGCTCAAGATAGCCCTGCTTAGTTAGTTCTACATCGATCCAGTTTACCCGTGGATCGCGTCTAAACCATTTGAGCTGCCGGCTTACCAGCTGATTAGTGGCCAGTGTTACTGCCTCGCAGGCCTGCTCTTGGCTCATTTGGCCGTCAATGACCGCTATGGCTTGGGCGTAACCAATGGCGCGCGAGGCAGTTGGCGAGTTGCGTAGGCCCTTATCTAGTAGGGCGCGGGTTTCTTCAATTAGGCCGGCGTCAAACATTTTGCGGGTACGTCTAGCGATGGCTAGGCGCAGGCCTTGACGCTCTACTCTTAAGGCCAGGTGCACTGTGGGCACCCGGTCGTGGTAGGTGGGTAGGGAGGCCGAGTAGGGTTTACCAGTTAGTTCGATTACTTCCAGCGCCCGCACTACCCGGCGTCTGTCAGTGGCTTGGATGCGCGCGGCGGCTAGGGGGTCTAAGCGCTCAAGCTCGCTATAAAGTACCTGTCCGCCTTCGCTTTGCCAGCGGGCCTCAAAGTGCTCACGTACGCTGGCGTCAGTAGCTGGGAAGGCGAAATCGTCGGTGACTGCACGCAAATATAGCCCTGAGCCCCCTACCCAAATTACTTTCTTGCCGCGTTTAGTAATGTCTGCGGCGTCGGCTAGGGCGTGGCGCTGGTAGGCGGCTACTGAGGCTTCCTGGTCTACTTCCAGCACATCAAACTGGTGGTGCCTGATGCCGCCTCGCTCAGCTGGAGTGAGTTTAGCGGTACCAATATCCATGCCTTTATAAAGCTGGTAGGCGTCGGCGTTAATAATCTCGGCAGCGTCAGATCCGCCTAGGTGCTGGGCAATGCTTAGGGCTAGCTGGGATTTACCGGTTGCGGTGGGGCCGACGACGGCGATTGACTCACTCACATACGCACCCTAACGTTTAGGCGTATCATTGCATAGTTAATCGTTGTCACCACGCAGGAGCTATTTAGATGGTCTTAAAGCCAGATGACCTGCCTGAATTACCTCCGCTATATTTAGGGCCGCAAATACGGGCTCGAGTGCATCAAAATCGCGACCTGTTCAGCCTGTTTGTGGCCGCTATTTGTGTGGGGCTACTAGCTGGGGCGGTGGCAGGAAGTTTTCGACTTTGCCTAAACTATGGGGCCCAGTGGCGTAACTGGCTAATTAATTTTCTACACTCCCAGGGCTTAATTGGTTTACCAGTACTGGTACTAGTTTGTGCCTCTTTAGCTGGGCTAGCTGGGTTTTTGGTTTCACGTCTAGAGCCGGCCGCTGAAGGCTCAGGTATTCCCCGCACTGAGGCAGTGGTGCAGGGACGGGCTGAACCTAACCGGCGCCGGGTGCTACCCATTAAGTTCCTAGGTGGGGTGCTGGCTATTAGCAGCGGCATGATGCTGGGGCGTGAAGGTCCCATGGTGCAAATGGGTGGAACTGTGGGAATTTTTATTTCTCGCGGTATCGGCTCCACGCGCGCCCAGTTGCGGGTGCTTATGGCTGCTGGGGCGGCTGCCGGACTAGCCACAGCCTTTAACGCCCCAATTGCGGGCGGCGTGTTTGTGCTTGAAGAACTATTGCAAACCTTCAACCCACGCTACGCCATAGCCACCCTACTGGCCTCAGCCAGTGGTTTTTTGTCTGCCCGCATGTTGGTTGACACTAACCAGGAATTTGTTACCGGCCCTATCTCCGGCTCAAACCTAAGCGATATTCCCTGGTATCTGGTGGCCGGGCTGGTGTGTGGACTAGCTGGCACCGCCTACACCCACTACATTTTGGCCACTTTAAACATTGCCGACCGTATTGGTATTAGCCGCGCCAAGCGCTGCATGATTGTGGGCGCCCTAGTGGGGCTACTGGCCTGGTTTTACCCCACAGTGGTAGGTGGGGGCGACAACCTGACCCAATCTGCCCTGCTAGGTGCGGGCACGCTAGGAGGCGTAGCGCTAATGCTGGCCATCCGTATTGTGGCCGCCCCTATCTGCTACGCTGCCGGCACCCCAGGCGGAATTTTCGCCCCTATGCTGGTGGTGGGCACCGGCATAGGGCTGCTACTGACCCGCCTGGGTGAAACCCTGTTTGGGTTTGGGCCAGTCGGTGGCAGCCTAGCGGTGGTTTGTATGGCAGCCTTTTTTGCAGCTGTGGTGCAGGCGCCAGTAACTGGCCTGGTTCTTACCGCAGAGATGACTGGCGCCACCGCCATGCTGCCTGCCTCGCTAGCTGCCTGCGCGATTGCCATGTCAATCCCGATGCTGCTGGCCTCTCCCCCGGTTTATGAGGCTTTAGCTAAACGCAAGTCTCGTTTAGCTAAACGCCGCAAAGTGCGCCTATTTGCCAAAAACTAGTATTAAGCCCGAGCCTTAAAAACTCGGGCTTAACGCCATAAGCTTTGAAAGCTTTGGTTCTAAAGCTTTACAGTCCTGGGCGACGTCCAATCGTGGGGATACCTAGCGCCACCGGGGCGCTGTCGGGCTCGGGCGCCCCAGAGTGCTTTTGGGCCTCAAGCCAAGCATCCCCGGCGCGGGTGCGACGCACCTGGAATAGGCCGCCGTCAAGGGCACTGTCAGCGATCAGGTTGTGGGGGGCGCCGTGAGTGACCCGGGCACGCACCATGTCACCTGGACGCGGGGCGCCGGCGTCGTAGTTGCCAGCGTGAACCCCAGCCGGCAGGGCCACATGTACCAGGCGGTTGTCGGCGGCGCGGCCAGAGACACGCTCAGTGGCCAGGTCTTTACGTCCCTCCCCCTGGGCTACCAGCACCTCAACAACCTTACCTTCCTGGGCTTCGTTTTCCTCTTGAGTGATGCGACGCACCAGCTTATCTAGGCGGGCGTAGCGCTCCTTCATCACCTCTTGAGGGATCTGGTCTTCACGGTCCGCTGCGGGCGTGCCCGGGCGCGGGGAATACTCAAAGGTGAAGGCTGAAGCGAAACGGGCTTGCTCGACGACGTCGAGAGTAGCCTGAAAATCTTCCTCAGTTTCCCCTGGGAAGCCCACAATAATGTCGGTGGTAATAGCAGCCTCAGGGATAGCGTTACGTACCCGCTCAAGGATCCCCATGAAACGCTCAGTGCGGTATGAGCGGCGCATAGCGCGCAGCACCCGGTCAGAACCTGACTGCAACGGCATGTGCAAGCTAGGCATCACGGTGGGGGTGGTGGCCATGGCCTCAATGACGTCGTCGGTAAAAGCAGCCGGGTGTGGGGAGGTAAAACGCACCCGCTCAATGCCCTCAACACTACCCACAGCGCGCAGCAGCTTAGCGAAAGCTTTACGGTCACCAAAACCAACCCCGTAAGAGTTAACGTTTTGGCCCAGCAAGGTAACTTCGACGGCGCCTTGGGCGGCCAGGGCCTCAACTTCAGCCAGAATCTCGCCTGGGCGCCTGTCGCGCTGCTTACCGCGCAGCGAAGGCACAATACAGAAAGTACAGGTGTTGTTGCAGCCCACCGCGATAGACACCCAGCCTGCATAAACGCTTTCGCGGCGGGTAGGTAGGGTGGAGGGGAAAACCTTCAGTGACTCTTCCAGTTCCACGGCGGCTGCAGCGTTGTGGCGGCTACGTTCAAGTAGCGCTGGCAACACATCAATATTGTGGGTACCAAACACCACATCCACCCAGGGGGCCCGGTCAATAATGCCCTGCCCCATCTGCTGGGCTAGGCATCCGGCCACGGCAATCTGCATCCCGGGACGGTTGCGTTTGACCTCAGCTAGCTGGCCGAGGTTACCAAATAGTCGGTTAGCGGCGTTTTCACGCACCGAACACGTGTTAATAATGACCACGTCTGCACCGCCGTCACCGGCCTTAGTGGCGCGCGCGGCGATTTCAGGTAGGTCCTCGACTTTGGTGTAGCCGGCCTTTTCAAGCAGGCCAGCCATACGCTCAGAATCATGTACGTTCATCTGGCAGCCCAGTGTACGTACGTGATAAGTGCGGGGGGTGGGAATACTTACGCTCATCGGCGTCAGTTTAACCCACCCCCCAAAGCGCTTTAGCGTAGACCGTGGATCTCTCCAGTAGTGGTGTCTACATCAATGCGGGCAGCACCCGGCGTGGAGGGCAGGCCCGGCATGGTCGAAAGATTGCCGCTAATGGCGTACACATACCCGGCCCCAGCAGCTAGGCGCACCTCGCGAATGGGCAGGCGCCAGCCGGTGGGAGCACCCTTAACACTGGGGTCAGCGCTAAGCGACATAGGTGTTTTAGCTACCACTACGTTTAGCTCACCAAAGCCTTCAGCCTGGTAGGTGGCCAGCAGCTTGGCGGCGGCCGAAGTGTAGTCAACACCATCAGCTCCATACATGGCGGCGACCTTAGCAATCTTGGTTTTTAGGTCATCTTCGCGTTCGTAAAGTGGGCGAGCCTGGTTTTGACCTTCGCCAGCCTGGCAAGCCTGCTCAACCGCCTGGGCTAGTTCAGTGCAGCCTTCTCCCCCGCGTACCACGCCGTAGGAGCGGGCCACACGGGCGCCAGCTTCACGGGCAATGGCTTCGATTTCTACCAGTTCACTTTCGTGGTCGGTGGGGAAGACGTTGATAGCCACCACCGGCTCCATCCCAAAACCACGCACAATCTCAATGTGCTTAAGCAGGTTAGCCTGACCGGCGCGCACATCCTGGGGGCTTTCGGCCAGCATCTGCTCAGGCAGGCCCTTACCAGTAGTAATCTTGAACTTACCCGAGTGGCTCTTAAGTGAACGCACCGTGGTTACCAGCACTGCTGCATGCGGGCGTAGCCCAGAAACCGCGCACTTGAGGTCAAAGAAACGCTCAGCGCCCATATCGGCGCCAAAGCCAGCTTCGGTTACCACATAGTCGGCGTGCTGGGCTGCAATCAGGTCAGCCACTACTGAAGAGCAGCCGGTAGCAATGTTTCCAAAAGGACCGGTGTGGATCAGCACCGGGGTGTTTTCGCTGGTGCGCAGCAAGTTAGGCTGCAAGGCGTCACGCAGCAAGGCAGTCATGGCACCAGCGGCCTGTAGATCTTCAGCAGTAATCCACTTACCGGATTTAGAGCGGCCAATCACGATGCGCCCTAGGCGCTCGCGTAGATCCTTTAGGGAGGTGGCCAGGGACATGATCACCATGACTTCACTGGCGGGAGTGATGTCGAAGGAGGACTGGCGGGTTACGCCGTCAATACGTCCCCCCAGGCCGGTAACAATGTGGCGTAAGGCGCGGTCATTGACGTCCAAAACCCTGGGCCAGGTAATAGAGCGCTCTTCAATTTCAAGCTCATTACCCTGGTAGAGGTGGTTATCGATGATTGCGCTTAGCAGGTTGTGAGCTGCCGTGATAGCGTGAAAATCACCGGTTAGGTGCAGGTTAATTAGGGTGGCTGGCTCAACCTGGCTGGCCCCGTTACCGGTAGCGCCACCTTTGATACCAAATACCGGGCCCTGGGCAGGCTGGCGGATAGTCAAAACTGCGTTGCGATCAATCTTGGCCATACCCTGCACCAGGCCGATAGCCGTAGTGGTTTTGCCTTCACCAAAAGGCGTGGGGCTAGTGGCAGTAACCACCACATAGCGGGCTTTTTGCTCTTTGGAGCCAAGGGCCCCTAACTCAATTTTGGCCACTTCACGGCCGTAGGGAACTACATATTCAGGGGCGATACCAGCCTTTTGGGCTAGTGCTTGCAAATCAACGGTAGGCTCGCTCATGGGCTAAGTGTAAAAGGCTAGCCTTAGCGCAAACAACGCTTTAGTTTGTTAGCTGCTCACTCATAACCACTTCAATGGCATGCCAGGTATCTGCCGGCCCATAGCCTTTACGTTGCAAAACCCCAGCTAGCCTACGTTTAGCCAACCCCGGCTCCACATTAGTTAGGGTGGCGGCCTTTTTACGGGCCAGGGCTAGCGCGGCCTGGGTTTCATCGGCGTCATCAATTTGTTCCAGGGCGGCGGCAATATTAGCGGCGCTGACACCTTTAGTTTTCAGCTCACTAGCAATAGCGCGGCGAGCTGCAAATTTTTCACGAAACCGGGTGCGGGCCAGGGTTTGGGCGTAGGCCAGGTCATCAAGCAAACCTACTTCTTCTAGGCGATCTAGCACTTGCTGAGCAATGTCTGGATCAACCTGTTTACGCTCTAAAGCTTGCTGTACTTGCGATCGGCACGCCAGGGAGCGTTCGAGGCGGCGCAAGGCGATGTCTCGCGCCGCCTCGAACGCAATGGTGTGTTCGTCTGCCTCAAGCCAGGGCATTAGAAGCCGGTGCCCTCTTCACCAAAGGCGTCTTCCGCTTTTTTGCCCCGCTTAGCCTTGGCAGCAGGCTTTTTAGACACTGTCTTGGCCTCCGCTGGCTGCGCAGGCTGATCGTTTGCGCCAGCCTGGGCAGCCTTAGCGGCCTGCTTCTTAGCGGCTTCCTCCTTGGCGCGGCGGCCCGGTTCCCCAACGCCTAGGGCAGCTAGGATCTTTTCTTCAATCTCAGCTGCTAGCTGCGGGTTGTCCTTGAGGAAGTTACGCGAGTTTTCTTTACCCTGGCCTAGCTGGTCTGTTCCATAGGTGTACCAGGCTCCGGATTTACGTACCACGCCGGTGTCTACACCCAGATCCAGCAGGCCGCCTTCACGCGAAATACCCTCACCGTAGAGAATGTCGAACTCGGCCACCTTAAACGGCGGGGCCATCTTGTTCTTAACTACCTTTACCTTGGTGCGGTTACCAACGGTTTGGTCGCCATCTTTAAGAGCGCCAATACGGCGAATATCGATACGTACTGAGGCGTAGAACTTAAGGGCTTTACCACCGGTGGTGGTTTCGGGCGAACCGAAAAACACACCAATCTTTTCACGCAGCTGGTTAATGAAAATGGCGGTGGTGCCGGTGGCAGATAGGGCACCGGTGATCTTACGCAGTGCCTGACTCATTAGACGGGCCTGCAAGCCTACGTGCGAGTCACCCATTTCGCCGTCGATCTCAGCTTTAGGTACCAGGGCGGCAACCGAGTCGATCACGATAATGTCTAGGCCGCCAGAGCGGATCAGCATGTCGGCGATTTCTAGAGCCTGCTCCCCCGTGTCTGGCTGAGAAACCAGCAGGTTGTCTACATCCACACCAAGCTTGCGTGCGTATTCAGGATCTAGTGCGTGCTCGGCGTCGATAAAGGCAGCGTTACCGCCAGCTTTTTGGGCGTTAGCAACCGCGTGCAGAGCCACGGTAGTCTTACCGGAAGATTCCGGGCCGTAAATTTCTACTACGCGTCCACGCGGCAATCCGCCTACACCTAGGGCAACATCCAGGGCCACCGAACCGGTGGGGATAACCGCTACCGGCGGGCGCGTGTCATCACCAAGGCGCATAACAGAGCCTTTTCCGAAGTTCTTGTCAATCTGAGCCAGTGCTAGTGAGAGCGCCTTAGCGCGATCCTGGGGCTGATTAGCGGCCATGGGTCTACCTTCTACGAGTTTGCGGATAGGGCTGATCTGTTTACTTCAGCTCCCTCTCCGAGAGCCTGCCAACAACGCTATGTCCGATCAGCGACATATTTCCTAGCTCCTGTGGACAACCAGGTTAGGGGCCAAAGAAATGTTGTCTGTGAAAGACTATATCCGAACCTTTGTTCGAAAGCCAAGTATCTTTGTACAACTAGTTGACCGTGACCATGGCCACCACCAGCCCAGCTAGGCCAACTTTGACTAGCAGCATTTTTCCAGCTGTGCACAAAAAATGGGCGCCTGGTGGGCGCCCATTTGTTTTAGCGCTTAACGCGCCGGCGTTGTTTAGGATCCATCCGGTAGACCCAACGTTGGCTCTCGGTGACCTGCATCTCATCGCATAGTCGGTCCCAAACTTCGCGCGGATCAACTCCTTGAGCTAGCGCAGCACTGGCGCTTACCCCCCAGGGGCTAAGCACTAGGTCTTGGGCCAGCGAGTTACCAAAAACCGGGCCAAAAACCTCTTCCAGTGCCAGCGTAAACTCAGAGTTTTTCATCAGTGGCTTAGTGCCGACTGGCTGCGCACCAATTCATCGGGCACAGTGTCGGGAACCATGGAGCGCTCTGCACGAGCGATACGGTCAGACACTTCACGTAGCACCACATATAGCGGCACCTGTAGAGCCTGGCAGATTGAGCCTAGCAGCTCAGAGGAAGCTTCCTTCTGGCCACGTTCCACCTCAGATAGGTAACCTAGGGAGACACGCGCCTCAGCGGAAACCTCACGTAGGGTACGCCCCTGGTGCTGACGTACGGCACGCAGCACCTCGCCAATTTCGCGGCGAAGCAGGACGGGTTCATTCAACGAAGCATCCATAACACCACGGTAGTGCATAGGGGCACCAGGGCGCGAAACGCCACGGTTAACCGGACGGACGCTTGAGCGGGGGTGGGTACTGTTGTTCACGTCTACTCCAACCATTCATCTAGGGCCATTATTTCCATGAAGCTGGAAAGTGGTTGACGTCTCAACTTCTTTTCTTAAACTATCAACTTCGTACTTAAGTAAACCCGCTTAGGCTATGTTTTCGCTGTGAGAAGCTAATGGATAGCTATAGGCTTTTGGGCCTACCACTTCTACTAGGCCCACCTACTACGCCTGATCAAGTAGTTCTAAAGCTAATACCAGCACGTGGTGGACGGTTTGAGCACGTATCTGCGAGCGCTGCCCCTCCAGCTGCAGCAGGCGCCACACACCCCCCCAAGGGGCAATGGCGGCTATATAGACTGTGCCCGCCTCATGGCCGTCAGCTGGGCCTGGCCCTGCCACACCGGTAGTAGCCACGGCGACGTCGGCCCCCAAAAGCTGCGCCACGCCGTCGGCCATTTCCTGGGCCACCTGGGCATCTACCGGACCAACGCTAGCCAAACGTGCATCATCTACCCCCAAAACTTGAGCTTTTAGTTCAGTGGCGTAGGCGGTGACGCTACCGCGTAAAACCGCGCTAGCCCCGGGCACATCTACCAGTGCCGAGCACACCAGTCCCCCAGTGAGCGACTCAGCTGCCGCAATGGTTAAACCAGAGTCACTCAGGCGGGTAACCAAAGCCTCAGCCAGCTCATAGGTGCTCAGCTGACTGTAGGTCACTTGGTGTCCTTGGCGCGGTTAAGGGTAATTGCCTGCTGCACATAGTCAATGCCAGTGACCACGGTAACCAGCAAAGCCACCAGCATGATGCAAAAAGCAGTAGCAATCAGGCCACTGGCAATAGTGTCTGGTAGGAACAGCTGCCAAGGCATAAGCAAACCAATAATGGCCACCATTTGCAGTGTGGTTTTAAGTTTGCCGCCTTTAGAGGCTGCCATTACCGCACCTTTACGCACCATCGCCATGCGCATGAAGGTGATCCCCAGCTCGCGCACAATAATCACAATGGTCACCCACCACCACAGTTGCCCCAGATAGCTGAGCAGCACTAAGGCGCTTATAGTAAGGGCCTTATCGGCAATAGGGTCAGCTAACTTACCGAAGTTAGTGATCAGGTTAAGGCGCCGAGCCAGGTAACCATCAAGCTTGTCAGTTAGCGCCGCCACAGTAAACACCACCGTGGCCACCAGCATGCCCATATCATTGCCGCGCAGCACCATGAAAATAAATACTGGCACCAAAACTAAACGCATCACGGTTAGCGCGTTAGCTATGTTCACTACCGGTACGTCGGCACTAGATTTCTTACTCATCTGTTCCAATTTAACCGCCTTTGGCTCTAGCTGGAGTGGTTTTCGCCCTCGTGCACGCCGTTACTCGCGTTGGCCTGCACGTTCGTGGCTTGAGCTACCTTATCGACGGCGCCCCCAAAGCGGCGCTCGCGGCCGGCATATTCGGCGCAAGCTTGCCATAGCTGGCGTCGATCAAATTCAGGCCAAGGTAGATCTGAAAAATATAGTTCTGCATAGGCGGAGTGCCACATAAGGAAGTTAGAGGTACGCTGCTCGCCGCCGGTGCGGATAAATAGGTCTACGTCACTCATAGAGGGGGCGTATAGGTAGCGCGAAATAGTGCGCTCATTAATTCCGGAGGCTTTTAGTTTACCTGCGGCCACATCGGCAGCGATACGTGCGGTGGCGTCAGCGATTTCAGCGCGTCCACCATAGTTAATGCACATATTCAAAATCATGCGGTCATTGTTTTTGGTTAGCTCTTCGGCTGCCCGTAGCTCGCTAAGCACGCTGCGCCAAAGCTTGGGGGTGCGTCCCACCCAGCGTACGCGCACGCCCCAGGAATTTAGTTCATCGCGCTGTTGGCGTAGCACGGTGCGAGTAAAGCCCATAATGAAGCGCACTTCGGCGGGAGAACGGCGCCAGTTTTCGGTTGAGAATGCGTATGCGCTTAGCTCTTTAACGCCTAGCTCTACCGCCCCGGCGGCCACATCCATGAGGGTGGCCTCCCCTACCTTGTGTCCCTCAGTGCGCGGCAGGCCGCGCGCATTGGCCCAGCGTCCATTACCGTCCATAACTACGGCCACGTGGCCGGGGACTTTAGCTAGCTGCGGGGCGACGGCGCCACTAGGGTGCTTGGGTGGGTCAATGTAGGTGGGCATTTTAAGCTCTTTCTACCAGGGATAGAGAAGCTAACCGGCGCTCTAGGTGCCAGGTTACGTAGGCGGATACGATGGCGGAAACCTGTCCACGCACCACCGCCGCACAAGCATAGACGGTGGGCCAGTCGCCGCTAAGTAAAGCACCCAGTAGCACCATAGCCTCACTGTCAACATGAATTGAGCCAGGTTGGCGACAGCTTTCGCATAGCGCCCCACCGTTTTGCACCGAGAAATATTCATGAGGGCCCTTAGCCCCACATAAAGCGCAGTCAAAACAGCTTGGCGCCCAACCCGCTAGTGATAGTGAACGCAGCAAATATGAGTCCAGTACTAAACCGCTAGGGTGACGCGCGCGCGCCAGCGCATTTAGCGCGCCTACCAGTAATAAATACTGCGAATTAGCTCCCTCATAGGCGTTAACTTCTTCAGTTAGACGCTGGGCGGTTTCGGCCATGGTAGCCGCGCAAGTGTAGGCACTGTAGTTACCCATAAGGGGGCCAGCATAGGCCTCTAAGGTTTGCACCTGGGTGACAGTGTCTAGATTACGGCCTTTGTGTAGCTGCAAATCAACCAGGTTAAAGGGTTGCAGGCGCCCACCAAATCTTGAACTAGTGCGGGCGATCCCCTTAGCTACCGCACGCACTTGGCCATGGTGTCTGGTTAGTAGCACCAGCAGGCGGTCAGCTTCACCTAGTTTATAGGTGCGTAAAACGACCGCTTCGTCCCGATAGAGCTTGCTAACCACGGTTAAAGTTTGCCAGATTCTACCCGGCTGGCACGCAAAGCACGGTTAACAGCGGAAATTACGGCTTTAAAGGAGGCGGTAGCAATGGATTGGTCAATACCTACTCCCCAGTAGGGGACCCCATTTACTTCGCATTCAATATAGGTGACGGCCCGTGAGTGGGCGCCTTTACCCAGGGAATGCTGACTGTAGTTAAGTACCTGCACATTAACGCCAAGTGAGGCCAGCGCATTAGCTAAAGCTTCTAGGGGGCCTTTGCCCTGGGCGCTAATAACCCTAGGAGCGTTTAAAGTGGCGTCACTAAGCTCTACCGTAAGTAACGTGCCCTGGTCACGATCAGTTGAAGACACCGCCGAGCCACGCAGCCCAAAGCGCCCCCACTTTGGGGTTAGAGCGGCGCGATTGTGCGAGGGCTCGCCGGTGATCTCAATTAGCTGGGTATCAGCAGGTAGGTACTGGTCTACGAAAAGCTGCCAGATAGTGTAGGCATCAATTTCTGCCCCCGCCCCGTCGGCATAGCGCTGCACCTGGGCAGAGAACTCTTTTTGTAGCCGTTTAGGCAGCCGCATCTGGTAGTGGGCGCGCATCAGGTAAGCTACCCCAGCTTTACCGGATTGGGCGTTAACCCGCACCACCGCCTCATAGGAACGCGACAGATCGTGAGGATCTACCGGCAGATAGGGCACTTGCCAAGCCACTGCGGCGTCGTCGCCCGCCTGCGCTACCGCATCGCTACGCACCGCCATAACCTTACGGATAGCGTCCTGGTGGGAGCCGGAAAAAGAGGTGTAAACCAGGTCTCCCGCGTAGGGGCGGCGCGGCCCCACCTCCATGCGGGTGACTACCTCACACTCGTGGCGCACGCGGTCAATGTCGCTAAGTTTCAAGCAGGGGTCAATGCCCTGGCTGTAAAGGTTAAGTGCCAAGGTCACCAGATCTACGTTCCCGGTGCGCTCACCTTGACCAAACAGGCAGCCTTCAATGCGTTGAGCGCCGGCACGCATACCCAGTTCAGCTGCGGCTACAGCACTACCACGATCATTGTGGGGATGCAGGCTTAAACATACGTTTTCGCGCTGTTCCAAATTATCGTTTAACCACTGCACCTGGTCAGCAAATACGTTAGGGCTACAGCGCTCCACAGTGGCAGGCAGGTTAATAATTAACTCCCCACGTTTTTGGGGCTGCCAGGCGGCAATTACCGCGTTACATACTTCTAACGCAAATTCGGGCTCAGTGTCGTTAAACATTTCAGGTGAATATTCCAAACCGAAATGTGTATCGTCATCTAAATAGCGCTGCGCAGCCTGGCAAACCAGCTCAACCCCGGTTACCGCCAGGTCTTTTACTTGCGCTTTAGTTAACCCAAAAACATGCTTACGGAACACCGGTGAGGTGGCGTTATAGATATGTACGTTAACCCGTTTAAGCCCCTTAACGCTTTGCATTGTGCGCTCAATTAGATCTGGGCGGATCTGGGTTAACACGCTTACATTCACATCGGGGATTAGCTGCGGCTGGTCCGCTAAAGCGCGCACAAAATCGTAGTCCAGGGCGCTGGCAGCAGGGAAACCCACCTCAATTTCTTTAAATCCCAAACCCACCAGCAGGCGCAGCAGACGCTGTTTACGCTTTAAATCCATGGGCTCAGCTAAAGCCTGATTACCGTCACGCAAATCCGTGCTCAGCCAGCGCGGCGCCTGCGTTAATTGTTTATCTGGCCAGGTGCGCTGCGGGTAGCTAAATGCAGGTGGCCGCAAGTATTTGGCCACCGGCATTAAACTTGGTTCAGGAATAGGTATTTGCGCTGGGCGCAATCTTTTAGCTGCCTTTCTTAATTTTTAAAAGCCGAGTTTACCCAGCTGTTTGGGGTCTTGCTGCCAGTCTTTAGCGGTGCGCACATGCAAATCTAAATAGATTTTGCGACCCAAATAGGCCTCAATTTCACGGCGTGAGCGCATACCTACATGCTTTAACCTAGAGCCACCCTTACCGATAATAATTGCTTTTTGTGAGTCGCGTTCAACTACCAGCGACACGCGCACTTGCAGTTTACCCCCACCCTTATAGGCCCCCTCATCAACTTGGGGGTCCATAACTTCATCTACCACCACGGCGAGCGAGTGGGGCAGCTCGTCGCGCACCCCTTCTAGAGCGGCTTCACGCACTAGCTCAGCGATCATCACGTCACGCGGCTCGTCGGTGATCTCCCCGGTGGGGTACAGCTGGGGGCCGTGGGGCAGGTAGGAAGCCAAAACGTCAGCCAAAATATCCACCTGGCTGTTAGCCACGGCACTTACCGGCACAATCTGGGCCCACTGGCCTAGCTCTTGCACCGCCAACAGCTGCATAGCTAGCGCTTCTTTACTGACCTTGTCGGCTTTGGTTACTACCGCCACCACGGGGGCGCGCAGGTCGGCTAGGTCGCGGGCGATGAAACGGTCACCGGGGCCGATTTTTTCATCTGCCGGAATACAAAAAGCCACCACATCCACGTCGGCTAGGGTTTCACGCACCATGTCGTTAAGGCGCTTTCCCAGGAGCGTGCGCGGACGGTGCAGACCGGGGGTATCTACCAGCACCAGCTGGGCTTTGGGTAGGTTCACTACCCCGCGTATGTTGTGGCGGGTGGTTTGTGGGCGCATGGAGGTGATAGCTACCTTGGTTCCCACTAGCGCGTTGGTTAGCGTAGATTTTCCAGCGTTGGGGCGCCCCACCAGGCAGGCAAAGCCGGCGCGAAACTCTGGGTCAGTTTCAGGCATTTCAATGGCTTCAGGTTCGGGCAGGTCACTAAGTCCAAACTCGGCGGCAAAATCTGCCATTTGGGAATCGATTTCATCAAAGTGTGCTGCGCCGTCAAGCTCTTCCTGGGGGCCAATTTCTTCGGCGCCAAGTTCCTGGGGTTCTAGTTCCTGGGGTTCTAGTTCCTGGGGTTCTAGTTCCTCGTGGCCCGGGGCGGGTTTAGTCATTGTCTACTTCTTTCTGCCAGGGTAGGGCCCAAGCTAAGAGGGAAAGTATTTGTCGACGTCGTCCTACTAAGTCTTCTGCTTCTAGGTGCAGTCCCTGAATTTCCCCACTGGATCCCGGCAGTGGCACTCGCCCTAGGGCTTTGGTGAGCAAGCCGGCGGCGGTATCTACGTCGTCGTCGGAGATTTCTAGGTCAAATAGGTTTCCGAGCTCATCTAGCCCCAGCCGGGCGGGCACGCGCCAAACCCCGTTGCCTAGATTTTCTACCTCGGGTTCGCGGTGGTCGTGTTCATCGGTCAGCTCCCCGACTACTTCTTCAACCAAATCTTCCATGGTTACTAGCCCGGCGGTGCCGCCATATTCATCCACCAGCAGCACCATATGCACATGCTCGCGTTGCATTTGGCGTAGCACGTCGTCGGCGGCGTTAGTTTCGGGATAGTAGGTAGCTTCACGCACCAAGCCGGCTACGTCCTGGGTGACTATGGTGGGGTCTTGTTGACGACGGCGCACCAGGTCTTTTAGGTACAGCAGGCCGCGTACGTCGTCGGCATCAGAGCCAATTACCGGAATACGCGAGTAGCCTGAGCGCACAAACAGATCGAAGGCGTCCTCCACGCTGTCTTGGCTGTCGATGGTGACCATGTCAGGGCGCGGCACCATAATTTCGCGTACCAGGGTTTGGCCTAGTTCCACCACCTGGCGCATCATTTGCCTATCGGCGGCCTCAATACTGTCAGTTTCACCGATTTCGTCGATCATTTCGCGCAGATCATCGGTTACTTCTGCACGCTGCTCAGACTCGGTGAGTTTAGCTTGGTGACCATAGTTTTTATGCCACCAGCGCAGTGGGGCACACAGGCGATAGATTTGGATCAGAACTGGGGCGTTAAAAAGCAGTATCGCTTCAGGGCGACGTCGGGCCAAGGCTTTAGGATAGATCCCCACAATTAAACCCAGCACCAGCGCCCCACATGCTAAGGCGATCAGTAGCACCTGCCACCAGGTGGATGCCAGGGATGATACCGCCACGGTTAGCAGCACGGCGCTACTCATATCCACCACTACCCGCACGCCTGCCAGGATTAGCAGCATCTGGCGGCGATTATCTGCCAGGAAAGCTACCGCGCGGGCACGGCGACGCCCGGCCTGAACCAGATCCTCAGCGCTGGCTTTGGTGATACGGATCAAGGCTGTTTCGCTGGCACTTAGCAAGATGCCAAGTATCAGCAGCGTCGTACAGACGGCTAACAGGATTGCAACTGGGGCTTGGTGCATCAGCTAGCCGGCGGGAAATTGATGGAGGCGGGGCGCGCCGCTAGGAAGGTCAGTAGTAGGCGGCGTTGCAGGTCAAACATTTGGCGTTTTTCTTCCGGCTCACTGTGGTCATAGCCCAGCAAGTGCAAGATCCCATGCGTAGTTAGCAGCAGCATTTCTTCTACCGCGCTGTGTCCCGCTTTAAGTGCCTGCGCGGCGGCCACTTGCGGGCAGATCACCAGGTCACCTAGAGTGCCGGCGGGGGTAGGGCTATTGGGGTGACCGGGGCGTAGCTGGTCCATAGGAAAACTCATCACATCTGTAGGCCCGGGCAGATCTAGCCAACGCAGGTGCAGCTCTTCCATGGGTTCGGGATCGATGAATGTAATCGACAGCTCCGCATCCACCGACACATGCATTGATTCCAGAACAAATGCGGCCAGATCAGCGAATTCAGTGCCGTCAATATCTACTTCGGTCTCGTTTAAAACTTCTGTGCTCATGCTTTCCTCGTTTGCATAGTGCGACGGCGCGAGCGGTTTTGGGCTACCGCAGCGGCCTGGCGCGCATCCCAGCGGCTGTAGGCATCAATAATGTCGCCAACTAGTCGGTGGCGCACCACATCGGCACTGGTTAAATGACAAAAGCTAATGTCATCTACACCCGGCAAAATTTTAGAAACCACAATTAAGCCACTAGATTTACCCCCGGGCAAGTCCACCTGGCTATCATCGCCAGTAACCACCATTTTTGAGCCAAATCCTAGGCGAGTTAGGAACATGCGCATCTGTTCAGAGGTGGTGTTTTGGGCTTCATCCAAAATCACGAAAGCATCGTTAAGAGTACGTCCACGCATATAGGCCAGCGGCGCCACTTCGATTGTGCCCGCAGCCATTAGCCTGGGTAGGGCGTCAGCCTCGAGCATGTCATGCATAGCGTCATAAAGTGGCCGCAGGTAGGGGTCGATTTTGTCGGTTAGCGAGCCGGGTAAAAAGCCTAGGTTCTCCCCCGCTTCTACAGCCGGGCGGGTGAGGATAATGCGTGAAACTTGCCGACGACGCAGCGCATCTACCGCCTTAGCCATTGCCAGGTAGGTTTTACCGGTACCGGCCGGGCCAATACCAAAGGTGATGGTGGAGCGGTCAATGGCGTCGGTGTACTGCTTTTGGCCCAGGGTTTTGGGGCGAATGGTGCGGCCCCGGGCGGTGAGAATGTCGTCAGTGAAAACCTGGGCGGGGCGCTGATCAACGTTTAGCAAGCCGATAGCGCGCTCTACGGCATCGGCGTCCAAAGGCGTGCCGGTGCGGGCCACGTCAATGAGCTCACTTAATAGGGTGACGGCGGTGTTTACGGCGCCGGCATCGCCCGCCATAGTCACCTCATTGCCGCGCAGATGGAAGGATACTTCGCGCATACCGCGTTCCATGGCACGCAGCACTTCATCACGGGAGCCGAACAACACCACTGGGGCAACGTCGTCGGGCAGGATCACCACACGTACAGAGTTGTCACTGTTTAAAGCGTCAGTCATATTGCCCGTTATTTTACCGAATTTAAGCTGTCCCTGCCCACCCGCAGGCTCTGGCTTATAACAGGCTTTAGCCTCCCTAAGCCATACAATTGACCTAGTGCAAAGCGCTAAATAACCCTAAACATTCGCGGCTTATATTTTAAGGAACGCCATGTCACCTGCATTGTTTAGTCCCCTCCGGGTGGGGAATAAAGTAGCTCGTAACCGCCTGTTTGTGCCTCCCATGTGTCAGTACACGCTAGAAAACCGTGACGGCGTCGCTAATTACGAAACCGCCCAGCACTATGGGGCGCTGGCACGCGGTGGCTGGGGCGCAATTATTGTGGAGGCCACCGCAGTAGCTCCCGCAGGCCGCATCACCCCCTGGGACCTGGGGCTGTGGAATGAGCGGCAGGCCCAAGCCCTGGAGCCGATCGTGGCTGACATTAAGGCTCACGGCGCTTTGGCAGGTATTCAGCTGTCTCACGCCGGACGTAAAGCCGCAACTTACCGCTGGAGCCAGGGCACCGGCACTATCCCCGCCGATCAGGGCGGTTGGCAGCCGTTAGCCCCCAGCGAGCTAGCTTTAGCTGGTCATGCACGCCCGCAGGCCTTAAGTGAGGCGGAAATTGAGCAGATAATCGCTGCTTTCGCTAAGGCAGCCAAGGTGGCTAGCGAAATTGGTTTCGACATTATTCAGATCCACGGCGCCCACGGCTATTTGCTGCACGAGTTCCGCTCGGCACTTAGCAACCAGCGCAGCGATGCTTGGGGTGGCAGCCAAGGCGCCCGTAACCGTATGAGTGAGAAAACCGTGCAGGCTGTACATAAGGCTCTGGAGGGCACCGACAGTGTGCTTTCACTGCGTCTAAGCGCCACCGACTGGCTGGAGGGCGGCCTAGAGCTAAGCGACACCGTGGCTCTGACTCGCCAGCTACCCCAGGTGGATTGGTTTGATATTTCTAGCGGTGGTTTGGCGCCGGCGCCTATCCCGGTGGGTCCGGGCTATCAGGTGGGTTTTGCTCAGGCGGTTAAGTCTGCCCTAGCCGGCACGGCCGGTAACGGCTCTGCTGGCTCTGGCAGCTACGTCAGTGGGGCTGACAGCGACGGCGCCACTAACGCTACTGGCGCAGCTAGCAGTGCCCCAGTGGTTAGCGCCGTCGGCCTAATCACCAACCCGGCCAGCGCCGAGCAGATCCTAGTCACTAACCAGGCTGACATTGTAGAAGTTGGCCGCCCAGCCCTAGCTAACCCGCGTCTGCCGCTAAGTTGGGCTAAGGAACTAGGCGTCAAGCTGGACTACATGCCACCCCAGTATGCACGCGGCTTCTAGCCTGCGCCAGGCTTAACCCCACAGGCCTGCACGCTGCGCCAACACCGCCAGTGCCACTGCCCCGGCGCTGGCGGTACGCATAACGTGGGGACCTAGGCGTACCAGTTGGGCACCGGCGTCAACCAGGGCTTGAGTTTCGCTAGCGCCAATGCCGCCTTCAGGGCCCACAATTACGGCAATTTGGCCGCTTTGGGGCAGCTGTACGCTACCGATTGGGGCGGTGGCTTCTTCATGCAGTAGCACCACTACCTGGCCGCTAGTGCAGCTGGCGCGCACCCAGTCAGCTAGTTGAGTGGTGCTATGCAGCTGCTCTACCTGGGGCAAGCGGCAGCGCCGGGCCTGTTTAGCGGCTTGGCGGGCGGTAGCTTGCCAACGCTGGCGGCCCTTATCTGCTTTGAGCCCTTTCCACACTGACACGCAACGCTCACCTTGCCACGGCACGATCAGGTCAACGCCCACCTCAGTGCAGGTTTCTACGGCTTGCTCGTCACGCCCTCCTTTGGCTAGGGCCTGCACTAGGGCTAGGCGTAGCGCTGGGGGTGGGGTGTGGCTCAGTGATTGCACCTGCACGCTTAAGGCATCTTTAGCTACTGCGCTAACCGTACAGGTGGCGCGTAAACCTTGGCCATCTACCAGATCTAGCTGCTCACCTACGCGCAGGCGGCGCACGGAAATAGCATGGCGAGCCTCCTGCCCACGCAGCTGGGCCTGCTGGCCCACTTTTAGCTGGCTCGGGGCGGGTTGCAAAGTATCGCCGTCAGCTAGAAATACTGGCAGTGTCATGGCTATTTACCTAGTACACCCTTAAGTCGGTCTAGGACAGATCCATCCTTATTAACCGGTTCATAGTTGTCTTCACCGCGTGCCTGGGCTAGCTGCATGAGCAGGTCACGCTGGTGGGCATCTAGCTGGGAGGGAGTCTCTACCACGATGCGCACCTGCAGGTTACCCCGGCCGGGGCGATTCATGTGGTTAATACCCAGCTGCTTTAAGGTCACCACAGTGCCGTTTTGAGTGCCTGGGCGGACATTGATTTTCTTAGTGCCGTCCAGGGTTTCAAGGTTGATGGTGGCGCCTAGGGCGGCAGCGGTCATGGGTACACGCAGCTCAGTGACTAGATCGTCACCGTCGCGGTCTAGGAAGGGGTGTGAGCGCACCTGGAACTTGATGTATAGATCACCGGTGGGGCCACCAGCCGGGCCTACGTCACCTTGGCCGCGCATGCGTAGCGTCATGTCGTCACTGACGCCGGCGGGCACCTCAACCTCAATCTCCTTATGGGACTGTACGCAGCCAGTACCCGAGCAGTTTTGGCAAGGAGTAACGATCACGTCACCAAAGCCTTCACAGCGTGGGCAAGGCTGGGAGGTGAGCATTTCGCCAAATAGGGAGCGTACGGTGCGCTGCACGTTTCCGCTGCCGTGGCACTGGGTGCAGGTCACCGGCGAGGTACCCGGGGCGGTGCAGCTGCCCTGACACTGCTCGCACAGTACATAAACTTCAATGTCTTGCTTGAGCGTAGTACCAAAGGCAACATCCGCCAGGTCCAGCTCTACCGGCAGCACACGGTCACTGCCGGGGCTTTGGCGTGAGCGCGGCCCTCCGCCACCAAATGCGCCCCCAAACATGGAACTGAAAGCGGAAGCGAAAGCCCCAAAGTCGCCAGCGCCAGCGGCCGTACCTCGTCCGCTAAAGGCGTCCTCCCCACCCAGATCGTACATCTGGCGTTTTTCCGGGTCGGAGAGAACTTCATAAGCCTTGTTTACCTGTTTTACCTCTTCTTCGTGGCCAGGGCCGGCGTAGTCGGGGTGAATTTTACGTAGACGCCGGTGATAGGCCCGTTTAATTTCCTTATCAGTGGCCTTACGGTCAACCCCAAGTAGCTGGTAATAGTCGCTCACTAAGTTCTTCTCTCGTTTACAGTAAAAGGCTTGCAAAATTCTAGCTGTTGGCAGGCCCATGCAGCGCGTTTAACGGGCCACTATTAACCCGCCTATGGCTATTGGTTTTGGGCCCCTTGATTGAAATAGCGGCTTAAGTAATTGGCTACAGCCTGCACACTGGCCATGGCTGCTGGGTAATCCATGCGGGTGGGCCCTAATACTCCCAGGCGCGCCACGGCTCCCCCTTCAGCGGTCTGGTAGCTGGTGGTGATTACTGAGGCTTCAGCTAGAGCCTCTTGGCCGTTTTCTTCACCGATACTTACGCTGACGCTTTGGCTGGGCCGTCCGGCGGCGCCGGTTAGTAGCCGCAGCAGCACTACCTGTTCCTCTACCGCATCGAGTAGCGGCTCTAGTGAGGAAAAATCTGCGGTAGTGCGCGCCAAGTTAGCCGTACCCGCCACCACTAGGCGTTCTTCGACGTCGGACTGTAAAGCCGCAATGAGCTGGGCCGCGATCTGATGCATTAGCGCACGCATATCCGGCTCGGTCTGCTTTAACAGGGTAGAAACCACGGCGGAAACCTCGCTGGAATGGGCCCCCACCAAGGCTTGGTTAAGGCGCTGACGCAAAGTCTCTAGGCTAGCCGGGTCACTTAAGCAGTCCTGCTCAACCATTAAGGTGCGCTGCTCTACCCGTCCAGAATCAGTAATAATCACCAGCAATAGTCGCCTTGGCGGCAGCGGCACCAGCTCTAGGTGACGCAGGTGTACGTGACGCAAGGAGGGGTATTCCACCACGGCTAGCTGCCCGGTTAGTTCAGCTAGGGCCCGCACAGCGCCTTCGACAACGTCGTTAAGGTCTACTACTCCCGCTAAAAGTCGGTCGATAGCTGCCCGCTCAGGCCCGCTTAGTGGTTTGATGGCCGCGATATGGTCCACAAATGAGCGGTAGCCCTTATGGGTGGGTACACGCCCGGCCGAAGTGTGGGGTTGATTGATATAGCCTTCAGCTTCTAGCGCCGCCATATCGTTACGGATAGTGGCTGGTGAAACCCCTAAACAGTACCGTTCAGCAAGGGCCCGTGAGGCTACTGGCTCGCGGGTGCGCACATAGTCGCTAACAATCGCGTTGAGCACGGCCATTCGCCTGCCTTCAACCATGGCGCCTCCCTTCGGTAGCTTGCTTCTACTATTAGCACTCTACGTTCTAGAGTGCCACCTCGCTATCTGATTCGCTCAGGGGTGAGGGGTGGGCGCACCGATTATTTTAGGGTTGACTGCCCCTCAGCGAGCGAATTTTCTTAGCGCCCGCCAGTGAGCCGATTTACCCCATACAGGTATGCTAAAACGCATGCAGGATCGCTATGGCAAAAATGTTTTGTCCTCTAACCCCCACCGCGAGGGGCGTTTTGCGGTGCGCCCGCGCTCGCAGCGACGCCCGGTGCGTATTGGCGAAGTGGTTGAGGATGTGGCCACAGGTTTTGTGGGCGCAGTGATCCGGGTGGAAAAGTCCGGTGGACGACACATTATGGTTTTGGAGGACCGCCGGGGGGTGCGGCGCGGCTTTCCGCTGGGGCCCGGTTACTGGGTCGACGGCGTCCCTGTGGATCTGCTAGCCCCTACCGACGGCGGTATTGCTGCTGGCCACCTGGCTAAAGCCCGCCCGGCCCCAGCGCGTTCAGCCGGTGGACGAAAGCTGACCGCCTCAGGTTCCTATGCGCTAGCGGATCAGCGAGCCAAGGTGGCTAGGGCTTCCCGTATTTGGGTGGAAGGGCGCCACGACGCCGAGCTGGTGGAGAAAGTTTGGGGTGACGACCTGCGCCATGAAGGCGTGGTGGTACTGCTGCTGGAAGGGGTAGATAACCTGGTTGAGGTGATGCGAGAGTTTGCCCCCTCCCCCACCCGCCGGGCTGGGGTGCTGGTTGATCACCTGGTGGCTGGCTCTAAAGAGTCACGTATAGCCGCCCAGGTGGCACAGCTACCGGGAGGCGGCAATGTGTTGGTTACCGGCCATCCCTATGTGGATGTGTGGCAGGCTGTTAAACCTAGTCTGTTTGGTTTATCAGCTTGGCCTGATGTGCCTAGAGGAACCGATATTAAACACGGCACGCTGGCAGCTTTGGGATGGCCCCACGCCACCCAGGCCGATATCGCCCAGGGCTGGCAGCGTATTTTGGCCCGCGTTAACTCCTATAAGGATATTGAGCCTGGACTGCTAGGGCGCATGGAAGAAATCATCGATTTTGTAACTGCGCCTGGCACCCAGTAAGAGAACACCGTAAAAAATCTGGCCCCTAGCCGAAAACAATTTCGACTAGGGGCCAAATCCACTCTACACAGATAGGATAGGGCAGACTGTAACTGTTAGGCGCTGTCAGCTAATTGGCTGCGGTGCGAACTGAAAATCAGCCAGGCTGCGCGCGCCAGCAGTACCACCACAATCACTGCCCCCACAACCTTGGCAATGGTGCCAGGCCAGATGGTCAGGCACAGCATGGCGGCCAGAACCGGGCCCAGCAGAGTGAAGGAGTCAAATACGTAACGGCCAAAGGAAGGCATTTCTACGCCGTCGGCCTCCGCTACTGCCTTGACCATAAAGTTAGGTCCGTTGCCAATGTAGGTCAGGGCGCCACAGAACACGGCACCTAGCGAGATAGACACCAGGTAGTGCTCGGGCACGCCTGCCACCATCACCTGGTGGGTACCGCTGGCACCCAGGTGTGAGCCCATCTCGAAGAAGGTGGCGTAGGTGGGGGCATTATCAAGCACTGAGGAGAGCCCGCCGGTAAACAGGAAGAAGGTGACCTCATTAAGCGGCAGCTTGGGGGCCACCTCGTCAAGCACCAGCAGGGCCGGCACCATGGTCAGGAAGATACCGATGAACAGGTAACCCACTTCCTGCACCGGAGCCCAGGAGAACTGGTTGGCTACGTATCGCACCTGCTTGTCACCAATGAAGTAGGAGCAGGCGGCAGCACCCAGCATGATCAGCTCACGGATGGGCAGGTAATCCATGACACCGGCGTGTCCAGCCACAATGGCTTCCTCATCAATGGAGGGTAGCAACGCCACGGCGGCCACAATCACCGCAAACCACAGGAAATTGAGTTTGCCTTCAACGCGCAGCGGCTCAATGTGGGTGCGGTCTTCAGCCACGGCGGCGGCCGGCTCTTGGGCGTAGTAGGCCTTATCCAGGGCGTAGTAGCTGATCAGCAGCAGGCTGTTAACCAACAGCCATTCAGGAAACAGGTGCAGCGTCCAGGTGAAAGGCACGCCGCGCAGCATACCTAGGAACAGTGGCGGGTCACCCAGGGGGGTGAGCAAACCACCGCAGTTAGCCACAATGAAGATGGTGTAAAGCACCGTGTGTACACGGTATTTACGTTCTTTGTTGGTGGCCAGTAGGGGGCGGATGAGCAGCATGGCGGCGCCGGTGGTACCCACAAATGAGGCGATGGCGCCACCGATAGCCAAGAAAATAGTGTTGTTCTTGGGGGTGGCTTGAATGTCACCGCGCAGGTGAATGCCGCCGGCTACTACGAATAGGCTCAGAATCAGCGAAATGAACTGGATATATTCGACGACGGCGCCGCCTACATGCTCCCAGCCCACGGCCAGCCCGGCGGCTATTGCGGTGGGAACACCTAGCGCGAGAGCCAAAATAAGCTGACTTGAGGGTTTTTCCCACCAGTGTTTAGTGGCTCCCACCAGCGGCAATATCGCGATTGAAGCCAGCATCACCACGAATGGGGTGATAGACCATAAGGGCAATTGCATTAGCTGTCCTTTTACACTCGGCCAAAATCTGCCCGCAGTCGGGCAAGGTAAATATAAGTAACTGCCTGTAATTGTGGCAGGAATAGGTCTAAATGTCAGCGCGTATCCGCTCCTTGAGCGGTGTAAGGTGGCTGCTATGAGTCCTATTGATGATTCACTACAGCATATCCTTGAGCGCATTGACACAGCTTGCCAACGCTATGGCCGCAATGATCAGGTTGGGCTGATGCTGGCGGTTAAGACCCAAACCCCGCAAACTATTGTGCAAGCCACTAACGCCTTGGCTGCTTTGCGTCCAGGGCCAGTGGCACTGGGACACAACCGAGTACAGGAAATGGTGGCTAGCGGCCCGGCGCTAGCTGAGGAGGCAGTGGCCACCCACCAGATGCGTCTGATTGGGCCCTTGCAGCACAACAAAATTAACCACATGCTGCGTTGGGCAGACGGCATTGAAACTGTGGCCAGCTTGGAGTTGGCTACTCGCCTGGAGGCTGCTTGTCAGCGTCAAGAGCGTCAGCTAGATGTGATGGTGCAGGTAAATGTTTCAGGCGAAGAAACCAAGAGTGGGGTTAGCCCTGATGCGGCCATGGATTTGGCCTGCCAGGTGGGCGAATTAAAACACCTAAACCTAATTGGTTTAATGACGATTGGCTTAAATTCTTCCCAAGAGGGGCCAGTGCGCGCTGGCTATGCCAACCTGCGTGAATTAGCTGAGAAAATTGCGGCCAGTGGCGCTCCGGGTACAGCCGGTTGTACCCAGCTATCTATGGGCATGACTAACGACATTGAGTGGGCTATTGCTGAGGGCAGCACCCAGGTGCGTGTGGGGCGTGCCGTGTTTGGGGAAAGAAACTAGCCAAAAACTAGTTAAACCCACTGCCACCAGGGCCAGTGGGTCTAATTAGGTTTACTCTCGCAGCATTAGCAACAGCTTATTGGCAACAATAGTTAAGGCGCTAACCGATGCGACCAAAAAACAAATTCCACCAAAAGGCGCTAAACCGATTACAAAAAGTCCCAAACCAACAATAGCCGAGGCAATTAACACAGTTGTGGCGTTCTGAATCTGCTTTTCATAGCGATTGCAGCGCTCATCCATTTGCATCCTGCTCACCGTCTTTCATCGACTTGATTGTGGTGCGAATCTCCCTTCTATGATAGGGGTCAAGCTTTCAATAGGCAAGTTTTACTATTGACAAAGCCGCCCAACAGATCTATTTAGGCTACACCTCAAAGTAGCCAGCGCGGGTGGTTGGTCAACCACCCGCACTGGTAATGGCGCAGCGCAAATGCGCCCTATTGTCAGCACTGATCAGCCTTAAGTAGGCTATTAGCCCCTTTTAGGCTAGACGGTACATCCAGCCAAACTCGTCTTCCACCTTGCCAAACTGGATACCAGTTAGACGCTGGTGAATGTGGTTGGTGACCGGCCCAGCTTCAAGCCTGACCTCGAAGTCCTTACCCTTTAGAGCGCCGATCGGGGTTACTACCGCCGCCGTACCACAAGCAAAGATTTCAGTTACCTTGCCGCTGCGTACATCGTCAAGCAAACCAGACAGCGTCAAGTCTGCCTCACTTACGCTAGTGCCTTCACTCTTGAGTAGCTCAATGATCGCCGAGCGGGTACAGCCTTCCAAAATGGTGCCGCTTAGGCGCGGAGTTACCACTGAGCCGTCAGCGCGCACCACGAATACATTCATGCCGCCTAGCTCCTCAATATGAGAAGCAGTGACATCGTCTAGGAAGCAAACCTGCTTGCAGCCATTGGCATAAGCCTCTTCCTGGGCAATCAGTGAAGCGGCATAGTTACCACCACACTTAGCTGCACCAGTGCCACCCACGCCAGCGCGGTGGTAGGAGGTGGTTACCCAAATGTCTACAGCTTCTACCTTGTCACCAAAGTAGGGGCCCACCGGTGAAGCAATCACGTAGTAGTCAGCTTCATGGCTAGAGCGCACCCCGAGGAAAGCCTCTGAGGCGATCATAAAGGGACGCAGATACAAGCTTGAACCAGGCTTGGAGGGCACCCACTGGTTATCGGCGCGCACCAGGGACGCAATTGAAGCAACAAAGTCTTCGTGTCCCAGCTGCGGCAGGCATAGACGCCGAGCTGAGGCAGCTAGGCGGGCAGCGTTATAGCCGGGACGGAAAGTCCAGATTGAACCATCTTCATGGCGGTAAGCCTTAATGCCCTCAAAAACTTCCTGGCCATAGTGGAACACTGCAGCTGCTGGAGAGAGCGTAAGCGGAGCAAACGGCACTACTTCACGCTGGGACCAACCACCTTCATGGCTCCAGTGAGCGTGGGCCATGTGGTCAGAAAAGACCGTACCAAAACGCAGTTCATCTAGGGCCTGCTGGCGCTGAGCATCGCTAGCGCGGTGATCACTGGCGCTAAGTGGAAAACGTTTCGCTAGTTCGGCGGCCGGTGCTAGCGGCTGGGCCGCTGCCTGAGCCAGAGCGCTTACCTCAGGGGTAGCTGCGTGGTTTGCACTCATTATTTTCTCCTGTCCTAACAACGGTGGCCACCTGCTTTCGCGGTGGCCACCGTTATCATCTTAAATAGTGCGCTGCGCTCAGCGAGCTACAGAGCCCTCGTGGTAGTCGGTGTCAATGTCCTTGCGCCATGCGAACAAGGAACGCACCTCGCGACCGGTGGTCTCGATCGGGTGGCCCTCACCCTCGGCGCGTAGGCGCTTGAATTCGGGGGCGCCAGCAGCCTGGTCGTCCATGAAGCGCTTGGCGAAAGCACCGCTTTGGATGTCACCTAGGACTTCCTGCATGTGCTCCTTGACGTCGGGAGTGATAACGCGCGGACCAGAAACGTAGTCACCATACTCGGCGGTGTCAGAGCAGGACCAGCGCTGCTTGGAGATACCACCCTCGTTGATCAGGTCAACGATCAGCTTCATCTCATGGCAGACCTCAAAGTAGGCCATCTCGGGCTGGTAGCCGGCCTCAACCAGGGTTTCGAAACCGTACTGGATCAGCTTGGAGATACCACCGCAAAGCACGGTCTGCTCACCGAATAGGTCAGTTTCGGTCTCCTCACGGAAGGTGGTCTTGATGGCGCCGGCGCGGGTACCACCAATGGCCTTGGCGTAGGAAAGCACTAGCGGCCAAGCCTGGCCGGTAGCGTCCTGCTCAACACAAACTAGTACCGGCACGCCACGGCCAGCCTCGAACTCACGACGTACGGTGTGGCCCGGGCCCTTGGGGGCAACCATAACCACGTCGATGTCGGCGCTGGGCTTGATGTAGCCGAAGTGGATGTTGAAGCCGTGGCTGAACAGCAGAGCTGCGCCGGGCTTGATGTTAGGGGCAATTTCAGCCTCGTACAGGGCAGCCTGCACCTGGTCGGGGGCTAGCACAGTGACGACGTCGGCCCAAGCCACGGCCTCAGCAATGGGCTTAACGCTCAGGCCAGCTTCCTGCGCCTTGGCGATAGAGGAAGAGCCTTCACGTAGACCCACAACTACCTCAACGCCGCTGTCACGTAGGTTCAGCGCGTGAGCGTGACCCTGGGAACCGTAACCGATTACGGCTACCTTCTTAGACTGGATAACCGACAGGTCTGCGTCTGCATCATGGAATAGCTGCGCCATAGTGGCCTCTCACTTTTCTTTGAGTTCTTCGGTAATGGACTGGGAACCGCGACTAATAGCTACGGTGCCAGACTGAACGATCTCACTCACGCCGTAAGGGCGCAGGGAGTTGAGCAGAGCCTGGACTTTTGACTCAGAGCCAACCATTTCGATCACTACTGAGTCTGGGTGCACGTCTACGACGTGGGCCCTAAATAGGTCAACGATCTGTAGTACCGCAGTACGTGAAGCATCGTTAGCCAAGACTTTAATTAGTAGTAGTTCTCGTTGAACAGAGTCTGCCTGATCTAGTTCAACGATTTTGAGCACATTCACTAACTTATTAAGCTGCTTAACCACCTGATCCATGGCAGTGTCATCAGCATTGGCAATTACGGTGATACGTGAGATCTGAGGATGCTCAGTGGGACCTACCGCCAAAGAGTGAATGTTAAATCCTCGCCGGGCAAACAGCGCTGACACGCGGGTAAGCACGCCAGGCTTGTTCTCAACTAGCACGGAAAGGGCGTGTTTCGTGGTGCTCATGTATTACTCCTCATCCCAAACCGGGCGTAGGCCCTTGGCATATTCAATGTCGCTGTTGTCGCTACCTGGCGCAACCATCGGCCAAACCTGAGCGTCAGGTGAGCACACAAAGTCGATTACTACCGGACGGTCAGTGATGGCGTTCGCTTGGGCGATAACGTCTTCAATGTCCTCGGGCCGCTCACAGCGCAAGCCCACTACCCCATAGGCTTGAGCTAGGGTCACAAAGTCAGGGATGCGAATCTCGTCGCCGGTGTGCAGTGAAGTGTTGGAGTAGCGTCCGCCATAGAACAGCGTCTGCCACTGGCGCACCATGCCTAGCGACGAGTTGTTAATGATGGCTACCTTGATAGCGATGCCTTCCAATGAGCAAGTAGCTAGCTCCTGGTTGGTCATCTGGAAGCAGCCGTCGCCATCGATTAGCCATACGTCACGCTCGGGCGCACCCACCTTGGCACCCATGGCAGCAGGAATGCCGTAACCCATGGTGCCGCTACCGGCTGAAGACAGCCAGGAACGTGCGTGGCGGTGATCGATCAGGTTAGCTGACCACATCTGGTGCTGACCCACACCGGTGACCACTATGGCGTCGTCGGCAATAGAGCGGCCGATCTTAGTGATTACTTCCTGGGGCGAAAGCTTGCCGTCTTCAGGCTGGGCCCAACCGACAGGGTAACGACGGCGCAGCGAGTCGGTGTAGTTAGTCCAGCTGTCATATTCCGGCTTCTCCCCCACCTGGGCGCTTAGCTCAGCGATAGCCTCGGTTAGCTGCGGCAGAGCGTATTTGAGGTCTGCCACAATGCCTAGGTCAGCGGCGCGAATCTTACCGATTTCAGCCGGGTCGACGTCGATGTGAATGACGCGGGCGCGGGGGGCAAAGCAGTCCAGCTTGCCAGTTACGCGGTCATCGAAGCGTGCCCCCAGGGCAATAATTAGGTCGCTTTGCTGCAGGGCCCCTACTGCCGCCACAGTGCCGTGCATACCGGGCATACCCAGGTTTAGCGGGTGGGTGGCCGGTAGCGCATCGAGCGCATTTAGGGTGGTTACGGTCGGGATGGGGGCGACGTCGAGCAGGGCCTTAAGTGCCTCAGACGCGCCGGCCCTGGTGATGCCACCACCGGCGTAAATAACCGGCTTGGAAGCTGCAAAGATCATGTCGGCAGCGGAGCTGAACTTAGCTTCGCGCCCCCGGGTAGGAATGCTGTAGCCAGGCAAATCCAGCTCTACCGGCCAGCGGAAGTCAACTTCGCCCACCTGGGCGTCTTTGGTGACGTCAACTAGTACTGGGCCGGGGCGGCCAGTGCTAGCTAGGTGGTAAGCCTCAGCAATACGCTGGGGAATGTCTTGAGCACGAGTTACCAGGAAGGAATGCTTAGCCACGGGCATGGTGGCACCCACAATGTCGGCTTCCTGGAAGGCGTCGGTGCCAATCGAGGTGGAACCTACCTGTCCAGTGATGGCCACTAGCGGAACTGAGTCCATCATGGCGTCACCTAGAGCGGTAATTAGGTTGGTGGCACCAGGGCCAGAGGTTGCAATGCATACCCCCGTCTTGCCAGTGGCCATGGCATAGCCTTCAGCTGCGTGCCCACCACCTTGCTCGTGGCGCACTAGAATGTGACGGATTTTTGTCGATGCATACAACGGATCATAGAAAGGTAGGATGGCGCCTCCAGGCATCCCAAACACATCCGTTACCCCTAATTCCTCCAGGGCGCGCACTAAAGCTTGTGCACCGGTCATGACGGTCATGCTTGTAGCCCTCCTTTTATTTTCCCGCGTAGTTAAGCCTAAGTAAGACTAGTGCCAAGTTTTAAAGCAAACAAGAACGTCTCAGATTTTAAGTTCACGTCTTACAATGCAAGATAAACAGCACTGCGCTACACTGTCTTTGACATGACAATTCTTGTCCGACGAACGGGACCTATGCCCTGAGGTCCCAGTACAGCTACGTTGTAACGTGAAGGTTGGCTCTAGCGACAAGGTTTTGTCGCCAAACGCTTTATTAAAAGGAGACCTAGGCCTTGCACGAGATAATGGAGCACCTAGCCAAAAACCCGGTATTGGTGCTGTTCCTGCTCATCGGCGTCGGCATGCTGGTGGGACACATAAAGATTAAGGGTATTAGCCTGGGTGCAGCTGCTGTGCTGTTCGCAGGTATTGCACTAGGCGCATACGCTGACTTCCTAGGTGTTGATCTAAAACTACCACAACTGCTGGGCACGCTAGGCCTAGCTATCTTCACCTTCTCAATTGGTGTTTCTTCTGGCCCTGGTTTCTTCCAGGTAATTAAAACTGCAGCTGGCCCACTGCTAGCCATGCTGGGTGTATTTATTGTTTCCGCTGGCGCCGCCCAAGCTTTAGGCCGTGCCTTCGGGATGAACTCTGCACTTATTGCCGGTACCTGGGCGGGGGCCATCACTAACACCCCGGCCCTGGCGGCTGCGGGCAGCGCTGCCCAAACTGCCGGTGACCCAGATGGCACAGCTACCGCAACCGTGGGTTATGCGGTGGCCTACCTATTTGGTGTTATCGGCATGCTGTTCTTTGCCTCGCTAGCCCTACGCTACCGCGCCAAGGACACTGATGCTCCCACCCCCATTATTAACGCCACCATCCGCGTTGAGCGCAACGATAACCTCACCTTGGCCAAGATTCTTAAAGATCTCGACGCCGGCGGTGACCTGCGCTTCTCCCGTCTGGCTCGCGGTGAAGACAAGCCTATTAAGACCCCCCATCTAACTGACCGCGTCTACCATGATGACCTACTGACAGTAGTTGGTACTGAAGACAAGGTTAAAGCTGCTCAGGATCTACTAGGCCACCACTCTTCACACTCACTTATTGCTGACCGCCGCTACCTGGACTTCCGTCGCATCACTGTGTCTAACTCCAAGCTGGCTGGACGCACCCTGGCTGAGGTTGACCTTGATCACCGCTTTGACGCCTCAGTATCACGTGTACGTCGGGGTGACGTAGACCTGATGGCTGACCCGCGTCTGGTGCTACAGATGGGTGACCGCCTGCGCGTAGTAGCCCCCACTCACCGTCTAGCTGAAGTCACCAAGTACTTTGGTGACTCTGCACGCGGCCTATCCTCTCTCTCCCCCGTGGCTCTGGGCCTGGGTATGGCATTGGGTATCTTCATCGGTGAGTACAAGTTCTTAACCCCTACCGGCGCTACCTTCTCGATTGGTTCAGCTGCCGGCACACTAATTGTTGGTCTTATCTTTGGTCGCCTAGGCCGTATCGGCAAGATGGTTACCTCTCTACCGGCTACAACCACACAGGTACTGGCCGAGCTTGGTCTGCTAATCTTCCTAGCCCAAGCTGGCACTAAGGCCGGCACTCAGATTGGTGTGGCTTTCACCAGCGGTAGCTGGATTAACATCCTGATTGTCGGCATCGTGGTAACCACTATTGTGGGAGCTGGCCTGTATGCAAGTATGCGCTGGCTAGTCAAGATGGGTGGCACGCGCCTATCTGGTTTGCTCGCTGGCGCCCAGACTCAGCCTGCTGTACTGGCCTTCGCAAATGACCGCACTGGTATGGACCCGCGCGTGGCCCTGGGTTATGCCATGGTCTACCCGGTGGCTATGGTGTCCAAGATCTTCATCGCCCAAATCATGGGTGGCCTGTAACAGCCTGTAACAACTGCAGACAAGAAAATCGGGGAGGCATTGCCTCCCCGATTTTCCATCTATACAGACCTAATGTAGGTCAGGTAGCGCTGAAGTGGAAAAGTCGTGACGCCAGTTGCGGTCAGTGATTACACGCGCCAATGCCAAACCAGCACCAATAGCGGTAATAACTAGAACCACCTCAGCAATGTTGCCAAAGGCGGTAGATACAGCCACTGAGGTGTCAATGGTGTGGTCGTTAATCGCGCTCAGGGCCCGGTAGAAAGGCACACCCGGAATCATGATCACTACTGCCGGCACCGACAAAGCCACACGCGAAAGCGAAGCAGAGGAAACAAACAGCTGCGCCATCAAGCCAATTACCAAGGCAGCCAGGCCCACTGCCAGGTGCCAGGGTAAGCCAGCTTCACTGATCAAAATGATGCGGGCAGTGTTAGCCACAGCTCCCGTAATAGCGCTTACTAGGGCAGCTCGCGCAGGAGCGTTAAACAGCATGGCGAAGCCATAGGCAGCCACAAAAGAGCACAGTAGATCTAGTGAGTAAAGCGTGATCCCGGTGGGTCCAGCCGGCTTGGGACCATCGACCGGCCAGTTTGCCACGTAGCTGGTAACCCACACGGCAATACCAGCGGCAGCCATCACCATAATCACGTAGGACATCCTGGTAAGCGCCGACAAAAAGTCTTGGCGAATCATATCCAGCATGGCAGTAACCATTGGGAAACCGGGGATCAGGAACAAAATCGCAGAGATAACCCCGGCCTGGTGGGTGTTGTCAGTAATGCCCGCTAGATCCATGCCAGCCAGCACCGCCATATAGGTGCCAGAACCTAGCAGACCACACAGCAGCCAGGTCACAAAGTGCTGCCAGCCACGGTGCAGCAGGAAGCGGCGCAGTGCCTGACCTAAGAATGCTGCAATGAGTACACCCAGACACTCGTAGAGGCCACCCTTATTTAGGAAACAGAAACCTGCACAGGCCACACCCGAGGCTGCCGCATTAGCGAAGGCCCCATATAGAGGCTTAACACTAGCTACCTCATCGAGCTTGGCATTTAGATCCTCAACCCGCTCATGGGCTTCAAGATTATCTACCACGGTACGTAGACGCTCAAGCTTGTCTACGTTTACGCCCACGCGGCGCTGTTCTACAGCAACCGTGCGGAACCTTTCTTTACCCACAAAAGCGCTGGCCACGATTTCATTCATGGTTACCTGCGCCTCATGGCGGTCTAGGCCCACAGCTGCAGCAGCCCGGGCCATAGCAGACTTAACGCGGTAGGCGCCAGCGCCGCAAGTGAGCATCATTGAGCCCAGTCGCAGCACCACATTAGATTGCGCCATTAAGCGATCTGCATCTAGCGGAGGATCTTGGAATTGTTTGGGGTCTTGGCTAGTCACCATTAAATTTTAGCCGACCTGAGCCCCCACAACTCCAGTAGGAAGGTCCACCAATACCTTATCGCCAGCGTTTAAACGGTGCCCACGACGCGTTTCTACCTCGCCGTTTACTTTTACATCCCCGCTTTGAATAGCGATTGTGGCATTGGCACCATCTTCAACCAGATTAGCTAGTTTAAGAAACTGACCTAATTTAATCTGGCCGGTAACCGGGATAATTTCCAGTTCCACCTTAACTCCTATGCTCAGTGATTTAGACAATTGGGCCCTAGGATAGCTTTAAGATCGCTAAACAGGGCAGTTGTGGGGCTAACGCGCCAGCGCTCATCAAGCTGGGTACGCACCTCACGGCCTGGACTGGTTAGTGTCATGCGCACATTAGAAGGACCAGCGTGACGCTCTAGCACCTCACGCAACTGCTCCACCAGGGCAGTGGTGCAGCGTGAGGCAGGCACAGTGATAGTTACTGCTTCATGGGTTGCAGAAGACACATCGGGCAGTGTCATCTCTTGGGCGTAGATACTGGTTTCACCGTCGCGACGGTTAACCTTGCCGCGCACCGTAACCACCGTGTCTGGAGCCAGCATTGTAGACACTGTCTGGTAGGTCTGGGGGAAGAACATGACTTCGATTGACCCACCCAGATCCTCAACTGTGGCGATAGCCCACAAGTTACCGTTCTTAGTGGTTTTACGGTTCAGCGAGGTGATCAAACCGGCAATAGTAACGTTTTGCGGGGTATTTTCCTCGTCCTCACGCAAAGCTGAGATTTCAGTGTCAGCCAGCTGGGCAAGTATATGTTCAATACCCAGCAGCGGGTGGTCAGAAACATACAAGCCCAGCATTTCGCGTTCAAAAGCCAGTTTATCCTTCTTATCCCACTCGGGCACGTCAGGCACCTGAGTAGAAAATACCGGACCAGCCCCGATTGACTCAGCGCCGCCGTCGAGCGCCGCAAACAAGTCAAACTGACCGGCAGCCTCGTTACGCTTAATCCCAATAACCTCATCTACCAGGTCCTCATGCACCAGGTGCAGGCTGCGGCGAGAACCGCCCATAGAATCAAAGGCGCCGGCTTTAATCAGCGAGTCAATGGTGCGCTTGTTACACACCGTAGAAGGCACCTTATCTAGGAAGTCGGTGAAGGAAGTAAAAGTACCCTTTTCCTTACGGGCCTTAATAATTGCCTCCACCACGTTAGTACCAACGTTACGGATAGCGGCCAGGCCAAAGCGGATATCATCACCCACAGCAGCAAAGGCTGCGCGCGACTCGTTAACATCAGGCGGCAGCACCGTAATCCCCATGTGGCGACATTCGGCCAGGTAAACGGCAAGTTTGTCCTTATTGTCTTTCTGCGAGGTTAGCAGCGCCGCCATGTATTCGACCGGGTAATTGGCTTTTAAGTAGGCGGTCCAGTAAGACACCACACCATAGGCGGCCGAGTGCGCCTTGTTGAAGGCATAGGCACTGAAGGGCACCACAATATCCCATAGGGTTTTAATGGACTCTTCGGAGTAGCCATTGTCCAGCATACCCTGGCGGAAGCCCACAAATTCTTTAGCCAGAATCTCAGGCTTTTTCTTACCCATAGCTTTACGCAGCTTATCTGCTTTACCCATGGAGAAACCGGCCAGCTTCTGAGCAATCTGCATAACCTGCTCCTGATACACGATCAGGCCGTAGGTGGTAGACAAAATCGGCTCCAGCACCTGGGCTAGTTCAGGGTGAATAGCCTCAATTTTTTGTACGCCATTTTTACGCAGCGCATACTTAGTGTGCGAGTCTGCCCCCATGGGACCGGGGCGGTAGAGGGCACCCACAGCTGAAATGTCTTCAAAGTTGTCAGGGCGCATTAGCCGCAGCAGCGTGCGCATGCCCCCACCATCTAGCTGGAAAACGCCTAGGGTTTCGCCGCGTGAGAGCAGCTCATAGGTTTTTTTATCATCCAGCGGCACATTGTCTATGTCTAGAGCTGGTTTGCCGTTGCCAGTGATGTTCACTAGCGCATCGGAAATGACTGTCAGGTTACGCAACCCCAAAAAGTCCATTTTGAGCAGCCCCAGGGTTTCGCAGGTAGGGTAGTCAAACTGGGTGATGACGGCGCCGTCCTGCACGCGCTGCATCATGGGGATTACGTCCGTGAGCGTCTTAGAGGACATGATTACCGCACAGGCGTGCACACCCCACTGGCGAGTCATGCCTTCCAGGCCGCGCGCTAGGCCCACAATGCGTTTAACGTCGGCGTCTTCCTCATAGAGTTTGCGGAACTCTTCAGCCTCGCCGTAACGCTCATGTTCTTTATCGAAAATACCGTTTACGGGGATATCCTTGCCCTGCACCCCGGGGGGCATGGCTTTAGTTAGCCGCTCCCCCATGGCGTAGGGGTAGCCCATGACGCGGGCGGAGTCTTTAAGCGCCTGCTTAGCTTTAATGACGCCGTATGTGACCACCTGGGAGACGCGGTCTGAGCCGTATTTACCGCGTACATATTCGATTACTTCATCACGACGACGCTCGTCAAAGTCGACGTCGATATCAGGCATTGAGATACGTTCAGGGTTTAGGAAGCGCTCAAAAATCAGGCCGTGCTCAAGTGGGTTCAGCTCGGTGATACCCATAGCGTAAGCCACCATGGAGCCGGCTCCTGAACCACGCCCTGGTCCTACACGAATACCGTGGCGCTTGGCCCAGTTAATGTAGTCGGCTACCACCAGGAAGTAGCCGGGGAAACCCATCTGTACAATCACGCCGATTTCGTATTCGGCCTGCTTACGGCACTCTTCTGGAATATTGCCGTTGAAACGGCGCTCCATGCCTTTCCAGCATTCCTTAATGAACCAGCTTTCGTCGGTCTCCCCCTCGGGCACGTCAAATACCGGCATGTAGTTGGCGCCCTCATCGGCGGTAGCGAAGTGAATATCGCACTGCTGGGCTACTAGCAGCGTGTTGTCGCAGGCACCGGGAAAATCGGCAAATAGCCGACGCATTTCCGCAGCTGAACGCAGGTAGTAAGAGTCGCCGTCGAACTTAAAACGATCCGGGTCAGAAAGCACTGAGCCAGAGTTGATACACAGCATGGCGTCCTGGATTTCGCGGTCTGTGGGCTTTACATAGTGCGAATCGTTTGTGGCCAGCAGCGGGGCGTTGAGGTCAGCTGCCAGGCGCAGCAGATCCTTGGTCACGCGGCGCTCAATTTCTAGGCCGTGGTCCATGATTTCTACGTAGAAGAAATCTTTGCCGAAAATGTCTTGAAATTCTCCAGCTGCACGCAGAGCTTCATCATATTGGCCCAGGCGCAGGCGGGTTTGAATCTCGCCACTGGGGCAGGCAGTGGTGCCGATCAGGCCCTTGCTGTAGCGCGAGAGCAGCTCACGGTCCATACGTGGACTTTTACCCCACTGACCTTCTAGCGAGGCGTAGGAATCTAGCCGCATGAGGTTGTGTAGGCCCTCATTATTGCGGCTAAGCAGGGTCATGTGAGTGTAGGAGCCGCGTGCGGAGACGTCGTCGCTACGCTGGGATTCATCGCCCCAGAACACACGGGTTTTATCGAAGCGACTGGTGCCTGGGGTCATATAGGCTTCGACGCCGATAATTGGCTTGATCCCGGCCTTTTTGCAAGCGTTGTAGAACTCGTAGGCCCCAAACATGTAGCCGTGGTCGGTGATAGCTAGCGCGCTCATTTCTTGGCGCGCTGCCTCAGCTACATAGCTAGAGATTTTGCCCGCCCCATCCAGCATGGAATAGTCGGTGTGGACATGGAGGTGCACGAAGGAATCACTAGCGGTCATAGGTGCATTGTATGGGCCCTAAGCTAGCTTTGCCTTAACCTATCGCGGTGAGAAATACCTGGCTAGCTCGGCGTGGCAAGTGGCAGCCATGATGCGCCCGCAGCCTTTGTCATCTGCGATACGCACGACCTTACTTTAAGCGTGGCTACAGGCAGCGCGACTACAGGCGCCTGGTATTTGTAGTGCCGTCGCTTTTCTACGCCCCTGGTTTTAAAGGCGTACTACCTCTAGGGCGTGGGCTAGGTCAGCGCTGTATTGGCTGGTGAAGGTCACTCTTTGGGCGGTGGCCGGGTGGGTTAGGCTCAGCTCGACGGCGTGCAGCCACTGGCGCTTTAAACCGGTTTCGTGGCTTAGCTGCGGATCTGCCCCATAGGTTTCATCGCCCACGCAGGGGTGGCCAACTGCGCTCATATGCACCCTAATTTGGTGGGTGCGGCCAGTTTCCAAATGAATTTCTAGCAGTGAGGCGCGCGGCATGGCTTCAATCATGTCGTAGTGGGTGCGCGAGGCTCGGCCACCCTCAATAATGGCCATTTTCCACTCTCTAGAGGGGTGGCGCCCAATTGGCGCATCAATTGTGCCGCTGGTGGGATCAGGATGGCCTTGCACTAACGTGTGGTAGATCTTGTCTACGCTATGCTCACGAAACTGCTGTTTTAGGCTGGAATAGGCGTATTCGCTACGGGCTACCACCATCACTCCACTGGTGCCCACGTCTAGACGTGAAACAATGCCTTGACGCTCAGCAGCCCCAGAGGTGGTGACCGAAATATTGCGGGCTTTAAGGGCCCCTAACACATCAGGCCCGTCCCAGCCCATGGAGGGGTGGGCGGCAATTCCGGCAGGTTTATCAACTACTACTAGATCATCATCAACATAGATAATGCCCAGGTCGTCAACCTGTCGGGCCACCGGCTCGGAGCTACGCGGCTGAGGTAGATCCACTTCCAGCATTGAGCCACCTGGCAGGCGGTCAGATTTAGTTAGCACATTGCCCTCAGACACTACCCGCCCTTGAGCGCATAGTTCCCCGGCTTTAGTACGGCTGAGGCCTAACATGCGTGCCAGTGCGCTATCTACCCGCTGACCATCTAGACCATCGGGAACCGGAAGCACTCTGAAGCTCATGCTAACTCCTGATAATAGATTTAAAGTTAACCGCTGCTTATGACTTGCTTTGGCTACCATCAAGGTTACGCCCCACGGTGGTCAGCCACACTACTGCGACGCCGGCGGCCACAATCGCTATATCAGCTACGTTGCCCACAAAAGCGCCGTTGTAATCAATAAAGTCCACCACATGGCCGCGCCCAAAGCCGGGGCTACGCAGCAGGCGGTCGATAAGGTTTCCTACCGCTCCCCCTAGCACTGCCCCCAGGATCAGGGCCCAGGGCAGGTAGTTTAGTTTGCGGCTTAGATAGATCACCGCTGCACTAACTAGCACCGCTAAAACCGTAATCACCCAGGTGTATTGGCTCCCTAGGGAGAAGGATGCACCAGCGTTATGCACCAGCACTAGGCCTAAAAAATCTCCTACTAGTTTGATCTGTTGGCCCTGCCCCAATGCGTTAAGGGCCCAGATTTTGCTTAGCTGATCTGCGGCCACTACAGCTAGGGCTACTGACCAAAACCAGATGAGATTTTTTAGGTGTGCATCCATGACTGTTCCCTACTAACCAGACACGCAAACGGCGAGGGCTTAAAAAACCCTCGCCGCAGCAATTTTAAGCTTGGGATAGTCTCACAGACCCAGGTTGCTCTGGCCGCCGCCGGAAGTGTCCTCGACGGTGTTGAGCAGGTTGGTCAGGTAAGAACGCAGGCGAGTGCGGTAGTCGCTCTCGAAGCGACGCAGCTCGTCAATCTTGTGCTCCAGGTTGGCGCGTTCCTTCTCAAGCTGAGATAGGGTCTGGTTGCGCTGGTTTTCAGCTTCACGGGTAAGCTGTTCACCGGTGGCGCGAGCCTCGGTAACGATACGCTCACGCTCGGCCTTACCCTTGGCGACGTATTCGTCGTGCAGACGCTGGGCCATCTCGAGCATGGCAGCAGCAGACTCGGCATTGTTGCCACTGGGCTCGATCTTGGGGGTCTCTACAATCGGGGACTCGACCACAGGAGCAACCGGAGCCACCGGGGATACCGGGGTGGCGGTTACTACCGGAGCGCCTTCGCTCAGCTCGGCAACGCGAGCGTTAGCAGCATCGAGCTTGGCCTTGAGCTCGGCGTTTTCGTTCTCCAGGTCGCGCATGGCCTCGACGATTTGGTCAAGGAACTCGTCAACTTCGTCCTGGTCGTAGCCCTCACGGAACTTGGTGGGCTGGAACTTCTTGTTGAGGACGTCATCAGCGGTTAGCTGCGTCATCTCGTTACCTCGCATTTGCTTTGGGGTCTTTGCAGGACTCCAGCGCGGAGCCCACTTCCTTTAGACTACAACAAGATACACAATTGTGACACTTGTTGTTTTTGTTACCAGTGGGAATTGGGATAATCCCCAGCCGGCCGGATGGGAGTTAGCACAACCCGTGCATATACTTCCCCTGCCAGCTAGGTAGCCGGCAGCTACATACAACGGTTTGTACCACTTAAGGCTACCTCAAGGCTGCGCCTTATGGCAGGATTTACGCGCTTAAGCGTGTTCTTCCCAGTACTCAAGGCTGGACACTACCCGATCCAAGAACTCATCAACGTAGTCCTGCTCATAGCCAACTGTGAAAAATTTAGTTGGAGTAAAGCGTGCAGCTTCCACATCCTTTGAGCTAAGTAGTTTAACGTTGGAACCGCGTTCATAGCTAGCCAACGCTTCAACTACTTTAGCTAGTAGGTCATCAACTTCCTCACAAGCATAGCCTTCGAAAAATTTATGCCTAGGGAACTGAGCACTACTAACTGCACTAGAACTTAGCACATTAATATCGGTTGCTTGGCGCACAGCGACAGTTGGCTGCTCAGTTGCTTGGTGGGAGCTATCAGCACTGGCATCATCTGACTGCGTAACCTCGGGGCTACCGTCGTAACGTTTTTCCCACACTCCTAGCGCCTTAGCTGCCTGATGTAGCAGGTCATTTACCGCTAGGCGGTCGTAGCCTTTAGTGAAGCTAACCGAGTCGAAACGGTAATTTAGCACTTCGCTAGCCTTAACAGCGCGTGCCGGCAAGATCGCCATGTCCAGCTCATAGGCGCTTAAGGTGGCAGCTATGCGATCGACTAGGTCATTTACTTGGTCCTGGTTGTAGGCCTGACGCATAAATGTAGTGGGAAGCTGCGTTTCGCGCACTTGTATGGCAGTAAGCAAATTTCCTCCTTTAGTCAGGTAAATAATAAACCCCGTAATGTCTTTATGACACTACGGGATTTATACCAAGAGTGGGAGAAGGGCTCAGTACGTTGCGCGAATTAACATTCCGATGATGTTTTGAGCGACGTAGATAATGAAGTACAGCGCCAAAAATGCCATATCGATTCCAACTCCACTGATCCCCAACGGGGGGATCACCCGGCGCAAAGCCTTCAACGGCGGATCAGTCAACGCATAGACCACGTTGGCCAGGATCAAAACCAGGCCCTTGGGACGCCAGTTACGCGCAAAAGCACTAACCAGATCGATCACCACACGCAGCAGCAAGATCAGCACATATAGGTTTAACAGGCTGGAAATTATGGACAAAATTGGGGCTAGCACAAATAAACTCAGCTCTGGTTGAAGGGTACGAAGCGGCTTCCGGCGCTGTCCCCATTGCTGTTCTCGATAGCTATGCTATCGGGAGTAAGCAGGAATACTGCTTCAGATACGCGTTCGACAGCACCGTTTAGGCCGTAAACCAGACCCGAGATGAAGTCCACGATACGGCGGGCTTCCTTCGGGTTGATCTGGGTCAAGTTAACGATAACCGGCGTCCCCTCCCGGTACACCGTGCCAATGTTGACTACATCGTTGTACTTGGTGGGGGTTGCGGTCACAATACGAGCCAGATCGGGGTTTGGTTCCCGGTCTTCGATGATTGCGTCGTCATAATAGTCCAGGGATTCGTCTTCGTTCACGTACTCATCCTCAGTTTCCGCGAAGGGCTCAACCAGATCGGTCGCAGGTTCAATTTCACTATATCCGAATGCGCTACTCATGCGCTTAAGGGCCTTCATTTACGCTCCTCTTGGTTGGGCTTGGTTAGGGGCGGGGACTTCCCCTGTCAACTGACGTTACCGGCAGGAATATTAAGGTCACGGATTTGTTTCGGCGTGTCCTACAGGTGCGATTAATAGCGCGAAACGCCCAGTATGGCAGCTGCGTCTATAGGAAAAATATGCCTCATTTTCAAAAGTACATACCTGCTGGCTAGCAATGTTAGCGCTAGGTAAGCCTGCCTCTAAAAGTTGGCTGCGCACCAGGGCTTCTAGATCAATCGCAGGCGTACCTTGCCAAGTGCGGCTAGCCGCACCAGGGCTGAGCTTGGCGGCCTGGGCCGCTAAATCAGCAGGGACCTCATAGCATTTGCCGCAAATATGGGGGCCAATAAAAGCATGGATAGCGCTAGCTTTAGCTCCACGCTCCACCATCTGGTCCACAGTTTTGGTTGCAATAGCTGCCATGGCCCCCCGCCGGCCGGCATGTACCGCCGCCACCAGGGCGCCGTCGTCGCTAGCAAGTACCAGCGGCAGACAGTCCGCCACCATTACCGCCGCCGCATCAGCGCAGCTGGCAACCAAAGCAGAACGCTGCAGCAATAAGGCATCCGCCTGCGGGGTGGCGCCAGCATCTGCCTGTGCCACTCGATCACCATGTACCTGATCCATCCAGGCAATACGCGCCGGACGACCCAAACCTAGGTCTGCCCCAATTAGCCCGGCCAACTGCTGACGGTTAGCCATAACCTTTGCTGGACTATCACCCACATGCGGCCCCAAGTTAAAGCCCAAGTCATAGCCTTGGCAGGGGCGGTCATAGGCAACGGCGGTAATCCACACCCGCGCTAAAGGGCCCACGGCCCGGCTAAGCACATGGCTAGGCCGGGCCGAGTAGCTAGATTCCATTTCAGAGCAGGAAGTCAGGCAGGTCGAGGTCGGTGCTGTCGTCGTCAACGCCGATCACACGCGGAACCTCCAAAACCGGAGAGGTGGAGGTAGCGGTCTCATCCACATAAGCGGGCACCTCGCTGGTGGCGGTGCGCGGCGGGATGGAGGGGGCTACCGGCTCGGGACGCGGCCTGGGCCTGGGTTCAGAAACCACGGGCACCGGGCGGGTAACCGGCTTGTCGGCGCGGTGAATCCCGGTGGTGCGCGGCTGGCTGGTGGTTACCGCCGGAGCGGGAGCAGCGGCGGGGGCTGAACGACGGGCCGGAGGCTGCACAGCCAGGTCACCCTCGTCCTCCTCGTCAAAACCAGCAGCAATAACGGTCACGCGCACCTCGTCGCCGAAAGCGGGGTTGGTGACCAAACCGAAGATGATGTTGGCATCGGGGTGAACGGCTTCACGCATCATCTCAGCAGCGCGCGAGACTTCCATAATGCTCAGGTCAGAGCCCCCCTGGAATTGCAGCAGTACACCCTGGGCACCGTTGATGGAGGTTTCCAGCAGCGGCGAGGAAACTGCCTGCTCGGTAGCGCGTAGGGCGCGGTCATCGCCGGTGGCGGTACCGATACCCATAAGTGCCGTACCGGCTCCCTGCATAACCGACTTGACGTCGTTGAAGTCAACGTTAACTTCACCGGGCGTAGTAATCAGCTCAGTAATACCCTGCACACCCTGCAGCAGCACCTTATCAGCCTCAATGAAGGCCTCAGTCACAGAGATGTTGGGGTCAGAGATAGCCAGCAGACGCTCGTTAGGAATAACGATTAGGGTGTCTACCTCTTCACGCAGAGCCTTAATGCCGTTTTCGGCCTGGTTCATGCGGCGAGAGCCCTCAAAGTTGAAGGGGCGGGTGACCACACCAATGGTTAAGGCGCCTAGCTCACGGGCTAGACGAGCCACCACCGGAGCGCCACCGGTACCGGTACCACCACCCTCACCTGCGGTTACGAAAACCATGTCCGCACCCTCAATGGATTCACGGATCTGGTCTTCATGGTCTTCAGCGGCCTTACGGCCGATGGTCGGGTCAGCGCCAGCGCCGAGGCCACGGGTGATCTCACGGCCGATGTCTAGCTTCACATCGGCGTCGGACATGATTAAGGCCTGAGCATCGGTATTGATGGCAATAAACTCGACACCTTTAAGTTCGGAATCGATCATGCGGTTAACCGCGTTAACGCCACCGCCACCAACGCCGACTACCTTAATAATCGCCTGGTAGTTCTGTGTCTCAACCAAAACTGTAGCCTTTCATTAAAATTCTAAACCTTAACTTTAGGTTTAGAATTTGTTTCCTAGATCACTCGCGCATGGATAACGCTACGTGCAAAATCGCCCCAAGTCATTATTTTCCTCGGTGTGTCTTGCGTGTTGCTAACCGCTATTTTTTAGTGGTTGGGTTAAGCGGATACGAAACATCATAAACCGATGCTTGTATGCTCAACAGCGTTTTTAACACACGTGCTTTGAGGGCTGGACGATCGTTGTCCCCCCAAATCACACTAGCCCCGGAAGACAACTTAAAACTCACATATCCGCTTTCAGTAGCGCTTGCCGAAACTACCTGTGAACGCACGCTCTCATCAAGTGCACCCATTGCGACAGTTATTGACTGCACCTGTACGGAATTAATTTTGCCGCTCGATTCGATAACCGCTAAACCAGCTGGCTGACCTGAGCGAGTCTCTAAAACTACCGCATCAGCATCAAGTATCTGGTACCCCTTAGCGGTTTTTAACACCGCAACGGGCACACGCATAGTCACCATTACATTTAAACCACGCGGCCAGTCACGCTCAATAGTTACGCTGCGTACTCGCACAAAGGCTTTATCCACCCGTTTGGCTTGCTTGGCGACGTCGATCAGCAGCAGACTGCGTCCCTCTTGATCGCCAATCACCTTGGCTACCGAAGCTGGCGAAAGTTGACCACCAGAGCCGCTAACCCTAATTTCACTCATGCGCAGAGCAAACAGCGGCGAGGCCAGTGTCATCCAAGCCACCAGCGCCGCCGCCACCACCGCATAAACCAGGCGTTTGACCTTGTTAAAGCTGCGCTTACGGTTAGCTACACGCTGTTCTTCATAGCGCTGCTGCAAACCGTGAGAGACCACATGATCATCAGAGCTAGCCAAGCTAGCTTCCGTCACTTTGGCGCTAGCAACTACCCCAGAACTAGTGCGGGTGACGGCTTTGCTGGGAGCTTTACTAGCTGGTTCACTACGTGAGGGACGACGCCCAGATGCCGGCCGTGAACGCGCTGTTTCTTGGCGCCCATTGCGCTGGCGGGTTTCACCATCACGCTGGCGGGTTTCGCTTTGGCGAGCGTTTGCTCGTTGCTGAACGCTTTCTCGCTGCCGGCCGCCAGCTGCTGAACCAGTTTTAGCAGGCTCAGTGTTAGCGTCAGCAGATTGCCTTGGCTGAGCAGACTTAGCCGCCCCACGGGCAGCCCCGTTACTGCCATCTTTACTGATAGGCAGTGGGCGGGGAGTCTGGGGCCTTCTCACACGTTAAGTCTACTCACCGATAGCATCAATAATCACATTAGCAAGCTCAGTAACATCTCCGGCCCCTACAGTTAGCACCAGATCACCAGGTTTAGCTTCAGCGGCTAACTGCAAAGCCCCAGCTTCACGCCCACTGATGTATTGCACGTTAGTGCTGTTAGCCAGCAGAGCCGAAGTGACCTGCGGGAAGTCTGCCTGGGTTTCACGAGCCGGGTAAATATCAATCACGATACTCTTATCGGCTTTAGCTAAAGCCGCACTGAAACGCTGGGCAAAATTACGGGTGCGTGAGAACAGGTGGGGCTGGAAAAGTACCAGCAGTCGGCCTCCGCGCGCGTCGGCAACTTCACGAGCTGCGCTCAGCAGTGCCTCAACCTCGGTGGGGTGGTGGGCGTAGTCATCCACTACCAGCACTCCCCTAGGTTCGCCGCGCTTTTCAAAGCGGCGCCCAGTGCCAGCAAAAGTACTTAAAGCATCGGCCATCTGCTGGGCCTCAACTCCTAGCTCAATACCTGCCGCCCAAGCTCCACAAGCATCTAGGGCTACGTGGTCGCCGGGAGTGTGCAGGTTAAGCTGCGCTTGGCAGTGCTCGCCATTGGGGCCAACAAATTCCAAGCTGGCCTGGGTGCCGGTGGCGCTGCGGGAAGTAATAGTTAGCTGCGCACTGGCACAGCCGGGTACCTGAGCTTTAGCTTCGAGGGCAGTTAGGCCAAAGAAGGTTACGCGCTTGCCAGCCTTAGCTGCCGCCACTCCCAAAGCCCGCGAACCGGCGTCGTCAGCGCAGGTAACCAGCAAACCGCCGGGCACTAGACGCTGACTAAAGTCAACAAAAGCCTGCTCAAAAGCTTCCCGGGTGCCGTAGTGGTCTAGGTGGTCGGGCTCTACGTTAAGCACTACCTCCACGCGCGGGTGGTAGTTAAGGAAGGAACCATCTGACTCATCAGCTTCAGCCACCAGCATGGAACCATTGCCCAGGTGACCGCCGGTACCCAAGGCAGAAACCGTGCCACCAACCGCAAATGAGGGCTCCAAACCTAGCGAGCTAAAGGCCTGGGCCAACATTCCTGAAGTGGTGGTTTTGCCGTGCGCTCCGGCTACTGCCACAAAATCCTTGCCTTCAGCGGCTAGGGCCAAAGCTTGCGAGCGGTGCAAAATACGCTGGCCCCTAGCGCGGGCGCAGGCCAGTTCTGGGTTAGCGTCCTTAATGGCGCTGGAAACCACCACGATTGCCTGCGGATCAACGTTTTCGGCGGCCTGGCCGATGTAAACCTTGATGCCCTGCTGCTCAAGGGCCTCGGTGACAGCACTGGCGCGGGTATCGGAGCCGCATACTTCAAAGCCGGACTGGGCTAGTAGCTCAGCCACTACGCTCATACCTGCCCCACCGATTCCAATCAGGTGAAACTGCGTCATGGTTACTCTCCTACTACCGACTCGATCAGGTCCACGAATTTTGCGGTGCCGTCGGGGTTACCGCAGCTAGCAGCCGCATGTGAAGCAACCTCTAGGCGGCGAGTGTTATTGGTCAGGTTAAACAGGTCAGCGATGTGGCTGGCGTTTAGCTTGTCGTCAGCCACCAGCTTGCCGCCGCCAGCAGCTACCACAGCGGCGGCGTTTAGGCGCTGCTCACCGTTACCGATAGGTAGGGGTACGTACAGTGCCGGCAGACCCACAGCGGTTAGTTCACTGACTGTGCCCGCACCGGAGCGGCAGATCACTGCGTCAGCTGCGGCGTAGGCGTATTCCATGCCGTCAAGGTATTCGAGCACGTGGTAGTGGGTGGTGTCGGCGCCCTCTAGCAGCTGCAGTACCTGCTCACTCTTGCCTTTACCGGTTAGGTGCAGCACCTGCACTTGGCCCTGGTAGTCGCGGTAGGCATGGGCGACGGCGCGGTTAAGGCTCAGGGCCCCTAGTGAACCGCCGGTGACCAGCACGGTGGGCAGCTGGGGGTCCAGGCCCAGTTCTTTGGCTCCCTGCTGGCGTAGCTGGGCGCGCTGGATCGGGTCCTGACGGCTGCGAGCCAGGGTGGTAATGGCTGCGCGCAGCGGCATACCGGTAACCTCAGTGACGCCGTGGCGGGCTTGCAAGGGCGTGTCGGGGAAGCTTAGTCCCAGCGCCACGGCCTGCTTAGCACCCAGCTTGTTAGCAATGCCAGGGCGGGCGTTTTGCTCCTGGATAACTACCGGCACACCCATGGACTTAGCAGCCCAGTATGCCGGCAGGGATACGTAGCCGCCGTAGCCTACGACGACGTCGGACTCGTTTTCTTCAATGGCAGCCTTGGCGCCGTCGATAGCCTCGCGCAGACGGCCCGGCAGACGAAGGAAATCAGTAGAGGGCTTACGCGGCAGGGGCACTTTGGGGATATAGCGCAGCTCAAAACCGGCGGCGGGCACTAGTCGATCTTCAAGACCTTCATGGGTGCCTAGCACCAGCACTTGGGCGCCACGTTCACGCAGCTGCGCGGCGGTAGCCAGCAGCGGGTTAACGTGACCGGCGGTGCCTCCACCGGCTAGCAGAGCATTAATTTTCTTAGCCACGATGCCATATCCTCCATTTACTAAGAGCCTCAAGCACCGTGCGGCGGTTAGCTTGAGATTGTGAACGCAGTACAGCGATAGCGCTGGGCTCATTTCGAGCAAAACAGGTAAGTACCCCTACCGCCAGCATAATGGCCACAGTTGATGAGCCACCTTTAGAAATTAGCGGTAGCGGTACGCCCAAAACCGGCAGCAAACCGGTAGCCACCATGATGTTAATCAGGGCCTGTCCCACCAGCCAGGTGCAGATCCCGGTGGTAGCAAAAAGAATGTAGCGGTTACGCGCATGGGCGCGCATCACACGCATACAGCAGTAGCCGATCAGCAGGAAAATGAGTAGCACTGCCAAAGTACCTACCAGGCCATGCTCTTCACCCAAAACCGCATATACATAGTCTGATTCAGACTGGGTTAGGTAACCCCATTTTTCACGTGAACCATCACTGCCCACACCCAGCACTCCCCCGTGAGCGAAGGCGTATTCAGCGTGGTGCGGCTGGTAGGTCAGGCCCGATTCGTCGTCGGCCAAAGAAGGCATATTCCACCAGGCAGAAATGCGGGCGCGGCGGTTGGCGCTCAGATAGGTAAGGATGCTGATACCCACCGCCCCCAGGGAGCCGGTTATGGCCATGTATTTAGCCGGGAACTTAGCGATAACTAGCATCGCGGCCACAATCACCACCATTACCAGGGCTGAACCCAGGTCTTTACCAAGCACCACTAGACCGGCTGTGGCCGCAACTATAAAGCCCATAAGCGCCAGGGCTACTCGGGAGGTAATCGCCCCGGTGTAGCGGTCTAGCACTGCGGCTAGCGCCAAAATCAAAGCTAGTTTTGACAGCTCAGCGGGCTGCACCGGGCCAATTCCGGGCAGCTGCACCCAACCTGCGTTACCACCGATGGTCACCCCCAGACTGGTGAAAATCAGGGTCTGTAAAATTGCCGCCGGCACCAGCATTAGCCAACCGTAGCGGATAATAATGGCTGGCTTTAGGCGGGAAACTCCCCAAGCTGCAGCGATACCCACCAGATAGATCAAGGTGGTGCGCAAGTAGGGTTCATATAGTTGGGTAAGTGAGGCAGAGCCTTCTGAGTCACTGGCGATCTGCACCTGCTGGATAGAAATATCCATATACAGGCCAATTAGCACCAAGGTGGTGGCGCAGATAATCAGCAGATAGTAGCTAAGCGCATCAAACTGGTCTAGCCAGCTTTTAACGCCTCGATAGCGCCCGCGCACCCAGAAATAAGCTTGCTTCACATTAACCTACCTGGCCCGCGCGCGCTGCAACCTCCTGAGCAAACAGGTCACCGCGCTGGTTGTAGGAAACAAACTGGTCCCAGGAGGCACAGGCCGGGGACAAAATCACGCAGTCGCCACTTTGAGCCATGCTAGCGGCTTGAGCCACCATGGTTTTGGCTAGTTCAGCGGGGCTACCCTGGCCAACAATCGTGTAGGGCACCTGGGGGGCGTATTTAGCTAGCGGCTCAGTGATGAACTCTGGGTGCACCCCTAGCACCACTACGCCACGCAGCACCGGGGCCACCTGGCGCACCAGTTCACTAAGGTCTGCGCCTTTAGCGTCGCCGCCAGCGATCCACACCACCGAGTTGGGTGCGTGTGAAGCTAAAGCTGCGGCGGTGGCGTGGGCGGTGGTGCCTTTAGAGTCATCCACCCAGGCCACGTTATCTATGGTGGCTACAGTCTGCAGGCGGTGAGCGCCGGGGGTAAAGTCGCGTAGTCCTTTAGACACGGCAGCTGGCTGCACACCTGCTGCGCGCGCTAGAGCAGCTGCGGCTAAAGCGTCAGAAACAATGTGGCTGGGCAGCGCCTCTAGCTTGCCGCCGGGGGCCAGGTGAGCTAGATCTTCTAGCTCAGCCACAATCTGGGCGTTTTTATTACGGAAAGGCACGAAAGCACGGTCCACAATGGCGCCGTCGACAATGCCAAACTGGCTAATCTCAGGCACCGCGCGGCTTAAACCAATAGCGCGACAGCCTTCACGCACATCTGCCTGCTGCACCATTTTTAGGGCAGCCTCGCTGGCTAGATCATAGATGGCAGCCAGCTGGGTGTTGGCGTAAACCTTGGCTTTATCGGCAGCGTAAGCCTCCAGCGAGCCATGCCAGTTAAGGTGGTCAGCCGCCAGGTTCAGGCAGATAGACGCTAGCGGCTCTACTGACTTAGTTAGGTGCAGCTGGAAGGAGGATAGTTCCACAGCCAAAGCGTCATAGCCGCCCTCATCAACCACCTGGATGATGGGCTTACCAACATTGCCTACAGCCGGGGCGTTTAGCCCTTGGGCCTGCAAAATTGAGGCCAGCATATTGACGGTAGTGGTTTTGCCGTCAGTGCCGGTAATGGTTAGCCAGGGGCTGGCTGCGTTGGGGCCGACGGCGTGCAGACGCCAAGCTAGCTCCACCTCGCTAATCATTTCTACCGGGGCCACACTAGCGGCCTGGTACAGCGCAGAGGTGGGGGCAATTCCTGGAGAGATAACTAGCAGGTCGCGGGCATGAGTGCGGATCTTGTCGGCCAAGGCCTCGGGGTCAGCATCAGTAAATACGCTGACGTTATCAAGCTCTTTACTAAGCGCCTCGCCAGCGCCAGCTTTAGCATCAAAAGCAATAACTTTAGCGCCGCGACGTGCCGCAACCTTAGCCACGGCACGTCCGGAAACCCCTAAACCAACTACGCTTACGGTACGTGAAGCTAGAGGCTCAGAGAAAGAATCAGACATGGTTGGCGGCCAACCATTCTGCATAGAACAAGCCCAAACCTAGGGCCACACCCATAGAGGCCACAATCCAGAAACGTATCACTACGGTAACTTCAGGCATTCCGCCCACCTCGAAGTGGTGGTGGATGGGGGCCATCCTAAATACACGCTTATGGGTGGCCTTGAAGTAACCAACCTGGATGACGTCACTCATAACCTCAACCAGGAACAGGAAGCCCAAGATTACCGCCAGGAATTCGGTGCGGGTAAGCACTGATAGGCCAGCCACCGCGCCACCTAGAGCCAGGGAGCCGGTGTCACCCATGAAGATCTTGGCCGGAGCAGCGTTCCACCACAGGAAGCCCAGGCAGGCGCTCATCAGCGAGATAGCAATCATGGTTAGGTCACGCGGGTCGCGCACCTCGTAGCAGCCCAGGGCCTGGGCGTAGCCACCCTGGCAAGACTGGTTGGACTGCCAAATCCCGATCATGGTGTAGCCAGCAAACACAATTGTGGAGCAGCCTGCAGCCAAACCATCCATACCGTCGGTGAGGTTAACCGCGTTAGACCAGGCAGTGATCAGGAAGTTACACCAAAGCACAAACAGCACCACCCCCAGGGCAGTGCCCCAGGCGGCCAGGTCAAAGCCGGTGTCGCGAACTGTGGAGATAGCGGTAGAACCGGGGGTGATACCAGCCTTGTTAGCAAAGAACAGGCAGCACACCGAGAAGGTGATACCCACAAAGGCTTGGCCCAGGATCTTTTGCATAGGCTTTAGACCCAGTGAGCGCTCATGGGAAATCTTGACGTAGTCGTCAAAGAAACCAATTGCGCCTAGACCCACAATCAAAAACAGCAGCAGCAAACCTGAGGCGCGCGGGGTGCGCATATCAAACAGGTTAGCGGCCAGGTAGCCCAGCACCGTGGCGATAATCATCACCAGGCCACCCATGGTGGGGGTGCCGCGCTTAGTGAAGTGGCTAGTGGGGCCATCTTGGCGGATGAATTGCCCATACTGCTTCTTGTGCAGAATACGGATCAGTAGCGGGGTGCCGGTTATCGACACCAGTAGGGATACGACCGCTGCTACCAGGTATGCAACCATTTAGGCGCGAACCTCCTTGAGATAGTCGGCAATTCGCCAGGCCCCTGAGGAGTGGGACCCTTTAACCAACACTGCATCGAAGTCTGTCACGACCTGATCGATCATGGCTAAAGCCTGATCAGCATCGTCAACGTAGGTGGTGGAAATACCTAGCTCGCGGGCGCGACTAGCAAGGGGCCGGGCAGCCTCACCAATGGCCACAATGTCACTCACGCCGGCTTCATGGGCCAGCTCGGCGGTGCGCGTATGCACTTGCTCAGAGGTGTCGCCTAGCTCCAGCATCTGCCCGGCTACAAACACCTTGCGGCGCTTCCCAGCTAGCTGCTTAAGTGCCACTAGGGCGGCAGTTACAGAGTCAATATTGGCGTTGTAAGAGTCGTCAATCAGCAGCAGCTGTCCGCTTAGGCTATGCACATCCATACGGTGCGGGCTAAGGGCCTGCGCTTGGCTGAGCACCTGGGCGGCGGCTTGCAGATCAATGCCCACCACTAGGGCAATGGTTAGCGCCGCCAGGGCGTTAGCCACATGGTGCGCGCCCACTAGCTGTAGCTGGACTGGGGCACTGGCGCCAGCGGTGCGGGCGGTGAAGCTGGCGCGTCCGTCGGGGCCAATGACGACGTCGTCGGCACGTACGTTAGCGGGCTGGCCTGAAGGTGAGAAGCTAAATACCGGGCCGGGAGCTAGCTCAGCCATGGCCATGGTGCGCGGGTCGTCAGCGTTCAAAATCGCCACCCCGCTGCTACGCAGGCCCTGGATAATCTCGCTCTTAGCGCGAGCCACGGCCTCAACTGAACCAAACCCACCCATGTGGGCGTGACCCACCATAAGCACTGCGGCCACGTCCAGGGGGGCAATATCGGTCAGGTAGGCGATGTGCCCAGGCCCGGAGGCGCCCATTTCTAGCAGCAGGTAGCGGGTGTCGTTATCGGCTTCCAAAATGGTTAGCGGCAAGCCGATCTCGTTATTGAAGGAGGCTTGCGGGGCTACCGTGGGGCCCTGGGAGGCAAAAATCTGGCGGGTTAGATCCTTGGTGGTAGTTTTACCAACCGAGCCAGTTACGCCGGCCACATCAAAGGGCAAACCGTTAGCTTCACGGTACTGGCGGATCTCACGCAGGTAGCTGTAGGCAATTTTGCCTAGCGCATCAACAGTATCCTGGACGCGAATGTGGGGCACATCCAGATCCTTGGAGCTGATAATCACCAAGCCGGTAGTGGAGTTGTAAGCAGCGCAGGCATAGTCGTGCCCGTCTACGTTTTCACCCACAATGGCCACAAAACAGCCATGGTCACTAACCTTGCGTGAGTCAATAACTACCGGGGCGCTAACTCGCTCAGTGCCCTCAAGGCCCACCAGCTGGCCTTCACAGGCGCTAGCTAGCCAAGCGGCGTCGCGACACATGCCACTCATTTGTCACCCCACTTGTCAGCGACCGCAGCGGCCATAACCGGAGCATCGTTGTAAGGGATCTTGTCGTCGCCAACTTCCTGGTAGGGCTCGTGGCCCTTACCGGTGACGATTACGGTGTCGTCAGGGCCGGCTAGCTCTACGCAGCGGCGTACAGCGTCAGCGCGGCAGGTGGTGATTTCTTCAACGCCAGCAAAGTCGGGGCGAACCTTGCGCACACCAGCCAGAATTTCAGCACGAATTTCGCTAGCTACCTCGTGGCGCGGATTTTCGTCAGTTACTACCAGCAGGTCTGCTTCACGGGCGGCAATCTCACCTAGCAGTGGGCGCTTGCCCTTGTCGCGGTCGCCGTCGGAGCCAAAGCCAATAATTAGCTTGCCGGGGGTGATTTCACGTACTGCTTCCAGGGCCAGCTGTAGGGCCTCGGGGGTGTGGGCGTAGTCCACGATGGTCAGGGCGCGCACCCCGTCGCGGTTGGAGATGCGCTGCATACGTCCAGGAATGTTGTGGGCGTGACGCATGGCCTCGACGGCTTCATCCACGCTTACCCCACTGCGTAGCGCCATAACCAGGGCCAGGGCTGCGTTTTGCACGTTCACTAGGCCCGGCAGTGGGCAGTAAGCCTTGATTTCCTCGCCATTGGGACCGTGCAGCACGAAGGTGGTGGCCACGTCCTTAAGTGAAGCATGGGCTGAGCTAACCCACCAGTGGGCCTTGCCTTCACCGGCGTAGGCACTGACCGTGTCAAAAGGCAGGCCGCGCTGGGCACACATGTCGGCTAGCTTGACGCCCCACTGGTCATCTACGCACACAACTGCGTGGCGGGCGCGTTCAGGGGTGAAAATGCTGGCCTTGGTTTCTAGGTACTCCTCCATGGTGTGGTGGAAGTCCAGGTGGTCGTGCTGCAGGTTGGTGAAGCCGACGACGTCGTAGGCTACCTGGTCCACACGGTTAAGGGCGATGGCGTGGGAGGAGGTTTCTACGACGGCGGCACTGGCTCCCCGCTCAACGGCGGTAGCTAGCAGACGCTGAAGCACCGGGGATTCCACAGTGGTGCGCGGCGAAGGATAAAGTTCGTCACCGACACCGAGCAAAACCGTGCCAGCCAGGGCTGAAGTCCCAAAATGAGTATCAAGCATGGCGCGCAGCAAGAAGGTAGTGGTGGTCTTGCCGTTGGTGCCGGTAACCCCAGCTACAAATAGTTTCTGGCTGGGATTGTCGTAAATAGTGGCGGCAATCTGGGCAGCTAGGGCGCGTAGATTCTGCTCGCTAGTAACTACCGCAGCCTCTAGACCCTCAAGGTATTCCACCCCGGCGGCGTCGGTAAGCACAGCCACAGCCCCGCGAGAGACGGCGTCGGCAGCATAGCGGGCCCCGTGTGAACGCAGACCGGCAATAGCGACAAAGAGATCACCCGGGGCAATATCACTTGAGTCAACACTTACACCCGTTACTTTCAATTCTCCAACGGGGGTCAGTTCGTGCAGCTCAAGGGCCTTTACAAGGTGAGCTAGGGGTACGCCCTCCACCTGCGTGGGGCGCAGCGCATCGGTCTCTTCGTAAGCTTTCATGCTCATAGCTTCCTAATTTAGCGCTATTTTCGTTAACTGCGGCAATTGGTTTGCCACATTGAGATTCATAATCTCTTATTTACCTGCTTATTAGCTGGGAGTTTGGCTCGGGCTGGAAGTGGGATTATTCTCTACCAGCTGCGGATCTGGAGCCAGACCCAGGTTATGCATGGCAGCGGTGGCCACCTGGCGAAATACCGGCGCAGCCACATCACCACCATAGATAGCGGCTTGCGGGTCATAAATAACCACCGAAACGGCCACAGCCGGCTTACCTTTAGAAAGCCCGGCAGGTAGGAAACCCACAAAAGAAGCCACCGTGCCACCGCTGGCTTCTCCCCCAATAATTTCTGAGGTACCGGTTTTACCGGCCACCTGATAGCCGTTAATGGCGGCGCTTTCCGCAGTACCGCCCTTTTGGGTGACGGCGACCAGCATTTTTTCTAGTGTGGCCGCGCTAGCCTCACTAATCACCCGCGTGGGTGTAGGGGCCTGCGGTTTGGTGACTTTACCGGTGTAATCGGTGTATTCCTTGATTAAACGCGGAGGGACACGTACCCCCTTGTTAGCTACTGTGGCCAGGGTAGATACTGCCTGCAAGGCGGTGGTAGAGACACCTTGACCAAACATGGTGGTGTAGCGCTGACGCCCATCCCATTTGGTGTAAGAGCTCATTAAACCGGCGCTTTCGGAAGGCATTTCAATGCCGGTCAGGCTCCCCCAACCGAATTTACGCATGTAGTTATAACGAACTTCATCACTAATAGTGTCGCCAACAAAAATTGTGCCGATATTGGATGATTCAGCCAAAATCTGTGTGGCGGTATAAGACTTTGTTTCGTGCTCATGGGAGTCACTAAATGATTGCCCGTTAGAGGTAGTCCAAGCATCGGGCACCACCCAGCTGCGCTCGGGAGTGATTTTGCCTTGGTCTAGCGCGGCCGCGAAGGTAACCACCTTGCCCACACTACCGGGGTCAAAGACGGCTTCTACGCTGCGTGAGCGGCGGTTAGCTTCAGGGGTTTTAGCTGGCTGAGAGGGGTCCACAGAGTTGGAGTCAGCCAATACCAGCACGTCACCATTAGCCGGGTCCATAACTATGACTGAGCCCCAGCGTGCCCCCATCTTTTTAACCTGCTCATCTAGGGCCTTTTGGGCCAGCATTTGCAGGTCACGATCAATGGTGGTGGTGATGTTTTGGCCCCGCCGGGCTGGCTTGTCTTCAATAACCCCGTTTGGCAGTACGTCTGAGTTGATAGAGATTTCTACACGTTCAAGCCCACGGGTACCCGTAAGGATTTTATTGCGACTAAGTTCCAGCCCGGCTTGGCCTACGTTACGCAGCTCGCGTGTGGCAGATAGGGTGCCGGAGTTGATGGCGCTTGCCTGAGCTTCGGTAAGGTCATCTTGGTTGACCTCAACCACTTTTCCAGATTCGTCTTGGAAGGTGTAGAAAGCCTGCTCAATTACGTACCCCAAAATGTTGCCTCCTACTGCCCCGGAGGGGTAGGTGCGGCGCACATGTGAGTCAGGTTCAACACCGGGGATCCCCAGCACCTTGATTGAACGCCACTCGTCAGGAGTGATGTCTTTGGCCAGGATCTTATAGGTAGAGTCACCGATGAGCTGTCCACCTAATTCATGGCGATCCATTTGCAAAATCGGCGCCAGCTGCTTGGCAGCTTCGGCCGGGCCGTAACCCACCACTTTGTATGTGGTGGAGCCATCAGCATTTTTAAATGGTGAGGTGTGGACGTAGCTACCCAGTTTGATCTGGTTTACGCCAACGTCGTAAGTAATGGTTGAGCCAGCCAGTATCTGTCCCTTACGGTCCTTAATCTGTCCGCGTTGGGCTAGTTTTTCAATCACTTTGGTGTAGGCGCTGGCGCCCTCTTCGCTAAGGGCTTTGGCTTCTAACACCTGTAATTGGACTAGTCGCGCAGCGATTAAAGTAGCGCAACCGCCGCCAATGAATTTTAGTACTTGACGGCGATCAAACTCTTTACCAAGGCTCGGCATAGGAAACAGTTTAACTGGCAGCTAGCGTCACTTAGCGCTATTTGAAGTACTGCCGCCGCTGACAAGACCCTTATCGAGCTGGACTACGCCGGAGGAACCTGCCGGAACCATACCCAAGGCGCGGGCCCGCTGCTCAATGCTTACGGGTGATTCGGCCTTTTCCAGTTCCTGACGCAAGGTGGTGGTGTGGTCGCGGGCCACTTCCAGTTCCTGGGTTAGCCGCGAGGTTTCAATCGCTTCAAAGGTAGTCAGGGTGCTAACCAGTAGCGGACCACCAATGGCGATAACTAAACCGAGAATAACCATCATGATTACTCCCAGGTGACGACGCTGAGCTGGGGCGATCCCAGCTACTACGGACAGTTTGGGCTTTTGCGAGGGCGCTGCTTCACTGGCACGGGAGGCAGCGCGCTTAGCCTTTACAGGCTCAGTTTTGAGGGCAGCTGAACTACTCACCGGTGTTTCCTTTGCTTTGTGTTGAGGGAGATGTGTTGGGAGATGGGAACTTGACGCAATTTACGAGCAGCACGCAAGCGAACTGAAGCGGAGCGGGAATTGTGCTCCAGTTCTTTAGCGTCTGCGCGTTCAGCGCCACGGGTTAGTAACTCGACGACGGGTAGAGCGTCGTCGGGCACTACAGGCATATCCACGGGAGCTGCAAGGGAGGCAGCCTTGGTGAATGTTTGCTTAACAATGCGGTCTTCTAGTGATTGGTAAGACTCAACCACAATCCGCCCGTCCACGCGCAGTACATCAACTGCGCTAACGATTGCGCTGGAAAGGACTTCAAGCTCGTTATTAACGGCTATACGCAAAGCTTGGAAAGTACGTTTAGCAGGGTTACCTCCTGTACGTTTTGCTGCTGCTGGTAATGCGTCACGCACCAGTTGAACCAGTTCACCGGTAGAAGTTACGGGCTTACCGGCTTCACGACGGCGCACAATGGCGCTGGCGATTTTGCTGGCAAACCGTTCCTCGCCGTATTCACGCAAGTAGCGGGTCAGCTCCTGGACGCTGGCAGTGTCAAGCAGCTGCTGGGCACTAACCCCGCTGCTTTGATCCATGCGCATGTCCAAGGCTGCGTCGTGGGCATAGGAAAAGCCGCGCTCCACTTCATCTAGTTGAAGGGAAGACACACCCAGATCCATTAGCACGCCGTCGACGTAACCACCGTGACCATAAAGACGAGCTACCTCATCAATGTGGTCATAAGTGGTGTGCACTGCCTGAAAACGACTTCCGAAGCGCTTTAAGCGCTCGCTAGCCAAAGCAATGGCCTGCGGATCACGATCGATACCTATTACGGTTAAGTTTTCAAACCGCTCCAAGGCCCCTTCGCTGTGCCCTCCCATACCCAAAGTGCAGTCAATCATCACCGGGTTTTGGCCGGTGAATGCCCCTGCTAACAGGTCTAGACAGCGCTCAAGTAGGACTGGTGTATGTAAAACACCGATGTGTTCCATAGCTGTCCTATCTGAGGGTATAAGTCGGGCACAGTACGAAGGGAACGGGGAATTCTGCGGCCTCAGGTCTGCGCCCGTCTATCCGAGATCGGGGAAGTGAACTCGGAGCGTTCAGGCTCAGGCCTCAAGCAACAGGGTTAGAAGAAACCTGGGATGATCTCTTCCGCAGTGGAGGCGAAGACACTTTCTTGTTCCGCTAGGTAAGCATCCCAAGTTGCCGCATCCCAGATTTCCAGTCGCGAACCAACACCGTTGACCGCTAGCTCCCGACTCAATGAGGCATAAGCCCGCAGAGGCGGCGCGATTGTTATACGCCCCTGTTTGTCAGGAGTTTGCTGGTCAGCTCCGGAGAGCATGACACGCATGTAGTCGCGAGCTCGTTTCTGAGAGATAGGTGCCGCTTGTAGCTGGGCGTACATGCGCTCGAACTCACGCATAGGAAAGGCGTAGAGACAATGCTCTTGGCCGCGCGTAAGAACTAGCCCATCGCTCAGCTCCTCACGGAACTTAGCTGGCAGGATTAAGCGTCCTTTGTCATCTAGCCTCGGGGAGTAAGAGCCCATGAACATGGACGCTCCCTCCGCCGCACTATTTGACCCCTCCACAATACCCCACTTCCCCCCACCAATTACTACATTTTGATAAATTACACCGTTGTAACTTAGAGGGAAGTTGTAAAAACCATACAAATAATCAGCTACCGCTAGTGTGTCTACTACAAAAACGCACCCCGACCTTGTCGGGGTGCGTTGTGGAGGGAAAATTTGGTGCTAGACCTGGGCGCTCAGATGGGCTATTAGCCCCTCAGGAGTTACGCCTATCCCAGCGCTCTTCTTGGCGCGCCATGAAGCTAGATTTCTTGGCAGGCCTGGCAGGCTTAGCGCCAGGCCTGACAGCAAGGGTATTGGCGTTGGTTAGTGCAATCACCACGCCCCATACGGCCAGGCCAAAGCAAATCAAGGCCCCTAGTACCGACCACACCGAGTGGAAGAAAGCCACGCAGGCGATCATGCCAGCAAAAGCGACGATAACCGCAAAAACACCCATGCCAACGTGGCGCGGCGAGGGGCGCCAGCCAAGTTCAGAGCGCTCACCCATAGAGTCCGACATAGAGGCGGCCAGATCCGGATCCGTGCTACCCAGCTGCGCTTCAAGGTCACGCAGGACTTCCTTTTCCCGTTCTGATAGTGCCATGTTTAATCACCCTCTCTATTTACCCAAACTCTAGGCCGGCTTAAGTCTTGTTGTCACCTTAGAGTGCAGGGGCAACCAAAACTGAGCCCTAAACTCACAGCTTACTCTCGCTCCAAGGCCTAACTACGCTCACGCTAGTTATATGCGCGCAGCTTATGTGCTAGTTGCGTTTGGGCGTCCCCAGTAAGGCAGCTGGGCCAATGAGGCCTGCCCCCCAGCGTTCACGGATCGCGTCGGCAGCTTTTTCAGTTTTAGCGCTGCGCTCGTCACTGTCGAAGCTGAGCTGCACGGCGCCGTCGGCACGTACCAAAGACTCAGTGCGCACCCCTAGCAGCCGGATCCCCTGGGCCGGCATAGGCAGCGCCGCAAACAGATCAGAAACCTGCTGCCATAAATAACGGGCTGTATCTGTAGGCTCAGCTAGGGTACGTGAGCGGGTGAGAGTCTTGAAATTGCCGTCGCGTACCTTTATTCCCACTACCCGCGCCTGCCAGCCGTGTTTGCGCAGGCGGATAGCGCACTGGTGGCACTGATCCAGCAGCACCTGCCGAGCTTGGGTACGCTCATAAATATAGGTGTCAAAAGTGGTTTCGGTGCTAATGGATTTTTCTTCACGCACCGGGCTAACCGGGCGATTATCAATGCCGCGACTGAGGTTATATAGGTGCCAGGCGGCAGCTTTACCCAGGATGCGCTCAAGCTGGGCGCGTGGGGTGCGGCGCAGATCCACTACCGAGTCGATACCCCACTCATGTAGTTTGCGCTCGCTTTTGTCCCCCACTCCCCACATGGCCCCTACCGGCAGTAGGTCCAAAAATTCTTGGGTGGCACTGGCGGGCACCAGCAGCATCCCGTCGGGTTTAGCGTGAGCAGAAGCCAGTTTGGCTATCAGTTTGTTGGCACCAATACCCACTGAGGCGGTGACCCCCAGCTGCTGGGAAATTTGCTGGCGCAGATTAGTGGCAATTTGGCAGGGACTACCTAGACGGCGTCTAGAGCCAGAAACATCTAAAAAGGCCTCATCAATGCTTAACTGCTCTAGCTGCGGGGTAATCGCCCCCAAAATACCCATTACCTGCTTGGATACCTGACTATAGAGCTGGTGACGTACCGGCAGCACAATAGCCTGGGGGCAGCGACGCAGCGCTTGGCCTACCGGCATGGCTGAATGTACACCGTAGCTGCGAGCCTCGTAGGTGGCCGCACACACCACTCCCCTGCCGTTAGATCCGCCCACAATTACCGGCTTGCCGCGCAGGGAGGGATTTTCGCGTAGCTCCACGGCGGCGAAAAATGCGTCCATGTCCACGTGCAAAATCGGGGTGGCGCTATCATCGTCACCCCAAAAGCGGCGGGCTTGGTCACTACGCGGTGCTTTGGACACGCCTACAGGGTAACTTGTGTGGGTGAGTAAACGCCGCCGCTCTAAGCCCACTGCCAAAACTGGCGATAGCTTGTCACTGTCTAGTTTACCTACCGAGCCGGTAGCTACTTCTTTTGCCAGCGCCCGCTTAGAGGCTCGCGATCAGGGTATTTTGCTGTATTTGGATGAAACTGAGTCATCATTTATTGATTTGGCTGATCCAGCGTATTTGGATTTTGAATATCACCAACATATGGATACGGCCGTAAAAGTATTGCTAGGTGAGGATCTACCTTTAAATGCAGCGCATTTAGGCGGAGCGGCTTGTGCTTTAGCGCGCGCTTGGGACGCAACCCACCCGGGTTCTGCGCAGTTGGCGGTAGAAATTGACGCTAAATTAGCCGCTTATGTGCGCCAGTGGTTTGATTTGCCACGTTCGCCGCGTCTGCGTATTCGCATTGACGACGCCGTAGTGGCTGCCCCAAGTTTAAAAGCTGAGTTTTGGGATGTGGTTGTGCGCGATATTTTTAGCGCCGGCACGGTACCTGACAGTGTCTGCACACCGGAATTTATGCACTCATGCATGAATGCACTTAAGCGCGAGGGACTGTTTTTAATTAATGCTGCCTCCGCCCCAACTAGCCAAGTGCAGGCGCAGTTTGCGGCTTTAGCCCAGCTAAGTGATTTTTTGGTTATTAGCGACGCCGCCGTGGCGCGTGGCAAGCGTCGCGGCAATTTGGTGTTGGTGGCGCGCAAAACTGGTTTTAGCACTGAAGATTTTGACCGTCTTTCCCGTGCGGTGCGTAAATTGCCGCTACCCGCCCAGCTTTACCGCCACAGCGACGGCGCCCTCTCGCGCTACAACTAGCCAAACAAAAACGTGCGGCGCAAACAGTACTGGGCAGCAGTAGTTAGCGGCGCCGTCGTAGTCTACTGAATTAGAACCCACTAAGCTACCAGGTGCTTACCGGGGTGGGATAAGCGGCCATATCCGGGCTGCACACTAGATCGGCGCGGCCCTGCCAAATTTGGCCGTTCGAGATGAGAAAAACCTTTCTCTCCTGATCAGTAGCAGTTTGTTTGCTGCATCCTGGTGGGATTACCCCGTCGGTGGCGTAAGTGTTTATTTCCCTGGTGCTGGGCAGTTGCACATCTACGGCCCCAGCGCCGTCTTTGAGAATGGCGCAAACTCAAAAGGGCTGGTTGTTTAACTTGGGCACCTGGCTGAGGGTAAACGTTTTTGCCTCACTGGCATGTTTTACGCACCAGTTAAAAACTGCAGCCTCCTCGGCCTTAGTGTAGTCGCGGCGCGGATCGGCAGACGGCAACGTAGTGGCATTGGCAGTGGAGCTTGCGGCGGCCGCTGCGCTGGTAGACGCCGTAACGCTAGCGCTAACCGCACCAGAGGGCGTTACAGTTTTTGTGCCAGCGCAGGCACACAGCAACACTAAACCCAAAGCACTAGCTACAACGCTAAGTACCGGTTTTTTAAGCAGCTTACTCATGAGCGCCTCAGCTTCCTTGAGGAATAACTACCTGGGGATGCAAGCGGCGTGAAACAATCAGCAAACCTACTACCAGTACTGCAATGATAACGCCCATAGCGCCAAAAGCAACGATAAAATCACTGCCGGTGCGCGCTCCCCCACGCAGGTCAAGAATTAATCCCACCAGCTCAACAGCAATAATTGAGGAAACAAAACCACCGGTATTAACCGTACCAATAGCCACGCCCCAACGTGAACGCTGGGTATATTCACGCACAATATCAAAACCTAAAGCGCCCACACATGAACCAATGGCGGCCCCAATAATCACAATTAACGCCGCCGCCGCTGAAGGCGATAAAGCCAGCCCCACCGCCCAGGTCAAAACATTTATCGCATAAGCAGCCAGGCAGGTTTGTAGCCGGCGCCTAGGCCAGCGGCCAGAAATAATTCCAGCCGGAATCCCGGCGGCCACCAAAAACAAGCCTTCTAGGCTGAGCATGGTGGCGCTAACCGTGTCGCTTAAATGCATCCCTTGACGCATCCAAGCCGACCCCCACATCAGGGCAATCACGTTAAAAGGGAACGCCGCAGTCGCGTGAATCATCCAACCCACCCAGGTGGCACGCTTACGCAGCACTGCCCCCATAGAGCGCCTAACCGACTCAGTTTGTGCCACCGGCGCTTTAGCGCCTGAAGGGTCATCGCGCACCAGTACCGCCGTGGCCACAGCCGCCATAAACACCGCCAAAGCCACCAGGTTAAAGCTGGTAGACCAGCCGTAATCATGCAGCCACCACACCACTGGGAAAGCGCTGATTACCTGCCCGAGCTGGCCACCTACGTTAGTTATCTGGGTTAGCAGCGGCACCCGTGAAGCACTAAACCAAGCCGGCAAAAACCGCACCACGCCAATGAAAGCGGTGGCATCACCGGCCCCCACCAGGGCCCTGGCCGCGAGCGCGGTGGGCAATGTGTGGGCTTGGGCTAGGGCTAGTTGGCCTAGGCCTACGATGATTAGGCCGCAGGTGAGTACTTTGCGTGAGCCGTAGCGGTCTAGTAGGAGGCCTACGGGGATTTGGGCGGCGGCGTAGACGGCTAGTTGGCCCATGATGAATACGGCTAGTTGGGCTGAGGATAGGCCGAAGCGTTGGTCTGCCCAGGGTACGGCTACGCCGAAGGAGGTGCGTGCGCACATGGCCATGCAGTAGGCCAGGCCTCCGCCTAAAAATATGATCCAGGCTTTTAGTCCGTCTTTTTGGTTTGTGGTTTGTTGGGCGGGGGCTGGGTTTTTCACGCTTTAGATGTTAGCTGTGCTTGGGGCATTTCCTGGGTTTGGGGCAGGCTCTGGGTTTGTGGTGCTGGCCGCGTTTAGGCGGCGGCTGGGAGGCTAGTGGTGTTTGTAGCCTCCCAGCTGGTTTAGGTTTTTGGCTGGTCGGGGTTGGAGTCTTGGTTGGTGGCGTTGCCTGAGTTGTTGGGGCCGTTGCCCGAGTTGTTGGGGCCGTTGCCCGAGTTGTTGGGGCCGTTGCCCGAGTTGTTGGATTCGAGGAAGGCTTCGAGCTGGGCGGTGAGGGTGTCCAGGTCGGTGTCATTGAGGTCCGTGTTTTGCAGGCTTAAGTCTGGTGGCGGGGATAAGACGCTGTCTAGTGACTTGTCGTATTGCTTTTCTAGGGCTTGTACGAGGGCGGCTATTTCTGGGCGGTTAGCGACTTCGGTTTCGATGGCGTTTAGGTTGATGATTGAGTTGGCTTCCAGGTCCCCTACCGGCAGGGCCAGGTTGATGGATTTGGCGATTGCGCGCAGCAGAGCTGAGGCGCTTTGGGGGAAGTCGTCTCGTAGCAGGTAGTGGGGTACGGAGGCGCTAACGCCGCGTGAGTCGAATCCGGCTTGGCCTAGGCGTAGTTCTAGGTAGTTGCCGTAGGCGGCAGGAAATTCCATGTAGCCGAAGGTTTTGGGGTGGTTTGGGTCATCTGGTACGTGTTGGCCGTGTTCGTAGACCTGAGTGGGGCGGGTGTGTGGCACGGGCATAGGGATGCCGGCCATTCCCATGGCGGTGGTTACGCCTAGAGAGCGGACCAAGTGGATGATGGCGCTGCTTAGTTCTTCCCAGCGGTAGTCGGGTTCGTCGCCGTGTAGGAAGAGGAATTCTTCGCCGTTGTCGTCGCGCAGTAGTTCCAGGGTGAGGCTAGGGCGCGTGGTTTCTAGGAATTTGCCGTGGTCGTAGCTAATGGTGGGGCGCCGGGAGCGGTAGTCGATCAGGGCGTCGATGTTGAAGGTGGCCACTGCCTTGCCGGGCAGGGTGGTTAGTAGCTGCTCGGTGGCGAGGTTGGCGGCGTTACCGGCGTCGATGGCGCCGTCGAATTGGTGCAGTAGTACGCGGGGGTGGATCTGGGCGTGGCGCTCTAGATTCATGGTGTATAGCGTCTGCATGGTTCCCCCTTATGTGTGGCAGCTGGTTTTTGGTGGCCGCTTTAGTTTTTAGTGGTTTTGTTTCTTTGTTTGGCTAACTGGTTTAGCTGGTCTTTTGTTCCATTTGTTTGGTGTCGTAGTGCTCACTGTGAACAAGTTGCAAGATTTGCTCGCGTTGTGGCTTTGGAACAAGAATAATGGATAGTCGATTTTTACTGGCGTTAAGCGTGAGGTTTGTAGTGTCTGATGTGTCTGTCTCTAGTGCGTTGGCCCAGGCTATTGCCGATGAGCAGGTTGTAGTTGACCGTGCTTATAGGGAGCTTGATAGCCAAATTGCGCAGGCTCGCAAGACTTTAAGTGCCACTGAGGCCAGGGGTGCTTCGGGCACGCATCAGGCGCGCGGTGAGCGTGACGCGTTTGCGGCCCACTATGCCAATCGGATTGCCACCCTTGAGGGGGTGGAGCACCGACTGGTTTTTGGGCGTATGGATAATAGTGACGGTTCACGCCACTATGTGGGGCGCGTGGGTTTGCATGATGATCAGCGCCGTGAGGTGCTGTTGGATTGGCGTGCCCCGGCAGCGCGGGCTTTTTATCAGGCTACCGCCCGTGAGCCTTTGGGGCTGCGACGACGTCGTCATATAACCACCCGGGGACGCACGGTTAGCGGGGTTGAAGATGAGCTGCTAGTGGTGGATGCTGCGGCGGCTAGTGACGTGACGCTTCAGGGCGAGGGCGCTTTGATGGCGGCGCTTAATGAGGCCCGCGCGGGGCGCATGGGCGATATTGTGGCCACTATCCAGGCTGAGCAGGACCGGATTGTTACTGCTGATGGGCCGGGAATTTTGGTGGTTCAGGGCGGCCCGGGTACGGGTAAGACGGCGGTGGCTTTGCACCGGGTGGCTTATTTGTTCTACACCGAGCGGGAGCGTTTGGAGCGCTCTGGGGTGTTGTTGGTGGGCCCCTCACGCACATTTTTGCGTTATGTGGAGCAGGTTTTGCCTTCTTTGGGTGAAACGGGCGTGGTTTCGACGACGATCGGGGATTTGGTCCCGGGCTACCACGCCACGGTTAGTGAGCCTAGCAAGCTGGCACAGCTTAAAGGCTCCCTGGTGTTTAAAGACATTTTGTATTCTTTGGCGCGTGCTTTACAGCGGGTGCCGCAGGAACCTCGCCCAATTGTGGTTAATGAGGTGGTTTTGCAGCTTACCCCGGAGGATGTGCGTCAGGCTCGTTCGCGGGCGCGCCGCTCAGGTAAGCCCCATAACCAGGCGCGGGAAACTTTCGTGCTATGGCTACTAGAGCGGCTAACTGACCAGTATGCGGCTAAGAAGGAGATGCTTGATCCTTCTGACCCCGACACCCGGGCTTGGATCCGTGAGGATATTCGTACCAGCCGTGATGCGCGTCGGGAAATTAACCTGTGCTGGATGCCCACCGATGCGCAGGCTTTGCTCGATAAGCTGTTTTCGCGCCCGCAGCTGCTAGATAAGCACGCTAAGCAGCTAACTAAGGCGCAGCGTAAACTGCTGCTGCGCCCGGCTGGCTCGCCGCTAAGTGAGGCCGATATTCCTTTGCTTGATGAGCTGCTGGAGCTGCTGGGCCCCATGGATGACGTTTCGGCTCGCCAGGCTCGCCAAGCTGAGGCTGAGCGGGCCCGTGAGCTGGAGTATGCCCAGCAGGCTATTGCTTCCCAGGGCCTAGGCGGAGGCATGGTTAGCGCCCAGACTTTAGTTGACCGCTACAGTGGCGGCGGGGCTATTGCGCCACTGGCTGAGCGTGCCCGGGCGGATCGGACCTGGACTTATGGCCATGTGGTGGTTGATGAGGCCCAGGAGCTGGGGGCGATGGCTTGGCGAGCTTTAGCCAGGCGCTGCCCACTGCGTTCGTTTACGGTGGTTGGGGATTTAGCTCAGTTCTCTGGCACGACGCCGCCGCGTTCTTGGCGCCAGGTGCTTACTCCCCTGGGGGTGCGTGCAGATGAAGCTGCTGATATTCAGGCTGCTAAGGGGGCTAGTGGCACCCCTATGCGCCAGGAGGTACTAACCGTGTGTTACCGCACCCCCAAGACCATTATGAAGGCAGCTGAGGCGGCCGTGGCCAGCTATGGTTTACAGGTGCCTTACCCGGTTACTTCGGTGCGTGACTTGGATGATGCCCTGGTAGTTGAGGCGGTTACGCCGCAGCTTTACACCCAGCGTTGGCGTGAGGTTGTGGCCGCTAAATGTAGCCAGCTTGATGAGCAGCTGGGTAAGGACCAGGGCACTATCGTGGTGATTTCTAATGACCCTGCCCGCCTTGAGAAGCTACTGGGCGAAGATGAGTATTTAGCCGAGCAAATGTTTTGCCCTGAGGGGGATTTGCTACGGGCCCGCGTGGCAGTTATGACCCCGCTGACCAGTAAGGGCCTGGAGTTTGATGTGGTGTTGCTTGATCAGCCGGGCCAAATAGGCCAGGTTTCTCCCGGTGACTTGTATGTGGCCATGACTCGCCCCACTAAGCAGCTGCATATTTTGCACACTGACGAGTTAGGTTTTTCCCTGCAATAGGCGGATACCGGGCGCTGCCAAACTGGTTTTCGATAGGCGATCTTGATGCGTTTTTTCTCTAAGTTGCGGCGAAAAAGGAAAAAATACGCTACCGTAACTTACGCAACCGTAAGTTACGTTGCCTATCGAGCCAGTTGGCACACTCTTTAGGAGGAACCTTGAGCGCCGCAGACTACCAGCGCCCTCACTACGCCCCGGGCGTTCCCGCAGTGGTGGCCTTACCGACCCAGCCCCTTAGTACTGTGCTCGACGACGCCGCTAAGCGTTTCCCGCAGCGGATCGCGGTGGATTTTTTAGGCACTAACATCACTTATGCCCAGCTACACACCCAGGTGCAGCGCGCCGCTGAGGCGCTACGGCGTCTAGGGGTACGCAAGGGTGACGTAGTGGCCTCTATTTTGCCTAACTGCCCCCAGCACTTGGTGTTGGCTTACGCCACCTGGCGTATTGGTGCGGTGCTAGCTGAACACAACCCGCTAGCTCCCTCCAGCCAGATTGAAGAGCAGCTTAAGCTACACGGCGGCAAGCTAATTATTGGTTGGGAAAAGTCTCTAGCTCAGCTAGATAAAGACATCAACCTGCGCGATTACAACGTTTACGCCGTCAACATGACCTCGGCGTTACCGCGTCACCTACAGGCGGCTCTGCGCCTACCGGTTAAGGCTGCACGCGCTAAGCGTGAAGAGATGCGCGCTCCGGTACCTAGCTGGATTGGCTCCTGGGACCGCCTGGTTGCCTCCAGCCCGGCTCTACCAGCTGATACTGCCCTACCTGACGTTAATGATGTAGCAACGCTGCTACACACCGGTGGCACCACCGGCACCCCTAAGGCGGTAAAGCTAACCCACATGAACCTGGGTTCTAACACTGCCATGGGGTTGGCTTGGGCTGGCCCGCATGTTAAGGACGGGCAGGAAGTGTTCTACTCGGTACTGCCCTACTTCCATGCTTTTGGACTAACCCTATCCATGCTGTGTGCAGTTGCTTTGGCGGCCACCCAGGTGGTGCTACCAAAGTTCAGCGTGTCGCTAGTAATTGAGGCCTGGAAGCGTCAGCCCTGTACTTTCTTCCCCGGCGTACCGGTTATTTTTGACCGCCTAGCTAAAGCCGCAGCCAACCCGCGCCCCGGCCAGGTAATGCCTGATTTCACTTCTTGCTCCATTGCTCTTTGTGGCGCTGCAGCCACGCCCCGGGAAGTGGCTGCTGCTTGGGAGGAGCTAACTGGCCACTACCTCATTGAGGGTTATGGCATGACTGAAACCTCCCCCATCATCATGGGTAACCCCATCACTGATGAGCGTCGCCCGGGGGCTTTGGGTGTGCCCTTCCCCTCCACCGATATTTTGCTAGTTGATCCTGAAGACCCTGACCCCTCCCGCCCGGTAGCCAGGGGTGAGGTTGGCGAGATTGCAGTGCGCGGGCCCCAGGTGTTTGCCGGCTACCTGAACAACCCTGAAGAAACCGCCCAGGTGATGCTTGAAGGCGGCTGGCTACGTACCGGTGACCTGGCCCGCATCGACACTGATGACTTCTATGTCATGACTGATCGGCGTAAAGAACTGATCATTTCTGGCGGCTTCAACATTTACCCCACTGAGGTGGAGGCTGCTGTGCGCTCCATGCCGGGGGTTGAGGATGTCGCCGTGGTGGGTCTACCTGAGCAAAGCGGTAACGAGTCGGTGGTGGCCGCGATTGTGGCCCAGGCCGGCGCCAACATCACCTTAGAAGAGGTACGTGCCTGGGCTGAGAAGCACATTGCCCACTACGCTCTGCCGCGCCAGATCGCTATTGTGCAGGAACTACCGCGCTCCCAGATCGGCAAGGTTATGCGCCGCGTGCTGCGTGAGGAGCTGCTAAACGCCCGCGAATCTGCTGGTCAGGCGGCCACCAAAGCCCAAGAAGCAGCCGGTCAGGCCGCCGTGCGTGCCCAGGACACCGCCTCTAAAGCCCAAGAGGCAGCTGCTCAGGCGGCCGCAAAGGCCCAAGAAGCCGCTGCCAAAGCGCAGGAGGTAGCTGGCCAGGCCGCCGCAAAGGCCCAGGAGACTGCCGCCAAGGCACAGGAGGTAGCTGGTCAAGCCGCTGCCAAAGCGCAGGAAGCAGCGGCCAAGGCCCAAGAGGCAGCCAAGAAGCTCAAGCGCTAAGCACGCTAGCTTTAAGACCAGTTGCTAAGTTCCCATTGGGACCTTAGCAAGTGGTCTTTCAATGTCTAAGGTGCCAGCCATAGTACACTTTGGCCCATGACTTCTCAGGCCAGTGATAGCAACTGTTTTGTACGCCCCGCCAGGGTTGAAGACCTAGAGGCCATGGGCATAGCTCACGCTGGCGCCATGCTAGCCACCTTGCAGGCCGGCAGCAGCCAGGAGCTACCGGTGAGTGTTAGTGCCATGATCACCCCTGCCGTACTGGCTTCAGGTTGGCAAGAAGCGGTCACTAACCCACCCTCCCCCAACCACCACGTGCTGGTAGCTACCCAGGCGGGCGCCGTCGTCGGCCTAGCAGCCCTAGCCCCTGACAGCGACGGCGACGGCGAAATCACCGCCCTAGCCGTACACCCCGCCTACCAGCGCCACGGACACGGCTCACGCCTCCTCGCCGCCTGCGCTGACCTGGCCAAACAAAACAATATGGGCAATATTTCCATGTGGGTTATTCGCGGAGACGAATCATATGTGCGTCTGCTAACCAGCGCCGGACTGGCCCCTATGGCCGGAGCTCAACGCAAACTGAGCGTAGGCCAAGACGTAAGCGAAGTATGCTGGGGCGCCAGCCTTTAGACGCCAACGCCCCGCACCTAGGTGCCCTAAAGTGAGCACCCCAAATTGGGCAGTTAAAAGTGCCAGCTCAGCGCTGGCCCACCACCACCTGGGCGCGCGGGCCGCTAGCTAGCCAGGCCGCCACCTGACGCACCTGCTCGGCGTCAACCGCATCAAGTAGACGCAGGTTCTCAGCCATTGAACGCAGCCGACCGGTGCTAACCTCAGCCCGGCCTAAACGCCCCATACGTGCCAGGGAGTCCTCTCCCCCCAGCACCATAGAGCCACGCAGCTGACCACGCGCCCGCTCTAGCTCCTGTTCGCTGACCCCATCGCTAGCTAGACGCTCCCATTGCGCGCTCATCAGCTCTAGCACCTGGTCAACGTTTTCCTTAGCGCAACCGGCGTAAATTCCAAAGGCCCCCGCATCGGCGTAGCTAAGGTCAAAAGCGTAGGTGGTGTAGGCCAGTCCGCGCTGCTCACGGATGGACTGGAACAGGCGCGAAGACATGCCGCCACCCAAAATCGTGGTCATCACGCTAAGGGGCCAGCGCCGCTCATCACCGATAGCGATGCCAGGGGTGCCCAAATACACGTGGCTTTGTTCGCTTTCGCGCTCCACATACATGTCTTGGGGCTTTAGCTTCTGCAGCTGGCTGGCCTCACTGCGGCGAGCACGCGGCAGGGCTTGACTGTCTGTATTCCAGCCTACCTGAGCTAGCTGATCAGACACCTGCTGGCAGATCTGGTCATGGTTAACATGCCCAGCTGCAGCCACAATCAAAGTATCGGAAGCATAGTTGCGCTGGTAGTGGTCCCACACGGCGTCGCGTGGCACATCCACCACGGCCTGGGCGGTGCCGCCTACCGGCCGACCCAGCTCAGTGTCTTGGCCGAAAACCGATTTAACGAAGGTTTCATGGGCCAGGTCGCTGGGGTCATCGGCGGCTTCAGCTAGCTCTGAAACAATCACGCCGCGCTCAGTTTCCACCTCTTTGGGATCCAGCAGGGAGCTGGTAACCATGTCGGTGACAATATCTAGAGCCACCGGCATGTCACTGGCCTGCACCCGCGCATAGTAGGAGGTGTGTTCTTTTGACGTGGCCGCATTGGATTCGCCGCCAATCATGTCAAAAGCGGTGGCAATCTCGGCGGCGCTACGGCGCGCGGTACCTTTAAACAGTAGGTGCTCTAAAAAGTGAGTGGAGCCTTCTTGGCCAGGGCGTTCGTCGCGGCTACCCACCCCGAACCAGTAACCCACGCTGGCTGAGCGCAGTCCAGGCACATCCTCGGTAATGACCCGCACGCCGCCAGGCAAAATTGAGCGACGCAGATGGGCGCCGTCGTCGTCAAGGAACAGCTCTGTGTCTGCTTGGCCGGCGACGCCGCGAAGCAGCTCTACCTCACTATAAGACTGAAATTCACTCACTAGGCGAGCATATCAAGCAAGCCACTTAGCCCTGAAAACGCGCCTAAAAATGGTTGCGCTGGCGGAGAGCTGGAGGCAGGGTTGGCGGGCGGCGTCGGCAAATAAAAAGGAGGGTGAGACGTACCCCTAAAACGTCCCACCCTCGACTTTTTCGGCCAAAATTGACCGCATGTAAGCGCAAGCGGCTTAACGGGTTACATGTTAACGCATGCAAAGGCCCTGGTCATAGATAGTTGGCAGATAAGTGATATATGTCCACCTAATGGGACACTAACCCTAGCAAACCAGACTGCTTTGCAGGCTAGCGCTGACAGCGATAGGCAAGTTTCTGCTGATCACAGGGATGGTTGGCAAGCTCTGGCAATATTTACGACGACGCCGGGGCGCTTACGTCATTGACACTAAGTGAGCGTGTTAACCTAGCCGATGAAGCAGATTACATGCGTTCCTTTAGCTCAAGTTACTGAGAGCAGGTAAATAATGACGCTAGAGTTGCAAGAGATTGGTTTTCACTACCGTAGCAGTGAGCAGATTTTAAATAATTGCTGCCACACATTTGAAAACGGCATAACCGCACTAGTAGGCACCAATGGTGCGGGTAAAACCACTCTCTTGCGACTACTAGCTAGTTTGCTTAAACCAAAATCTGGGCAGATAAATTACTGCGGTCACTCTATTCACACCTCAGCCAGTAAGCTAGCTGAATATCGCAAACTTTTAGGCTGGCTCCCCCAACAGGCCAGCTTAGCTAAAAATATAGTGGCAATAGATTATTTGCGTTATCTTTGTTGGCTTAAACAAATTCCCAGCCATGAAGCTGAAACCACTATAATCAATCTGGCCCAGCAGCTAGAAGTTGAGCAAGTTTTAACTCGCCCTATGCGCCAGCTTTCAGGCGGCACTCGCAGGCGTGTCACTCTGGCCGGAGCTATGCTTGGTAACCCTAAAGTGTTGCTACTAGACGAACCGTCTGTGGGACTTGACCCTACGCAGCGTCAAGCTTTCCTAAATGCTTTAACGCCACTTAGCAGCAAGTGCATTATTATCTTATCAACACACATCCTTGAAGATGTTTTCTTAGCCGCTAATAGCTGCGTAACTATAGCAGACAAAACCATCAAATCTGCTTTTTCAATAGATGCTTTACGCGAGCAAGACGCATTAACTTTAGAGCTCCTTCGCTCCAAGATCGGTATGTAATATGTTTAAAGTATTGCTGCCTCGCCAGCGGTTAGCTTTTGTTTTAGTCTGCGCAGTGCTATCTAGTTACTTTGTCTGGGAATTATTTAAACCGCGCGCCCAGTGGCTTGGCTGGTATCCGGCCGTAACCGGCGTTTTACTTGATACCACTTTGCTGCCCATGTGTTTTGCTGCCACTTTTGCAGCTTGGGCTGGTGGCTACCTCAAAAATCAGCCTCTACCAGACTTGATCAGGTTAAGCCCCCACCAGCCCTATGCCCCTGCACGTGAGCTTTTTGCAGCCATAACCTTAACCTTCACTGGCGTTACCTGGCTAATTTTCATTCCAGTCCAGATTTATGTCTGGCTGACCTCTGCACAGACTCAAAACCTATTGGTTCCCTGCCTTATGGCACTGCTAAATGTGTTGGTAAGTTACGCAGCGATGACCGCTTTAGGCCTTGCTTTAGCCCGATATTTGGGGGCTGTGCCCGCGATCTGTATAGCCCCTTGCCTGCCCTATACGCTGATTGCGCTTACTTCAGCCTATGGTGGGGTGCAGTCTCCCGGCTTGGCCTTCACTTTTTGGGATAGCTTGCCTTGGCTGTACCTGCGCACTAGCACGGCTACTCTTACGCTGCGTTTGCTTTTTTGGGCGGCTGTCACCTGTACACTGCTGGCCTTTGTTTTCCAAGCAAGCGGGCTACTACGCAAGTGTGCGTTAGCACTGCTGGTAGTTATCACTGTCCTAACCGGTAGCTACGGTATAAACAGCACAGCTATTAGCGGCGCCAATAGCGCAGTTTGTAAATCTAACGCCACACTTACGGTATGTAGCCCCGCCTATGGGGCACAGGGACTGGACGCTTACTTGGCTTATGGCTCTTCGCTAATTAGTACGCTGCCTGCTAATTTACGCCCCAAAACCCTACTTGGCACAGTAACTGACCTTGAAGCTAATTTAGCCAGTGCACCTCAAAAAGCTATCTATGCACCAAGTAGCTTTGGTGAGTTTATAGATACGGCTTTAGTTGATAGAAATGCTCTAGCTGCCACGCTTGCCGGCAGCTATCTGCTGGCTAACTGTACATATAAGTCGGCAGGTAAAGACCTAAATTTAGGCTTGTCACTGTGGTGGTTAAAGCGTAGTGGCGTGAGCGAAACTAGTTTGCCTGACTATGCCCAGCTACGCCCCTATGCCACTAGCGAGGCGTTAGGGGCTGAAAAGTATCTTAGCTCTGTGCCTTATGCTTCCCTTGAGAACACTTTGAACCGTAAAGCCCAGAAGATTCTTGCCTGTGAAGCCACACTTGACGATATTAAAAAATAGCTGCCATCGTAGTACAGTTATCGGCATTTTAGTTAGCCTTACTGCTTGGCTAACTTCAGTTGTGCTCAGTGAAGTGCAAATTCGGGTCCACCCCGACACCACTGCCTCCATTGCCTCCCAAGAGCAGTTGGGCACGCTAGCGGGCGCCGTCGCGATTAGTGCCAGCACCATGATACTTTCCCCAAGCATCCCCTGGGCTGAATTTACTAGCAAAAGTGGTGTACTGCGTTTACAACTGCTACGCACCAGCGTGTTTTCAGCGTTAAATCTTGCCTTAATAGGTCTAACGAATCTGCTCTTACCAGCCAATATAGATACTTGGTTTCGCACCTGGCTGCTGCTAATTCTTTGCGCTTTAACTGCATTAAGCGCTAGTTGGACTAACCGCTATGTAGCTGCCTTAGCTCCTATTGCGATAGTGATAATCATGTCCCTGGCTGGGCTTGTACCTTGGCAGTTTAATTTTGTTTTTAATCTAGACACTGCCCCCTTCCAATCTCCCCTAGCAGCGCCGCTTACAGTGTTGGCAGTGATTGATAGCCGTCTGCACCTTAGTCGGCAATATTTCTAAACTTCACGTTAAAGTAAGTAGCGCGCAGCTTAGAGCACTTAGAGACAAGTTTGGGGCCGGAAAAATTCCGACCCCAAACTTAAGCTCCCCGAGTTTGGCTCAAGGTGTAGGCGCAGTTCAGTCCTGAGTTTCTTCGCTCAGGGTGCGGGTGCGGCGACGACGGGGACGACGCTCACGTACCGGGGCGTCACCCTCCTCGCGGGCGCCACGCTCAGCGCGGTGAGCCTCGCGAGCCTCGTTGTTAGCGGCCTCAGCAGCCAGCTGCTCTTCGTTCAGCACAGCGTGCAGGCTGAGCTTGCCACGCGGGTCGATCTCGGCCAGTTCAACCTGAACCTTGTCGCCGACCTTGAGGACATCCTCAACGTTCTCCACGCGCTTGCCACCAACTAGGCGACGGATCTGGCTGATGTGCAGCAGGCCATCCTTGCCCGGAGTCAGGGAGATGAAAGCACCGAAGGTAGTGGTCTTAACAACCGTACCCACGAAACGCTCGCCCACCTCAGGCATCTGGGGGTTGGCGATAGCGTTCACGGCTTCACGGGCGGCCTCAGCGGAGGGGCCGTCGGAGGCGCCAATGTAGACAGTGCCGTCCTCCTCGATGGTTAGCTCAGCACCAGTGTCTTCCTGGATCTGGTTAATCATCTTGCCCTTAGGGCCAATAACCTCACCGATCTTGTCAACCGGGATGTTAACGGTCAGTACGCGCGGGGCGTAGGGCGAGAGCTCGTCCGGGGTGGAGATGGCTTCGTTTAGCACACCCAGGATGTGCAGGCGGGCGTCGCGAGCCTGGCCCAGGGCACCAGCCAGAACCTCGGAGGGTAGGCCGTCAAGCTTGGTGTCCAGCTGCAGGGCGGTGATGAAGTCAGCGGTACCGGCAACCTTGAAGTCCATGTCACCAAAGGCATCTTCAGAACCGAGAATGTCGGTCAGGGTGGCCCACTTGGTTTCGCCGTCGATCTCCTCGTGCATTAGACCCATGGCGATACCAGCAACAGGGGCGCGCAGCGGCACACCGGCCTGCAGCAGGCTCAGGGTGGAGGCACACACGCTACCCATGGAGGTGGAGCCGTTAGAGCCTAGAGCCTCAGAGACCTGACGGATAGCGTAGGGGAACTCTTCACGGCTGGGCAGCACCGGCACCAGGGCGCGCTCGGCCAGGTTACCGTGACCGATTTCGCGGCGCTTGGGGGCACCCACACGCCCGGTCTCACCGGTGGAGAAGGGCGGGAAGTTGTAGTGGTGCATGTAGCGCTTGGCGGTGATGGGCGAAAGGTTGTCCAGCTGCTGCTCCATGCGCAGCATGTTCAAGGTGGTAACGCCCAGGATCTGGGTTTCGCCACGCTCGAACAGGGCTGAACCGTGTACGCGCGGAAGTACCTCAACCTCGGCAGCCAGGGTACGGATGTCCTTGGTGCCACGGCCATCCATACGGATACCCTCGGTCAGGGTGCGGTGACGCACTAGCTTCTTGGTGACGGACTTGAAGGCGGCCTTGAGGGCCTTCTCGTCGTCTTCCTCAGGGAAACGCTCGGCTAGCTGGGCCAGGACCTGGTCGCGGATAGCGTCCACGGCCTCGTCGCGAGCCTGCTTACCTTCGGTGCTTAAAGCCTGGGCGAGGCCGGCCTCCTTAGCAGCGGTCTCGACGGCGTCGTACTGCTCGTCAGTGTAGTCCAGGTAGAGCGGGAACTCGGCGGTGGGCTTAGAAGCGTGGGCAGCAACTTCCAGCTGAGCCTCACACAAAACCTTAATGAAAGGCTTGGCGGCCTCTAGACCCTCGGCTACTACAGCCTCGGTGGGGGCCACAGCGCCGGCCTTGATCAGGTTCCAGGCGTGCTCGGTGGCGCCAGCCTCAACCATCATGATGGCCACGTCGCCGTCTTCAAGCACACGACCGGCCACAACCATCTGGAAGGTGGCGCGCTCAATCTCGCTGTAACGGGGGAAAGCTACCCACTGGCCGTCAATCAGGGCGATGCGGGTACCAGCCACCGGGCCCGCGAAGGGCAGCCCAGCAATCTGGGTGGACATGGAGGCGGCGTTAATAGCTAGAACGTCGTAGGCGTCGTCGGGAGCGATAGACAGTACAGTCTCAACTACCTGAACCTCGTTACGCAGGCCCTTAACAAAGGAGGGGCGCAGCGGGCGGTCAATCAGACGGCAAGCCAGGATAGCTTCGGTGCCGGCGCGGCCTTCACGACGGAAGAAAGAACCGGGGATACGACCGGCGGCGTACTGACGCTCTTCCACATCTACAGTGAGGGGGAAGAAGTCGAACTGGTCTTTGGGGTGCTTGCCAACAGTGGTGGCAGACAGGATGGCGGTCTGACCATCCAGGTAAGCCATAGCGGAGCCAGCGGCCTGCTTGGCTAGTCGTCCGGTTTCAAAACGGACTACGCGCTTACCAAAAGCGCCATTGTCGATTACGGCTTCAGCCGCAGTGACCTCAGGGTCATCAATGAACATCTAGATTCACTTTCGTTTTCTCTTATATATCCCTTCTAGCTTAGCGGCATTTAGGCCATTTGTGGGTTTGGCCGCGCGTGAACTAGGCAATGTAAGCAAAAACGGCAACCTCTAAACGAGATTGCCGTTTGTATGCTTATGCGCCAGTGATCAGCGGCGGATGCCCAGACGAGCGATGAGGCTACGGTAGCGCTCAATGTCCTCTTCGTAGAGGTAGTCCAGCAGGCGACGACGCTTACCAATTAGCAGGTAAAGACCACGACGGGAGTGGTGGTCGTGCTTGTGGGACTTGAAGTGCTCGGTCAGGTTAGAGATACGCTCGGTGAGGACAGCGACCTGAACCTCGGGGGAACCGGTGTCGCCCTCGTGGGTAGCATACTCGGCGATTAGCTGCTGCTTGCGCTCAGCGGAGATCGACATATATTTACTCCTCATGGTCGTTACACGGAGCCTGGGGCAGGTTCTCCCAAGCATGACGCGCCGTGGCCGGCTTTGACGGCCCTGCAAGCTTAGCAGCCTCAACGGTTAACAACCACCCTTAAAGCGCGCTTTTGCCACAAATCACGTACCGATGCTGGCCACAGCTGAGCTGCGCTAGGGGCGCCGTCACCACTGGCAGCGCAGGCTCCGCCGATCTAGACACACAAGACACCGCAGCCGCCGTCGACCTAGCCGCGAGCGCCAACCATAAGCCAGCAAGCGGGAGCACAAATCACCCTTAGTTGATAATCAGTATCATTATAGTTAAGCTTTTAGTGGCATTTCTCTGCACATTTGGAAAGACCCGCTATGAAAATACGTTCGCGTATCGCAGCTATGGCCTTAACTGCCGCTTTAGCCCTCTCCCCGCTGGCTGCACCTTCCCTGGCCAGTCCTGACGACGGCAAGATCGTAACCACCGCCCACCACATTGACGCCCCTAAGGTGTATTGGCGCGAGAACAACTTTGCCCTGCTAAATGAAGCCAATGGGCAAACCTATGCGCTAGAAGACACGGTTAACTGGGTGGGCACCGGCTATAAACGCAGCGGCGAGCAGCTGTATTTCTTCAACTTTGAGGGCTCACCTAACCCCGGCATTGACTTTATTCGCTCTGTTGGTGACCTGTGGTATCGCGCCCCAGCTATTCCCGGGGTTAATAAGGAACCCCTATGGGCTGGTTTCGGGGCTGATAGCGAGATCCCCACCGAGCAGTTCAGGAACGCTTCCTTCAGCCTAGACCTGGTTGGTTTTGATGGTCCGGGCCGTATGGAGGCGCTGGTTTATTACGCTGACGACGACGGCGTGCGGCGTTACCTGTCCTCTCACGATGAGGGGCGGCGCTCGATCTTCCTAACTCCGGGTAACCACACCCACAATGACACAATTTTCTCTAAGCCTGGCCGCTATGTGCTGACCTACCGGGCTACTGCGCGCGCTAAAGATGGCTCACTGATTGCCTCTAAAACTGTGCCTTTTGTGTGGCAAGTTGGCGGCACGCGTCCCTCTGACAGTGCCTCTACCCCGCTGAGCCAACAGTTTGCTACTGCCCCTTCTGGCGCTCCGGCCACGCCTTACACCTTCACGCTCTCAGCCCATGAGGGACGCCAAAAAGATGGCGACGACAAGCTCACGGACCTGACTTTTGATGCGGGAGATGCTAAAGCTGGTGGAACCGTAACCTTCTTCATTGACGGCTACTACCTGGCTCAGGTGCCGGTGGTTAACGGTAAAGCCACTTGGAAAGAAATGATTGGTTCTACCACCAGTGCTTTCCAGGCTGTCTATATTCCCGACGCCGCCAGTGGTCTGCCACGTTGGGTTTCGGCTTCGGTGGAATACACCACCGGCGAGGAATCCCCTGCCTCCACCGATTCCACCCAGGCGGTTTCGCGACTGCCTGAGCCAGCTTCCAGCGACCCGGCCCCGGCTTTTGACACCCAGCTTTACACTCCTAAGGCGCTTAGCTACACCGTGGATGTTAAATCCATTAGCGACAGCCGTCTAAACACCACCATCACGCTGTCAGACAGCAAAGTTAAGGCCTATATCAATGGTGGTTACTATGACTCACCTACCGAGCAGTACCCCACCTGCATTTTTGAGGGGGTGACGGATGTAAATGGGCAGTTGAGTATTAATGACTCCCACTCTGACTGCTCCGGTAAATATCTGCGTATCAACGTTATCCCCCACGCCCTAATTGGCTCTGCTGGTGGTAGGGCTGATTCTCCCGGCCCGGTTGATACTCGCGCAGGTCTGAGCTACTCGGGTGCTTTGGCGGTAGATGGCGCCAACGGCTCTTCTGAGCCCAGCCCACAGCCGGCCCCAGAGCCTGAGCCGGCCCCGCAGCCCACCGCCGCTCCTACTACGACGCCAGCCCCCTCCCCCACAGCTAGCGCGGCCCCTACGGCTACCCCGGCACCTAGCCCGACGGCGTCGGCCCAACCTAGCACTAAACCCACGGCTAGGCCCGCACCTACCACGCAGCCAACTACCACACCGGCACCGGGTAAGCCCACACCCCCTGGGAGCAGCCCGGCCCCCACCCCCACTAAGCCCAGCGGGCCGGTGAGTGAAAAGGTGATTTTGCAGCGCGGTCACGTCGATATTGCTGGCTCACTAAACGCCGATGGCACCGCGTTAAGCGCCAGTTTGCATGACGACACCCTCACTAACGCTAAAACCTCAGTTGACCGCGATATCAACTCGGTAGCTTTAGCTTTGGACGACTCAGCTCGCCACACCCGCCCCTCTAGCGGCCGCCTAGCTGGTAGCCAGTATGACTTCCTGGGTAAATCCGGCAGCCAGTTCTACTACACCGACGCGATTAATGACGGCGTACACATTTGGCCTGGCTGGTCCACCAATGGCATCAGTGACTCGCTGGCTCAAGGTAGCGTCAAATTCATTGTTAAACCCCACTTACTGCCCGAGGGTGCTAGTGCGCACGTGTTTAATAGTGACGCTTTAACCGGCAAGGTGGAACATATTTTTAACACCTCCACCTCGCTTAGCGAGCTGTCTATTCCTGAGCACACCCACGCTCACGCCAACTGGGCTTTCACCAAGCCCGGCGTGTATCTGTTCGAGGTTAGCTTCACGGCCACAGTCAAGGGCCAAGCCCTGGCCTCACCGACTAAATGCCTGACTTTCTTAGTGGGTAACCAGGCTATTGCCGATTACCGCGCCGGTAAGGTTAGCGGCTGCAAGCTAGATGGCAACTCCCCAGGGCCGGGGGCCAGCCCCACTAACCCAACGCCCACTAGTCCAAGCCCCACCACCCCTATCAGTAATGTGGTTGGCTCTAACCCCACTAGCCCGGCTGGCGCTAGCGCATCTAAGCCGACGGCGTCTGGCTCCCAGGGCTCTAAGAGCTCTGGTTCTCTATCTGGCACCTCCAGCTCTAGCAGCGGCGCGAAACTGGGCGGTTCTGGTTCGACCGGAGCCTTAGGCAGCGCGGGTGGCGCCAGTGCTAGTGGAGCTGGCGGCTCGCTAGCCAAAACCGGCTTCGAACCAATACTGGCAATGCTAGGAGCTGGCCTGTGCCTGGCCTCGCTAGGTTTTAGGCGCCGTACCAGCTAGTGAGCGCCGCGCCAACTAACGCTCATGCCCCCTGGTTTAAAAAACCAGGGGGCACGGTGTTTGGTGCGCATTTGACCAGCACTGTCAGCATCTAAGCCTCATGCAGAATGTAGCTTTTAGCAGGCAGTAACTTGCGCCGGATCAATTGGCTCTGGCACCGGCACGTTCAGCACCGCCGCACTGTCAGCAATATCTTTATGCATTTGCTTTAGCAGCTCATCCAAGCCGGCAAAGCTAATCATTGGACGCAGATAACTGACCAGATCAACCGCCACCTCTTGGCCATACAGGTTCAAGTCCGCGCGCCCAAGCACATGGGCTTCAACCGTGCGTTTAGGTACATCCTTAAAAGTTGGGTTAGTGCCGATCGAGATAGCCGCAGGCATTTTACGTAGCCCACTAGCGCCGTCGCAGGCCCAAAGCCAACCGGCGTAGACACCGTCAGGGGGCACTACCCCGGCAGTTTCAGCATCCAAATTAGCGGTGGGGAAACCCAACTGACGCCCGCGCTGCAAACCATGCACCACCGTGCCACGCAAACGGTGCGGGCGACCCAAAATCCGCGCCGCCTCAGCCACGTCGCCTTTTTCTAGGGCTTGACGCACCCAGGTTGACGACCAGCGTTTACCGCCGTGAGCGCACACGTTATCTACGATTTCAACCTTAAAACCAAACTTTTGGCCCAGTTGCTCCAGGGTGTGCCTGTCACCCGCATTGCCGGCCCCAAAACGCACGTCAGCACCCACCACCACCAGGCGCACCTTAAGCAGATCCACCAGCCAGGTGCGCACAAAATCCTCAGCGCTTTGGGCAGCGAACTCCAGGGTGTAATTAACCACCAAAGTGGCATCCACCCCCTGCTGCCCCAGCGCCTCAAAGCGGTCAGCTAAAGACGTAATCAAGTGCAGGTGGGTGTCAGGATCATGCACCAGGCGCGGGTGGGGATCAAAAGTCAGCACCACGCAGGGCACGCCCAGTTGCTTAGCGCGCCGCACAGCATGAGCCAAAATTGCCTGGTGACCGCGATGGACGCCGTCGAAAATACCGATAGTGAGCACGCAGCCAGCAGCTAAATCAAGCTGCGCCACCTGCTGCGAACGTAAAACTTTCACGCGTGTGCGCCGCCATTGCAGCCGCAGCCACCAGCGCAACCACAACCACCAGAACGGGGCTTAGCATCCACTGCACGCAGCCCCAAAATATTGCCAGGTTTACGTCCTGGAACTGGGCCAGACTGCACCACGGGAGCCTGAGGGACCTGAGTTTTAGGATCCTGCGGCTGCGAAACCTGCTGAGTCAAACTTTTCTCCTATTTCACGCGCCCGCAAAAACTAGCACCGGTCGCAAATATTTACCTTGATGTTTCAACAATGCCACGGCCTCGCCCTGCATGTCTAACGCGGCTAGCACCTTTTGCTTAGCGTTAACAGGGGCCTGGGCCACTTGCACATTTTCTTCCAACTGACGCGGCAAAAACTTACCTTGACGCACGTCCTTAACCTGGCCAGGATCCAAAACCAGCCAGTTGAAAGCCTGCCTGAGCACCAGCGGCAGGGGCGTTAGGGCCAAACCCTTAGGGTCAGCGCTGGCAGCATCCTCAGCTACCTGCGCCGACCAGCCGCTAAGAGTGCGTGCGTCGCTGACTTTAAACGGACCCACCAGGGTGCGTCGCAGCGTAGTCAAATGCGCAACTGTTTGCAGCGACAAGCCAAAATCGCGGGCCAAAGCCCGAATATAGGTACCTGACGAGCAGCTAACTTGCACTTTCACATCCACCACTGGCACTTGGCCCCAGCCCGGGTAACTGGCGCTAGTGGAGTTAACTTGGCCCAGATCAAAGCTATGAATGGTGACTTGCCTAGCTTCCAGCTCCACCTCCTGACCGCTGCGGGCCAGGTCATAGGCGCGTACGCCGTTAACCTTAATGGCACTAAAACTGCTGGGCACCTGGCTAATCGGGCCGGTTAGCTGGGCGGCAGCAGCCTGTAGGTGCCCCAAATCAACCTGCCCGGGAGCTACCACCTGGGTTACCTGGCCGTGAGCATCCTCCGTGTCTGTAGCTACCCCTAGGCGAATAGTGGCCTCATAGGTTTTATCGGCCCCCACCAGGTAGTTCAGCAGCCGGGTAGCTTTACCCACGCCCACCGTAAGCAACCCGGTAGCCATGGGGTCTAGTGTGCCCGCATGGCCCACTTTGCGCGTGGCCGCTAGGCGCCGCACCCGGGAAACCACATCATGGCTGGTGATGCCGGGGTCTTTATCAACCAGTAGCAGCCCGTCGGGGGCGGTTACGGCCCCCCGGGCTACATCCACTGGCCGCACGCGCTCAGTTGCGCCCTGGCCATGTCTGGGCTCGCCTTGGCTGGGTCTGTCTTGACCGAGCGCAGTTTGCTTTTCGCTCACTTATCAGAGCTGGTCGTGACTAGAGCGGCCCTGGGCGTCAGCCTGAGCAGCCTCAGCCATGGCCTGTGCCTGCAGGGCGGCAATCTGGCGGTTGTCGACGCCGCCATCCTGCTCGTCAGCAAAAACGTCCTGCTCGTGCTCAGCCTCCTCAGGGCTAGCAGCACTAGCAGCACTGGCGCTGCTTTCGGCACTGGCGGCGCTCTCGCTGCTTTCAGCGCTGGCGGCGTTGTCACTGGTGGCGGCGTCCTCGTCCTCATCCTTAGTGCGGTAGGGGTTAGCGTCCCCAGCGTAACTGGCCCCCTCAGCGGCGCGGGCAATGGCGGCGTCGCGCGCCTGAGCCTGAGCCAAAGCATCCTCAATGCTGCGGGCCGTGGTGGGCAGCGAGTCTAGCTGGAAGCTGATGGTGGGGGTAAGGCGGATCCCCAGGGCTTTGCCTACCTCAGAGCGGATTAGGCCGGTGGCGGACTTTAAGGCACTGGCGCTACGACGACGCTCACCTTCAGTGCCGTAAACCGTGTAGAACACGGTGGCCTGCTGCAAGTCACCGGTGACACGCACATCGGTGATAGTTACGAAACCTAGACGCGGGTCTTTAATGCGGCGCTCAAGCACCTGGGCCACAGTCTTGCGGATTCGGTCAGCAACTCGACGGGCGCGGGCGGGGTCAGCCATGATGGCTCCTTTTCCTGTGAAAGTTTTAGGTGATCTATGTACTTAATTTAATGCTAGTAAAGTGGCGGGCCATTGCTGACCCGCCACCTGTCGCCTTAGGTGGCGACTACCGTTAGCCTAAGACGTTCAGTCTCGCGGCTTTTCGCGCATCTCCCAAGTCTCAATGACATCGCCCTCAGCAATGTCCTTGAAGCCTAGGTTAATACCGCATTCGTAGCCTTCGCGTACCTCGGTGACGTCGTCCTTCTCGCGGCGCAGAGACTCGATGGAAAGCTCGTTAGCAACCACCACGCCGTCGCGCACCAAACGGGCCTTAGTGCCACGCTTGATAATACCGCTGCGGACAATCGAACCGGCGATGTTACCGAACCGGGAGGAACGGAAGACCTGGCGAATCTCGGCGCTACCCAGGGCGACCTCTTCATAGATCGGCTTGAGCATGCCCTTCATCGAGGCTTCAACATCCTCAATGGCGCTGTAGATGACGGAGTAGAACTTCATCTCTACACCCTCACGGTCAGCCAGCTCCTGTACGCGCTCAGCCGGGCGTACGTTGAAGCCGATGATAACCGCGTTGTCGACGGTAGCCAGGTTGACGTCGTTCTGGGTGATAGCACCCACACCACGGTGGATGACGCGCAGCTGTACTTCTTCGCCAACATCGATCTTGAGTAGCGACTCTTCCAGAGCCTCAACGGCACCGGAGGCGTCACCCTTAAGGATGAGGTTAAGGGTGTCGACCTTACCTTCCTTAAGCACATCGGCGAGGTTTTCCAGCGAAACACGCTTACGGCGCTTGGCCAGCAGAGCGTTACGGGCAGCAGCTGCACGCTTGTCAGCGATCTGGCGGGCAGTACGGTCTTCAGAGGCCACCAGGAAGGAGTCACCAGCGCTAGGAATGCTGGTCAGACCCAATACCTGAGCCGGGCGAGCCGGGCCGGCCTCTTCCAAAGACTTACCGTATTCGTCGAACATGGCACGCACGCGACCATAGGCAGAACCAGCCACGATGGGGTCACCCACGCGCAAGGTTCCACGCTCAACCAGTACGGTTGCCACCGCACCGCGACCACGCTCAAGCTTGGCTTCAATAGCCACACCACGAGCAGCAGCATTGGGGTTAGCACGCAGGTCCATACCCGCATCTGCCTGCAACAGTACGGCTTCAAGCAGCTCATCAATGTTTGTGTGCTGCTTAGCGGAAATGTCGACGAACATGGTGTCGCCACCGTATTCCTCAGGCACCAGACCATATTCGGTGAGCTGACCACGGATCTTCTCCGGGTTAGCGCCTTCCTTATCGATCTTGTTAACGGCTACCACGATCGGCACGTTAGCGCTCTGGGCGTGGTTAAGGGCCTCAACGGTCTGGGGCATCACACCGTCGTCGGCGGCAACCACCAAGATGGCGATGTCAGTTACCCGAGCACCACGCGCACGCATGGCAGTGAAGGCCTCGTGACCAGGCGTATCAATGAAGGTGATGGCACGCATCTGGCCGTCGTGCTCAACTCGCACCTGGTAGGCACCAATGTTCTGGGTAATACCGCCAGCCTCAGAGTCCACCACGTCAGTGGAACGGATGGCGTCCAGCAGCTTGGTCTTACCGTGGTCGACGTGACCCATAACGGTTACCACCGGAGGACGTACAACCAGCTCAGATTCATCGTCATCAGCCTCTTCAGCTTCAAGGTCGATGTCGAAGGACTCTAGCAGCTCACGGTCTTCATCCTCAGGCGAGACTACCTGGACATCGTAGCCCAGCTCCTCACCTAGCAGCTTGAAGGTGTCCTCATCCACCGACTGGGTGGCGGTAACCATCTCGCCGAGGCTGAACAGAGCCGTAACCAGGGCTGCGGGGTTGACGTTAATCTTCTCAGCCAGGTCGGTTAGCGTGGCACCCTGACGGACGCGAATTGCCGCACCGTTACCGCGCGGAATAGCGACGCCGCCAATAATGGGTGCGCTCTGCTGTTCGAATTCCTGGCGCTTAGCGCGCTTGGACTTACGACGACGCGGGGCGTTGCCACCGCCGCGACCGAAAGCACCCTGGGTGGAGCCGTTACCGCCACGTCCGCCGCGCGGGCCGCCGAAGCCGCCGCCGGGGCGAGCGCCGCCGCCACCGTTACCACGGCCACCGCCGCCGTTACCGCCACGGGCGCCGCCGGGGCGAGCGCCACCACGAGCAGGCGCACCAGGGCGTCCAACTGAGGACTGACCAGGCATCATGCCCGGGTTGGGACGCGGAGCACCACTGGGACGCGGAGCACCAGTGGGACGAGCAGTTGCCGGAGTGGGACGCGGGCCGCCATTGGCAGCCGGACGCGGACCACCGTTACCACCAGGGCGCGGACCACCAGAACGCGGAGCGCCGTTACCGCCAGGACGCGGGCCACCAGAGCGGGGAGCACCTGGACGCGGAGCACCAGAGCGGCCACCACCCTGCGGGCGCGGACCACCCGGGCGGGGGGCGCCATTACCGCCAGGACGCGGAGCTGCCGGACGCGGACCACCCTGACCAGGCTGAGGGCGAGCGCCACCAGGACGAGGCATACCCTGCGAGGAAGCGAAGGGGTTGTTACCCGGGCGGGGGGCACCGTTAGCGCCGCCAGGACGCGGGGCCGCCGGACGCGGACCACCCTGACCAGGCTGAGGGCGAGCGCCACCAGGACGGGGCATACCCTGTGAAGAAGCGAAGGGGTTGTTACCCGGGCGGGCACCACCACGCGGCGCAGGAGCAGCCGGCTTAGGTGCGGCGGGCTTAGCAGCCTCAGCAGGAGTCGGCTTGGCAGGAGCCGGCTTGGCAGCAGGCTTAGCGGGCTTGGGAGCGGCAGGCTTAGCAGCCGGCTTGGGCTCCTCGGCTACTGGGGCCTTAGGGGCCTTAGGTCCGGGCTTGGGAGCGGCAGGCTTAGCGCCCTCTACCTTGGGGGCCGGCTTAGCAGCCGGCTTAGGTGCGGCGGGCTTAGCCGCTTTCTTAGCGCCAGGCTTAGGGGCGTCACCCTTAGCCTTCTTGGCGCCGTCGCCCTCAACCATCGGGGCGAAGTGTTCGCGCACGCGGCGCGCTACCGGGGGTTCAACAGCACTGGAGGCTGCCTTAACAAACTCCCCCTGGTCTTTAAGCCAGGCCAGAATGATCTTACTGGTGACCTTCTTGCCTGAGGGGTCGAGCTCCTTAGCGAGCTCATGTACACGTGGTTTAGCCACTATTCTCCTGTTCCAGTCTCCCACCTGAAACAGGTGGGCGTGTTTACTGCTGGCAGCTCATCGCTGGGTACTCATCGGGTGCCCATCGGCTCTCTACCCGCTTTCATGTCTCGTAGTTAGTGCCGCCAGGCGGCACTGGTTTGCCCGCATGGGTATGGGAAAACCAGTTGTCTACAACGTCAAGGTTAAGCGTCCCTTTGCAGCGCAATGCACGCTCAATGCTACGCCGTTTGAGGGCGGTTCCATAACATTGCGGATCGTCATGCATCCAGGCACCTCTTCCCGGCGCACAAGCACCGGTATCCACCACCACACGAGTATCGCGGCGAACGAGGCGAATTAACGCGCTACGCGCGCCTTTAGCCCGGCAACCTACACAGGTACGTATAGGTTGACTCATATCGCTCATTTTAACGTCTATTTGAGTGTTTTTCAGCCTTGGTAGCCTGAGTCACCGCTCACGTCAGCACTTGAAGTACGGCTAGGCTGAATATCACCCTCATCAGCGTCAGAACGAATGTCGATCTTCCAGCCGGTTAGGCGGGCAGCCAGGCGGGCGTTTTGGCCTTCCTTGCCGATCGCTAGCGATAGCTGGAAGTCAGGGACCACAGCGCGAGCAGTTTTTTCTTCCTCGTTTAGCACAGTCACGCTGGAGACACGGGCGGGAGAAAGCGCGTTGGCCACATACTTAGCCGGGTCAGCTGACCAGTCAACAATGTCGATCTTTTCGTCACCCAACTCCTGGTTTACCGCGCGCACACGCGTGCCCATGGAGCCAATGAAGGCACCCTTGGCGTTAATGTCGCGGTTGTTGGCTCGAACCGCCATCTTGGTGCGGTGTCCAGGTTCGCGGGCCAGGGAGACGATTTCCACCTCACCCTTAGACAGCTCAGGTACTTCACGTTCAAAGAGCTGACGCACCAGGCCCGGGTGGGTACGTGAAAGGATGATCTGGGCCCCGCGCGGGCCACGGGAAACTTCAGTTACGTAAGCTCGCACGCGGTCACCGTGACGGTAGCGTTCGCCGGGCACCTGCTCAGCGGGAGGAATAATGCCTTCACGTTCTTCGTCTAGGCGTACATATACGGTGCGCGGGTCGCGGCCCTGCTGCACAATGCCGGAAACTAGCTGGCCGGTCTTGTCCTTGTAGGCGCCAAGCACTTCCATGTCACGGCGATCGTGGATGCGCTGGACCACCACTGAACGGATAGAAGCCTGAGCGATACGCCCAAAGTGCGGGGGCGTGTCGTCAAAGTATTCACCGGTGGGCTGGTCATTTTCATCTAGCTCAGGGGCATAAACGTTCATCTCGCCGTTGCGGCGGTCTATACGCACGTAGGCACCCTTAATAGCCCCGGGCTGCTTGAGGTAAGCGTTTAGGATCGCTTCTTCAATGGCAGGGACCAGGTTATCTAGGTCTATTTCCAACTCATCTGCGGCAACGCGCAGTTCAGCCATGTTGATTTCCATGTGTGCTCCTTTTATTCAGTTATGGTTACAGCGCACCGCTGAGGTCTACTACCTGCTGAGCCTTAATGATCTGCGTAAAGGGTACTAGCTGCGTGGCAGTTTTGGTTTCTACCTCTACCCCAGTTTCGCCAACGCTTAGCACACGTCCAAATACCTCACCGGCTTCGGTGTTAATTTGTGCCAGGCGGCCTACCGCACGGCCAAATTCACGTGCATCACGTAGTTCACGCTCAGCGCCAGCACTAGATACTTCAAGCTGGTAGGAGCCCTTAATTGGGTCAGCTTCATCTAGCGCGTCGCTGATTTGACGCGCCACCTGTTCAATTGTGTCCAGGTCAACATCTCCGGGGCCTTCTGGTAGGTCCACGATGACTCGCAGCGTCGAGTACTTTCCGGCCTTGGTTAGCTCAGTTTCCAGCAGCATTAAGCCGTTTTCACTAACCACTGGGGCCAGGATTTGGGTCACTTCAGCCGGTGCCTGCTTGCGGTTTCCCTTAGCCTCGGGTGCCATTGCTGATCCTTCTGTCGATAATTACCTGCCCATATCTTACCTGTACGTGGGAAGATCAGGGGGTGAAGTGCCGCGTAATCACCCCCGCCCTGCGCCCGTTTAGTTTTCGTGCTACCGCCCGCAATTGTTCAATCATGGCTCTGACCTGCGTTTTAGCACTGTCAGGCTGTGGTTTACGGATAGGTGAGGGCACGCGCGCATCTCTGCCTACGCTTTCAGCGTCACAGCAAACCCAGGACGCTGTGGCCCGCCGGACGGCTTTGATTAACTCTGCCGCCCAGTTGCTAGCTAAATCTGGCTCAGCTGAGGTGGCTGCCGTAGCTAAAGGCTCGGCTATTCAGCTGCGTTCGCTAGGTGGGGTGTGGCAGCCTTGGCACACCACTCCCCCAACCGGTTATCCCACTGTCTCGCCAGTTCCTACGGCTGGTTCTGATACGACGACGGCGCAGCTGGTTATGTATCTTAAGCAGGGCACTGGTGAGGCCCTTAAGGCTGCGACTGAATCTAGCGGTAAGACTGCCCAAACCTATGCTGCTATTGGTTTGACTTGGGCTAGTTGGGCGCGTGCCCTTGATGGCACTAATTTTGACAAGCTGATGGCTTTGCAGCCACGCACTGGTGCTAATTTAACTACCCCGCTGCAGGCGAGCACACTTAGCGCCTATGACCAGGCCCGTTACGGTCTAGAGGTGATTGCGGCGCAAAGCGGTGATGGCGCTACCGGCGCCCAAGCTAAAGCTGCCGCCGCCACAGTAGACGCCTGCCTAGCGATTAAATGCCCTGATCAGCGTCTAAGCAGCTACCAGCTACCCAGCGGTAATTCCTACGAGCAAGGCGCTAGCCTATGGCTCAACGTGGTTAGCGCGGAGCTTAGTGAAGTGGCTAACGCCAAGGATGAGGCGCAGCGTAAACAGGCTATTAGCGCTGCCGCTTGGGCCCTGGTACAAGCTCAAAGCTGGAATGCGTCCCTAACTCAAACGGAACAAGCCCTAGGGGTTAAGTAGCTTCCAGGTAAGCGTGGGGGGCGGGCTGGTTAACCAGCCCGCCCCCCACGTTTTTTGGGTACTTTAAGCACTTTTAGTGCTTAAAGCCAGCGCTGATGCTCTGCTTTGTTAGCTCAGCTGGGCTGCTAGCAGCTCGTTTAGCTGGGCTACAGCCTGCTGTGCGCTAACACTGATGCGCTCGCCGCTGCGACGGTTGCGGATTTCTACAGTGCCGTCCTTAGCTAGGCTGCGCCCTACCACCACAATGTAGGGCATGCCCAGTAGTTCAGAGTCAGCAAACTTAACGCCGGCGCTGACCTTGCGACGGTCATCAAATAGCACATCGTAGCCTAGGCCATCTAGCTCGCTAGCAATGGTGGTGGCAGCTTCAAATACTGCCTCATCCTTACCGGTGGCCAGTACCTGCACGTGGTAGGGGGCCAGGTGCACGGGCCAAGCTAGGCCGTGCTCGTCGCAGTTGGTTTCAGCCAGAGCCGCTAGTACACGTGAAACCCCGATGCCGTAAGAACCCATGGTTACTACCTGGGCTTTACCGTTCTGGTCGAGCACCTTTAGGTCTAGAGCGTTAGCATACTTGCGCCCCAGGGCGAAGATGTGACCAATTTCGATACCACGGGCTAGCTCTAGCGGGCCAGAGCCATCGGGGGCCGGGTCGCCGGGGCGCACCTCGGCGGCCTCAATTACCCCATCAGCCGTAAAGTCGCGGCCAGCTACCAGGTGGTAGACGTGGCGCTGATCAGCGTTAGCACCGGTGATCCAGCTGGTGCCCTCTACTACGCGCGGGTCCAGCAGGTAACGCACACTGCCGCTAAGCTGCTCGACGCCGTCGACCACCTGAGCCACACGCTTAGGCGAGTTGGGACCCACCACCTGCGGGCCAATGTAACCAGCTACTAGCTCAGGGTGCTTGGCTAGCTGCTCATGCCCAGCCATTTCCACCTCGGCTGGGGCCACGGCGGCCTCTAGGCGCTTCATGTCCACTTCGCGGTCACCGGGCAGACCGATTACCAGCAGCTCCTGGGAGCCGTCAGGGTGGGTCAGGTTAACCACTACGTTCTTAAGCGTGTCAGCGGCGCTCCAGGGGCGGTCGGCGCGCGGGTATTTGGTGTTGAACAGCTCCACTAGGGATTCAATGGTGGGGCAATCAGGGGTGTCTACCTCCACCGGGGCCGGCTCGTTGGAAGCATCCACAGCCTCGGGCACCGGGGTGGTGACGGCCTCAGCGTTGGCGGCGTAGCCACCGGCAGAGCGCACGAAAGTGTCTTCACCAATGGGTGAAGGGTGTAGGAACTCTTCAGAGTGGGAGCCCCCCATGGCTCCACTCATGGCGTTAACGATTACGTATTCGAGGCCCAGGCGCTCAAAAATACGCTGGTAAACGGCGCGGTGTAGCTGGTAGGAGCGTTCCAGGCCGGCGTCGTCAATGTCGAAGGAGTAAGAGTCCTTCATGATGAACTCGCGCCCACGGATCAAGCCTGCGCGCGGACGAGCCTCGTCACGGTACTTGGTTTGGATCTGGTAAAGGGAAACTGGCAGATCCTTGTAGGAGGAGTACATGTCCTTGACTAGCAAGGTGAACATTTCCTCGTGAGTGGGGGCCAGCATATAGTCCCCGCCTTTGCGGTCATGCAGCTTGAACAGGGTGGGGCCGTATTCTTCCCAGCGGTCGGTGGCCTTGTAAGGGTCGGCGCTGAGCAGAGCCGGGAAGTGTACTTCCTGCGCGATAGTATCCATCTCTTCACGCACCACCTGCTCCACCTTGCGCAAGGTGCGCAGTCCTAGTGGCAGCCAGGTGTAGATTCCCGGGGCAGCGCGGCGAATATAGCCAGCACGCACCAGTAGTTTGTGGCTGGCTACCTCTGCGTCGGCAGGATCCTCACGCAAAGTACGGATAAAGGCGTTGGTCATTGTCTGAAGCACACGTATATGTTACGCGTAGCCAAGCCCAGTAGCTAAGTGAAGCTGGTGTTGTCTGGCCTACTTAGCTGTTTAATAGCAGCCCAGGTTTATAGCAGCATTTACAGCAGCACTGTGCTCATGGTGCCCACCTGGCTAAAACCTAAAGATTTATACAGGGCCAAGGCAGCCGCGTTAAAGTCATTAACATACAAGTTGATCTGGCTGACCTGGTGTTGGGCGTAAATCAGGGCTAGTACTTGCCCCAGCGCCACTTTAGCCAGTCCCCTACCGCGCAGGTCCGGGCGGGTCCATACGCCGGTTATTTGGGCTACCGAGTTCCACAAGCTACCCACATCGGCTTTAAAAGCCACCTGCGCGTCACCTGGGTGACCGGCGCCGTCGTCGAGAAGTACGTAGCTGCGCCCCTGCTCAATTAACTGGCTAATATGGCGCCCATAGCCAGAGCCGCTAACTAGCGGGTCAAAACCTACTTCTTCTTTAAACATGGCCACTGCCGCCGGCAGCACCAGCGGCTCCATCTCCACCTGGGCCGCTTGGGTTTGGCTAGCGGCCGCCACCACCAGCTCATCGGCGCAGCTATAGCTAGTAGCTGCCAAAGCCTGAACTAGCTGCTCAGCCGGTGGGGCCAGTAGCAAAGGCTGATTCCAACGCGCCTGGCGTACCCGCAGATGGCGCTGATCCAAATACGGCCACAGCGCGGCCACATCATCAGCCGGCCCCATCACTGAGCCGCGCCTAGTTAACCGGGGGCGCCCATGGCTGGCTAGGGCTTTTAACTCGCTGGGGCTGCAGTGGCGCTGGCCGTAGAGGATAAGTGAGCCGGTAGCCCAAGCACCAGCGTGGGGTTGGGGGGTGCCGCAAGCGACTACGTCTCCCCTACCCCAGTAATTCCAGCGGCTAATTTGCGCCCCTAACTGCACCCCGGCTACGGCGTCGCCCGCCAACAGCTGCATTAGCGCAGTGCTATTGGCGGGCGTGAGTGGATGCGGGTCGCGATGCAAACGCAGCATCAGGCTGAGGGCACCATCACCTGTGGGGCAGCGTTTTCTAGTGCTTCCTCACCCATCTCGGCAGCCATGTCTGCGGCCATGTCGTTGGCGTAGCGCAGCACGGTTTCTACGATGCGATCTTCGGGCACAGTCTCTACAACCTTGCCGCGCACGAAGATCTGGCCCTTGCCGTTACCGGAGGCGCAGCCTAGGTCAGCTTCGCGGGCCTCACCGGGTCCGTTAACTACGCAGCCCATAACGGCTACGCGCAGCGGGGCCTTGACGTCTTTGAGGCCTTCTTCAACCTTTTCGGCTAGAGTCCATACGTCCACCTGGGCGCGGCCGCAGGAGGGGCAGGAGACGATCTCTAGCTTGCGCGGGCGCAGGCCCATGAATTCGAGCAGCTTGGTGCCAACCTTGACTTCCTCTACCGGCGGGGCCGACAGGGAAACGCGGATGGTGTCACCAATACCTTCAGCTAGTAGCACGCCGAAAGCGGCGCAGGATTTAATGGTGCCCTGGAAGGCGGGGCCGGCTTCGGTTACCCCCAGGTGTAGGGGCCAGTTACCTTTTTCGCTTAGCAGGCGGTAGGCCTGGACCATGGTGACCGGGTCGTTGTGCTTGACGGAGATTTTGAAGTCGTGGAAGTCGTTTTCTTCAAACAAGCTGGCTTCCCACACAGCTGATTCCACCAGGGCCTCAGGGGTGGCTTTGCCGTACTTCTTTAGCAGGCGCGGATCTAGTGAGCCGGCGTTTACGCCGATACGTAGGCTGACGCCGTAATCTGAGGCCATCTTGCAGATTTCAGCTACCTGGTCATCGAATTTACGGATGTTACCGGGGTTTACGCGCACTGCGCCGCAGCCGGCCTTAATGGCGGCGTAGACGTATTTGGGCTGGAAGTGAATGTCGGCGATCACCGGGATACGTGACTGCTTAGCGATAATGGGCAGCGCTTCGGCGTCCTTATCGGTGGGGCAGGCTACGCGCACAATGTCACAGCCGGCAGCAGTCAGCTCAGCGATCTGCTGCAAGGTTGCGCCGATATCGTGGGTTTTGGTGGTGGTCATGGACTGCACGCTGATCGGCGCGTCTCCACCTACCGGTACGGATCCCACCATGATTTTACGGGTGGGCTTACGCTTACCTAGAACGGGCTGTTCTTCACGCAGCGTGGGGATTCCCAAAGCAATCGATGCATTATTCACGCCTGCCATTATTGCACCTAAACCGGGGCAGCTATATCTGCCCAGATCAAGAGACATCCCACAATTAGCAGTAAGATAAACACACCCTGCCCAATTGGTAGCAGTTTAGCGGTGTCAACTGGCCCCGGATCTGGGGCTTTACGTAGTTTGGCGAAGCTGCGACGCAGGCCTTCCCAGATAGCTCCGGCAATATGTCCACCGTCTAGAGGCAGCAGTGGGATCATGTTGAATGCGAACAGGGCTGCATTAAGGCTGGCTAGTAGCATCAGCATGGAGTATGCGCGCACCGACAGGTCCACTACCCCACCGCCGCCGCTTGATACCTGCCCGGCCATACGCCCAACCCCCACAATTGACACCAGCGACTGGTTTGAGGTGGATTCTTGCCCCAGGGCGCTTAGCACCCGGTGGTATAGGCCTGCCGGCAAGGTGACAATGGCTTTGAGGGTGGAGACATTAACCAGCCAGGTAGTTTTTAGGGCCGTGCCCAGCGAGACTGGTTGGCCGCTAATTTGCGGGCTGATACCCACGAAAGTGGTGGTGCGGGTTAGGGCCGAGCCGTCGGGGGCGGCTAGAGCTTTACCCCGGGCGTCTTGCACTACCCGGGTCACTTGGGTGGGCACCACGTTTAGCTGCTGGCTATGGCCTCCTCGCTTTACGGTTACGACGACGCCGCTGCCAGCTTTGGTGTTAGCGATAGCGGTTTGCAGCTGGGTCCAGTCATTGACTTGCTGGCCATCCCAGGAGGTGATGGTGTCACCGGGTTTTAAGCCCGCTGCGCGGGCGGGAACCGTGGCTTTGGTGTCGCATGTTGACTGACCAGATTCAATGGTGGGTAGGCAGTTAGATACCCCAGCCAGGGTGTTGGTGGCTTTAGGTACCCCAATGAAACTCATTGAGACGATGATTAGCACCCCTGACAAAATCAGGTTCATCACGGGGCCACCAAACATAACCACCAGTTTTTTGGGGGCGCTTAAATGGTAGAAGGCTTTGTGCTCTTCACCTGGGCCTAGCTCAGCTAGTGACTCTTGCCGGGCTTGGCCCACCATGCCTAGCTCGCCTTTAGAGTTAACTTTGTCAGGGTGGCCGGGTTTAGCTGGTGGCAGCATACCGGCCATACGCACATACCCACCCAGGGGTAGGGCTTTTAGTCCATATTCGGTTTCGCCTTTTTGCCGTGACCAAATACGCGGCCCAAAACCAATGAAGTACTCGTAAACCTTAACGCCAAAAGCTTTGGCCGGAATCATATGTCCCAGCTCGTGCAGGGCCACCGAAATCAGTAGCCCCACAATGAAGATAACTATGCCCAGCCAATACATGCGTGTTTAGCCTTTCGCCGCGATCAGTTCATCTGCGCGTGCACGCGCCCAGCGGTCCACCGCCAATACATCATCCAAACTGGGGGCGCTAACCCCTTCATGTTCGTTTACTACCGCAATATCGATATCTACGATATCCACCCAGTTCAGGGCGCCTTTCAGGAAAGCATCTACGGCCTGCTCATTGGCTGCGTTAAACACTGCCGGATGAGTAGGCGAGGCGCTGACGGCGTGACGGGCTAGCTGCAGGGCCGGGAAGGTGTGGTTATCTACCGGTTCAAAATCCCAGCTGCTTACCTTAGTAAAGTCGGTGGGTTTAGTTAGCTTACCCACCAGGCGTGGGCGGTGGGGCCAAGTCATGCCCAGGGCGATCGGCAAACGCATGTCGGGCGGGCTGGCCTGGGCGATAGTGGCGCCGTCGACGAATTCCACCATAGAGTGCACGATTGACTGGGGGTGCACCACCACATCAATGTCGCTGGCGTCCACATCAAATAAAAGGTGGGCCTCAATTAGCTCCAAGCCCTTATTGACCAGCGTGGAAGAGTTAACCGTAACTACCGGACCCATTGACCAGGTGGGGTGAGCTAAAGCCTGGGCGGCAGTTACCTGGCTGAGCTGCTCGCGTTTTTTACCCCTAAACGGCCCCCCAGAGGCGGTCAGGATAAGACGTGAGACCTCACTGTAACCGCTAACTACCGGGCTAGTTAAGCCCTTTTCGTGGCGGCCACTTAGCAGGGCCTGGGCGATAGCGCTGTGCTCAGAGTCAACCGGCACCACCTGGCCCGGGTAGGCTAGGGCCTGCTTTACTAGGGCGCCACCCACCACTAAAGATTCCTTATTAGCCAGTGCCAGGCGGGCGCCGTCGGCCAAAGTAGCTAAAGTGGCAGCCAAACCAACCGAACCAGTAATGCCGTTAAGTACCGTGCCCGCTTGCCCCATAGCTAGGCTACGCACCAGCTCAGCGGCAGCGTCGGGGCCGCTGAGAATCTGCACCTGCGGGCAGTTATCGGCCGCACCATAGTGGCTGATCAAATCCGGTAGCTTAGCGGCGGCGCTAGTACAAGCCACCGCCACCACGCGCGGGCTAAACTCCACCACTTGCTGAGCTAGCAGCTCCAGCTGCCCCCCACCAGCCGCTAGACCAAGCACCTGGATATCGCTTTGGCCGCTAGCTTTAAGCTCACGCACTACATCCAGGGCTTGGGTCCCAATTGACCCAGTAGAGCCCAAAATGATCAGTTGATTTGGAAAACTCACGACACTCCCTAGTGTTTATTCCACGCGCATCAATACTTCGATGGCGCGCTCAATAAATGCGTCCACGCTGGCCTCGTCATAGGCCTTATTTGCTTTGGCGGCAGAGAAAGTTAGTTTACGCAGCTGGGTAGACTTAAGCGGGTCTCCCTTGTCAAAAAACGCCGCTAAACGGTCCATAAACCGGTCTACTTCAGCAATCGAATAGCCACGCTTAGCCGGTGCGAAACGCTTACCTTCCGGGCGTAGCAGGCGCGGGTAAAGCGTGGTAGCTAGATTAGCCGCCTCATCCATCCAGGCTTGGCGGCCTCTGCGGGCCACGAATGATTCACGCATTTTACGCATCAAAGCCACTTCAAGGCGGTCCATAGCCGCATCTACCGCGTGAATGTCATAGCCGCCACGGGCCACATCAAAACAGTTGATGCGCACCTGGGTGGGGGTCAAGCTAGTGGTGTCGCCAGCTTCGTAAAGATCGTGGGCACGGTTGAAAAACTCGTCAACTTCGCTTTTACGGTAGCCCTTCTGGTTCCAGGCTACGGTCTCGAATAAGTCGCTCATGCTTTAACTCAAGCGCCTTTCTTGCTGCAGCACTTCGGCGGCCAACTGGCCACATGCACCATCAATATCAGAACCGCGAGTGTCTCGCACAGTTGTAGTAATACCAGCCCTACGCAGGGTGTTTACAAACTCCTGCTGCACCTGGGGGCGTGAACAAGTCCAAATTGAGCCCGGGGTGGGGTTAAGCGGGATGGGGTTAACGTGCGCCCAGCCATGGCCGCGCTTGTTGAGCTCATCAGCTAGCAGCTGGGCGCGCCAAGCATGATCATTCATGTCTTCAATCAGGGCATATTCAATAGATACACGCCGGCCGGTGGCCTCAAAGTATTCGTGGGCGGCGTCAAGCAGCTGCCCCACCTTCCAGCGGGAGTTAACCGGGATCAGGTCGTCACGCAGCTCGTCGTCGGGAGCATGCAAAGAAACCGCCAAGGTAACCGGCATACCTTCAGTTGCCAACTTTTTAATTAGCGGCACCAAACCCACAGTAGAAACCGTGATGTTACGGGCACTAATACCAAAACCTTCAGGTGCGCTCTGGGTGAGCCGGTGTAGGGCCGGAATCAGATTTTTGTAGTTGACCATGGGTTCACCCATACCCATAAACACAATATTGCTAAGCCGGGCCGGTCCCCCAGCTAGCTCACCATCACGTGAAGCCGCCGCGGCTTGACGCACCTGCTCAATGATTTCAGCGGTAGTCAGGTTACGGGTTAAGCCCATCTGCCCGGTGGCACAAAATGGGCAGGCCATACCGCAGCCGGCCTCACTAGAGACACACAGCGTGGTGCGGTCCTTGTAGCGCATCAACACGCTCTCTACCCGCACCCCATCAAACAGCTCCCACAGGTACTTAATAGTTTTACCCTGGTCAGCTTTCAAAGCCCGCACCTGGCTAAGCAGATCCGGCAATAGCTCATCGCATAGCGCGTCACGCTGGGAGGCCGGCAGGTCAGTCATATCTGCCGGGTTACGGGTTAAATGCGTGAAATAGTGGCGTGAAAGCTGGTCAGCACGGAAAGCCGGCAGTCCAGCCTCTTTCAGAGCCTGCTTACGTCCAGCCAAATCCAAGTCAGCCAAGTGACGCGGGGCTTTACCCTTAGCTACCGGCACCGCGAAAGATAAGCGCGGTTTGGCATCAGGGCTACTAGCCCCCTCCGGTGGCTGGTCCGTAGGCAGCACCTGACGCCCCCGACGGCGGGGGGCGGCAATTGATACGGGGCGGGAGTCAGCCATTAAAATCCTTGGGGCTTTGGGGACAAGTAGAGCTTAGCGGGCGGCGGCGTCGGTAATAGCTAGTGCTAAGGCGCACCACCACTATAAAGCTAGCACTGAAGCAATATAGAGCACGGGGGCGGTAGTAAGGATCGAGTCAATACGGTCAAGCAAACCACCGTGTCCGGGCAGTAGGTTAGACATGTCCTTTAGGCCCAAATCACGCTTAATCAGCGACTCCCCTAGGTCACCCAAGGTGGCGCTAATAACCACCGCTAAAGCTAGTAGTGGAGTCGCCCACAACGTACCGCCAAGCACCCACAGTACAACGCCGGTACCAATGGTGGTGGCAATTACGGAGCCAGCGAAACCCTCCCAGGTTTTCTTAGGCGAAATCTTGGGGGCCATAGGGTGCTTGCCGAAAGTGATCCCCGCCAGCCAACCGCCGGTGTCACTTAAGGCAGGCAGCGCAATTAGCGCCACAATCTTGCCAACCCCCTGATGCTGGGCCAGCAGCATAACCGCAAAGCCCGCCAGGAAAGGCAGGTAGCAGACTGCAAAAATAGCTGCCGCCGCCTCCAGGGTACGTGAGCGGCGCACCACGTCGTGAGCGTAGGTGCGCGGATCTTCCGGGTGAGCGATCTCCAGGGCAGTGCCGTAGTCATACTGGGCTTGGGTGGTAAAACTCCACACCATGCAGGCCCCAGAAGTGGCAAACACGGCTGCCAGCAACCCCTCAGGGCCAATCACATAAGCGCATGCAACCGCCCCAAAAGTACCCACCCATAGGGGTAGCAGCGGCAAACCTACCGCGCGTCTAGCGAAAGCCCCGGCCAGCTCCCACAGGGCCACACAAATAGCCAGCGCCACTAAAACTGCGAAGTAAACCTTATTGAAGATCAAGCTGAGCGCAACCAGCCCGATCAGTAGCACGGCCACACCCACCGCTGCTGGCACATTGCGTCCACCCTTACGGGCAGGGCCTTCAACTACCCGGTTCTGGGTAGGACCGGGGTAGAACAAGCGCACAAACAAGCTGCGTTTAGCAGACGGCGCTGAAACTGCGGTATTTGCGGTCATGGGCTCACTTCTTTACGAGACATGAATTTGGGCCGACCCAAGCGAGCCGGCCCAGTCATGTCAGACTTCCAATAGCTCGGATTCCTTGGCGGCCAGGGCCTTGTCGACCTGCTCGACGTAGCGCTTGGTTAGAGCGTCAAGCTCCTTTTCTGCGCGCTCGACCTCGTCCTCGCCAGCCTCGCCGTCCTTCTTGATCTTATCTAGCACATCCTTGGTCTTACGACGCACGTTGCGCAGCTGCACGCGAGACTCCTCAGCGCGCGAACGGGCTAGCTTTACGTATTCCTTGCGGCGCTCTTCGGTTAGAGCCGGTAGGTTAACGCGGATGACGTTACCGTCGTCGGTGGGGTTAACGCCCAGGTCTGACTCACGCACGGCGGTAACAATGTCCTTGGTGGCGGTGCGGTCAAAGGGGGTGATTAGCACGGTGCGGGCCTCGGGCACGGTCACTGAAGCTAGTTGCTGCAGCGGGGTGGGGGCGCCGTAGTACTCCACGCTCAGGGAGGTGAATAGGGCCGGGTTGGCGCGGCCGGTGCGGATGGAAGCTAATTCGTTCTTAGCGGCCACTAGGGCCTTTTCCATCTTCTCTTCGGCTTCTAGCAGGGTTTCTTCAATCACTTGAGGGCTCCTTCGTCGTTAGTGACAAGTGTTCCGATCTTTTGGCCAACTAAGGCGGCGGTAATGTTACCTTCGCCTTCCATGCCGAACACGCGCATGGGTAGAGCGTTTTCACGGCACAGTGAGAATGCTGCAGCGTCAAGTACCTTCAGGCCGTCAGCTAGGGCTCGGTCGTAGGTGAGCGAGTCTAGCTTGCGGGCGTTTGCATCCTTGCGCGGGTCTGCGGTGTAGATGCCGTCGACGCCGTTCTTACCCACCAGCAGCTCGTCGCAGTGGGTTTCGAGGGCGCGCTGGGCAGAAACCGTGTCAGTGGAGAAGTAGGGCAGACCAGCACCGGCCCCGAAAATAACCACGCGGCCCTTTTCCATGTGGCGAATAGCGCGTAGCGGAATGTAAGACTCGGCTACCTGACGCATAGAAATGGCGCTCTGGACACGGGCAGGCACGCCTGCCTGCTCAATGAAGTCCTGTAGGGCTAGTGCGTTCATCACTGTGCCCAGCATTCCCATGTAGTCGGCGCGGGCGCGGTCAATACCGCGCTGTGATAGCTGGGCGCCACGGAAGAAGTTACCTCCGCCCACCACAATGGCTACCTGCACGCCCTGGCGCACTGCTGCAGCGATCTGCTTAGCAGCATCTGAGACGACATCCGGGTCTAAACCGATGGAGCCTCCGCCAAACACTTCACCGGAAACCTTTAACAGCACTCGGCGCTGGTGGCCAAGGTGCCCTGAGTCGCTCGCGCTCATGCATGCTCCTGTAAGTTGTTGACTTAATTGCAAGCCCACATAACTGGGGGCCTAGCAAAGTCTATCGCGCTTTAGCTTGGCTAACGACCTTAAAAGCTGTGGGGACTCGCAGCGCTGCTGCGAGTCCCCACAAAACTATGGTTTAGATCAGGCGCCTACGCGGAAACGGGCGAAGCCGTTGATCTTACCACCGGTAGCGGCAACAACCTTGCCTACGGTGGTCTTGGGGTCCTTGGCGTAAGCCTGGTCTACGAGGCAGTTCTCCTTGTAGAAGGCGTTCATGCGGCCCTCGACGATCTTGGGCAGAGCCTTCTCGGGCTTGCCTTCGGCGCGGGTGGTCTCCTCGACGATGGCGCGCTCCTTCTCCACGTCCTCAGCGGGCACCTGGCTGCGCTCTAGGTACTTGGGAGAGTAAGCAGCGATGTGCATGGCCACGTCGTGGGCAACCTCTTCAGCAGCCTTGTCGGTGCTTACCAGCACGCCCACCTGAGCCGGTAGGTCAGGGTTGGTGCGGTGCAGGTATAGGGAGACAACCTCGCCGCTTAGGCGGGCTAGACGACGCACGACGATCTTCTCGCCGATAACGGCCTGCATGCCGTCGGTCAGGGCCTGGACGCTCTGGCCGTCGACCTCTACCTTGGCTAGCTCCTCGGCGCTGGTGGCGCCGGACTCGATGGCGGCGGCTAGAACGGTGTTGGCGAAGTCAATGAACTTCTCGTTCTTGGCTACGAAGTCGGTCTCGGAGTTGATCTCCACCAGGACACCAACCTGGCCTTCGGCCGAGTCGATTACCTTGGCGACAACCAGACCAGCGCTGGCGCTGCGGCCTTCACGCTTGGCGATACCCTTTAGACCCTTAACGCGGATGATTTCGACGGCCTTCTCGCGGTCGCCGTTGGCCTCTTCCAGGGCCTTCTTAACGTCCATCATGCCCGCGCCAGTGGCCTCACGCAGGGCCTTAATGTCGTTTAGGCTGTAGTTAGCCATTTAACTGCTCCTAAAGTTTCAAGGTGACGGCGTCCCCGGGTAAGCCCGGGGGCGCCGTCGTTAAAAATTCTCAGGCCTGCTCAGCCTCGGGGGCGGCAGCTTCCTCGGTGGAGGTAGCGGTTTCGCCGGCTAGCAGCTCGGCTTCCCACTCGGGCATGGGCTCGGCGTTGTCGCCAGCCTTGGCCTTACCACCGGAACGGGTCAGCACACCGTCTGCCACAGCGTCAGCGATAACGCGGGTGAGCAGGGTGACGGCGCGGATGGCGTCGTCGTTGCCGGGGATGCCGTAGGTAACCTCGTCGGGGTCACAGTTGGTGTCCAAGATGGCCACGATCGGGATGTTGAGCTTGTTGGCCTCGGCTACAGCCAGGTGCTCCTTCTTGGTGTCAACGATCCACACGGCGGCAGGTAGCTTGGCCATGTCACGGATACCACCCAGGGTGCGGGCGAGCTTGTCCTTCTCGCGACGCATCATCAGCAGTTCCTTCTTGGTGCGGCCAGAGGCGGCCACGTCGTCGAAGTCGATCTGCTCTAGTTCGCGCAGACGCTCTAGGCGGGCGTGCACGGTGGAGAAGTTGGTCAGCATACCGCCGAGCCAACGCTGGTTAACGTAGGGCATACCCACGCGCTGAGCCTGCTCGGCTACGGCTTCCTGGGCCTGCTTCTTGGTACCAACGAACAGGATGTTGCCACCGCGAGCCACAGTCTCCTTAACGAAGTCGTAGGCGCGGTTGATTTCCTCAACGCTCTGACGCAGGTCGATGATGTAGATACCGTTGCGCTCGGTGAGGATAAAGCGCTTCATCTTGGGGTTCCAGCGACGGGTCTGGTGTCCGAAGTGGACACCGCTCTCTAGTAGCTGGCGCATGGTCACAACGGCCATGATGGTCCTTTCAATTGTGTGCCTGGAGGTTGCCAAGCACACGGTTATCCGGTGGCCTTGCCCGGTTGGCAGGGCCGAGGGTTTTGGTTTATGTAGGTTTGAGCAGCATTTAAGCTGATCGAAGGCCTACCCTGGTGTCCGCTGCATGTAGCAGCTAATAGACCGAAGCTACACGCCCGAAAGGACGGGGCGGACACGCGAAGTCAACTGTGGTGACACGGCTGCACGCGCGAGGTTATCACACTTTGCCCACAACCCGTTCACGGATTTTGAAGGTAATTACTGCAATAAGTGTCATAGTGGCGATAACCACTAGGTTGCCGCGACCGCTTGCTGTGGTGGCTAGCAGCACAAACACAGCTAACACGCCCGCGAGCGCCGCCCAGGACAGCCAGGGCCACAGCGGGGTGCGGATAGCGATAATGCCGAGCTTTTCAAGTTTGTGGTGCAGGCGGATTTGCGAGATAACAATGAACAGCCAGGCCACCAGCAAGATCAGACCGATGGCGTTGAGCAAGATGCCTAGCAGCTGGTCTGGCACGTACCAGTTGAGGGCCACCGACACTAGGGAAAGCAGGATGCAGATCCATACTGCGCGCTTGGGGGTGCGCCCGTAGGTCATGTCTCCGGTGAGTTCTTCTTCCTGGGTGAGGATGGTGGAGGTTTCTTGGTTTACCTGTTCATTTTGGATGTTTTGCTCACTTTGGCCTTTTTGGGCGCTGGCTTTTTTGCCCAGTAGCCAGGTTGAGCCCATGTTGCGGGCGCTTAGTGAGTAGGCCAGGCGTGAGGAGGCGTAAACATTGGCTGAGAAGGAGGAGACCAGGGCAATGAATACGATTATTTCCATGATTAGGCCGACGGCGGGCACACCAGCCATGTTTAGCACTGCCGCTAGTGGGTTGTTTTTCATCTCGGCTGAGTTCCAGGGCAGCAGCAGTACTAGCAGGGTGACGGTGCCGATGTAGAACACCATGATGCGCCACACGACTTGGCGGATGGCGGTGCCCATGGCGGCTTTGGCATCTTCTGCTTCAGCGGCGGCGATGGTGACGATTTCGATGCCACCAAAGGAGGTCACTACTGCCAGTAGGCCTAGCACAATACCGCCTACGCCGGCGGGAGCGAAACCGCCTTCACCTAGGAGGTTGTGGCTTAGGGATAGGGTGCGTCCAGGGATAATGTTGAATACTAGGCCTAGACCTACAAGTAGGAATACGGCGATGGCGGCGACTTTAATTCCGGCTAGCCAGGCTTCAATGGTTCCAAATTCGCCGGCGGTGCGTAGGTTTACACCACCGAGCACCACCACAATGGCTAAGGCAATTACCCATTGGGGCACCTGTGGAAACCAGCCAATGAATATGGTTGCGGCGCCGGTAATTTCTAGTCCGAGCACCATGATTAGCATGAACCAGTACAGCCATCCCACAGTAAATCCGGCCCAGCGGCCAATACCGGCTTGGGCGTAGGTGGAAAAGGAGCCTGATGAGGGTAGCGCTGAGGCTAGTTCAGCTAGGCAGTACATTACAGAAATGGCGATTAGGGCCGCGATCGCATAGGAAATGAGTACCGCTGGTCCTGCCTGAGAGATGGCAACTCCGGTGCCTAGGAAGAAACCGGCACCGATTGCGCTGCCCAGAGCCATCATGGACAGGTGGCTGTTTTTTAGGTTGCCACGGGGTGCTTTTGCGGGGTCTGTCACCTGAGAATCTTTCCGTTTGCGATGATGTATATGCACTTTTGGTGTGGGCTTTTTATACCACTTTCGTCACAGGTTGAATATATGGGTCCGTATTTCGGTATTTTCCACAGCCCCCTTACCCTTATTGGTCGCTAAACACAATTATTGTTTAGGTGCGTAACCGTTTTATTACTTCTTGTTTAGTTGCTTGTATTAGCCTATTTACCCTGGTGACAAGCTCATTTAGCGGTGTTTATGCATCCGGGGCGCGCCGTCATCAGTGGCCTACCGGGGGCCCGGTGGCGGTTTTAGAGCGTTTTTCTCCCCCTGCCCAGCGTTGGCTGGCGGGTCATCGCGGCGTGGATTTGGCTTTGGCCGCTGGTAGCCCGGTAATGGCTAGCTATGAGGGGGTGGTGGCTTTTAGTGGCATGGTGGCCACTAAGCCGGTGGTTTCCATAGACCATAGTTACCCGCCGGGTTTGCGCACTACTTATGAGCCGGTGGTGGGCATAGTTAAGGCTGGTCAGAGCGTTAGGGCTGGGCAGGTGATTGGGGTTTTGCAGGCAGGTCACCGCACTGATGGGCGCGATGCGCTGCATTGGGGGGCGCGTTTTGGGCGCGAGCGCTATATTGATCCGCTATCTTTGTTGCGCCGGCCTCGAATAGTTTTGAAGCCGCTTGCCCGCGCGGGTGAGGTTGCTAATGGCACCATTGGCGACGGCGTCGCTCCAGATAGCTTGGTCAGCGAAGCACCCCGCTTGGGCAGCGATGCCTCCGGACTAGTGAGACAGTCCGCATGGGCGCCAACGCAGGCGTTGGCTGCTCAGGCAGCCAGTTTAGACAAGACAGTCCGCGCGTGCGCCAATGCAGATAGTTTGGGCGGCGAAGCGTCCTGCTGGGCCGGTAATGCAACCAGTTTTAGGCGCGTGGATGGGCTTGGGCATAGATGGCGCGCAGACGCTCACTGGTCACATGCGTATAGCGCTGGGTGGTGGCCAGTGAGGAGTGACCTAGTAGTTCTTGCACGGTGCGCAGATCTGAGCCGCCTTCAAGCAGGTGTGTGGCGGCGCTGTGGCGCAGGCCGTGGGGGCCCAGCTCAGTGCCAATACGGGCGGAGTTGCGGTGCACAATTTGGCGTACAGCCCGCTCCCCTATGCGCCCGCCGCGCACCCCCAAAAACAGGGCTTGGCCCGAGTAGTCGTTAGCTAGCTGCCAACGCTGGTTAAACCAGTTTTCTAGGGCCCTAGCTGCCGGCAGCCCGTAGGGCACTACGCGTTCTTTATTGCCTTTACCCAGCACCTTGATAGTGCGCTGTTCACGGTCTAGATCACGCAGGTCTAAACCCACTAGTTCAGATACGCGCACGGCGGTGGCGTAAAGCAGTTCCAAAATGGCTTTGTCGCGAATATCGGTGATGCTTTCGCCTTCAATGTCTTCAACCAGGTGCTTGGCTTGTTCCACACTGAGCACGGCGGGTAGGCGGTTGTCGATTTTGGGGCTGCGCAGGCGTGAAGCCACATCATGGGGCAGGTAGCCTTGCTGGTAAGCCCAGGTGGAGAAGGTACGCACGGCCACGGCCCGGCGTGCCACCGTGGCACGTGAACAGCCATTTGCCAGCATATGGGCCAGCCAGGCACGTAAATCGTTCAAATCCAAGCTTTTAGCTAACGCGCCTGCCGGCGTATCTGGCTGCATGTCTAGAAAATCCACCAGCGTCTCTAAATCGCCACGATAGGCACGCACAGTGTGTTCAGAGCGGCCTTTAGCTAGCTCTAGCCAGCAACAAAAGGCGTCAATTAACTGCCCGCACGTGATCGCAACCGATTTCATGGCTATCAGCATAGCCAGGGCCTATGTTTAAGCCCGTTTATACGCGCCGCCTAAAGCTTTTACCTTGCCAGCTAATTGCAGCTGCCCTAAAGCCGCCAACACATCTGCAGCCTCTAGCCCACACACCTGCACTAAGGAGTCCACACTGGCGCAGGCCCGGCGCGGCAGGCTGTCATAGACACGGGAGCTGAGCGGATCTAAACCATCTAGCAGGCCTGGCTGTTCAATACGGGCTTTTTCTTGTTTAGCCACTTCAGGGAAAAACTGCCCCAGTGGGGTCAGCAGCTCATAGGCTTCATCGGCGTCGGTTATGCACACAGCCCCCTGGCGGATCAGGCGGTGGCAGCCTGCTGAGCTAGAACTGGTTACCTGCCCGGGCACAGCCCCCAGCGCTCGCCCCAACTCTAGGGCGTGGTTGGCGGTAGATATGGCCCCTGAACGCCAGCTGGCTTCCACCACCACTGTGGCCGAGCTTAACGCCGCAATCAGGCGGTTTCTGGTTAAAAACCGGTGCCTAGCTGGCGCGCAGCCGGGCGGCACTTCACTGATAAGCGCCCCTTGGATACAAATTTGGCGCAGTAGCTGCTCATTACCTGAAGGGTAAAGATAGTCCACTCCCCCAGCGCACACACACAGCGTGCCCGTAGCCAGGGCAGCGCGGTGAGCGGCGGCGTCGACCCCATAGGCACCCCCAGAAATGATGCTAACCCCTTTAGCACCCAGGTCACCGGCTAACTGGCTGGCCACCCACTGACCGTAGTTAGTGCAGGCACGCGAGCCCACCAAAGCTAGGCTCAACTGCTGTAACTGGGCTGGATTACCGCGCCCCCACAGGCAAAACGGCGGCCAAGCCAAATCAGCAAGGCACTTGGGCCAATTAACGTCACTGGGGGTAATGATCCAGCCTCCTAGAGCTTTAATGGCGTGCAGTTCGCGGCGAATATCGAGCTTATCTAGGCGCCCTTGCCAGCGTTTAGCACCCTTATAAATGCCTTGGATGGTTTTAGCATCTAAACCAACAAGAGCCTCTGCGCTGGGCTCACAAACCCAGTCAAGGGCCGCGCTTGGCCCCAACGCCCGCACCAGCTCAATAGCCGCGTTGTCAGTGGGCTCCACCAAGCGAGACCAGGCCGCCCACGCCAAGTGCGGATCAGCGGTATCAAAAGGCATCTTAACCATCACAAATCCCCTTACTGCGCAGGCTAATAGCGCTAGCCACATCGGTTTTTGTTAACTGCCCATGGCCTTGCAAATCAGCGATACTCCAGGCCACACGCAGCACCCGGTCAATGGCCCGTAGCGACAGCCCCGCCCGCATAGCCAGCTCTAGCAGCCCCAAAACCTGCGGGTTCAGATCAGCTTGCGGCCCACGCAACCAGTGGCCAGGAACCTGACTGTTCAGGCTCCAAGGCGTATCAGCTAGGCGACGGCGGGCGTGGGCCCTGGCCTGAGCCACCCGCGCGGCCACCTGGCTACTGGACTCGCCCTGGCCCAGGCCACGCAGAGCTGAACTGGTAAGGGCCATAACCTCAATTTGGATGTCGATGCGATCTAGCAGCGGCCCTGATAAACGCTGTAAATAGTTGCGTCTGCGCAGCGAGGAACAGGTGCATTTATCGCCTTTAGCGCTGGCCTTACCGCAAGGGCACGGGTTAGCGGCCAGCACCAGCTGAAATTTAGCCGGGTAGGTGGCCCGCCCGCGAGCGCGGTCGATGGTGATAGTGCCCGACTCTAGCGGCTGGCGCAGACAGTCCAGCACTGAGGGGGCAAATTCTGGGGCCTCATCTAGTAGCAGCACCCCGCAGTGGGCTAGTGAGATATCCCCCGGCCTAGCCAGCCCTGAGCCTCCCCCCACAATGGCTGCGCGGGTGGCGCTATGGTGTGGGCTGCGCAGTGGGGGCCGGCGCAGTAGGCCTTTTTTGGCTTCCAGTGTGCCCGCCAGGGAGTGTACGGAGGTGACGGTGACCGCGTCGGCGTTGTTTAGATCTGGCAAAATCCCTGGCAGGCGCTGGGCCAGCATGGTTTTACCGGCGCCGGGTGGGCCTATCATCAACATGTGGTGCCCGCCGGCGGCGGCTACTTCCAGTGCGTAGCGGGCTTCGCTTTGGCCCACCACCTGGCTTAAATCCAGCTCACTGGCCTGGCTGGGGTTGCTTTGCGCGGATGGGGCTGGGCTAGTTTGGTTGACTTTGCGCCCCTTGGGCAGGGCCACCTGGTGGTTGCCGTAGTAGCGCAGCACCTGGGCTAAATTACTGGCCCCAATTACCTGCGCGGCGGGTACCAAGCGCGCTTCATCAGCGCATTGGGTGGGCACAATCACCGTGTTGTAGCCGGCAGCAACTGCCGCGTTAACTGCTGGCAGCACCCCACGCACGGGCCGCAAAAAGCCGTCCAGGCTCAGCTCCCCGATATGCACTATGCCGCGTGTAAGAGCGGGGTTTATGTGGCCGCCGGCGCTTAGCAGGGCCACAGCTAGCGCCAGGTCAAAGCCGGTGCCGGTTTTAGGGATGTCGGCTGGGGAAAGGTTTACGGTTACGCGCCGCTCCCTCCAACTAATGCCGACGGCGTTAATGGCGGCCCGCACCCGCTCGCGGGCTTCTTTAATGGCTGTGTCAGCTAGCCCCACCAGTACGAACGCGGGCAAGCCGTTGGCGCAGTGGGCTTCTACCTCAATGATGGAGCCGGCTAGGCCGTTTAAGGCCACGGCTAGGGTGGTGGCGCTACTCATTGCTCTACCGCCCGGTGGTGGCGTAGTTGGGCGACGTCGCCAATTAGTAGGGAGATTACATCCACCCTAGGTGGGGGCCAGGAGCCGGGATGCTCTCTAAACCAGGCGGCCACCAACAGACGCAGTTGGCGTAGCTTGGCGTGGGTGACTGCCTCAGCGGGCCAGCCGTAGCGGGTGGAGCTGCGGGTTTTAACCTCCACAAACACCAGGGATGCACTAGCCGCCCCGCGCGGCTCGATCGCTACCAGGTCAATCTCGCCGCGTAAGCCTTGAGCGTGGGGACGCCAGTTATGTTCAAGTTCAATCCAGCCCTGATCAGCCAGGTAACGGCTGGCTATGGCTTCACCGCGTTTACCTAAATCTTGCGGGCTTTGTTTTGCGGCCACCTCGACCACCTCCTGCCTCCATGATGAGGGCAGGTACAAGCCTGGCGTTTAAGGCCTGTGGCTAAGTGCTAGGGGGCTAAAAAGTTTTCCACCTGTGCAAAAATTGGCAAGCTTGAGGCAGGCTGACGCCTCCTAGGGCCTGACTGCTTTAAGGCCCTAGTGCTTTGGCGGTGTCTTAGAGCCCCACGTCGGGTAGGTCTAAAGCTTTTAGAAGCGGGTTTAGCCGCACCCACCGCACTGCCAGCTGCGTGATCACTTTGGCGTCGTCGTTATCCATACTGCGTGCCTTTAGGGAGGCAACCGCCACCTTGGCGCGGGCTAAATCAGCAGGGGCCAGGGCTTGGCCAGATGCCACAATGGTCAGGTACTGCCTAAGCAGGGCCGTGAAGCTGCGTCTCCAGTTGACGCCACCATTGTTGTAGATTTCGTAGCCCACCTTGCCGGCAATGCGGATAACTTCACCTTGAACCGTCTCGCATTGGCCACTAGTGGGCACCAGCAGTTGCCACAGCTGATCAAACTGTTCAAACACGTCCATATTCGCATCCAGCGTTAGCTGCTCGCCCGGTTTAGGGGCTCGGCTAGCTTGCTGCATCTGCACCCCGAAAAGTGCGCACAGCTGCGCGAATGCATCTGAGATGGCTGCAAACTCGGCTGGCGAAATATGTTCATGGCCGTGGCTGATAAATGTGCAGCGCTGCCGGTCCATCTCCTCTAGCGCCACAGATATGCGCTCATCTACCGGCGCGCCGTGAGAAAGTAGCAGCTGCATAACTTCCAGCGCTCGCGCAGAGTCTACAAATGAGCTACGGCGCAGCGTATAGCCGGTGAGTGTGGCTTTACCGTAAACCTGTGAATCAGCAACCACTCGCGGATCGGCTCCCCAGGCAATCATTTTTTCCACGTCACTAGCCCGCTTGTATTCAACCACCCCAAACAGTGGGGTTTGATCTGAGCTGCTGCGGGCGTTTATATCGCCGCCGCATTCAATCAGGTAAGGGATCTGCTCAAGGCGCGAATACCATACACGCGAATGGATAGGCGTGCGCTGGTAGCTGTCGCGCGAATTGATGTCCTCGCCACGCTCTAACAGAAAATCAGTTATCTGCTTAGAGGCTGGAAAGTGCATTAGCCGCAGCTCAAAAGCGCTGCCACGCAAGTAGGCGCCGATCTCACAGCGCTGCACTGCCCGTGCCAGCGCCTCAACGTCACCTGAGTCAATAATTTGTTCAATATCGGCAGGCAGGGTTTTACGCAGGCGCATGAGCGGCTCTCCTCTCTGAGATTTAACGTGCCCTGTCAAAGCCAGGCTGGAGACTAAAACTGGCTATTAAAGCCTGGCTGGGGTTTAAAGGGCGCGGGCTAAAGCTAGCTGGGTTTAAGGCTGGGATTTAAGCCTGGCTGGGCGGCATTTCAATTTCGGGTTTGTTTAGCTCTTCAACGTTTACATCCTTGAAGGTAACTACCCGCACCCGCTTAACAAAACGTGAAGGGCGGTAAATATCCCACACCCACACGTCATCCATGATTACCTCAAAATAGATGTCGCCGGCGGCGCTTTGATGCATCTGGACATCTGCGTAATTAGCCAGATAAAAACGCCGCTCAGTTTCCACTACGAAATTAAACAGGCCCACCACGTCACGGTATTCGTGGTAGAGCTCTAACTGCTGCTCGTTTTCGTAGGCTTCGATATCGTAGGCACTCACCTTTACATAATGCCTTGAATTAACAGTTTTCGCTTAGTTTTCGCCCGTGGCGAGGCGCTGGCGGTATTGGTCAAGTCCGGGCAGATGCCAGCTACGGCGATGGTGCTCGCTAGCACCCAGCTTAGCGATAGCCTCACGGTGGGCCGGTGCCGCGTAGCCTTTATTGGAGGCCCAGCCGTAGCCGGGGTCTGGCAGGGCGGCCATTAAGCTGTCGCGTTCCACCTTGGCTAGCACCGACGCCGCAGCCACCACCGCGCAGTTAGCGTCAGCTTTAACTTGCATTGTTACCGGTGGCAGCGCATCTGCAAGTGCCATTAAATCTGCCATTTCAGCGTCGGCCAAAGAAAGAAATAAGTCAGCGCTACTAAGCCAGTTGTCGCGACCATCTAAAATAATGGCATCCGGGCGCTGGCCCCGTTTGGCTAGCTGGGCTAGGGCCCGAAAACCAGCCAGGCGCAGCGCCCCCACAATCCCAAAACGGTCAACCTCACCGGGGCTGGCGTGGGCTACTTGGCTGTCAACCACCCACTGTTTAACCGGCTCCACCAGGTTTTGGCGGCGGGTGGGGCTAAGCAGTTTAGAGTCTTTTAGGCCGCTGGGGAAAGCATCGCTGGTTGAGTTATCAACCAGGGCTACCCCCACAGTGGCTGGGCCGGCTAAAGCTCCACGCCCCACCTCATCTATGCCGGCCACCAGAGTGGCGGTGGCTAGCAGGGATTTTTCAAGTACGCGGGTAGGTACCTGGCTCACTGGCCGCTGTCTTCTTCGCTCTGGCCAGAGTCAGAATCGCTACTGGAGCTACCATCACTGCTCTCACCTTGGTGACCCTGGTCAGGCTCAGTTGACTCAATGTCAGTGGGGCTGGGGGTGTACGGAGCCGGGTCTTTAGGGACGCGGTTGGTAGAAATCGGATTCAACGTGGAGTTAGGCAGGCTGGTGGGGGTGGATTTAGCGCTGGGCACAGTGTTAAAGACGCCTTTAGAGTCAACTGAGCTCCAGTGACTTAGCGGCCAAACCACCATGCGGGTTTTACCCACAATGTTTTTAATCGGCACCAGGCCGTGGTGTGCGTCGCTTTGGTGCATGCGCGAGTCTGCAGAGTTGTTGCGGTTATCGCCCATAACCCACACGTAACCGGCCGGCACTGTGACATCAAAAGCCATATCTGAAGAGTGCACGCCTTTAGCCAGGTAGGTTTCGTTAACCTTGACCCCGTTAATAGTCATGGAGCCCGAGCCATCAGCCACAATATGGTCTCCGGGCACGCCAATAACCCGCTTGATTAGGTGCTTGCCGGAATTTTTCGGCAGCAGATGCACATATTCCAGGGCAGTTACGGCTGCGCCTTTAACGCCGCTGCGCTGCAGCTGAGGCAGCCAATTGTCGGGGTCCTCAAAAACCACCACGTCCCCGCGCTTTACATCTTCACGGTCCCAGACGCTAACAATGATGCGGTCTCCCGTCATCAAAGTGCGCTCCATGGAGGCTGAGGGGATAGAGAAGTTTTGCACGATAAAGGTCTTGATCAGTGCCACCACAGCGATGATCACCACCATGACCACCAGGCTGCTGATATTGCGCCTGATAAATCCCTGCCGGTGAGCTTTGTCTGAGTTTCGTTTTGGTGCAACAGTTTCAGACCCCTGCGGCGAGTCCATCACGTCGCGGTCAAAATCAGTTTCAGAATTAGCCAAGACCCTTACCTTCCTTAAAGCTCATAGTGGGAGCTTAAACCTTGGGTTAGCCAAGCACCCTAAGGATACGGCGCTCAGCTTAAAAACAAGGCAGCGCCTGGAACTAATGTGTTCCAAGCGCTACCTCAAGAGCGATTAAGCTTTAGGCCTCACGACGCTCGCGAATCTTGGCGGCCTTACCACGCAGCTTACGTACGTAGTACAGCTTGGCGCGACGTACGTCACCGCGGGTGACTACCTCTACCTTCTCAACGGTGGGGGTGTGTAGCGGGAAAGTACGCTCAACGCCAACACCGAAGGAAATCTTGCGCACGGTGTAGGTGGCGCCCAGGGTGGAGCCACCGTTACGGGCGATTACTACGCCCTGGAAAACCTGCACACGAGAGCGGTTACCTTCGATAACCTTCACGTGCACCTTGATGGTGTCACCGGCGCGGAAAGCCGGGATGTCTTCGCGCAGCGAGGCGGCGTTAATCTGATCGATGAGGTTGGTCATCTATTTACTCCAACGTCCATGCCGCTGGTCAAGAACGTTTGTCACGGCACCTGCAAGGGTGCGTTACGGACATTGTCTATACCCACTGTGAACCAAACCCCCAGCGGCAGGATAAGTTCTAGGCAGACAACCCCTTAAGGTTACTACAAGCTGGCCACCATAACTACGTCTCGGCAGGTAGTGCTGCCCACTTTAAAGCTGCGTTTGCCGGCATTTTTAAAGCCGCAGCGTTTATATAGTTTTTGGGCGCGGCGGTTGGTTTCATGGGTAGCTAGCCACATAGTTTTAACGCCCCAGTTGGCGGCGGCTTTTTTAGCTTGGTCCATAAGGGCGCCGGCTATTCCGCCGCCACGCACGCTGGACAGTAGGTACAGTTTGCACACGTAACCCAGTTCGGCTTGACTGTAACGCTCTAGGCAGCGTGGGCGCGGGTCAGTTACTAGCTCATTGGCCCCGTCGGGTAGGTCGCGTTCTACTAGCACGTATCCCAACAGCTGCCCGGTGGCTAGGCGCTCGGCCACAAACAGGGCGGCGTCGTCGCTACTAACCCAGCTAGCCACCTGCTCAGGGGTGAAGGTGGCGTCCATGAAGGCTTGCACGTCGTCGTCACTAAGGAAGGCGGGGCAGGCGTCAGGGAAAGTAGCCCGACCTAGCTGCACTAGGGCTTCGATCTCTTCAGCGCGCGCCGGGCGTAACTTAATGCGCTCAAAACGCTCGCCGTCTAGCGCCGCCCATCCCAGCTGGGCTAGCAGGGCACGGTCGGCGCGGTCCAGGGTGGCGGGGTTTAGGCGCGCAATAATGTCTGGGCGCCTAGTTGCGGTGCGGGTAAGGGCCTGGTCTCGACGACGCCGGGCAATGAGTTTGTGGTTGCCGCCAAGTAGCTCTGGGTCTAGCTCTAACCCCCGCCAACTGACTGGGCGGGTATAGACCGGGTATTCCAGCAGCCCACTGGCCGCATGGGATTCTTCCACCAGCGAGGTAGGGTTACCGATGACGCCGGGAATTAGACGGGCAATGGCTTCAACCATCACCAGGGTGGCCACTTCCCCACCGTTTAGTACGTAGTCGCCAATGGATAGCTCACGCACCTGGTAGCCGGCGCTTTGGTAATGCTCGGCTACGCGCGCATCGATGCCTTCATAGCGCCCGCAGGCGAAAACTAGCTGGTCGGCGTCGGCTAATTCTTCCGCCACACGCTGGGTAAAGACCTGACCTGAGGGGGTGGGAATTACCAGCACCCGCCGGTGCGAGGGGCCTTGGGTAGCGGTTTCAGCTGACGCAGCCAGGGGCGAGGGCGCTGCTAGAGGATCTGGCGCGGGCGCAGCAGGCACGCTTTGTGCATCCGCAAGGTACGTGGGCTCAGCGACTGGCGCGGCCGTTAGCGGCAAGGCCAGTACCTGATCTAAAGCTTTACCCCACACGTCAGGGCGCATCACCATACCGGCGCCACCTCCGGCAGGCGTGTCATCGACCGTGTTGTGGCGGTCCTGCGTCCAATCACGCAGGTCATGGATGCCTAACTGGAGTTTTCCGGCGTCAATAGCTTTACCGATTAGAGATAAATCCAGTGCCCGCAGGTAGTCGGGAAAAATGGTGACTACGTCAATACGCATCAGCGTGCGTCCTCTACCTGGCCCAGGCCCGGGAACAGGCCACCGGGCGGGTTGATTACAACCACCTGCGCCTCAACATCAATTTCGGTGACAATCGCTTCCACGAAAGGAACCTCAATGCGCTGGCCGTCCTGGGTAAGCACCACCAGGCGGTCTTGGGCAATACCGGGAATCAAATCCACTACTTCACCAAGCACATCTCCGGGCTCAGTTTGGGCTTCCAGGCCGATCAGCTCATGGGCGTACCAGCCTTCTTCATCGCTTTCTTCCTCACCGTCGGTTTCCACCACCAGCATGGTGCCGCGTAGCTGCTCAGCGCGGGTGCGGTCGTTAACCTCAGCGAATTTAGCGAAATAGTAGCGCCCGTCGTAGCGTAGGCGCTCCACGGTTAGGGGGCCGTTGGCCGCCGGACGGGTGGGTAGGGTGTTACCTACCGCGAGGCGCCCCTGGGGGTCAGAGGTGCGGATCTCTAGACGCACCTCGCCCTTAAGGGCATGCGCCGGTCCGATAACTGCTACGTTAAGCTCCACGTTTTTCCTTAAAAGAATGGGGAATTGCTATATACACAAAACCCGGCTCCTTAACTTAAGGTAGCCGGGTTAGGTGCTAATGCCTAGTTAGCGGCGGTCAGTGTCAACTACGTCCACACGAACCGGACCATTGGCCAGGGCTGAAACCACCGTGCGCAAAGCACGGGCGGTGCGACCTGAACGGCCAATGACTCGCCCCAGATCCTCGGGGTTCACACGCACTTCCAACAGCTCGCCGCGACGCAGCGAACGGGAATTGACGGTGACATCGTCAGGGTTATCGACAATGCCGCGAACCAGGTGTTCTAGGGCATCAGCTAGCATCTCAGGCCTCCTCAGAGGCCTGCTCGGATTCTTCAGCAGCCTTCTGCTCAGCAGCCTTGGCCGAAGCCTGAGCCTTGAGCTTCTCAGCGCGGTCAGCAGCCTCAGCAACTGCCTGAGCAGCGGCGTCGGCGTTAACTTCCTTAACCTTCAGGCTACCCTCGGCACCCTTTAGGCCCTTGAAGGCCTGCCAGTCACCGGTGATCTTAAGCAGGTTGTGCACGGTGTTAGAAGGCTGGGCACCAACACCTAGCCAGTACTTAGCGCGCTCGCCGTCGATCTTAATCAGTGAAGGCTCCTGCATGGGGTCGTAGATACCGATCTCTTCGATAACACGACCGTCGCGACGCTTGCGGCTGTCTAGGACAACCACGCGGTAGAACGGCGCGAACTTCTTACCCATGCGCTTTAGGCGGATCTTTACTGCCACAGTTATGAACTCCAGTTCAAAGTAGATTTGGTCTATGCCCTTCCCCGGTGGGGTTAAGCAACGGTTTCAGGCACACACCTGGACGCGACCGCACCCGAGAGAGGGGTCGTGTACGGTCGAGTACAACTGGTTATTTTGCCAGAAACCCGTATTTAAGCCAATTAACCTGCGCCACCAGCCCGCTGCGATTTACCGCACAGCCCGCACCGCCGTCGTCGCCACCGCTACCCGCCAACCGAGCGCCGTCGTCGCCAAAAAAGCAGCAAAACCCGCAAGCCGACCCCCATGACAAATGTCAGCCCAAGCCGGTGACAAGGCACCTTAGTAGCCCCCAGCCCCGGCGGACATTATGGATACATGAGCACTTACGCAGATCAGGGCGCTAACACCAGCGCCACGCACGCCCTTGAGGTAAAGCAGGTAACTAAATACTTTGGCAACGTACACGCGGTTGACGGCGTAAGCCTAGAAATCCCCACCGGCCAGGTAGTGGCCCTGCTGGGAGAAAACGGCGCCGGCAAAACCACCCTGCTGGACATGGTGCTGGGGCTAAACCAGCCCACCAGCGGCACCATCAAGGTACTGGGCACCGGCGTGAAGGACGCCGCCAAAAACGCAAAAATCAGTGCCGTGCTACAAACCAGCGCTCTGCTAGGTGACGTTGATGTACAAAGCAACATTGAAATGATCGCGGCCCTTAACCACCTAGGACGTCGCGAAGTCATGCAGGTCATGGACCGCGTAAACCTAACCGAGCTGCGCAAACGCAAGGTAGTTAAGCTCTCAGGCGGCGAGCGCCAGCGCGTGAAGCTAGCTATTGCCCTAGTGGCATCGCCGCAGCTGCTGATTTTAGATGAGCCCACCACCGGTATGGACCCGCTGTCACGTAAAGACTTTTGGGACACCATGCGCGCCCAAACCAGCACAGGACGCACCCTGATTTTCGCCACCCACTTCCTGCAAGAAGCCGCAGACTTCGCAGACCGCATCATCATCATGAACCACGGCAAGATCGTGGCCGACGGTTCACTAGCTGACCTGCAGGCCATGGCCAGCGATAACGTAGTCACCATTACCTGGCCGGGCACATTAGAGCAGGCCCAGCAGGCCCTGAGCAGCTACAGCGAGGCAATTTCCGCCCTGGAGCTGACCGGCGCGGTGCTAAACGTGCACACCAAGGCCTCCGACAGCGTTGCCCGCACCCTACTGGATCAGCGCGGCGCCAAGGACCTGCGTATCAGCGCCTCCACCCTTGACGACGTATTTACTGCCCTGATCGCCTAAATCTTTCTAAATCTTTTTGAATTTTTATAGGAGCTTGAAATGATTAACCCCCGTTACATTGCTTTAGTTGCTAAACAGCGTCTAACTGACACCAGTTTCTACTTCTTCACGCTGTTTTTACCCCTAGGTATGTACATCTTCTTCGGCGCCGCCCAGTCATGGTCTGAGGCAAGGGCCGGGCACGGCAATGTGGCGGCCTGGATTATGGCTTCCATGTCGGTTTACTCCGCGATTACCTGCGCCACTTCCAGCGCCAGCGAGATCAGCGTGGAATTATCGAATGGTTGGGGACGTCAAGTGGCTCTAACCCGTGGGGGCCTGAGCAGCTACCTGTTTACCAAACTACTGGTTACCGCAGTTATTTCGGTGGTGCCGGTGGCCGTTATCTTCACCGCCGGGGCACTGACCACCGCCGTAATTGACACCCCTGGACGCTGGGCGGCCGCTTTTGCCCTGTGCTGCCTTGGTGGCATTCCCTTCACCCTCTACGGCATTATGTCTGCAACCTGGCTGGGGGCACGCAACTCTGCAAGCATTTCTGGCGCAGTGTTATCACTACTGGCTTTTATGGGCGGTCTGTTCCTGCCCCTGTCTGATGGCTTAATGAAGGTAGCCCGCTTCACCCCGGTCTATGGTGTGGCCAACCTGGTGCGCTACCCCATTCAGGGCAGCTATGTAATTACCACCTCCGGTATCCACCACGAGCAGCTGTGGATGCAGATTGTTAACGTAGTGGCCTGGACGCTTATCTTCGCGGTGCTTTGCTACGTTGGTCGCAACCGCTCTACCAGCCGTAAGTGAAAGGTAGTCATGTTTAACCGCAAGCCAGCCGCTCAGGGCCGCAGACTTAACTGGTATGCCATTGTTTGGCTAGTAATCTTGCTGCAACCAGTATCAATGCTCTGGCGTCAGAGCGGCTCGCTGGCGTTAAAACTACTTGCTACTTTTTCCACCCTAGTTTTTTGTGGCTTCTACATTGAGCTAACCCGCTTTAAAACCGACAGACAAATTGGCAGCGGCGAAAACCGCTGGCGGGCACTAGCCAAAGTGGCGCTTATGCTTTTGCCCTGGGTGGCTTTGGCTATGCCAGTGATGAAATGGATGACACCATTCTTCCTACCTTTCGTAGTTTCGGCCACCATCTTCACCACTCCCCTGCGTTTTGGTTTAACCGTAGCTGCACTTGAATGCGCAGCCGTCTGCCTGGGCGCTGGCATCTGGGATAAAGCCCTGCTAAGTAACGGCAGTATTTGGGGCAGCACCCTGTCAGCTTTCTTTGTGATGCTAATTAGGGTTTTGACTGAACGGCAATATCTCGACAATGAACGCAACCGCCGTGAAGCCGCCTTGCTGCAGCGTGAAGCCATCAGCCGCGACGTACACGACCTACTAGGTCACTCTTTAACTGTGCTGACCCTTAAAGCCGAGGTAGCCAGGCGCCTGGTGGAGGTTAAACCTGAGGCCGCCGCCAAAGAACTAGATGAAATCATTGAACTATCGCGCACCGCCTTAGCTGATGTACGCGCCACCGTCACCCGCCTGCGCACCCCGGATCTGGCCAGCCAGTTAGCCACCAGCGTGACCGCGTTTAAAGCCGCTGAAATTGAATTCACGGTTGAGGGCCAAGTGGAGCAGGTGCCCGAACCTCAGCGTGAGATCCTGGCTTGGGCGCTGCGTGAAGCCACCACCAATATTTTGCGTCACGCCCAGGCCAAGCAGGTAAAGCTCGTTTTGCGTGAAGGTTACCTTTCTATCAGCGACGACGGCGTAGGCTTTAGCGGTGCACAGTTCGGTAACGGACTGACCGGGCTGCGCTCGCGGATCGAAGCTGAGGGCGGTAAATTCACTGTTATCGTCCCCGCCACTGGCGGCACTAGTTTGGAGATTGAACTGCCATGACCATTAACGTGCTTTTAGCTGATGACCAGGCTTTAGTGCGTGGAGCTTTAGCCACTTTGCTGGGGTTGGAACCTGACATTGAGGTGGTGGCGCAGGTGGGTACTGGTCGCCAGGTGGTGGAGGCGGTGCGCACTAGCGGCGCTGACGTGGCGCTACTTGATATTGATATGCCCGACGGCGATGGGCTCAGTGCCGCTGCCGCCATCCGCGATGCCCACCTAAATTGCCGCTGCCTGATTGTGACTACTTTTGGGCGCCCCGGTTACCTTTCACGCGCCATGGAAGCTGGGGCCAGTGGTTTCATTGTTAAAGACACTCCCCCTCAGCAGCTAGCTGACGCGGTACGTAAAGTTCATGCCGGTTTGCGAGTAATTGACCCATCCCTCGCGCAAGAATCAGTGTTTTTAGGGCCTAACCCGTTAACTGAGCGTGAGCAGGAAACTTTACGTGAGGCCTTAACCGGCTCGGGAGTTAGCGAGATTGCTAAGCAACTGCATTTAAGTGAAGGCACTGTGCGCAACTACCTCTCCAGCGCGATCGGTAAAACCAATTCGCGTAACCGCACTGAGGCTGCGCGCGTAGCCGAAACTAATGGCTGGCTTTAAACCGGCCAACCGTTAGTTTTGCTTAGATGTTTCGCTAGAGCGCTTTAGAAACGCACTGATTGTCTTTAGCTGCGTACTGGCTGCTCAGGGATCTGGGTGGCGCCTGCGCCAGACAGGTTAACTGCCAGTGGAGAGAGCAGGTATTGCAGGTTTTCAGCAGGGTTTGCCCCATAGGTGACGCTGCCCAGCCAGTGGGCTTCCAAACCTAGAAATTCACGCACACTAACCGTGGCTAGACGCATGATTTCGCTGTCGCTAATCCCAGCGCGACGCCAAGCCAACAGTTCACGCGGCAGGCTGTTGTGGGGCAAGCTACCACCAGCGTCAGAGCCCGGCAGCAGGCGCACTCCCGCCTCATACATGGCGGCCACCTGCTGCTCATGGCCTGCATGTAAAGCTGTAACCGTGGCGGCGTAGCGCGGATATTTCTCTCCCGCCTGGGCGGCAAACTCGGGGAACTTATCCACCTGCAAGAAGGTGGGGGTCACCGCAATTGCACGGGCGGCCATTTCTTGAATCTGGTCACTGTCGGCGCCGGTAGCGTGCTCGAAACAGTCCACCCCCGCCTCAATCCAGGGGTTCAATGTGGCGTGCGCGAAAGTGTGCACGGTTATACGCGCCCCATTTTCATGGGCGGCAGCGACGGCGTCGGCAACTAGGGCCTTATCCCAAAGTGGGGTGATGTCGGCGTCGGCCCCCAAAGAGCGGTCAATCCAGTCCCCCACAACCTTGACCCAGCCATCCCCGGCGCGGGCCTGGGTGGCCACGGCCTCAGGTAGATCCTGGGGACGCTCAAGTTCCAAAGCAAAGCCGCGCAGGTAACGCTTAGGGCGGGCAATGTGGCGTCCGGCGCGCACCAGGCGCGGCACTGGGGCCCCCGCTTCACGCTGAGCATCTAGCCAGTGGGTGTCGGTTGGGGCGCCGCAGTCGCGCACCCCTAAAATACCGGCGCTAACCGCACTGGCCGCCTGGGCCAAAGTGGTTTGGCGGTCAGTGGCGCCCTGAGGTCCCAGCCCCAGGTGACAGTGCACATCTACCAGGCCACCGTCTAGGTCATAGCCGGTTTGCGCAAGCTCAATGCCGTCTAAATCCACCGCGCTCAGCTGGCTGGGCTTGACGCCCCCAGCGAGCACCTGGTCAATGCCGCTGTTGCGTAGGGCTTGGCGCATCGAGTCTTCAATGTCACCTGGGCGCATTTACTACAGCCCCAAACGACGACGTAGGTCTTCAGGCAGTCCCGCCATGGCCGCGTCCACATCCATCGGCTGACTGGGAGCCTGAGGCTGGTTCACCCCAAAAGCACTGCCGGCGGCAGGGGCCTGGGCTTTGGCGGCTTCACGCGCGGCTACCGCGCCCTGCTGCATCAAGCTGCCTTTCTTTTTGCCCTTCTTGCCCTTCTTGTTCTTGGACTTGGCAGGCTGACGTCCCTTGGAGTGCTTACCCATGCCAGGCAGCGAACCCATACCGGGCATGGCGCCGGGGCCCGCGCCCAGGCCGCCGCCGCGAGTCATGGCCTCCATCATGGTCTTCATCTTCTCGAACTGCTGCACAAACTGGTTGACTTCAGCAGTGCTGGTACCTGAACCACGCGCAATACGCTCGCGGCGAGAACCGTTAAGGATGCTCAGGTCAGCGCGCTCACCGGGAGTCATAGAGCGGGCAATGGCCTCAATACGGTCAATTTGGCGCTCATCGAAGTTGTCGATCAGCTCCCGGTACTGGTTCATGCCGGGCATCATGCCCAGCAGCTTCTTCATCGAGCCCAGCTTGCGCATCTGCTGCATCTGCGCCAGGAAGTCGTCAACGGTGAAGGTGCCTGTGGCCATCTTCTGGGCGGCCTTTTGGGCTTCTTCCTCGTCAAAAGCTTTCTGGGCCTGCTCGATTAGGGTGAGCAGGTCACCCATATCCAAAATGCGCGAGGCCATACGGTCGGCGTGGAAACGCTCAAAGTCGTCCAGGCCCTCACCGGTGGAAGCGAACAACACGGGCGCGCCGGTAACCCCACGTACAGATAGGGCCGCACCACCGCGCGCGTCGCCGTCGAGCTTAGAAAGCACCACGCCGGTAAAGCCAACCCCGTCACGGAAAGCAACCGAGGTGTTAACCGCGTCCTGACCAACCATGGCGTCTAGGACAAACAGGATCTCATTGGGCTTAATGGCGTCACGAATCGCTACCGCCTGGGCCATCATTTCCTGGTCAATACCCAGGCGACCGGCGGTGTCAACAATCACCACGTCGTAGCCCTTAGCGCGGGCCTGGGCCACACCGGAGCTAGCTACCTGCACCGGGTCACCGATGCCGTTGCCTGGCTCAGGGGCCCACACGTCCACGCCGGCACGTTCGGCGACGACGCTCAGCTGAGTTACCGCGTTGGGGCGCTGCAAGTCCGCAGCCACCAACAGGGCCCGCTTGCCTTCACTGGCCAGCCACTTACCTAGCTTTCCAGCCAGAGTGGTTTTACCGGCACCTTGCAAACCGGCCAGCATAATAATGGTGGGGCCGCTGCTAGCCCAATTCAGTTCCCGGCTTTGGCCACCAAGAACCTCAACCAGCTCATCGTTAACGATCTTAACTACCTGCTGGCCGGGGTTTAGGGCCTTAGAGCGGGCTACATCCTTAGCTTTTTCACGCACCTGGGCGGTGAAAGAGCGCACCACCGGCAGGGCGACGTCGGCTTCTAGGAGGGCTCGACGAATCTCACTGACTGTGGAGTCAATATCCGCTTCGCTTAGGCGGCCTTTACCGCGTAGCTGGTTAAAAGATGCACTAAGGCGGTCAGAGAGATTACCGAACACTTGGTTAGCTTTCCGTGTTGAAACAAAATGGCTGGTAACAGTCTAGCGCCTTGGGGCGCTAATCAGCGTGTTAGCGCTTTTGGTATAGGCCTTTGGACTGGTAAATGGGGTCATTGGTGACGCGCACACCCAGGGAGCGGAAAATGCCCTCATCTACCGACCCCAGTATCACTGAGGTGTGCACCTCGCAGCCGCGTAGCTTTTCTAGCTGCTCTAGGGCCAGCTGGGCGGTGGGGTTCATCTGGGCGCTTACTGACAGGGCAATGAGTACCTCATCGGTGTGTAGGCGCGGGTTGCGGCTACCCAAATGGGTGGTTTTGAGGGTTTGAATGGAGGCAATGGTGGCCTCGTTTAGCAGCTTGACCTCAGAGTCAATGCCGGCTAGGTGCTTAAGCGCGTTAAGCAGCACTGCTGAGGAGGAGCCCAGCAGCGCAGTGGTTTTACCCAGCTCAATGGTGCCGTCAGGCAGTTCCAGGGCGGCGGCAGGGGCGCCGGTTTTTTCAGCTAGCTTCCGGGCAGGGGCTACCACCTTGCGGTCTAGCTCGTTTACGCCCACCCCGGCCATGAGTAAAGCGATCTTGTTGGACTGTACCGGCTCGCTTTGGTCTTTGCGTTCTTGCACTAGGGCTTTGAAGTAGCGGCGAATAATTTCCTGCTTGGAGGCTTCGCGGCAGGCTTCGTCGTCGCTAATACAGTAGCCAGCCATGTTTACGCCCATGTCGGTGGGTGACTTGTAGGGGCTGGCACCCAAGATTTTTTCAAATAGGCGGCTAAGTACCGGGAAAATTTCGACGTCGCGGTTGTAGTTGACGGTTTGTACCCCGTAAGCGGCCAGGTGGAAGGGGTCAATCATGTTGACGTCGTCAAGGTCGGCGGTGGCCGCCTCATAGGCCACGTTAACCGGGTGGTCTAGGGGCAGGTTCCAGATCGGGAAGGTTTCAAACTTGGCGTAGCCTGAGCGCAAGCCGCGCTGGTGGTCTTGGTAAAGCTGGGATAGACAGGTGGCCATCTTGCCTGAGCCTGGCCCGGGGGCGGTGACTACCACCAGGTCACGGGTGGTTTCAATGTACTGGTTGCGGCCGTAGCCCTGCTCGGAAACGATTAGCTCCACATTGTGGGGGTAGCCGGGGATGGCGTAGTGCTCAAATACGTTTACACCCAGTTTTTCTAGCTTATTTTTGAAAGCTAAAGCCTGCTGGTTTTGCTCACTCATGCGGGTGATAACCACTGAGCCCACATACAGCCCGTAGGAGCGGAAGGCGTCAATGTGGCGCAGGACGTCATCTTCGTAGGAGATCCCAAAGTCGGCGCGCATCTTGTGACGCTGGAAGTCTTGGGCGTTAACCGCCACCACGATCTCTACCTCATCTTTGAGGCGCTCAAGCATGACGATTTTGTTATCCGGGGTAAAACCAGGCAGTACGCGTGAGGCGTGTAGGTCATCTACTAGCTTGCCGCCGAACTCTAGGTAGAGTTTGCCATCAAACTGGGCGCGGCGTTGGGCAATGTGCTCGGACTGTAGCTTTAGATATTTATCGTGATCAAAGCCGATTTTATCCACAGTTAGCTCCCAGATTTAGGTGATGCGATGCAAGAGAGGGATTGGAAAAACAAGCCAATTCTATTAGCTCTAAGTTTTAAGTAAAAGCTTGGCAGGCCCGGGCTTACCCAGACCTGCCATAACTTTGGAACCTAGCTTGGTTAGAACCTAGTGAGGCTCACATAGAACCCATGACGTACAGCACGGAGAACACCACGTTAAGGGTCACAACCACGCCGCCAGCGATTACGGCGTACTTGGCGTACTTGGCGGCCTCGACGTCACCAACGGACTTGGCCTCATTCAAAGTCATGATGCCCATGATCAGGCCAATGATTGCCAAGAGACCGAAGAGCAGGCCAGCAATGGACAGGCCTAGCGCTATCGTGCCACGCTGCTTCAGCTTCGGGTTAGCCGGGGGCTGGTAGCCGTAGCCGCCGCCGTAGTTCATGTCACCGGAGTAGCCGGGGTCAGTCATTTTTCCTCCTAGGGCTTGCAAAGCCTAGCGAACAATAAAATAGCAAGGCAGCGCCCTGCCTGCTCGTCAGCCTACCATCCTAGAAGCTGGGAAGTGACGCCGTCGGCCAATAAACGACCTGACAGTGTCAAAACCACTTTTCCGGCCAGAGCTTGGCGTGGCTCTATCAGGCCGGTAGCAATCAGCTTAGCCACCACTTGAGACAGGCCTGCACCTTTATCTTCACGCAGGTGGCGCAGCTGGTCAATGTCTAGGCCCGCACGGGTGCGCACAGCTAGCATCACCACTTCAGTGGCGCGCTCACTATCACCTAAATGCTCCCAGCCGGCCACCGGGATTTGCCCTGAGTTAATTTGGTTAGCCCAGGCCAAGGGATGTTTAGTGTTCCATAGACGGGCGCCGCCCAAATATGAGTGCGCCCCTGGCCCTAACCCCCACCAGAACGTGTCTTGACGCCAATAGGCTTGGTTGTGACGGCATTGGTAGCCGGGGCGAGCCCAGTTGGAAATTTCGTACCAGTTGTAGCCGGCGTCCTTTAAAAGCTGGTCAGCCAGCTCATATTTACTGGCTTCATCATCGTCGCTGGGCATGGGTAGCTCGCCGCGACGCACCTGGCCCCACATTTTGGTTCCCGGCTCAATCACCAGGGCGTAGGCGGAGATGTGGTCTGGCTCCATGGCCACGGCCGCCTCCAGGGAAAGGCGCCAATCTGCCAGCGACTCCCCGGGGCTGCCGTAGATAAGGTCGACTGAAGTTTGTAGACCTGCTTCCTTGGCCCAAGCCACCACTTGCGGCACGCGAGCGGGGGTATGGGTGCGGTCTAAGGTTTTGAGCACTGCTGGCACAGCCGACTGCATCCCAAACGACACCCGCGTAAACCCGGCGCTTGCTAAAGCTTGCAGGTAGGGGGCATCTACAGTTTCAGGGTTGGCTTCTGTGGTGATCTCGACGTCGTCGCTCAGGCCCCAGGTTTGCGCCACAGTATCCACCATTGCCGCTAAATCTTTAGCAGCCAACATAGTGGGGGTGCCTCCCCCAATAAATACGGTAGAGGCCGGCGGTAGCGACAGCCCGGCGCGCTGCATCGCCCCAGCCACCAGGCGCGCCTCAGCGGCCAGAGTTTGGGGATAGTCACCGGCGTTAGCCCCCGGCCCCATAGCCAGGTTGGTGTAGGTGTTGAAATCGCAGTAACCGCAACGCACCCGGCAGTAGGGTACGTGCAGGTAAACCGAGAAGTTTTTGACCTGAGCGCCCTGGCTAACTGCGCTTGGTAGGGCGTAGGGGTCGGGAAGTTTTTGACCTTCAGGTTGGCTAGGCACTAGGCGCCCTCAACCCCAGTTTCCGGCTGTGCCACCTCACCCTGTGCCAGCTCACCCTGTGCCACCTCACGCGACTCAATTAGCTCAGGGGCTAGTTTCTGGTTGGTGCGCAGCGCGGTCAGATCGCGAATAGTGCGCCCTTCAGCAATGCCGCGCGCTTCAAAACGGGTCAGTTTACGCCCGCTAAAACGCTGACTCCACCCACCCATGACGCCGCGCGGCGAACCCGGGTCTGGGCCGTTTCCTTTATCTGCCTCAACCCAAGTGTCACTACCCAGCTGGGGGCGAGCGCCGACGTCGGGATAATCAAACAGGCCTTTAGCACTTACCGCCTCTACGACGTCGCGCATTTGCCAGGCGTAATCAGCCCAGTCAGTAGCCAGTCGCCACACTCCCCCCGGTGCCAGCACCCGCGCCACCAAGGCGGCGTAAGCCTCATTAACGAGGCGACGCTTACGGTGACGGCTTTTACGCCAAGGATCAGGGAAGAAAGTCCACACCTCGCTAGCGCAACCAACCGGCAAGGCGGTGGCTAGAAGCTGCGAGGCATCAGCTGGAACCACCTTGACATTGTCTAGTTTCTGGGTGGCGGCTGCGGAAACAATTTTGGCGATGGCGGTCTCCCACACTTCTACCGCCAAAAAGTCGGTATCCGGGTTAGCTTTAGCCGCCGCCAGTAGGGCCTCTCCCCCACCTGGGCCAACCTCCACAATCAGCGGGGCGCTGCGACCAAAAACCTGCTGGGGGTCAAGCACAAAATCTGGGTCCACCGTGCGAATAGCGTCGCGGCGCGGCACCTGGACCAGGTAGCTGCCCCCGTGACGCTCCAAAGCGGCGTGCTGGCTGGCACGCAGGCGCCCACCGGCTCGCGAAAAAGAGCGCACCCGGGCATGAACCTCATGCGAGCGGGCCGGATGCATCTGGCCGGTGGCCGCATCAGCCCAGGCACTAGTGTGCTTAGCCGCCTGATCCATTACTTTTCCTTGCCAGTGGGGGTGTCTGCACCCAAAGCCGCAATGAAAGCTTCCTGAGGCACATCCACGCGGCCAATGGCCTTCATGCGCTTTTTACCTTCCTTCTGCTTTTCTAGCAGCTTGCGCTTACGGGTGATGTCACCGCCATAGCACTTGGCCAGCATGTCTTTACGCAGGGCACGGATAGTTTCGCGGGCAATAATGCGGCTGCCCACAGCGGCCTGTACGGGCACCTCAAATTGCTGACGCGGAATTAGGTCCTTTAGGCGCTTGGTCATCATTAGCCCGTAGGAGTAGGCCGCATCCTTGTGCACAATGGCACTGAAAGCATCGACCTTGTCGCCGTTCAGCAAAATGTCAACCTTAACCAGATTGGCGCTTTGGGTACCATCGGGTTCATAGTCCAGCGACGCATAGCCGCGAGTGCGCGACTTTAGCTGGTCAAAGAAGTCAAAGACGATCTCCGCCAGGGGCAGGGTGTAGTGCATTTCCACGCGAGTTTCACTCAGGTAGTCCATGCCTAGCAGGTTGCCGCGACGTGACTGGCATAGTTCCATTACGGTGCCCACAAATTCGCTGGGGGTAAGGATGGTGGCGCGCACTACCGGCTCGCGCACATCTAGCACCTTGCCTTCAGGGAATTCTGAGGGGTTGGTGACTAGGTGCTCGGTTTTGTCTTCCATGGTTACGTCGTAAACCACAGAGGGGGCGGTGGAGATGATGTCTAGGTTGAATTCGCGCTCTAGGCGTTCTCGAATAATTTCTAGGTGCAGCAAGCCCAGGTAGCCACAGCGGAAACCGAAGCCTAGGGCCACGGAGGTTTCCGGCTCGTAGGTTAGGGCGGCGTCGTTGAGCTTGAGCTTGTCTAGGGCGTCGCGCAGGTTGGGAAAGTCTGACCCGTCTACCGGGAATAGGCCAGAGAACACCATGGGTTTGGGTTCTTGGTAGCCCGCTAGTGGTTCGTTGGCTGGCTCGGCAGCGCTGGTGACTGTGTCACCCACCTTGGATTGGCGCACGTCTTTAACGCCGGTGATCAGGTAGCCTACTTCGCCGGCGCCCAGGCCCTGGGTAGGCTGGGGTTCGGGGGAAATAACCCCGATTTCTAGCAGCTCGTGGTGGGCTTTGGTGGAGAGCATTTCAATGCGCTGGCGCGGCTTTAGCTGCCCGTCAACTACACGCACATAGGTGACCACGCCCCGGTAGGTGTCGTAGACGGAGTCAAAAATCATGGCGCGGGTGGGGGCATCGGGGGTGCCTGCCGGGGCGGGCATCTGGGCCACGATCTGGTCTAGTAGCTCGGGCACGCCCTGACCGGTTTTACCTGAAACCTGTAGTACATCCTCGATTTCACAGCCGATCAGGGAGGCGATTTCGGCGGCGTGACGCTCAGGCTCGGCGGCGGGCAGGTCAATTTTGTTGAGCACTGGGATGATGGTCAGGTCACCCTCCATAGCCATATATAGGTTGGCCAGGGTTTGGGCCTGAATACCCTGGGCGGCGTCTACCAGCAGCACTGCCCCCTCACAGGCGGCCAGTGAGCGGTTAACTTCGTAGGAGAAGTCCACGTGACCGGGGGTGTCGATCATGTTTAGGGCGTAGGTGGTGCTCACCCCGTCAACTTCCACGCTCCAGGGCATACGCACAGCCTGGCTTTTAATAGTGATGCCACGTTCGCGCTCAATATCCATACGGTCTAGGTATTGGGCACGCATGTCACGTGGCTGGACCACGCCGGTGGCCTGCAGCATACGGTCGGCCAGGGTGGATTTACCGTGGTCGATGTGGGCAATGATGGAGAAATTACGCAGCAGGTGCTGGGGGGTGGAGGCAGGCTGGACGTTTTTTAGCTGCTCTGGGGTGACAATGGGGGTCAACGCGACACTTCCGACGGTTTAACACAGATTATTTGGCATTATCCCATGCGCCTCGCTTAGGCCTCAAAGCTAGCGACCAAAGTCACCAGTGTGTTTTACATTTGGTTTACGACGACGCCGTTGGTTTACGACGACGACGCCCGGCACCGGGGCGCATCTGGGCTGCTGCGCTTCAGGTGCTATGCCCTAGGTGCTGCGCACCACTGGCCAGGTGAGCTTTAGGGGCCAGACAGTTAAATAGGATTAGGTCATGGCTAATTTATCCGAAGTGTTTATTGCCGCTTTACGCCTGGCGGCAGCCTTGTTTGGGACCAATAAGAACTCCACTGACACCAGCTCGCAGGCACCTGAGCCCAGCCAGGCTGCTACTCAGGAAGCATCTTCGCGTCCCTCAGCTAGTGGGCGCTCCTCTGTTAGCAGCCCCAAAGCTCCCGCTAGTTCTAAGGGCACCGCTAGCCACGGCGTCGGAACCAGTCAGAGTGCCGAGACCAGCCAGGGCGCAAAAACTCCCCGCAGCGTAGCCAGTCCCAAAACTGCCGCTAAAAGCACTGCTAGCCGAGACGTACACATCAGTGGCAACCAGGTGTGGGATGTAGCCAGGCGCGGCCTACCCGAATTTAGCTACCAGCCGGTGGCCGATAATGACGCAGACCCGGGCGAAGTGGTGTGGACCTGGATCTCCTATGAGGAAGATCCCACCCAGGGTAAAGACCGCCCGGTGGTGGTGCTGGCACGCACTGGATCCGACGTCGTCGTAGCCCAGTTGACCAGCAAAAACCACGATATTGACCGCGAGCAGGAAGCCCACTGGGGACGTTACTGGCTGGCTATTGGGGCTGGTGACTGGGATCCGCAGGGGCGAGTCAGCTCGGTGCGCCTGGACCGACTACTGCTTGTTTCCCAGCGTGATGTGCGCCGCGAGGGGGCCACGCTGGATAGGGCCACCTACAATAAGGTGGTTACGGCCATAGCTAAGCACTGGGGCAAACGCTCGTAATTATGCTAATGTTTCCTCTTGGACCTTGGGCCTGGCCGGCTTCGTAGGTCCAGCAGGAACCTTAGCCAGGGCAACCCCACGCCTGATAGTCAAGGTTATTGCGTACCCTCTTACCGGCCATTGACCATATCCGTCTGTAAGAAAGATTAATCGTGGCGAACATTAAGTCGCAGATCAAGCGCATCAAGACCAACGAAAAGGCCCGCATCCGCAACCGACACGTCAAGTCGGAGCTCAAGACCTACGTACGCCGTGTACGCGAGGCTATCGCCTCCGGCGACAAGGCTGTAGCTGAAGCCGAGATGCGCAAGGCCGGCCGCAAGCTGGACAAGGCTGTCTCCAAGGGTGTTATCCACCGCAACCAGGCTGCCAACCGCAAGTCCAAGCTGGGCAAGCAGATTGCTGCTATGTGATCTTTGCTAGTTTAACTAGCTGCAAATGGTCGATCCCCACGGATCGACCATTTTTGTTTGTGCAGGCAGTGCCAGACAGTGCCAGGCAAACACAGACAAACACAGGCAAAATCAGACAAACACAGGCAAAATCATCCCTTCCCTATAAAAAATTCATGGGGTTTTATAGGGAAGGGATGAAATGTCAGTATTTGTGATGTACCAGATACTCCGCCTAACGGGCGCGGCAGTGTAGCCCATTTAGGGCACTAATGATCTAGAGAAGACCAGTGCTTAGCGGGCGCGGCGGGCGTGCACCACTTTTAGTACTGCCCGCTCTAGGGCGTAGACGGCGTCGCGCTCTTCACCTTTAACCTGGGCGTCGGCGTTAGCTACCGCCACAATCGCATCCGCCAAACCGTCGTCAGACCAGCCGCGCAGTTGACGGCGCGCACTATCTATCTGCCAGGGAGCCATGCCCAGCTTTGCGGGAGTGATGTCTTTCCTGCCGGCACTTGCGGCCACCCGCGCTAGTTGGCGAATCTTTATAGCCAGGGCAGAAACAATCACTACCGGGTCAGTGCCGGTAGCCAGGGCGTGACGCAAAGTGGTTACTGCCTTGGCGCCGTCGCCACTGATTGCCGCATCCGCAACCGCAAATCCACTAGCCTCAATGCGCCCGCCATAATAGGTGTTTACCTGGGTGATAGTGATGGTGCCGCTGGTATCAGCAAGCAGCTGTTTAACCGCGCCCAAAAGGTCAGTTAAATCATTTCCCAGCGCCTCAACTAGGGCTTCGACGGCGTCAGGGTCGATTTGTCGCTTGGCTCGGCGCACGTCACCGATCACTAAAGAGCTCTTGTCGCGGGCTGATTTTATTTGCGCGCATTCAACCACTGGCATACCGGCCTTGGCGATAGCATCCAGTAGTTTTTTGCCGCGATTGCCGCTAGCATGGCGCAGCACCAGGTTGACGTCTTCTTCTGGGGCTTGCAGGTAGCTAAGCAGATCCTCAATCAATGCGTCGGTGGCATGTTCAAGATCGTTGATGATGATCAGACGCGGCTCGCCAAATAGTGAGGGCGAAACCAGCCCAGCTAGTTGGCCCTTGTCGTATCCGGCTGCTTCGAGGCGGCTGACCTCGACATTTGGATCTTTGGCACGCGCCTGGGCTAGCAGCCGGTCTTGGGCTCGCTGCACCAGGACAGACTCACTGCCCCGCAGTAACACTACGGGGGCTAAATCAACCCGATCCCAGGTAGTGCTACCTAGCGCGTTGGCTGAGCGTGAGCGCGTGGTGGCACTAGCGCGTGAACGTGGGGCTGAGCGTGAGGCGGCCATGATCCAAGGTTGCCACTAACGTCGCATCCGAACCAACAGCAGCCAAATGCCCGTGTTTAAAGCGGCCAGGGAGCAAACGCCGCTCAGTTTCCCCGGCCAGTTCATTTGGGCGCCGGGCAGGTGCGCAAAAAAGTGGGCAATACACTCAAGCCAGGCACACCCCCACAGCGCAGGTAGTACCAGCAGCTGTGCCAAGGATGGCAGCAGCGCACCCAGGGCTGTGGCCGCCAATCCGGTGTAGGTCACCACCGCCACCACGGGGGCCGCCAGCATATTGGCCACCACACCCCACATGCTGATATGCGGGTTTAAAGCGATAAGCAGCGGAGCGCAAGCAAACTGTGCGGCCAGGGGAATTGCGGCTAGCTGGGCAAAAACTCTTGGCATCACCCGCCCCAATTGCTGCTCTATTGTCGGCGCCATCATAATCAGAGCGCCAGTGGCCGCAATGGATAGGGCAAAGCCCCAGTCGTGGGCCTGCCAGGGATCAATTAGCAGCAGCACGATGGCGCCGGCAGCCCAAGCTGGTAGGGCTGAGGCTTGCCGGCCCGCGCTTAACCCCACTAGCTGCACTGAGCCCATAGCGGATGCGCGCAGCACTGAGCCGCTGGGCTGAACCAGTAAAACTAGTCCCACCAGGGTAAATAATCCGATCAAGGTTTTTAGGCGCACTGGTAGCGGCCCGCACAGGATGAGCGTGGCCGCTAAAACTAGCGCCACGTGTTCGCCTGAAACCGCAGTTAAGTGGGTGAGGTTAGCGGCGCGCATGTTTTTGGTGGTGGCGGCTTCCAGGCCAGTGTCGTCACCTAACACCACGCCAATAACCAGCTCTGGCGCGTCAGCGCCCAGGGGCAGTTGGCCCGGCTCAGTCACGCCGCTTCCCTCAGCTACCCGGCTCCCCCAGTGCGCCAAGGCGCTTGGCACCGGGGGTGGATGGGTATGGTTGGCATTGCGCGCAGCCCCCGCTAGTTGCCGCCGTGCCGCGTTTACCAGCCGATATATACCGCCCGGTGGTTTTAAAGTGTGGGGCAGGCGGTTATGGCTAGCGATAGCCAAGGCTCGCCCACCTGCTTTTGCCCCGCGCAAGTTGGCTTGAAAACTCACCATTTCCCCTGGTTTAACCCCCGACCAGGCCGAAGAGGCAAACAGGGTGATTAGCGCCCGGCTAGGACGCGCGTTTACGCGCATGACTTTTAGAGTCACCAGGTAGCGCCCCGGGCGCGTAAGCGGTTTGGGGACGCTACGCACCTGCGCGGTTAGGTTCACCGCCCCGGCGCCGTCTGCCTTAGCGGCGTTGGTTGTCGTCTCAGCAGCGCCTACCGCCCCGGCGACTGCCTCATTGCCACTAACTCTTTGGCTTTGCGACGACGACGGAGCCGCTTGGCCTTGCTTTGCACCCTGGCTTTGGCTAGGGCTCTGAGCTGCATCAATGTAATCAAGTATGGGGTCACGTGAGCGGTTATAAACCTGAGCTGCGCCACTTAGACTCAGCGCGCATACGCTTAGCAAACAGGCGCCAACACTAAACCAGAGGTGGCTATGGGTTTGCCCGGCGCCGGCTCGCTTGTCTAAGCGGTGGGTGGGCTGACGCGGGCGGCGGCTTACGCACACCAGTCCAGCCAGGGCGCAGATAACGGCTAGCAGCAGCCAAAATTTCCAGGCTTGTTTTGAGCGCGCATCTACTTGTACTAACGCCCAGGCGCAGCCCCAACACAGTGCCATGGCCGGGCATAAGCGCAGGTCCCAGGGCTGGGGTGCTTTAGGGCGGCGCAGTAATTGCAGTTCGCGTTCGCGCTCACTGACATGCGTCTTGCTAGCGTGCACTTTAGACTTGCTAGCGTGCACTTTAGGCACAGCAGTCGTTTTAAACGCGGGCATGGCTTTTGATCTGGGCTAGCTTAGCTGCGCCAATACCGGGCACTTTAGTTAGATCATCTACGCTGGTAAAAGGCCCATTGGCGGTGCGATAGTCAATAATTTTTTGGGCGATGGCCGGGCCTACCCCGGGTAGTTGGGTTAGCTGCGTGGCGTTAGCGGTGTTGATGTTTACCAGGCTTTGCCCTTCAGTATCACTGTCAGCGACGGCGCCGTCGGTGCTGGTGCACCCCTGCCCTTCACAGCCTTGGTCGCCTGAAGCAGCCAGTGGCGGGGCGCTTTCACCTTGGGAGAGCACATAGAGTTTTTGGCCATCATGAAGTTTAGCGGCGCGGTTTATGCGGTGAGCATCCGCCTGCGGACTTAAACCTCCAGCCGCCGCCAGGGCAGCTTGCACACGCGAGCCAAGTGGAAGTTTATATAGGCCAGGGTGAGCCACTGCGCCGTCTACATCAACCACTATTTGCCCCGAGCCAGCCGCATCTGCTCCACCAGCCGCGCCGCCTCCGCTGCTACCAGCTGCAGCTCTACTTGCACTGGTCTCCGTAGCCTGACCTGAACTGGTGGGGCTGGTTACCCCGCCCCCTGGCCCGGGAGCGGGACTTCTAGCAGAGGCCTGGGCCGACGCCGCCGCTGCAATCCTGGCTGCCCCTTTTAAACTCTGGCTATGGCTGGTGGCAGTTTTTGCACCGGTTTGGGCTCGGCTGGGCTCTGGGCTGGTTATGAACAGCTGCCAGGCGGCAATCAGCAAACCCAGCGCTATCAGTGTTATTCCGCCCCAAAGCGCGGCTTTTGCTCCCATGGCTACCCGGTAGGGGCGTTCAACCTGCTCATGGTCGCCGCTGTAGGCCACACGGATGAAATCTTGCATGGCCCGTTTTTGTCTAGTGCCCATAGGCACACTATGAACCTGGCCAGCAATCGCCAGCTACCGGGGTGTGGATAGCCCTGTGTGGGCGAAAAATTTATCCCCCTGTGCAAAAGTGGTTATTCACGAAAGTGGTTAGTCACGACGGCGCCGCTAACTGCCGCAGGTAACGCCCCGCCCCCTTAACGCACAGGCCCCTAGCTGCTACGGCGGTTTAAGGCGTGCGGCGGCGTCACCCCAAACGAAGTACGGCGGGTACCCTAAAGTACCCGCCGTCAACGTTACGCAGCAGCTCAAAGTCCACCGGTTGGGAAATCAGGAAAACCGGCCAGCCTCAGTTGCCAAAAGTCAGCGAAAAACTAGCGCACGTAGTCAACGCTGGTGTGCAGGCTCCTACTCTGCCCCGGCTCCAGCTCCAGCAGCTGCGGGATCCGGTTGAAAGCGTTGGTCATAGCCGAGCATGGCTCCAAAGCAAGACTTTGACGCTTACGCGTGGGCAAAGTGTCACCGGTGTAGGCATGCACAACCGAGTGGGGCACGGGCGTGTCTTGAGTGAGCACCAGGTGTCCCTGCGAGCCAACCACATAGCTGCGAATCAACCCGTCTTTATCAGCCCAAAGATCGGTCCAGGCAGTGTCTACTTCCCAGTCTTTAAGCTCCACAATGATGCGCCCGCACTGGCCTTGGGCATAGTCAGGCTCCTTAAAAGCCTGCGAGCCTTCAAGCGGAATCAGCATGTCGTCGCTGACTACCTCAGTTTTGGCCGGTAATTCCATGTAAAGCGAGTCTAGGCCCTGGTCGGTAAGAGCATTGGCGTGGAAGTAGGGGTGCCAGCCCAGCCCCACTGGCACAGCAACATCGGCCAGGTTGCGGGCGTTTATCTCCAATTCGAGGCGGTAACCCTGCCCGGGAGTGTTTTCGCTAATCCGGTAGGTGACGCTCACGTCAACCGGCCAGGGGTAGCCCTCCACTCCCCCGGTGACGGTGTGCAAGGTTAGGCTGGCTGGGTCCTGGCCATCATCGATGCGTTCAAAATCGGTGTTTAGCATCAAGCCGTGATTAGCTTCGCGGCTGCCATCAGGGGCGGGGCCAAGGTCGTATTCCTGCCCCATCCAGGTGTAGCGGGCATTTTGGATGCGGTTTGACCAGGGGGCCATGACGGCGCAGCGGCAGCCTGCACCGCTTTCTAGATCGGCTTGGTCGCTGTAGCCGTCAATTACCGGCACGCCTGCACAGTTCCAGTCCAAAACTACCGCGCCTCGGGCGGCGATTAGGGCGCTAGCCTCGCCGGCGTTAAGACGCCAGGTAGTGCCGGTGAAAAGGCTGGAATCTAGGGGCGCTTGGGCGGGGCGGCTGAAAGCTGCTGAAGTTTTGGTACCGGCGACGTCGTCAAGGCAGCTAGTTTTGCAGCTAGGCTCAGGCGCGTTCTGGGCTGATGATTCTGAGATGGAGTCTGAACTCACTTCTTTGTGCATGGCATCACTTTAGCGCTTTTATGGTTCGCGATAAAAGTCTTTGACGCCGCCACTTACGGGCCTTTACTTGCGTCAGGACCCGGCCTGTGCGATGCCTCTGCCCACCCTTTAGGCACAACAAAGCCCCGACCGTCGCGGTGACGATCAGGGCTTTAGCTCTCTTAGGGAGTTAGTACCCGCATCTAAGGCGGCTAGTACTTTCTCCCTAGGGAGCGCCTAAATCAGGCTTGCAATCAAGTTTGCTATCAGGCCTGCTCTTCGGCGGAGACGCGCAGCATCCAAGCGTGCTTCTCCAGGCCGGTGGCAATGCCGATCAGCATGTCGTTGCTCAGGTGGTCGTATTCGTCGACCTCGTCCAGGGTGGCCTTGATGCGGTTGGCAACACCCTCCAGGCGCTCCTGGATCATGACGGTGGCCTTGTCGGTGGGCAGCACGCCGCCGTCGATGGGCTCAACCTGGGAGTCGGCAGCTACGGTGGCAGCGCGACCGTCCGGGATGGCCTGGATGGCAGTCATACGCTCAGCGACGTCGTCGGCGGCTAGGCGAACCTCGTCGACGATCTCGTCTAGGTGCAGGTGTAGGGAGCGGAAGCCGGAGCCGGCAATGTTCCAGTGGGCCTGCTTGGCCTGCAGGCTTAGGTCGGTCAGGTCAACGAGGGCCTGCTGTAGGGCCTTAACTACTACGGGGTTGGGCTGAGTCATCTTCATTCTCCTCTTCTTAAAAGTCTTTGGCGCCTCTGGTGAGGTGGGTGCGGCTAGCTAGCTGCGGGCCATCGCCTCACGAAAGCGTTAACTCAATCTAAGCTCATTTAATTCCCACTGTGAAGGGCTCGTGCTGCTTTACTCACCTGGGACTAAGGTCCATCTGAGGTTGTTAAGCCTTACTTGACCCGCAGTTTTCCAATAACGACGCCGCTTTACGTCCCCTGCCAGACTTACTCCAGCCCCTGCGCTGAATAGCCTTACCTTTTACGCCAGTTTTTTCGGGCGACGCCGCCGCTCGCCCAGCTTGTGCCTAGCTGCCCGGCCGCTTACACCCAGCCACCCAGCCGCGAGCGCCGTCGGGACCAAATCCCCAGCCCATAAGCCATGAGTAGCCCACACGTGTCGCGTCCAGCCCCACAGACTCCACCGAAACCATATGAGCACCCTAGAGCCTGCCACTGCATCAAGTAAGCAAATCTAGACACAAATACAGTATTGAAACATAATCAAAGAATCACTAAAATATCTTTAAGTAGAAAGGAAGCTATCGTGGACACAACCTTAAAGGTCTGCCTCTCAGGGCGATCAGACCAAATAAGTCCAGCAACGATGGCCGCAGCATTTAGCGCATTCGCCACTCTCCTAGATGCCCCAAACAACGGCATTCATTGGCAGATGACACAGGTCAGTATCGGCTCCCTTACATTGGCGGCAAGCCCATGTGGACAAACCAGAGATGAAGAACTAGAAGGATTCACTGAACTGGTTTCTGGCCTTAAGCTTCACGCGATGACTGGTAAGGTCCCAGACTCTTGGTCAGATAAAGGTCGTGAGGCATTGAAAAACCTTGGTGATTTAACCACTGAACCAGGGGTAGAAAGTATTACTGCTATCGCCGGCAATCAAACTATTGCTTTCAACGCTTCACCTAAAGACACCCCTAAAATCCAAGTAAAAACCTCAATTGGATCAGTAACAGGGAAGATTGATCGCATAAACACACGTGGCGGATGTGAGTTTGGCCTTATTGATGAGACTGAAAAGCATCCGGTCAGAGTGATTTTCCAGATCAGTCAATTAGAAGAGATTAAGCAGCTTGTAGGAAAACGGGTACGCGTTCGCGGCGAACTAACCCGTAACCAGCAGGGACGCAAAGAATCATTGCAGATGCGCCGCATTGAAGAGATAGAAGATCACGCAGATCTACCCACGGTTGATGATCTGGTGGGGATCTGGCAGGCTCCTCGCCAAGCAATGAGTGCTGAGGAAATTGTCCAGGAGATGCGCCGTGCCTAGCAGCAAATCAACTAAGTCAGCGTTTCTGTAACCCCGCACTCATTCAGCGGATGAGGCAACAGCGCCACTCATGGCATGAACTACACTTATGCCATTAAATATCTGCAGAAAAGGAAGTACCGATGCCTGCAAGCGCCGACAACCCCACTCCTTATCGTTACAACGCAGCTCTGGCTGAGTCCATTGAGCTAGATTGGCAGCGTTACTGGGATGAAAATGGCACCTTCTATGCTGACAACCCGGTAGGGCCGCTAGCCGGAGAGCGCTCTCAGCGTGAGAAGTTCTTCCTCCTGGATATGTTCCCCTACCCTTCGGGTAAAGGCCTACACGTGGGTCACCCCCTGGGCTACCTGGCCACTGACGTGGTTGCCCGCTTCAACCGCATGCAGGGCAAGAACGTGCTTTACACCATGGGTTATGACGCCTTTGGTTTACCTGCTGAGCAGTATGCCGTGCGGACCGGCCAGCACCCGCGCATTTCCACTGAGGCCAACATTGCTAACATGCGTCGCCAGCTGCACCGCATGGGTATGAGCCACGACCCGCGCCGCTCTATTGCCACCATTGACGTTGACTATGTGCGCTGGACCCAGTGGATTTTCTTGCAGGTGTTTAACTCCTGGTTTGACCCGCAGGCGCCGCGTCGTGACGGTCGCGGCCTGGGTGCGGCCCGCCCGGTCAGCGAGCTGCGTCAGAAGCTGGCTAACGGCGAGGTTGAGCTGCCTAAAGACATTGCTGACTCACGCAGCTGGGATGAGCTCAGCGCCCTGGAGCAGAGCCGCGTGGTTGACTCTTTCCGCCTGGCCTATGTGGCTGAAGTGCCGGTTAACTGGTGTCCGGGCTTGGGCACGGTGCTGGCCAATGAGGAGGTCACCGCTGATGGTCGCTCTGAGCGCGATAACTTCCCGGTTTTCAAGCGCAACCTGCGCCAGTGGATGATGCGCATCACCGCTTATGGTGAGCGTCTGGCTGATGACCTGGACACTGTGGACTGGCCTGACAAGGTGCGCTCTATGCAGCGTAACTGGATTGGTCGCTCTGAAGGCGCCCAGGTTGATTTTGCGGTTAGCGGCCAGGGCGTGGACGGCGGCCAGATCACCGTGTTCACTACCCGCCCTGACACTCTCTTTGGTGCTACCTTCACGGTTGTGGCCCCTGAGCACCCGCTTTTGGGTGGCACTTACCCTGCTGCCTCCGACGACGCCGCCGCACTTAAGGTCCCCTCGGTTTGGCCTGAGGGTACTCGCGAAGAGTGGAAGGGTGGCTACGCCACCCCGGTTGAGGCTGTAGCCGCCTACCGTGCCCAGGCTGCGCGCACTTCTGACGCTGACCGCACTGCGTCAGACCGTGAAAAGACCGGTGTGTTTACTGGCCTGTGGGCCACCAATCCGGTTAACGGCAAGCAGCTGCCGCTGTTCATTGCTGACTATGTGCTGATGGGTTACGGCACCGGTGCGATTATGGCTGTGCCGGCCCACGACCAGCGTGACTGGGAGTTTGCTCGCGCCTTCAACCTGGACATTGTCCAGACCATTGGCCCGGCTAAGGACCCGCGCGGCATTAACCTGGATGAAAAGGCTTACGTGGGCGACGGCGTCGCAGTTGACTCAGCTAACGCTGAGGTGAGCCTGGACGGCCTGGGCAAAGACGCAGCTAAGGCTAAGATGACCGCCTGGCTGGAGGAAAAGGGCTACGGACGCGGCGCTATCACCTACCGTCTGCGTGACTGGCTGTTCTCTCGCCAGCGCTACTGGGGTGAGCCCTTCCCGATCGTGTGGGATGAGGAAGGTGGCGTGCACGCCCTGCCTGAGTCGATGCTGCCGGTTGAACTGCCTGAAGTTACCAACTACTCCCCCACCACCTATGACCCTGAGGATGCTTCTTCCTCGCCTGAGCCGCCGCTGGGGCGCGCTCGCGAATGGGTTGAGGTTGAGCTTGACCTGGGTGACGGCCCGCGCGTCTACTACCGTGAAACCAACACCATGCCCCAGTGGGCTGGTTCTTGCTGGTACGAGATGCGTTACGTTGACCCGGACAACTGCCAGGCTCTAATTGACCCGGCTAACGAGGCTTACTGGATGGGTCCGCGCCCCGAGGCTGGCAACACTTCGGGTGGTACCGACCTTTACATTGGTGGCGTCGAGCACGCCGTGCTGCACCTGCTGTACTCGCGTTTTTGGCACAAGGTGCTGTTTGACCTGGGCTTTGTCTCTTCCTCTGAGCCTTACCACAAGCTGTTCAACCAGGGTTATGTGCAGGCCTACGCCTACAAGGACGAGCGCGGCCAGTATGTGCCCGCAGATGAGGTTGTGGAGGAAGAAGAAGGCAAATTCACCTGGCATGGTGAGCCCGTCAAGCGTGAATACGGCAAGATGGGTAAGAGCCTGAAGAACATCGTCACCCCTGACGACATGTATGAGGCTTACGGCGCCGACACCTTCCGTGTTTACGAGATGAGCATGGCTCCCCTGGACATGGACCGCCCCTGGGAGACCCGCGCGGTGGTTGGTTCGCAGCGTTTCTTGCAGCGCCTGTGGCGTAACGCCATTGATGAGGTCACCGGCGAGCTGGTGATCAGCGAAGACGAGCCTGACTTGGCCACCAAGAAGCTGGTTGCGCGCACTATTGCTGGGGTAACTGAGGATTACGCCAACATGCGCCTGAACACGGCTATCGCCAAGCTGATTGTGCTCAACAACCACCTGACCTCCATTAAGGCAGTGCCGCGTGAGGCCATCGAAGCCCTGGTTTTGATGGTTTCCCCGGTGGCTCCCCACATTGCTGAGGAGCTGTGGAAGCGCCTGGGTCACGAGAACTCTTTGGCCCGCGAGCCCTTCCCCACTGTTTCCGACCCCGCCCTGCTTAAGGCTGACGCGGTCACCTGCGTGATTCAGGTGGCCGGCAAGGTGCGCGACAAGCTTGAGGTTGACCCTGACATTGACCCCGCTGAACTGGAGCGCCTGGCCCTGCAGGCTCCTGGTGTTAAGCGCACCCTGGGTGACAGCGAAATTCGCAAGGTGATCGTGCGCGCCCCCAAGCTGGTCAGCATTGTCCCAGCCAAGTAGGCAGCTTTGGCTAACTCAGGCGCTTTGGCCGGCTAACCGCTTTGGCTGGCTAAGCACTTGGGTTGGGCGGCGCGTGGTTAGCGCGCCGCCCACACCGGCCAGCTAGTAGCTAAACATTGTGGCCCCGGCTAACAGCCGGGGCCACTTGTTTTGGTGTCAGCGCCGCTTTGGCGCAGGTTTTAGGCGTCGCAGGCAGGGGCGATGTCTTGGCGTTGGCGCCATTCGCTTTCCAAGATGCCCATCAGGATTCGGTCAAAGTAGCGTCCCATGTGGTAAACCACTTCACGGCGGCAACCTTCAGTGACAAAACCTACAGATTCATATAGACCAATGGCGTGCTGGTTATAGTCGTAAACTTCCAGCTCAACCTTGTGTGCGTTGTACTCTTCAAAAGCTAGACGCAATGCGATTAGCAAAGCCTCGCGGCCGTAGCCACGGTTTTGGTGGCCAGGGGCGATAGTTATTCCTAACGTAGCGCAGCGCACGGGAGATTTAATTCCATAGATGGAGATAGTGCCTACCACCTGGCCATCTAGGGTTTCAATGGTGCAGGTAAAACCGCTGGCGGGGTCTTCAACCCGCCACATTTTAAATAGGTTTTCTAGTTGGTCTGCGTTGAAAGGCATAAACAGATCGTTTTGCCCAACGCTCACCTCGGCGTCGTTATTCCAGGCGCCGTAAATGTCCCAGTCAGAATCTTTAACGGGGCGCAGGCGAACCTTAGCCCCTTCAAGCATGGCTTGGCGCCAGCGGAGCAGGTTCTTGTACATACTCTAAGTGTACAAAGACTGCGACAATAATTTGTCAGACATTTTTCTATAGGGGGATACGTGCAATATGTTTGCCAAGTCGTGGCGGTAACAGTCAAAGACCACGTGGGCATACCTATAAGGATGTATGTAAGGATTGAGGCGTGAGCGTGCCCCAAAATTTACCTGCCACCCCAAGCAGCCTACCTGCCACCCCAAGCAAGCAGGCAAAAGTCAAAATCGGCCCCCACACGCTGGCCACCCCAGTAGAGTTAGCGCCGATGGCGGGGGTTACTAACGCTTCTTTTAGGCGTCTTTGCCGTGAATTTGCTGAGTCGGCCCTGCCTAAGCAGCTGCGCCCAGCCTCCAGTGGCCAGATCCCCTACGAGGGCGGCTTACTAGCCCCGGCGGGCTTGTTTGTTACCGAAATGGTTACCACTCGCGCCCTGGTGGAGCGCAACCCGAAAACTTTACAGATGGTGCGCACTGACCCCACTGAGCGTCTGCGTTCAATCCAGCTTTATGGGGTTGATCCCAATGTAACCGCCCAGGCGGTAGAGATTTTGGTGCGCGAAAACCTGGCCGACCACATTGATTTGAACTTTGGTTGCCCCGTACCAAAGGTGACGCGTAAAGGTGGCGGCTCAGCTCTGCCTTGGAAGCGTGACTTGTTTAAAGCCCTGGTTAATGCGGCAGTGCAGGCAGCCAAGGCCGCTAGCGAGAGCCGCGACTTTGAGGTGCCGGTAACCATCAAAATGCGTATCGGCATTGATGATGACCACATCACCTATCTAGACAGTGCCCGGGAGGCTGAGGATGCGGGTGTAAGCGCCATTGCCCTACATGCGCGCACCGCCCAGCAGCACTATTCTGGCAGCGCCCAGTGGGATTACATTGGCACCCTTAAGCAGGCAGTTAGCGTACCTGTGCTGGGTAATGGGGATATTTGGGTTGGTGACGACGCCGTTAACATGCTGGCTGCTACCGGCGCCGACGGCGTCGTGGTGGGCCGGGGCTGTCAGGGGCGCCCCTGGCTGTTTGCTGACCTGGTACATGCTTTGCACGGCAGCAGTGAACGCACCCACCCTGATTTGGCGGCGGTGCTTGAGGTGATCCGCCGCCACGCGGATCTGCTTAGCGACGAGATTGGCCCAGGCCGCGCCATTCGGGACCTGCGTAAACACATTGGCTGGTATTTGAAGGGTTACAGCGTGGGCGGAGAGGCCCGTAACGCCCTGATGCGGGTGAGTACCCGTGAAGAATTAGAGCAGCGCCTGTCCGCCCTGGATGCTTCAGCCCCTTACCCCGGCGACGCCGCTGAGCGCCCCCGGGGCCGGGCTGGTCACGCTAAACGCCCGCATCTGCCTGATGGCTGGCTGGACTCGCCTTACTTAACTGAAGCCCAAGCCCGCCAGCTGCATCTGGCAGAAAGCGACGTTTCCGGCGGCTAAGCGTCAGGCGCGCCGGCGCCGTCGGCACCCCTGGCGCTAGCGCCACCATTTTCAGCGCGGTGGGAGCCCCGATGGGAGCTGCCTGCGTTTACAGTGCCAGCGCCAGAGCTTTCGGTTGGCGCGCCAGCGCTGCCAGCGCCGCCATTGTCAGCGCGGTGGGAGCCCCGATGGGAGCTGCCTGCGTTTACAGTGCCAGGCGCTGCGGCGTCGTGCACAACACTGGCTTTGTCGGCGGTGCGCACGCTCAAGAACGCCGCGATGAGCGTCGTCGCCGGGATAGCCAGCACCAAACCAATAGAGGAAACCAGCGTACGCACTACCTCCTCAGCTATTTCCCCACTCAAAATGGTGGCCCAAACTGAGCGGTCAATCAGGGCCGCCACCATAATCAGCGGCAGGGCGCTACCGGCGTAGGCGAAAGCCAGGGTATAGACGGTGGAGGCAATATGATCGCGACCAATACGCATCGCCACCCGCGCTAGTTTCCAGGTGCCCATAGTGGGGTTGGCGCCATGCAGCTCCCACACCGCTGAGGCTTGAGTGATGGTTACGTCGTTAAGCACACCCAAACCAGCCAGCACCATGCCACACACCAGCAACGCCGACATGTTAATCCCCGGCACAGAGGTAGTCAGCGCAATGGCGTCCTCACTACTGGCCCCATTTAGGTGGGCGTAGATAGCGCTCAGCTGAGCCAAAAATACCGTCACCACCAGCCCGGCCACGGTTCCCAGCAGCGCGGTGGTGGTGCGCACACTAACCCCGTGGGCCAGGTAGAGGGCCAAAATCAGCATGGCTAGCGCACAAACACACACCACCAATACCGGGTTGGTGCCCGCCAGCAGGGCCGGAATCATCACCCCCACCAGTACTGCCAGCGCCGCAGCTAGACCCAAGATAGAAAGCACACCCTTACGCCCAGCTACGGCCACCACAACCACCAGGTACACCAGGGCTAGGATCCCCACCGGTTGGGCGCGTTCAAAATCAATGAAAATGAACGGCGTGCCGGCGCTGATAGCAGCCGGAGTGTACATGGCGTTGACCTGATCGCCCACAGAGACAAACTTGCGTGACTCGGTGGGCACGTGGATTGGCACCACCAAGCCCTTGCCCTTGCCTTTGATGACTTTGGCACACACAGCGTCTTTCAGCAGGCTACTGTCCGCGCTGGAAGTGGCCCCGCTAGTGCCCGCGTTAGTCCCGGCCCCATCAGTGCCGGCGCCGCCCGAGCCGTTAGAGCCAGAGCCAGCCCCGGCGCCGTCGGCCCCACTAGAGCCAGCGGAACCAGTAGTGCCGTAACCGCTTTGCATACCCCCAAAAACACCCTGGCAGCCGGCCACATTCAAACTAGTGACTTCCAGGCGCGCCAAAGAAGAGCCCTGAGACAAAAACGCCCGCGAACCCATCTTGGTGTTTGTGCTTGGGTAGATAACCACCAGGCCAATCAGGGCCACCAACACCAGTGGAACAACAATTGCTGCTAATAGCACACGCACCCGTTTAGCCTGTTGGGGGGCTAGTTCGGGTGCGTGGCCATGCCCGTGAGCATGAGACATTTAGCAGCCTACAAGACGCTCAGCTAGGTAACGCTGCACCTGGTCGAGCGCGATACGCTCTTGAACCATGGTGTCGCGCTCACGGATGGTGACGGCGCCATCCTCCAGAGAGTCAAAGTCGTAGGTGATGCAGAAGGGGGTACCGATCTCGTCCTGGCGGCGGTAGCGGCGACCCACCGCACCGGCGGCGTCGTACTCCACGTTCCAGAACTGACGCAGCTGGTCAGCTAGCTCACTGGCAGGGCCGGTCAGCTCAGGCTTGCGAGACAGCGGCAGCACAGCGGCCTTAACCGGGCTCAGGCGCGGGTCAAGCTTGAGCACTACGCGCTTGTCTACCCCACCCTTGGTGTTGGGGGCTTCGTCCTCGGTGTAGGCATCCACCAGGAAGGCCATCAGTGAGCGGGTCAGGCCGGCGGAGGGCTCAATTACGTAAGGCACCCAGCGCTCGTTCTTGGTCTGGTCAAAGTAGCTTAGGTCCTTGCCGGAGTGCTCAGCGTGGGTCTTGAGGTCAAAGTCGGTGCGGTTGGCGATACCCTCCAGCTCGCCCCAGTCGCTGCCCTGGAAACCGAAACGGTATTCGATGTCCACGGTGCGCTTGGAGTAGTGGGAGAGCTTCTCCTTGGGGTGCTCGTAGAAACGCAGGTTTTCGGGGTCAATGCCCAGGCCCACGTACCAGGCCTTGCGGTAGTCGATCCAGTACTGGTGCCATTCTTCGTCCGTGCCCGGCTCCACGAAGAACTCCAGCTCCATCTGCTCAAATTCGCGGGTGCGGAAGATGAAGTTACCGGGGGTGATTTCGTTACGGAAGGACTTACCTACCTGGCCAATGCCAAACGGCGGCTTCTTACGCGCGGCGCTCATGACGTTGGCGAAGTTGACGAAAATACCCTGCGCGGTTTCAGGACGCAGGTAGTGCAGGCCGGCTTCATCATCTACCGGGCCCAGGAAGGTCTTAAGTAGCCCGGAGAAAGCCTTGGGTTCAGTGAACTGGCCGCGAGTGCCACAGTTGGGGCACACCAGGTCGCTTAGCGGCACCTCATCAGGGTTTTCCACGCCGTGCTTGGCGGCGTAGGCCTCCTGCAGAGTGTCTTCACGCAGACGCTTGTGGCAGGAGGTGCATTCAATTAGCGGGTCGGTGAAGGCCTTTACGTGACCGGAGGCCACCCACACCTCGCGCGGCAGGATCACGGAGGAGTCTAGCCCCACCACGTCGGCGCGGCTGCGCACCATGTACTGCCACCATTGGCGCTTGATGTTTTCTTTCAGCTCCACGCCGAGCGGGCCGTAATCCCAAGCTGAGCGGGTACCGCCGTAGATCTCTCCACAGGGGAATACGAATCCGCGTCGCTTAGCTAGGTTGATTACGTTATCTAGACGCGAGGGGGTTGAAGCCACGAGTTCTCCTTAGTTTCGTTGTCCACGCCTGGCTGGCGGGAACGATGCGCCCGGGCCAACAAACCCGCAGCGCTCCCTCTAGTTTAGTGGCTTTTGCTTATTGCCGACGACGCCGCTCGCCCCTGGGCCTGTGAGCTTGCGCCTGTGGGTGGCGGGCTGTGCTTTTGCCCGCGCCGGGCAGGCAGGGCGGGCGCGCCGGGCAGACAGGGCCAGCCGTGCCGGGCGGGCCGAGCGGGCAGCCTCGCGCTCGCGGTCTAAGCGCCCGCGCCGCAGCGCCCCGCCCAGGCCACAGCACCCCGCCCGGGCCGCTCGCGCCCGTGTCCACATTGGGGACACAAATTGACTAACCCTAAGCTGTTACTGATAATGATTGTCATGAGTATTAATCGCACCGCTTTACGTCGCCTGGCAGCCGCCACCGGAGTTTTGGCGCTGACCTTCTCAGCCGCCGCCTGTGGTTCTTCCACCAACTCTGAGGGTTCTTCCTCCGGCAAGATCAAGGTAGCTACCTCCTTCTACCCGGTTAACTACCTAGTGCAGTCGGTAGGCGGCAGCCACGTTGAGGCCAACTCGGTAACTCCTGCCAACGTAGAGCCGCACGACTTTGAGCTCTCCCCCAAGGACGTCACCAAGCTATCTAGCGCCAAGATGGTGGTTTATGTAGCCGGCTTCCAGTCCTCCCTAGATGATGCGGTCAAGCAGGTTTCTGGCCCCACCGTGGTTAACCTAGCCAGTTCGGTGAAGCTGGAGCAGCGCGATAACCACGACGGTGACGATCATGACCACGAGGCTGCGGCGTCGTCGTCGGCCACTGAGACTGACCACGACGATCACGACCACGCCACCGCCAGCACCAAGGAAGAAGCCCACGAGCACGACCACGGCAGCACTGACCCGCACTTCTGGCTCGACCCCACCCGCATGGCTGACGCCGCCAAGCAGGTGCACGCGGCGCTAGTAAAGGCTGACCCCACCCACAAGGCTGACTACGACGCCAACCTCAAAACCACCCTGGCTAAGCTGACCAAACTCGACACCAGCTACAAGCAGGGCCTAAGCCAGTGCACCCGCAAGACTTTCGTCACCAGCCACGCCGCTTTTGGCTACCTGGCTGAGCGCTACGGCCTAACCCAGGTCTCGGTCTCGGGCATTGACCCCGACTCTGAGCCCTCCCCCGCAGACATTGCCAAGGTCAAGCAGGTGGTTAAGCAGACCGGCACCACCACCATCTTCACCGAAGAGCTAGTTTCCCCCAAGACCGCCCAGGCTGTAGCCAAGGAAACCGGCGCTAAGACCTCGGTACTCAGCCCCATCGAGTCTGCCCCCGAAAAGGGCGACTATGAGGGCGCCATGACCACCAACCTGACTAACCTACGTGAGGCTTTGAACTGCAAGTGAGCGCTGCAAATCAGCACGCCCACGCCAACTCCCCCGCTCAACCACCCCTGAAGGTGGATTCCATTGATGTAGTCATGGGTTCCACACATATTTTGCATCAGGTGTCGCTAACGGTTGAGCGCGGGGAGTCTGTGGCGTTATTGGGCGCTAACGGATGTGGAAAATCAACCCTGATCAAGGCCTGCCTGGGGCTTTACCCTTTGGCGGGTGGTGACGTGCGGCTTTTTGGCGCTTCGCTGTCTAAACGCCGCCAAGTGCCCTGGATGCGGGTGGGGTATGTGCCCCAGCGTGTCTCGGCCACAGCGGGCGTGCCCGCCACCGCCCTGGAGGTGGTGCGCTCAGGGCTACTGGGCCCGGGGCGGCCTTTTGCCAGCTGGGGCGGGGGCGCTAAAGCACAGGCCCTGGAGGCTTTAGCCCAGGTGGGGTTAGCTAAACGCGCCAACGACCATGTACAGGTGTTTTCTGGCGGCCAAGCTCAGCGCGTTATGATTGCCCGCGCCCTGGTGCGCCGCCCGCAACTGCTGTTTTTGGATGAGCCCCTGGCGGGGGTGGACCGCGCCAGCCGTCAGGGCCTAGCTGACTGCCTGGCCCAGCTGCGAGAGCAGGGCATCACCCTGGTCACGGTGCTGCATGAGATGGGTGAACTAGCTGGTTTGGTCGATCGCACCGTGACTTTGGCCGATGGGCGCGTGGTTGCCAATCGCCCCCTGGCTGGCAGTCGCCCCTTGGCTGCCCATGCACCAGAGCGCGAGTCGGGGCGCGATCAGAGGCGGGAGCCGGACTGTGAGCCAGAGCCGTACTGTGAGCCAGACTGCGAGCACCTAGACCCGCATTCAGCCGCCCCAGCCTATGTGCACCACCACGCCCCTAACCTGCATCTAAACCAGGCTGATTGAGGAGGCCGACATGATCACTGAAATGCTTGCTTCCCCACTGATGCAGCGGGCCCTGATTGCCGCCGTGCTGGTGGGCCTGGCCGCCCCGGTGGTGGGCACATACCTGGTGCAGCGTGGCCTGGCGCTGATGGGTGACGGTATTGGGCATGTTTCCCTAACCGGTGTGGCCCTGGGCTGGCTGGTGGGCGCCTGGCTGGGAGTTAGCCCCGCCGACGCTTTGGCGGTTCCTGGCGCGATTGTGGCTTCCCTGGCGGGGGCGCTGCTGATTGAGCTGATCCGTCAGGCTGGCCATACACGCGGCGACGTGGCGCTGGCGATCTTGTTTTATGGCGGCATTGCCGGGGGCGTGATCCTGATTAAGTTTGCTGGCGGCACCACTACTAATTTGAACAGCTACCTGTTTGGTTCTATCGCCACAGTTTCTGAAAACGATGTGCGCACCACCGCCGTGTTGGCGCTGTTGATTTTGGCGGTGGGTATTGGCCTGCGCGGCCCTCTGTTTGCGCTATGCCACGATGAGGAGTTTGCACGCGCCTGCGGTTTGCCGGTGGGTGTGCTCAACATTTTGGTGGCAGTGGTTTCTGCCTTGACAGTGTCTGTTTCTATGCGGGTGGTGGGCGTGCTTCTGGTGAGCGCGGTGATGATTGTGCCCGTGGCGATTGCCCAGCTGGTTTCGCATTCTTTTGGGCGCACCATGAATCTGGCCATGGTTTTGGGTGTGTGTGCCTGCCTGGCTGGCTTGTTTATCACCTATGCGGTGGCGGTCTCGCCCGGCGCCATGATCGTGTGCCTGCTGGTGGCCACCTACGCGTTGACGGCTGTGTTGACGTGGGGCGCTAAGCGAGTTTTTAAACGCAAGGATTTGGAGGATGAGCGTCTAGTGGATGGACGTTTACCTGAGGTGGAGGCTAGCCGTGGCTGAGGTTAAGCGCCGCTCTACTTGGCAGCGCAGCGCGATTGTGGATTTGTTGGAGCGCAGCCAGGTGTTTCTTTCTGCCCAGCAGATTCACGCCGAGCTTGAGGAGGAGGGCACTAAGGTTGGTTTGGCTACGGTCTACCGGAATTTGCAGTCTTTGGCTGAGGAGGATTTGGTAGATACGGTCCGTTCCGACGACGGCGAGGCCCTGTATCGTCTGTGCACTAACGAGGGCCACCATCACCACTTGGTGTGCCGCAGCTGTGGCAAGGCGGTGGAGATTGCCGGCTCCTTGTTTGAAAACTGGGTGCATGACATTGCCTCAGCCAATGGTTTTACCAAGGTAGAGCACGTGGCCGAATTCTTCGGCCTGTGCAATGACTGCTCCCAAAAGCAGGCCAATAACTAGCCAACAAACAAAGCTCCGAGGTGCTTCTTGAGGTCGGCAACACGCGCGCTGGATTTGAAGAAGGGCGCGTAGCGAGACTTGGTGTCTTCTGCAAAGATGCGGAGTTTGGTCTCGAAGAGGTTGGCGTTGATGGTGATCAGGGTGGCGTCGTCGAGCAGTTCTTGGACGGCGTCAGGTCGTCCGCATATTCGCTGTTGCGATCCAACCACGTGACGATACGCCCCTGCTCGAGCAAGGCGTTCAGTTCCTCTGCCAGCCGAGAGGCATCGATTCCGCTCCTTGTGTGCCTCCTCCGAGTCGGTCATGCAGGTCCGTCAGGCGCTCCAGTGCACGCCTGAGGCTATCGCTTTCGACGGCGGCACGCTCGATGCTCCAATGGCGCGTCATGAGGCGCTGTAGGTGTAGCGCGTAAGCGGGACCAAAATCCAGCTCGCGTCCTTTTTCTTCGACAGCATCCTTGAGCTTCGCGTCCTTCATCATGCGGAGCAGGTAGGGCTTGTGGTGGGAGGCGGGCGGCTTTACACTCGCCACCGATCTGCCGCAGAACTCTGCGACGCCCTGCCGATCCGCCAGAATCCACGACTCGATACACTGGTCGACGATCCGGATGAGCAGATCCGGTGACTCACCCGGAGTGTGTTCGACGAGTTCTGCACGAAGTGTCACGGGGCATACCTCACCATCCTGATCGAGGTCACGAAAGATGACGTATGGGAGAACGCGAGCGGCTTCCCAGTACTTCTTGATATCCCTGTCAATCGCACCCTTGCCGTTGGCGCTCGTGACAGAGAATTCGCTATCGGCCCATCCCGCCGCGTACATCAGCGCGGTAACAACCGGTATGTCAATCGAGCCCTCGACGATGACCTGGGCGTAGACGTAGCCCTCCATCGCTTACCAGGTTCCCAGGGGAATCGTGCGACCATTGACAGCGTCGATGCCCTGCGACTTGGGCAGGCCAGCGCTAACCACGGCTTTGATGCGCGGGTCGTTCGACTCCGACAGCAGCTCACCCGTCGTCTCCCCGTTCTCCGAGCGCAACATCAGGACCTGGCTGGGGAGCACCAGCTCGGAGTCGATGAGTTCCGGCGAGTGGGTGCTGATGATCATCTGCACGTCGCGGTTCATGGCGACCTCTGCCAGCAGCGAGGGGAGCGAACGGACGACGGAGGCCTGCAGGAAGGTCTCGGGTTCTTCGATGAGGACGACGCTCGTGTCGCGCGGTAGCGTCGCCAGGTTAAAAAGCATGCCAAGCAGGCGCAGCGTTCCCTCGGAGAACTGCTCGTGCGAGTAGACGCCGTTTGCCCCGCGCACGGGAGTGTCGCTGTAGAAGACGACCTCGGTGCCGAGCCCCATGCGTTGGTAGGACAGGTTCGGGACCTCCGGCACCGCAGCAGCCATGATCGGGCGAATGCGCTTAACCACGAAATCCAGCTTCCGGTCCGAGAAGCGCCCCGCATGTTGGAAGAAGCCCGTCCCGTGGTCGGGGTCGTAGCGGTCGGCCCGCTCAAGCATCTTCTTGGGGTTCGGGTGGATGTAGCGGATACCAGCCAACATCTTGCAAATACCCGAACCGCCTTCCTTTACTCGCTTCTCCTCACGATCAACCAGTACTTCTTCGCCGTCAACAGTAAGTTTCTCGTCTTCGACGCGGATACAGTCCACCTCGGGAAATTCCGTGTCGACCTCCCCCTCCTCCCATCCGTCAGGGGGATCGGCCACCGGTAACCGCATTAGTGCCTCCCAAGAAAATGATCGCGGTTTGGCCTCAACCAGCGGCTGCAGTATCCGTGGTTGCTCGGCCTCCAGCAAACCAGCGGGGATACCGGCTTTCAGAGGACGCATCCGCATTTCTCCACCAACGAAATCCTCAACCACTGTCACCTTCTGAAGGGACAGGTCGTAGGTGATCTGGCGCGAATCGACATCCGCGCTCACAGAGAAAGATACGGAGTCCGCACCCGCATGGATATACCTGGATGGGCCGCCCAGATCCTCCGAGGCAGCAGCCAGGCCGATCCGCGCGACATCGCTCAGAAAGCGCAGGGCTGCCAGCAGGTTGGTCTTGCCCGAGGAGTTGGGGCCGACGACGAAGAGGCGCGAGGAGATGTCGAACTCGATGTGGGCGAAGTTGCGCCAGTTCGTGATGGCGATGTGCGTCAGCTTCACGTCGCGTCCTTTCGTTGTCAGACCGGGTGTCTCTCCAGTGTCCCACGGGGTGGAGGCACTGTCAGGACCACCACACGTTGTTCTTCTTGATTTCTCCGCGAGCCCACTTCAGGTCAGTCGCGATTCGCAACGAAACGAAGAGCATCATCCTCAAGGAACGACAGATGCTTCGTCGTCGCAGTCGCCAAGCGCCTCCTTGTCGATTCTGAATCCGCAACCACCAGATTCTGCTCGAACAACACGCCGCTCACCTCGCGGGCATTCATACCGGCAACCATCAGCTCCGCTGCCTCAAACGTCCCAGCATTCGTCGCGCCACCCACCGTAATAGTCGAGGAAATACTCCGATCCAACACGACACCCCCTCACGGTTTCCCCGAATGCACGCGGCGGGATCTCCGCCAAGACAGCCACTATCATCACACAGTGGCGTCCCCACTGCGAATCCAACCGCCCTTGTTTTGACAGCCAGGTGTTTCTTTCTGCCCAGCAGATTCACGCCGAGCTTGAGGAGGAGGGCACTAAGGTTGGTTTGGCTACGGTCTACCGGAATTTGCAGTCTTTGGCTGAGGAGGATTTGGTAGATACGGTCCGTTCCGACGACGGCGAAGCCCTGTATCGTCTGTGCACTAACGAGGGCCACCATCACCACACTAGCCAACCTAAACCCCCTGTTCCCTCAGGCGCCGCGCCAGCTATACTGGTTTTGCCTGAGGGAACATGTTTTTAAGGGGTTTTCGGCGCCATGATCAAGTGATCTTCACTCAGCTTTGCTGAGACGTGTCAGAAGTTTTTTCGCGTCTGGAAGATCACTATGCCCTCAATCATTGTTACTAACGTTTCTTTTTCTTACGGCTCTCACCTGGTACTTGACCGCGTAAGTCTGCAGGTTGGTGCCGGCGAGCGGGCTTTTTTGGTGGGCCCAAATGGTAGCGGCAAAACTACTTTGTTAAAGCTACTAACCGGCCAGCTTGCCCCCGATAGCGGGCAGATAGTTTCTGGCCCTTTCCCACAAACCATCCCTGATGAAGGTTTTGAGGGAACGGTAGAGCAGTTTATTGATGTGGCCCTGGCGCCACTAAAGTCTTTGGCGGCGCGTTTTGAGCAGGTCACAGCGGCGCTTGCTAGTGGCAAGACTGGCTGTGAAGGCGAATATGATGAGCTGCTGGCGCAGATGAGTGCCCGTGACGTGTGGTCGCTGCCGGCGCGTATTGGTGAGACTCTTAGCGGCCTTGGCTTAAGTGATCTTAAAGAGTCAGGTTTTAACCGGCAGTTAGCTACCTTGTCTCCTGGGCAGCGCTCGCGCGTGCGGCTGGCGGCTTTGTTGCTGGTGGCCCCTGAAGTGTTGATTTTGGATGAGCCCACGAATCACCTTGATGAGCAGGCCACTAGTTTTTTGGTGCATACTCTTAAAAATTGGCCTGGCCCGGTGCTTGCCACCAGCCATGACCGAGCTTTTATTGAAGAGAGCGCCACTGTCATTTATGACCTGGATATAAGCGTGTGGCAGCAGCTGGCTAGGGCCGAGGGCAAAGGTGAGCTGGTAGGCCTGGTGCGTAATGCGGGTAATTACAGCGCCTATCTTGAGGCAAAAACTACTGCCCAAGCTAAACGCTCTCGCATCTATGCTGATCAGCAGGCTCAAAAGCGTGGTCTGCGCGAGCACCGGCAGGAAAGTATGCATATCGCTAAGGGTGGGGTACGTTTAAAAACTGCTTCTGGCATGGCTAAGAAGTTTTTTGCCGATAGGGCTGCGGCTACTTCTGTTAAACGTACCCGCAATGACGACGTGCGCCTTAGCCGGCTTGCCCAGCAGGAGGTTCGTAAGCCGCGTTTCTATCAGCTTGATTTTCCTTGCTTTGAGGGGCGCGTTGGCGGCGCTTTAGCGGTGTCTGCTAGGCAGGCGAGTGTTTGTGGCAGGCTGAGCCCGGTTAGTTTTGATTTGTCTGCTGGCGAGCATTTGCTTGTCACTGGCCCTAATGGGGCGGGTAAATCTACTTTGCTTAATTGGATCGCGACGGCGGCGCCTGCTGTAGGTGCGCAAGCTAGCGGCGTTATTTCTCGCGCCGAACCGGTTAGTTTCATCCCGCAACGTCTACCACTTGAAAGCGATGCGGGGTTTGGACCGCTGTCTTGGCGTAAGGGTATTGGTGAGCGCGGTAAGGGCATATTGCACCCTTCTATGTGGTCAACCCCTATCTGGCAGCTTTCGGCGGGTAATCAAAGGCGAGCGCAGCTAGCTGTTGCGCTTGCTAATAGCCCAGCTGTTTTGATCATGGATGAGCCCACAAACTATCTCGACTTGGAAACTATGCATGTGCTTGAGGATGCGCTGCGCGCCTGGCGTGGCACCTTGATCCTGGCCAGCCATGACCGCTGGCTGATTCAACACTGGCAGGGCCGCGAACTCCAGCTAACCCCACCACCTCAGCCTGGGCTATAGCTACCGCCAGAAGCTAAAACGTTACTTAACTTGTTACCCAAACTACTGTTTCTGGGTTGCTAGTAGCGTCCTTGGCCACTAACTTCAGGCTTATGACGAATGCGCGCACTGAAGCTCTCCCCACCGCAAGCTCGGCTTCTGCCCTAGATTCACTTTTAAATGAGTACCGTACTCTGGCAACTAGTGAACGTGAAAAGGGCGCCATGTTTGAGGAGCTCACGCGCCAGTTTTTACTTCACGATGCGCGCTTTGCTCACCAGTTCAAAGAGGTTTACCTGTGGAGCGAGTGGCCTGAGCGCCAAACTGGCGATACTGGCATTGATTTGGTAGCTATTCCTGCCGATGAAAACGCTGGCCTGGTAGCGATTCAGTGTAAGTTCTACGCCCCTGGTCACACGGTCCATAAGCGCGATATTGACTCTTTCCTGACTGCTTCAGGTAAGGCACCTTTTACCCGACGTATTTTGGTTGATACTTCAGGTACTGCTTGGGGTAAGAATTCTCAGGATGCTATTGAGGGCCAGCACATCCCAGTTTCCCGCATTACCCTAGCTGACCTGCGCGATTCGGATATTGACTGGCGCACCTATGCGCTGGGTTCAAGGCAGGCCCCCACTACACGTGAACGTAAGGTGCCTCGCGATCACCAGGTGCGTGCTCGCAGTGCGGTAATGGCTGGTTTTGATACCAGTGATCGAGGCCAGCTGATTATGGCCTGCGGCACCGGTAAAACTTTCACCTCTTTGATCATTGCACGCGAGTTTATGGAGCGTGAGGGCGGTAGTGCCCGGATTTTGTTTGCAGTGCCTTCTTTGGCTTTGTTGAAGCAGACGCTAGATGACTGGTCTGTTGAGGTTGATTCTGCTTTCACCGCTTGGGCTGTATGCTCTGACACTAAAGTTTCTGCTCGCTCTGATGCCCCGGCAGATTCAACAGTGGATCTACCTATCCCGGCCACCACGGATGCACAGCGCCTCGCCGACTCCCTGGGCGCGAACAACTCGACGGAGGGCCTGCAGGTCGTCTTTGCGACGTACCAGTCGATCGAGGTTATTCACCGCGCGCAGGAGATCGCGGGCGATAAGTGGCACGATTTCGACCTGATCATTTGCGACGAGGCCCACCGCACGACCGGTGCGACGCTGACGGGCGAGGATGAGAGTGCCTTCACGAAGATCCACAGCAACGAGTTCATCCGCCGCTCCAAGACCCTGTACATGACGGCGACGCCGCGTATTTTCGCGGAGAACGCGAAGAATAGGGCGTCGGAGAAGGACGCGATCCTCACCTCGATGGACGATCAGGAGACCTACGGTCCGGTGTTCTTCCGTCTGGGCTTCGGCCAGGCGGTGAAGGAGAACCTGCTGACGGACTACAAGGTCATCATCCTGACGGTCAGTGAGGAGGAGGTCTCGCAGCACTATCAGGCAATCGCCGAGATGGGCGGCGAGCTGAACCTGGACACGGCCGCGAAGCTGACGGGCTGCTGGAACGCGCTGGCTAAGCGTAAGAACCCCGGTTCGGACGTGGACTACGGTGAGGACCGCGCGCCGATGCGCCGCGCCGTGGCCTTCTGCAAGGACATCAAGGCCTCGAAGGCGGTCGCGACACAGTTCCCGGACCTGGTGAACGGCCCCTTTGGCCTGAGCGACCTGAGTAACGACGACGCGTCGGATAACCTGCAGGTCGAGTGCCGCCACGTGGACGGCACGATGAACGCGGCGGTGCGTGCGCGCGAAATGGATTGGCTGACGGAGGGCGCGGGCACGGACGAGGTCCCGGTGTGCCGCATCCTGACGAACGCGCGCTGCCTGAGCGAGGGCGTGGACGTGCCCACGCTGGACGCGGTGCTCTTCCTGTCGCCGCGTAACTCTCAGGTGGACGTCATTCAGGCGGTGGGCCGCGTGATGCGCCGCGCTGAGGGCAAGGACTTTGGCTACATCATCCTGCCCGTGGCTGTGCCGGCGGGCATGGCGCCAGAGCGCGCGCTAGATGACAACAAGCGTTTCCAGGTGGTGTGGCAGGTTCTCAAGGCCCTGCGCGCCCACGACGAGCGCCTCGACGCGGCGATCAACTCGATGGAACTCAACGGCCAGGGCCCGGAGAACATCATCGTCGAGCAGGTCTCCCTCGAGAAGGCGAAGAAGCAGGACGATCCGCTCGGCGGCGCTGCGCCCGATGGGGACGAGGCCGGGGCCGAGTCCGGCGCGGACGGGATAGCCCAGGGCATCCAGGGCCAGCTGACGCTGCTGCCCTCGGATTGGAAGGAGTCGGTGTTCGGCCGGATCGTGAAGAAGGTGGGCTCGTCCCTGTACTGGGAGGACTGGTCCAAGGACATTGCGACGGTCGCGGACCGCTACATTCACCTCATCGATCGCCTGCTGGAGGATCCGCAGCGCCAGGACGCGTTCCAGGAGTTCGTGAACGCGCTGCGCGCGACCCTGAACCCGGCCGTGGACAACGAGTCGGCGGTGGAGATGCTGGCCCAGCATATCCTCACGGCCCCACTCTTTGACGCGATGTTCCCGGATCATTCGTTCTCGCAGCAGAACCCGGTGAGTCGGGCGATGAACACGATTGTGGAGATGCTGGCGTCGCACTCGATGTTTGAGAACGAGCGGCGCGATCTGGATGCCTTCTACCGGGCGATGGTCGAGCGCATCGAGGCGGTGCATACCCTGTCGGGCAAGCAGGAGATCATGCGCACGCTCTACGATCGTTTCTTCTCACAGGCGTTCCCGCGCATGAGCGAGCGCCTGGGCATCGTCTTCACGCCCGTCGAGGTTGTCGACTTCATCATCCGCAGCGCGGATGACGCGATGCGGACGGCGTTTGGCCAGAGCCTGGGGGATCACGGGGTGTCAATCATTGAGCCCTTCGCCGGGACGGGCACGTTCGTGGCGCGCCTGCTGCAGCTGGGCGTCATCCAGCCCGAGGCCCTGGAACACAAGTACACCAGCGAGATCTTCGCGAACGAGTTCGTCCTGCTCTCCTACTACATCGCGTCGATCAACATCGAGCAGGTGTACCACCAGGTGCGCGCCGAGCAGGGCGTGGACGAGGGCTACGTCGAGTTCCCGGGCATGACCCTGACGGACACCTTCCAGCTCCACGAGAGCGACGGCACGATCACCGAGGACTTCGAGGGCCTGGCCGCCAACAACGAGCGCGCCAAGGCCGAGAAGGACTCGACGATCACGGTGATCATCATGAATCCTCCGTATTCGGCCGGCCAGAAGAGCGCGAACGACAACAACCAGAACCTGGCATACCCGCGCCTGGACCAACGTATTGCAGATACTTATGCGGCACATTCCACCGGAACCTCTAAAACAAAGCTCTATGATTCCTACTTCCGTGCCCTTCGCTGGGCCACGGACCGTATCGGGGAGCGAGGCGTCATTGCCTTCGTCTCCAACAGCTCCTTCGTCGACGGAAACTCGACAGATGGCGTCCGCTTCTCCCTCCATGAGGAGTTTTCTCAGATCTTCATCTACGACCTGAAGGGCAACCAGCGAACCTCCGGTGAGCGCAGCCGCCGCGAGGGCGGAAAGATCTTTGGATCCGGCTCACGCACGGGTGTAGCCATCACCGTCCTGGTCAAGGACCCCTCACACTCCGGTACCGCCGAGATCTTCTACGCGGAGGCAGAGGACTACGCGACGCGACAGGAGAAGCTCAACCAGATCAGCACCTACGGATCCATCGAGGGAATCAGCAGGGCAGACGCATTCCGCCCCATCACGCCGAACCAGCACGGAGACTGGATCAGCACCCGCGACGAGCGCTTCGCAACTTTCCAAGAGCTGGGAAACAAGACGCTTAAGGGAAAGGAAACTACCCCGGCCATATTCCGACAGTTTTCACTCGGATTAGCAACACACCGTGACCCCTGGTGCTACAACTTCTCGCACGAATCAGTGTATTTGAACATGCATAAGATGATTGACAACTACAATGCAGAAGTTGATGCAGGGAAGACTCGTTCTACTAGGACAGTAAACCCGACTCTACTGGCATGGGGTGGAGACCTTCCAAAAGATCTCGATCGATCTATACATCATCAATTTGACCTTGCTTCCATTCGCCCTGGCATGTATCGCCCATACTGTAGGCAAGCGTTATATTTCTCTGAGGCTCTGAACGAGCGAACCTATCAGCTCCCGCAGCTATTCCCAACACCGTTGCACCGCAACGTTTGCTTCGTTTCTAAACAGCCGGCAAGTCCGCTGCCTTACAGCACCTTGATGACAGCAACCTTGCCTGACCTCAGTCTCCTTGGGGCTAGTAGTGGTGTGCAAACATTCCCTCTCTACACCTGGGAACCCCTCTCCCCCACCTCCAGCAGCGAACCCGACCTATTTACCGACCTGGAGACCGCATCGGAAAGCCAGACGGATGGGGCGGCCACGGTCTCGTCCCTGGATTTCTCAAGGCCCATCGGCAGCCAGATCCCCGTGATCCTGGACGGCTACCGCCGCGTCGATAACATCACGGACGCAACCCTGGCCTCGTACCGGGAGCATTACAGGGATGCGAGGATCACGAAGGAGGACATTTTCTTCTACGTGTACGCGCTGCTGCATCACCCGGAGTATCGGGAGCGCTACGAGGATGATTTAAAGAAGATGCTGCCGCACATTCCTCGCGCGGCAGGCTTCCACACGTACGCGAGCGTGGGCCGCGAGCTGGCGGACCTGCACGTCAACTACGAGCAGGTGGAGCCGTATCCGTCAGTGCAGGAGGAGGCGAGCCTGCACGCGCCTGAGGATGCCTGGCAGCGCTATCAGATCGGTACTCGTAAGATGCGTTTCCCCAAGCTTGGCCGCAAAGAGAAGGACTACACTCGTCTGGAGTACAACGAGTATGTGACTTTGGTGGGCATCCCTGAGCAGGCTCAGCACTACACAATTTCGGGGCGCAGCCCATTGGATTGGGTGATTGACCGTTATTATGTGAAGACAGACAAAGCCTCTGGGATTGTGAATGATCCGAACGATTTCCTGCGTGAGCAGGGCCGCCCCGACGCGGTCGTGGACCTGATCAAGCGCCTAGTGACGGTCTCTATGCGCACCCAGGAACTCCTGTCAACCCTCCCGCCCCTCGAAATCCCGGAAGGAAAATAATAATGGGCGATTCCAAAGAGAAGGTAAGCAGTGGCATTATAACGAGGCTTAAGAATTCAGGAATATTTGTCTGCCTGTGCCTCGCTCTTTTCTGCATCATCATTGTCCTAGTTCTACGCCTCCTTGATGCTGGAGGAGACTTGTGGGGCGTACTCTATCAATTGTCTGATACGGTGCTGCTCACATTGTTTGCTGCTTTCACCGTCGGTTTTGCATGGGAAGTACTCGGCAAGAATGCACTTCTACAAGAACTTCAGCATCATATCGATAAGGCTGTCCGAGATGCCGGACTTTCCAACGCATTAGCCGACCAGGGGATTTTACGCACCAGGACAAATTTCCATAAAATTGACTGGGATGAGTACATTGCTGACGCTGACGAAATCGACGTCTGCTGGTGGGCCGGATCCGCATGGCTCCGAGGAAATGCAGATGCCATTAAGGAAGCAATTCAGACCAGACAGGTCCGAATGCGTTACGCTATCCCTAACCCATATGATAAGAACACGCTCTTCCTGATGGGTGCTTTGTCCGGCGTCACAAACAAAGAATTGGAGAGTGAGTATGACAAAGCAACTCAGGAGCTCCACTCACTAGGAAAGCCAGCCGAATTATACAACGTTAGAAAAATCCCACAGTACGGAATGGTCCGACTAGGGTACCGCATTGTATTTTTTCCATATTCTCACCTCAAGGACCGCCCTAAGAGTAGACCAACCTTCGTTATCGATGCGAATAGCGAACTTGGGAAGTGCTTCCTGAGAGACTTTGATGCACTTCTTCAGACAGCTGAACGATCTCAGTAGCAGAACTTTGAGGTGTTCAGCTTCGCAAAGTCGCCGAAAATATATCACCACCCATTGACACCGCCGGGTAGAGGTCGAGGTCCTTGATGATGAGCGGACTTCTACCTCCCGCTGTCTTCAAGGACCTTGGGCGGTGTCTCACCCTACCTGCCGCTGCTCTGTGTCGCTTGATCGTTGTGATCGGTGTGATCTGCCCGCCACCTTGTAGGGCTTCCATCTGGTTGCTGCCGCTCAGTGTGAGTGCGCTCTGGTGCTTGACATAAAGTCCTGTGACCGCTGTGCTGGCTGCCCAGGTTATGGGGTGAATCGCTCAAGGTCACGGGCGCGTGGTGGTGGAGGTGATAGACGCGCCCTGGGCCCGGGGTCCCGGCAAGGATCCGGTGGCACCACCAAGACCGACGACGCCGGGGTCTGCGTGAGCTCACCGGCATCGCGGATCACTCGCGGGAAGGATCATCCCACGGCCCGCTTGAGTGGACCTTGTCCCGGGAAGGTCTGGCACCGTGCACAAGAACTGGCTGGCCGAGCGCGGAAAAGACTTGCGTGCGGAGGTGCCAATCGCGACGCTAGATCCCTTTCCAAGGGGCAGCAAGAACGCCATCGCTTGGCCTTCTCCAAGGACGCAACCAGCGTGCTCGTGGGATGGGCAGAGCCTGGTTATCGAGGCCGGGGAGAACTGCCCGAGCGATGCTCGGGGAGAGGCACTTCCCGTAGTTGTCCTCGCCCCACGGGCGTGAGCTGAGATTGTCGGCGCGGGCCTGAGGCTCGCGCCGACAACTCTTTTACACGCGCAGCGGCACCGTCGCTACGATCGTCGTGACTGCAGCTAGGGGCTAATTTGTGAAGCAGCTTGCACCGCGTAGGTTGATGTTGCGTGGAAAACTGTGCAATGAGACGGAAACATCAAGGGAGCGCGGTACGATAGCGGCATAAAAATATGCCCGGAGGAGGTGCGCCGTGAGCACGCATGTTGCTGTCACTCAATCTGTGCTGGCGTGGGCTCTCCAGCGCGCTGACCGCTCATACGAAAAAACGGTCAAAAAGTTTCCGAAGCTCGGGGCTTGGCTGAGCGGGGACGCCCTGCCAAGCCTCCGTGAGCTTGAGAAATTCGCATCCTTTACGCATGTGTCCCTGGGTGCGCTCATCATGCCCGAGCCGCCGGATGAGACACTTCCCATTGCAGACATGCGTACCCGCGACAGCAAGGTTATCGAACGTCCTTCCGGTAATCTTCTCGATACGATTGACCGCTACCAGCAATTCCAGGACTGGTACCACGATTATGCTCGTGAACAGGGGGCTCAGAAACTTCCATTCCTCGGTTCCGTGAGCACGCAGGATAATCCGCACATGGTTGCTCACCGTGTGCGCGAGCTTCTACTTCTTGATCGGGTGAATGCGACCAGCCCGGACCAATGGCGACGTGACATCGTCAAAGCGCTCGAAGATGTGGGTGTCCTTGTGATGATGAGCGGTATCGTCGGAAACAATACTCATCGGCCTCTGTCTACTGATGAGTTCCGTGGTTTTTGCCTCTACGACGTTCTCGCGCCCCTGATTTTCGTCAATCTCGCCGGAGAGTCCTACGGCGCTCAGAATTTCACGCTCGTTCACGAGTTTGCCCACTTGCTGGCAGGGCATAGCGCTCTCTCTGGTGGAGACCATCTACTCGGAGGCACTAGTGAGGAGGCATGGTGTAACCGTGTCGCAGCGCTAGCGCTGCTACCCGACGATGCCTTGGCAGCGTTCGATGCGGCGCAATCTTTGCAGGACTACCGGGTAGCCGCGCGTCGCTTTGGTGTTTCCGCTGAGGTCGCGCTCCATAGACTGTACGGGGCTAGCCGGATCGATGAGGAACGTTACGGTGCGCTTCTAGAGGCGGTGCGCGCTGACTACGGGAGCGAGAAGCGCCACACTGGCGGTGGTAACTATTACAACACCCTCACCACGCGACTCGGACGACCGCTCGCGACCGCGATCGTCACCTCCACCCTGGAGGGACGCATGGGCTTCACTGAGGGTTTCCGCATGATCGGTAGTCATAAGCGGGAAGTGTTTGACGAGCTGGCCAGACGTCTCCAGGTGGTGTGAGCGATGTACGTCCTGGACACGAACGTCTTCATTGATGCGGCAAACGCATACTATGCGTTCGATCTGGCCCCCGGATATTGGAACTTTCTCGTTCAGCTATTCGACTCTCACCACGCCGTGAGTATCAAGTCGGTGTACGACGAACTGGGTGAGGCGGGCGACGGTGATCCTCTCAAGGACTGGGCGAAGCAGAATAGACAACACTTTATTGCTCCTGACTCGCGCGTGGTGGCTCGCTATCAGCAGGTTATGAAGTGGGCAAAAGACAACTATGAGACGCCAGCAGTCAGCGAGTTTCAACGCGTTGCGGACTCCTGGATCGTTGCGCATGCACTGGCTAATGGGTGGGTGGTCGTCACGCACGAAAAGTCGGCACCAAGAGCGAAGAAACGGATCAAGATTCCCGACGCGTGTGTCGCGCTCGGGGTGGAGTGTCTCAACCCTTTTATGATGCTTCGCGACAGGGGAATGAGCCTGGCTATCTAGCTGCGCCGATGCGCAGGAGTATGTGCCGCGCGAGATGGCCCGTCGAGCGTCAGTGCAGCATGGGAGGGGCCCTCTCCAGACCTAATCGAGGACAATGGGGGTGCCTGAAGACTGACGGTCCTCCTCATCTTGGGGCAACGGAATGTCGTTGTCGATGGCGTACGCGCACGGCGTCGCCGAGCTGGGGGTGCGCTGGAAACAGGCAACCTGTGTCGGCTGCAGGTGGCGTCATATCAATGAGCTGAGTTATGCGTTCCTACAAGTAGTAAAGCGGCTCTTCAGAGTTGGGTGTGGGTGGAGGCGTCTAGGCCTCCTGCGATGAGGAGCATTCGGAGTTGGTAGTTGGTGGGGTTGGGGTAGCCTCTGGCGGTGCGTCTGCCTAGTTCAATAATGTCCGTTGATGGCTTCGGCGGGGTGCGTTGCTGGCTCCGCCGGTGTCGCAGTAGGCCAAGTGGGCGTCCTTCCACTTGCGTAGGGTCGGTCCCAGGCGCAGGGCTATTCAATTTCGGGCCGCAGCCCGCTCGAATGGATCATCGACCGCTACCACGTGAAGACGGACAAGGCGTCGGGCATCGTCAACGACCCGAACGACTTCCTGCGCGAGCGCGGCCGCCCCGACGCGGTCGTGGACCTGATCAAGCGCCTGGTCACTGTCTCCATGCGCACCCAGGAGCTAGTGGCCTCTCCCTCCCCAAGCTGGAGATCCCAGCCAAGGCCTAACATCACAAAGCTTCAAAAAGATCCAGCCCACCCTCCGGACTGCGGGGCTGATCAGGTATTAGACTGCACATTAGGCATAATCTCTAGATAGAAAGAAGGCTCCCATGCCTACCCCTGCAAGTGTGGTAACTGATAAGCGTGTTGCCGTGATGGTGGCCGATGGGCTTGAAGAGGTCGAGTGCCTGGCGGTGGTGGATGTGCTGTTCCGCGCCGGTATTGGCGCTGACCTACTGTCCATCTCTGATTCGCTTGAGGTCACCTCCTCCCACGGCATTCACTTTCGCTGTGACGCCCTGGCCAGCCAGGTTGACCTCGCCGACTACGCCCTAATGTTCCTACCTGGCGGTATGCCGGGCACGCTGAACTTGGGTGCCAGCGCCCTGGTCACTGACGAGGTGCGCCGTCGTAGCGCCACAGGCCAGCCCCTAGCCGCTATCTGCGCCGCCCCTTCTATCCTGGCTGAGCATGGCGCCCTGCAGGCCCGCCACGCTACCGCCAACCCCGGCTTCATGGATGCTATTGCCGCAGGTGGGGCGCTTATGAGTGAGGCTGCGGTGGTGCGTGACGCTAACTTGATCACTTCGCGTGGCATGGGCACCGCCACTGAGCTGGGTTTTGAGATTATTCGCTTGCTTTTGGGCGACGACGCCGAGCAGGTGGTGGCCAGCGTCAAGCAGGGCATCGTCTACCAGCGCTAACGCCTGTTCGCATCAGTACGCATAGCTAGCGTCACCGTGCGCGCCCCCTGATCGTCACCACGGGCGCAGCTCAGCGTCGCCACGCATAGCCTGACAAACTTAGGTTTTTACCTAGGCGACAAGAATGCTAGGCTTAGCGCGTGCAGAACGTATCCATGATCCGTGCTTGGTGGTGGCTACCTTAATGGGTGAGCCACTTTCGTGATGCGTTTTAAGTTTTAAGGCTCGCCCTCGCGGCGAGCCTTTTACGTTCCGGCTCGCCGCAGGCAAGAAGGAATGTTATGGCTAATACCCCAACGGTTTTCACCCGCCCGGTTAAATACCATGCCGACGGCGGCGCGCTACTAGCCCACCTAGCCCAGCTAGGTTTGGTTGACACTGTCCAGGACGGCTCTCGCCCCACTAACACAGTGCTGCTAGAAAGCGCTGATATTGCCTCCAAACAGCACCTGACCACCATTGCGGTGTTGGCTGCTAGCGCCCAGATCACTTGCAGTGGCGACAGCGTCACCCTTAAAGCTCTGGATACTACCGACGGCCCCCAGGCGCTTAAGGCTGTGGCCCAGGAACTTAGCTCTGCCGTCACTCATCAAAGCGACACTGAGCTGGTTTTGCATCTACCCAGCGTGGCTGAAGACAGCGCTGAGGAGCACGCCCGCCTGCGTGAGCGCTCCACCATGGAGCCGCTGCGGATCCTGACTGATCAGGTGGTGGCGCACCCGCACCTGCCGCTGGTGGCCGGGGCGGTAGCTTTTGATTATCTGGGCACTTACGAGTCCCTGCCACCGGTTGCCGACGGCGCCAACACCTGCCCCGATTACCTGTTCTTTAACGCCCGCATCATTTTGGTGGTGGATCACCCCACCGGCTCCTGTCAGCTAGTTGGTGCCTCGCTCGACGCCGCCCAGTTAAGTGCGCAGATGGACGCGCTGGAGGAGGCCATTAACGCCCTGCCCGCCCAGGCACAGCATACGACGTCGGCCCAGCAGGCAACCGCCCAGCAAGCAGCTGAGGACACCATTACCGCCTACCCCACCATGAGCGACGCAGACTTTTGCGAGCTGGTGGCCAAAATGCAGCAGCATATCGCCATTGGTGACGCCTACCAGGTGGTGCCCAGCCGTGGCTTTGTGATCGACTGCCCCCAACCTCTACAAACCTACCGCTACCTGCACGACGCTGACCCCAGCCCCTACATGTTCTATATCGCCACCGACGATTTTGAACTCTTTGGGGCCTCCCCCGAATCCTCGCTGCTACACAGCGCCAAAACCGGCCAGGTGGCCATCCGCCCCATCGCCGGCACCCGCCCGCGCGGCTTCGCCCCCGACGGCAGCATTGACCACGAGCTAGACATCCGCCTGGAGCTGGAGCTACGCAGCGACGCCAAGGAAGTAGCCGAGCACGTGATGCTGGTAGACCTGGCCCGCAACGACGTGGCCCGCATCAGCACCCCGGGCACACGCAAAGTCACCCAGCTGCTGCGTGTAGACCGCTACTCGCGAGTAATGCACCTGGTCAGCGAGGTTACCGGGCAGTTGGCCAGTGACCTGCACCCGCTGGATGCTTTCCGTGCCTCCATGACCATGGGCACGCTCACCGGCGCCCCCAAACTGCGCGCAGCCGAGCTGATCCGCCAATATGAGGGCACCCGGCGCGGCTCCTACGGCGGCGCGGTGGGTTATCTGCGTGGTGACGGCGAGCTCGACACCTGCATTGTGATCCGCTCCGCCTTCGCGCGCGGCGGCAAAGCCATTGTGCAGGCCGGCGCGGGCGTGGTCAGCGATTCAGTGCCTCAGCGTGAAGCTGACGAGACCGCCCACAAGGCCTCTAACGTGCTGCGTGCAATTGCCGCCGCCCAAGGCAAAACCCTGCGTATTGAACGCAACCTAGTGAGCAAGGAGGCCTGAGCCATGCGCGTAGTTTTCCTAGATAACCGCGATTCATTCGTCTACAACCTGGTGGATCTGTGTACTTCGCGCGGCGCCCAGGTGGATGTTTACCGCAACACCACCCCCCTATCTGTGCTCACTGCCGCCCTGGAGCCCACCGAGGCTGAAAAGGCTGAGGGCCAGCGTCCGCTGCTGATCACCTCCCCCGGCCCGGGCCACCCGCGTGAAGCCGGGTGCCTAATGGATCTAACCGTCTACGCCCTTAACCAGCGCATCCCCACCCTGGGGATTTGCTTGGGTTACCAGGCTTTAGTGGAGGCTTGCGGCGGGCAGGTGGCGCCGGTGGGCCCCACCCATGGGCGCACCGACCGGGTGCTGGTGACTAAAGCCGGCGCCGAGTTTGCCCCGCTAGCCCCCTGCGTGATTGCGCCCCGCAGCGGCGAGCAGGCCCCCTACGGCTGGATTGATGTGGCCCGCTACCACTCTTTGGGCTCGCGCAAGCTCCCCGCACAGCTGGTTTCTTTGGCTCATTCGCGCGACGACGTGGTTATGGCCCTGCGCCACGCCAGCGCCCCCGCCGTGGGTTTGCAGTTCCACCCTGAATCTATCCTCACCCCCGCCGGGCCCACCCTAATCAGTGCCCTGTTCACGTTCTTAACCCAAGAGGCGTAAACGGCGGCCCGCTAAACGCCGAAACGCCGGCCGCTTAAACCGGGTGCTCAAGCGCCCTGGCTTGAGCACCCGCCCCAAAAGCTGAATACAAATTTTTTAAAAGGAGTAACCATGAGCCAAGCCGCCGCCACCCTACGTGAGGCGCTAAACGGCGTCGTCCTAAACCAAAGCCAAGCCGTGGAAGTATTTGCGGCCATCACCAACGGCGAGTTTAACGAGATTGAGATTGCTGCCTTCCTAGGCGCCCTGCACGCACGCGGTGAGAACCCAGCTGAAATTGCCGCCGCCGCCCAGGCTTTCCGCGCCGCCGCCGTGAACTTCCCCTACCCTAAGGGCCAGGCGGGCCTAGTGGATGTGGTGGGCACCGGTGGTGACCGTGCGGGCACAATCAACATCTCCACCGCCAGTGCGCTGGTGGCCGCCAGCCTGGGGGTGAAGGTAGCTAAGCACGGCAACCGCGCCGTCTCCTCCCGCTCGGGCGCCGCCGACCTGGTAGAAACCCTAGGTATTCCGCTGGATCTATCCCCCCAGGCCAGCGTGCAACTGTTGGAAAGCACCGGGTTCTGCTTCCTGTTCGCCCAGAAATACCACCCGGCTATGCGCTATGTGGCGCCCGTACGCGCGGCCCTGAAAAACCCCACCGTTTTCAACCTGATCGGCCCGCTAGTTAACCCCGCCCCGCTCAGCGCCCAGGTGCTTGGGGTGGGTAACCCGGCCCTGCTAGACGACATGGCTAGCGCCCTGGCCAGCGCCAACCTAGACCACGCCCTGGTGGTGCACGGCTCCGGCCTAGACGAGATCGCCCTGCACGGCCCCACCCAGGTGCGTGAGCTACGCGGAGCGGAAATCACCACCTATGAGCTCACCCCCGCCCAGCTGGGCCTGGGCACCTACACGGTGGCTGACCTGGTTGGTGGCGACGCTAGCGTTAACGCCCAGCTAATTCGCGCCGTGTTCGACGGCGCAGGTCAAGCCGCCCACCGCGACGCCATCGCCGCCAGCGCCGCAGCCGTACTGTACGTAACCGGCAAGGCAGACACCCTCGCCCAGGGTGTACAAAACGCGCTGGAAGCCATCGCCAACGGCACGGTAGCCAGCCACCTAGATAAGATCGTCACGCAGGCACGTGAGCTAAGCGCCTAAGTGCCCAGGCCGTATTTAAGAGAGGTAAATCGATGAGTCAGCGTCAAGTACGCACACCTATTGCCGACCGTCTACGGCAAACCGGCACCGTTCTAGACTCGCTGGTAGAGGCCCGCAAAGCCCGCCTACCTGAGCTTTATGAGCGCTACGGGCATCTAGAGGCCGCTACCATGGAGCGTTCGCAGCGTTCTTTTGAGGCTGCCCTGCGCACCCGCACTTTGGGTGAAGACGGCCGGCTGCACCCGCGCGCCGGCGGCCCGGCCCTGATCATGGAATGTAAGGCCGCCAGCCCCACCCTGGGCACAATCATCTCTGATGGTTACAGCCCTGCCGCCTTGGCCCAGGCCTATGCGCCCGTGGCTGCCGCCATCAGCGTACTGACCGAGCCCGACCGTTTTAACGGCGACCTGGCTGATGTGACCGCCGTGTCTAAGGCTGTGCGCCAGCCGGTGCTGGATAAGGACTTCATCATTGACCCCATCCAGGTGATTGCTGCTCGCCACCACGGCGCTGACGCTATCTTGCTGATGCTCTCAGTGCTAGATGACCAGGCCTACATGCAGCTGTCGGCCCTGGCCGCCCAGCTGGGTTTGGATGTGCTCACCGAGGTTGATGAGGCTGAGCAGATGGAGCGCGCCGCCGCCCTGGGCGCCCGCATTATCGGCATTAACAACCGTGACCTACGCACCCTAGAAACTGACCTGCACCGCACTGCCGCCCTGGCGCCCCTGGCCCCGCGTGGCGTGGTGTTGGTGGGTGAGTCTGGGGTGCATGAGCGCGCCGACGTCGAACTGCTGGCCCCCTACGTGGATGCGGTGCTGGTGGGATCGGCTCTTTCTGGCGCTGATGACCCGGCCGCCGCCGCCCAGGAGCTTTCCGCTGGTCAGCCCACCACCGGCGCGGCTGGTTTAGATGCCCACGCCCAGTCCATTGACTGGCACCCCTACTCTTCCAAACGTCTTGGCGCGGGCACCCTGGACCCGGATGCGCACACCCGCATCAGCCCCTACTTTGGCGAGTTCGGTGGCCAATATGTGCCTGAGCTGCTAATTCCTGCCCTAGACCAGCTTGAGCAGGCTTTCCTTGAGGCAGTAGATGACCCCTCTTTCATCGCTGAGATCAACGATCTTTTGCACAATTACCTGGGCCGCCCCACCCCGGTTACGCAGCTGCGTAACCTGCCGCTAGGTGGCGGCGCGCGCATCCTGCTTAAGCGTGAAGACCTGGTGCACGGCGGCGCTCACAAGGGCAACCAGGTGCTGGGCCAGGCCCTACTGGCTAAGCGCATGGGTAAAACCCGCGTGATTGCTGAGACCGGCGCTGGCCAGCACGGCACCGCCACCGCCATGGTGTGTGCGCTGCTGGGGCTCGAATGCACCATTTACATGGGCGCCACCGACGTGGTACGCCAGGCCCCCAACGTGGAGCGCATGGAGCTGATGGGGGCTAAGGTTGTGCCCGTCACCGCCGGTAGCGGCACCCTTAAGGACGCCGTCAACGAGGCTCTACGTGACTGGACCGCCACCTTCTCCACCAGCCACTACCTGCTGGGCACGGCTGCCGGCCCGCACCCCTTCCCCACCATGGTGCGAGAATTCCACCGCATTATTTCCACTGAGGCCCGCGCCCAGACTTTGGCACGCCTTGGCCGCCTGCCTGACGCGGTGGTGGCTTGCGTGGGCGGTGGCTCTAACGCAATCGGTATGTTCGCTGACTTTATCGACGACGAAACCGTGGCCCTGTACGGCGTCGAGCCTGCCGGTGAGGGCCTAAACACCAACCACCACGGCGCCCCCATTAATGAGGGCAAGGTTGGGGTGCTGCATGGGGCGCGTTCATTCCTGATGCGCACCGATGACGGCCAGGTGGAGGAGTCATACTCGGTTTCTGCCGGCCTGGACTACCCCGGCGTTGGCCCCCAACACGCCTACCTGGCCCAAACTGGCCGCGCCAAGTATGTGGGTATCACCGATGAGGAAGCTATTGAGGCTTTCTTGCTGCTTAGCCGCCACGAGGGCATTATTCCCGCCATGGAATCCTCCCACGCCCTGGCTTACGCCCTGAAACTGGCTGAGCAAAACCGCCGTGAAGGTGGGGATGAAGAGAAAACCATTTTGGTGTGCCTGTCGGGGCGCGGAGATAAGGATCTAGACCAGATTCGTGAGCGTCTAGGTGGCTCTTTCTCCACCGACGGCGCCGTCTCACGGGCCGCTGACCTGGTTGCTAACGGCCAGGCGGGCACCGGTACCCACCGCACCCACCAGCAAGACGCCGCGTTTGCCGCCAAGGGCAAGGAGTAAATCAATGAGCCGTTATGAAAGCATGTTTGCCACCTGCGAGCAGCAAAACCGGGGCGCCATGGTGCCTTTCGTGATGTTGGGTGACCCCACTTTGGAGGCCAGCGAACGCATTATTGACGAGCTGATCGCTGCCGGCGCCGACGCTTTAGAGCTAGGTTTGCCTTTCTCTGACCCGGTTGCTGACGGCGTAGCCATCCAGGAAGCCCACCTGCGTGTGTTTGCCCGTGGGATCAACATTGCCGACTGTTTTGACCTAATTGGCCGCCTGCGCGCCAAGCACCCGCAGGTGCCCATGGGCCTGCTGATTTACAGCAATATCCCCATCGCTATGGGTTTGGAGGCCTTCTATGAGCGCTGCGCCAAGGCAGGAGTTGATTCGGTACTGATCCCGGATGTGCCCATCCGCGAGGGTCGTCCTTTCTCTGCCGCCTCTAGGGCCGTGGGCGTTGACAGTGTCTACATTGCCCCGCCTTCAGCCAGTGAGGAGACTTTAGCGCAGGTAGCTGAGGCTGCACGCGGCTATGTTTACGCCGTTTCGCGTGTGGGGGTTACCGGCGTGGAGAATGAGGCCCAAACTCAGGGGCTAAATAATGCTGTGCCCACTTTGCGTGAGCACAACTCCACCCCGGTGCTGCTAGGTTTTGGTATTTCCAAGCCCAAGCATGTGCGCGCCGCGATTGTGGCCGGCGCCGATGGGGCCATTACTGGCTCGGCGATTGTGCGCATGATCGCTGCCCGCACTGAGGAGATTGTCTCCGCCCAGGAGCGCTCAGGCGCCCCGGCTTTGCAGGCCACCGCCCCGGGAGTTAACCAGCCGCTCGATGAGCTGTGCGCTCAGCTGCGTGAGTTTTTCACCTCCATGTGCGCAGCCACCACCAAGGCCTAACCGTGGCTGTAGGTTCGCTTAGGCTGCTGCCTGCTGTCGACGTCGCCAATGGTATAGCCGTCACCCACCGCACTAACGCTGGGGGTGACGCCGGCGTGGGCCTGTCTCCCCTGGAGGCTTGTCTGCGCTGGGTGGAGGCGGGCGCTAACTGGATTCACCTGGTTGACTTGGACGCGGCCTTTGGGCGTGGCTCTAACGCGGCGCTTTTGGGGCAGGTTATCGCCGATTTGGCGCGGCTGCACCCGGGCGTGAGCGTGCAGTGGTCCGGGGGCGTCAGTAGCGCCGACGACGTGGAGCGGGCTTTAGCCGCCGGCGCCAAGCGGGTAAATCTGGGGGCCGGAGCGCTTAAAGATTTAGCTGCCACCACGGCTTTAGTGGGCCGCTTTGGTAGGCACCTCAACGTATGCCTGGACGTATCAGCCGCGAGCGCCGCGCCCAGTGCGGATTTGGCTGCTTATGTGGTGCATCCGCGCGGCCAGGGCGGGCCGGTGGGGCCGCTAGAGCCAATTTTGGCGGCGCTTAATGAGGCCGGCACTGGCGCATATGTGGTTACTGACCGGGTGCGTGATGGGGCCCTATCGGGGCCCAACCTGGCGCTACTGGGGGCGCTTAGCGGCGCCACTAGTGCGCAGGTGATTGCCTCAGGTGGGGTCAGCTGCACGGGCGATATTGCTGCCCTACAGGATTTGGCTGCCCACCACCCCAATTTATGCGGGGTGATCCTAGGTAAAGCCCTTTACACCGGGCAGATCGACCTCAAAGCCTTGCTGCGCCCCTAAAGCACCCGGCGCTTCAGGCGTTACCGCCCAGCACTTAGCCCTTGCTACAAGCACGAAAAAGCTGGCCTTGTAAGCCAGCTTTTTTGTTGCCTAAACGCGCCCGCCTAGCGCCGCTTTCAGCACAACGCGGCGCCTGTTTAGAGCACCGCTATGCGCTTAGCGCCGCGCCGCGCGCTTACCAGGAGGGGCCGCGATTGGTTAGGCTCCAGGCATCCTCGGAGTCTTCAGAGTCGTCATCCCAGGATTCACTCTCGGGCAGGTTGGAGCTACCTACCGGGTCTGTGGCGTAACGGTTGGGTGCAAACGCCCCGGTAGCCCCGTAGGAGCTGACGCTGGCGGCGCTAACCGCGCCGGGGGCCGCAAACCCATCCCCGCGATCCTCGGGACTACCCGGGGCGGGGGCGTCGTCGTCGGTGGGGGCGTCACCTTCGCCCTTAATCCAAGCCAGGGTTTCTTCCAGGCGCTCGGGCGGTACCAGCACTTCGCGGGCTTTAGAGCCGGTGGAGGGGCCTACCACTTCACGCGATTCGAGCAGGTCCATTAGGCGCCCGGCCTTAGCGAAACCTACTCGCAGTTTGCGTTGCAGCATTGAGGTGGAGCCAAACTGGCTGGTGATAATCAGCTCGGCGGCCTGCAGCAGCAGGTCCATGTCGTCACCGATTTCTTCCTCAATGCGTTTTTTAGTTTCGGGGACAATCACGTCCTCGCGGTAGCTGGGCTGGAGCTGGTCTTTAACATGCTCAACTACGGTGCGGATTTCCTTCTCAGTAACCCAGCTGCCCTGCACACGGATCGGTGCGGAGGCACCCGGGCCCAGGTAGAGGGCGTCACCTTGGCCGGTGAGCGACTCAGCCCCGTTTTGGTCCAAAATTACGCGCGAGTCCAGCTGTGAGGCGGTGGCGAAAGCCAAACGTGAGGGCACGTTGGACTTGATCAAACCGGTAACTACCTGCGCCACTGGACGCTGGGTGGCCAGCACCAGGTGAATACCGGCCGCACGCGCCAGCTGGGTGATGCGCTGAATTGAGGCTTCCACGTCTTTAGGCGCGGTCATCATCAGGTCAGCCAACTCATCTACCACCACCAGCAGGTAGGGGTAGGGCGCGATCTGACGCTGAGAACCGGGCGGGGCCTGTACCTCGCCGGCGCGCACTGCCCGGTTGAAGTCATCAATGTGCTTATACCCAAAGGAGGCCAGGTCGTCGTAGCGGGCGTCCATTTCCTTAACCACCCATTCCAGGGCCTCAGCAGCCTTCTTGGGGCTGGTGATAATGGGGGTGATCAGGTGGGGAATGCCTTCATAAATGGTTAGCTCCACGCGTTTGGGGTCAACCAGCACCATGCGCACTTCCTCAGGGGTGGCGCGCATCATGATGGAGGTGATCATGGAGTTAACAAACGATGATTTACCTGAACCGGTTTGCCCAGCTACCAGCATGTGCGGGGTTTTCGCCAGGTTGGTGACCACATAGTTACCCTCAACGTCCTTACCCAGGCCCACGGTTAGCGGGTGGGTGGAGTTTTGGGCCACCGAGCTGCGTAGCACGTCGCCCAGGGTCACCATTTCGCGGTCTGCGTTGGGGATTTCAATACCGATGGCGCTCTTGCCTGGGATGGGGGTGAGCACCCGAATTTCGTCGCTGGCCACCGCGTAGGCAATGTTTTTTTCTAGGCCGGTGATACGTGAAACATTAACGCCGTGACCACGGTGAATCTCGTAGCGGGTTACCTGCGGGCCGCGCGTGTAGCCGGTTACCTTGGCGTCCACGTTAAATTCGGTGAATACGTCTTGCAGGGCCTGGACCACCGCGTCGTTGGCGGGGGTGCGCGTGGCATGTTCGCGTCCGGCCACCAAATCACTCATGTCGGGTAGGTGGTAGGTACCCCCGTCAGGTAGCTGCATGGAGAATTCAGGTTCAGCGCCCACGCTGGCGCCGGTGGAAACTACCGGTGCGGTAGCTGCGGTGGGGGCGGTGGCCGCCGAGGTTTGCCGCGCTGCCTGTGAGTACAGTCCCAGATCGCCCAGTTCAGCGGTTTGGGCGGTGTTCATGGGCACAGTGGCCTGGGTGGGGGCGTCTTCAGAGGGCGCGTCAATGTCGCGTGGGCTGGTTACGTCTGGTTCTTGACTGCGACGGCGCCCGGGGCGGCTTTGGCGGGCCTTGGCCGCCATGCTGGGGCGGCGTGGGGCTTTGGGTTCGTCTAGAGTGTCGATAACCGCCGTGTTTTGTAGGTCTTCCTTGTCGATGGCGCTGCGGAAGGCCTCATCGGCGTCGTAGCTGTCCATGACGGCGGTTTGCTGGGAATCTTGGGTATTGTCGCGACCAAAAACGGAACGCATCCGCTCCAGGGCGCGGCTGGCGACGTCGTCGTGAGTAGAAGCAGAGCCACCGTCAAGGCCCTGGCCACGCACCATCTCCCACATGTCAAAAGCGGTGCGCCCTGAAGCCACCAGCAGGCAGAACGCCACCAGCAGCAGCAACACCACTACCGCCCCTACGGCAGAAAATAATTTAGCTAGCGGATAGCCCAGCAACCAGCCAAACACTCCCCCGGTTTGTTCCAGGGTGTCAATGTCAAAAGGCTGGTTACCGTTAAAAATTTGGATTAGGGCGCCAATAGCAAAAGCGATAGCTAACCCAGCTAAAGCAATACGACTGGCGGTTGGGCTCAGCGGTTTTCCACGCATAAGCACGATCCCGCCCCAAATCACCATGGGGGCCGCCAGTAGAGACAGCACCCCAAAGGGGAAAGCCACCAGGTGGTGTAGTAGGGAGCCGGCGCTACCAGAAATCCCCAGCCATTCACGCAAAGTAAGCAGGGCACCTAGCGCAATCAGCGCAAATCCCCCGCCTAGGCGGCGGTAAGGCGAAGCGTCACTGGGCGCATTTTGACGCGACGCACCGCCCCGTGAACGCGAGGCGGCAGGGGTAGCAGCAGAGGGAGAGTTTCGCTTAGCCATGATAGTTAGACGTTAATAGACGCAAGCTCAGGCATGCTTACAGGCACGCCGAAAGCTAAATGCAAGGGGTAAAACACACACCCCAGTATTAAAAACTAGATTTTTTTTAAATAGCCGCTAAAGATTCAGTGTCCCCTGCTTCACGCAGTAATTGGTTAATATCTTCTGCGGTAGGGGCGTGGTTATCTTCGCGTTTGCTGATCATTAGGGCGGCGGCCGCATTGGCGCGGCGAGCACTTTGCAGTACCGAGTAGCCCTGTAGCAGACTGGCAATGAGCACCCCGGTGTGGGTGTCGCCAGCGCCAGTGGTATCTGTAACAGACATGGGGTAACCGCTCACCAGCGTGTCCTGGCCGTGATCGGGTAGCAGCAGTTCACAGCCGGCGCTGCCGATGCGGCGCACGAACATGGCGTTAGGGGCGGCCCGATACATTAGGTCCACTCCCCCCAGGCGGGAGCGTAGCTGGTCAATTTCTCGACGGTTGCCGGTAATAATGTCGGCGCGGGCCATGATTTTAAGCAAAATTTGGTCCACAATATCTACCACTGCCGGCCCAAAATCCACCACCAACTGTACTCCAGTGGGCAGAGCCGAAAGCCACTGACTTATGCCTTCACGTGTACGACGGTGCACCAGGTCATAGCCGGCGGCGTGCACGTAATCTCCTGGCACTAGTTCCAGCTTTTCAAGATCCTCAAGCTGGGGTTCACTCTCAACCCCTTCAGTGGTGATGAAGGTGCGTTGGCCGCCAGGTTCAATCAGAGTGGTGCAGGTACCGATGTCACCTACCAGCTCCTGAACTACGTTATCGACGCCGTCGCGCAGCATGGAGGCACGCACTAGCGCAGAGTTGGGGCCTGTACCCAGGGTTGAAGCCAGGGCCACGGGAACCTGCTGGCTGGCTGTAGCGCGGGCGATGGTGTAGCCACCACCCACCTTGGCGCCGTTTGAGAGTGCAGTTACCGCACTACCGGCCTTGGGAAAGCGAGCAACTTTCAAAGGTAGGTCAATCAGAATTGATCCGGTAGATACCAGGCAGTTAGGGCGCTGGGGAAGTGCGGTTTGGCTCATAGTCTCTCTTCAACACTTGGGACAGGGTCAAGTTGATTGTAAAGCCTTAAATCTTGCGATTTTATGGGCTTGACAACTTTTAGCGTGGGCGGGCGTAAGGGAAGGCAATAACGTCACGGATAGACGTCGCTCCGGTGATCAACATCACTGCGCGATCGACTCCCAGCCCTAAACCACCGGTGGGAACAAGACCCAATTCCAAGGTGCGCAAGAAGTCTTCATCCAAACTCATTGCTTCCGGATCGCCGGCGGCAGCGCGTAAAGATTGAGCGGTGAAACGCTTACGCTGCTCACCGGGGTCAGTTAGCTCAGTGTAAGCCGTGCCCAGCTCCATCCCCCAAGCCACCAGGTCCCAGCGCTCAGCTAGGCGCGGGTCGCGGCGGTTTTGGCGGGTTAGCGGGCTGGTTTCCACCGGGAAATCAATGTAGAAGGTGGGTTTGGTGGTGGTGGCTTCAACTAGTTCATCGTAGAGCGCGCCAATCACGTCACCGCTGCCAGCTGCCACGGGCACCTCAATGTCGTTAGCTTCAGCTAGTTCCAGTAGCTTTTCTAGCGGGGTGTCTACAGTTACTTCCTGGCCCAGGGCCTTAGAAATAGCTTCATGCACACTCACCACCGGCCAGTCACCGGAAATATCCACGGCCACATAATCAACCCCTGAACGGGTTGAATGCACCGGCAGCCCTTCAGTTCCGGGCGTGCCCACCGCACGCAGCACCACCGGGGCGCCGTGCACCTTAATGGCGGCCTCTTGGAAGATACGCTGAGTTAACAGGCGCATGGTGTGGTAGTCGCCGTGAGCCACATAAGCCTCAAGTGAGGTGAACTCAGGGTTGTGGGTGGCGTCCACACCCTCGTTACGGAAGGAGCGGCCAATTTCGAAAATAGCCCCCATGCCGGCCACAGCCAGGCGCTTGAGGAACAGCTCCGGGGCTATACGCAGATAAACATCGGTGGAGTAGGCGTTCATGTGGGTGATGAACGGGCGTGCGTTAGCCCCACCGTGCACCGGCTGCAAGATTGGGGTTTCTACCTCCACATAGCCCTGCTCACCCAGGGTGTGGCGGATGGAAGTAACAATGGCTGAGCGCTGGGCAATCAGCTCAATGGCGTTAGCGTCAGCCAGTAACTGCTGGGTACGGGTGGCGTTAGCCCCCAGCGGGATGGTGATTTTGCCGTGTCCGCCGCGCCGGGCGCGCGGCAGGGCGGTTAGGGCTTTAGCTAGCAGCTGCCAGCCCTGTACCAGGATTGAGGGCTCACCGGTGCGCGTACGCATAGCCAGGCCGGAAACCACCACAATGTCGCCACGGTTAATCAGTGAACGCCACTTTTCCAGCTGGGCGCCGGTTTCTGAGGCATCAAAGAGCAGCTGAATGTGCTTATAGCCCTCTACCAGGTCAACGAAGATGAGCCCACCATGGTCGCGTTCTAGGCCCACGCGGCCTTCAACCCGCAGTTGCACAATAGATTCTTCACCTGCCGCCAACTGGCGGAACACCGGCTGCACTAGGGCGTGTGCCGGGGGCATACCGCGCTTAACCCCAGTGGGATAGGGGTCAATTTTGGCTTCCAGGGTGCGTTCTAGGGCCACCGCGCGTTCGCGTTCCTCAGCCGACAGACGCCGGGTGGGGATTTGCGCTTGAATGTGGCGTTCAACCTGCTGGGCCACCAGGGCTGCATATTCGCTACCCATAATGGCGCTGTTATCCACGTGGGCGCGGCCAAAGCGCTCAAAGTTAGGGATGAAACCTTCTAGGCGGCCAGCTGCCAGTAGCACGCGGGCGGCTTGGGTGCCGTCGGCGTAGCACATGTAACGCGGGTACCAGCTGGGGTTGTATTTGGCGTTAGATTCATACAGCTGCTCCAGCTGCCAAAAGTGCGAGGCAAAACGCATGATCCGAGCCATGGTTTTAGCCGCCAGGGAGGCGTTCACCGCCATGCCGTCCACAAATACGGAACGGAACATAGCAAAGTTGAGCGAAACCCGGTCAACCCCGTAGCGTTCGCCGTCGGTTAGTAGGGCCGCCACCATGGCCTCGTTTACCCCGTTGGGGGCCTTGGGGCTGCGGCGCATCACATCTAGGGACACTCCGCGCTTACCCCAGGGGCAAAACGCCAGTAGCGCCACGGTCTTGTCATCTTGATCCTGGACCGTAACCACCAGCTCACGCTCGTCGACGTCGTCGAGAGTGCGATCTAGAGCCATAGAGAAGCCGCGCTCTTCCCCGTTACGCCACGCATTAGCCAAATCGCGCAGCTGACGGCGTTCCTCGTGGGGAATGTCGCCTAGGCGCCTAATTTCCACGCGGGCGCCACTGGCACGTACTCGCCGCACCGCTTTAGCCACCTGCGGCAGGCCCCGCAGCGAGAAACTGGCGGCCTCGATAATGGACTCATCCCCCATGCGGCGCACGGTGAAACCAAAGTTTTTGTAGGCGCGTGCCCCCTTCTCGCCAGCGGAGATAACTGCCGGCACCCAGCCGTAGTCGCCACATTCATCCAGCCAGGCACTAATGGCGTCATCCCAACTGGCTGGGTCACCTAGGGGGTCACCGGCAGCCATGGCCACACCGGTAGACAGACCGAAGGAAACTGCCGCCTTACCGTCGGGAGAAAACACGGTCAGGCGGTCACGGCGGGTAGCGAAGTAGCCAAGGGAGTCTTCCTCCCAATCCAGCAGCAGTCCGCGTACACGCAGGTCATCTCCAGCGCGCGGGGTGCGCCTAGCTGAACGCAAGAACACGGTCAGGCTAATTAGCACCACCAGGGCAGCCAGCAGGTAAAGCAAAGTACCCAGCCACACCGGCCCCCGGTAAGCGGGCACGCCCCCAATGCCACCAATTTCTGGGCCTAGGGTGCGCCAAGCCACCCAGCGCATACGGTGGCGGATAGCCCATTCGTTACCGTCGGGGCTGTGTGCGGGCACCACCAGGAGCGTGCCTAGGGCAATCACGGAGGCCATACCAACCACTAGGGTCAGCAGCGCCCGCCACCATGAGCCGCGCACAATACGGCCGGGGAAAGCTGGGCGGGCAGCCAATAAAACCGCGATAACCGGGATACACACCAGCACCCAGGCCAGCATGAGCCAGTCTGGGCCGTGCTGGGTGACAGTTACATGGGTGCGCTCTTCCAGGTCATCTGGGAACTGCTGGTATACCAGCGTCAGTGAGCCCACCGTTAAGAACAGGAACTGCAAGGTCAGGGCCAGGTTAAGCGCCAGTCGTTTGCGCCTACTGGCCGCCCCGGCCCAGATCAGTAGCAGCACCGCCCCCAGGAAGGAGGCACCCACCGGGATACCAATAAAGTAGAAAGGCTCAACAACTAGCTTATATAGATCCCAGCGCCTTAGCCCCAGTCCCCCAAGTAGCGATAGCACTGCAGCTATCTGCAACAGCCGCGCCATGATGGTCGGCATAGAGTCGATCCATCTGCGGGTATCTGCGCCTACTCTGCGCCGCAGCGGAGATATCAGCTTAGCCGGGGCGGTGGTGCTCTTGGGTTCAGTCACTAGTGGGTTTCCTATTTAAGCTTTAATTACTACAGGCACGATCATAGGTCGGCGGCGTAGCTTACGAGCTACCCAACGTCCCAAAGCGCGCCGCATAACCTGCTGTAGGCCGTGAGTGTCGCTAACGCCACTGTCTAGGGCCTCGCCTAGCGCATTGGTGACGTCAGGAAGAACTTCCTCAAATACAGAGTCGTCTTCTGCCACGCCTCGGGCCTGAATGTGCGGTCCAGCCAGAATAGTACCGGTTGTGGTCTCTACGACCGCAAAAACTGAGACAAAGCCTTCTTCTGCCAGTACGCGGCGCCCAGCTAGCTCGTCTTCGTCAATTTCACCTACGCTGGAGCCATCTACGTATACGTAGTCGCATGGGTAGGAGCCCACCACCTGGGCTTTTCCTTCATATAGGTCGACGACGTCGCCGTCCTCGCACAGCATTACGTTCTCGGCTGGTACCCCGGTCTTTACCGCGAGCGCACCGTTGGCCACGATGTGGCGGATTTCGCCGTGGATAGGCATTACGTTGCGGGGCTGGACGATGTTGTATACGTGCAGCAGTTCCTCGCTGGAGGCATGGCCGGAGACGTGTACGCGGGCGTTGGCTTGGTGTACTACGCGCGCACCTAGACGCATGATCTGGTTGATTACGCGGAAAACAGAGTTTTCGTTGCCTGGGATTAGTGAGGAGGCGAAGATAACCGTGTCTTCGGGGTCTAGGGTGATCCAGCGGTGTTCGCGGTGGGCCATGCGGCTAAGGGCGGCCATGGGTTCACCCTGGGAGCCGGTGGCCATTAGTACGCGCTGGCTGGGTAGGTAGTTGTTGATTTCGCGCTGGTCTACGATTACGCCTTCGGGCACGTTTAGGTAGCCGCGTTCGGCGGCGATTTTCATGTTGCGTACCATGGAGCGGCCAATGAGGGCGACTTTGCGGTCATGTAAGGCGGCGGCGTCGAGCACCTGCTGGACACGGTGGACGTGGGAGGAGAAGGAGGCCACCACGATTTGGCCTTGGGATTCGTCAAAGACGCGGTTTAGTACCGGGCCGATTTCGCGTTCGTGGGCCACCATGCCGGGTACTTCAGCGTTGGTGGAGTCTACGCAGAATAGGTCTACGCCTTCTTCACCAAAGCGGGCGAAGGAGCGCAGGTCGGTGATGCGCCCGTCGATGGGCAGGGAGTCCATTTTGAAGTCGCCGGTGATTAGGGCGGTGCCGGCTTTGGTGCGGATGAAGGCGGCCATGGCGTCGGGGATGGAGTGGTTTACGGCCACAAATTCCATGTCGAAGGCGCCGTAGCGCACGCGTTCGTGCTCGGATACTACGCGCAGCTTGGGGTTGATACGGAATTCTTTTAGTTTGGCTTCTACGAAGGCCAGGGTTAGCTCGCTGCCGACTAGTTCAATGTCGGGGCGTAGCTTTAGTAGGTAGGGTACGGCCCCAATGTGGTCTTCGTGACCGTGGGTGAGCACTAGGGCCTGGACGTCGTCGAGACGGTCAGCGATAGGGCCAAAGTCGGGCAGAATCAGGTCCACGCCGGGCTGGTCTTCTTCAGGGAAGAGCACGCCGCAGTCAACGATTAAAAGCTGCCCCTGGGTTTCAAAGACAGTCATGTTACGGCCAACCTCACCTAGACCACCTAGGGGGTAAACGCGTAGGGCTGCGGGATTAGCGGGGGCGGGGGGCTTTAGCGCTTCAAAAGTGGTCACGTAAACCATCCTAAACTTTAGGAACCGGCGTTAGTAGACGCCGCTTAACTACAAAAAAACCCGGGCAAAACCCGGGCTCGTGGTACCCCCAACCGGATTTGAACCGGTGTTACCGCCGTGAGAGGGCGATGTCCTAGGCCGCTAGACGATGGGGGCCTTTTGCTCCTTGCGGAACGGTGTTTACGCTTTTGTGGAGCGTATCCGTACCCCCAACCGGATTTGAACCGGTGTTACCGCCGTGAGAGGGCGATGTCCTAGGCCGCTAGACGATGGGGGCCTTATTCACTTTTGGTTTAACCACAAGTGGCTGGGGTACCAGGACTCGAACCTAGAATGGCTGAACCAGAATCAGCTGTGTTGCCAATTACACCATACCCCAAGGGGATCACGCTGCGGTCACAAACCTTTTGGGCTTGCCCCGGCGGCGCAACGGGTAAGAATCTATCGGATCTTTAGCCCGCTTGCCAAATTTTTTTAGCGTGACCCTAAGCACATTTGGGTTTTACTTTGAAATTGCAGCCAAAAGTGCTTCAATTCGGGCCATGGTTAGCTCCTTACCCAGGATTTCCATGGACTCAAATAGCGGCGGGGAAACCTGACGACCGGTTACGGCTACGCGCAGCGCCCCAAAGGCCACGCGCGGCTTGAGCCCCAGGCCCTCAACTAGAGCCTGACGCAGCGCCTGCTGTAGGGCGTCGTGGTTCCACTGCTCTAGGGAGCGCAGCGCCTGGTCGGCGGCCTGCAGTACCTGCTGGTTGGCGGCTACAGTCTCAGGGTTCTTTACCAGCTTGGCGAAAGACTTTTCGTCGTAGTCCAGGGCGGCGGCGTCGGTAAAGAAGAAGCCCAGCATGCCGCGAGCCTCACCTAGTAGCTGCACGCGGGTCTGAATCAACGGCGCGGCGGCAGTTAGAATCTCCTGCTCACGGGCGGTTAGCTGGTCAAATTCGGGGGCGCTAACCAGGGCTTGGGCTTCCTCGGCCGGGGCGTAGAGGTCGTAGAGGTAGGGCACCAGGCGGTTGCGGAAGTCCTCCCCCTCCAGGCGGCGCACGTGCTCAGCGTTAATAGCCACGCACTTCTTGGGGTCAAAGCGGGCCGGGTTGGGGTTGACGTCGTGAATGTCGAAGGCGGCCACCAGCTGCTCGGGGGTGAAGATGTCCTCATCCTTGCTCAGCGACCAACCCAGTAGGGCCAGGTAGTTGAGCAGCCCCTCAGGGATCATGCCGTTTCGACGGTGTAGCAGCAGGTTAGAGGAAGGGTCACGCTTAGACAGCTTCTTGTTACCCTCACCCATTACGTAGGGCAGGTGCCCAAAGGCAGGGATGAACTGGGCTCGGCCAATGGCGATTAGGGCCTGGTAGAGCACAATCTGGCGGGGGGTGGAAGAGAGCAGGTCCTCGCCGCGCAGCACGTGGGTGATCCCCATTTCGGCGTCGTCAACCGGGTTCACCAGGGTGTATAGCGGGTCACCGTTAGCGCGCACCACTACATAGTCGGGCACGGAGCCGGCCTTGAAGGTGATCTCGCCGCGCACCAGGTCAGTGAAGGTGATGTCTTCATCAGGCATACGCACGCGCAGCACCGGCTGGCGCCCTTCGGCGCGGTAGGCCTCAATCTGCTCGGCGCTAAGGTTGCGGTCAAAGCCGTCATAACCCAACTTGGGGTCTTCACCCTTGGCGCGGTGGCGGGCTTCAACCTCTTCAGGGGTGGAGTAGGACTCATAGAGGTAGCCGGCTTCTAGCAGCTCCTTGGCCACCTGCTTGTACAGGTCCATGCGCTGGGACTGACGGTAGGGCTCGTGTGGGCCACCCTTACCAACGCCCTCATCCCAGTCCAGGTGCAGCCAGCGCAGCGAGTCTAGGATGGCGTCAAAGGATTCTTCAGAGTCACGGGCGGCGTCGGTGTCTTCGATACGGAAAACGAAGGTGCCACCTACGTGACGGGCATAAGCCCAGTTAAATAGACAGGTACGCACCATACCGACGTGGGGGGTACCGGTGGGGGAAGGACAAAAACGTACGCGAATATCACTGCCGGTGGGCAGGGCGTGGGCGGCTGATGCCTGGGTTAGCTCACTCATAATGTCTTAAGCCTACCGCCGCCGGCCTTGCCCCACTTAGGTTGGGGCGTACAGTTAGCTTATGAGCACTATTACACAGGCTTGGGATTCGTTAACCGCGCAGCAAATGCGTGAGCGCGGCTCTTTGAAATGGACGCGCTGGCCCGGCACGATTGGTGCCTGGGTGGCCGAAATGGATTTAGGTATTGCCCCTGAAGTGGCCGAGGCTATTAAGCAGGCCGTTGATGTGGGCGAGCTAGGTTACATGCCAGATGGCCTGCTGACTGAATGCGAGCGGGCTTTGGCCGCCTATTCACGTCGTAACTATGGCTGGGATTTGGATCCGGACAAGATTTTTGTGGTCCATGACGTGATCATGGCGCTGCGCCGAATTTTGACTGATTTCTGCGACAAATCTAAGCCGGTTATTGTGCCCACCCCGGCCTACATGACCTTCCTTAAAACCATTCCGGCCTGCGGTTTTCAGGCCGTGCAGGTGCCTAGCATTTATGCCGAGGGCACCTGGCAGCTAGATTTTGAGGGTATTGAATCGGCTATGTCGCGTGGGGCCAGCCTGTTTATTTTGTGCAACCCCTGGAACCCGGTGGGGCGTGTGCTTACCGAGGCTGAGTTAGATAAGGTAGCGGAGCTTTCCGCTAAGTATGGCGTGCCCGTCTTTAATGACGAGATTCACGCTCCCCTACTGCTCTCCCCTGAGGCCAAGCACCACCCCTACCCGCTGCGGGCGGCGGCTGACCCAGATCTGACCTGGACCGCCACTTCGGCCTCTAAAGGCTGGAATGTGCCAGCTTTGGGTGCGGCGCAGCTGATTTTGGATGGCAAGGTGCGTCAGGCTTGGCGCCCTATTGCCGACGACGTCGCCCACCACGCTGGTCCTTTGGGTGTGCGTGCGGCTACGGCGGCTTTCACCCAGGCACAGTATTGGGTGCGCGAAGTTTCTAGCTACGTGCATGAAAATGCACAGCTAGTTAGCCAGGAGCTGGCCAAGGTGGGGCTACACATGGATGTTCCACAGGGAACCTACCTAGGCTGGGTGGATTGCTCTAGCCTGCTAGAGCGCGGCGTTAAGGGCTCACCCACCACTTGGCTGCGCGAAAACGCCGGCGTGGCCCTGACCGACGGGGCTGACTGTGGTCATGGCTACGAGCATTTTGCCCGCCTGAACATGGCTACTGGCCACGCCATTGAGCGCCAAACCGTGGAGCAAATCAGCGCCGCAGTGAACAAGTTGAACTAAAAGCGACTACCGGATAGAGGTAGGCCGCCTAAGTTAAGGGGCAACTTAGGCGGCCTACATTTTTTACGCCCCTAATTTTTTAGGAGCGCTAAGCGTGCTTAGCGCACTACGCTAGCGATTCTACCCAGTCCATCGATCTGCGCCGCAACACCCACGCCGGAAGGAACATCTTTTGCATAGGCAGCTGCGCCAGTTAGGATCACATCTCCAGGCAGTAACGTAAACATGCGTGAGACACTGGACACAATATTTTCGATGCTGACGTTCAAGTTGGCGGTGTTGCCCTCCCCCACTACCTCGCCGTCAATGCGTAGGGTTACGCGGGCGTTAGCCGGGTTGAATTCGTCGTCGGCTTCGGGCACATAAATCCACGGACCTAGCGGGCAGGCGGTGTCAAAAGACTTAGAACGCACAATATTGTCGCTGGGGGCGGCCACATCATTAGCTACCGTGTAACCCAGCACGTGGTGGGCGGCGTCGGCAGGGTCCACATCCTTACACAGGTCTTTAATAATGATGGCCAGCTCCGCCTCATGCACCAAAGTCTGTGACCAGTCAGGCTTAATAATTGGGGTGTCGGTGCCGATCACGGCGGTGTTGGGCTTGAGGAAAACGAAAGGCGGCTCGGTTAGTGAGCCCGCTTCGCCGTCGTAGGTGGAACCTAGTCCCACCACTTTAGAGCGGGGAATAACCGGCGAGAGCAGACGCACCTCGTTTAGCGCGATAACTTCACCGGTAGCCTCAGGGGCGCCAAATAGCGGGTCACCTTTGAGGACCACTAGTCGCGCAGTGTCGGGGAAATCTAAATCGCAGCGTTCGGTGTAATCCAAGCCCTGCACAATGCCGTATCGGGGTTCATCACCGCTAGTAAAGCGAGCCAAAATCATGGCTTCAGTCTAACGCCGACGTCGGCCCTTAACGGCTAAAACCAGCCAGAGCCGACGTCGACATTTAAACCAGCGCTAAGCAGCCACGCCCCTTAGGGCCACAATCAGATGCCACAAAGGGCCAAGGGGGCATTTAGTAGCCGCTTAGCGCCAGCACAATCACGCAGGCCTTAAGCCTCAGCGCGATCATTTACGTGTACGCCAGCGTTTTCGCTAGACCACACGTCGCCGGGGAGCTTGCCAGGCAAGAATTTGTTGTCGGTAGAGACAAACCGAATCTCATCAATCTCGCCGGCCTTAAGCTGGGCGTACTGGCTTTCCCAGTCACGTAAAGCCCCAAAGGCCCAGCGGCCCATAATGGTGATAGCGAAGATGTTGATGGTGGCCATGATGCCCATAACCACGTCGGCCAGGTTCCACACGAAGTCCAGGGAAGCTACCGCACCCACATAGGTGGCAACCAGGATCATTACCCGCAGCCAAGTGTGGTTGAGCTTCTTGGTGGCCCCACGCAGGAAGGAGTCGTTGATTTCCGCGTAGGTGTAGTTACCCAGCAGCGAGGAGTAGGCGAACACGAAAATCATGGCGGCCATCAGGTACTGAGCCCAGCCACCTAGCTGCGAAGTTACCGAAATTGAGGTGAGCGTGCCGGCGCTGAACTGACCCGTGCGGGCAGCGGCCGGGCTGTAAACCCCAGACAGCAGCACAATCAGGGCGGTGGCGGTACACACCAGCAAGGTGTCCACAAATACACCCATGGACTGGATGAAACCCTGGTTAACCGGGTGGGCGGTGGTGGCGGCAGCGGCGGCGTTAGGTACCGAGCCCTCACCGGCCTCGTTGGAGAACAAACCACGCTTAATACCGTTTAGGGCAGCGGCGGTAAAACCACCAGCCATACCGGCCAGGGCCTGGTCTAGCCCAAAAGCACCCTTAAAGATTTGCAGCAGCGCACCGGGAATAGCGGTGATGTTGAGCAGCAAAATAACTGCGGCCAGCAATACATAACCCAGCGCCATAATCGGGGCGATCCACTCAGAGACTTTAGCTACCTGACGCATACCACCAAAAATGATGGGGGCAGTGATCACCAACAGACCCACGCCGGTAACCCAGGTGGGCACGTTAAAAGTGTGCTCCATAATGCCGGAAATGGCGTTAGCCTGGGTGGCCTCATAGGCGAAACCGAATACGAAAATAATTACCGCTGCGAAAGCCACAGCCAGCGGCTTCATTTTCAGCCCGCGCGTAATGTAGTAGGCCGGCCCACCACGGAAACTACCGTCGGGGTTAGCTACCTTATACATCTGCGCCAAGGTGGCCTCCACGAATGCGGTAGCCATACCCACCAGGGCCACTACCCACATCCAGAACACGGCGCCCGGACCACCCATGATGATGGCTAGCGCCACCCCAATGATGTTACCGGTACCCACACGTGAAGCCAGGCCAATGGTGAAGGCCTGGAAGGAGGAGATACCCCCACCTTGCCCATCACGCGAGTTGGTCAGTGAAGCAACCATGTGCCTAAAGAGGCGGAACTGGATGCCATACATGCGCGCGGTGAAGTACAGCCCCACGCCGATCAGCAAGAAGGCCAGGAAATAGCCGTAGAAGTAGGTGGAAAAATCCCCTAGGGCAGCGGTTGGCTTAGCCAACCAATCATCGGTTTTTGCGATGGCCAACATTGGCACTTCCTTTCGCAGAGATAAAAATTAGCTACTGCGAGCCTAAGTGCTTTATGTTTCAGGGTTATGACGCCGGCGTTTCCCACACGTTCGTTTTTACATCTGCAGGCAAATTGGGGTTGTTTTTACCCACAAAAACGGGGGTTTTGACGCCGTCGCGACGCTGAGACTCCCAGTCACGCAAGGCGCCAGAAACCCACTTGGCCAACCAAATCAGGGCCAGCAGGTTGGTGGCGGTCATGATGGCCATCATTACATCCACCGAGTTCCACACCAGTTCCAGCGTGGCCAGGGCGCCCAGCACGGTGCTAACTACCGACAATACGCGTACAAAAATGCGTCCACCCTTTTTGGGGCTAATGAAGTTAACTGCCACCTCAGAGTAGGAGGCGGCGGCTAGCACCGAGGAGAAAGCCAGCACGGTAATGATTAGGGCCATGGGAATCTCAGCCCAGCCACCCAGGGCGGAAACCACAGCTTTTTGGGTCAGGCTCGCGGCCTGGCTGGGGTCTAGCGCGCCGGGGGTGTAAACCGAACTACCCGCACTCAAAATCACAAGCGCGGTCATGGTGCACACAATGATGGTGTCCACAAACACGCCCAGGGACTGCACCAGGCCCTGCTGGATGGGGTGAGCCACGGTGGCAGTGGCCGCCGCGTTAGGGGCGGTGCCCTGACCGGCTTCGTTAGAGAACAGGCCACGCTTAGTGCCGTTGATTAGCGCCGCCATAATGCCGCCGGTAACGCCGCCAGCAAACTGGGCCGGGCCAAAGGCAGATTCCACAATGATTTCCAGGGCAGGCAAAACCCGGTCATAGTTAACTGCCAGCGCTCCCAAGCCCAAAGCCAGGTAAACCACGCTCATAATGGGGGCCATCCACTCGGTCACCCGGGCCACAGAGCGAATACCACCCAAAATCACCGGGGCCGCCAAAACAAACAGCACCGCCGCCGTCACTTCCTTGGAGGCATTAACGCTAGAGCCGGGACCAATAATGCCGCTAATGGCGTTGGACTGCACCATGATGATGGAAAAACCGCAGGTGGCAATGGTTAGCACGGAGAAAAGCACGCCCAGTTTGCGCGAGCCCATACCCAGCCACATGTAGGTGGCCGGGCCGCCCCGGAAAGTTCCGTCGTCGGCGCGTACCTTAAAAATCTGAGCCAAGGTGGCTTCAGCAAAAGCGGTAGCCATACCCACCAGGGCAATTACCCACATCCAAAACACCGCGCCGGGCCCGCCCAGGATCAGGGCTGCGGCCACACCAAACACGTTACCGATACCCACGCGCGCAGCCAGGGAAATAGTGAAGGCCTGGAAGGAGGAGATACCCCCGCTGGCGCCCGAACGTGAGGAGAGGATGGAACGTACCATCGCGGGCAGCAGCCTGAACTGAACCCCGCGTAGCCTGATAGTTAGATAAAGGCCGGTGCCGACCAAAATCCACATGGTCAGATGCAGGGTGAGCCAATCGCCTAAATTCTGTAAGGCTTGGGCTAATGCTTGCATTTGATATTCCTCGCAGCCGTGTCTTTGTGCGGTGTCAGCATATACGAACATGAGAAAATAGCCAGTGTGGACCATGCCCCTGCTTTGAATCGCGTACTTGATGCTTTAATACCGGCTAGTGACCCGGACTATGTTCCCACCAGTGATGAGCTTTATGATGCCTTCACGCAGTGGGCTGACAGTACCGGCCGCCCGCTGTATCCCCATCAAGAGGAGTCTTTGCTGGCCATCGTGGAAGGCGAGCATGTAGTTGCCGCCACGCCCACAGGCTCAGGCAAGTCCATGATTGCTTTGGCTGCGCACTTTACTTCTTTGGCGCGCGGAGAGCGTTCTTACTACACAGCGCCCCTTAAGGCTTTGGTTAGTGAGAAGTTTTTTGAGCTGATCCGCCTATTTGGCGCCCAGAATGTGGGAATGGTCACGGGTGATTCTTCGATTAACCCTGACGCCCCCATTATTTGCTGCACCGCAGAGATTTTAGCTAACCAGTCGCTGCGTCAGGGGCGGGCGTTGGATGTGGACACAGTGGTGATGGATGAGTTCCACTACTACGCCGATCCGCAGCGCGGCTGGGCTTGGCAGGTGCCTCTGCTGGAGCTACCCCAGGCCCAGATGGTGCTGCTAAGCGCCACTTTAGGTGATGTTTCGTGGCTGGTTAAAGATTTACGTGAACGCACCGGGCGCTCTGTGGCCGTGGTTGACGACGCCGTACGCCCAGTCCCCCTCGATTTTGAGTATTCCGTGGAGGCTATTGGGCCTTTGCTGGAGCGTCTAATTGGGCAAAATAAAGCCCCGGTTTATGTGGTGCATTTTTCTCAGCGTGAGGCCATTGAGCGGGCTAGTGCACTGCTGAGCACTAAGTTAATTGACCGCGCCCAGCGTGATGAGATCAGCCAGGCTATTGCCGGCGAACGCTTTGGGGTGGGTTTTGGGGCCACGCTGTCTAAGCTGTTACGCGCCGGTATTGGGGTGCACCATGCAGGTATGTTGCCGCGTTACCGGCGCCTGGTGGAGCGTTTAGCGCAGCAGGGTTTACTGCCGGTTATTTGTGGTACGGACACGCTGGGGGTAGGTATTAATGTGCCTATCCGCTGCGTGGTGTTTACGTCTTTGGTTAAGTTCGACGGCGCCAAGGAGCGGCATTTAACGGCCCGCGAGTTCCACCAGATTGCTGGGCGGGCCGGGCGCGCGGGCTTTGACACGCACGGCTATGTGGTGGTGCAGGCACCCGAGCATGTGATTGAAAACGCGGCGGCGCTAGCTAAAGCCGGCGATGATGAGCGCAAGAAACGCAAAATTACCCGCAAGAAGGCCCCTGAGGGCCGCGTGAACTGGACCGATAAGACTTTTGAGCGCCTAGTTGCAGCCCCGCCAGAGACTTTAACTAGCCAGTTCCGTGTCACTACCACCATGGTTTTGAACCTGATGGAGCGGCCTAACCCGGTGGCGGCCATGTGGAATTTGCTGCAGGCGGTGCATGAGGGTGAGGCGGCCACCCACCAGCATTTAAAGCGGGCGCTGGAGATTTACCGTTCGCTGCGCACGGCTGGGGTGCTGGAGCATGTTTCTTCCGCCCAGGCCGCAGCTGATGGTTTGCCGCGTCTGCGCCTGGCGGTTGATTTGCCCGACGATTTTGCCCTCAACGCGCCTTTGGCGCCTTTTGCCCTGGCAACAATGGATTTGTTGGGCTTGGACAGCCCTGAGCACACCCTGGATGTGGTCTCGGTGGTGGAGTCCACTTTGGATGATCCGCGCCCGCTGCTTTACGCCCAGCAGCGCGCCGCCCGCGGTGAGGCGGTGGCCGCTATGAAGGCTGAGGGCCTAGATTATGACGAGCGTATGGAGGCTTTGGAGGCTATTACTTGGCCCCAACCTTTAGCTGAGCTGCTGGCCGGCGCCTATGGGGTTTACGCTCAGGCTAACCCTTGGGTTAGGGAGTATGAGTTGGCCCCTAAGTCGGTGGTGCGTGAAATGGTTGAGAAGGCCATGACTTTCTCTGACCTGATTTCGGTGTATCAGTTGGCCCGTAGTGAGGGTGTGCTGCTGCGTTATTTAACTGACGCCTACCGGGCTTTGCGCCAGGTGGTGCCCGAAGAGCACCGCACCGATGAGGTGGTGGAGCTAATTGACTGGCTGGGCGAGTTGGTGCGCAGCGTGGACTCGTCCCTACTTGATGAGTGGGAGGCCCTAGGTCAGCTGCAGGCGGGCTCTAATGTGGAGTTGGTGCGCAATGACACTGCCCCAGCGGAGCGCGCTTTTGGTGCCGACGCCGACGGTCACGTGCCCCTTAGCCGCAATAAGCACCGCTTGCGTACCTTGGTGCGTCAGGGCATGTGGGCTTATGTGGAGGCGATTGCTGCTGAGGATGTGGACCGCCTGGTGAGCCTGGCTAACTCTAAAGCCTGGGATAGTGAGCGTTTTAACAATCTGCTTGATGACTACTATGACGCCTACGAGTGGCTGGCTATCGACTCTGAGGCTCACTCTAAGCAGTATGCGTTAATTGATGAAGATCCCGACGACGCCGCCTTGGCTCTGGCTGGGGTGGGCGAAAAGCTACGTGAGGCCCTTGTTGGTAGCGGCCGGGCTTGGTTGGCCACGCAGATCCTAAACGACCCTGACGATAACCATGACTGGCGCCTGGTTTTCCTGGTGGATGTGGCCCAGTGTGATCGTGAAGATAGAGCAGTTTTGCATCTTTTGAAAGTTGGCGAAGCCTGATGGCTAAAAAATCTAAGCACTCTGAGGCCGGTACCGGCGCGATTTTAGCTTTACAAAAAGCCGGTATCACCCCGGTGATTCACACCTATGAGCATGATGAACGCGCCCAGGCTTGGGGCCTGGAAGCAGCCCAGGCGCTGGGGCTAGACCCGGCGCGAGTGTTTAAAACTTTGCTGGTTTCACACGAAAAGGCCCTGGCGGTGGTGGTTATCCCGGTGGCCAGCCGCCTGGATTTAAAGGCTATCGCCAAACAGTTGGGGTGGAAGAAAGCGCAGCTGGCTGATCCAGCCCTGGCCCAGCGCACCACCGGCTATGTGGTGGGCGGCATTTCGCCGCTGGGCCAGAAAAAGGCTCTACCTACGCTGATAGACACCAGCGCCGCCACGCATGAGACAGTGTTTGTCTCCGGCGGGCGGCGCGGACTGGATTTGGAGTTAGACCCCCAGGTTTTAGCGCAGCTAACAAAAGCTAGTTTCGCCGAGGTAGCTAAGTAGCGTCCCCTAACTGCCGCGTGGCGGCTAGTCAGTAGCGGTAGTGAACCTGGTCAGAGGAGACAATCTGCTTGCCGAAGGGGAAGCAGGTCACCGGGATCATCTTGATGTTGGCAATTGCCAGCGGGATACCGATGATGGTGATGGCCTGGAAGAAAGCGGTGGTGATGTGGCTGATGGCCAGCCACAGTCCAGCTACCAGGAACCAAATGACATTGGAGATGCCGCTCATGGCGCCAGCTCCGGGCGCCGGCACTACCTCGCGGCCAAAGGGCCACAGTACATAGTTGGCGATCCTGAAGCAGGCCACACCGGCCGGCAGGGTTACCACCAAAATGCAGGCGATAATGCCGAAGAAGATATAGCCCAGGGACAGCCAAATGCCACCAAAAATTAACCAAATGAGGTTTAGTAACGTTTTCACGGCCTCCATTTTAGGCACGTCAGGGGCATTTTAGGGGCCCTTAAAGTCCCTGATTTATCCCTGATCTGGTTTATCCCTGATCTGGCCCTGGCCTAAGTTGAGAGGCAGCTAGGCACGTCGCGGCGTCGGCGCACCACGCAGGCATGTCAGCTGGCGTTTACCAGAAGACGCGCTGGGCGATAGCGTCGGCGAAGTTTTCTAGGGCTCCCTCAGCGGCATTTAGGTACAGCGGGGCGTCCACCAAAGATACTTCCATCAGGTAGAAGCCACCGGCGCCGTCGCTAACTACGTCTACGCGGTTAAAGAGCACCTGAATGTCACGCCCGGCGCGCTCCTTAATCTGGGCGTGTAGGGCGCGGCGTACTCGCTCACCCCACAGCCATTCCATTTCGCTGGGTTCGCGGGCCTCAACGATTTCCTCGTGGACTTCATCTACCGCCTTAAAGCGCGGGTGCAGCATGGGCTTTTTCTGTACCGCGTGGGAGAGCACACCGTTGAAGTACACCAGGGACAGCTCACCGGTTTGGTCTACGGACTCTAGGTAGCGCTGCATCATTACAGTGCGGCCCCGCGCCAGGTGGTGCATGGTGTCGTTAATAGCTGCCGAACGTGAGGTGGCGCTGGTGGCCGTGTAGCGGCCGGTGCCGCGACCACCTGAGGAGATGGCCGGCTTGATTACGAAGTCGCCGTGGGCGGGGAAACGGGTGTGTACCTGGTGCTTAGACAGGTTTGCGGAGGGCTCTAGCCAGGTGGTGGGGATAATCGGCACGCCTCGGGCAGCCAGGTCTTTGAGGTAGTGCTTGTCTCCAAACCAGTCAACTATCTCGGCGTGGTTTAGAGGGCGTTCAAGGCTGCGAGCCCAGCGTAGGAAGTTGGCGTAGTTGCGCTTACGGGCATAGTCACGCACCGAGCGCATCACCACTACCCCAGCTTTAGACCAGTCAACGCTAGGGTCGTTCCATACAGCAATGCGCGGCTCGATACCGCGCTCATAAAGGGCTTGGGGTAGGGCGCGGTCATCTTCGTCAAGGTTAGGGAAGTCGGCGCAAGTCGCCAAAGTTACGATCGGCTTAGACACGCCCTAACCGTACCTCACGCATAAGCCACTAAGTACTTATGCACGCACCAATAAGCACCACACAAACGTGAGTTAGCTTACAAACTGCGATTTTGGGCTTTCTCGACTGGACAAGCCCCCCGGCGAGCACATAAAGTTTCTCTCCGTTGCGAAGTTAAACGCGCAGCAAGATGCACCGCTAGCTCAACTGGCAGAGCAGCTGACTCTTAATCAGCGGGTTCAGGGTTCGAGTCCCTGGCGGTGTACGAAGCTCAACCATATGGTTGCTTCCTTGCACCGCTAGCTCAACTGGCAGAGCAGCTGACTCTTAATCAGCGGGTTCAGGGTTCGAGTCCCTGGCGGTGTACCACCGGTTCATATACCATTACGGTAATGCTGATCACTCACCGCGCGAGTGACAGTTTTAAACCAAACAGTTAACTCTTGTTAGCTGCTGCATTCCCACAAGGTTTAGCCGGTGTGGAATATATTCAACCCTCATGGCGGTTACATACCCGTACCCGTCAGACTGTTGGATGCTGAAGAAGAAAAGGAGTGAAGACAATATGCGTAACTTAGAACTCGAACTACAGGCGGCCCAGAGCGAGCTGGAGTCCCTGACCGAGTCGGCCTCCCCCTCCCGTCTAGAACGCGCCCTAGATCGTCTCGCTGCCGCTCGTGCAGCACTCGAACTAGTCGCCTGAAAAAATCTAGACAGGAAGAAATAAATGACCACTCTTGAAGTTGGTAGCCTGGCCCCGGCTTTCAGTCTCCCTAACGCAGATGGAGAGCTGGTGTCGCTAAGCCAGCTGCTAGAAAAGGCCCCTAAGGGGGTTGTGGTCTATTTCTACCCCAGGGCAGCCACTCCTGGCTGCACTAAAGAGGCCTGCGATTTTCGCGATTCCTCAGCTGCCTGGGCTGAGGCCGGCTACAGCGTAGTTGGTATCAGCCCAGACAAGGTTGAGGCCCTAAAACGTTTTGCTACCAAGCAGGAACTACCTTTCCCGCTGCTTTCAGATACCGATCACCAGGTAATGGAAGCTTGGGGCGTATGGGGCGAGAAAAAGAACTACGGCCGCGTCAGCGTGGGCGTGCGTCGCTCTACCTTTGTTATCAACCCTGACGCCACCGTGGCCCTGGCTAAATACAACGTTAAAGCCACTGGTCACGTGGAGCGTCTACGCAAAGAACTTAACGTGAGCTAGACCCCATTAAAATAATTTGTGTCTGAGGCCGGAAATGTTTTAAGCTAATCCGGCACGCGCGAGTGGCGGAATTGGTAGACGCGCTAGATTTAGGTTCTAGTGCCCTAGGCGTGGGGGTTCGAGTCCCCCCTCGCGCACCGCTGAACCGAGTCAGTTTTTAACTGGCTCGGTTTTTTGTCTACGGTAGGCTTAGTTTATGAGCGATTTTGTACGCAAAGATGGACGCGCCACCAACCAGCTGCGCGAGGTTACGATCACCCGCAACTGGCTAGAGCACGGCGAAGGTAATGTGCTGGTTAGCTTTGGCCGCACCCGAGTGCTGTGTGTGGCTTCTTTTACTGCGGGCGTGCCGCGCTGGAAGAAGGATTCTGGTGAGGGCTGGGTTACCGCTGAATACGCCATGCTGCCCCGGGCTGGCTCAGAGCGTTCTGCCCGCGAGTCTGTGCGCGGCAAGGTGGGCGGGCGCACCCACGAGATTTCTCGCCTAATTGGTCGCTCGCTACGCGGCATCATTGATATTAGTGCGCTGGGTGAAAACACTATCGCCCTGGACTGTGACGTGCTGCAGGCTGATGGGGGTACCCGCACCGCCGCAATTACCGGTGCCTATGTGGCTTTGGCTGACGCGGTGGCTTGGGGAACTGAGCGTGGCCTGATTAAAGCCAAGGCTAAGCGCCCGGTGCTGGCAGACTCCCTATCGGCTATTTCGGTGGGGGTTATTGATGGCGTGCCCTGCCTGGACCTGCCCTATGAGGAGGATGTGCGCGCCGACACCGACATGAACGTGGTTATGACCGGCTCTGGTAAGTTCATTGAAATTCAGGGCACCGCTGAGCACGCCCCCTTTGACCGCGCTGAGCTAGATAGCCTGCTGGAGCTAGCGGCCCAGGGTAACGCTACTTTGGCACGTTTGCAGCAGGCCGCCCTGGCTGCCGACGACGGCGTGGCTCGCCTTAGCGATTTGGGTCTGTGACATGGTGGTAGCTGTGCCCCAGGGGGCAAAACTGGTGCTGGCCACCCACAATAAGGGCAAGCTGGCTGAGTTTCGTGAGATTTTAGCGCAGGCGATCGTAGATTTTGACCCTGCCAGTGTTATTAGCGCCGCTGATTTGCAGGTGCCCGAACCGGTTGAGGATGGTATTTCTTTTGCCTCCAATGCCACCATTAAAGCTAATGCGTTAGCCCAGGCTACCGGCTTGCCGGCGGTGGCCGACGATTCAGGGCTATGCGTGGATGTTTTAGGTGGGGCGCCGGGGATTTTCTCGGCCCGCTGGTGCGGTCATCACGGCGACGACGCAGCTAACTTGCAGCTGCTGCTCGATCAGCTCTCGGACGTAAAAGACCCGCATCGGGGCGCTAACTTTACCTGCGCAGCAGTGCTGGTGGTGCCCGAAAGCGCGGACCAAAAAGGACGCGTAGTGTTTGAAGAACACCGCATGTATGGGCGCCTACTACACCAAAGCATTGGTGAGGGTGGCTTTGGCTATGACCCGATTTTTGTGCCCAGCCAGGAGGATGAGCCCGGCGGCCAGGGGCGCACCAGCGCCCAAATGAGCGCCGCTGAGAAGAACGCTATCTCTCACCGAGGCCAGGCCCTGCGGGCCCTAGCCCCGCAGCTAGCCCAACTGTTCTAAAACCAAGGCTAAAGCAGGGTTAAAGCGCGGCGATTTGGCCTTAAATATGTAGCTAAAGCGCGGTGCGCTGATACATAGCTAAAGCGCGGCGCTAACCTATACCAGCAAAAACTAGGCGCTGGGGCGGCAACCGCCCCAGCGCCTACGTTTATTTGCCCGTCTATAGGCTCCAGCTGCGTCCAGGCTGGGCGTCGTAAACTGGGCCAGTGAAAGACTGGCGCGCTTCAGCTAGAGGCACATCATGGCAGGTCCAAGGCTGAATGTGGGTCAGCACCAGCTGCCCGGCGTTAGCCTCACTAGCCAGCTGGCCGGCGCGGTAGCCGGTTAGGTGCATACCGCGTAGCACGTCGCGTCCCTCCACAAAGGCCGCCTCAGCTAGCAGTAGGTCCACTCCCCCGCTAACCATTTGGCTCATGCCTTCACACAGGTCAGTGTCGCCGGTAAAAGCTAAAGTCACCTGCTTGGTGGGGTCATCCTCACTGGGGCCTTGCACCAAGTAGCCGTATGCCTCAACCGGGTGCAGGGCTGCAAACGGCGTCACCGTGAACGGGCCAATCTGCGTGGAGCGGCCAGGTACAGCAGTAACAAAAGAGAACTCCGTGCGGTAATCCTCGTAGCTAGCGGCGCCGTCGACCCCACGCAGACGCTCACAGGTGGTGCTGGGGCCAATACACAACACCGGCCCTAGCGCACCCTCAGGGCGCCAGCGGCGATAAACATGCATACCCACCAGATCCACCATGTGGTCGGCGTGGCAGTGCGAAATACAGATTGCATCCAGATCAGCTGGGTCCAGGTAGTTAAGCAGCTGGCCCATAGAGCCCGGCCCAAAATCAAATACTAGAGACCAAAGTCGCTGGTCATTGCCCGCATCAGGCTGTGCGTTCGTGACCTCGGGGGCCACAGCACAATTTATGGCTGCTAACTCATCTTCAACCACTAACCGCATTTTTTCGGTGCCCGGCAACTGCAACTTGGTGTTAGGCCCCCATGCCTGCACCAGGTAGCTTGATGCGCTGGATTTACGTCCAGACATCGAGCCTGAGCAACCTACAATCGTGAGCTTCACTCGCGAATCTCCCTATCTAAATTCTTCACGCCCGCGCCACCGGCGGCATGAGCTTGACGTACCTGACCCACCACTGGTCCTAAGAAACGCTTGGCAAGCACCTGGAAAGCTACCGGGTCGCCAGTAGCCCTAAACTCGTGCCCGCTGGCCGCCTCACCGCTAGAGGTAGCGCCGTTAACCCTTTCAGCGCTAGCTACGCTGTGTGCGCCACCCTGCCTAGCGACCTGCTTGACCACGTTAGCGCCGCCCGCGCCACCGGCCAGGCCAGAGCCACCCGCAGCCGCAGCACCCGCAGCGCCTTGAGCAGCGCCGTCGGCCCCAAAAGCAGCAGAGCCAGCCACGCCGCCTGCCGCACCCGTGCCAGCCGCGCCGTCGTCGTCACCAGAGCCCACCGCAGCCTGAGTGTCAGAATGCAGCAAATCGCGGGCAGCTAGCTCACGATAAACATCCTTCGCAGTCTCCTCGCTAGAAGAAACCAAAGCCACGTTACGCCCCATAACGTAACTAATCGGCCCAGCCAGCAACGGATAGTGCGTACAGCCCAACACCAAAGTGTCCACCGCCGCCGCCTGCAATGGCTCCAGATACTCTTTAGCCACATCCAGCACCTGCGGGCCGGTAGTAATCCCAGCCTCAGCCAACTGCACAAAACGCGGACAAGCCTGCTGAGTTAAGTTCAAGCCCGGGATACCCTGCAAAGCCCGCGCGTAGGCCCCAGAGTTAACCGTTCCTGCCGTGGCAATCACACCCACACGCCCTGAACGAGTCAAAGCTGCCGCTGTGCGCGCCGCCGGAGAAATCACCTCAATAACCGGAATGCCCATCCCTTTGGTGTAGCGCTCACGCGCCTCATCCAAAGCTGCCGCCGTGGCGGTATTACAGGCAATAACCAGCATTTTTACGCCCGAGTCAACCAGCTCATCCATCACGTTCAAAGCCATAGAACGCACTTGTTCCAAAGGCTTAGGCCCATACGGGCTGTTCGCGGTGTCACCGATGTAAAGCAAACGCTCACCAGGCAGCTGATCGAGGATTGCACGCGCTACCGTCAGTCCTCCAACTCCTGAATCAAAAATACCAATCGGTGCGTCATTCACGTCATTAGACCCTAGTCGATTCTGGCTTTAATAAGCACTTTTCTTATCAGTGATAACAGACACCGCCGGGCGCGTTGAAACTTGAATGAAAGCGTGCGCCAACATAGCTAAACCTTACTAACGTCACCAAAAACGCTGTGAGCTTGCACTTTACCCAACCACACAAAGCACTTTAGGGAATCGGGAGTTATCCCCAAGACACTGCAAAACCTTTAAGGTGTGGCTAAAGTTAAGCCATGAGTACGGCACTTCTGACCGACATGTATGAACTGACCATGCTGCAAGCTGCGCTGGCAGATGGTACCGCCAAACGCCGCAGTGTGTTTGAGATCTTTGGACGCTCGATGCCCCCTTCACGTCGCTTTGGCGTGGTTGCCGGCACCGGGCGTTTTCTTGAAGCTCTGGAAAACTTCCACTTTGAGCCAGAGCAGCTACGTTTCCTATCCGATCAGCGCATTGTTGACAAGGCCACGATCAACTACCTGGAAAACTTCCATTTTGACGGCAACATTTACGGCTACGGCGAGGGTGAATGCTACTTCCCGGGTTCTCCCCTGCTAACCGTTGAATCTGACTTCGCCCAGGCCTGCATCATTGAGACCATGGCGCTGAGCATTTTCAACCACGACTGCGCCGTGGCCTCAGCTGCCTCACGTATGACTATCGCCGCCCACGGACGCCCCTGCATGGACTTTGGAGCCCGACGTACTCACGAAGACGCCGCCGTGTCCGCCGCCCGCGCCGCCGTGGTTTCCGGCTTCACCTCCACCAGTGACCTGGAGGCGGGTATGCGTTACGGCATCCGTTGCGTAGGTACTTCAGCCCACGCTTTCACGCTGCTACACGACGACGAACGCACCGCTTTTGATTCCCAAATCGCCTCTCTGGGCGTGGGCACCACTATCCTGGTTGACACCTACGACATTGCGCGCGGCGTGCAGCGCGCTGTTGACGCCGCCAAGGCCGCCGGGGGCACTTTAGGTGCCGTGCGCCTAGACTCTGGTGACCTGGTGGCTGAAGCCTTCAAGGTGCGCGCCCAGCTAGACTCCCTAGGCTGCCCCGACACCAAGATTGTGGTCACCTCTGACCTGGATGAATACGCTATCGCTGCGCTGGGTGCGGCCCCGGTAGACATCTACGGTGTGGGTACCAAGCTGGTTACCGGCTCGGGCGTACCCACGGCTGCGCTGGTGTACAAGATGGTTGAGCGTGAAAACAGCGCCGGCGAGATGGAAAAGGTAGCTAAGAAGTCTAGCGGCGGTAAGTCCAGCGTGGGTGGCCGCAAGACCGCTGGCCGCGTAATCATTGACGGCTCCGCCACTGAAGAGCTACTGATCAGCTCGATTGATCCCGAGGCCGCTGAGGCTGAGCTGGAACGCAACCAGGCCCGCCCGCTACAGGTACAGCTGGTGGAAAAGGGTCACATCCTGCCTGAGCACTACGACGACGGCGCCCTCACCCGCGCTGCTGAGCGTCACCGTGCCGCCCGCGCCCAACTGCCCTACCAGGCCTGGCGCCTGAGCGAAGGTGAAATCGCTATTCCTACCCGTCGCGTGGATCTTGATTCACGTGAAACCAAGCAAGGCTGAGCACAGCCAGCCCCCCTGGGCTGGCCGCCTACACCCCTGGGCTGGCCTGGGTTAAGGCCAGTAGCAGGGCTAGGACCAACGCTGAGCAAAACCATGGCTAGGGCTGCGCGCTAAAGCTGAGCTCCCGCATAAATAAGTGGCGGTGGATTTACATCCACCGCCACTTGCTGTTTTAGGCGCTTGCGGCGCAGCCGCCACGGCCGGCGCAGCCAGGTGCTGGCGCAGCCGCCACGGCCCGGCGCGGCCAGGTGCTGGCGCTTCTCAAGCGCACCACAAGCGCGTATCTGGCGTAGCCCGCGCGACCTGGCTGCGCGTGGTTTTAGCGCCGGCCCACAAACCACTTACGCAAGGTATCGACCCGGGTGCGGATCTGCGTCGTCGTCGCCTGCGCTACCTCCGGACCCCCACAAACTCTACGCAGCTCAGCGTGCACCGCCCCATGGCTTTGGCCTGAGCGGCGCGCCCAGCTAGAAACCAGCTGGCTGAGCTCTTTACGGGCCGCGTCACGCTGGCGGGCGTCCTCAATGCCGGCGTTGGCTGCCCGCTGGGCGGCGGCGGCCTGTGAACGTTTTTGGGTTTTAACCTGCTCAGCCTGGCGGGCCTTTAAAATCTGGCTCACCTGGGAGGCGTCAAGCAAACCTGGGATCCCCAAGAATTCTTGCTCCTCCACGCTCCCAACCATGGCGCCAGTACCAAACTCGCCGCCGTCAAAAAGTACCCGGTCAAATTCAGCGGTGGAATCCATGGCCTCAAAGCCGGGCAGTAGCGCGTCAGAGGCTTTTTCTTCCCGTTTAGCGGCGGCAATTAGCTTATCTTCAGGGTGAGCGAACAGATCCTGGCCCTCATCTTCTTTAGCGGGCCGATCCAGGGCGTGGTCGCGCTCAGTTTCCAGCTCTGCCGCGAGCGCCAGCAGCGGGGTGACTGAAGGCAGGAACACGCTGGCGGTTTCTCCAGGCCGGCGTGCACGCACAAAACGCCCGATAGCCTGGGCGAAGAACAGTGGGGTTGAGGTGGAGGTGGCGTACACCCCTACCGCTAGGCGCGGCACGTCCACGCCTTCGGAAACCATGCGTACGGCCACCATCCAGCGCTGGTTGCTGGCGGAGAATTGCTCGATTTTTTCTGAGGCGCCATTGTCGTCGCTGAGCACCACGGTGGGTTTTTCGCCGGTGATGGCGGCTAGTTGGCGTGCGTAGGCGCGAGCTTTTTCACGGTCGGTGGCGATCACTAGGCCGCCGGCGTCAGGGATTTGCCGACGAATTTCGCTAAGGCGCTGGTCTGCTGCGGCTAGGACGGCGGGGATCCACTCCCCAGCGGGGTCTAGGGCGGTGCGCCAGGCTTGGGACTCTAGGTCCTTGGTTAGCGGCTCGCCTAGGCGGGCTGAGACTTCATCTCCGGCTTTGGTGCGCCAACGCATTTGGCCTGAGTAGGACATGAAAATAACTGGGCGCACCACGTTTTCGGCTAGCGCGTCAGCGTAGCCGTAGGTGTAGTCGGCTTGTGAGCGCCTGATGCCGTTGCTGTCGGGGGCGTAGGTGACGAAGGGGATGGCGGCGGTGTCGCTGCGGAAGGGGGTACCGGTTAGGCTCAGGCGACGGCGGGCCCCACTGAATGCTTCATAGATTGCGTCTCCCCAGCTTAGGGCGTCTCCGGCGTGGTGTACCTCGTCTAGGATCACCAGGGTGCGGCTGGCGCTGGTGCGGGCGCGGTGCAGGTTAGGGTTGGAGGCTACCTGTGCGTAGGTTAGGGCGACGCCGTCGAAGTTGCTGCCTGCTCCCCCACCAGAGTTGGAGTAGGTGGGGTCTATGCGTAGCCCCCAGCGGGCGGCTGAGGCTGCCCACTGGTATTTGAGGTGCTCGGTGGGGGCCACGATGGTTAGCTTGTGTACTTCACCGGCGCGTATGAGCTCGCTAGCCAGGGTTAGCGCAAAAGTGGTTTTACCTGCGCCGGGGGTGGCTACCGCCAGGAAGTCTTGGGGCTGGCTAGACATGTATGTGGCGAAAGCTTCACGCTGCCAACGGCGCAATTGAACCAATTTTTACCGATCCCTCTCATAAATCAAGCCACATAAATGAATTAAGCCAATAAATTAGCCACGCTTAGCGCGGTTGGGGCCTGCACAAGGCTACCCCCAACCGGGGTGAGGCTAATGGTTTTGCTTTTTTCGGCGCGTCCTATGTTTTGGGGCGCTGCCGGCGCCGCGTATCTGTGGTCTTGGCGCGCTGGCGGCCCGAGCCCACTAAGGCGCACTGCGCCCCCAATTGCAGCGGGCTTGGCTGCTACCGACCCGGCCGCCTGGCTGCGACCTTAGTGCACTGTCAGGCCAGCCCACTAAGGCGCGCTGCGCCCTGATTTTGGGCCCAAAAATCTAACGCCCGGGGGTGGGCCCCGGCGCGCAGATTTACAGTTTTGAGACAGTCGCAGCTTCTAGTTGAAGGCGCTTTTAGCCCAGGCTTCCAGGCCAGGTTTTGGCCCCGGCCTTGGCTTTTAGCCTCAGCCTCGGCTTTCAGCCCCGGCCGCCGAACGGGAAACGCGGGCGCCTGGGGCCGTTACCTTTTGGGGACTGGCTCATCTGCTCGTAGATTGACTTGCAGGTGGGGCACACCGGGTAGGCGGCAGGGTCACGCTGAGGGCGCCACACCTTGCCGCACAGGGCCACTACGGGACGCCCAGAGGCGGCGGCAGCAGCGATCTTGTCTTTACGTACATAGTGGGCGAAGCGGTCTGCATCGCCGTCGTCAGTGGAGCGGAGCTCTTCGCGCTCCAAAACTGCGGTCCCAGCTGACTGGCTGGGGCTACCGCCGGGTTCCATGGGGTCCAAAGGCTCACTCATAGCTGTAATTTTATGTCCCCTTGGGGCTTTAACCTTTGTCATCACGCTCTCAGCGGTGTAGGCGTCATTACAGGGGCCCTGGCTTAAGGGGTGGTTGGGGATCTTTTCGGGCTGGCTGGCGCTCAAAAACCGCCAGTTTTCCTGGGCTGTAGCCTGCCTTAGCCTCACCAGTGGCTTTGCCCACTTACGACGTCGTCCCTGGCGCAACGCTCAAGTGTGCCGCCCCGCTCCCCTGGCACAACGCTCAAACGCACCGCCCCGCTCATGGCACTGGCGCAGCCGCTGCCAGGCTGATCGCAAATCCTGGCGACCCCTGGCCCAATAACGCCGCAGCCGCTGCCAACAAATACGGGCAGCGGCTGTCTTTATAACTGGGGAACGACATCTGAAGCGGGCTGTGCCGCCCCTCAGTAGCTTGTGGCGGCGTTACTTGCTCAGCTTGGAAGCGGCGGCGGCATCTAGCAGCACCAGGGCGTCAGGGTGACGCTGCATTACTGTGGCCGGCCACTGCTCACTTACTTCACCCTCAACTAGATGCTTAATAGCCTCAGCCTTGTTCTCACCGGTGGCGATCAGCACCAGTTTGCGGGCCTCCATGATGGTGGCCAGGCCCTGGGTGATGCACATGGTGGGCACCTTGTTGATGTCATTGTCGAAGAAACGCGAGTTGTCGCGGCGAGTCTGCTCGGTGAGCGTATCGAGGTGGGTGCGCGAGTCTAGTGGGCCGCCAGGCTCATTGAAGCCGATGTGACCGTCAGAGCCGATACCTAGAATCTGCACGTCGGCGTAGCCAGCCTCAGCCAGGGCGCGCTCGTAGTCGTCGCAAGCGGCCTGCGGGTCAGGGTTTAGGGCGTCGGGGCCGTGTAGGGCGCCGGGAGCCATGTCAGTGCGCGAGCGCAGGTTGCGTTCCATGAAGTTGGCGTAGCGCTCGTAGTGGTCAACGGGTAGCCCTACGTATTCGTCCAGCATGTAGCCGGTGACGTCCTTGAAAGATAGCTTGCCTGCTTGGTTGCGGCGCACTAGCTCGTCGTAGAGCGGTAGTGGGCTAGAACCGGTGGCGGTACCCAAAACCGCGTTGGGTTTAGCCACTAGGACGGCTTCGATGGCGTCTGCAGCGCGCTCAGCGATAGCTTGGGCGTCAGGTAGAACAACAACTTCCATGTCCATCTCCAATGATGTAACGAATGAAATCAGATGATTAACTTCGATTAAATTATAACCCAATCGATCAACTTCTATCATTAAAGTGAATATGGTCATACACATGCGGGCTGTGAGCCTTCGCTCACAGCCCGCGTTAGCTAGCGCCGTCGTCAAACCCTAGCTTTGGGTATGACCAGGCCACTGCGAAATAGTGAACAGTAGTCGCGCCCAGCGCCTATCTAGCAGCTTGCCGCCCATACGTACGCCCACAACCATCACAATTAGCGCATTAACCACCCCTAGAGCCACGCAAAGCCAGGCCATCTGGAAGTTTTCGCTAACAATGCAGTAAGCACTCAGGGCAATGGTGGGAGTCACCAAAAGCATAGAAGCCAGCATTGAACCCATCTGGGCTAGTGAAGCCAGCAGCGCATCAGCCCCACTGCCCTTGGCGCTAAGCGGGCTAGCTTCAGGCGGGTTGGTTTGGTATGGGAAAACCACCGCCAGAACTTGGGCCACACCTACCACTACTCCCCACACGGCCAGGTTTAGCCCCAGCAAAACGGGTAAGTGTTTAGCCTGATCGGAAAGCAGCGGCGCGATTAAACTAACCACCACTACCAGCGGCAGCTGCCAGATCACTGTTGCCATCAGGCGCCCTAAACGCTCATGCAGGCCGCTAATGCCACTTAGTAGGGAGGTATGAATGGCGGTGGAGTCAGTGGCTAAATCATCTGCCACAGATAAACCCATAACTATGGATATCATCAGTGAGGCAAAATAAACCATAATTGCGCTGCCAGAGCGCTGTGCTTGACCAATAAACACCACCATAAACAGCACGATCATAAATATGCAGGCTATAAATGATATTCGCAGCCTAAAATCACGCACTAAATAGCGCAGGCTGCGCGCGCAAACCGTGGCCGCCGGAGAGGGCATGAATTTAGTAAAGAATTCTTGCGCAGCAAACACTTTACTAAGTTCACTGTTTTTACCTGCACCCTTATCATTAGTGGTCACATTAGCGGTCATGGCTTTATTAAGCGCGCGCTGCCAGAGCCAGTACAGGCCCCCTACCAGCAGCGCACTAGACACTGTAAAGGCAGTTGCTAGCAGATAGTTTCCACTAGCTGCCTGAGCTGGTGCAGCGCCCGCCCAAGCGGTAGGCAGGTATTGACTGTAGCGTGCCAGCTTCAGCCAGCCGCTAAGGCTGCTATCCAAATGCAGACTAAAAAATAGGTTGGGTAGCTGCGCTAAACCAATAATCAGCAATATGCCAAAGCTGGTAACCAGTTCCCGGCTGCGGCGTCGATAGCCAAGCGCGGCCGCAGTAACCAGCCACCTAGAGCCGATCACTGCAGTTAGCCAGGCCAGCACCATATTGACTAGCGCAAATGCCGCTGCCGCTACGCTGCCGTGTAACAGCCAGGTAATAACCGTGGTTAGTAGCACCAGGCCGGTAATAATTCCTGGCCCACCAGCCCCGGCGGCCACAATTAACCCGGCCGCTAATTTACGTGAAGGTACTACCCAGAGGCGTAATTGGCGCGGCTCTAAAGAGTTATCTGCACCGGTTATTAGTAGCGGGAAAATAAGCCAGCCGGTAACAGTTAGGGTTACTAGTACACTTAAAACCTGCGGGGTGTAGCGCCAGCCCAGCATACCTAAAGCAATTAGGCCGCCAATAGCAAAAGCTAAAAATGCAAATAGGTTTAGAAATAGCCAGGCTTCAAGCAGGATTTTCCACCAGACGCCGCGCAGGCTATTAATGGTTAGGCGCCACCTTAGTTTGACGAGGGTTGCAACCATGTCATCTCCTCGTGTTGCATGGGTCCGCCCACTAGCTGCACGAAACGCTCATTGAGGTCCATGCCGTCAGCCACCTGCGCCACTGTTCCGCAGGCCACTACTCGCCCAGCGTTGATTACGGCCACATGTGTGCATAGCTTGGCCACCGTATCCATCACGTGACTAGAGAGCACCACGGTGCCCTCGCGCGAGACAAACTCGTGCAGGATCTGGATAATAGCTTGTGCTGAAACCGGGTCTACCGCTTCGAAAGGCTCATCTAGCACCAACACGCTAGGGGCGTGGATGAGGGCGCAGGCTAGGTTAATTTTTTTGCGCATGCCCGCGCTGTAGTCGGCCACCAGCTTGTTGCCGGTGTCGGCTAGGCCCAGGGCCAATAGAAGCTGCTGGGTGCGTTTGAGTACCTGTTCACGCTCCATGCCGCGCAGTAGGCCGCAGTAGATGAGTAGCTCTGCACCACTGAGGCGGTCAAAAGTGCGTAGCCCGTCTGGCAGCACCCCTAGCAGTTGTTTGGCCCGGCGAGGTTGAGCCCACACGTCTACACCTAAAACGTAGGCTTTGCCGTGATCTGGGGTTAGTAGGCCCGTGGTCATTGACAAGGTGGTGGTTTTGCCCGCTCCGTTAGGGCCGACGACGCCGTAAATAGATCCCGTAGGAATTGATAAGTAAAGGTTATCGACCGCTACCTTGGATCCAAAAACTTTAACCAAACCCACCATATCCAGGGCGTTTGGGCTCTGGGTGGGGTTGCTGGGAGGGGTGGCTATGCTCATAAGGCAATTTTGAACACGTTTAGGCTGCTGAGGCCTCATTCGCTGGGATGAATTTAGGTCCTCTAGAGGCCTTTTAAGGCTCCCTGGAGGGCATTTGCCGGGCCAAAAGCAGGCCGGGCAGGCAGGGGTTTTAACAGGTGCTAACACATGACTACGGTTGTGTTAGCGCGCGTCATAGGGGCTAACAAAGTGCGCCGTCGCCGCAGCCGCACACCAAGCCCAGCAGGGCAAAATAGCCGAGCCGTAAAAGCAAAACAGGACAGCACCGCGCGGGTGCTGCCCTGTGTTAACTGCGCCTGGGCGCAATCAGTTGTTGGCTACAGCCTTCTTCAAGGTGGAGCCGACGGTTAGCTTAACGCCGTAACCAGCGGGAATCTGGATTTCCTCACCGGTACGGGGGTTACGACCAGTGCGGGCCGCACGCTCAACGCGCTCGATACCCATTAGGCCGGTAATCTTGACGGCTTCACCCTTAGCAACGTTCTCAACCAAGACGTCCTGGAAAGCAGACAGGAAAGCCTCGGCCTCGGTCTTGGTCAGGTTAGCGCGCTCGGCAATTGCAGCAATCAGCTCAGTGCGGTTGACGGACATAGTGTTCTCCATCCGGAATGGTAGGGATTCGCCGGCGGCGTCTCGTATGACAAACGGTACGCACATTGCGCTAATCTGTCACCTTCTACACGCCATGCGATTGAGAATATACGCTTATATGTCCTTATTAGAACACGATTGCAGGCTTATTGCACGTTTTTTACAGCACCCACAAACCATGAAGTGATGCTGGTGGGGTGGGTAATGGCGGTGCCAACCACCACTGCGTGGACCCCCATTTGAATCGCCTGGGCGGCGTGAGCAGGAGTGTGAATGCGTCCTTCGGCGATAACAGGCACCTGCGCAATGTTTAGCACCTGCTCAATCACCTCCCAGTCAGGCCCTTCAGTCTTAGGCCGCTCACCGGTGTAACCCGCTAGGGTGGTGCCCACTAGGTCCGCTCCCCCATCCTGGGAGGCCTTAGCATCATCCACGCTGCCGCAGTCGGCCATCACCAGCACCTGTGGGAAAGCAGCCTTTAGTTCGCTTACCGTCTGGGCGAAGCTGCGCCCATCGGGACGCGGGCGGCGGGTGCCGTCAATAGCCACAATCTGGCTGCCGGTGGCGGCCACAGCCACAGCGTGAGTGAGCGTGGGGGTGATAAAGACGCCGTCGTGACCGTCTTTCCACAAACCAATCACGGGCACATCCACATGCTGGTTGATAAGAGCCAGGTCAGCTAGCCCCTGAGCGCGGATAGCCACAGCCCCACCCAGTACACAAGCCTGGGCGATCTGGTCCATGGTGCGCGGGTCACGCATAGGCTCACCCGGATAAGCCTGCGCCGAGGCGATCAAACCGCCTTTGAGCTGCTCAATTACGTTAGTCACAATTTTCTCCTAGTGAATTAGCTGCCAAGCTCCGCGCGCGGCCCCCACAATGGGGGCGGTGGAGCCCAGCTGGGCGCTTACGAGTTCTAGATTTTCCAGCGGCCCACTGAGCTGGGCCTTAAATGTTTCCTGCAGCGGGCCCCACCAGCATTTGCCGGCGTTAGCTAGGCCGCCCGAAATAATGATGCAGTCAGGGTCAAGCGTGTAAGCCAGCCCCACCAGCACGTTTGCTAGCGCCTGGGCCGAGTCACGGTAAACCTGCGCGGCTAGCTCGTCGCCGGCTTCAGCCCGAGTTTCTAGCTCACGGGTGCCGCTGACCTGCGCATCTCCCCCCAGCGCCAGGTAGCGACGGTAAATTTGGGGGCCGGCGCTGACGGCTTCGAGGTGCCCAAAGCGCCCGCAGGTACACGGCTCGCCTTGCGCCCCAACGGCTGGGAAGTGGCCCAGGTCCCCGGCTAGGTGGTGGGTGCCGCGCCAGGTTTGGCCGTCAATTACGACGGCGCCGCCTACGCCCGTGCCCACGGCCACCACAATGGCGCAGCGGGCCCCGCGTCCAGCTCCCAGCCAAGCTTCCCCGCCGGCGTGAGCGTCCACATCGTTTTCAACGTGGATGGGCACGTTATAGCCAGCTTCTTTAAGGCGCTGACCTACCCCTTCACGCACCTGGGTGCCGGCCCATTCACTGATGGCGTCGGTGGAGGCCACGATAGAGCCGGTGGTTACATCCACTACCCCAGCCGTGCCGATCCCCACCCCGGCAATGGTCCATTCACCGGTGTTGGCGGTGCCCGCAGCAATAACTTTGCCGGTCAGCTCAGCGATAGCGTCAAGCATGGCCGCGCGTCCGTCATGGGCGGGGGTAGGTACTTTAAGGATGGGGCCAACTAGGTTGCCCGCACTATCAACCAGGGCGCCAGCCATTTTGGTGCCGCCTAAGTCAATTCCCACAACAAGTTTTTGCATGATTTTCCTTCTAGCCGGCGCAGCTACCGGCAGTTACGCAAATGGCCGGACCCAAATAAATCAGGTCCGGCCATACGCGGGCCTTAACTAGGCCAGACCCACGGCGTGCACAATGTCGATTACGCGCTGACGGTTTTCGCCTTCTAGCGCCTTAACCGGCGGAGCCATGTAGGCATTGTCTAGTACACCTACAGCCTCCATGGCGGTCTTGAACGCGGGGATACCGGTGCCGTCAGCACCCTGGCCCTTAACCGCGAACACGATCTCGAAGCCTGCGCAGATACGGTCCTGAATCTCGCGGGCCTTATCCCACTCGTGGGCACGCGCGGCTTCAAGCAGCTGCGCGTAGGAACGGGGATCTACGTTGCCGTAGCCGGGTACGGCGCCGTCGGCACCTAGCAGCAACATGCCGTCAACCACGCACTCGTGGCCGGTTAGCAGGCTTAGAGGGTGACCAGCGGCCTCGTTGGCAGCCACCAGGCGACGGAAGCCGACGTCGTCGCCAGAGGAGTCCTTAACACCTACGATTACGCCTTCCTTACCCAGCTCAACCAGCATGTCGCGGCCAAGCTTTAGGCCACCTAGACGCACGGGCACATCGTAGGCGAACAGGGGCAGGTCGATGGCGGCGTGAATGGCGCGGAAGTGGTCGGCTACTTCAGCGGCACTGGGCAGGGCGTAGAAGGGGCCGGCGGCCACAATCGCGTCGGCGCCTAGCTCCTGGGCGCGCAGGGCCCGGTCAATGACGCGCTTGGCGGTGGTTTCAATGGCACCCACCAGCACCGGCACGCGCCCGGCAGCGGTGGCTACGGTACGAGCAGTGACGGCGTCACGCTGAGCGTCGTTTAGGTAGGCCACCTCACCTGAAGAGCCGAGGATGAACAGGCCGTTCATGCCTCCCTCGATCAGGTGCTCAATGACGCGGTCTAGGGCTTCTAGGTCAACTTCACCCTCAGCGGTGAAGGGGGTTACGACCGGCGGAATCATACCGGTGAAACGCTTATCCATGATTGTTCCTGCGATTCTTTTTTAGTGGAAATTATCTGATCTTTTAGCTGTGCTTAGGCCGCCGGGGACGCCTTAGGCCCCGCGTCGTTCAAAAGCGAAGGCACAGCTGAAAGCAGCTTGCGGGTGTAGGCATCTTTGGGGTGAGCAAAGATTTCCTGGGTGGTGTTTTCTTCAATGATCTTGCCGTAGTACATAACTGCAATACGGTCAGATACATAGCGCACCGTGTTGATGTCGTGGGAGATGAAAACCAGGCCCAAACCCAGGGAGGCTTTTAGATCCTGTAGTAGGTTGAGCACCTGGGCGCGCACCGACACGTCCAAAGCACTGGTGGGCTCATCGGCCACGATAATGTCGGGGTCCAAAGCCAGCGCACGGGCGATAGCCACACGCTGACGCTGACCGCCGGAGATTTGGCGCGGCAACACATCCAGGGCACTTAGCGGCAAACCAACCAGTGCCAGCAGCTCACGTACGCGTGCCTCGCGTTCCTTGGGTGAACCAATGCCGTGTACGTTAAGCGGGTCAATTAGGGTGTCGTGCACGATCATGCGCGGGTTCAAGGCGGTGGCCGGGTCCTGGAACACTACCGAAATGGAGCGGCCCAGATCACGCCGGTCAGCCTTGGAGTGGGTGAGCTTGCGGCCCTTGAACAGCACCTCACCGCTGGTGATGGGCTGCAAACCCACCATTACGCGGGCGGTGGTGGATTTACCACAACCAGATTCACCCACGATTCCCAGGGTTTGGCCACGGCTGATGGTTAGCGAAACATCGTTAACCGCGTGCACCGTGTCAGGGTGGAAAAGCCCACCGGTACGTGACTTGTGGATGACGTTGACGTTGCGTAGTTCAACTACCGGATCTTTGGGGTCCCATGCCTGGCTCATCACTTTGCCTCTTTCTTCAGCAGCGCCTCAAGCTCAGGGGTGATAGCAAACACGTGGTTGGGGTTGCCATCAACCGGCTTGAGTACAGGGCGGGTGTGTAGCCCAACCTCGGGGTGGCTAGAGCGCGGGGCGAAACGGTCGCCGTCGACAAACTCACGCGGCGAGGGCACGGTGCCGCGCACCTGGTGTAGACGGTTGGAGCCAGCCTCAATGGAGAGCACCGCACCGAGCAGGCCACGGGTGTATTCGTGGGTGGGGTTGGTTAGCAGCTCCATGGTTTCGGCCTGCTCAACCACCTGGCCGGCGTACATAACCGTGATGCGGTGGGCCAGCTTGGCCACCAGCGCCAGGTCGTGGGAGACGAAGACCATCGCGAAGCCGAGCTCTTCACGCAGCTTGTTGAGCAGGTCAACCACCTGCTTTTGCACGGTTACGTCCAGGGCGGTGGTGGGCTCGTCAGCGATCACCAGCGAGGGGTCGCGGGTCAGGGCCATAGCGATCAGTACGCGCTGACGCTGACCGCCGGAGAGCTCGTGCGGGTAGCTTTGCAGGGTACGCACCGGGTCTAGACCCACCAGTTCCAGCAGTTCCTCAGCGCTGCGGGTGCCCCCGCGTCGAGTTAGCTGCCTCATCTGGGCCTTGATCAGCATGGAGGGGTTAAGCGAGCTGAGCGCGTCCTGGTAGATCATGCTCATCTCGTGGCCACGCAGGTCATTGTGCTGCTGCGGGGTCATCTCCAAGATGTTCTTGCCCTTGAACAGGATTTCACCGCTGATGCGGGCGCTGGGCGGGAGCAGGCCCATAACCGCCATGGAGGAGATGGACTTACCGCAACCGGATTCACCCACCAGACCCATGGTTTCACCCGGGCGCACCGAGAAGGAGACGTTGTCAACAATGTTGACATCACCGTGCTGGGCGGGGAAGGCAATGGACAGGTTTTTAACCTCCAGCACCGGTGCCAGCTCCGGGGTGGGGTAAACCAGACGGTCGCGGCGCTTGAGCTCAGAGACGCGCAGCTGGTTTAGGCGCTCGCTTAGAGATACGTGCTCTTGCACCTCAGGACGACGAATCTCGGGGTAGGAGGACTCGAAAATGCTCTTTTCGGTCACCAGCTCGCCATCCTTGCCGTGGCCTTCACCAGCGACTTCTTCCAGAGCGGCTTCGTCAGCTTCGACGTCGGCGCGCGAACGGATGCGCGGCGAGGCCATAGCGTCAGTTAGACCCTCAGACAAAACGTTCAGGCACAAGGTGGTGATCAGGATGAACAGACCGGGGAAGAAAGTCACCCACCAGTGACCACTTAGCAGCAGGGCCTTACCTTCAGAGAGCATGTTGCCCCAGGTAGGTGTGTTGGTGGCCTTGATGCCTGCGCCCACGAAGCTTAGTGAAGCCTCAAATACGATCGCGTCTGCCACCAAAACCGTGGCGAAAACCATGATCGGGGCAATGCAGTTGCGAGCTACGTGCTTGAACAAGATCCAGGGCACCGAGGCACCCATTACCTTGGAGGCAGCCACATAGTCTTCTCCGAACTGGGAGATGATATTGGCTCGCACCACACGGGTTAACTGTGGCACATACAAAACCGCAATGGAGACCACCACCACTGGCAGTGTAGGTAGCGTGGCACTCAGCGCCAGCACCAGCACGGCCGCCAGCGCAATACCGGGGAAGGACATGACTACGTCCAGGGTGCGCATCAGGGCTTCGGCGATCCATTTGCGGCCGGTAGCGGCGATAGCGCCAAGCACTACAGCCGCAGCCAGGGCCAGGGCGGTAGCGGAGATACCTACTACCAGTGATACTCGCGCACCGTAGATGATGCGGGAGAGCACGTCACGACCTGAGCCGTCGGTTCCGAAGATGAAGTCGCCTCCAGGCGGGGCAGCCTGGCTGGTGATGTTGGTTTCGGTGCCGTCGTCGAGGGTTACTACTTCCTCTACGCTGGCCAGGCCGCTTTGGCCGGGTTTGAAGGGAGCAAGTTCGGGGGCGAGTATGGCCATGAGCGCGAGCGCTACCAGAACCACTACTGCGATTTTGCTTCCCAGCGGCATGGCTTTCCATCCTTGGAAGCGCGCCGCAGGGGCAGTTACCTTGTCTAGTTTATTTTGGTGGCGCATCACTCACACGCTCCTAATGCGCGGGTTGACCAGTACGTAAAGCATGTCAACGATGATGTTGATGATGATGAAGGCGGCGGCCACGGTGATGGACACGCCCTGAACGATGTTTACGTCGTTACGGGTGATGCCCTGGAAGATCAACTGGCCCATACCTTGGATGTTGAAGATCATTTCGATAACCACGGCTCCACCCATGGCGTAGCCGATGCGCAGACCCAGCACGGTGAGCGGGGTGATTAGGGCGTTACGTAGCACGTTGCGGGCTACCACAATGTTTTTGGGGATACCGGCGCCAATGGCGGTGCGTACGTAGTCTTTATCGAGTTCTTCAACCATGGCGGTACGCACTACACGGGTTAGTGACCCGGAGTTGGGTAGGGCGACGGCGATAGCGGGCAGGGCGATTTGGCGTAGATAGCCTTCGTCTCCGAAGGGGATCCACTCAGTGATTACTGAGGGGAAGGTGCCGGTGCCTCCGGGCACGTCCGACCACCACTGGATCATGAGCAGTGCCAGCCAGAAGGAGGGGGTGGCCAGGGAGGCGATAGAGATGACGCGGATGACCTGGTCGGGCCAGCGGTCACGGTAGAGGGCGGCGATGATACCCAGCACCAGGGCGATGATTACCGCCAGGAACATACCGATGAAGGTTAGCTGCAAGGTGATGGGGAAAGCGCTTTTAACTAGTTCGGTAATGTCATTACCGGTGAATGACTGGCCTAGGTCTCCCTGGCAGAGGTTAACTAGGTAATCCCAGAATCGTTGAAATAGGGGGTCATCTAGGTGATGAGCGGTGCGATACTGCGCTAGTGCTTCTGGGCTGGCTGATTCTCCCAGGGCCAAAACGGCCGGGTCTGCGGGAGAAAGCGACATTACCAGGAACACCAACAGGGTCACACCAACCACCATGAATGGCAGCGCGATTAGGCGCCGGCCAATTAGGCGGATCAGGTTAGACACGAGTTTGCTCCTTTGCTTTTGCGTTCACGTCTTCTATGACACGTGTGCGCCCGGCAGGTTTGTAGTCCGCCGTTGTGTCTATTGTCGGACATCTGATGTCTAATAGCAAGTGCTATTAATTGTTTGCCTACAGTGGCAAAGACTACTAAGAGATTTGTCGGTTTGCGGCCTAGCCGGTTTGGGTTGGCTTCGGGCCTGCCGATTTGGGCTAACTTCCGCTGGTTTGCGGCCTAGCCGGTTTGGGCTAGCTTTAGGTCTAGCCGGTTTGGGCTAGCTTCTGCTAGTTTGCGGCCTAGCCGGTTTGGGGCCAGCCAGCTTTTAAGCCAGCTTTACATGCGGGGCCGACGACGCCGTCGCCCCACTCCCCCAACCAGCAACGTCCCAGCCGGGCCGCCAGCTGCACCATGCGAAACCACGCAAACCACCTGGCCGGGCCACCAGCCCGCCACACAGGAACCCAAGCAAACCGCCCCACAGGGCCACAACTCCCTTAGCGGGCGCGGCCAGGGTACACTTTAAGAGGTGATGCCTACTTAAGCTACCCTGGCCGCTAAAACTTACTAGCTAAGCTAGCAACAGTGGCTAACTTAGCTAGTAAAGCTTTTACTTGGTGGAACCTACGTTCTCGAAGGACAGACCGGTGATCGCGATCGGACGGAAGTTAACCAGGGACTCGCCGTTGTAAGCGGTAGGAGTCTTGCGGTGGAAGATCGGGTACAGCGGCACCTGCTCGCTGAGCAGGTCGAAGATCTCGCCCCAAGCCTTCTTCTGGTCGTTGCCGGTGAGCTTGAGGGCGGCGTCGAGCTTTTCCTGAACCTTGGTGTAGCTGTCAGCGCCCTTCCAGTGCATACGCTTGTCGGTCCACACGTCGGTGGAGTACCACCAGCGCATGAGCAGGTCAGCATCGTTACCGAAGACCGAGGGGTCACCGGGGGCGATCAGCACGTCATAAGCGTTGGGGTCGCCATCGATGGTGCTGTAGACGTCGGAAGACTTCTTCTCGTCGTAGCTGATCTTTACACCCAGGGCCTCAAAGTTTTCCTTGAGGATGGCGCGCACGGAGGAGAACCAGTCGTGGTTGGAGGCCAGCACCTTGATCTCGGTTACGCCAGCTTCAGATAGCAAGCTCTTGGCCTTGGCAGCGTCGTACTTGTAGACCACCTTGGCCTGCTTGTAGTCGGCGTGGGCCTTGTGCACGAAGCAGGTGGCCGGGGTGGCCAGCTTGGCCATGCCGTTGTCGCAGATCTTGTTGTAGTCCATGGCGTACATGATGGCCTGGCGGGCCTTGACGTCCTTGAACTTGCCGTTCTGGTTGAACATGGCGAACAGCAGACCAAAGCCCTGCACGGTGGAGACCTTGTTGGGGGCCTTGAGGTTAGCCAGGTCAGCTGCGGGCACAGAGTCGATGGCCTGTACGGTGGCCGAGGTCAGGGCGTTGGTGCGGGTAGCCGGGTCGGGCAGAATCTGCCAGGTCATGGTCTTGGCCAGGGCCGGGCGCGGGCCGTTGTAGTTTTCGTTGCGCTCGAAGACAACCTTCTGGCTGGCGGAACCGTTGTCGGTCATCTTGTAGGGGCCAGAACCGATGGGGTTGAGGTCGAAGGTCTTGGCGTCCTTCTCGACAGCGGCCTTGGGAACAATCTTGACGATGCTTAGGCGCTCGGGAACTAGGGAGAAAGCCTGCTTTAGCTTGAAGGTGATGGTCTTGTCATCCTTCTTCTCTACCTTGTCGATGAAGCCGATCATCGAACGGTACAGGCTCTTAAGCTCGGGGTCGAGTACGCGAGTGTAGGAGAAGATAACGTCTTCAACGGTTACAGCGGCGCCGTCGGAGAACTTGGCGCCCTCACGCAGGGTGACCTCCCAGGTGGTGTCATCTACCTTCTTGGGGGTTTCCTTAGCTAGGGCGTTGTAGACGGTGCGGTCAGCCGGGTCTAGCTCGGTTAGGCCCTCTAGGGTGTGCCAGTTGGCGGCAATAGTTAGGGCCGAGCTGGTGGTAGCCGGGTCGTAACCGTTGGTGCCTAGCTCATAAGAGATACCTGCAATAATGGCACCATCTTTGTTAGCCTTACTGGTGTCACCTGTGGCGCCACCGGCCTTCTTCTTCTTAGGGGTGCCACCACCACAAGCTGCTAGGGAAGCAGCAATACCGGCGGCGAGGCTTAGGGTACCGGTGACTTTGAGGAAGTCACGGCGGCTGGTTGAGCGAATGGGATTCGACATTGAAGATCCTCCTGGATGCCTGACGTCTTATGTCTGACGTTGGTGAAATGAACTGTACCATGAAGTTGCGTTTTGAGTGTACGGTTAAAGGACACAATTCAATGACGAACCATTCGCGGAGGGGCACGTGTCTAATAACTCCACACCTTTTGGGCAAACACCTATAGATCTTTCTAGCACGTCAGGCGGCGTTTCACGCGGTAGTGCCAGCCTGGGTCAGGCGCGCGTGGCCATTGAAGCTATTAAGCATCACATCATTAGCCACAACTTGCAGCGTGGCGATCCGCTCCCCACTGAGACGCAAATGTGCAGCGACTTAAATGTTTCGCGCTCATCTGTGCGCGAGGCGGTGCGTACTTTGTCAGCTTTGGACATTGTTGAAGTGCGCCATGGGCGCGGAATGTTTGTGGGTTCTGTTTCTATGCGCCCCATGGTGGAACTACTGGCTTTTAGGGGCCTGCTAAACCCGGGCGATGATTGGCGTGCTTTAAAGGATATTGTGCAGGTGCGCCAAGCCTTGGATTTGGCTTTAGCGCAGCCGGTTATTGATGCTTGGCAGGATAAGCCTTCAGCGCTTATGGAACAGATTTTGTTGGAAATGGAGCAGCTATCTCAGGCGGGCCAGCTTTTCCCCCAGCAAGACCGCACTTTCCACAATGCTCTGCTGGCGCCGCTAAATAACCACCTGTTCCAGCAACTAACCGATGCTTTTTGGGAGGTGCACATGATTACTTCACCGTCTTTGGGTGTGCCCACGCCGGAGGATATTCATGTAACCGCCCAGGCACACCGTTTCATGTATGAGGCTGCGGTTGCTGGCGACGCCGATGCTTACTGTGAGGCCGTGGTTACCCACTACCAGCCTCTCCTTGGCGTCCTAGACTCCAAGTAAATACAGGCACAGACAAACACAGGCAAACACAGGCAAACACAGGCAAATACAGGCAAAATCATCCCTTCCCTATAAAAAATTCATGGGGTTTTATAGGGAAGGGATGAAATGTCAGTATTTGTGCGCGCCAGCCTGCAAGGCACACCCAAAACCAAGCCTTAGCACATGGCCCTACACCATATGCCTGGCCTACCTATGAATTTGCAGAGCTTGCCGCCGCAGCAAAGGCTCAACTCCGCCAGGGCTCAAGCCTCTGGTGCCACTCCCCCAGGCCCAACATTTCCGCTGGTCTCACTTCTAATCCCAACGCCGCTAGAGCCCAAGCCCGCGCCGCTAGGCCTGCCTGGCCAGGCGCGCCTCATGCTCTAGCAGATCAACTTTGACCTGCTGATTCCAGCCGAATTTACCAATCGACCCATCGGCCCGAATCACCCTATGGCAAGGAATAAACAGTCCCACACTATTAACCGCGCAGGTGGTTGCGGCGGCCCTGGTGGCACCTGGAAAACCAGATGCGTCAGCTAGCTGACTGTAACTTAGACGCTGTCCAGCCTTAGTTTGCCGCAAAGTAGACCAAACCTGGTGGCGAAACGGGGTGCCTTGCTGCCAAATTGGGAAGCTAGCAACTGGCTCAAAATTTCCTTCAAAGTACTGCTTGACGGCGTCTAGCGCCCGCTCAAGTAGCTGGTTGGCGCCGGGGCGGATTTCCCAACCCACGTCGTCGGGAAGAGCCCGGATGGAAGCCATAACCCGAGCCAAATCCCCAGTAAAACCAGCCCCGTACAGGCGCGAGTCGTCACCGAGCATGGTGAACTCCCCCGCCGGGGTGTCAATGGTAACGGTATGCAGCACCCTCCTATTTACACACATATTTACACACAAAATCATCCCTTCCCTATAAAAATTCCATGGGGTTTTATAGGGAAGGGATGAAATGTCAGTATTTGCGCGCGTCAAGCGCCCTAGAGGACTAAGTGCTCCAGCGCGCCTAGCGGGCCAAACACCCCAGTGCGCCAAGCACCCTGAACGCTAAGCCCTGAGCACTAACCCAAGCGCGAGCTATCAGGCGGCGGAGTAGGTCAGGCAGGTGGCCTGGCCGTCGCGCTCACCCATGCGCACGGAAGCGGCGGTGCACTCCAGGTGGCTGTTGTGGGCGCAGTCCGCGCTCTGGCAAGCACCCACGGAGGTGACGACGCGGTCCAGACCGCCGCGCTCGTTGAGGGAGATGAAGGTGGAGCAGCCAGCAGCCTTGACGTTCACGGCCAGGGCGTGGCAGCCATCGTGGTTGTAAGAGCAGGAGCTGACCGAGCAGTCGGTTACGTGTGCAGTTTCCATTTTGATTCCTTTGCGCCGGGGCGCCGCAGGAAGCAGCGCTTGTTAAATTAATGCTCAGCCCGACGCAAGCAAAATTCAATCATTGCCACTTTTCCTTGAAATTCCAACGGTGCGCCGCTTTAGTTAGGGCATACAAATACGCAAGAGGTTAGCACCGCTTTTGTACGACTAAAGATTGTTAACCCTAATTTAGGTAATGCTTTACATGCCCCTTAAAAGGGGCGGTTTTCGTAAGGTTTAGTGCATTTATGGTGGCGCACGCTTTAAGCTGAGGATGCGCGCAACTTTGAGCTTGGCAAGCTCTAAGGGCTGCGGTTCTCTTGTTTTAGGGCCGACGACGGCGCAGCGAGCCGGGTGGTTAGGAACAGGTAGGCCGCCAGCACACCCAAAGCCGATAACTAGACAACTGAAAATAATCCAGCATCAGAAAGCGAACTGGCTGTTTTAGCAGGATGACTTCCTTGCTGATTCCTGCATTGTCTACCATATTTTCTAAATCAAATATCCAAACAGTGCGTGGCATTAAATTTAAACACTTCGAATCTGGAAGATAACCGGGAATCAATCACCTCTCCCCCTGATATACTTTGGTCAATGCTTTTGTGGTGGGTGTAGGCCTGGCCATTACCTCACGGATCACTGCTACAACTTAGTAACTTTGCTATGCGTCCACGGGGGCCGTGACCTTGAGGTTGACTATGACACCTATGCAGACCCACAAAATCCCGCCAATAAACAGGCAAGCAACCGGCTGCGTAGACAGGTGCAGCCAGTAACCAATCTGCAAGCCAAGAATCGTTCCAAGCGCCCCAAACGAGTACGACCAGCTCATGATCCGCACAAAACGCGTGCCCTTAAACTCTACCTGGCGAAACGTTTCAAGAACAACCATCCGTGCCCGGTTAAGAATGGTTATGGCAAGCACGAAACCCAAAGCCAAAATAAACGAGCTACCCACAGCCAATTCATATACGCCAAACAGCAGCAAAATAGCGCCCGATACCAGCGCAGAAGTCAGAAGCACCGTTTTAGCCGAGCCAATACGTCGCAGCCAGCGCCCCGCCGTCGGCCCAAGCATGGCGCCCACACCAAAGACCGCCAGCACAAGCCCCATCCCTGTAAAAGCACCCAGGTGAGAGGCCCGTTCAGCAGACACCCCTGCCACCCAAAGCAAGAACAGCTCACCAGTCATCGCACTAGCGATTCGTATCATCAGCGATAACAGCGGAGACGCCGGCCCCGAGGCAAAAAGATCCTTGAAAAACTCTTTTACCGGCAAGCGGCTACCAGTCACCACGTATTCGTCATCGTCAACGTCAAGGATTGGCTCAGCTGCAAACGTGGTCCGTGCAAATAGTCGCAAACCCGCCCCGCACAGCGACAAAACCAGGTTTGTCAGCAATAAGGCCTCAATGGAAACCGAGGCGAAGAAAGAGCCAAGCGGCCCGCCAATCACAAAGCCGATAAATGCGAGCCAAGAATAGAGCGTGGCGTTGAAAGCTAAGGCGGCTTTTTCATCCACATTAGCGATAGCAGCCCCGTAGAACTCATCGGCGAGGTCACTGACCGGAGCGATCAGCGCGTCGATAAGCACGTAGGCAAAAAGGCAGCCAATCGCCAGCTGGGGCTGCAGGAACGTGACGGCTAGAGCGATGGCGCTCATTGCCGCTTCACACAGGTCTACAGTGATTAGTGCCTTGTCTGGGCTGATTTTGCCAATGATGCGCGCGTAAAACGGGAAAGTGAAAACAATGATTTGCTCGATCGTTTTCAAAACAACAAGAGCAGAAACCGCGATAGTCCCAGATGCCGCAAAAGCACTGAAACCAGCATTGACAACATAGTTACCAAACACCGAAGCGATAAGCCCGATGATCATTAAACGGCGCGCTTTAAGCAGTTTAGCTTGCGCTTTACCTGACAAAGTCATTTACCGCCCCTCCCCTACCTGTCATTATCTTTCGACATCGCTACCCGCAGCAGCTAAGCCATTATGAGGGTATCCATAAGGTCAACATAAGGCCAATGAACACAGCCAACGCACCTAACTTGGCCCATATCTTGGAACGACGAATACGTTTGCGTACTTGGGCAGCTTGGTCCAGGAGGAACGCTTGCACTGAGCCGTATTTGCCCAGAATAGAATCAAGGCTGAATCCACGTAGAAGTTTATGTTCACCGCCCTCTACATTGAGAACAAGCCACAACGCCACAGCAAGCAACAAAATCCCCACACCAAAAGAGAGAGACAAAGCCAGACGCCACGGCCAAGAGGCACTCCCTAAGCGAGGGGCAGCCAACGTCAAGACAGCACCAGTTCCTGTGAGAAGAAGTGTGTAGCCGTTACGCCAAACACGAGCTTCCGCCCTAACCTGATCAGGCTCTTTTCGTTGCAGCTCCTGTATTAACCGCAGATCAGAATTGGAGGGACGCCTACGCTCTTTGGGTGAATCTTCGGGTTGCATCAGAACCACTATCTCAAATCTCTTAGTTGGGGATAATAAGCCTGAAGCTTGCCCCACATCCGTTCTCCCCACAAGGAACACCCGGATGGGTAACCCCACATTCACAGAGAAAATCTACCTCTCGAACGATCTCCTTTTGTTTATTGCCTGCGCCACGTTTTACAAGAGGTGCGAGGTCAAGCTGCTGTGTCTGACTGAAAACGTGTTTACAACGCGGACACGGCCCATTAATAGTAACGGAGGGGACATCAATAGTGTCGCAACAAACGACACGGGCGTTAGGGCCGTTAAAGAGGGTGGCCGCTTGTTTGTCAATTTCTTCTGAAGCAGACGGACAGTACGGAAGTTCCTCAGAATTGCTATGAAAAAACTTAAACAAGTCCATTTTTCCTCCTTGCGAAACAACTATGTCAAGAAAGGTGCTGATTATACTAACTACATGGATGAGATGCCATCAAAAGACGAGGAACCCTCGTTGGATGAGATAATAAGGGCAGTGGACAGTCTACCCAACGATGATCCGGATTGGATAGATCTCCAATGGTACGTAGCAGATGCGCTACACCAGCGATTCCTAGACAAAGGCGATCCCAGCGACCTGAATGAGGCAATCAGGCGTGGTATGTCAGTCGTAGAACGGCAAGGGCGCTCATCTGCTGCCCACCTACATGACGCGGCTCTTATGATATGGGATCGGTTCGCTGAAAAGGATAATCCGGAGGACCTCACCCTATTTGTAGAGTTGCTTGAGACTGCCCTTGAAAGGGCAGAAAAAGACGGAACAGACTTAGAACTTATCGCCAAGTGCCAGGCTAATCTCGCCACAGGACTAATGGCGGGCACGGCCGCTGATGTACCTGAGTCAGTACGCCAACGGGCCATATCTCTCTGGAAGTCAGCCCTTGCATCTGGTCAGCTGAACGAAGATGCCAAACGAGAAATCGAGGCAAACCTCGCGCTGTCCCTAAGCCATGCCGGGGAGTCACAGGAAGAACTTCAACGTGTTGTGGACTCGAGGCGCCGAGCCGTAGCAGAGGCAACGACCTCTGAAGATGCAGCCATCGCCCATTTCAATCTCGCGGCAGCCCTGGAAGGCCTACACGACATTACACCCGACGAGGGTCTTCTCGAAGAGGCTATCGAGCACATGCGGGATGGCCTAGACCTTCTTGGAATCGACCACTGTGATCATCCCGGCTACACAGCCAACCTTGTCGCGCTACTCCGACGTCTCTCACGCGAGAGCGGAAACCCAGACCACGTTAAGGAAGCGGTCTGCCTGGGTCGTAAGGCACTGAAACGAATTCCTGACGACGACTCAGATCGCCCCCTCATCTTAACAAACACGGCTTCAGCCATCTTAGAAACTGTCAAGAGCGACTCGGATCTAGGCCTGATCGATGAGGCTCTCAGCATGTACCGGGAAGCTATCAATATCGCACCCGAGGGATCACAAGATCAGGGTGTAGCAATGGTAAACCTGGTGTCTGCCTGTAGAGATGCCAATGAGCTGAATCCTGACTCTGCGCTGCTCGACGAAGCCCTCACCCAAGGCAACAAAGCGCTGGAACTGTTCTCGGATCCTGACTTGTATCGCGCGGCGGCACTCACTGCCGTAGGTAACGCCCAGCGTGACCGCTATCGTGAAACCGGCTCCCTAAATGATTTGGATGAGGCACTCAAACATACTGAAGAAGCCCTAGCTCTGACGCCGAAACAGCATCCAGAGCGAGCCGCACGCCTGACTAACCTCGCTGTGCTCCTGTCAGACGACTTCGAAGAGCGCGCTGATAGGAGCCAGCTAGATCATGCTATTGAGCTATACCGCCAGGCGCTGTCCCTACCTGAACCTGTAGCTAGTCGCGTATCCGAGCGTAGAAACGACCTGGCACTAGCACTACGTGACCGGTACCGAGATACCGAGAACTCACAAGATCTCGACGAAGCTATCGACCTTGCCCAACAAGCTGCAGCAGCCTCAGCGATCGATGAACTAACCTACGCCGGCTATGTGAACAACTTAGCCAATGCACTGTCCGAGCGGTATGAGCGTGACCATAAGCCAGCGGATCTAACCGAAGCAATCAACTGGTTCAACGAGGCGCTGGTGGTATCAAAGAACCGACCAACTGAAGCCTCTGGGTATGAGACAAACATCGGTATTGCGTTGGCTACGCGTGCACAGGACACAGGATCAATGGATGACATGGATCAAGCCCTGCTGCACATGGGGCGCTCCATAGACCTGCTGCCGACGTCCCACCCAGATCGAGCCTATCGAATCTCGAACCTATCTGACGCGTACCGGCAGCGGTCACTGATGTTTCAAGAAGGCGGGCACCATAACTTAGCACTCGAGGATGCAAAAAGTGCGGTCACAACAGCTCAGGAGGCAGTTGCTGCTGCGAGGTCTAGCGATGCTCGTCTCCTGCCAGCTCTGTCTAACCTAGCTCAGTCTCTGCGCTGGCTCGAACACCTGGTACCCGGCGTATCTCAATCCCAGAAGACGCTTGAGGCACAGCGACAAGCTGCTCTGCTTGAGGGGATCACCCCGGCAGAAAAATTCAGGCAGTCCGCCCGCTGGGCCCGTGACGCGGAAGCGATAGGGGATTACGAAGAGGCATTCAAAGCATTCAAACGAGCCGTTTCCTTGACCACACAGGTAGCATGGATCGGACTAACTCTCAGGGAACGTCGCAAGCTGTTGACTGACATGCAGGAAGTGCTGGAGCATGCCGTTGCGCATGCAGCTAATCAGCGACGTCTCGAAGCTTTTGCCTGGGCTGATCATGTCCGATCAGTCCTGTGGCGCCAGGGTCTCCAAGCTCGGTCACTGGCAGAAAAGAAGGAAGACGAACAGTGGGCGTCACTCTCCGGTTTCATTAGTAATGTAGAGAGTGACAGACGACGGTCTAACATGCGTCCAGATGAGCAGCTACGACTTCGGGCCCATGAGGGTGAAGCAGAGCTCGGACAAACAGTGCCTGATCCTTATGCGTACCAGGGCCTCGGCGCTGACGGTCCGATTGTCCTGCTTGCTCCAGGGGAGGAAAAGTCATTAGCGCTAATTCTAAAGGGGGATGCTGAACCGTTGCTGATCCATCTCCCGAAAGCATCAAAGGGACAGTTGCGAGAGCAGGTGGAAAAGCTTCAGGCCAAAATTACCGATAACGAATGTACCTATGGCTCTGAGTCAGATGCGATCTTCGATTGCCTAGGGTGGCTCTGGGAAAATGTAACTGCCCCTATTCTGGAGCGGATCACTACCGCAGAAGAGCGGCCGCACGTATGGTGGTCACCGCTTGGAGAGTTCGCTCTTCTACCTGTACACGCCGCCGGTATTCACCCTCGTAGGAAACCGCAGATTAATCAGCGTAAAAACGACCCATCAAAATGGCCCAACATGCACGAGCGGGTGATTTCGTCATACCTGCCGACAATCCTACTGGTTGACTCGCATCCTGAAGCAGAGAACGGGCCCCTGGATACTGTACTTCACGTATCGGTAGATCCCTCTGAACAGCTCATATCTCTGGAGGATGAGCGGCAGGTTATCGATAATGCACTGCCACAGGCACACATAAACCACCTCTTTGATGATAACGCCACGATTTCTGCCTTCCGCGCTGCACTACCAGAATGCACTCTGCTCCACGTAAGTGCGCACGGCTGGCTAGACCGGAATGATTCATTCGAGGCTGGAATCGACCTATTCGACGGTCGGTTCACGCTCCGTGATCTGGCAGCGAGTCGTGCAGACAAGGGCCAGTTAGCGGTTCTCCTAACCTGCGACTCGGCGTCAGGTGACTTCACGACCCCTAATGAGGCCCTGCACGTAGCTGGGGCGGCGCAGCAGGCCGGATTTAAGGAGGTCGTGGCCGCCACCTTACCGGTACGAGACGACTCGGTTGTGCCTTTCGTAACGACCCTATATGCAGACATCACCGCAGAACCTGTAGATAAGACCTTTGCTCCGGCAGTGGCACAGGCCATGACTGACGCCGTCGATAAACTTCGTATGGATTCTCGGTACGCAGTTGATCCCTTATCTTGGGTGCCCTATGCACACTTCAGCAGCCATCTCCGTTAAGACGCTCACGATAGAGCGCCACGATACCGCTGAGCTGAGAAATTATTAAAATTTTGAACATTGGTGGACGCCGCCCCTAGCCGCTCTGCATGGGCAGGCAAGTCCGAGTATCTAAACTGACTTGGCGCAAAAATATTCTGTGACCCGCTGACGAAACAGGTGCTGCACAGAGCAGAACCAGATGCAGTAAGGTTCATTAAAAAGCACTCAGTCTGTTGTCAAATTTGAGAGAATACAGCCATGAGCGGCATACCATCCCCTACAGATGTACTGTTCAACACGTTGCATTGGCTGGGCGTTCCCTTTCTGTTTTTCGCGCCACTCATGCTCGCTTTACAGATCGCCGAGTGGGTGAAGACAGGGCAACATCTGGGAGTCGGCCTGCGGATAGTAGGTGAGAGTGCTGCTATAATTGCACGTCGACGTCCCGTGCGTATTGTCATGTTTGCACTGCTACAGTCACTGCTGGTAGCACTCGTTTACTCAGGCTTTACACTGGCTCATGCTATGGGAGTGTCAGACGCAGCCGGAAGAAATATTGCTGACGGGAGCTCATTCACATGGACGCAGCTATGGATGACCGTCACAACATACTCGACGACCGCCAAGCTTCCGTACCAGGCCTCACTTGGGGTGATGGGGTGGCTGACCGCTCTGAATATTGCACATGTGGCACGTTCACGACTACTGATTCGTATCCTGACATTGCCAGTAAACCTCTTAGCTATCTTGGCAGTTATTGCCGGAATCTTAATTGGTCTCGTAGGACTGATGGTTCTCTGTCTCGCAACCTGGATGCATAGCCCCGGATACAACGTGGGAATGGTGTCGCTATACGCAGCTTGGGTGGTCATCCTCTGGGGCGCTGCAGCCGTCCTCCTTGAATGCGTGAGTAAAGCTGAGCAGATATACAACCAAGATGCTCAATCTCAGGCACTTCAATAGTAATACTATGGCCGCTAACGCCACCCCTATTCGCTTTGCATGGGCAGGCAAGTCCAAGCAACTTGATTGTTATGGATAAACACGACGCCCCTACGGTCCAAAATACCGCAGGGGCGCTTTAGTGGTGGAGATGCGGGGAATCGAACCCCGGTCCGACAGCAGTGCAACAGGACTTCTCCGGGTGCAGTTTGCTAAAGAGTTTCTCAGCCTCAGCGTCTCACGCAAACCAGGACGCTTGGAACAGGCTCAGTCGACTAAAAGTCCCTTAATTCCCATCGACAAGGAATTAAAGCAGTGGCTCTCTAAATGACGCCAGTGACCGGGGCGAAAGCAAACCCGGGCTGACGGACTTGGCGACTGGCTCAGGCGGCCAGGGCGAAGTCGGTGCGGTTGTTATTGGCACCTATTGGTTTGAAACAGAGCGTTAACGAGATGACTGCTCATCCTCGACCCGCTTCTACTGAATCCACTACCGTCGTCGAAACCGATCATCCCCTATGTAGTTATCTGCCTATGGCAGGAATTGCATTTTAGCACAGCCTCCCGAAAAGCGCCAGTCCCAGCAGCCCTCAGCCCTGGGGGCAAACTGAGCTACTAGCCCTGGCGACGTCGAGCTGCGGCCACCGCCCGAGCAGCCTCACGCTTGTCCTGGGCTTCACGCAAAGCCTGACGCTTATCCCATTCCTGCTTACCGCGCGCCAAAGCTACCTCAACTTTGGCGCGCCCGTTGATGAAATACAGCTCCAGTGGCACCACGGTATAGCCCTTGGCCTGGGTTTTAAACGCCCAACGGTCAATCTCGCGACGGTGCATCAGCAAACGCCGCTTACGGCGCGGAGAGTGGTTATTCCATGAGCCCTGCGAGTATTCAGGGATGTGCGCGCCCTGCAGCCAAGCCTGGCCGTTGCGGTCAAGCTCCACCCAGGCGTCAACCAGCGAGGCACGCCCCATGCGCAGCGCCTTAACTTCCGTGCCGGTTAGGGCCAGGCCAGCTTCGAGTTTTTCCTCGACGGCGTAGTCGTGTAGGGCCTTCTTGTTGCGAGCAATGGTCTTGTGGGCATCCGAGGCAGCCTTAGCCTTCTGGGCGGCCGTCAGCTTCGGTGCTTTATCCTGCTTAGCCATAAGCGCCTCCAATCGTTGTGTATAAAACAGCCGGACGCATCAGTTTACCCGATACATCCGGCTGTTGCGCGAATTAATTCAGCGGCCCGCCAAAGCTCGCCAGCGAGAGCTGCGGCTTAGAAACCGGGCAGGCTCATGGGGTCAATGTTGACGCCATCGCGAGTGACCTCAAAGTGCACGTGGCAGCCGGTGGCGTAACCGGTGGCGCCGGTGTAACCAACCACCTGGCCACGGCTGACACTAGCCCCATCACCCACAGCGCGCCCAGACATGTGGCACAGGGTGATGTTGTAGGAGTGACCGTCAATGTAACCCAGGTTGATATCCAAGCCGATACCGCAGGAAACCGAATACCAGTAGGTGGCTACCCCGGCCGCCGGCGCGTATTGGGGTTGGTTACAGTCAGCGGCAAAGTCTGTACCGGCGTGGCCTTGGGCGGTGCCGGTAACCGGGTGGACGCGGTAACCAAAGGGACTAGTAACCACCCAGGGCGCGGTGATGGGGTGGCCAATATAGCCGCTGCCCAGCGAGTCAGACCTGGCCGAGCTGGAGGAAGCATTAGTCATGCTGCCGCTAGCTACCGCCTGGGCGTTGGCGGCGTCGATCTTAGCGATCTTGGCTTGGGCGGCGGCCTGGTCCTTGGAAACCTGGTCTAGCTGGGCCTGCAAGCCGGCTTTCTGGGTTTCCAGGTTGGAGGCGGCGGCTGAGGCGGCTGAGGCCCTAGCGGAAACCTCGTTGCGCTTGGCGGCAGCCTGGTTGGCGGCGTCAGTGGCTTCCTGGGCGGCCTTGTCTGCCTGCACCTTCAGGTTGCTGATGCGCTTGGCGACGGCGTCCTGGCGGGCTTTGCGGTTAGCGTCCTTAGCGCGCTGGGCTTCGGCATCAGCCAAAATCGACTCCTGCACGCTGGAAGCCACCTGGGTGACGTTGGAGCGCTCAGTCATCTGCGAAACCGAATCGGACTGCAGCACGTAAGAAAGCGTGGTTAGCGAGTTGTCGCCCTGGTAGGTGGAGACCACCAGTGAGGCCACTGCCGCCTTGGAAGCATTGGCTTCCTTGGAGGAGTTAGTGGCCTGCTTGTTTAGCTGCTCCTGCTGGGCCTGGGCGCTAGCCAGCTGGGTGTTTACCTGCTGCTGGGTTTGCAGGGCCTGGGCTTGGATCTGCTGGGCTTTAGCCAACTCAGTTTTAGCCGCAGCCAGCTGAGTGTTGGCGTTTTGGGCATCCAAGTAGGCCTGGCCCAGCTTGGCGTCTACACCTTCCAGCGAGGAGCGCAGCTGCGCTTCTTTCTGGTTGGCGCTGTTTAGCTGGGATTGGGCGTCGTCGCGCTCATCGGCGTGAGCCACCGGCAGGCCGTGACCCACTAGCCCCAGGCTTAGGCTCAAGGTGGCGGCGGCCGCCATCACCAGTGAGCCTGCTTTAGAAAGCTTTTTCATGATTTAGACCTTGGTGTAACGCGAGAGTGAAACCATGGAAGAAATTCCAGCTAGCACAATCGCCCCAAGCATCAAGAACGGCGCTACGGTGAGCACCTCGCGGGTGCCAATGAAGGCCATGGTGATCGACAGGGACTTAGCTAGCCAGTCGTTAATCAGGTAGTGCACGCCCAGCAGTAGCACGCCTACCGCCAAGATGGCGCCGGTCAGGGCCGCGAGCATACCTTCAAGCATGAATGGCAGCTGGATAAAGGTGTTGGAGGCACCCACCAGGCGCATGATTGAGGTTTCTTTACTGCGCGACATGGCCGAAAGTTTAATGGTGGTGATGATCAGCAAGAACGCTGCCACCGCCATCACAATGGCTAGGCCGGCAGCAAACCATGAGGCCCTATCCATCACCTTAAACAGTGGTTCGAGGGTGGCCCGCTGGTCTACCACGCGTTCAACCCCAGCCCGGCCTTGGAACTGCTCAGCCACCACCTGGTACTGCTTGGCATTAACCAGTTTGACGCGGAAGGAAACCGGCATCATGTCTTCGGTGGCGTTGCGGCCAATGGGCGAGTTGCCGTAGGCGGCTTTGAAGTTTTTGAAGGCCTGCGCTTTGGTTTCCATCTGGAAACTCTTTACGTAGGGCTTGAGTGAGTCTGAACGCAGGAAGGAATCTACCGAGGCGATCTGTGCCTGGGTGGCTTCACCGTTGGGGCAGCGCGCCTGCGAGGAGGATGAGGGGCACATAAAGATGGACACCTCAACCTTGTCATACCAGGCCCCTTTCATGGCGCTGATCTGCATCTGTAACAGTGAGGATGAACCCACAAACAGTAGCGATACGAAAGAAACCAAGATGACGGACACGGTCATAGCCATGTTGCGGCTTAGACCTTGGAAAACCTGGGAGAAAATAAACCTGATACGCATTAAAACTACCTCAGCGGTTGGAGCCGTAGACGCCGCGTGCCTGGTCACGCACCACGTGTCCCTCTTCAAGTTCGATTACGCGCTTGCGCATCTGGTCTACGATTTCGTCGTCGTGGGTGGCCATAACCACGGTGGTTCCTTGGCGGTTAATCCGGTCTAGTAGACGCATGATTCCTACCGAGGTGGAGGGGTCAAGGTTACCGGTGGGCTCATCGGCTAGCAGTAGCTTGGGGCGGTTAACCATGGCGCGGGCGATTGCCACACGCTGCTGTTCACCACCGGAAAGCTCATGCGGTAGACGCTTTTCCTTACCTTTTAGGCCCACTAGTTCTAGGGCTTCGGGCACGGCTGAGCGAATGTAGTAGCGCGGCTTGCCGATCACCTGCGGGGCGATAGCCACGTTTTCGAGTACGGTCTTGTTTTCCAGGAGTCGGAAGTCCTGGAACACAGTGCCGATTTCGCGGCGCAGCTGGGGTACCTTCCAGGTGGAAACCTGGGATAGGTCGCGGCCAAGTACGTGGATTGAGCCGGAGGTGGGACGTTCTTCACGCAGCACCAGGCGCAGGAAAGTTGATTTACCTGAACCTGAGGCGCCCACTAGGAATACAAATTCCCCCCGTTCGATCTCAATATCAACCTCGTTTAGCGCCGGCCTGGCGCCGCGTTTGTAGACCTTAGAGACTTGGTCGAAACGGATCATAGGGGAGCCCTCCTAAGTATGCAGACTCCCTCACCGTACGCGCATAAGGGCGCGTTACCTATTAGTGACACACCCCAGACTAGTCACACTCAGAACTAAATTAGGATTAGCTTATGAGTGAGAAGGCAGTTGACTGTATTGATTTGGGTTCTTGGGCTCGGTTTACCCCCTCTTTGGTTAGTTTTTTAAGTAACGACGTCGACGCCGGCGCTCGCCTAGTGTTTTATGTGGACCAGCCCTTGCTTGCGCCAGATACGCAGCTAACCGCGCCTGGCCTAGCTAATAAGCTGCTGCGCCGCAAAGCCAAGATTTCTAGCGATAAGCCAGGGATTGCGGTTTTGGTTAACCAAACTCAGGGCGCACTTAGCTATACGGCTTTAGCTCCGCGCGTAGATGGCCTAGAGCAGCTACTACTGGGCCCAGCTCACGTTATGCAGCTGGCTTTGCTGGGCTGGGATGCCCAGCCTAATGCGCTGACTTTTAAGACCACTGATGCAGCTAAGCTGGCGGAAATAATCACCCGCTCTCTGCTTGAGGTTTTTAAGGTCTCCCACCCGGCTGATCTTGGTCTAGATCTGGCCTAACCATATTCTGACCAAGCCACATTTGGGCCGGTCAAAGCTGTGTTTCTAACCTTTAGCGCAGAACTTGGCCAGTTTTGGGTCAGGCCTTTAGACCAGGGTGTAGTCGATGCTCCACTGATCTTGTGCATCCAGGCTGGGGGTCACTAGCTCAGGGCCACCGTTTTGGGAGGCAATAGCAGCGGTCAAGGCCGCGCCCATATCCGGGGAGCTATTGGTACCCGGTACACCCGTGATTTCTGGGGCGCAGGCGGTTTCAGGCCCGTCAGGCCCGCTCATGGTCTCAGGCGCACTGCCAGCCCCAGGGATATCCGGCCCGCTGATGACTTCTGGGGCGCTCATTGCTTCCGGCGCGCTAGCAGGCTCTGGCGCGCTCATGGTCTCAGGACCACTCATAGCCTGCGGGCCGCCCATGGCCTGCGCTCCCCCGGCGCGCTGCGTAGCTAGCTGCGCCTCGCCTTGCTCACCAGCCTTGTCGTGGATGATTACCACCTTGGTGTAGTGGGCTTCGCCGCGAGTTAGATCATGGCCGGCGCAGTGCAGGTGTAAAACCATTGAGCTAACTCGCTGACCAGAGCGCATCCAGTGGTCCTCCCCCAGCCTGCCGCACAAGATCACTGGGTCGCCTCGCTTAAATGACTGGGCTAAGTGCTCAGCTAGGTCTCCCCAAGCCTTGGCGGTAAACCATAGGGTGTCGTAGTTGACCCAGCTGCCAGACACCATTTGCCCATATGAGGCGGCTACACGGAACCGGCAGTAGGGCTTTTTGCCTTCCTGCCTGGTTAGCACTGGGGCGGTAGCCACGGTGCCCTGGACGGTGATTTCAATGGCGCGGTTCATTTACCTCTCCTTTGCGCGCATCGTTTAGTGACGCAACCAGGATCAGTCAAAAAGCAAGCACCCCGCTTGGCCGGTGTGTATAAGCCGCCTGGGGCCAAAAAGTTCCCCACCTGTGCACAAAAGCGGCCTCGCCTGCCCCTGCGCGGCGCCGCCAAAGCCCAGCCTGCCCATGCCGCGCGCAGCGCGGGCTACTGGGGCTGGGTGGTAGTGATGGTGGTAGTGAAGATTGTGGCGCCGCGCCAAGCAACATATGCGGTGGGAGCAGGCGGCGCCTACCCAAAGCAGGTCCGCCCAAGCGGGCTCACCAGAAACCGCCCAGAACCGGCGCAGAAAAGCGGCGGCGGCCAAGCGCAATGCTGGCCGCCGCCGAAGTTAAAACTGGCGCAGGGCTAAAACTGGCTCAGGTTTACCCCACTACGCTTGGATCTTCTCCACTGCCAAAGCTGCGCGCAGGCGGTTGTGGCGGGCAAATACTGCCTGCATGGGTTTAACCATGTCGCGGTTAACCAGCTGGTCAACGCGTCCCCTGGCAGCCTCGCGATAAGCAGCGGCTTCCCGGTTAGCGCGGCGCAGACGCAGCCAGTAGCTGGCCACAGCCGAGAGCAAACCCACGGCCACCAGCGCGTAGCTGGGCACTCCCCCATGCTTAAAGAACATCCAGCCAAATCCGGCCAGTACCGCGATCCAACCTAGCCACCAGCCCAGCTCTAGCAACACTTTGCGGGGGCGCGGCAGAGGCACTAGCGCCACCAGGTCAGTCACCCCGGTTACCAGGCCTTCAGGGTCAGAGACCGCGTCTTGTACCGAGTTAACCCAAGCCTGGGGTAGGTAGTCGGTGTTGCGGTGCAGCCAGGTGGAGGCCTGGGCAGCCACGCTCACTCGTGAGGGGGCTTCGGGGCGCGCCAAAGAAGGCGGGAAGATTTTACGCAGGCCAGAAGCAATAGAGTCAGCCACTACGCCCACGCCAGCGCTACGTGACATTTGCTCCTGGAAGTCGGCGGTGGCCGACTCATCCAAAGTGGCGTCACGCTCAGCCACACTCACCGACAATCGCGTGGCAATAGAGTCCAGCTCAGCTGAAGCAGTGCGGGCAGCGTTAGATTCACGCCCAGAAACCTGGCGGAATAGCTCACGCACCTGGTCTAGGTTGTCGCCGCGCTTAGCGGATACGGCAATCACGCGCACCTTATCCAAGCCATCTGCCAGCAGCAGCGCGCGCACATCGTCAATCAGGGTTTGGGTGCCGCCCGCAGGCAGAGTGTCGATCTGGTTGATCAGCACCACCATGTCTTCCTGGCGGGCACCCAGGCCGCGCAGGTAGCCCTCATGCAGGGCGGCGTCGGCATATTTTTGCGGGTCCACAACCCAAACCAACAGGTCAGCTAGGGGCACTAGGCGGTCTACCTGTAGGGCGTGGGCGGTGGTTACCGAGTCATAGTCGGGCACATCCAGCAGCACCAGGCCGTCAAGGTAGTTTTCGTCGTCGCCGTCGAGAATGGACTCGCGCCTAATGCGGCGGTGCGGGTCTACCCCTAAAAAGTCCAGCAGAGCGGTGGCATCGTCGCCCCAAGTGCAGGCGGCGGCACGTGAGGTGGTGGGGCGGCGGGCACCCACGTCGGCAAAATCAAGCTTGGTTAGGGCGTTGAACAGGGAGGATTTACCTGAACCGGTGCCCCCGAAAAACGCTGCCACGGTGTGGTCTACGCCTAAAGCTAGACGTTTAGCCACATTATCCATTCCTTGACGGGCAGGAATTACCAAGGAGGCGCTTACCTCGTTGGGGGCCGCGTCTAGGGCGCAGCGCATTTCCTCAAGCCGCCTATCAAGGCTGGCAGCGTCGATCATCAATTCGCTCCAAACAATCCGAAGGGTTTCAGCTCACTGGCACGCAGGCGTAAAGACGCCGCCAACTGTGCGGTAGGAGCCACAGCTACAGCGCTTCCATCAGGTGAAAGCGCGGTCAGTGTCTGTTCTACCTGAGTCCGCAGCTGTGCGCTAGCCAATTCTAATGCGTCTTGTACCTCAAGTCGCGCGGCAGCTTCCCGGGCTCGCACCACGCCGGTAACGGCCACCACCAGGAAGTCTTTCAAGGCAGGCGCGGTTAGCCCACGCGGCACCTGGGCGGGCTCAGCGATGCCCTCGTACCACTTAGAAATAACTTCTGCGGCGGAGCTGGTGCGCGGGTCTACCCCGGCACCTTCCAGCGTGGCCTGCCCCCAAGCGAATTTAACCTTGGCAATGCCCTCAAGAATGGTGGCTTCTAGGCGGTCGTTTAGGGCCAGGCGGCACTCTTGCGAGAGCGTGTCTAGGGCCTGCTGGCGGCGCTTGCGTTTGAGCCCAAAGAAACCGTTTTTGAGGGTTTGTCCCTGGGCTAGGGTACTCAGCGGCGCGCCAGAGCTAGCTAGGGCCAGCCAGGAGGTGGATACAGCCCCCTGGGCGGCAGTGCCGCGCTCGACATCATCGTTAAATTCGTGGATTACCGAGCCCAGCAGCTGGGCGCAGTTAGTGTCCAGGTTGTGGGCGGCTTGGGATTGCTCGTCGACGGCGTCGGCCAGGCGGCTTAGCTGCTCACGTAGCGAGGCCCATACGGCTCGCCCGGTGCGGCGCAGCAGCCCCTCAGCGCGGTGCTTGCCAGCCAGCAGCTGCAACCAATTACGCAGCTCAGCCACCTGTTCCACAGGCAGTAGGCCCTCGTGGGGGCCGACGTCGCCAACTACGAAGAAGGGTGCCTGGTCTAGCCCCATCTGGGCCAGGCGCTCCATCAGGTCTGTGCGGATCTCGTTAAGCACCGGGCCACTGATGCGGTTAAGCACCACCGCGATCTTAGTGTTGCGGGTGTTGGCCAGCTCCAGGGTGTACCAGGGGGTGGCGTCGCCATAGCGCGCCGCCGTGGTTACAAACAGCCACAGGTCTGCCGCCTCCAGCAAGCGCGCCGCCAAGGCCCGGTTGGATTCATGCACCGAGTCCAGGTCACTGGCGTCCACCAGGGCCAAGCCGGCCGGGACGACGTCGGAAGTAACCATGCGCGAAATCTGCGACAGGGGGTGCTTAAGCAGCACCTCTTGATCTTCCGGGTTGCACACCAGCACCGGGGTTTTGGTGGTGGGGCGCAAAATACCCGCAGCCGATACTTCCGCACCCAAAATTGAGTTGACCAGCGTGGATTTACCGGCGCCGGTGGAGCCACCCACCACCACAATGGCGGGTGTGTCGCCATCCTCAAGCTGAGGCAGCAAATTGTCACCCACCTGTACCTTCAGGCTGTCACGCAGCGCTACCGCAGAGGGTGCCAGCGCGGAGACAAACGGGAAGGAAAGCTGATCTAAATTTTTGAGTACATCTTGCAGTACATCTATAAGCTGACCGCGGCTGAGGGAGGACACTACAGTAGCGTCGCTGGAGCTAGACGTAACCATAACCACAACTTTACTTTATGTTTGCACGCACATACGCAGAAATTACGGATATATCAAAAGATAAGAAATGGTGCCCCCGGCCGGACTCGAACCGGCAACCTGCGGATTAGAAGGCCGATGCTCTATCCATTGAGCTACGGAGGCTTTGCTTTAAGTTTAAAGCAAAAGCGGCGCAAGGTAAACGCGAGTGTAAACCGGTAAATAATTATGGCAACTAATCACTAACCAGTTAAAAGACATGCGCAATTCACCCCCGCACATAAAATAAAACCCCGGAATTAACCGGGGTCTTAAGCGGGTGGCTGACGGGGCTCGAACCCGCGACCTCCTGGACCACAACCAAGCGCTCTGCCAACTGAGCTACAGCCACCATGTGCATTACCTGCAACAGCAATGAACTTTAGCTGCTTTACCCACCTGTACGCCACTTACGCAGCTGTGCATTAGGTCACGCTTTAGTTCAGGACTGCCCAGAAGCGCCCCGGGCGCACTCCCGGGACACTTCCAAAGCGAGCCGGGCGCGCTGCACAGGCACTCCAAAAACGGCTTAGAAACGTTCAGCAATGCGCTCCAAAGTGGAGTCAGCACTGATTTGGGCCGCAATGGCGCCATAGTCACGCTCCCCCTCACCCTCAAATAAGGCCTGGCGGTAGTAGCGCAGCTCATCTATGGAATCAGCAATGTCACCCAGGGCACGGTGGTTGCCGGTCTTTTCGGGGGCGTGACTGTAAGCCTGGGGGTACCAGTGCTTAGCCAGCTCCTTGATGGTGGATACGTCAATGATGCGGTAGTGCAGGTGCTCAATAACCTCAGGCATGTCGCGGGCCAGGAAGTTTTTGTCGTTACCAACACTGTTTCCGGCCAGTAGGGCGGTGCGCTCTTGGGGCACTAGACGCTTGATGTAGGCCAAAACTTCGGCGGTGGCGGCCTCCATGTCCATAGCTTCCGGCCCAGCTAGCTGCTCCAGTAGGCCCGAGTGGGTGTGCATGTTACGCACAAAGTCATTCATCTGCTCTAGGGCTTGCGCACTGGGCTTAATCAGCAGGTCAATGCCCTTATCTAGGGGCTGTAGCTGGTAGTCGGTGACGATGACGGCCACCTCAATTAGGGCGTCGTCAACTAGGCTCAGCCCAGTCATTTCACAGTCGATCCAAACCAGCGGATCGTGCATCAGGCTCTCTTTACTCACGTATGTAAGTGTACGCAGGCGCCGGCATGGGGGTTAGTTTTTGATACAACTGTGCCCTAGCTAGCTGGCCTGGCCCGGTAGGGCTGGCTAGTTGCTAGGGCACGTTCGGCGCGCCGCCGGCTTAGCCGCGCAGCCTAGGGCGTGGCACGCGCAGCTTAGGCCGCGAGGCCGCTGGCTTAAGCTGCGCGTCCTGCCGTTTTTAGGGCCGACGGCGCCTGGCCCGTTTTTCCGGGCCGTTGCGCGGCAGCCGGTTAGTTGCCTTGGGCCTTAGTAGCGCGCTCGATGGCGTCTTGCAGGCGCTTTTGAGCCTCGCCGTAAGCACTCCAGTCGCCACGCTTCATGGCGTCGTTGGAATCCTGCATGGCCTTCTTAGCGTCCGCCAGGGCCTGGCTTAAGGCCGGGTTGTTGCCGGTAGCCGGGGTGGTGCCGGTAGCCGGGGTGGTGGCCGTCGACGCCGTCGGGCTAGACGTCGTCGGGCTGGCAGAGGCGCTCGGAGCCGCAGAGGCCCCAGGCGAGGCAGCGGGCTGCTTATTGGTGTTATTGGCGGCGCCGTTATCACCGTTTACGATCTGTTCACCGGTCTTAGCGCCGGAGTCTCCCCCGAACACCTGGTCCAGGGCGCCGTTAAGGGTGTCAGCGAAGCCAACCTTTTCACCAAAGAGCACCAGCACTTTACGCAGCAGCGGATATTGCGTACCCGAGGAGGACTGCACATAAACCGGCTGCACGTACAGCAGGCCGCCACCCACCGGCAGCGTCAGCAAGTTACCGCGCAACACCTGTGAGGACTGCTGGGCCAGCAAGTTCAAGGTTTGCGACACGTTAGCGTCAGAGGAGAACTTGTTTTGCACCTGGCCAGGGCCCGACACATTCGATGAACGCGGCAGTTCCAACAACCTGATCTTGCCGTAGTTGGGGTTACGCACCCCGGCTTTACCGCTAGAGGTTTCTGAATCCACCGCAATAAATCCGGTCAGCACGTTACGGTCAGTGGTACCGCCAATGATGTAGACGCTGGAGAGGGAGAAGGAAGCCTTTTCCTGTCCGGGCATCTTCAAGGTCAGGTAGTAGGGTGCCTGCGCCCCGGCGTCGCGGCGAGTGGGGTCATCAGGAACCTTCCAGAAGTCACCACCGGAGTAGAACTCATCGGCGCTACGCACGTGGTAGCGGGCCATAACCGTGCGCTGCAGTTTGAACAGGTCTTCGGGGTAACGCATGTGGGCCATCAGGTCCGCACTCATCTTGCTCATGGGCGTAACTGAACCGGGGAACACCTTGCTCCAAGCCTTAACAATGGGGTCTTTTTGATCCCACTCGTATAGGGTCACCGAGCCGTCATAGGCGTCTACCACGGCCTTAACCGAGTTACGCACATAGTTGGCCTTGTCGGTGTCGGCACCCACCAGCGAGGAGGAGCCAGAGCGGGCGTCAGCGGTGGCGTCCTTGAGGGACTCGTGGGCGGCGTAGGGGTAGTTGTTGGAGGTGGTGTAACCATCCAAAATCCACACTACGCGCTTGGGAGTCTTGGGGTCGCCGTCGGTGTCAACTACCGCCGGGTAGGGGTGAGCGTCCAGGGTGAGCCAGGGGGCTACCTTCTGCACGCGCGTGGCCGGGTCACGCACGTAAAGAATCTGGGACTTGGCACCAACTTCCTTAGAGAACAAGATGTTCATCTCACGGAATTTGACGGCGTACATGAACTTGTTGAAGGGGTTACCCACATTCGGGCCACCATTACCGGTGAAAGTGGTGTTTACCTGGCCGGCTTTAGTGGAGTCGTCAGGATAGTCCAGTTCACGCTTGGCATTGCCGGTGCCGCCCACAATGGAGTAGTCGGGAGACTGCTGTCCAAAGTAAATGCGCGGCTCGTAAACCCCCAGGTCACCCGTGGAGGGAATACCTCCCTCCCAGAAGGAGGGATAACCGCCGCTGGCTACGGTATTGCCGTAGGCAGTAACGACGCCGTAGCCGTGGGTGTAGACGGTGTGGTCATTAACCCAGGTGTGCTGGTCCCCGCTAAGACCGGCCAGGTTCAGTTCACGCACCGCAATAACCGTGTCGCGGCTGGTGCCCGAGACCTGGTAGCGGTCAACGTTTAGCTGCGAAGAGAAGTTGTAGTACTGCCGGTTTTGCTGCAACTGGCGGAAAGTGGGGGTAACCAGGCTGGGATCAAGCAAACGGATCGAAGCGGTAGATTCGGCGTCGGCCTTAAGCTGACCGGCGCTGGCGTCAGTCTTGGCGTTATAGGCAGTAATTTCGGTCTTATCTAGGCCATACGCAGCCAAGGTGGCGTCAATATTGCGTTGAATATAGGGCGCCTCGCTGCGTTGAGCGTTGGGGTCAACCACAAACTTTTGCACTACCGCCGGATACACCGAGCCGATCACCAGCGAAGAAACCACCATAACCACCACACCAGTGATCGGCAGTTTCCAGGATTTCATCCAAATTGAGGCAATAAACAGCACTGCAATTACCACGCTAATAGCTGCCAAAATGGTTTTAGCTGGAATATTGGCGTGCACATCAGTGTAGGTGGCGCCGTCGAAACGGCCACTTGCATCAAAAAGCAAACTGTAGCGTTGCAGCCAGAAATTAACGGCCTGGGTTAGGCAGTAAATAGCCGCAAAAATAGTTAGCTGCACGCGCGCTGCACGGGTGATCTTAAAACGTGGAGCTAAAGTAATTCCGCCGTAAAGGTAGTGTGTGCCCAGGCTGAAAATAGCGGCGGTAATCGTAATTGAAACCAGCAATCTAATCAGCGTACGCAGCAGCGGCAAAATAAAGATATAGAAGGATACATCCAGGCCCCACTGTGGGTCTTTAACCCCAAAAGCTGAGGAGTTAAAAGCCAGCAGGATTTCGCGCCAATGCGGCATGGCTTGGGTAAAGCCCACAAACAGGCCCACACCCAGGGGCACCAGCCAGGTTAGGGTGCGGCGCATGGGTTCAATGGCCTTCTGGTAGACCTCCATGCCACGATCGTCGGGGTCGGGCACGTGCAGCGGCCGGGTGCGATAGGCAAAACGCATCGACAGCCACACTGCCAGGGCCGTTAGTAGCCCCATGGTCAGGGCCATCAGCGCTGAGGCAATCCACTGGGTCCACAGCACGCGCGCAAAACCAAGCTGGTTGAACCACAAAATGTCGGTCCACACTTGGGAAAACCCGGTAACCGCAATAGCTGCGATAAACAGGATCGAGATAGTTATAGGCAAAGCGCCCGTACGTTTACGCGTGGGTTTTGTTTGCTTGCCCGTTTTGGGCCGGCTTTGGCCCTCCCGGTCAGATGCACTCACCTTGTGTCTCCTTCGTGTTTGGGTTCACTAAGACTAATGGTTACATATGAGCCGCTTAAGTTGTTAGCAGCCTCGCTTTAGGCGTGCAACGGACTTAAAGGATGTAAGAATTTACCTATGACTAGCAACGAAAGTCCTTCAGCGGCTCATTTTGCCCTCGCCCGTGCAGTTGTGGAACTCGAAGAGCATGTCAGCACGCGCGGCTGGGATGGGCCTACCAGCGTGTTCGCGCTGGTACGTACCGCCGACGCATTGGCTAATGACCCTTCCCTAGCTCAGCTGCTACCCGCCCAGGTGGTGCAAGATGCCCAGCAAGACCCCCAGTTATTGATGAGCATTGAGCAAGATGGCTTACCTGAAGCCGTTGATTTGGAGGATCTGCTGGGCCAGTTGTCTTGGCCGGCTGAGGTGGATGGGGCGGCGCTAAGTGTTGAGCGCTCGGTTTTGCCCCCGCAGGCTGAGCAGGCTGCTGGCGCTATTAGCGACGACGACGAACGCCTGGCTTTCCTATCCAGCCACCCTGAGCGTGAGGATGTGCGCATGGTGGTAGGCGTGCTGCGCGGGGGCGAGTCTTGGTGTGCTTTGCGTATGCGTTCGCACGATGAGCCCGCCCAGGTAGTTCAGGGCAGCGACCTAGTGCCGGGACTGGTTGCCGCCCTGAAAGCTACCTTGGTTTAGTTTTCAGCCCTGGGAGCCGGACTCGTCGTCCTTATCGGAGTTGGCGGCGTCGCCCTGATAACCCAAGGTGCCGTCAAGCAAACTGGCCAGATCGGCGTCGATATCCGCTTCCATCTGGGCCTGAGCTGCGCGCATAGCCAGGAACTGCTCGGGCTTGTCTAGCTCGTCAGCGCGCGGGGTCAGGTCCGGGTGGGCCCACAGTGCGTCACGCTCGCTTACCCCCACCTCGGCGCCAATACGCTGCCACAGCTGGGAGGCTTCGCGGGCGCGGCGCGGGCTGATTTCCAGCCCCATCAGCTCGTGCAGTACCTTCTGGGAGCCGCCGCTAATACGACGACGGCGCATCATTTCCTGCAAGGCCACCGTGTGCGGCAGCTGGGCTACACAGGCCTGGAAGGTGACGGTCTCTACCCAGCCCTCAATGACTGCCAGCAAAGTTTGCAGCTTTTCTAGGGCCGCCACCTGCGCCGGAGAGGCGGTGGTGAACATGTCTGAGGCATTTAGTGCGCCCTGCACAGCCTGGGGGTCGGTGGGGTCGATACCGCTGACGGCCTCCTCAATACCTGCCGTGTCAACAGAGATTTCGCGGCTGTAGGTTTCTACCGCACCCAGCACGGCCCCGCGTAGCCAGGGCACGCGCGCATAGAGGCGCTCAGTGGCGGCCTCACGCACCGCCAGATACATGCGCACCTCATCTTCAGGCACATCCAAATCCTTGGCGAACTCAGCCACGCCGGCAGGCAAGATGGCGGCGTCGGTACTAGCTAGCAGCGGCAAGCCCATGTCGGCAGCGGAGATAGCACCCTTAGCTACCTGGCCCACGGCGTAACCCACCTGCATGGCGCAGGCGGCTTTGGACATATTGCCTACCAGGGAGCTAATGGCATCAATCTGCTCGCTCATGCCCGACATTTCTTCAGGCAGGTCAGCGATCTGGGCGCGCATGGCGGCGCTTAGCGCATTGGTGATGGCCTTGGCTACCGGCTCGCATACGCGCTGCCAGCCTGGCCAGGTGGCCTCAATCCACTTGTCACGGCTCCAAGCTTCGCGTTTACCTGCGGCGGGAGCGAAATCGGTGACACTGTCTAGCCATAGGTCGGCCACAGTTAGGGCTTGGCGCACCTGTTCAGCCTGGGCGGCGGTAATAACTGCTTCACTTTCCAGCTGGCGCTTGGCTACATTTTTGCCAGATTCCCAGTTAACCTCGCCGTCGGAGGTGCCCGAGAACATCATCTGCATGAAACCAGCCATTTGGGCTTGGGCTGCAGCCATCTGTTCGGGTGAGAACTGCTGGCCAAGCTGGGAGAAGTCGATGCCGGTGACGCCACTGTCTTTCATCGACTGGGCTAGTTCACGCGCGCCCGCCTCCCCCAGCATGGGGGTAAACATGGCCACGAGCTGTTCAAACTCTTTGTCGTCCATGGTGGGCCTTTCGTACGTAGTTCGTTACATGCTCTACAATAGCGCCCCAAAAACAAAGTTGCGTTAGCTAGACTCAACTTTATTGATAATTGTGGCTGTAAGCGAATCTGTCTATGTGGTGGCGATAACTCACAAGCACATAGTTGCAATGAGACACTAAGTAAGTGAGTCACGATTCCAACCCAACCTTCCCCACCCCACCCACTTCTAGCTCGCAAACTGCCGTAGATCCCAAGGTGCAGGTAGAGCTTGAAAAAGAGGTACAGACAGGTATTGACAACCAGCTGCGCCGCGAGCGCAAGCGTCGCCTAATTGCGCTGTGCTCTGTGTTGAGTGTGCTGATTTTGGTTGGGTTGCTTGGCTTTTTGCCGACCACTGACTACGTTGTTGAGTCTCCTGGGCCCGCCGTGAATGTTAACGGCAAGCTTGAGGGTAAAGATGTAATTTCGGTCAAAAACACCAATATCCCAACCACTCCCCTAGCTATGACTACCGTGAGCGTGCAGGGCTGCGACGATAAGGGAATTAGCTACTGGCAGCTAATTAAGTCGGAACTGACCAGCTCTGACGCCGTCGTAGACCGCGATAGCGTGTGCCCTAAGAACATTAGCGAAAAAACTGTATCCCAGATGAATGCGGCTCAGATGACCGGTTCGCAAGATAGCGCAGTGGTGGCCGCCTGGCAGCTGACCAAACCGGACGCTAAATTTACTTTGACTGTTGAGCAGGCAGTGACCGACGGCGCTAAGCAGGCTTTTAAGAAGGGCGACAAGCTGGTTTCTATTGTGGACGCTGATTCTAAGAGCGTGCAGATCACTAGCTATAAGCAGCTGCGTGAAGTGCTTGAGAAGCTAACTCCGGGCAAGCCCATTAAGCTCACTGTTGAGCGAGGCTCGACCACCCAGGAAGTAAGCGTGGTTGGCGCTAAGCCTGAGGATTCTAGCCGTAAGGGTGCCATGCTGGGCATTACTTTGAATGTCAACCCACCTGCCGGCCATGAGGTTACTTATGCGGTTGAACGTATTGGTGGCCCTAGCGCTGGCATGATTTTCGCTTTGGATATTGCTCAGCGCCTGGAGGGCAAGAACTATGCGGGCACTACTCCCGTGGCCGGCACTGGCACTATTGATTTAAGTGGCAATGTGGGCGCCATTGGTGGCATTAAGCAAAAGATGCTGGGCGCCAGGGATGAAGGCTACAAGGTGTTCTTAGCCCCCGCTGCTAACTGCGCTGATGTGGTGGGCAACGAACCTAAGGGGATGACAGTGATCCCGGTTTCCACCTTGAGCGAGGCGCGCGCGGCTATGCAGCGTGTGGCTGCCGGTCAAGCTCCGGCCACCACTTGCAAGGCGATCCTACAGAAGCAGAAGTAAGCCAGTACAGAAACAAGTTATCCACAGGATAGCATTAAATATTGCCAAACATAATAGCTGACTATCAAACTTAAGTTTAAGTAGATAGGAGGCTAGGATGTCTAGCAATACTTACACGCGGCTGCTGTGGCGCGGTGACGGCTACAGCCAGCTGCCCCAGGGCCAGCGCATAGGCGTTAGCTGCTATAAGGAACACAAGTTTTTGCAGGCGCTTTTGCAGCTCTACCAGAGCCGGGGCATTGCCTTAGAGCAGGATGAACCGCCGGATTTGGAGGCTGAAGTTAAGCAGTTGGGGCGTTCTTTACAGCTGCCGCTGGGGCGCTGCTGGAAGCTAAGCCATGAGCTGCGTTGGGCGCTGCGCGCAGCTCAGTCAGCTCCGCCTACCTACCTGAGCAGCCAGTACCGCCCCACTACAGGCACCTGGGCCAGCCGAAATACCCCGGCGTCCCAAATCACCTCGCCAGATCTAAGCCAGCGCACCGCTAGGAGCATCTTTGCCGCTGAGCCTACCTTCCATATTTTCGACTACGCTCACAGCCAGGGCCCCTTGGCCAGCCAGCTTGAGCAGGCCTTAATGCAGCACGGTTTTAGCCCCAGCCCACCTGATCGGCGCTGCCAGTTGCTAGTTCCGCTAGGCTCCCAGGTGTTACCTCCGCGTCTGAACAGCTATTTTTTGCAGCAAAACTTCAATTTTTTGCCGGTTTTAGCGCGCGAGGGCGGCTGGCTGATCGGCCCGCTTACCGTGCCTGGCTTAAGCCAATGCTCAACCTGTTTGGATCTTTACCGTAGCGAGGCCGATCCGGCTTGGCCCACGCTAGCCACCCAGCTGCTGTGTCAGCCGGTTGCAGCTAGCAGCCAAAGCGTAGCCACGCACTGCATAAATATTGTGGCGCAGGTGGTTGCTAGTTTCTTTAGCGGTAGCGGGCATTGGCTTGGGCGCTACCTGGAGTTTAGCCAGGCAGATCTGGTTGGCTCCACCCAAGTGCTTAGCCCTCATCCCGAGTGTGGCTGTGGCGGCCTGCAATTGCTAGAGCCCATTCGCGCTGTCGCCACCGCACAAACGCTGGAAGCCCCTGACGCCGTCGCCGCTTAAAACTGAGCTAGTTACTAGCGTGCTCACGCACCAGCGCCAAAACCTGGGCCCCATAGGTTTCCAGGCGGCGCTTACCCACCCCACGAATAAGCAACAGCTGCTTTAACGTCTTGGGTTTAACCACCGCAATTGAGCGCAAAGTCTCATCCGCAAACACCGTGTAGGCTGGGCGGCTGTACTCGTCAGCCAACTGCTTACGCCAAAGCTTCAAGGCCTCAAACAAGGCCACAGTTTCCGCATCCTGCTCAGCAGCAAACAGTTCACTAGTGCGCTTATTAGCCTGCCGCTTAGAAACGCTACGCTCAGCTTTCGCCTCCTGGGGCCAAATACCCTCCAGGAAACGCGAATATTTACGGCTACCCTTACCACCCACCGAACGTGAGCGGGCATAAGAAATATGTAGATGCTTGCGGGCGCGGGTAACGCCCACATACAGCAGACGCTTTTCTTCCTCAATCTCCGCCTCAGTGGTTGACAGCGAAATCGGCATTAGCCCCTCGCTGACCCCCACCAAAAACACCGCGTCCCACTCCAAACCTTTAGCGGCGTGCAGCGATGAAAGCGTCACCCCGGCCACCGTGGGGGCATTTTGCGTGGCCGCACGCTCAGCCAGCTCAGATACAAAATCAGCCAGGCTCGCCCCGCGCGCCTTATAAATCTCATCAGCCAACTTCACCAGGGCGTTTAGCGACTCCCAGCGTTCACGCACCGCCCCACGTGAGGCGATAGGCTCACGCGTCCAGCCTTCACGGCCCAGCGTTTCACGCACCGCTTCAGGCATATCCAAACGGTCACCATTAGCCTCACGCAGCGCCGCCCGCAGCACAATCATGGCGCGCTTAACCTCTTCACGGGCAAAGAATTTCTCCCCACCGCGCACCAGGTAGCCAATTTGGGCGTCAGCCAAGGCCTGCTCAAAAGCTTCCGACTGAGAGTTAGTGCGGTACAAAATCGCGATCTGGCTGATACTGACGCCAGAGTCAATCAGGCGGCGGATAGCGCCAGCCACAGCGTTAGCCTCGGCCACGTCGTCGTCATAAGCCATATAGGTAACCGGTGGGCCGGCGGGCTGCTGCGCCACCAACTCCACCGCCCCGGGCGGCAACTGACCCAGGCGCCCACCCCTGCGGCCGGCCAAAACCGTGTTAGCTAAGCTCACCACCTGCGGCGTAGAGCGGTAGTCGCGCACCAAGCGCACAGTTTTAGCGCCCTCATAGCGCTGGTTGAAATGGGTCAAAAAGTAGGGGGTGGCGCCGGTGAAAGAGTAAATGGTCTGGGAAACGTCGCCCACCACGCATAATTGACGACGGCGCGGCCCCAGCCACAAATCCAGCAGGCGCTGCTGCAACGGGGACACGTCCTGATACTCATCAACCACAAAATGGCGGTACTGCTGGCGGATACGCATGGCGATATCCTCACGGTCCCGCAAAATCCCCACCATCAGCAGCAACACATCTTCAAAGTCGATAGTGCGCCGGTCAGCTTTAACCTCTTCATAGGCTTGCAGTAAGTTAGCCACAGTTTCCGGCTCGAACCCAGCCACCTGTTCACGGCCCAGCTCAGCGGCCTTTTCCAGATAGTGCTCAGGGGAAGTCATAGTGACCTTGGCCCACTCCACCTCAGCAGCCAAGTCACGCACCGAGTCTTTATTAACCTGCAAGCCCAGCGTCCGCGCTGCCACGCCCACCAGCGGGGCCTTATGTTCTTGGATCGGCGGGCACACTCCCCCAATGGCGTTAGGCCAAAAATAGGTCAACTGGCGCAGCGCGGCGGCGTGGAAAGTACGCGCCTGCACCCCGGGCACCCCCAAATTGGCTAACCGCGAGCGCATCTCCCCCGCCGCGCGGGCGGTGAAGGTCAACGCCAATACCTGGCTGGGCTGGTAAACCCCCTGAGCCACCCCGTTAGCGATGCGATAAGTAATGGCTCGGGTTTTACCCGTACCGGCGCCCGCCAACACGCATAGCGGCCCCGAAAGCTGCTCAGCTACCTGGCGTTGATCATCATCAAGGGCTTGCAGTAGCTGCTCGCTAGTGGGAGGCGTTGAGGTCATATAGCTACTTTAATGGCTCCCCTCGCCTGCTTTAACGTGGCTGGGGTAGCTCACGCCCATACCATGCGCGTACCAGGGCGTGACCGCTGGAGGCCCGCCCGGGCACAATCACCTTGCCTGCAAGCACCAGCTGGGTGAACTCCTCACGGCTAACCCAAAAAGCGTGGCCTACCTCTTGCATATCAGCCTTGGGTTCTTGTTGGCCGTCAGCGCGGGCGGTGAAAGCAAACATTAGTGAACGCGGAAATGGCCACGGCTGGCTAGAGCAGTAGCTGACCTGGCTGATCTTGATGCCGGTTTCTTCTAAAGCTTCACGCACCACCGCCGCCTCTAAAGACTCTCCGGCCTCCACAAACCCGGCCACCACCGAGTAGCGTCCTGGCTGCCAGGTGGCGCCGTGAATTAACAGTAGTCGCTCGGCCTCGTCAGTGATTGCCACAATAATTGCCGGATCGGTACGCGGATAGGTGATATGGGCGCAGGCGCTACAGTGTTTCTCCCAGCCCGCGCAGGCAAGCTTTAAGCTGGCGCCGCAGCGCTCGCAGAATTTAGTGTTTTTGTCCCAAGTTGCTAGGGCCACGGCTGCCGCCGCCAGTTCGCCCTGGTAGGGCTCTAGCATTCCGGCCACTGCCCGTAGCGGCGCAAAGCAGTGCTGCCAGTTCTCTTCTAGCTGCTGGCCGAGAGCTTGCTGGCCAGGAACCTGCCCAGCCGCTTGCCCAGCCGCCTGCTCACCGGAAATCTGCTGCCCAGGGGCTTCAACGCGCAGAGCCAAGTAGCTTTTTTCACCATATTTACCCAGGTAGTAAGGCTCTTGGGGGCTAAAGGGTAGCTGCGCCACCTGGGCGTGGTTTAGCTCAAGTAGCTGCTCAGCTTCCATATTGGCCAGGTCAGGTGGGGTTAACCCGCCGTGAGGGGCTTGGCCATAGACATGGTCCGATTTAATGGCCACTTCGCCGCGCGCAGTAACCAGGATGTAGTTGGTGTTGGGCGAGTCTTTAAGCGAGTTAAGGTAGTTGGCGTCGTTGCGCCTGGCGGCGTCTCTATCAAACTGTCCGCTAGCCATGGGTAAATCCATGCCTTCAACTATAGGCCGCCGCAGTGCTGCCCTATGCCTGCTCCGCTTAGTGCAGCCTCTCGCTTAGCGCCGTGCTTTTTCTAAACTCGCCCGCCTGTTTTCTAAACTAAAGCCATGAGCTTGGCCTATCTAGATCACGCAGCCACCAGTCCGGTCCGACCCGAAGTGGCTGAGGCTTACGCTAAAGACTTAGTTGATTTTTCTGGCCTGGGTACTAACCCTGCTTCCACCCACAGCAGCGGCCGGCGCGCTGCCGGGGCCCTGTTTGAGGCCCGCGAGCGAGTAGCTGCCCTGCTTGGAGCCAGTGCCCATGAGGTTATTTTCACCAGTGGCGGCTCTGAAGCCGATGCCCTGGCGGTTAGCGGTTTTGCTTTCGACGCCGCCCAGCGCGGCCAGGGGTGTGCCCTGCTGGTTAGCGCTGTGGAGCACCCGGCGGTGCTTGACTCGGCCCGGCGCGCCCAAAATTTTGGCTCCACTACTCGCCTGTTGGCGGTTGATGCCCAGGGCCGGGTGGATTTGGAGGCTTTAGCGCAAACGCTGCAGCAGGTAAGCGTGGATGATGCCCTGCTGGTAAGTGTCATGCTGGCCAATAATGAAACTGGCGTGATTGAGCCGCTAAACGAGATTGCCCAGCTGCTTGCCTCCCAGGCAGCCCACCGCGCTGAGGTTATTGAGCAGCGCGCCGCTAATGGGGGTCGAGCTAAGCGTGTGGGTAGCGCGGCAGTGGCGGCGCTTAGCCCTCAAAACCGGCCCTGGCTGCACACTGACGCTACCGCCGCCGTCGGCAAAATGCGGGTGGATATGGGCCAGCTGCAAGTTGATGCACTGAGCCTGTCTGGCCACAAGCTGGGGGCCCCAGTGGGGGTTGGGGCGCTGATAGCCAACCGCTCTATGCCGCTGAAAAGCCCTTATGGGGGCGGCGGCCAGGAGCGGGGGCTGCGTTCAGGCACGCAGGATGTGCCCGGGGCGCGAGCTTTGGCTTTAGCCATGGAATTAGCTGAGAGCGAGCGTGAAGCTAAAACTGCCCAGTGGCATCTGTGGCAGCAGCAGTTGCTCGATTGCGCGCGCGCAGCGGGAGGCACGGTTTCTGCCAACTCAGCTCCCACAATTAGTTCCACCGCGCATGCCTGGTTTAGTGGGGTTGATAGTGAAGCAGTGCTGATGGCTTTGGATATGGCGCAGGTGGCGGCCTCTGCTGGTTCGGCCTGCCATGCGGGCGTGGCCGGGGCTTCTCACGTTTTGGAGGCTATGGGGGTTGACGACGACGGCGCTAGCTGTGGCCTGCGTTTCTCCTTTGGCTGGTCTACTACCCAGGCGCAAATTGACGCTGCGCAGGCGGCTTTGGGGGGTGCTATTGAGGTTGCCAGGCGAGCTTGGGCCACGAAAAACAGGTCGAAACTAAATTACCTTTAGGCTTTTGACACCATTGTCTGTAACACTTGTTACATGAGCGCCTATGATCCCAGACAGCGCCGCGAGCCAGCCGCGCCTGAGAATTCCCAGCAAAACGGCTATTTTTCTGCCCAGGATGCACCTGCCCAGAAGCCTACTGCGGCTTTTCAGGGTCATTACGACGGCGCCCGCGAGCAGCCCACCACGGCTTTTAACGCTTCTGGCCAGGCCCCCTATAACTCTGTAGAGCCAGATCCGGTTGTTTACCAACCCACCCAGGCTATGCCGCCAGTTGGTTCGCAGCCCGCCGGCGGCGCTCACGCCGCCCCGCCGGCCACCCAAGCCATGGACCCGATTGACGCGTTCACGCCAGAACCTACCCAGGCAATGGACCCGATTGACGCGTTCACGCCAGAACCCACCCAGGCCATGCCGCCAGTTATTCAGCCCAAGGGCACGGGCCAAGATCTGCCTTATGCCACCCAGGCTATGCCGCCAGTTGGTTCACAGCCTGCCTCTGGCGGCGCTCACGCCGCTCCGCCGGCTACCCAAGCCATGCCTGCAGCCACCCAGGCTATGCCTCCAGTTGACGCTCAGGAAGCTTTACCGCCTTCAGTTTCCCCGCGCCGTGGCCGCGCAGCGGGAGCTGTAGGAGCTGGCGCGATGTCAGCAGGCGGCGCGGCTAGTGCAGCACAGCGTCCGCCAAGTGTGCCGCCAGGCAGTATTCCCCCAGGCAGCGTCCCCCCGAGCGGGCCACTTACTGATGATGAGCCTGATGAGGATGAAGAGACCAAGAAGCGCAGCAAATTTATGCTGTGGTTCATTTTGGCGCTGCTTGCCTTCTTGGCGGTCTGTTTCGCTATTGCTTGGTCTGCTACCGGCAATTCTGTGCCCGAACCCACACCTAGCACTCCGGCTGTGATTACTCCTTCGTTGGACAGCACGGCTACCCCTGCGCCAACTTCCACCACTAAGCCGCTGGGTAAGTCCTCGCCGTCGCCGACGCAGGAAAATAACAATAACAACAACAATAACAACCAGCCTGAGCAGCCTAGCCAGCCTGAATATACTCAGCCGCCGCAGCAGAATTACCCCTCTGCGCCGTCGCAGCCTAGTTACACTTCCCCTTCGCCTTACCCGAACGATCCGGGTAATGATGATGACGACGATAACGATGACGACGATGGCAATAATTACATTGTGCCTGGACCAGGTGACCCAAATAACTCAAATAGCTAACAAATATTACTGTTTGACCTAATAAACCCCCGCTTCCAGGTTATTCTCAGACTACTTCCAGTCAAATTTGTTATTAATTTATTGGCTGGTTTAGTCCAGCCGCGCTCCCCAGCTCAAAAATTCGGCGGTAGCGCACATGTAAGAACAGGAGGTGTAGAAATTGAATATACGATTCGTACCATTTAGTCAGTGGGATCGAGACGTTAAAACCAAGTTCTACACCTTAGTAATTGCCGCAGTTATGGTTGTGGCTTTGCTAACCGGTTTGAGCATGTGCGCGCCTGCCGCAAAATCTAAAGGTGGCACCCCTCAAGTTGCGGCAACCACTCACACCCCCACGCCAACAGCTAAACCCTTGGCGGCTGGGTTAGTTAAACCAAAGCCAAAGGACTCTCCCTTGCCTGCGGCTACCGCAACCCCCACTGAAGAGCCCACCTTTGAGCCAGAGCCCACTCCCACCCCAGAACACAGCACTAGCGCCGCCCCAGAACCTACTGTTAGCGCCCCAACGCAAGCACCCGTTCAGCAGCAGCCAAATATAACTATCCCCACTTCTGCTCCTACTACTAGCACAGAGCAGCACCCTGTCACCCAGCCCACCACTGCCCAGTCCCCTGAAACTAAGGTACGCCCGCGCCGTCCGCGCAACCTTGACCGCTCCAATGAGGCCTACTATCGCAGCTGCCGTGATGCCTACTACGCCGGAGTCACCCCTATCTATTGGGGTCAGCCCGGTTACCGTCGCGGCCTAGACCCCAACGGTAACGGCATTGCCTGCGAAACCTGGGGACGCCGCTAAGCGCAGCTAGAGTCAGCGCCGGGCTGCAGTTTCACCAACAGCCAGTGCCCAACGGCAGTTTTGATAGAGCGCTCACCACGCGCTGATTTCAATTGACGCTTAAACCTTTACTCCCCTAGAGTCTGGCTTTGCTGGTTTTGTGCCTACAGGGTGCAAACACCCCAATCTTTAGGAGGCAAGTATGCGTGTTTTGGCGGCACTTAGTGGTGGAGTAGATTCTGCGGTGGCCGCCGCACGCTGCGTGGAGGCTGGCTACGACGTCGTCGGCGTACATATGGCCCTTTCACGCAACCGCGCCCAATCACGCTCAGGTTCACGTGGCTGCTGCTCGATCGAAGACGCCTCCGACGCGCGCCGAGCCGCAGACGTGCTGGGTATCCCCTTCTATGTGTGGGACCTGTCGGAAGAGTTTGAGGCGCTAGTAATCGAGGATTTCCTAGCCGAGTACCGCGCCGGACGCACCCCCAATCCCTGCATTCGTTGCAATGAGCGGGTTAAGTTTGATGTTTTACTAGAGCGCGCCATGACGCTGGGCTTTGACGCGGTAGCCACCGGCCACTACGCCCGCATTAGTGGCGGCGCTGCCAGTGGCAAGCCTGGAGACACCAGCCAGCTAGAGCTACGCCGAGCAGTAGACACCGTCAAGGACCAGTCTTATGTGCTGGCTGTTTCAGGCCGCCAAGCCCTTTCACGGGCGATTTTCCCGCTGGGAGATGTAGAAAACAAGGCTGCCGTGCGCGCCGAGGCCGCCCGGAGGGGCCTGCCGGTAGCTAGTAAGCCTGACTCTTACGATATTTGTTTTGTGGCCGACGGCGACACGCGTGGTTTCCTCCAGCGCAACCTGGGTGTACAAGAAGGCCAGATGGTTGACCCTGAAGGAAACGTGCTAGGCACCCACCAGGGCTACTACGGTTTCACTATTGGCCAGCGTAAAGGCTTGGGACTAGACCATCCGGCTGCCGATGGGCGCCCGCGCTACGTTTTAGAAACTCGCCCCGCCACTAACCAGGTGGTGGTAGGCCCAGCCCAGCTGCTTAGCCGCAGCACGGTCAGCGCCACTGACTTGATCACTTTGGTTGATGACGCCGACTGGGAGCACGTGAGCTTGCAGCTGCGCGCCCACGGGCGGGCCGTGCCCGCGCAGGTAAAGCTCGACACCCAGGCCGCCACCTTGGAAGCCCAGCTGCAAGAGCCGGTGCGCGGCATTGCGGCAGGCCAGTCGCTAGTGGTTTACGACGGCGAGCGTGTACTAGCCCAAGCCACCGTGGCCTAGAACAAGCCAGCGCGCCTAGAAGGAGCCGCACCAACTGCGCCAGCCATACCAAGCTGGCCATGCCGAGCTGGCGCTTGGCCCCACAGGGCCAACCAACCACCCGCGCAGGCGCTAATGCACAAACAAAGCGTTGGCCCCGGTTAGTTACTAACCGGGGCCAAGGTTTTTAGCTAACAGGCCAGTTAGCGAGTCTTGGCTAGCTCCTCAATCAGCTGAGGTACCACCGTGGACACGTCGCCAACCACGCCAAAGTCTGCCATCTCAAAGATGGGGGCTTCAGAATCGTCACAGATGGCCACAATAGTGCCGGCGCCCTGGATACCACTGGTGTGGTGCACAGCTCCAGACACACCCAGGCCAATGTATAGGCGCGGGGCAATAGTTTCACCGGTCTGGCCTACCTGCGCTGAGCGCTCAATCCAGCCCTCATCGCAGGCCACGCGCGTAGCGCCTACAGCCCCGTTAAGCAGCTGCGCAAGCGAACGGACCAGGTCAAAGTCGCCGTCGACACCGCGACCGCCAACCACCACAGTGCGGGCCTGCGCCAGCTGCGGGCCGGCAGCAGCCTCATCTTCGGTGTGGCTAACTACCTCAACACGCTTAGCGGCCTGGCTTACGCTCACCGCCAGGGTCTCAACCTGGGCTGCAGCCCCACCACAGGGCTCAGCCTCTACCGCGCCGGCGCGCAGGCACACCAGCGGCGGGTTGGCGCCAGAGTCAGCACGCAGGTCAAAAGTGGTGTTCCAAGAACCCGAAAGTACCAGCTTGGAGGCGCGCACATGCTGGTCAACAACCTCCAGGCAGGCGGCGTCAGCGATGCAGGCGCTGGCTAGCTTAACGGCGGCGCGGCCAGCAATTTCCTTGGCGCGGTGGTCACTGCCCAGCAAAATCAAGGCAGGCTTAACCTCACGGGCGGCAGCAATTACTGCGTCAGCCCCGGCGGCAGAAACCAGCTCGTCAGCCCCGGCGTAATCAGCCACCAGCACGCGGGCAGCCCCATAGTTGCCCCAAGCGGCGGCGTCGACCTTACCCGAAACTACAGCCACCACATCGGCGCTGGTCAGCGAGCGGGCGGCAGTTAGTAGTTCAACGGCAGCAGCACTGGGGGCGCCGTCACTTAGCCCACCAGCCACCAAAATCGTAGCGTCTAACATATTGCCTTCTCCCCTCACACCAGCTTGTTTTCCACTAGCCAGGTAGCTAGCTGCTTACCGGCTTCACCGGCGTCGGTAACAATTACGCCACCGCTGCGGGCCGGGCGAGCCTGCGCGTCAACCATTTCAATGACGCCGGGGGCCGGCTCGATACCTAAATCGCTAAGCTCCCAAGTTTCTAGCGGCTTCTTCTTAGCCGCACGCATGGCTGCAAAGTTGGGGTAACGCGGGTCGTTAGCCTGGTCAGTTACAGATACCAGGGCCGGCAGCTGGGCACGTAAAATTTCGTGCACGGTACCCAAGTTGCGCTGCACGTTTACCACATCTACCACATCGCCCTCAACCTCAAGGCTGTGGGCCATGGTCAGGGCCGGCAGGTCCAAAGCGCTAGCCAAGGCCCCGGGTAGCATGGCGCTCATCGAGTCCAGCGAGGCCATACCGGTAATAACCAGGTCAACCTCACCGATTTTTTCAATTGCCGCAGCCAATACGCGGGCGGTAGCTACGACGTCGGAGCCAGCCAACGCCTCATCGCTAACTAAAACGGCACTATCTGCCCCCATTTGCAGGGCGCGACGCAAACCTTCTTCAGCGTCTTGCGGGCCCATAGAAAGCGCCACGACCTCGCCGTCGTGCTCTTCTACTAAGGACACTGCTGCCTCAACAGCATTTTCATCTAGTTCGTTTAGAACATCGTCCTCGCCGCGCACTAGGCGCTCGTCTTCAAGGCGACGTTCGGATTGCACATCCGGTACGTGCTTCACGCAGACCACAATTTTCATAGCAAATAGACTGCCACAGGCCCGCCAGCAACACCATGTTAGGCCAGCCTCATGCTTAGCGTTTCACAATTGGCTTGATTAGCCCAGCCTACAAGTACATGTGAGCTGCACCTGTAATCAGCACGTAATATTTATTTTGTCCCACGCTGGTTCAAAATGAGAGACAATAACCCTGTGTGTCATATGCAAACCGATGAGGAAGTTCTACTGCCCGCCCCTCTAAGCGAACAGGCAGCATTAAACCCCTACGTTTTGGGCGCTACGCCTAACGACGACGGGGTCGATTTTGTAGTGAACGCCCCTGGTGCAAGTGCAGTTGATCTGTGCTTGATCGACGGCGAAGGTGCCAACCTGCGCGAACGCCGTATCGGTATGCATGACCACCTGACCGGCTCCTGGTCAGCCCACATTAGCGGCCTAGGTCCCGGCCAGCGCTACGGCTACCGCGTTTACGGGCCCTGGAACCCCAACGAGGGCTTGCGTTACAACCCTCACAAGTTCCTCCTAGACCCCTACGCCAAGGCGCTAGCTACTAAAGCAGTCCTAGATGACTCCCTTTACGCCCACAAAGTAGACATCCATGGCCTACCAACCAGTGCCAACTGGGAGATTTCTGAGCTAGATTCCCTGCCCTACGCCGCCATTGGTGTAGTGACTGACCCTAACTACCAGCCGGTTACTCCTTCACCGCGCATCAGTGCCGCTCAGCGTGTGATTTACGAAACCCACGTGGTGGGTCTAACCAAGCAGCTAGAAGCTATTCCTGAAGATCTGCGCGGCACCTACGCCGGTGTAGCCCACCCGGTGATGATTGAGTACCTAAAGAACCTGGGTGTAACCACCATTGAGCTACTGCCTATCCACGCCAAGTTCGACGAACCCTGGCTAACCCGCCGTGGCCTTAGCAACTACTGGGGTTACTCCACCTTGTCTTACTTTGCCCCTGAGCCCACCTACGCCACCAAGGCCGCCCAGGAAAGCGGCCCCCAGGCAGTGCTTGATGAAGTGCGTGCCATGGTTTCCACCCTGCACGAGGCCGGGCTGGAAGTAGTTTTGGATGTGGTCTACAACCACACCGCTGAAGGCGGCTTTAATGGCCCCACGTTATCTCTGCGCGGCTTTGATGATCTGGGCTACTACCTGCACGATCCGGTAAACAAGCGCCAGTACCTGGATGTTACCGGCACCGGTAACACGGTAGACTTCCGTAACCGCCTAGCTATCCGCCTCACCCTAGACTCGCTGCGCTACTGGGTTAGCGAGATGGGCGTGGACGGTTTCCGTTTCGATCTAGCCGTAACCCTGGGCCGTCACGCCGGTGAGTGGCGCCGCGACCACCCGCTACTGGTGGCCATGACTACCGACCCGGTTTTGTGTTCCAAGCTGTTAATTGCTGAACCTTGGGATGTGGGCCCGGGAGGCTGGCGCACCGGCGAGTTCCCCACCCCATTCCTCGACTGGAACGACCGCTACCGTGGGGCTCTACGTGAATTCTGGCTCAGTGACCCCAAGGAAATGAGTCACGGCAACAACGGCCATGATGCCCGTGAGCTAGCTACCCGCATTGCTGGTAGCGCAGACCTGTTCGCCTGGGGTGACACCGTGCACGGCCGCACCCCGCTAGCCAGTGTGAACTTCGTTACCGCCCATGATGGTTTCACCCTGCACGATCTAACCACTTACAACCACAAGAACAATGTTGCCAACGGCGAGGACAACCGTGACGGCACCTGGGATAACCGCTCTTGGAACCACCATGATTTTGATGGTGAAGCAGACCAGGTTCCTGGCGCTGAAATCGTCAACATGATGCGTTTGCGTAGCGCGCGTAACCTACTGGGCACCTTGTTCATCTCCTCTGGCACGCCCATGCTGCTAGGTGGTGACGAGTTTGGCCGCACCCAGGGTGGTAACAACAACGCTTACTGCCAAGATAACGAGATTTCCTGGTACGACTGGAACTTAAAGACTTGGCAAAAAGAACTCATTGCCACCACCAGCTACCTAATTAAGCTGCGTCAGCAGCACCCAGCGCTGCGTCGCTGCCAGTTCGCTACCGGTCAGGTTGCCCCCGGGGACGAGATTCCCGACCTGTCCTGGTACGACATCACCGGTAACCTCATGCGCCCTGAGCAGTGGCATGACAACTACACCCGTGTGCTTTCCATGCTGCGTTCAGGTAAGCCCTTTGGTGACAGCGATGCCCTGATCCTGATTAACGGCACACTCAACCCGCATGAAATTAAGCTTCCTGCCGGGCGCGGCGACGACTACGAACTGGCTTGGTACTCGGTTTGGGACACCCCCCACGCTGATTACGCCCTGCTTGATGATGATGATGACGACGACGACACGGACTCTGTGGCCACCTCGCTGGCTCAGCCTGGCTCCATGATTGCTTTGTCGCCTCTGAGCATGCGTATTTACCTAACTAAGGCCAAGCGTCAGGCCCGTTACAATGGGGCTCATGACGCAGTCGACACAGCCAACTAAGGCAGAACAGGCGCTAGCCAACTCCACTGACGAGGCTTCTTTGCGGCGCACCCAGGCGCGCAGTGAAGAAATTGCCGCCCAGATCGGTGAGCATCCCGAATATTTCCGGATGCTCACCGGTGCTCGTCCTACCGGGCACCTACACCTAGGCCACTACTTTGGCACTATGCAGTCTTGGAAACAGCTCCAGGATGCCAATGTAGACACTTGGATTTTGGTTGCCGATTACCAGGTAATTACCGACCGCGACGGCGTAGGCCCGCTGCGTGAGCGGGTTTTATCACTGGTTGCTGACGCTTTGGCGGTGGGGGTGGACCCTGAGCGTTCCACTATCTTCACCCACTCGGCTGTGCCGGCCCTCAACCAGCTGATGCTGCCCTTCCTATCTCTAGTTACCGAGTCTGAACTACACCGTAACCCCACCGTTAAGGCTGAACTTGAGGCCACCGACGGGCGTGCCATGAGTGGGCTTATGCTCACCTACCCGGTACACCAGGCTGCAGACATTTTGTTCTGCCAGGCCAATTTAGTGCCGGTAGGTAAAGACCAGCTGCCCCACCTGGAGCAGGCCCGTCTAATTGCTCAGCGTTTTGACAAGCGCTACGGGCGCGCCGACAAGAAGCACCCGGTGTTCCGCCGTCCTGAAGCCCTCCTAAGCGAAGCTCCCCTACTGTTGGGGCTGGACGGAGCCAAGATGAGCAAGTCTCGCGGTAACACTATTGAGATCCGTATGAGCGCTGATCAGACCGCCAAGCTGATTAAGAAAGCCAAGACTGACTCGCAGCGCACCATTACTTACGATCCCTCCGAGCGCCCCGAGGTTTCTAACCTGCTGATGCTGGCTTCACTATGCAACGGCCGCGACCCGCGCCAGTTGGCTGAGGAAATTGGCGACGGCGGCGCAGGCAAGCTAAAGGCCCTGGTTACTGAGGCCGTTAACGACTACTTCGCCCCCATTCGTCAGCGCCGCCAGGAGCTGGCCGCCAACGAGGATTACCTACTGCAGGTGCTTCACGCCGGTAACGACAAGGCCAACCAGGTAGCCAGTGAGACATTAGACAATGTCCGTAAGGCCATGAAGATGGATTACTAAAGGTTAGTAAAAACCATCTACCGTCCCGACTTGGGGACTCTTCCCCGTGCTGAAAGCTAAATCAGCACGGGGATTTTCTGTGCGTAGTGCAATCAGTGAACTAGGATGGCACCTAGGTTGCTTGGCAACTAAATGTAAACCCAATTTTAGGAATGCTATGCGTATTACTACGATACGGCGTCGCCTAACCGCTTTGACAGCGCTGCCTCTTGCTGCTGCGCTGCTGGCCCCCATGGCCGCTGCGGCAGATGCTTCGTCAGCAAGTGACGCTGAGTTGGCTGCGGCTCTGCCTGCCTCCGCCGCCCAGTTCAAGACTGGTGAGAACACCTACCGTATTGGTGCCCCCAAGGCTGGGGGTAGCTCTACCGGAACTGTGCCCGCAGGTCTAGAGTCCTTCTACAGCCAGAAGATCGAATTCTCCAAGGCTAACTGTGAGGCCATGGGCAAGGAAGCTAGCCGCGCTGTGTGCGGTTATGCGATTGTGCCTGTGGACTACTCCAAGCCCAACGGCCCCACCATTGCCGTGGCAGTGGTGAAGGTACCCGCCAAGGGCACCAACGCCTCCCCGGTTTTCTTTAACCCCGGCGGCCCTGGTGGCTCGGGTGTTGACCTGGTGCTGGCCTATCAGAACGATGCTGGCGCTATCGGCAAGCTCAACGAGACCCACGACCTGATTGGTTTCGACCCGCGTGGTGTGGGCGTCTCCCTGCCTTTCGCCCAGTGTGAGACCAACGCTGAGCGTGACAAGGCCCGCGAGCTGCTCTACACCGGCACCCCTGAAGAGATCGCTAAGAAGCTGCGTGCCGGCACCGAGAACTCTGTCAACGGTTGCTTCAACAACACCGGGCGCATCTTCGGTTTCGACGCTGACGGCCGTAAGGACCTGCTCTACCACCTGGGCACCTCCACCGCCGTGCGTGACATCGACACCCTGCGCTCTATCATGGGCGCCACCAAGCTGGACTACGTGGGTTACTCCTATGGCACCCGCCTGGGCTACGTCTACCTGCAGACCTTCCCGGCTAACGCTGGACGCATCGTACTTGACGGTGTAGTTGACCCGCTTTCTAGCACCGCTCCTAAGAGTGGTCAGCGTGTCGACTCCTCCAAGATCACCGATGCACAGCTTGAGGCCGCTAACTCGGCTCTGCTGGGTCAGGCTAAGGGCTTCCAGGACAACTTCAACCAGTTCTCCAACTGGTGTATGCAGCTGGATGCCTCCGGTAAGACCTGGGGTGACCTGATGCCGCGTCTGGTTAAGGGCTCTCGCTTTGAGACTGAGAAGGCCACCTGTGCTCTGGGTAAGGCTAAGTACCAGCCTCACGACGGCGACCTGGCCGACGACGACGCCAGCATCCCGGTGGCCACTCGCGCCTTCCAGAACATGATGCGTCCGCTGGCCACCAAGGCCATCCCGGCTGGTCGCGACGGTCGTACCCTGAACTTCGACCTGGCCCTGACCGGTATGCGTCAGGCCCTGTACGCCGAGTCCTACTGGCCCTACGCTGCTTTGGCCATGGAGCTGGTATCTGACTACAACAACGGTTCGCTGTTCATGTCTCTGGCTGACTCTTATGACGGCCGTAACCCTGACGGCACCTACGACCCCTCGCAGGCTGCCTTCACCGTTATTCGCTGTGCTGACTCAGCTAACCCCAACGGTTACGACCAGACCCTGTCTGACCGCCTGACCCAGATTTACCTCAAGTACTCCCCATTCCAGGACCCGGGCGCCCCGGGCAACAAGGTCGGCTCCCCCGGCGCCTGTGACCTGTGGAAGTTCTCCGGTAATCTGCAGGCTGGTGGCGAACTCAAGGGCCTGCCTAACACCTTGATCATCTCCACCACTCACGACCCGGCTACCCCCTACAAGAACGGCCCGGTCATGGCTGAGCTGGTGCACGGCACTCTGCTGAGCGTTGAGGGTGACTCCCACACCGCTTTCGGTAACAACGCTGAAAAGTACGCTTGTGTAAACGAGATCACCCTCAAGTACATCAACGAGGGTGTAGTACCTGCCGACGGCGACTACCCGAAGATCTGCTCGATCAAGTCCTACAGGCAGACGGTCAACCCGGACAACCCGGTCAACCCGGTTCCGACTCCTAACCCGACTCCGAACCCGACCGCTGCTCCTACCAGTGGCCCCACCAGCACCCCCACTGCTGTGCCGCTGCCGACCATGGCCCCCAGCGCCCTGCCTACCGCAGCTCCCACCACCGGCAAGACCGTTGTGGCTGCTCCCGGTAACGGCGGTAAGAAGCCGCTAGCTCACACTGGTGTTTCCAGCGTGGCCATTGTGGCCTTCCTGCTGGCCAGCCTCGGTGGCGTAGCTGTGCTGCGTAGCCGTCGCAAGGAAGCCTGATCGGTAACTGATTAGCGTTACAAACGCTAACGCCGCAACCGGCTAATCACTAGATAGCTGGCTGATCACTAGATAACCGGCTGATCATTGGTTTGGGCCTCAGCGCAAAAGCGCTGAGGCCCAAATCTTTTATTTGTTGAGCAGCTTTTAAACTGCAAATGCTTTAGATACAAAAAAGCTCCCATGTTTTACATGAGAGCAATTTATTGCTGCAGTTTTAAACACTGCATTGGTGGACCCGGCGGGACTCGAACCCACGACCCTCTGGGTGTAAACCAGATACTCTAACCAACTGAGCTACAGGTCCTTGCGGGTATAAAGTTACCCTACCCGCTAGGGAGATTACAAATTATTTGCGACGTGAAGAAATTCGCACTCCGCTCCAGGCGTCACTTACTTGCCGCGCGCTGGTAGCGTGCATACCCGCATTGCCTGCCGCCTCTTCCACCACGATCGGTGAAACTGCGCCAGCACTACGAGCCTTGGGGGTGAACACCCAAATTAGCCCTTCCCCATCCAAGTTAGCGGCGACGTCGACCAAAAGATCGGTGAGCTCATCTACGCCCCCGTCTTCCTCGCGCCACCAAGCGATAGCGCCGTCGACAACATCTGCATAATCTTCGTCTACTAGCTGGCTGCCCAGCGCTTCCTCAAGCTGAGCCCTTAACGCCATGTCGGCGTCGTCGTCGAAGTAATATTCCTGAATGATTTGCCCGGCCTCAAAGCCCAGGCGGGTAGCGGCTGAAGTTGTGCCGTCGTGGTTAAGCGACATGGAATAAGCACACCCCAAAATCGCTGGCTTTGCAAGCTGTAGGCGCGTTTTACCTGCATCTATTCAAATGTTTCTGACATATAAGCGAGCTCAGCCACACTTAGTATTGCCCGCATCTCCATTAACTTCCCCATCAGGAGCGTTAAAACATCCCCGCCCAGCACACATGCAGTACTTCACACCACTATCTGGGACTTAATGCCCGATTTATTCGCTTTATCTAGGTCAAAAGTCGTAAATTAGTTAGGTACAGCGGGCTTAGCCCCACGGACTGACGCTCCGGCGCGCGCAGTCGACCACAACGACGCGAAGGGAATAACCGTGGCCCCAACGAATGAATCCACGCCGCTTATCGATGGCCTGTTAGCCAAGGTCACCGATAATGATCCACAGGAAACAGCTGAATGGAAGCAGTCCCTAGACGCGCTTATCGCCGAAAAGGGTCAAGCCCGAGCACGCTACATCCTGCTATCCATGCTGGCTGAAGCACGTCTAAAGAACGTAAATGTCCCCGGCCAGCTAACCACCCCTTATGTCAACACCATTGCTGTTGACGAAGAACCCTACTTCCCCGGCGATGAAGCCGCAGAGCGCCAGTACCGTCGCTGGATCCGTTGGAACGCCGCCGTTATGGTTACCCGCGCCCAGCGTCCGGGTATCGGTGTGGGTGGACACATCTCCTCCTACGCTTCTGTAGCTACCTTGTACGAAGTAGGTCTCAACCACTTCTTCCGTGGCAAGGACCACCCCGGCGGCGGTGACCACATCTTCTTCCAGGGCCACGCCTCCCCCGGCCCTTACGCCCGCGCCTTCATTGAAGGCCGCCTAACCGAGGCTGACCTTGACGGTTTCCGTCAGGAATACTCCCACCCGGAGCAGGGACGCGGCCTGCCCTCCTACCCCCACCCGCGTCGCATGGAGGACTTCTGGGAGTTCCCCACCGTTTCTATGGGTCTAGGCCCCTCCCAGGCCATCTACCAGGCTTGGTTTGACAAGTACCTGCACATGCGTGGCATTAAAGACACCTCCCAGCAGCGCACTTGGGCTTTCCTGGGCGACGGCGAAATGGATGAGCCCGAAAGCCGTGGCATGTTGCAGCTAGCTGCTCAGCAGCAGCTGGACAACCTCACCTTCGTCATTAACTGCAACCTGCAACGTCTAGACGGCCCGGTACGTGGTAACGGCAAGATCATTCAGGAGCTGGAGGCCTTCTTCCGTGGCGCCGGCTGGAACGTCATTAAGGTGATTTGGGGTCGTGGCTGGGACCGCCTGCTGGCTGCCGACAAAGACCACGCCCTGGTGCACCTGATGAACGAAACTCTCGACGGTGACTACCAGACTTTCAAGGCTAATGACGGCGCCTACGTACGTGAGCACTTCTTCGGTCGCGACCCGCGCACTGCCGCCCTCGTCAAGGACTGGACCGATGAGGAAATCTGGGCCCTGCAGCGTGGCGGTAACGACTACCGCAAGATGTACGCCGCCTACAAGGCTGCCACTGAGCACACTGGCGCCCCCACCGTTATCTTGGCCCACACCGTTAAGGGCTACGCCCTGGGATCCCACTTCGCGGCGCGTAACTCCACGCACCAGATGAAGAAGCTCAAGCTTGATGACCTCAAGGCCCTGCGCGACACCCTGCACATCCCGATCAGCGATGCCGAGCTAGAGGCTGACCCCACCCGTCCGCCTTACTACAAGCCCGCCGCAGACGACCCGGCCCTGCTCTACATGCTGGACCGCCGTCGTCGCCTAGGTGGCTTTATCCCTGAGCGTCGCCCTAGTAACAAGGAAATTGAGCTACCCGACCCCAAGATTTACGACATCCTCAAGGGCGGATCCGGCAAGCAGGAAGTGGCCTCCACCATGGCCTTTGTGCGCCTGCTTAAGGAGCTGATCAAGGATAAGCACATCGGTAAGCGCATTGTCCCGATCATTCCTGACGAGGCACGTACCTTCGGCCTGGACTCGATCTTCCCCTCAGCTAAGATCTTCAACACCCTGGGTCAAAACTACCTGCCGGTAGATGCAAACATGATGCTGTCTTACCGCGAAGCTCAGGCCGGTCAGATCATGCACACCGGTATTAACGAGGCTGGTTCTGCTAGCGCCTTCCAGGTGGCCGGCACCTCCTTCGCGGTAAACAACGAGCCGATGATCCCGGTTTACATCTTCTACTCGATGTTCGGTTTCCAGCGCACCGCCGACCAGTTCTGGGCTGCCGGCGACCAGCTCACCCGTGGTTTCATCATTGGCGCCACGGCTGGGCGCACCACCCTAACCGGTGAAGGCACCCAGCACATGGATGGCCACTCGCCGCTGATCGCCTCCACCAACACCGCTGTGATCAGCTACGACCCGGCCTACGCCTACGAAATTCGCCACATTGTGCGTGACGCCCTAGAGCGCTGGTACGGCCCTGACAGCGGCCGCAACCGCGACATGATGTACTACCTGACTGTTTACAACGAGCCCATGGTCCAGCCCGCTGAGCCGGAAAACGTGGATGTTGAAGGCATTTTGGGTGGTATCTACAAGGTGGCTGACGCTCCCGCCGGCCAGGGCCCGCAGGTAAGCCTGCTGGCTTCAGGTGTGGGTGTGCCGTGGGTTTTGCAGGCCCGCGAGATGCTGCTTGAGCACTGGGGCGTGCGCGCCAGCGTTTACTCAGTGACCAGCTGGAACCAGCTGCGCCGTAACGCCCTTGAGGTGGATGAGCACAACTTCCTGCACCCCGAGCAGCCGGCCCAGGTGCCGTTCCTGAGCCAGAAGCTAGCTGGGGCCACCGGTCCGTTCATTGCCACCAGCGACTACGACCACCTGGTTCCCGACCAGATCCGCCAGTGGATCCCCGGTGACTACCACGTTTTGGGCGCTGACGGTTTTGGTTTCTCCGACACTCGCGCTGCTGCCCGTCGTTTCTTCAAGATCGACGCCGCCAGTGTGGTCACTAAGGCCCTGGAGGCTTTGGCTAAGCAGGGGCAGGTTGACCGTTCCCTGGTAGCCCAGGCCATTGACCGCTACGACCTGCTCAACGTGCGCGCCGGCAACTCCGGCGCCCAGGGCGGCGACGCCTAAAACGTGCATGGCGTGTATCTGCCCGCACGTATCTGCCCGTTTTGAGCCGATACACGCCACGCATGCAGACACAATCGCACGCAAAGCCCTAAAGCTTTGCAGTAAATAGTGTGGGGGCCTGGCTACCAGCCGGGCCCCCACTGCTTAGCTAACGCCGCTTAGTTATAACGCCGCAGTTTAACTGCAACTTAGCAGCTTAGCTGCGACTACTCAGATACCAGGGTGTTCGGGTCACCGCCGGAGTAGTACTTCTTGGAGCGGTAGTGCGGGCGCAGCAGGTTCTCTACGCTCAGCAGCTCATCGAGGGTGGCCTCGTCTAGCAAGCCCATCTCCAGCACCACTTCGCGCACGTTGCGTCCAGAGCGAGCACATTCACGCCCAACCAGGTCACCGTTGTGGTGCCCAATGACAGGGTTGAGGTAGGTGACAATCCCAATGGAGCCCAGCACGTGGTTGCGGCACACATCCACATTGGCGCTAATGCCCACAACGCACTTTTCACGCAGCGCCTGCATGGCGTGGATAAGCAGGCTGGAAGACTCAAAGGTGGCCTGGCAAATTACCGGTTCCATCACGTTTAGCTGTAGCTGGCCAGCCTCTGCCGCCATGGTGACAGTAAGGTCATTACCGATCACCTTGAAGCAAACCTGGTTAACCACCTCGGGGATCACCGGGTTTACCTTGGCAGGCATAATAGAGGAACCAGCCTGGCGCTCAGGCAAAGAAATCTCGCCCAAACCAGCACGCGGGCCGGAAGAGAGCAGACGCAGGTCGTTACAGATCTTGGATAGCTTGACGGCCAGACGCTTAATAGCAGCGTGGATAGACACATAGGCGCCGGTGTCACTGGTGGCTTCCAGTAGGTTGGTGGCCCCTGAAACATCCAGGCCAGTGATTTCGTGCAGGTGGCGCACCACGCAGTCCTGGTAGCCCTCAGGGGTGTTTAGGCCGGTACCAATGGCGGTGGCGCCCAGGTTTACCTCTAGCAGCAGGTTAGCGTTGTTACGCAGACGCGGAATTTCTTCGCCTAGCAGCACTGCGAAGGCGTGGAATTCCTGGCCTAGGCTCATGGGCACCGCATCTTGCAGCTGGGTGCGCCCCATCTTGAGGATGTCTTTGAACTCGTCACCTTTGGCGTTAAACGCGCCAATCAGCAGGGATAGCTCGGCTTCTAGCTGGTCAACCTTGTGGAATAGGCCTAGACGGAAACCAGTGGGGTAAGCGTCGTTGGTGGACTGGGATTTGTTGACGTGATCGTTGGGGTTAATGATGTCGTAGCGGCCTTTGGCGTAGCCCATGTGTTCTAGCGCCAGGTTGGCAATAACCTCATTGGTGTTCATATTGATGCTAGTGCCCGCGCCGCCCTGGAAGACGTCAATGGGGAACTGATCCATGCAGCGACGGTTTTCTAGCACCTGGTCGCAAGCCCACACAATGGCGTCAGCGATCTGGGGGTCAATTACACCCAGCTCTTTGTTGGCTAGCGCGCTGGCTTTCTTGACGGTAACCATGCCCCGCACAAAGGTGGGTAGGGCGGCTACTTTTTCCTTAGAGATTTGGAAGTTTTCTTGAGCCCTGAGGGTGTGGATACCCCAGTAGGCCTCAAGGGGCACCTGACGCTGGCCAAGGAGATCTTCCTCGATCCGGGTTGCCTGAGTCATTATCTAAGTTCAGCTCCTTAATAGTTGCTGCGCTAGCACCCTTTTGGGTCGCTAACACTTATGCCTGACGGCATTACAACACTAACGGTTTGCTAGGGCTTTTGCACCCAAACACCACCAGTAACACTGACAATCTGTCAGTATTGTTGAGACATAGATGACATGGGTCCTAACATAAGCTTATGGAACCTTTGAGCCCGGATGCGATCAATACTCTGCGTGAGGCCAAGGAACGTCTAATTGAGCACTCTATAGACCGCATAAGCGCGGATCTTCCCTGGTTCCGTGAGTTGCCGCGCGCTGACCGCGAGCGCATTGAGACTGTGGCTCGTGCGGGTGTTTCTACCTTTATTGATTGGATTGCGGGTCAGGTTGATACCGGCGCACCGATGCGTATTTTCTCTGCCGCCCCCCAGACTTTTACCGGCGTTATTAGTTTGGATCAAACTATTGCCTTGGTACGCATTGTGGTGGATACGGTGCAGGCGGAAGCGCCCACGATTGTGCCGCCCCAGATGCGTGATGCGGTGCGATTGGCGGTGGCCCAATTTGGTTCTGACGTTGGTTTTGCTACTGCTGGGGTTTATGCTCGCGCTGCTGAGGTGCGTGGGGCTTGGGATGCGCGCCTAGAGTCGGTGGCGGTTGATGCTTTGCTTCACGACGACGCCAGTGTGGCTATGACGCGGGTGTCTGCTGCAGGGTGGCGCTGCCATGGACCGGCGGTGGCTATTAGCGCCCAAGCCACTTTGGACGCCGTCGCTGTAGCCCGCCTGCGCCATGAAGCCCATAACGCAGCCTATGACTGCCTGATCTCGGTGCACTCAGAAAATGTACTGATTTTGCTGGGCTCTGAGGGTGACTGGCAGGACAAGCAGGTGCATGAGCGGCTTGGTAAAGCCGCCACTGAGCTGGCTAAGACGCTTGAGGGTGACGCGGTGATTGGCCCGATTGTGACTGATATTAGTGAGGGCTCGTATTCGCTGCGCTGTGCGATGGCGGGTTTGGAGGCCTTGCCGGCTTGGCCGGGGGCGCCGCGTCCGGTGCAGGCTAATGATTTGTTGCCTGAGCGCGTGTTTGCTGGTGATGAGTTAGCTAAGGCGCAGCTGTTTGAGCAGATTTATAAGCCTTTGCACGCTTTGGGCTCCACTATTGAGGAGACTATTTACACCTACCTGCTCTCTGGGGCTAGCTTGGAGGGCACAGCGCGGGCTTTGTTTGTGCACACCAACACGGTGCGTTACCGCCTGGGGAGGGTGGCGTCGCAGCTGGGTTGGGATGCCACGGATCCGCGCGAAGCTTTTGTGTTACACACCGCAATTATTTTAGGCCGTTTGGCCCAAAGCACTAAGACTGACCAGTAGAATCTATATCGTTACTAGTCCTGCTTCAAAGGAGTCGATATGGCACATGAGCGTAGTGAAATCGTTAAGGCAATTGCCCAGATCATCAATGAGGAGACGGGGGTAGACGCCGCGCGAGTAGTTGAGGGCGCCAGCTTTGCGGCGGATTTGGATATTGACTCTTTGGACCTGTTGAGCATTACCACCCGCATTGAGGAGCACTTCAACATCACTATCGCCGACACTCAGGCCACTGCTTTGCGCACTGTGGGCGAGGCGGTTGATTTGGTGGCTTCCCTAGAGTCCTGACCCAAAGTCCTGAAACTAGGTTTTAGCTAATGGAGCGCGTTGCAGTTACCGGCCTGGGCACCATTAACCCGCTTGGGGTTGATGTGGCCCAAACTTGGGCCGGGGCACGCGCGGGGCGCTGCGCGATTAGTGCCCTTGAGGCTCCTTGGGTGGATGAGTATGGGTTGGCTGTGCGCGTGGCCGGGCAGTTGCCGGTTCCCCTTAGTGAGCTGCTCTCTGCACGCGAGGTGCGGCGCTTAGATCCGGCCACCCAGTGTGCTTTGATTGCTGCCCGTCAGGCTTGGGCGCAGGCTTTTGGCTCGACGGCGCAGCCAGATCCCGAGCGTTTGGCGGTTAGCTTCTCCCCCGGTATGGGCTGCGTGACTACGGTTATGGATGCCTGGGATACTTTGCGTACTAAGGGGCCGCGTAGGGTTGCCCCCACTACTGTGCCGGCGCTGATGCCTAATGCCCCTGCGGCCACATTAGCTATGGAGTTTACGGCTCGCGCTGGAGCTCACGCCCCGGTTTCGGCTTGCGCTTCGGGGGCCGAGGCTATCAGTTATGGGGCTGATTTGATTCGTTTAGGCAGGGCCGATGTGGTTGTTGCCGGCGGTTGCGACGACGCCCTACACCCGCTAACGGTGGCAGCCTTTGCGGCCATGCGGGCGCTATCTACTAACCCTGACCCGGCTGGGGCTTGCAGGCCTTTTGCTAGTGACCGTGACGGTTTTGTGCTGGGTCAGGGTGCGGGCGCACTGGTGCTTGAAGCCGAGTCTTACACCAAGGCGCGTGGGGCTAAGATTTTGGCTTATCTTGATGGCAGCGCAGTTACCTGCGATGCCTACGATGTGGCGCGTCCGATGGCTGATGGACACTGTCAAGAACAGGCTTTACTCCAGGCTATTACGCAGGCTGGCATTAGCCCCGCACAGGTGGGGCACGTTAACGCCCACGCTACTTCAACCCCGGCTGGGGACGGTATTGAGGCCGCTATGCTGGCGCGGGTTGTTCCCCAGGCGGCGGTTAGTGCCACTAAATCTATGACCGGTCATCTGCTGGGTGGGGCTGGTGGGCTCGAAGCGGTGCTGACGGTTTTGGCATTGGCTGAGCAGTGGGCTCCTCCCACGCTTATGCCAGGTGAGTTAGAAGCGCAAACTACCATCGACGTCGTCGGCCCTCAGGGGCGCCAGCTAAAGACCCAGGCGGCTGCCTCTACCTCCTTTGGCTTTGGTGGGCACAACGTGGCGCTCGTATTTACGGCCGCCTAAAGCGGCTATTCACTGTCGCCTTTCACCGCCGCCTAAAGTAGCTGTCTGAGGCAAAGGAAAACCGCGCCCAATGGACGCGGCGGGAAGGGAATAAGGGTACTTGGGGAGTTTAGGCGAACTTGTGCAGCCAGCGCACCGAAACGTCAGCACCTGCGTAACGGAAGGGCTCTAGCTCATCATCCCAAGCCTGACCCAGGGCCAAGTCCAGTTGACGGCGCATCTGTTCGGGGTCACCAGCCTCCAGGGCGGCACGGATACGGTTTTCGGGAACCACAATGTTTCCATGCACATCCATCTGCGCATGGAAAATACCCAGGTCAGGCGTGTGCGACCAGCGTGAACCATCGTGACCCAAGGTGGCTTCCTCAGTTATTTCATAACGCAGATTAGCCCAGCCACGCATTGCCGAAGCCAACAGCGCCCCAGTACCAATAGGGCCTACCCATGAATACTCGGTACGCAGCACTCCTGGAGTGGCTTTTTGGACCCCCCATTCCAAGTGCACTTCGGTTTTCAATACGTCTTCTAGCATCCACTGCACGTGTGGACACAAAGCCCTGGGTGCAGAGTGCACGAAAACTACACCGCGGGTGTAACCAACAGCCACGACGAAACACCTCCTGAGTGGTTTTTAGCTCGTCTTCCCCTACGTCTAAAAACATCGTGTCGAGCCGAGAGTGTGTGGATCACCTAGCGGCGTTATACGCACGTTATGTATAACGCGAAGTTTATACCAATAGGGCGCCTGCGTCATCGTTAACTGGACAATGATTTAATTAATTGTATGTTTGCTTGGTTGCCTACGCGCCCGAAGTTGCCCTCCCTAATTCATCAGGCCTTTCACGCCGATTTACTTGCCGCTTACCGTCTCGAAGGCGAGGACGGCGCCTGGCTGGTGGCCGCTAAGTCCGGCCTGGTTCGCGTAGCTAACGACGGGACCAAAACCCCGCTTTGCACTTGGGATGAGGTAGAGCGAGCCGCTTGGGATGGCCAGGAGCGCAAATTCACCATCAACCTCACCAACGCCTCCTCTAGCGAGTACATATTGGCTCAGCCCACTAATAAGGCTGAGCGTGAGCGTCTCGATCAGTTGGCGCGCACTTTAAGGCAGCAAGTTGAGCGCGCCATTGTGGTGCGCCGTGACAACGTATCCCTTGGCGATGGGGCGCTAGCCACTATCACTATCCGTCGCCGCAGCGATGGTTCACTGTATTGCCTGTCTTTAATTGAGTCCGACGCCGCCCTTAATGAGGAGCAAGTGGCGGCCCTGAAACAGGCAGAAACCCAAACTAAACTTAGTGTGGGCCTGACCACACTAGAAGATTAGCGCAGAATTTCAAGGAAAAGTTGCCTTTGCGCCGATTAGACATGCGTGAGCAGGCTTGATAAAGTTTCTTCCTGCGCGAGCAATTCCTGCGTAGCTCAACGGCAGAGCATCCGACTGTTAATCGGACGGTTACTGGTTCGAATCCAGTCGCAGGAGCCAGCACCCCGGAGGTAAAACCTCCGGGGTTTTTATTTACCTAAGCGCCCCCAGCGGCGCACTGCGCCGGCCCTCAGCAGCCGCCACTATCCGCGGCGACGCCGCCACCTGGGCCAGTCTGGCGCCGCCCCAGCCACGCCCTGCACCAGCCTGGCGCCGTCGAGTCCGCCCGGCGCCGTCGAGCCCCAAACAAAACCCCGCCTGCCACCCTAAACGGGCAAACAAGCGGGGCTAAGTAAACTTGAACGCTTTAGATGGGGCTGGTGGTGTAAACCACGGTCCCCCACGGGCTGGTAACTGTCACGCGGTAAATCAGCTTGGCACTAATGCGCTTGGGGAAAGTAGCCGGCAGACGCGAAGGCCAGAACAGGTCAAAGGTAACCGCACTGGCGCCGTCGTTAGGCGAAGTGAAGTTCTGGTTGAGCTGCAAGGTCAAATCCCACTTAGTGCGGCCATTGGCACCCTTAGAGCGCACCCCAAACCAGTGATTACCATCCGAAGTGGAGCGAGTACCCTGCACCACCGAATACCAGCCCTGGTCACGCACCACTAGTGAAGGCCAAGCCGGGTTAGCAGCAGTGCCGCGAGTGTAACGCGTACCCCTAGGCACATCCTCCTGGCTAATGCGGGGCACATCAGCGTACTCATCCGAACCGGGAGATGAAGTGTCGCCAATGTTTTCAATCACCACGTGAATTTGCTGGCCCTTACCAACCTGCTCGTAGTAGCCGCTCTTACTGGCTGGAGCCGGAGTTAGCTTGCCGGTACCCTTCTGTGCTGAACCCAGCGTAGAAGCCGCCGTGGCATTAGTCACCACCAGTGTATTTGAACCAGATTTAGTGGCAGTGGGGTAAATAATCCACGGCTGGTAGTGCTTATCTGTACCGGTAGTTTTACCCTGACCAACATCAGAGAAAGTGTTAGACCACAGCACAGCCACCACCTGGCCAGCCTGCTTATCAGCAGAAACCGCCAGAGCCGGGGCTGCTGAGGTAGCAATCAAAGCCGGCGCACTCCAAAGCGCCGCGCGCGTTACATTACGGCGTGAAACCTGCATATGAACCTTTAGGGTTGATGGGAACTTAAACCTTACTACCAGGCCATTTAGGGGGACATGACCCGGCTATGGGGGGCGCCTTAAACGCTAACTGGGATAGTTTATACCGTTCCTTAAGCCGTGAGACAATAGGCCCATGGCTTACCGCGATATCCGTATTATTGGAGACCCCGTACTACGCACTGAATGTGACTGGATCACTGACATCAACGACACTGTTAAGCAGCTTGTTGAAGATCTGCTAGAAACCGTTGACGATGAAGGCCGCGCCGGCCTGGCCGCTAACCAGATTGGTGTGGGGCTGCGCGCTTTCTCTTGGAACATCGACGGCGAAATCGGTTACGTACTTAACCCCAAGCTGGTGGAAGTTTCCAAGGACGAGTACCAGGACGGCGACGAAGGCTGCCTGTCCGTGCCCGGCCTATGGTTCCCCACCGAGCGTGCCTGGTATGCCCGCGTGGAGGGCATCGACCTGGACGGCAAGCCAGTAGTGGTTGAGGGTGAAGAGCTCATGGCCCGCTGCTTGCAGCACGAAACCGACCACCTTGAAGGCAAGCTTTACATTGACCGCCTAGAGCGCAAATACCGCGTACAGGCCATGCGTCAGCTGCGCGAAAAGGGCCTATAAAAGGGCCGGTAAACCCCAATAAACCTAACGGTCATGGTGGAAAAGCTGGCGACGCTGCGTTTCCAGCTCCACGATCTGCGTAAACACTTGGCGATATTCAGGATCGTCCAGGGCCATACGGCGCTGGCGTGAGCGCAGGTCGGCCAAACGGCGGTTAAAAGACATCTCCCCTGCCGAGCGCAGCACCCCGGCACCATAGTTGATCTGCCCGGCGACGTCGTCGTTTTTAGCAGAAACCGGCAGGGGAGCCACCGCCAACTCAGTGAGCAAAGAATCAATTATTTGCGGGGTGAACTCACGTACCTGCGCGCCCCACTGCTGCAGGGCTTGGCGCTCGCGTTCAGCTTCAGGTAGGCCCGGGTGGGCGGCGCTAATTTCGCGGGCAATTTCGGTGTATTTAGCGTAACCGCCCGCAGCCATGATGGCGTCAAACACAGCGCGGTAACTAGGCAGGTCAAATAGTTCCCGGGTCCAGTTATCCACCCCGGCTTGGGCGGCTAGTTGAGGCAGTTGCAGGGCTACCTCTAGGGTTTGGCGCTGTAGGCGCAGCAGTGGGTCTGCTTCTATGGCCCGACGCCGCGCCTCGCTAGCACTGGCAGCTTCCGCCGCCCCGGGGATGCCAGCGCGTTCTCCATTGGGCCCTATCCCGCGCCGCCCAGCGGCGCGCACGGCTCCAGCTACTTCAGCTTCACGCATCCCCAGCCAGCCAGCCAGGGAGCGGGTGTATTCGCTGCGCAGGGCGCGGTCACGGATCCCAGCCACCACCGGGGCGGCAGCGCGCAAACCGTTAACCCGTCCTTCAGCGGTTGATAAATCAACGTTTTTAAGGGCGTTGCGGATAACGAACTCAAACAGTGGCTTGCGCCCAGCCACCAGGGCTTTAACTGCCTCATCGCCGCGCGCTAGGCGCAGCTCGCACGGGTCCATGCCGCCTTGAGAGACAGCTACGAAAGTTTGGGCGGCAAAGTGCTGGTCTTCACCAAAGGCGCGCAGGGCGGCTTTTTGCCCGGCGGCGTCGCCGTCGAAAGTGAAAACCACTTCCCCACCCCGGGCCCCACCAGAGCGCAGCAGCACCCCGGCGGCAGGGTCAGCCGAGTCACCAATCAGGCGTCGGGCAATGCGCACGTGACCTTCACCAAATGCTGTGCCGCAGGTGGCCACAGCGGTTTCCACTCCGGCTAGCTGGGCAGCCATCACGTCTGTGTAGCCCTCAACCACCACGATCTGGTGGGTGGAGGCGATAGCTTTTTTAGCCAGGTCTAGTCCGTAAAGCACCTGGTTTTTCTTGTATAAAACAGTTTCGGGAGTGTTTAGGTATTTGGGGCCTTCATCATCGTCATAGAGTTTACGGGCCCCAAAGCCCACGGTGACCCCGGTAATGTCGCGGATAGGCCAGATCAGGCGGCCTCTAAAACGGTCATAGACGCCGCGTTTACCGGGTGTGCACAGGCCCGAGTCGGTTAGTTCAGCCTCTGTGTAACCCAGTGAGCGCAGGTGGCGGGCCAGGTTGTCCCAGCCTTTAGGAGCGTAGCCGATACCGAAACGTTCAGCCACCTGGCGGTCAAAGGCACGCTGGCCTAAAAATTGGCGGGCGGCGGCCGCTTCTGGGCTGGTTAGTTGACTACGATAGAAGGCTTCAGCAGCGCGATTAGCAGCCACTAGACGCTGTCTGGTACCGGGTTCAATGGCGTTAGTGGGGGCGCTGCCTTCCTCATAGCGCAGGCTCACCCCGGTTTGGGCAGCTAGTTGCTCAACTGCCTCAGCAAAGGTCAGGTGGTTGATTTTCTCAACGAAAGTGATTACGTCTCCACCTTCACCGCAACCAAAGCAGTGGAAAAAACCGGCCTGCGGGCGCACATGGAAGGAGGGGGTCTTCTCGTCGTGGAAAGGACACAGCCCTTTTAGTGAGCCCACCCCGGCACTTTTGAGCGTGACGTGCTGGCCCACGATCTCTTCAATGTTTGCCCGTGAGCGGACCTCATCAATGTCTTCACGTAGGATCTTGCCAGCCACGGGCCCATACTATCGGGTTTTAGCTAGCCTGATTTTTAACTTCCCTGGCGGGTTAAATCTGGCTAAACCAGCCGCAGTAACGCGCATGCCAAGCCCGCGCTGAGTTGTCGGTTAGCGAGGCGAGTTGATCCACAATTACGCGCTTGCGGGCACTGTCGCTGGTGTCAGCTCGCCAGTCAGCGCGAAACACCGGGTCAAGTAGCTTTTCTCCGCCTTCTTCCATGGCCTGGGCCAGGTCAAAAAGGATGGTGCGCTGACGCAGGTAGGTGGGTTCATGTTCACGTGGCGCCATTACGTAACGCACGGCGGCACCTTTAAGGATCATGATTTCAGCTTGAATTTCGCGTGGCACCACTAGATCAGCAGCGTAGCGGGTAAGCGCCCCGGCCCCGTAGCACTGGCGCGTAGCCAGCACGGTGGCATCTACAAAGCGGCCAATGAGCTGGGAGCTCATAGTTTTAAGGGCAGCTTGGTCAACGCGTGAATGGTCATAGCTAGCTAGCCAGTAGGAGCTGTTGCGCAGGCGGTGCCAGGCCTGGCCTAGCTCATCGGCGCTAAAGTCGGGGTGGTACCAGGAAAGCGTGGAGTCAATTAATCCCTCTAACTCACTGTCTTTATCTGCCCCTACCGGATCCATAGCCCCTAAGCTGATGGCATCTTCCACGTCATGCACCGAGTAGGCGATGTCGTCTGAAAGATCCATGATTTGGGCTTCAATGCAGCGTTTGAAGCTGGGGGCGCCTTGACGCATCCAGGTCGCAATATCGGCGTCGTCGCTGTAAAAGCAGTATTTGCGGGCGCTTTTACCTTCTTCTCCCCCAGGCCCGGCGCCTTTAGCCCAAGGGTATTTAGCAGTGGCATCCAAGCTGGCGCGGGTCAGGTTTAGCCCCAAGCTGCGCCCATCGGGGGCAATCACTTTGGGCTCTAGGCGGGTAAGTAGACGCAAAGTTTGGGCGTTGCCTTCAAATCCGCCAATGTCAGCGGCAATTATGTCTAGGGCTTTTTCGCCGTTGTGACCGTAGGCAGGGTGGCCCAGATCATGGCTAAGGCAGGCGGTGTCTACCACGTCAGGGTCGCAGCCCAGCTCACCGGCTAGGGCGCGGCCTACCTGGGCTACTTCCAGCGAGTGGGTTAGGCGGGTGCGCACAAAATCATCACTGGTAGGGCCAAGAACCTGGGTTTTGGCACCTAGGCGGCGCAGCCCTGAAGAGTGCAGCACGCGGGCACGGTCACGTTCAAAGGCGGTGCGCTCAGCCGACTTACTGGCTTCAGGCAGGTACCGCTCACAATCATGCGATCTATAAGCGCCAGTTATAAATTCCATAAGTTTCCCTTTTTAGCGCGACCAAGCCTGCGCTAGACGCTGTCCAATTTGCTCAAGCCCCTGGGCTACCTGCTCACTACTAGCCTGCCACCAGGGGGTATCTAGTACCTCATCAAGCGTATGTAGGCGGGTTATGCCAGCTTCAGCCAGCTCGCTGCGCCCCAAAGTTCCTTGCCCTAGCAGCGCCACCACCGGCACCCCATGCTCAAGCCCTGCCTGCCCCACAGTTTCTAGGGGGCTGCCCGCGACGACGTCGAAAGCCTGCCCATAGCCGGTAACTAGCAGTTGCGCTTGGCTCGCTAGCTGCACCAAACCGGTGGCCTGGGCGTAATAGTTGCCGGCCAAAACCAAATTAGCTCCCAGAGCCGCCAAAATTAGGCTCACGCCTCCAAGCGCGCCACTACCCCAAGCGCTAGGCGTTAAACGCGGGCCTTGGGTTAGCAGCTGGCGCCTATGGGCTGGGCGAGCCGCCTCTAATTGGCGCAGGCATTGGGCACTAGCGGCTCCCGCGCGCCGATCAATTTCCTGCACCTGGACAGCGTCTAGATCTGTTAGCGCACTCAGGTTGGCCCCGGCCCCACTTAAACCAGACAGGGCCATGGCGTCACTTAAAGCCACAATCAGCTGGTACGGCGCGGTTAGCTGCCAAGCCGCCTGCGCCCCACCCAGGGCCTGTAAGAACCCGGCGCCGCCGTCGTGAATAGCGCTGCGAGCTGCCCCCACTACCACGGTTGAGCCCGCCGGAAGCCGCTCTAAAGCCGCTTTAAAAGCGAGCCCCAAAGCAAAAGTGGAGCCGCTAGCAGCTTGAAGGCCGGCCTGGTGAGTATCAGCTGGCAGTGGGCTCAGGCACGCTAAATCAATGTAATGCTGGCCGTGGGCGGCTACCACCGGCCCATAGAGGCCAGATTCCACCGCCATGTCGGGCTGGCCAGCCAGATCAAGGCGATCGCCAGGGCGCTTGGCACGCCAGCCCCGAGCCAAACAATCAGCCACCCAAACGGCGCTATAAGAGCCTGCAACCAGGGGCACTCCCCCGGGCTCGTAAGCATACGAGCCCGGGGCTAGTACTACGCGCATACCTCAGTCTTCAAGCGCGCCGCCTAGTCGCGCCAGTAGCAGAGCCTGAGCCAACACAATATTTTCCAGCTCCCCTAGGTGCATGGATTCGTTGGCGCTGTGAGCGCGCGAGTCGGGGTCTTCAATGCCGGTCACCAGCACCTGAGCCTGCGGGAATACTTCGCGCAGGTCAGAGATGAAGGGAATCGAGCCGCCCTGACCGATCTTTACTGCATCACTCTGCCAGGCGCCAGCCAGGGATTGCATGGCCTCAGCAGTAGCCTCGCTGTCGCCGTCGGCCTTGAAAGGCTGACCCAGCTCACGGTTAAAGACCTTCACTTGAGCCCCAAAAGGAGCGTGCTCAAGCAGGTGAGCTTCTAGCGCCGCGTGGGCTTCACGCGGGTCCTGGCCAGGGGCGATACGCATAGAGATGCGGGCGCTGGCGCTGGGGGTGAGGGTGTTAGAAGACTGGGCGATTGAGGGGGTGTCAATGCCGATTACGGTGATGGAGGGCTTGGTCCACACCCGGGCGGTTAGATCACCAGTGCCCATCAGCTGCACGCCTTCAAGTAGGCCAGCATCGGCACGGAAATCTTCCTCCGGGTAGAAGGGAAAGTCCGGGTCTGCCTGTCCCTGGCTGACCAGGCCCTTAACAGCCACGTCGCCAGCCTCGTCATGCAGCGAAGCCAGTAGACGGATCAGGGTGGTGGTGGCGTCAGGAACCGGCCCACCAAACTGGCCCGAGTGTAGCCCGTGGTCCAAGGTGGTGACGGTGACGTCGCTTTGCACTACGCCACGCAGCGAGGTGGTTAGCGCCGGCGTGCCCACCTTCCAGTTGGAGGAGTCAGCCACCACAATCACGTCGGCTTCTAGACGCTCACGGTAGGTGTTTAGGAAGTTAACGAATGAAGGGCTGCCAACTTCTTCTTCACCCTCAATGTAGACGGTGACGTTTACCGGTAGTTCACCCAGGGCCTTGAGGGCCCGCAGCGACTCAACGTGGGTGATTACGCCGGCGCCGTCGTCAGCAGTGCCACGCCCGTAAAGACGGTCCCCACGACGCTGCGCCTTGAAGGGGTCGGCCTGGTCCCAGCCGCCCTGGCCTGCTGCCGGCTGCACGTCGTGGTGGGCGTATAGCAGTACGCGGGGGGCTCCGGCGGGTCCGTCGAAGTGGGCGACGACGGCGTCCTGGCCCTTTTCGCCGCTGTCGGTGGGGGCGGAAAGGATCTCCACCTGCCCACCTAGCTGCTCAAATAGACCTGCCACGTGCTCAGCGCTACGACGCACCTGGGCTAGGTCATGGCCGGCAAAAGCCACAGAAGGGATGGCTACCAGCTCGGTTAATTCATCAATAATCGCCGGCATAGCCTGCGAAATTTGCTTGCGGAGTGCTTCAGTTGTTGCCATAACTTCAGGGTATCGCGTCAAGCGGCTAATCTAGGCATGTGAAGTGGTTTAAGAAGTCCGAGCCGGAGCCTGAAAAAAGCACCCCGGCGGTAGAAGCCAAGCCTGTGCGCGGCCGGGGCCCCAAGGGACGCCCCACCCCTAAACGTAGCCAGTCTGAGGCCCGCAACCTCAAGCCCCTAGTTCCCGCTGACCGCAAAGCTGCGGATAAGGCTTCTCGCGAGCAAAAACGTGCCGAACAGCAGCACGCCTATGAGCGCATGATGGCCGGTGACGAACGCTATTTCCGCGCCCGTGACCGGGGCCCGCTAGCGGCCTATATTCGCGACTACATCGACGCGCGTTACTCCATTGGCGAGATTTTTGTGCCGCTATCTTTCGCGATCCTGATTGCCCTGCTGGTGATCGGTCAGGGCGGCACCCGCGCCACTATGACTTCTTTCGTGGTGCTGATGTCTATTTACATCATGTTCGTGTTGGCGATCATTGATGCCCTGGTGGTTTGGTTCATTGTGCGCCACAAGCTGGCCAAGAAATACCCGGACAAGCACCTGCCTTGGAGCTATGTGTTCTATGTTTTTGGCCGCTGCTTCCAGTTCCGCTCTTGGCGTCAGCCCAAGCCGCGTGTAAAGCGTCGCCAGTTCCCCAAGTAAACCGACTTATAAAACTGCGTGAGGCCCGCTTTAAGCGGGCCTCACGTTTTTAGTCGCAACCAGCAGCTACCAGGTGCCAGCTAGCTTCCTGGCAGACACCAGCTGGCACCCTGGCTAGCGTCACGGCAGGCGGCAGCTAGCGCACTGGCTAGCGCGACAGCAAGCGCCACGGCAGGCGCCGTCGCGCTAAACCAGCAGCTGCGCCGGCATTAACGCACTGGCACTTAGGCGCTCAGGGCGCGGTTAATGCGTCCAGGCCAAGCCGGGCCACCGTAAATGAAAGCGCTGTAGGCCTGCAGCAGGTTAGCCCCCGCCGCCAGCATGTCGCGGCCATCTTGGATGGAGGAAATTCCCCCCACCCCAATAATGGTGGGCTCAGGGCCTAGCTTTTCGCGCAGGCGGCGCACCACCGCCAGGGCGCGCGGACGCAGCGGGGCGCCAGACAGGCCCCCCTCCCCCAGGTTGTGGGCAATCGTGGTGTTAGTAGCCACCACGCCGTCGAGCTTAAGCTCAAGGACCAACGCAGCTACGGCGTCGACGTCCTCATCAGCCAAATCGGGGGCGATCTTAACGAACAGCGGCACGTGACGGCCAGCTGCCTTATCAGCCGCCTGGCCCACAGCGGTGAGGATGGGACGCAAGCTATCTACGTTTTGCAAGTTACGCAGCCCCGGAGTGTTGGGGCTGGAGACGTTAACCACCAGGTAGTCGGCCCAACGCGCCACGGCCCGCGCCGAGTACACATAGTCAGCTACCGCATCTTCCAGCGGCGTCACCTTAGTTTTACCGATATTGGCGCCCACAATAATGGAGCGCCCGCGCTTAGTTGAGCGCAGTTTACGTAGCGTAGCTGCGGCCTCATCGGCGCCGGAGTTGTTAAAGCCCATCTTGTTACGCACTGCGCGCACATCCGGGTAGCGCCACAGTCGCGGCGCCTCATTACCCGGCTGGGCCTTAGCGGTAAACGTACCTACCTCAACAAAACCAAAGCCCAGCATGTCCATGCCGGCAACGGTTTTGCCTTCCTTATCCATACCCGCAGCTAGGCCCAGCACCCCGGGCACAGGCCGGGCAAAGGGGCCGCTAATAGTGGGCTGACGACGCCCGGGCAGGTAACCCCAAGTGCCACGCAAAAGGTCAGATACTAGCGGCACGGCTGCAGCTACCTGCAAGCCTTTGATAGTTAGGTCGTGGATTTTTTCCGGATCAGTGTGGGTTAAGACGCTTTTATAGAGCAGGTTATAAAGCACGTGTTCAGGCTACCGCAAAGCTAAGCGAGTCTGTAGATGTGTGGGAAGCTATGACTATGACGCAAACTCTCATCATTGCGCTGAGCGCCCTAGCTATCATCGCGTTATCCGAGCCTTTAAGCGAGAAACTGCGCCTGGCCACGCCCGTCATCTTGCTGGTGATTGGGGGCGCTTTAAGTTTTCTGCCGCAGTTTGCCGGATTTGAAGTGGATCCGGATTTAATTATTGAAGTAATTTTGCCGCCGCTACTGTTTGCTACTGCAGTTAATACCCCGGTGCAGGATTTTCGTCGTAACCTAAGCGCGATCACTTCGCTGGCTTTTTTGCTGGTGATTGCCTCTACAGTGGCGCTGGGCTTTGTTCTTAATGCCATCATCCCGGGCCTGGGATTACCAATTGGTATGGCTATGGGCGCGGTTATGAGCCCCACGGATGCGGTAGCCACCACTATTGTTAAAAACCAGGGTGTGCAGCGGCGTATTGTCACAATTTTGGAGGGTGAAGGTCTAATTAACGACGCCTCCGCCCTGGTGCTGCTGCGTAGTGCGCTGGGGGCAATGGCTGGCTCGGTTAGCTTGCTGACCGTAACCCAATCGCTGGTGTGGTCTGTTGTAGGCGCACTGGTGGTGGGCATGATCGTGGGGCATTTGACGCTCTGGCTGCGCTCACACATTGGGGATGCCCGGGCGGCTACGATTTTGAGTTTCATTGTGCCTTTTGCGGCTTCTATCCCCGCCGAAGAAGTGCATTCTTCAGGTCTGGTGGCGGCGGTGGTGGCCGGGCTGGTTACCTCCTACCACCACGACAATAAACTCAGCCCTGCCCAGCGCATGATCTCAAATAACTCGTGGCAAACCTTTGGGTTGATTTTTGAGTCTTTAGTGTTCTTGCTGATGGGCTTGCAGCTGAACAATATTTTGAGCTCATTTAAAGATTCCGGCTATGCAGTTTCACTGGCTTTTAAAGCCGCAATTATTTCTCTGCTAGTAGTTACTTTAATGCGCGTAATAGTGGTTTTTGCTACCACCTATTACACGCGTTTACGTGCCCGAAATCTGATTTCTAAGCGCGCCCAGTTTGACTCTTGGGAACTGATTCTTGATGAGGTCGACGACGGGCAACTGCCTGAGGGGTTACCTTACGGCCCGCAGCTACCAAACTTGGTACGCCGGCGCACCCCCACTTCTCAGCAGCGTTTAGAGCGGATTCGTATGCGTTTGGATCGACGCCGCGCGGATATGCAGTATTACGAGGAAGCTCACCTGGGCTACCGTGAGGGCCTAACTATGGTGTGGGCTGGTATGCGCGGGGCCGTTACTTTGGCTGCGGCGCAAACTTTCCCACTGTCGACGCCGAACCGCAATTTACTGATGTTTACCGCTTTTTTAGTGGCGGCTATTTCACTGATTATTCAAGGCGGCACCCTGGCTGCTTTTATTCGCTGGATTAAACCTGACACCGCTGGCGGCTACGCCCCAGATGAACTTGACGCTGTCTACCAGCTTATTGAGGTGGCTAAGGAAAGCGTGGATGTGCCCGAGGAGCTTACGCGGATTATCGGTCCCTGCGACTCCCACACGGTTGCCGCCAAGCTGCGTAAATGGAATGCACACCGCATTGAGGATCCGCTAGTGGCCTTGGAAGTGCGTATTTTGATGTGCAAATACCAGCTTGAAGTGCATCGCGCTGAACGCGAGGCTTTAGTTGAGCAAAACCGTAAGGGCACAATTACTTCTGATGTTTATCGCCTTACTTTGAAGCTAATTGATGGCTCTGAAATGCGCGTTGAAACTCAGCTAAATATGGCCCAAGGCGGTATGAACCGAATCCTTGAGGATGAGGAAAACAGCCTGGCTGAAGACAATCGCTCCGACGACTAATTAGTTAGCGTTTGACTGTCCTGCCAGGGTTCGGTAGGCGCTTATCGGCTGAGTTAGTAGAACCTGTCGTACGTTTACGACCTAACTCAGCTAAAACATCAGCCTTTGCGTGCAGTTGTTTTACGAAGAAACAAAAGTATATTTGTTCCTCGTGAATCAGAACTGGTTCAAGCGAGAACGAGCATCCCCAAGTTTTTGGATGACTTCGCTCCTCCGCTGCTGGATTGATTGCACTTTCTGCCGCGCCGCCGACTGACGGTCAAGCTGTTTCTGAGAAATTTCCCTCCAGTGCGGATTACGCATTGATGGCGAGCGTGCGGATAGTGCTCGCGAGTAGTTCTCTTCAGCACGTTGAAGCGCATTCTCCACGTTGCGAAGTTGTTCCTCAAGACGCCAAACGCGTTCTTGAGCGCGTTGACGAGCTTCTGCTTTACGCTGCTCACCAGCTCGCTTTGCAGCTTCAAAAAGCTGATCTTTTGCAGACTTGTACTGCTGCCACAAACGATCTCTGTCTTCTTTCGCACACGGGCCTATTGCTCTCCACTGGGTGTCCAGTTGCCGCGCCTGATCTTTCGCAGCTCGATAGTCGTTAGAGTTCACCAATAAGGACATCTGATAAATCAGGCTTTCTTTCGCAGCCTTATTAGAAGCCCACTCACGCTGACGCTTCTCAAAATCCTGCTGCTTACGATCCCTCAAACGAGTACGAGCCTGATTAAACCTACCCCAAAGCCGATCATTATCCCCCTTCTCACACGGCCCAACCTGCTTCCACTCCTCACCAAGCCTACGCATCTGTTCCGACGCAGAACGCAAATCAGACGAGCCAGCAAGCGACTCCGCCTGCGAAACAATCCGCTCCTTCGCAGCTTTATTAGAAGCCCACTCACGCTGACGCTTCTCAAAATAAGCACTGCGAGCAGAATTGAACTTTTCCCTAGCTGCCTTAAACCTCTCCCATTGAGCAGCATCGGCTGATTTCTCTCCACGCCCAACAGCTTTCCACTCAGTCAGCAAACTTTTAAATTCTTCGCCGCCTTTTTTCCAATCTGTCGTTGTCGCCAGTTGTTCAGCGCGAGAAATTAGTTTTTCTTTAGCTTCACTGGCCACCGCCCAGTTGTCTTTGACTTGCGGAAACATTTTCCTTGAATGCCGCATGTCATGGTGCCCTGGTTCGCCAGTCTTCTGGTTCCAGGCATGTACATGATCGACTTCCTGTTGGATGTCTTGAACATGTCCCCGGGCAATGAGTACATCTTCACCGTCCGTTGAATATTTAGCAGTTACTCTTCTGTTCTTCTCGTCGAAGCCGTGAATGATTCCGTCTTTGGTCCACCTTGAGGCATTCATGCGAAGATGCTATCAAGCTATTCAAACTTGTGTGTTGGATTTGTGTATGGGACGAGCGTAATCGGGCAAATAGATATAGAAACCCTGACACATATGAAAGTACTGGCTCTTTTAAACTGAGCCACGCCTGGCAGCGGCATGAGCCCGGCGGCGATATTCGTCTTTATCAATCGCCCCGCGCACATAGTCAGTCAGATTTTCTACGTCTTCACGCGTATGTTGCACGCCTTCATGCCAGCTAGAAGCTAAAGCTTGCATGACAGCCCAGTGCTGAGCCTGATCAAGCTGGGCAAACAGCTCTGGCCAGCGCTTATCAAGATCAAGTGTTTCAGCCATTACGTCCCCTTTACCTTAACTTGTCCATCATTTTAGATCCTTAATACAAACTACGAGTGGTTTTCCTGAAACTACAAAGGGGCGTTTAGCATTTCGCTAAACGCCCCTAATTGCTTGGCTCAGGCTTATACGTTAAAGCCTAAAGCTCGTAGCTGTTCACGCCCTTCAGGGGTGATCTTGTCTGGGCCCCACGGCGGCAGCCACACCCACTGCACCCGTACGTCGTCGGAAAGGTGATCTAGCACCTGGCGGGCCTGCTCCTCAATCACATCGGTGAGCGGGCAGGCAGCCGAGGTCAGTGTCATGTCCAGGGTGATCTCGTTGCTAGAACCAATCTCCACCCCGTAAAGCAGACCCAAATCCACCACGTTAATGCCCAGCTCCGGGTCAATCACGTCACGCAGGCACTCTTCGACGTCGGCCACGTCAAAGCTGCCCGGCTCAGCACGCGGGGCAAAAGCGTTATCAGCCGCTAGTCGGGCTGCACTTTGGCCATCAAGCTGAGCCTGGGAGGCGGCCTTAACCTCCTCCTGACTAGCCACACGCGGGGTGTAGCTAGCAGCCATAGGGTTGTCGCTCATCTACTAACTCCTTTATTCGTCACAGTGAGCAGCACTGGCACTGCCACTAGCAACCTGGTCGTTAACTACTGCTTTAGCTACCGCGTCTTTTAAAGCCATCCAGCCCAGCAGGGCACACTTAACCCGGTTGGGGTATTTAGACACGCCCTCGAAAGCTGCGCCGTCGTCAAGCGCATCCAAAACCGCGTCATCCACCCCCTGGCCGCGTGAATGCATCAGGGCGTCAAAGTCTTCCTCTAGTTCACGCACCTGCTCTAGGTCTTTACCCACCACCAGATCGTTCATCACGGAGATGGAGGCCTGCGAAATTGAGCAGCCGCTACCCTGCCAACCCAGCTCGGCTAGGGTCTGCCCCTCTAGGCGTACCTGTAGCTGCACCTCATCGCCACAGGTGGGGTTGACCTGGAAAGAGTCACCCTGGGGTGCCTCTAGCAGGCCCTGACCGTGACGTTCACGCGAGTGGTCGAGGATAACTTGCTGGTAAAGCTGATCTAGTTCATTCATAAGCTACCTAGCGGTTGAAATACTTACGTACGTTTTGTAGCGCGTCGAGGAATTGAGACACGTCTGCGGGCGTGGAGTATACCCCCAGCGAGACGCGGGCGGAGGCACGCAGCCCGAAGTGGGCGTGGATCGGCTGGGCGCAGTGGTGACCGGTGCGTACCGCTACCCCACTGGCATCTAACACCTGGCCGACGTCGTGAGGGTGTACCCCCTCCACTTCAAAGGCCACTACCCCCAGGCGCTGAGTGGTGTTGGCGGGGCCCAACAGGCGCACGCCTTCAACCTGATTCATGCCTTCAAGTAGCTGGCCAGTGAGCTCATGCTCGTTAAGCATGGAGCGTGACAGGTCAAGTTCACGCAGATAATCAACGGCGCTGTGCCAGCCGGCGGCCTGTGCAAGCGGCTGGGTGCCCGCCTCAAACCGGGCCGGCGGGGCCATATAGGTGGAGCGCTCCATATCCACCAGCTCAATCATGGAGCCGCCGCTGAGCACCGGGGGCAGACTGTAAAGCAGCTCCTGGGTGGCGACCAACGCCCCAATACCGGTGGGGCCCAGCATCTTGTGGGATGACAGGCAGATCGCATCCACCCCGGCGCTAGCCAGCTGGGCAAAAGAAAGCGGCAGGTGAGCACTGGACTGGCAGGTGTCTAGCACCACCACGGGCTTGCGCTCTTGGGCGCGTACCGCCGCCAAAATGGGTTCCAGGTCAGTGATTGCGCCGGTTACGTTAGAAACATGGGTTAGCGCCACCACGCGGGTGCGGCTGTTAATAGCCTGGGCCAGTAGCGCCGGGTTAGTGTCAATGCGCCCGTCAGCGGTTAGCTCCAGCCAGCGCAGCTTGGCCCCGGTGCGTTGGGCCAGGATCTGCCAAGGCACCAGGTTGGCGTGGTGCTCTGCGGGGGTTACTAGGATTTCGTCGACGGCGCCCAGGTTTAGATCCAGCGGCCCGTCACCTCCCGCTACCCCCTGGGAGGCGTTACCGATGCCCAGCGCCACCAGGTTGATGGCTTCGGTGGCGTTTTTGGTGAATACCAGCTGCTGGGCGGGGGCGTCCACAAAACTGGCTACCGCTGCGCGGGCGTCATCCCAGGCGGCGGTGGCACGGTCAGCCAGCTCATAGGTGGAGCGGCCTGCCGCGCCGTTGGAGCGCTCATAGAATTCGGTGACGGTATCGATGACGCAGTTAGGTTTTTGGCTGGTGGCAGCGCTGTCCAGGTAGGCTAGGCGGCCACCATCACGGGCCGGGGTAGCCAGGGTCGGAAAATCGGCCACAATAGCTGCCAGCTCTGACTGGCTAAGCGCCACATTGTCGCGGGCGGCGATACCAATTCCAGTTAATTGCGTCATGAGGATTCTTAACTTCTTAGGTCTATGCCCGCCGTAGCTTGAAGCTGCGGCGGGCCGGTTAAATTTGTATGCGCCTAGCCGGTGGCGGCGTGGTTGGATAGCCCAGTTGGCCTATCCAACCACGCCAGCTAGGGGCTTTTAGCTTGGCTAAGCAGCTAGTAGGTTACTTCAAGAAGCGGTCGTAGCCTTCTTCTTCAAGACGGTCGGCCAGCTCGGGGCCACCCTGCTCAGCCACGCGCCCGTTAACAAACACGTGTACGTAGTCAGGCTTGATGTAGCGCAAAATACGGGTGTAGTGGGTGATCAGCAGGAAGCCGGCGTCGGACTCACTGTGTAGGCGGTTAACGCCCTCAGAGACAATGCGTAGCGCGTCAACGTCCAGACCAGAGTCGGTTTCGTCAAGCACAGCAAAGCGCGGGCGCAGCAGTTCCATCTGCAAGATTTCAAAACGCTTCTTCTCACCACCGGAGAAGCCGGCGTTCACGTCACGCTGAGCGAAGGCGGGGTCCATACGTAGGCGCTCCATAGCGGCGTTAACTTCACCGATCCACTGGCGTACCTTGGGGGCCTGGCCGTCCATGGCGGTCTTGGCAGTGCGCAGGAAGTTAGCCACGCTTACGCCGGGTACCTCCACCGGGTATTGCATGGCCAGGAACAGGCCGGCGCGGGCGCGCTCGTCCACGCTCATTTCCAGCAGGTTTTCGCCGTCGAGCAGCACTTCACCTTCGGTGACCTCATAGGCGGGGTGACCGGCAATGGAGTATGCCAGGGTGGACTTACCTGAGCCGTTGGGGCCCATGATGGCATGTACCTGGTTGGAGCCAATGGTTAGGTCTACACCGCGCAGAATCGGCTTGGGGCCATCGTTGGTTTCTACCTGTACGTGCAGGTTCTTAATTTCTAGGGTGCTCACGTCTTTTTCCTTAACTTATTTGATTGGATCAGGCTTCCAGCAGCCCGCTGACTTCAAGTTCTGCTTCGATGGCGCTCATCAAGCGTTCTTCCACCTCGGGCACGGCAATTTCGGCCACGATTTCGTTGAAGAAGCCCAGCACCACCAGGCGGCGAGCCTCAATCTCGGGAATACCGCGAGCGCGCAGGTAGAACAGCTGCTCGTCGTCGAAACGGCCGGTGGCGCTGGCGTGACCGGCGCCTTCAATCTGGCCGTTTTCGATTTCCAGGTTGGGTACTGAATCAGCCTTGGCCCCGGTGGTTAGTACCAGGTTGCGGTTGAGTTCGTAGGTGTCGGTGCCACGGGCGTGGCGGCCGATGAGGCAGTCACCTACCCACACGGCGTGAGCGTCTTTACCCTGTAGGGCGCCCTTGTAGGTGACGCGCGAGTAGCAGTGGGGCTGAGTGTGGGCCACGTAGGGGCGGTGTTCTTGGTGCTGGCCGGCGTCGGTGAAGTACACGCCGTAGGCGTCAATGTGTCCGCCTTCGCCGCTAAAGCCCAGTTCGGGGCTGATGCGTACGTCGCCGCCTAGGGATACCACTACGTGTTTGAGGGTGGCGTTGGCGCCTACCTCGACGCGGTGTTGGCTGGCGTGTAGGGCGTGGTCGTCCCATTCCTGGTTGGTGACCAGGGTTAGCTCAGCATCGGGGGCTACGCTAACTTCGACGCCTTGGGTGTAGTAGGCCATGCCTTTGTGGGAGAGCACCACGGTGGCTTTGGAGCCAGTTTCAGCAATGATGCGTAGGTGTCCGGCGCTGGGGTGAGCGGCGGCGGCGTCGGCGTCTTTAGCCTGCCCGGTAATTTCCACTACCAGGGCCTGTGCTGCCTGGACGCCGGCGCCAATGGTTACCACGGTGGCTTGGTTGAAACCGTTCCAGGCTACTGCGGAGGCGCGGTCGCCGGGCTGGCCTACCTGGCCTAGGCGTTCGTCGGTGCGCTCAACGTTTTGCACGCTGATGCCTTCAACCTGGTTGGCAGTTACCTTTACCTGGTCTTTGGCGGCGCTGACGGCCTCTAGGTCAAATAGCGGGGCAAAACGTTTGCGCGGGGTGAAGCGCCATTCTTCTTCCTTGGTGGGGATGGGGAAATCCGCTAGGTCGAAGGAGGTTTTGCGGTCTGCGCGGCTGGAGACGTAACGTGGCCCGCCGTGTGAGTGGGCCCCAACGAGCTTGGCTTGGGAATGGTCGGTTGCTAGGTTTTGACTCATTTTCTTCTCCTCGCGGTCAGCCGACCGAGTTTTCCATCTGTAGCTCGATTAGACGGTTGAGTTCCAGGGCGTATTCCATGGGTAGCTCACGGGCAATGGGCTCGACGAAGCCGCGCACAATGGTGGCCATGGCTTCGGTTTCGGTTAGCCCGCGCTGCATCAGGTAGAACAGCTGGTCTGCGCTTACCTTGGAGACGGTGGCTTCGTGGCCCATTTCTACCTCGTCGTTGCGTACGTCAACGTAGGGGTAGGTGTCTGAGCGGCTGATTTCGTCGATTAGTAGCGCGTCACAGAGCACGTTGGACTTGGAGTGATGCGCGTTGGGCATGATTTTTACTAGGCCACGGTAGGCGCTACGTCCACCATTACGGGAGATGGATTTAGAGACAATGTGGCTGGAGGTGTAGGGCGCCATGTGTACCATCTTGGCGCCGGTGTCTTGATGCTGGTCTTCGCCGGCGAAGGCGATGGAGAGGGCTTCACCGCGTGCGTGGGGGCCAAGCAGGAATACTGCTGGGTACTTCATGTTGCGCTTGGAGCCGATGTTGCCGTCTACCCATTCCATGGTGGCGCCTTCTTCGCAGGTGGCGCGCTGGGTGACTAGGTTGTAGACGTTGTTAGACCAGTTTTGGATGGTGGTGTAGCGAACCCGGGCGTTCTTCTTGACCACGATTTCCACGATGGCTGAGTGCAGCGAGTCGGTGGAGTAGATGGGGGCGGTGCAGCCTTCTACGTAGTGTACGTATGAGCCCTCGTCGGCGATGATTAGGGTGCGCTCGAACTGGCCCATGTTTTCGGTGTTGATACGGAAGTAGGCCTGCAAAGGGATTTCTACATGTACACCCGGGGGTACGTAGATGAAGGAGCCACCTGACCATACGGCGGTGTTTAGGGCGGCGAACTTGTTGTCGCCGGCGGGAACTACGGTGCCGAAGTACTCCTTGAACAGTTCGGGGTACTTCTTGAGGGCGGTGTCGGTGTCGACGAAGATAACGCCCTGTTCTTCTAGGTCGCCACGGATCTGGTTGTAAACCACTTCAGATTCGTACTGCGCGGCCACACCGGCCACCAGACGCTCGTGTTCGGCCTGGGGGATACCTAGACGGTCGTAGGTGTTTTTGATGTCTTCGGGTAGGTCGTCCCAGCTGTTGGTGGGACGCTCAGTGGAACGCACGTAGTACTTGACCTGGTCCATGTCTAGCTGGGATAGGTCGATACCCCAGGTGGGCATGGGTTTACGCTCGAAAATTTCGTATGCTTTCAGGCGGCGTTCGAGCATCCATTGCGGTTCTTGTTTGATGGCCGAGATGTCTCGTACCACCTGCTCGTCCAGTCCACGCTTGGCACTTTGGCCGGCGGCGTCTGAGTCATGCCACCCGTAGTCGTAGGACGTGGAGATAGACGCAATGATCTCCTCGTCGCTACGTTGTGCCTCATTCGTGGTACTTGTCATCGTTGTCCTTCCTTTTGCCTGCGTAAGTTTGCAGGCTCCTGTGGGTGCCTGATGGCCCTGGCGCGCACGGTAGGCATCGCTAGTGGCACATGGGTGGTGCACACGTGTTCTCCGCCCGCTAGGGTGGCCAGTCTTTGTACCGGCACTCCTAGTAGCCGGGAGAACGCAGCGGTCTCCGCGTCGCATAATTCATTAAATTTGCCAGCTACTTCGCGTACTGGGCAGTGGCCTTGGCACAGTTGGACCGCAAAGGTACCGTCCCCGATTTCGCGAACGGTAGCTGCGTATCCGTCAGCGCTAAGTGCGTCCGCTAGGGCGCGTGCGCGTGCTGCCGGGTCTTTACCTACGCTCTCGACGACGCCGCTGTAGCGCCGCTCTAACTCTCGCCCGCGAGCTGCGGCAAAGGAATCTACCGCATCTTCGCCAGCGATTTGGGAGAGGTAGGACAGGGCCCGACTAGCAAGTTCTGAGTAGCCTTCTTGAAGGTTGGTGCGGGCGGCAGCGGTGGCCACATAGTGGCGTGCGGGACGCCCACGGCCGCGCCTGGCCGCCGCTAGGCGGTCATGGACTTCAATCTGACCGGTGTTTTCTAAGGCGGTGATATGACGTCTAATTGCGGCTGGGGTTAGTGAAAGTACGCGCGCGAGCTGAGCGGCTGTAATGGGCCCCTTCTCAACAATGAGATCAAGGACTTTAGCCCTAGTGCCGGCGTCGTCGCCGTAGTTCATTGGTCCTCCTTTACGCATCGCCCGCGACTATCTTAGGGATGCCACATATCCTGGTTGCTTCCAGCATACCCGGCACCCACAACAATAGCGAAGATTAGGCTTGCATAAATACTAAAACCACTTTGTTGAGAGCGGAAACACGCCAACTTTGCTCAACCTAACTTAGGTTTACCTGCACAATTTCACGCTTTGGCCACTCCCCCAAGCCAAGCCGATTCCAAACTGAATACTTGACCACATTTGGCCAGCAGCGAGCATAGCAGATAAGGACCTATGTCCTTAAATAAGTAGGGCTTACGCCACCACCTACCGGCAGGTGACGTAAGCCCAAATAGCAGCCAGTTAGACCGCACAAATCAGTTTTTAGACGGCAATAGCTCAATCGCAGGGCGTGGAGCCGCCATGGCATTAATAGGAGCCTGCGGATCGCGATAGCCCAAAGCAAAACCAGTAATCAGCTTGTAATGCTCAGGAATCTCAAACTCAGCCTCCACCGGGGCACGCCAAGTAGACAAAATCCCAATCGCACACGAATCAATCCCACGCGATTTAGCCGACAAAAACAAGGTCTGCAACATCAAACCCGCATCCATAGCCGACCAAGGCAGCATCTTTTCGTGCACAAACACAAAACCCATCACCGGCGCATCAAACGCAGTCACATTACGCCTATTAGCGGCGTCGCGCCCAGCATGATCAGAGCGCTCCACCCCATAAGCCCCATACAGCAGCTTAGCCACCTCAACCTGGGCCGGGCGCAGCTCGCTGGGGTAAGGCTTCCACACCGGGAAATCCCCATCAGGCAAATCCCCACGCAGCGCCGCCTTAGCGCCAGCCATAGCTTTGTGATGCTGAATATCTAGCGTCTTATCGAAACGCTCCACATAATCCTTACGCAGGCGCTGCGCCTGCTCCCCTTGCGCAATAGCCACCCGAAAAGCACACGTATTAGACCAGCTAGGGGCACTAGCGGCGTCGTCGAGAATAGCGCGCAAATCCTCAGCGCTAACCGGCTTATCCAAATAAGCCCGCACTGAACGGCGCGAGGCTGCCAAAGCAGAAAAATCATTCATAATTTCCACCCTAGCAACCCCACCCCAGTTACAGCGCCAAACAGCTAGCTAACAGCTTAAAGCTCAGGCTGGACCTCAAAGCCATAAGGAGCCTGCAACCACGGCGCATCCGCGCTACGCAGCCCCTGCCAGCCCTTTACACGCATCCGCTCCGTAGCCAGCAAGCCAGCCACAGCCGCCGCATTATGAATCTGGCCAGCTAACGCCGCATCCACCGCCTGCGCCAAAGGCACCCAGGTGGGACGCAAATCAGCTTCCTCATCTTCGCGCACAAAATCGTTACGTTCCACGCGACGCAAATCCCGCGCTAGCAACACCCGCAGCGACTCAGTCAAACAGCCAGCAGAAGAAAACACATCCACCAAGGTGTGCCAAGTGAGCGCCTCCATGTCAGTCTCTTCACGCAGCTCACGCTCAGCCGCCACCAAAGCAGACTCACCCGCATGATCCATCAAACCCGCCGGCAACTCCCATAGGTTAGCGCGCACCGGGTGACGATACTGGCGGATCATAAGCACCTCAGGGGCGCCGTCGATCTGAGAAGAATCCTCACCCTCACGCAAAGCCACCACCGCCACAGCCCCATGATGCGCCAAATACTGGCGCCCAATCGGATCCGCACCCGGCTCTAGACGCAACGTGTCCGCATCCAAAGCAAACACCGGCCCAGACCACATACGCTGGTGACTTACCAGCTCCCGACTAAGATCGCGCTCATCACGCAACTGCATCAGCGTTCCTCTCCATTTTTAGCTGCGGCCGCCTCACGCGCCTGCAAGCTAGCCTCACGCGGCAGCAAGTGAGCCTTAGGCGAAGCAAAAACCTCACTGCGCCGAGCCAAAGCCGCCTTAACCAAGCCCGCAAACAACGGGTGAGCCTTAGTGGGGCGAGACTTAAACTCAGGGTGAGCCTGCGTGGCCACATAGTAGGGGTGAAGCTTAGAATCCAGCTCCACGAACTCAACCAAACTACCATCCGGAGAGGTACCACACACGTGCAAGCCCACAGATTCTAGGCGCTCGCGGTAGTCATTGTTGACCTCGTAGCGGTGACGGTGACGCTCACTAACCTCACAGGTGCCATAGGCTTGGGCCACCACTGAGCCGGCGGTGAGCTTAGCCGGGTAAGCCCCCAGGCGCATAGTGCCACCCAGGTCGCCTTCACCTTCCACAAATTCACGCTGTGAGTTCATGGTGGTAACCACCGGGTCAGGGGTTTCGCTTTCCATCTCAGTGGAAGCGGCAGCTTTTAACCCCAGCAGGTTACGGGCAGCTTCAATCACCATGCACTGTAGGCCCAGGCAGATACCCAAGGTGGGCACGCCGTGTTCACGGGCCCATCGCAGTGCCCCCAGCTTGCCTTCAATGCCGCGCACCCCAAAACCGCCGGGTACCACAATGGCGTCCACCCCGGCCAGGGCCAGCTGCGCACCGTTGGGGGTTTCGCACTGGTCAGAAGCCACCCAGCGGATATCCACATGGGCGTTGTTGGCAAAACCGCCGTGCTTAATAGCTTCAGAGACGGACAGGTAGGCGTCGTGCAAGTCCACGTACTTACCAACCAGCGCCACCTCAACGCGGTACTTAGGCGAGTGCACCCGCTCTAGCAGCGCATTCCATTCGCGCCAGTCCACGTCACGGAAGGTTAGCCCCAGGCGCTGCACCAGGAAGGCATCTAGACCCTCACGGTGCAAGGTGGGGGGAACTTCGTAAATGGAGGCGGCGTCTTTACATTCAATTACGGCTTCGCGCTCTACGTCGCACATGAGCGCCACTTTGCCTTTGATGCCTTCAGGCAGGGGCCGGTCAGTGCGTAGCACCAGCGCATCTGGCTGGATACCAATATTGCGCAGGGCCGCCACCGAGTGCTGGGTGGGCTTGGTTTTGAGCTCGCCGGCGGCGGGCAGGAAAGGAATCAAGGATACGTGCACGAAAGCCACGTTGGCGCGGCCAATGTCGGCACGTACCTGCCGGGCGGCTTCTAGGAAGGGTTGAGATTCAATGTCACCAACGGTTCCGCCGATTTCGGTGATGATTACGTCGGGGGCGTTGCCGTCACTGTCAGGCTCAGCCTGGGCGCGCATCACGCGCTTGATTTCGTCGGTGATATGCGGGATGACCTGCACCGTGTCACCTAGGTATTCGCCGCGACGTTCTTTAGCAATTACGTTTGAGTAGACCTGCCCGGTGGTGGCGTTGGCTTTGCCCGATAGGTTTACATCCAAGAAGCGCTCATAGTGACCAATGTCTAGGTCGGTTTCGGCGCCGTCTTCAGTTACGAACACCTCGCCGTGCTGAAAGGGGTTCATGGTGCCCGGGTCTACGTTGATGTAGGGGTCTAGTTTTTGCATGGCCACGCTTAGTCCGCGTGAGCGTAGCAGTCGCCCCAGACTGGAGGCGGTTAGCCCTTTACCGAGGGAGGAAACTACGCCTCCGGTTACGAAAATGTGTCGGGTTACGTGGGCGTGGTTTCCGTATGCATCTATCACGGACTTCCAGCCTACTCCCCTATTGCAGCTACTAAAGAGCCAGGACCCGGTCTAGTTGCTCACGTAGCTGTGTTTCCCCAGGGATTTTGGCGACGGCGGCGCGCGAGGCTGCTTCTAGGGTTTCGCGCCGCTTAGGGTCGCTGATTACGGCGACGACGGCGTCGGCTAGCGGACCTGCCTGGGGCTCTACCAGCTGGCCACAGCCGGCCAAAGTGTAGGCGCTGCCGCCAACATCGGTGGCCACAATAGCGCGGCCCGCTTGCATGGCTTCACGCAGAGTTAGGGGCTGACCTTCCCAGTAAGAGGTTTGCACCACCACATCAGCTTGGGACAGCAGAGCGCCAATGTCTTCACGGCGCCCCAGCAGCTTAACGGGTAGGGCGGCGTCGTCAATTTGCTGGTTTAGTTGCGCTTTAAGGGGGCCGTCTCCCGCCACTAGCCAGGTGAAGTCAATGCCGCGTTGTTTGATTAGAGTGGCTGCTTCTAGCAGCAGGTCTAAGCCTTTTTGGGGGGCCAGGCGGGCAACGGTAAGCAGGCACGGCGCAGCGTCAGTGTCAGAACTGGCGCCATAACCAGAGCCAGAGTCAACACCAGAGCCAGCGTCCGAACTCTGCGCGCTGTCCTGGCTGATTTCTGGCTGGGCGGCGTGATCCATGCAGCCGCGCGCCGGGGCGGGCACAACCGCGATTTCCCCTGCCTCTAGACCTAACTGTTTAGCTTTTTCAAGTAGATCTGGGCTGACGGTGAGCACATAGTCAGCGCCTTTAACCACCACTAGTTGCAGGGCCTTGCCTACCAGTCGGGTGGGGGCTGAGCCTACCGGCAAATTGTGTAAGGTCACCACTACGCGCGGGCGCTTGGCGGCAGATAGACGCTTAGCAGCCAGCACCGCTAAAGCTCCGGCGCGCAGGCCGTGGGCGTGAATTACCTCTACAGTAGCGGCCAGCTGTTTTAGTTGGCGCAGCGCTTTTAAGTCAGCTCCTGAGGGGCGGGCGCCAATATCGATTTGGTAAGTGCGCAGGCAAGCGCCGCTCACAGCGTCGGGGGCCGGAAAGATGACGTTGCTAGGCCCAGCCAGCAAAACTTGATGACCGTCTTTAGCTAACAGCTGGGATACCTGGCGGATGTGTGCACGCACTCCCCCAGCAGCCTGTGCGCTTAACTCTAAAACGCGCGTCATGCTCACTCCTGATCAGTTTTAGCCAGCGCTTTACGTGAGCGCAGCACTTTAATGCTTTGGGGCACCGCATAGGCTCCGCCTAGGGCTATAGCGCCAGCTACGGCTAAAGCCAAAGCTAACAGGCCCACCACCCCTAACGCACTAGTGGGGTCAAGTAGCTGTGCTAGCGCTAATGCCGGCACGCTCACTACCAGATACAAAGCCACTATTTTCAAGCTGGGCACCAGGGCTCTAGCCCCTACCCGGCGCGCCAATACCAGCGCTAAAGCCACCCCAGCCAGGCTCATACCAGCTGAGGAGGCAGCCCCCAAATACACCAGCACCGCAGAGCCTTTAGCGTTAGCGCTAAACACCCAGCTGGCGCCGGCCACCACCAACCAACCCAGGCAAGTGGCCAGGGCGGCGCTACGGGCGGCGTCGAGCACATAAAGCACCCGGGTGAGCTGATAAATCAGGGCGTAACCCACCAAGCCCGGGGCGAAAGCCACCAGCGCGGCCCCCATATAGTCCACGGCAGTGATCAACCCAAATACCTGCTGGGCTAACGGCGCCCCCAACATCAAAGCGCCCGAGCCCACGCAGGCTGCCAAAGTAACCAAAGCTGTGGAGTTAGCGATTAGATCCTTTGTCTCACGTGAAACATGCTTAGCCGCTAAACGGGCCGCCAACTGCGGATATACCACCGTGGCCAGGGGCACTGCGAGAACCGCATAGGGCAAAACGTAGATAGCCTGGGTGTACTGGTAGATAGCGATCGTGCCGGCACTGCCGTAGCGACGCGCCACCGCCACCACCGTTAGCACGCTTATCTGCTGGGCAATCAGCGCTGCAATCCCCGCCCCGGCCAGTGAGCGCAGCTGGGTGAAAGTACCCGCAGGCAGACGCAGGCGTGCACGCAGCCCCAACCCTAGGCGATGCACCGGCCACAGCAGCGGCAAGCTCAGCGCGGCCACACCCGCAGTTGTACCCCACCCCAGGGTAAGCACCGCCTGAGCGTAGTGACCTGCATCTATAAGCGCGCCATAGATGCCATAGGTAAGCATCACTACCAGACTGGAAAAAATCGGGGCCAGCGCCGGCCAGGTGAAACGGTTGTAAGCCTGCAGCACGCCAGTGAGCACCACACCCAAGCCATAAAGCGGGATTTGCAGGGCAAACATGCGCAAAAACGCCACCACCAACTGGTGGCTGCCACCCCAGTAGGTAATTGCTGCCTTATCGCCGCCCATGCGAGTGTCGCTGGTGACCAGCAGCTGCGCCAAAGGCTCAGCAAATAACGCCATCAGCAGCGCCAGGGGTAGCAGCACCGCCAGGGTTAAACCCAGCAGGCCACTAGCAGTGGCACGCACCTTTTCGCGTTGACCGTGGGCAATAGCGCCAGCTAGCAGGGGTACTACTGTGCCAGCCAGGGCTCCACCCACCACCACCTCGTAAAACACGTTGGGGATCTGGTTGGCGGAGCTGTAGGCCCCCGCCATGGCGCCAGAGCCAACCGTGGCTGCCTGCACTACCCAGCGCAAAAATCCCAGCAGTCGCGAGGCTAGGGTGAAGGTGCCTACCTGGCCTGCTTTAGCCCCCAGGGAGGCGCCGGTCTTAGCGCCTTGAGTAGTCGAAACATCGCCCTGTGGGTGGGCGTCGTGAGATTTTACAGCGGGCGACGCCATAGCTGGTCAAGCCAGTTCAGGGCCGGGTTGGCGGCAATCACCTTAGAAAACGAGACTTTCTCAGAAGCCAAAATCAAACTCACCACGCCCAGGGCGGTCCCCAGACGCAATTTCCAGGAGTCATTGGCTGCCAGGGAGGTACCCAGCAGGGCGCCGGCAGCGTTGGCGCCGGTGTCTCCCAGCATGGTGGTTTCTTGTAGGTCTTCCACCAGGGCAGTGATAGCGGCGGCGTTAAGCCCGCTAGCCAGCAAACGCTGGGCGCTAGCCCCCGAGGCTGAAGCCGGTGAAACTGGCTTGACTGACGGCGCAGCTGACGCCCCCGAGGCCACTGACGCCGTCGCTGACGTAACTGACGCCCCCGAGGCCGGGGTTTTTGCAGCCGCGCAGCTGAAGTAGCTTAGCGGCACTGCCACCAGCACTGTGGCCTTAAGCGCCCGCCCTGGACGCAGATCCAACAGGTTCGCCAGGTTAGCGGTGCCCGCAATCAGCACCGTATTTAGCGCCAGGTCCGATACTTTCCCGCCCACGCTGGTGGCCTTAGACCCCACCAGGGCGCTTGCCGCAAGCGCGCTAGCGCCAATTCCAGCAATTTTGATTACGCCGGTGGTTACCTGCCCGTGGGCTAGGGCGCCTAGGTGGCCCTTGAGGCCTTTAGCTACCTTGTCGCCGTCGTGGGCGCCTTGATCGACGTCGTCGATATAGCCTGCCAGGCCCCCACCTAAGGAAGCTACTACCCCACCCAGGGCGGCACGGGGCTGGTCGCTGAGCGCGCTGGCCACGGCGGCGCTAGCCACGCTGGCACCGGCCATGGCCACGCCTCCGCGTAGGCTCACGGTTACGCCGTGGAAATTAGTGCGTTCCCATTGGCTGGCTTTAATGCGTTTGCGGCGCAGCACATAACCAAGGCCGGCGCATACCCCGATGCCGGCGCCCACTACGGGCAGCTGCCGGGGGCTGATACTAAAGCGCATAAGGCTAGCTCCTGTTTATTTGCTCCTGTTTACTTGGCTACTACTTGGCCACGCCGGGCATGAGGGCGTCGGCGTTAGCGGCGAAACCGTAGGAGGCCTTGGTGGCCGCCTTGGCGTTGGCCAGGGCCAGGGCGGAGGTAACTGCGGCGGGGGCTGAGCCCACACTGTCCACGGTGGTTAGGGTGGTGCCGGCGCTGCGGGCGGCTGAAACTAGGTCTGTATCGCTGCTAGCAGCGCCCTCTAGCACGGTGGGGGCCACGGAGCTGACTCCACGCAGAGCGGTGAGCCAGTTGGTGTTTTGGGTTGCGGCCTCAGAGGAGTTGACACTCTTGGGGTCAACTGAACGCGGGCCTACTACCACAATGCGCCCGGCAACGCCGTCCTTGCTTTCCACCTTGATCAGGGGGTTTTCAGAGGCGGTGAGTAGATCCTGCAGGTTTGAGCCCTGGGATTCGGGGCTGGTTAGGGCTACGGCTAGGCCCTGACCCAGCAGTTCGTTGCCGCTGGCGGCCTTAACAGTGCCGGGCAGGTAGCTGGCGAACTGGGCGGCGTAGGTGGAGCGGAAAGTTTCGCGGCTCTTGCTCACCCAAGCGTCGGTTAGGCTTACGCGGGCACTGATGGTGGCGCCGGCGTTGGTCAGGGCGCTTACGGTGGCGTCGACGTCGTCGCTATTGGCTCCCGGCAGGCTCACCACAGCCACTCGCTGCCCAGACAAAGCCCCTGCCAGTAGGGTCTTGGAGCTGGCGCTGATGTAGTTGTCGCGATCGTTGACGGCTTTCTGGGTGGTTTCCAGGTTGCGTGAGAGGCTGTTGCGGTCTGCACGCAGCTGGGTGACCTGGTCAGATAGTGCGCTGCCGAGCGTGCCCTGTAAGGGGCCGGCCCCCAACACCACGCCGACAGCTAGCGCCATGAACACCGCAATCAGAGAAACTAGGTGGTAGCGAAAATCAATCATGGCAGTAGTCCTTAAATATTGGGGGTGGTGGGGCGTAGGCCAACCCATGAACGCACAGTATCAACCATGTCATCAATACCGGCCGCCAGCAGCCCTAATAGGGTCTGACCAGCGGGCGTGGAGTATAGCGCCGCGAAAATGGCTAGTAGTCCAGCTAGTGCCAGCAAAATAATTTGCCAGTTAGAGACGCGGGTGTGGTAGATCTGCGAAACGCCCTTGGCGTCAATTAGTTTGGAGCCTACCTTAAGGCGGGTTAGGAAGGTGGAGCTCATACCTTCACGGCCCTTGTCCAAAAATTCCAGCAAGGTTACGTGGGTGCCCACCGCCACGATCAGCTGGGCGCCGCCAGAATCGGCGATCAGCATGGCGATGTCTTCACTAGTGCCGGTGGCGGCAAAAACAGTGTGCTCTACCCCTAGTTCTTCTACCCGAGATAGCCCTGGGGCGCGCCCGTCACGGTAGGCGTGCACAATAATCTCGGCGCCGCTCTTTAGGGCCTTGTCGGAAACTGAGTCCATATCCCCAACTACCAGGTCAGGTTTGAAACCGATTTCCATAACCGCGTCAGCGCCTCCGTCTACACCAATGATGATGGGGCGATATTCACGAATGTAGGAGCGTAGCGCTTTTAGGTCTTCTTTGTAGCTGTAGCCACGCACCACTACCAGCACATGTTTACCGGAGAAGCTGGTGCGTAGCTCAGGCATACCCACGTCGTTTAGCAGCAGGTCACGTTCCTGCTTCATATAGTCCATGGTGTTGGCGGCGAAGGCTTCCAACTGGTGCGATAGGCCCTGGCGGGCTTGCTCCATCAGCTGGGCCACGCTTTCTTTGGTTTGCAGCGTGCCCTGGGCAATTAGCTTGCCGGATTTGGAGAAAACCTGGCCGTCTTCCTCAATGCGTATTTGACTGCCCTCATGCAGGGTCATGATGTCTGGGCCTAGGCCATCAATTAGCACAATGCCGTTGTCTAGCAGCACGTCTGGGCCTAGGTTGGGGTAACGCCCTGACACCGACGGCGAGGCGTTAAGAACTGCCCGCACCTGGCATTCCACCAGGGCTTCGGCGGCTACCCGGTCTAGGTCGCCGTGGTTGATGACGGCAATTTCACCTGGTTGTAGGCGTTTGGTTAGATTCTTGGTACGCGTATCTACCCGCACTCGACCCTGTGATAGGTCTGCGGTGGAGGTTGCATTTTTACGGAAGGGTAGCTTCACAGTTTCGATTGTGCCATGTTCGCTTGTTCAAGTAACTCCTCGGCGTGGCGTAAAGCCGTTTGTGAGTCACTTTGTCCTGATAGCATTCGCGCCAGTTCACGTACCCGCTCAGGTCCGCTTACGGTCTCGACGGCAGTGGTTGTGGCTTCATTACTGGCTTGTCCCACCTGTTTGACTACAACCAGTTGGGTTTGGGCCCAGGCGGCTACTTGCGCTAGGTGCGTAACCACAATCACCTGATGGTGACGGGCCAGGGCAGCTAAGCGACGGCCGATTTCTACGGCGGCGCGCCCACCAACACCGGCGTCAATTTCGTCAAAGACGAAGGTGTGGCGTTTGGTGGCGGTGTGCTGTGCCAGAACCACTTCCAAGGCCAGCATGATACGGCTTAGTTCACCGCCACTGGCGCCTTTTTCTAGCGGTAGCGCCGCCGCGCCAGGGTGGGCGCGTAGCAGCAGCTCTACTTCTTCCATGCCGGTAGGGCTGGGCTGCTCTAACGGGTTAAGTCGTACTTGCAGCTTGGCCCCACGCATCATTAAACCCTCCAGCTCGGCGCTGACCTGCTGGCTTAGTAGCTTAGCGAGTTTAGTGCGGGCTTGGCTTAGGCGTTTGGCAACAGTTTTTAGTTCTTTACCCGTGCGCTCAACTTCAGCTGCTAGTTCTGTTTCACGATCTAGTGGTCCATCTAGTTGGGCTAGGCGGGCGGCGCAGTGCTGGCCAAAAGCTAGTAGCTCATCGACATTGGCAAATACTTGGCCCAAGCCACCAATTTCTAGGCAACCGCGCCGTAGCTGTTCGCGCCGCTCATGCACCCAGGCCAGGCGGTCAGGGTCGGCGTCCAGGTCAGATAGGTAGTCGGTTAGCTCCATGGCTAGGTCACTGGTCAGGGCGGCCACTTCGTTAAGACGGGGCATTAGGGAGGCTAGGCGCGAGTCGTGGTCGGCAGCGTTTTCTAGTGAGCGGCGGGCCACGGAAACTAGCGCGATAACGTTAGCGACGTCGTCGTTAAGCTCATCACCGCTAATGGCGTTGGCGGCCTGGGCGGCCCCGCTACGCAGCAGGTCTAGGTTTTCTAGACGGGAGGCTTCTTCAGCTAGGGCCTGGTCCTCCCCCGGCTTGGGGTCTAGGGCTTCTAGCTGTTCGAGGGCGTGGCGCAGGCCAGCAATTTCGCCTTCACGAGCCAGGGCCTGTTCACGCCAGGTTTCTAGGTCTTGGCGGGCCTGGTTCCAGGCCCGGTAGCAGGCGCTGTATTGGCGGCACAGTTGCTCATGCTCGCTACCTCCGACGGCGTCCAGGGCACGGCGTTGGGCGGCGGAGGTACGCAGGCGCAGCTGGTCAGCTTGCCCATGGATAGACACTAAGCGGCTGCCTACCTGGCCAAGTACTGAGGCAGGTACGGCGCGGCCCCCTAGGTGTGCACGCGAGCGTCCTGTTGCGGGCACCACCCGGGAGGCTAGCAGCAGGTCATCTTCAATTTCGCAGCCGGCTTCCTGAGCGATTTGGATGCACTTGGCGTCTTCTTCTAAAGCAAAGGCCCCCTCAACCACGCAGCGTTGGGTGCCCGCGCGCACAATCGCCGGGTCAGCTTTGCTGCCCAACAGTAGTTTCAGGGAGGTGAGCACCATGGTTTTACCTGCGCCAGTCTCACCGGTTAGGGCGGTTAGTCCCGGACCTAACGGCAGTTCAGCTTGGGCGATAACGCCAAGGTTTTCTATGGAAATAGTTTCAATCATGAACGACTCTTAGATTCACGCCAGCCGCGCACGGGCAGCTCGAATTTAGCTACCAGACGCGCCGAGAAGGGCATCTGGCCAATACGGATCAGTTTCACTGGGCGCTGCGCCACGCTCACACTCACTGTTGATCCAGCTGGAGCTGTTATGGAACGGCGCCCGTCGCACCAGATTTCACAAGGATAATCGCCGCACCACTGTACCTGCACTTCCAGGCGTGAATGCGGGCCAATTACTAGGGGCCGGGTGAATAGGGCGTGGGCGGCCACCGGCACCACCAGCATGGCTTGGGTGTCTGGCCACATCACTGGCCCGCCACAGCTAAAGGCGTAGGCGGTTGAGCCGGTGGGGGTGGCGGTTATCAGGCCGTCACAGCCAAATGAGGAGATGGCGTGGCCATCAATACCTAAAGAAATTTCGGCCATATGCGCCCGGTCGCGCCGCTCCAAGGCTGCTTCGTTAAGAGCCCAGCCGTGGCTGGTGTCCCCGTTGGGTTGGCGCACAGATACCGCCAGGGTCATGCGTGGCTCTACTGTGTAGTCGCCTTCAGCTAGCGCCTCAATGGCGTCAAGCATTTCAGCGGGCTCAGCTTGAGCCAAAAAACCTACGTGGCCAGTGTTGATCCCCAGCAGAGGAATGTCGTATTCGCGCGCAATTTCAGCGGCAGACAGGATAGTGCCGTCACCTCCTAGCACCACAATGGCCTGGGCTTGGTTAGCTTGACTGCGTTTACGTAGCACCTGTACACCATGTTTAGCCAAAGCCTTAGAGACAGTGTCTAGCTGTGAGCTAGAGGGTTCACGCGGGCTGCGAATAGTTGATGGGGGCAAGGCTCGATTCATTTCGAGCACCAAAACTCTACGCGGTGAGGTTGTGCGCGCAGCGGCCAAAATCTTCCTCCCCTATCTTGGCTTAGCGGCGAAGCTTAGCTTTCGCACCTTTTCCAGCCGGACCTGAAATTATGGCTGCTTCTATCTCAGCTTGTAAGTCAGCAGCGGTCAAGGAGCTTTCATATTCAGCGCCGGCGTGCATGTACAGGAAGTACTCTACGTTTCCGGCCGGCCCGGGCAGTGGCGAGGGGGCCACGGCCTCAATGCTTAAACCTAGCTCTAGGGCACAGGTGGCCACCTTGGTGATGGCCTGGGCGTGTAGGCGCACGTCACGCACCACCCCACCGTGTCCGATGAGTTCTTTACCTACCTCAAACTGGGGCTTAACCATTAGCAGGAAGTCAGCGGCGGCGTCGGCCACTGCCACCAGCGCCGGCAACACCAGGGTCAGGGAGATAAAGGACAGGTCCGAAACCACCAGGGTGGGGGCAGGGGTGATGTCTCCGGCTGCCAGGGTGCGCACATTGGTGCGGTCCATGACGTTTACGCGTGGATCGCTTTGTAGTGACCAGGCCAGCTGCCCATAGCCCACGTCAGCGGCGGTAACCCGGGCCGCCCCGCGCCGCAGCAAAACATCAGTAAAGCCCCCGGTGGAGGCGCCGGCGTCGAGGCATTGGCGCCCGGCAACCGTAGCCGCAATCCCGCGCTGAGCCAGGATGTCTAGGGCGCCAGCGAGTTTGTGGGCGCCGCGTGAAACATAGTTAGGTCCCTGGTCTTGGCTTACCAAAATGGCTTGCGCCGGGTTGACCTGCCGAGCAGGTTTGGTAACTACCTGACCGTCAACTTTCACTTTACCATCGCTGATAAGCGCGGCAGCCTGGTTACGTGAAGGTGCTAGCTGGCGGCGTACCAGCTCGGTATCTAAGCGGGTCAGCCTAGCCATTAACGCGTTTCTGCAACCGTGATGTCTGGCAGGTTGATTAGGGTTTGGCCCTGATCAGCCAGGTCCCAGGCAGCCACGGCGGCGGCCCGGTAGGCGTTTAGGCTCAAAGTTACGCTCTGGCCGCCCAGCTCAACGTTTTTACCGTCAAAGCTTAGGGTTACGGCGCCGTTTTCTACCTTGGCGACGGCGTCACCCACCTGCCAGCCTGCAGCAGTGCGTTGAGGCTGGGGTTGGGGCTCAAGCAAACCGCGCAGGTCGGTGTGCAGGAAGGTGGGCCGGTACTGGGGCGGGGCTAGCAGCACGTCGCGTGCGCTGGCCACACCGGTAAGTACGTGCAGCGAGGGCAGCGAGGATTGGCGTGCCCCGGCGTGGTCGGTGTTTAGCCGGTCACCTACCGCGATGGCTTTGCCGCCGCCGGAGCGGGCGATGGCGCGCGTGTAGATACCAGCGAAAGGCTTACCGGCAGCTAGCGGCTGGCGTTCGGTGGCGTGCACTACTGCGGCCACCAGTGAGCCGTTACCTAGCGCAAAGCCGCGCTCGGTAGGCAAGGTGGAGTCCAGGTTGGTGGCCACATGCAGGGCCCCGTTGGTGATGGCGTAGGCGGCTTCACTCATGGCCGCCCAGTCAACACTGGGGTCATAACCCTGTACCACTGCGGCCGGGTTGTCTAGGGCGCTGCGGGTAGTGGTGTATCCAGCCTCGGTTAGGGCCTGCTCCACCCCGGCGCCGCCAACTACTAGCACGGTTGCGGGGGCTGGCACATGCTCAGCTAGCAAGGCCACCGCGTCCATGGCGGCGGTGTAGATCTGTTGTTCATCTGCCTCAATGCCAAAGCCGGCAAGTTTAGCTACCACCTGGGCGGGGGTGCGTGAGGCGTTGTTGGTGACAAAGCAGGTGCGTAGCCCCTGGCCTTTGGCCGCCATGACTGAGTCGGTGGCATGCACAACCGGGTCTGCGCCGGAGTAGCACACCCCGTCTAGATCCAGCAGGGCTAGCTCAAATTCTTCAACTAGCGCCTTGGTGGTGCCCAGCAGGGTGGCGCTCATTTGCTGCGTCCTTCGATTACGTCCTCTACCTCGGCGGCAATGGGATCGACGACGTCGCTTTCAGCGCTGGTGGCTTCTTCGGTTGCCTCAGCCTGGCTTTCTTCAGTGGCTACCTCGGGCTCATCTTCGCAAGCCTGAGCAGCGGCGTCGGCTCCCTGCTGGCGGGCAGCCTCTAGCTGCTCAGCCTCACGGCGACGCTCAGCAGCCTCAGCCTGGCTCTGCTCCTCTAGCTGACGGGCAATTTCAGCCAGTTCAGGGGCGGATTCTTCCTCAATGTCGTACAGCTCCACTTCGGGCTCTTCGGGCACGTAAATGCGCTCACGAATAGCCTCAGCTTCACGCACCCGGCCTAGGTCTTCTAGACGGTCAGCGCGCACAGAGTGCAGGCGACGTAGGGTCTCGGTGTCCTTGGGAGCATTGCGGATGGCGTCCTCAATGGTGATCAGAGCCAACTCGTCATTGCCCTGGTCATGGTAGATGCCGGTGACCACAATGGCCAGCTCAGCGCGCTCGTCGTCTTCCAGGTCTAGCTGTAGAGCGTTCTGGGCCGAGCGCAGTGCGGCGTCAGGGCGGCCCAGGGCACGCTCACAGTCAACTTCCATGGCGCGGTACATGGTGTCCATGCCGCTAAGGCGACGGGCGGCGCGCAGTTCACGCAGCGCCTCTGAGTACAGTCCGGCCACGTAGGCGGCGATACCGGCAGCTTCACGCACAATAGCGATACGGCCGGCGTGTGAGGCAGCATAGCGAGCGTGGGCGTAAGCGACTTCCGGGTCGGTTTCTAGCAGACGCTGAGTCATCACTAGGTGACGGGCAATGTTTTCGGCGTTAAGGCGGCTAAGCGCACGCAACCCCATGCGGGCAGCGCTGTCTAGGTCCTTGGCACTAACGTCTTCAGGCAGTTCCGGCTCGGGCACACGGTTACGCTGGGGTGGACGCGAGTTGCGGCGTTCGCCGCGCAGGCGGTCACGGTCAAAACGACCGTTACGGTTGCCACCACGGCCCTGGCCACGACGGAAGTCTGAGCGTTCGCCGTCGCGGCGGGGACGCTCTTCACGACGGTCTCCCTCACGGCGGGGACGATCTTCGCGGCGCTCACCATCACGCCAGTTACGCTCTTCACGGCGCTCACCATCACGACGGCGCTCGTGACCACGCTCTTGCCAGCCACGCTCGTCGCGGCGGGGACGATCGCCCCAATTGCGCTCGTCGCGGCGACCTTCTTCGCGGCGGGGACGCTCTTCACGACGCTCACCATCACGCCAATTGCGGCCACTGTCGCGCGAATCGCGCCAGTTACGCCCGCCTTCACGGCGTTCGCCATCACGCCAGCCACGCTCTTCACGACGCTCACCGTAGCGGGAGTTTGATCGTTCGCCATCATGGCGACGGTCGCGGCCGTGCTCGTCTTGGTTGCGGTAGTGTCCGCGCTGGCCTTCGCTGCGGTAGTCACGTGCTCCAGAACGGTTGCGCGGTGCGTCATCTCGACGACGTCGATCGGCACTGTGGCGGTCGCCGCCACGCCCCTGATTGCGGTTATCGCCGCCTGAACGAGAATCATCAAAGCGTTGCGCCATCAAAACCATCCTGTTTAGTTGAGAATATACGTAGAAACCTAGTATCAAGTTTAGCCGGGTAGGTGCAGTTCTAGTATGTCTGGCGCCTAACGGCAGGCGTGTCTTTGACTACCTTTAACAGCAAGTGCCCTATAAACACATAAAAAAAAGGGGGTGCCCCCCAAACACACCACAAACAAAACATAAAAGTAGGGGGTGTGTTAGAAAATCTAACACACCCCCTACAAAGCCCGATCTTCAAGACCACAAACAAACAAAATGTGGTGGGGGTGCAGACCCTCAACAGGACCAAACACCCCCACCACCAGAAGGAAACGGTTGGCAGTGCCCTACTCTCCCACAACCCACCAGTTGCAGTACCAT